>OLIW01000001.1_pt1 | contig 464040 bp, 313 predicted proteins | sample 1601321 | NCBI WGS metagenome assembly OLIW01 (sample SAMEA2452114, study PRJEB22498) | human gut metagenome
AGTATAAAACCCGAATCCTGAAGTTTTCTATTTACACAAAATTGTGGACAGTGCTGTGTAATCCGTATTATCCGCTTAATCCGCGCCTGAAATAAATCAATATCTGATTATTTATATCCCGCAACCTTTGCTATACGCTTCGGGATTTCTGTATTATCATATTTACCAGCAAATTCCTTAGAGCCTGCACCCACCGCATATACAGGTACATATCCTGCTGTATGGCTGCCGCTTGTCCAACCTACCATAGCAATCTGGCTCATTACTTTTCTTGCAGAAGCAGCCAGCGGCTCAGTCTTCGAGTAAAGAGTTTCTTCGAACACGACCTTGTTCTTTACAAACGACTGTTCAAACTCATCACGCAACATCTTTTCCTGTTCCCAAGTCAAAGGCAACTCTTTCCAAAAGCCCATCTTTTCTGTTAACAGTGCTTTGGCATCTTCCCAAGTAACATCATGTCCTTTTGCCTTACGCAAATCAGTGATAGCAACAGAAAGTAAATCCTGGGATTGTTTTTGATTCTTCAAGGCTTTCAAATGCAATTCATACTTGCCTGTACCCAATCCTAAACCGCCAGTTTCATGGTCTGCCGTTACCACAATCAAAGTTTCTTTGGGATGCTTCTTATAAAACTCATACGCCACTTTGATAGCATTGTCCATATCTATCACTTCTTCGAAAGTAGTAGCAGGGTCATTTGAATGGCAAGACCAGTCTATCTTTCCACCTTCTACCATCAGGAAGAAACCTTTATTCTTACCTTTAGTCAAAAAAGAAATAGCGCTTTCAGTAATCTCAGCAAGAGTCAAGTCGCCATCTTTGCGGTCAATAGAATAAGGCAGGCAAGAAGGGTTGGCATCATCTTTCTGAATCAGCACCATCTTATCAGCCTGAGCAGCTTTAGCTTTAAAATCGTCTACACCTTTTGCAATCGTATAACCGGCTTCCTCAATGATGGGGAAAATGCTTGGAGCTTCTTTCTTGTCAGCCGTAGTAGTTGGCTTCAGGAAACCACCACCTGCATAGAAATCAAAGTTAGCCTTCGGCAAGTCAAGAGCAATCTCGTAATACATATTACGATTAGGCTGATGTGCATAGAAAGCAGCAGGAGTAGCATGGTCCACACTGACACTGGTAGTTACACCAACTTTCTTTCCGGCTTTCTTTGCTCTCTCGGCAACAGTCTGAATCACATTCTTCTGGTCATCCATACCGATAGCACCGTTATACGTCTTCACTCCGGTAGCCAAAGCAGTTCCGGCAGCAGAAGAGTCCGTTACAGAGTTGGTTGCAGAGAAAGTTGTGGCAACACCCACAGCCGGGAACTGAGTAAACAACAACGGTGTCACACCAATGCGTCCTTCCTGTTCAGCCAGATACATTTCCGTACCGTTCACCTGGTTCACTCCCATTCCATCACCGATGAAATAAAATACATACTTTGCCTGTTGGGCATACGTCACACCTGCCAACAGGACAAAGAACAATAAATACATGAATCTTTTCATAAATTGGTATATTTAAAGTAGTTTGAATAAATGTCGCTTTCTCTTAAGAGACAAGCAAAGATAAGGATTTTAAGCCAGTGCTTGGAGCAGATACTGTTAAAAAATAAAGCCGGAAGGCAATCCGCATTGCTTCCGGCTTCATTATTACATCGCGATTGCGAACATATTAACTTTTCAAGGATTATTTCTTATTTAAGATAGCCATAGTATCCGAGGCAATCATCAACTCTTCGTCAGTCGGGATAACTACAACTTTCACTTTAGAGTCTTCAGCAGAAATCACTGCTTCTTCTCCACGAATCTTATTCTTTTCCAGATCCAGTTTCACACCCATATATTCCAGACCTTCGCATGCGCCTGAACGGCAAGAAGCCTGATTTTCGCCTACTCCACCTGTAAATACAATGATGTCCACGCCACCCAAAGCAGCAGCATAAGCACCGATATACTTCTTAATACGGTAGAAATACATCTTTTCAGTCAGGTCGGCCATTTTATTGTTACCGGCAGCAACAGCAGCTTCCAACTCGCGCATATCACTGGATACTCCAAATATACCTTTTACACCACTCTTCTTGTTCAACAAGTCAGATACACCGGAAGCAGACAGATTCTCCTTTTCCATAATGAAAGTTACGGCACCAGCATCAATGTCACCGCTACGTGTACCCATCATCAAGCCTTCCAGCGGAGTCAAGCCCATGCTGGTATCAATACTCTTACCATCTTTTACAGCAGTGATAGAACCACCGTTACCAATGTGACAAGTAATAATCTTCTTTCCTTCAGGATTCACACCCAGAAATTCGCACACACGTTGTGAAACGTAACGGTGAGAAGTTCCGTGGAAACCATAACGACGTACACCATACTTCTTATACAATTCGTAAGGAATAGCATACAAATAAGCATAATCAGGCATAGTCTGGTGGAATGCAGTATCGAATACACCAATTTGCGGTACGTTAGGCAATATAGCAGAGATAGCGTTTACACCTTTCAGGTTAGCAGGATTGTGAAGCGGAGCCAGATCGTTGCAAGCGGTAAAAGCATCCAGTACTTCCTGTGTCAGTAGTACAGATTCGCTGAATTTCTCACCACCATGCACCATACGATGACCAACTGCGTTAATTTCATTCAAAGATTTGATAGCACCATATTCAGGACTGGTCAATGTATCCAGAATAAATTCTACCCCCACGGTATGTTCGGGAATATCTTTCTCCAGAACTTTCTTTTCACCGTTAGGCAAAGTAAATTTCAGGAAAGAACCTTGCAGGCCAATTTTTTCGATACCACCCTGTGCGATCACTTCTTTATGATCCATATCAAACAATTTATACTTGATGGACGAACTACCGCAGTTTAATACTAAGACTTTCATTTTATATATTCAGATTTAATAGTTATTTTATTCTTTTGCTCCAATAGCCTGGTTGGCAGTGATGGCAATCATGCGATAAATATCTTCGATGGAGCAACCGCGTGACAAATCGTTCACCGGACGGGCAATACCCTGCAAAATCGGACCTACTGCATCTGCATGACCTAAACGTTGTACCAATTTATAAGAAATATTACCTACTTCGAGACTCGGCACAATCAGCACATTTGCGCTTCCTGCAATCGGAGAGCCCGGAGCTTTGCTGGCACCTACTTCAGGAACCAATGCAGCATCCGCCTGCAACTCGCCGTCGAGAGCCAAGTCAGGAGCCATTTCATGGGCAATTCTCACAGCTTCAATTACTTTATCCACAACCTCATGTTTAGCAGAACCTTTAGTTGAAAAGCTCAGCATCGCTACTTTAGGTTCCATACCTACTACTGACTTAGCAGTACGAGCGGTACAAACCGCAATCTGTGCGAGTTGTTCAGCATCCGGAACCGGTGTAACAGCTACATCACCCATCACCAAAATACCGTTCTTTCCATATTCGGGAGCGTGCGTCAGCAACAGCATTGCACCGGATACACAAGTGATGCCCGGAGTTGTCTTAATGATTTGCAATGCCGGACGCAGTACATCGCCCGTCGTATTGCGTGCACCTGCCAATTGACCGTCAGCATCACCATTCTTAATAATCAGACAGCCCAGATAGAGCGGGTTAAGTACCAACTTACGAGCTTCTTCGATAGTCATACCTTTTTTCTTGCGAAGTTCACACAACAATTGTGCATACTCTTCTTTCTTCGGATGATTCTCCGGATCAATAATAGTAGCCTTACTGATGTTTCCAAGTCCCCATTCTGTTGCACAAGCATTGATTTCGTCCGGATTACCCAGAAGAATCAAGTCAGCAACTCCATCTGTCAAAATTTGATTGGCAGCTTTCAAAGTACGTTCTTCCGTTCCTTCAGGAAGAACAATACGTTGGCGGTCGGCTTTCGCACGCTCAACGATTTCATTAATTAATCTCTGCATATATATAAATTGTGTATAAAAATTCGGTAGATGTGTTATTCACGCCGCAAAAGTACACAATTTTGCAATATCAACATTGCAATTCGGGGCATTTTTGTGTTCCAAACCGCAATTATTATAATATTTAACACTAACCTGGCACAAAACGTACAAATAGAAAGAAATATCGCAGGAAACTGTGACAGCCAATCTACAAAACACCTAACTTTGCAGCGTTTTCAGTAAACAATTCAACTTTTGGTCAGTTATTAAGAAGGTTATTGCCCAAAGAGAGTTGAATTTAATAATAATAAATAGGTAATAGTAGTATGATTCGTCAATGCGCCATCCTTTTCGGATGCCTGGCTTTGGGTGAATTGGTTGTCTTTCTTACGGATATCAAGCTTCCGTCCAGCATCATAGGTATGCTGTTGCTCACCCTTTTCCTGAAATTGGGTTGGATTAAACTGCAATGGGTGCAGGGATTGTCCGACTTTCTGGTTGCTAATTTGGGATTCTTCTTTGTTCCTCCCGGTGTAGCTCTCATGCTTTATTTTGATATTATCGCTGCCCAATTCTGGCCGATAGTGATTGCTTCTTTAGTTAGTACCCTGTTGGTTTTAATCGTTACAGGGTGGGTTCATCAATTAGCACGCAAAATCAAATGAGTTACTTAGACAACGAATTCTTCTTGTTAGCCGTTACTTTCGGCGTGTTTTTCTTTTCAAAACTGTTGCAAAAGAAAACTGGTATTTTATTGCTTAACCCCATTTTGTTGACTATCGCCATCCTGATTATCTTTTTGAAAATGGCACATATCAACTACGAAACCTACAACAAAGGCGGATACCTCATTGAGTTCTGGCTGAAACCGGCAGTAGTAGCCCTTGGCGTACCTCTATATCTACAATTGGAGGCCATAAAGAAGCAATTGGTCCCGATCCTGCTTTCACAATTGGCAGGTTGTATCATCGGGGTAGTTTCCGTAGTGGTGATTGCCAAACTGATGGGAGCACCGCAGGAAATTATTTATTCATTGGCACCTAAATCTGTTACTACCCCTATTGCCATGGAAGTAGCAGATACATTAGGCGGCATTCCGGCACTGACGGCTGCCGTAGTGGTTTGTGTCGGTTTGTTGGGTAGTATTGTCGGAATAAAAACCCTGAAACTTACGCGTATTAAGAGTCCTATTGCCCAAGGATTATCTTTGGGAGCTGCCGCCCATGCCGTGGGAACTTCCACCGCCATGGATATCAGTAGCAAATACGGAGCTTACGCCAGTCTTGGGCTTACACTGAATGGCATTTTCACCGCCCTACTTACGCCAACTATTTTGCGATTATTAGGCTTGCTATAACAATTTCTCCTTATCTTTGTTATTCTTTATATTCAAACTAACGAAAACAACGATATGATATCATTTAAAGACATCGAACTTAAAGATAAAGAACTCATTACATCTTATACACAGCATAGTCCCCGACGTAACTGTGACCTTTCATTCTCCAATCTCTGTAGTTGGCGTTTCCTTTATGACACCAAGTTTGCAGTACAGGACGGCTTCCTGATACTGAAATTCTGGGCAGGAGAAGAATTGGTATATATGATGCCAGTCGGGAACGGAGATTTAAAGAAAGTGCTGGAGGATATGATAGAAGATGCCAACCGTGAAGGTGAACGCTTCTGTATGCTCGGAGTATGCGCAGGCATGCGGGCTGACTTGGAAGCCATAATGCCTGATAAGTTTCATTTCGAAGCGGACAGGGATTATGCCGATTACCTGTATCTTCGCACCGACCTTGCCACATTGGCCGGTAAGAAATTCCAAGCCAAACGGAACCACCTCAATAAATTCCGCCGGACCTATACTAATTATGAATATGTTCCTCTCACTTCCGACCGTATACAGGAATGTCTCGATCTGGAAGCCGAATGGTGCAAAGTGAACAACTGCGACCAGCACGAAGGTACGGGTAACGAACGTCGTGCACTCATCTATGCACTGCATAACTTCGATGCCCTTGGCCTGACAGGAGGTATTCTTCATGTAGATGGTAAAATTGTAGCTTTCACTTTCGGTATGCCCATCAACCAAGATACTTTCGGCGTACATGTAGAAAAAGCAGATACTACGATTGATGGCGCCTACACCATGATAAATTATGAATTTGCCAATCATATTCCCGAACAATATACTTATATCAACCGGGAAGAAGATTTGGGTATCGAAGGACTACGCAAAGCCAAATTGTCCTACCAGCCGGTGATTATCCTGGAGAAATATATGGCTTGCCTGAAAGATACCCCTGTAGATCCGGTGAAATGGTAAGATCCTTCTAAGTAGTTAATAGTAAGTAATAAATAATTAATAAAGATAGTAAGCATCTGAATAGGAGATAGAAATAATGCGTGAAAAGGTAAAGAAGCTGTGGAAGCTTTGTTTTAACGACAATGACGAGTTTGTGAATATGTACTTCAGCCTTCGTTACAACAGCGACGTGAATGTTGCCATCGAAAGTGGCGATGAAGTCATTGCCGCCTTACAGATGCTTCCCTATCCGATAACTTTCCATGGTAATAATGTACCAACTGCATATATTTCGGGCGCTTGCACTCACCCCGACTACCGTAGCCGGGGCGTTATGCGAGAATTGCTATCTCAGGCATTCGGGCGCATGTATCGTAATGATATCGCATTTACCACCCTTATTCCTGCCGAGTCTTGGTTATTCGATTATTATGCACGCGTAGGTTACGCAACGGCTTTCCGTTACGGTAAACGTACTTTTCATTTGCCAACAGATGAAACGGATGCCCCTTCTCTCACTTCATCTGCCGAGACAGGTTGGTGCTTCCAGGCTTACACAGACTATGATGAAGATGTCTACCAATATCTGAATCGCAAAATGCAGGAACGCCCTTGCTGCCTGCAACATACAAAGACAGACTTCTACGTCATACTGGCCGACCTCAATCTGAGTTGTGGGTGCATTTTCACTCTTTCGAATGAATCTGGAATTGCCGCTCTTGCCATTGTCTATCCCGATGAAGAAGCTTCCAAACTATTTATAAATGAACTATTTGCAAATACTCCCGAAGCAGAGCGTTTGCTGCTCACCCACATCTGCCAAGACATGCAGACCGACAGTCTTGATATCATCATACCTCCCGTAAAAGACCAAACCTCTTTCGATTTGGGTATGATACGCATCATTCAGGCCAAACCTGTACTGCAACTTTATGCAGCCGCACATCCCGAGGAAGAAATGAACATTGATCTCATTGACAACGAACTTTCAGCCAACAATGGTTATTATTACCTGAATAAAGGGAAATGTATGTATAGTCACAGACGACTTCCAGGCGCACATGAGCAACTAACTATCGGGCAATTAACAGAAAAAGTATTTGCTTCGGAACAAGCATACATGAGTCTGATGCTGAACTAACCCAAAAGTCGGCATCTCCTAAGTTCTTTCCTGACGGGTTATGAACTAAATTGATACGCGGACTACGCGGACAAGGCGGACGAACGCGGATTTTATTCATTACTATACCTTTTTGAACTGAATACATGAATATAAAGCATCGAAACTAATTCTCTGTCACGATGCTGTTTGAACTACTTTTATTGCCCAATAAGACTTTCTTCATTGCCTACCTTTTATTCGTTTAACTATAGTGGAACGAAAGAATAACTATAGTATCCCTTGCGTTCCACTATAGTTGAACGCAAAGTACACTATAGTCATACGAATAAGAAATACCCAATGAGCTATATCCCGATAGGCAGGCGATGAAATCAGAACTGCCTATGGGAATTATCTCTACAACAGAAGAAAGAAATGGGTATGAAGGAAAGTTGACAAGGGGACGAGTTCCCTTCCTCTCTTTTCCGGTTTTCAAAATAAATCCCTCCAACCGGCAAAAACAGTAATTCAGTTACTTTTATCTGTAATCTGTATACAACGTTTATGGAACATCTTCGGTAATTTTGCATTGTGAATGAAGCAGATATAAATCTTAATTTAATAAAGAAGTGATATGAAAAAGCTATTTTTATTTCCAGTAATGTTATTGTTTGCCCTTACAATAGCGGCATGCAGCAATTCTCCCAATGGTTTTGAAGAACCGGATACAGAACAACCGAAAACTTCCGGAAATGATGATGACGAAGATAATAAACCAGAAGAAAATAGTATGAAGATTAAAATAACCGTAGGTAACCGTGAAGTTACCGCAACGATGAAAGACAATGTTACGACTCGTGATTTCCTGTCACGTCTGCCTATAGAAGTTACAATGAACGATTATGCCGGAGCAGAAAAAATATTTTATCCGGAACCTGCATTCAATACCGAAGGTGCTCCCAGAGGACATACTCCATCCCGTGGAGATATTGATCTGTATGCTCCTTGGGGAAACGTCGCTCTCTTTTATAAAAGTGGAAGTCATAGCAGTGAACTGATACCTCTGGGACGCATCGACGGAAACGGAATAGAAGCTTTTGACGTAGCAGGCAATGTAGTCGTAAAGATTGAAAGACAATAGAATCTATCACCATAAAAACAAAACATTATGAATCTGAAAAGAATAACCATTGCCATGACGGTTGTTTTAATCGGTATAGGCAATATAAACGCACAAGATATGAAAACAGAAGTTCCAAAAATCAGTGACTTCCCGGTAGGGGAAGAGAATACTGGCTACGCACAGTATTTTACAGGTAAATCCTGGCTGGCATCTTTGACTACCAGTAAAGAATTAAATGTACCGATGTCCAACGTTACGTTTGAGCCGGGTTGCCGCAATAACTGGCACAGTCACACAGGCGGACAACTACTAATTGCCGTAGGTGGTGTAGGTTATTATCAAGAACGTGGAAAGGTTGCACGCCGTCTGTTGCCCGGTGATGTAGTAGAAATCGCCCCTAACGTAGAACATTGGCACGGTGCCGCACCCGATAGTTGGTTCTCACACCTTGCCATAGCATGCAATCCGCAAACGAATCAGAACACCTGGCTTGAGGTGGTGAATGATGAAGAATATGCGGAAGCTGTAAAAGACAGAAGCAGTGAGAATGGAAAGGATGAGAATCGAATTGATTTATGTAAAAAGAACTTCACCCAACTATTCGGTGGAGAAGCTTTGACCGGAGAAGGTACAGATCCGGAAATTATGGATATACTTCAGAAATATATCTTTGGAGAAGTATTCCGCACTGGTGATCTGGATATGAAAACCCGTGAGATGATTACTTGCGTATCATTAGCCGCCATGCAACAACTGCCACAGCTTAAGAGTCATGCCGGAGCTGCACTAAACGTAGGGGTAACTCCTATAGAACTGCGCGAGGCCATCTATCAGTGCGCTCCCATTATCGGTTTCCCAAAAGTATTGAATGCATTGGGCACAATAAACTCCACATTCACGGAAAGAGGTATCAAGTTACCTTTGGAAAAACAGGAGACAGTGACAGAAGAAAATCGCTTGGAGAAAGGTCTTGCTATTCAAAAACCGCTTTACGGAGAGGCTATGAAGGAATTACTGAAAGACGTTCCGGGCGGCATGGGAGCCGACGTAGCACGTTTCCTGACTGAAGTTCATTTCGGAGATTTCCAAACCCGAAGCGGACTGAATACCCAAACGCGTGAATTATTGACCTTCTGCGTACTGACTGTAATTGGTGCAGAACCCCAACTACAATCACATCTGCAAGCCAATCTGAAAGTAGGTAACAGTAAGGAAACGCTGACTGCCGCTGTCATACAATGTATGCCTTATATCGGTTTTCCGGCTGCAATAAAGGTACTGGATATAATCAAAGAAGCATGATACTTTTTTCTATAAATCCTTTATTGACACAACCGTTTTAGCAAATCTTCATGATCTGGATAAAGTTTCGATAAACGATCGAACGTACCCAACTCAAAATCATCGAAGGTAAAACCGGGAGCAACGGCACAACTGACCAATGCATATCCGAAATGCGAAGGCAATTCAGCAGCAAACCAACATCCGGGTTCAATGACAACCTGCTGTTCGCCCGAAAAGTCAGCAGTCATCAAGTGAGTAACTAATCTACCATCGGGATAGATCACATGTAGCATCAAGGGATATCCCGCATGGTAGTACCATACTTCGGGAGAAGTCAGTCTGTGAAAAGCTGATTTATCTTCATTTTCCAACAGATAATAAATGGAAGTCATGGCTGATTTATCGTTATCAACCAGTTTTTCGGAACGAAATATTTCTTTGTAGTATCCACCCTCAGGATGGCGACTCATATTCAGATGATTTATCCAGTCAATTGCTTTCATACCTATACTATTAATTAATCCCGCTCTTCCATGATAAACATCATAGAAAAGCGGGATTTCTTTTATTTAGAATCTTTTAAAGTCCACTGAAGTCAACTCCTTCAAACACTAATGAAGGAACCAGCCAGCTACGATCCGTGCGAGCATCATTACCGATAGCCGCCAACGAATTCCATAGCGTCAGGAAGTTTCCGGTAACATTCATTTCATTGACAGGTTGCGTCAACTTACCGTTCTCTATAAGGAACCCTTCGATGCCGTAAGAGAAATCACCTGTGTTGCTATTGCTGTTACCACCATTCAAACCGGTAACAAGGATACCATTCGCTACATCAGCAATTAAACCATTAAGATCTTTATCACCCGGAGTAAGTACCAGACGTGACGGGCCACTAATAGTAGGAGCTACCCCCATCTTCTTGGCATTATAAGTATCAAAGAAGTAAGTCTTCAACACACCATTCTCAAAGATCGGACGATGTTCCGTTGCCACACCTTCATTGTCGAAATAACGCGAACCATTGGCACCTATCACATGCGGATCATCCATTACAGTCAGCTTATCAGAGAATACTTTCTGATCCAGTTTATCAATCAGGAAAGAGTTCTTTTGTTGTAAAGAGGAACCATAAAGAGCGCTCAATACAGGACTCAGCATACGTCCCGAATTTATCGGATCAACCACCATTGTGTATTTACCAGACTTAGCTTTCTTCTGTCCCAATTTACGCAATACACGTTCCAATGCTACTGAACCGATATCTATTTTAGGCAATTTATCATAGAACAGGGAGCTTCCATACCAATAATCAGACGGGCGGGCTTCACCCTCACCCTTAATGGCTACACTGGCAGAAACTGAATACCAGGTTGATTTGGATTCACCCTCAAAGCCGTTACTCATCAGGCGATAAGAAGCATTTTCACCATCACTGTATGAGGTCTCTACTGAGATGATACGGTCATTCTTACCCATAACTTCTCCGGCGGCAGCACGGGCCAAAGCTACTTTATCATCCGGATTGATGCCAAAGATCTTATCATCGAACATCTGCAAATCGGGTTTCCCACCTGTATAATAGCGGGCAGGATCTGCCAATACACGGAACTCATCCGGAGCCAGATAACGGGTAGACTCAATACCATTCTTGATAAATGTTTCAAGTTCTTTCTTATCCAGACGATTGGTAGAATAATTACCGTAACGTCCGTCTACATACACGTTGATTCCCATGCCACTTTCAGAAGCCTGTTGCAGACGATCCATCTTAGCATCGCGCAATTCAAAAGAAGTGTTTGAATTGGCATACAATACAACTTTGGCTGCCTGACAACCATTCTTCAGAGCGAAATCCATCGCCCATTGAGCCAGTTTTTTATTATTATCTGTTATCATCAGTTTTCTCCTCCTACAGTTAATTTACTTACTAAGGCCGAAGGCATACCGCAAGTCACCGGACAAGACTGTCCGTCCTTACCGCATGTCCACGTACCGTTATCGATCTGGTCATTGCTTGCCACCATCGTGATGTCTGCCAATGCTTTGGGTCCGTTACCGATAATATTGATATCTTTGATAGGTTGCGTCAGCTTGCCGTCTTCAATCATATAACCGAATTTTACGAAGAACGTAAAGTCACCTGCGCCAATCTGCACCTGTCCGTTGGTGAACTGCTGTGCATAGATACCGTTCTTTACAGTAGAAATGATATCTTCTTCCTTCATATCTCCGGCTTCCATATACGTGGCACGCATACGAGGAATAGGTACATTACGGAAAGTATCGCGACGTCCGTTTCCGGTAGGAGCCACACCGTAATGCTTAGAACTGATACGGTCGTGTAGATAACTGGTCAATACGCCATCTTTCACGATATAAGTCTTTTGTCCTTCTATACCTTCATCATCGAAGTTTACAGAACCACGATTGAAAGGAATCGTACCGTCATCTACCACACTGATATGTTCATTACATACTTTCTTGTTCAACTGATCGGCAAAGATAGAAACATTCTTACGGTTGAAATCAGCTTCAAACGCATGTCCGATAGCTTCGTGCAACAAGATACCCGAACCGCCGGATGCCATTACCACAGGGAGTTCACCACCTTTAGGCTTAATGGCTTTAAACATGATTGCTGTATTGTCTACAACCTCGCGAGCTATCACTTCGATGATATCATCCGTCATAAACTCAAATCCTTTACGATAGGAACGAGTGGCGTAGTTATTTTCCATACGTCCGTTCTCTTCCATAATACAGAAAGCCATATAGGATACCATCGGACGGTAATCATAGTAAGTCACACCTTCTGAATTACAGAACAGCACATGTGTTGTGTTGTCGCTCAAAGAAGCCTGTACCTTACGTACACGATTGTCCAACGCAAATACTTTATCATTCAGTTTTTGCAGATAAGGCATTTTCTCCTTCAGGCTTACTTCTTCCCAAGGGGTAACTACAGAGTAACGATCTCTTTCAATCGTCTTCTCCTTAAATGCAACAGGCTTTCCAGCCTTACCGGAAGAAGCAATACGGGCAGCCGTACGTGCGGCACGCAACATTTCTTCCAACGTCACACCTTCCACATAAGCATAACCGCTTTGGTCACCGGCTAATACACGCACACCCATACCGAAGTCAATATTTGAACTGCAATTGTTCACTTTGCCGTCCATCAGGGCTACAGCATTATTAAAAGAGTGTTCAAAATAAAGGTCCGCATAATCCCCACCTTTTTCAAGTGCAGCAGTCAGCACCTTCTTCAGGTCTGCCTCCGTTACACCGAAATGGTTCATAGCCGCAGCTACAGCAGATTTGTTATCCGTGCCTCCCAAAGCTCCCCGTACCGTATCAGGCAAGGCAAGCGACGGAGCAGCCAGCGAACCTAATACTGCCAGACTCCCCATCCGTAAGAAATTCCGTCTATCCATCTTTCTTTTTTTTAAGATTGCTAATAATATGTTCTTTATATAAGTTCTGTTTTTCAGTATATAAGACGTTATTTAGTATCATTTTGTCACACCCGAAACTAATTTTCTTTTGTCAACAGGCTTTCCAGTTCTTCCGCATTCAAACGTAAGTGGAATTGTCCTTTATAGGCTACAGAAATGGACCCGGTTTCTTCGGACACAATAATAGCAAGTGCATCGGATTCCTGAGAAATTCCCATCGCTGCACGATGGCGCAATCCCAGTTCCTTCGGTATATCCAGATTATGCGATACCGGCAAAATGCATCCCGCTGCCTTTATACGACCTTTACTGATAACCATTGCGCCATCATGCAAAGGGCTGTTCTTAAAAAATATATTCTCTATCAGACGCTGGTTAATATCAGCATTGATAATTTCACCCGTACGCACCACATCATCCAAAGGGAAGTTATGTTCAATCACAATCAAGGCTCCCACTTTCTGTTTACCCATACTGATACATGCCATAACTACCGGCATGATTTCATCGTGCTGCATGCTCTCCTTCTTATTCCCTGTAAAGAAACGTACCAAAGCACTGGCATGCTGGTGTGAACCAAGCGTCAGCAAAAAGCGCCGTATCTCATCTTGGAAGAGAATAATAAGTGCTACTACTCCCACACTCACCAACTTGTCAAAGATGGAACCGAGCAGTTTCATCTCCAATACCTGTGACACTACCAACCAGATCAATATGAATATCAGGATACCTGTAAACACATTGATGGAACCGGAAGCTTTCATCAGCTTATACGTATAGTAAAGCAGAAATGCAACCAGAAGAACGTCAATAATATCTTTTACTCCAATATCAAAAAACATAAGATTTATGATTTATGAATTATGAATTATGAGCTAAGTGACTTTCCTTATATCACTTATCACTCTATCACCTTATCACTATTTTTTCGCATTGCCTCCACAATCTTCACCGTTTCTACGGCTTCGCGTACATCATGTACCCGGAGAATATCAGCTCCTTTCAAGAGGCAAATAGTATCGAGTACCGTTGTTCCGTTCAATGCATCCTGCGGAGTGTTACCCAATAAGCGATAGATCATGGACTTACGGGAAACACCTACCAACAAAGGCAATTCAAAAACACGAAATTCTTCGAGATGCGCCAGAAGTTCATAGTTATGTTCTACCGTCTTACCGAAACCGAAACCAGGATCAAGAATAATATCCTTCATACCCAGGTCACGTAACTGCTGCACCTTCTGAGCAAAATACAAAAACACCTCTTTCAGAAGATTATCGTAGTGTGGATGTTGCTGCATATTCTGCGGAGTTCCCTGCATATGCATCATAATGTAAGGCACATTCAGTTCGGCCACTGTACGAAACATATCCGTATCCATCTCTCCTGCAGCAATATCGTTGATGATTGCCACTCCATACTCTTCCACACACATCCGTGCCACATCCGCTCTGAAAGTATCAACAGAAATAACTGCTCCGGGTTGTGTTTTACGCAAGATTTCCAATCCCATGCGTAAACGTTCCATTTCTTCACGGGGAGAAACGTTTTCTGCATTCGGTCGGGAAGAGTATGCACCGATATCTATAATCCCGGCACCTTCATCCAATATCTGTTGCGCCCGTGCTGCTATTTCAGCTTCAGTTTGCATACGTGAACCGGCATAAAAAGAATCAGGAGTAATATTCAATATTCCCATAACGCAGGGCCCAGAAAGGTCGAGTAAAGAACCGTTGACATTGATATATTTAGAAGATAATGTTTCCATGGATAGTCCTTTTTCGTTTATACTTTGCAAATGTAAACAAAAAAGGTCAGCATAATCCTATAAAATATAAAAAAACAAATTAACTTTGCTCAGGATTGTCAACTAACAGGCAAAAGTAGTAAACTATGAAAATATACAAGATGGGTAGATTATCCTCTCTCTTCTTACTCTTTTTCTGGTTGCTTATTCCGTGGCAGCTTTGCGGACAAGAAACAAGCGAACAAGAAAAGTATCATGTAGACAGTACATTGTTTGTGTACTATCAACATTGCAAGGCAGAAATCAAATCTCCATCTGTCATGCAAATGCTTGATACACTCTTTCTCATGGCCAAAGAAAAAGGTGATATACGAATGCAGGCAGTAGCCATCTCCAGCAAAACAGACCATTTCTATTTTAGTCCGTCCTTTGAAGGCCAAGAGGACAGCCTGATATTGTATACCAACACCATCAAAGACTTTGCCCGGAAAACCAATCAGCCCCAATATTATTATTTTGCCTGGGCCAACCGCCTCATAACTTACTATACAAGACAAAAGAAATTAAACCTGGCTCTCTATGAAGCCAACAAAATGCAGCAAGAATCGGAAAGCCGGGAAGAAATCGATGGTATGCAAAATTGCTATCAGGCCCTATTACGCATCTATCAGAGCAAAGAACTCTATAAGCAAGCCACTGTATATGCCCAAAAGCTGATAGATCTCACATTAAAATATAATCTGAATAAGTATAATCTGACAAATAAATATCTTGAATTAAGTAACTGCTACCTCCGTACCAATGAACCGGAAAAGGCTTGGGAAGCTCTTGAAGAAAGTAAATTGTATATAGGTAATGAACTAAACCAGGGAGCTTATCTATGCGGACTACTCCGTTATTACATTCACACCAAAGATATGGTCAAAGCCCGGGAAACATTAAAAGAAACCACACAACTTTTCAGCAAGAATACAGAATTACGTATTAAGCGCACCACTAATCTACTAGAAATTGAAACCAATTATTACATAGAAACCGGTGAATTCGATAAAGCCCTGGATGTATTCCAGCAAGCCTTTGAAAAGCTTAGTCAAAATGGATTTATCACCCCTACACTATATCGCACACGTGGGTCCATCTATACTGCTAAAAAGGACTATCAGAAAGCAATTGAGAGTTATGAAAAAGCTTTTGAACTCAGTGATTCACTGAATAGTGCCCAGGAAGACATAGCTGTAGGAGAGTTCGCAACCATTTTGGGAATGGAACATCTTAACCTGGAAAACAAAGAGTTAATACAGAAAAATCAAGAAATACAATTAGAAACACGCTGGCGTATCATCATTCTATTATGCATCATAGTAGTAATTGTCGGCATTATGTTTTTTCGCGAAACCCGGCTGAATAAAGTTCTACGCCGTGCTAAAGATGCAGAACAGAGTGCCAGCCGTATGAAAACTGAATTCATACAGAATATGAGCCATGAGATACGTACACCACTCAATTCCATAGTTGGTTTCTCGCAAATACTCAGTAGCAAGATTTCTGAAGAAGACGAAGAATCGAAAGAATATACAACTATCATCGAGCAAGGTAGTAATCATCTGCTTCAATTAGTAGACGACGTATTGGAATTATCCAGTCTTGATAGTGGCACTACCATCCCTATCGACACAAAGAGTGAGCTAAATGAGCTTTGTCTACAATGGATGGAACGCGCAAAACGCCTGGTTAAACCCGGAGTCGTTCTTTCTTATCAACCTGAACAGAACGAACTCTATCTGTATACAAACCCAGCACGTCTTGGACAGGTAGTATTACAATTACTGCACAACGCAGCAAAATTTACAGAAGAAGGTGGTATTACACTTAGTTGGCGCATTCTTCCCAAACAAAAGCAAATCATGATTTGCATCACTGACACCGGCATTGGCATTCCCCAGGATAAACAAGAATTTGTGTTCGAACGATTCGCCAAATTAGATACATTTTCAAAAGGTACCGGATTAGGACTTGCCCTCAGCCGCCTCATTATGGAAAGAATGGGTGGTAATCTTGCACTTGATGCCCAATATATGGATGGGTGTCGCTTTATACTGACTTTACCTATATAATAAACTTCAGAAAGTTCCATAAAAACTTTTTATTCCAACAAAGAAAGGCTAAATTTGCAAAAAGAGTTTTACCTCATTAGTAATGAACACAAAAAAGCCGTTTTTTCCTATTTTCATCATTTTGTATTGTCTCGGCACTTTATGCAGTTCTCCAATGCAAGGACAGCAAAGAGACACACAAAAAGAATACAACGTAGATAGCACATTATATGCTTATTATATGCGTTGCAAAGCCGAAGTGAGTTCTCCTATCACCGTGCAAATGTCAGATACACTTTTCCTTATGGCCGAAGAAAAAGGAGACCAACGCATGCAGGCCGTAGCATTATGCAATAAACTGGATTTCTATTATTACCAAAATAGCCAACCAGACAGTATCAGTCATTATGTAGAAGTAGTTAAAAACTTTGCGAAGAAAACCAATCAGCCTAAATATTACTATTTTGTTTGGAGTATGAGACTCATCAATTACTACATCAAGCAATACCAGTACAACATAGCCTTATACGAGGCTAACAAAATGATGAAAGAGGCAGAACAAGAGAAATACATGAATGGCATAGCCAATGCCTACAATGTCTTAGGTTCTATCTATCACCTCAAAAGATTATTCAACCTATCTATCGACAACAAAAAGAAGGAAATAGAAATCATTCTACAATACGATCTGGATAAGTACAATCTATCTACCTCCTACTCAGGATTAACAAACCTTTACTGCGAATTGGGGGAAGCAGATAAAGCGCTCGAGAATCTCAACAAAAGTGCCTCCTGTCTTTATAGTAGTACGCAAGAGTTCTACTATCATGTGCGTGCAGCTCAATATTACCTTTTTATTGAAGACTATTCCCAATCCTGGAAAAACCTGCAAAAAGCCAAAGAATTATTTCTCTCAAAGAAAGAGGTACAGAAAAACGTAGAAGAATATTATGAAGTCCTACAAAAATACTACACAGAAACAAAGCAATTCGAAAAAGCATTAGAAGTCCTGGATTATATAATTGCTACATTCAACCCGAACGGAAGGTATAAAGTAGAAGCTATGCGTAAACGCGCATCAATATACTATGAAATGGGGGATAATTCCAAGTCAGCACAATACTATCAGGAGTATTATGCTCTAAATGATTCTATTCAGATAACAAATGAAGATATTGCCGCAGGAGAATTTGCCGCCATGCTGGGAGTAGAACGCCTAAACCTCGAAAAAAGCGAACTGCAACAACAAGTACAACAGCGCGATCTGGTAAATAAACAACGTATCATTATTTTCCTAATCGTCCTGTTAAGTCTTGGATTCATCATTTTCTATCGCGAGCATCTGCTCAACAGCCGATTACGCATCTCTCAGAAACAACTTAGCGAAAAGAATAAGGAGCTGGTCCGCTCACAAGAAGAACTGAAACATGCCAAAGAACAAGCGGAAGAAGGTAGCCGCATGAAATCGGAATTCATACAGAATATGAGTCATGAAATACGTACGCCACTCAATTCTATCGTAGGATTCTCACAAATACTCAGCAGTTACTACAGTGACAATGATGACACCAAAGAATATGCCCATATCATCGAACAGAATAGTACCAACCTACTACAATTAATCAATGATGTTCTAGATCTTTCTTATCTGGATGGAGAGCAAAACATACCTGCAGAAACCATAGCAGATATTACAGGCGTTTGCCAGACCTGCATAGATCAGACATACTCTTATCTGAAGCCTGATGTGCAACTCGTATTTACTCCCGAACGGGAAAACTTCTCCATGCAAACTAACCCCGACCGCATCTCGCAGGTTCTAATGAGTCTTTTGCAAAATGCAGCCAAGTTCACAACACATGGCAGTATTACCCTTTCCTATCACATACGCGAAGAAGAAAAGATGATTCTCTTCAGTGTCACCGATACAGGTATAGGTATTCCGGTGGAAAAGCAAGAATCCGTCTTCGAGCGTTTCAACAAACTGGATACATTTGTTCCCGGTACAGGATTAGGGTTATCTATCAGTCGTCTGATTGCAGAGAAAATGGGCGGTAGCCTGACTATTGATTCAACCTACAACACTGGTTCCCGTTTTATTCTGATTCTACCTTTGAAAGAATAAAAACATTTTCATTGTAAATGTATCACTGTAATGCAGAATATCTATCTTTGCAACGTTTTAGACAACAGGAAATAACAACGTTAAAAAAAGGAGATAGTTATGGATATCACCGCTCTATATAAAATATTTCTGGAATGTACCAGTGTGACTACGGATAGCCGCAATTGCCCTGAAGGTTCCTTATTCATAGCACTAAAAGGTGACAATTTCAATGGAAACGCTTTTGCTTCTAAAGCATTGGAATCAGGAAGTAGCTACGCCATAGTAGATGAACCCGAATATGCACCTGCAGGAAATTCGCATTATATACTGGTAAATAGTTGTTTGCACACTCTGCAAGAACTAGCTAATTACCATCGCCGTCAAATAGGAACACGAATCATCGGTATCACAGGGACTAATGGAAAAACTACCACCAAAGAATTGATTGCTGCTGTTCTTTCCCAAAAATACACTATACTTTATACGCAAGGTAATTTGAATAATCATATAGGAGTCCCTCTCACCCTATTGCGTCTAAAAGCAGAGCATGATCTCGGCATCATAGAAATGGGAGCCAGCCATCCGGGTGACATAAAGGAGTTAGTGGACATTGCCGAACCTGATTACGGAATTATCACGAATGTAGGTAAAGCGCATCTGGAAGGTTTCGGTTCTTTCGAAGGGGTCATCAAAACCAAAGGTGAACTATATGATTATCTTCGTGAACGTAAAGATTCCACTATCTTCATCCATCACGACAACTTATATCTAAGAAACATAGCCTGGGGATTGAATCAGATTTCTTATGGAAGTGAAGATGAATTATACATCAACGGACACGTTACGGGCAACTCACCTTATCTGACTTTTGAATGGAAAGCAGGCAAAGACGGTGAACATCATGAAGTGAAGACACAGCTAATCGGTGAATACAACTTCGCCAACGCACTTGCTGCTGTTACTATCGGGCACTTCTTTGATGTAGAATCGGGAAAAATAGATACTGCTCTAAAAGAATATACTCCGCAGAACAATCGTTCACAACTGAAACAGACGGCAGATAATACATTAATCATTGATGCATACAATGCGAACCCTACCAGTATGCAAGCCTCAATCAGCAACTTCCATAACATGGAAATTGACAATAAAATGCTGATATTGGGAGATATGAGGGAATTAGGAAAAGACGGTCCGGAAGAACATCAAAAGATTGTAGACTTCCTGACGGAATGTGGTTTTAAAGATGTAATGTTGGTAGGTGAACAGTTCGCTGCTGCAAGACATGACTTCCCGACTTATCCGGACGCCCCGGCAGTTATCGAAGCTATACAAAAAAATAAACCTCATGGAAAAACCATCCTGATTAAAGGATCCAACGGAATTAAACTGAGTACAGTGATTGATTACTTATAATCGATCACTGCTTATTGTTTTTTCGCCATCCACGGACGTAGTACAAAATAGCCTATCATCGAGGCTATGAACGCTCCTGTTGTATTCGCTACAAAATCCAACCAATCCCCGCCACGATAAGTTGTACAATATTCCTGCAACAACTCCACCATTCCACTGAATAATACGGGGCATACAAATGCCCCTACCCATGCATGCCATAGAGGAGAATCATTTCTACGATGTGCCCGCAGGAATTCCAGCCACAACATACCGGACATACCTAAATACATACAAATATGTACAATTTTATCAATATTAGGTATTCGGTTTAATTCCGTTGTTGGCGGTTTAAAGAACGACAGATAAATCACTGTCAGTATAATCAGCAACGATACCGGATATTTTTTAATATAGTATAGCATATCTCAATTTATGAACGATTTGTGCGCAAAAGTACAGAACATTTTCTATATTTGCATGTTCTAGTAGAGAATAATAACGAAATGAAAGAAAAATCTACTTTTTTATGACTAAAAATGACAGAGCCAATTTTGGGAGCAAATTAGGCGTCATACTTGCTTCGGCAGGTTCCGCAGTCGGTCTGGGTAACATCTGGCGGTTTCCCTACGAGACAGGCAATCATGGAGGTGCTGCGTTTATTCTCATTTACTTAGCATGCGTACTTATTTTAGGAATCCCTATCATGGTATCCGAATTCCTTATCGGACGACACTCACGTGCCAATACAGCAGGAGCTTACCAAAAGCTGGCACCGGGTACACACTGGCGCTGGGTAGGGCGCATGGGTGTATTAGCAGGGTTCCTGATTTTGAGTTATTACTCTGTGGTAGCCGGTTGGACACTGGAATTCATTGGTGAAGCTGTTACCGATAACTTTGCCGGAAAAACGTCAGCCGATTACATCAATACATTCAATTCATTTTCTTCTAATCCCTGGCGTCCGGTTATCTGGCTGGTACTCTTTCTTCTTGCCACTCATTTTATCATCGTAAAAGGGGTGGAAAAAGGCATCGAGAAGTCTGCCAAAATAATGATGCCAATGCTATTTATCCTGCTGATTATATTGGCAGGCTGTTCTATTGCATTGCCGGGTTCAGGTGCCGGTCTCGAGTTCCTCTTGAAACCGGAATGGGATAAGGTGAATGCCAACGTATTCTTGAGTGCCATGGGACAGGCTTTCTTCTCACTAAGTTTGGGAATGGGATGCCTTTGTACCTATGCATCTTATTTCAAAAGAGATACGAATCTAACAAAAACCGCTTTTAGTGTCAGCATTATCGATACATTCGTCGCCATATTGGCAGGACTTATCATCTTCCCCGCTGCATTCTCGGTAGGTATCCAGCCGGATGCAGGTCCGAGCCTTATCTTCATTACGCTGCCCAATGTATTTCAACAAGCATTTAGCGGAGTACCTTTATTAGCTTATATATTCTCAGTCATGTTTTATATTCTTCTGGCCGTTGCCGCACTGACTTCCACTATTTCCATGCACGAAGTGGTAACAGCCTATCTGCACGAAGAATTCCATCTGAGCCGCAAACGTGCAGCAAGCTTTGTTACAGGCGGTTGCATCTTCTTAGGTATTTTATGTTCACTGTCACTCGGTGTAGGCAAAGGTTATACTATATTTGGCTTGAATTTATTCGACCTGTTCGACTTTGTCACAGCCAAGATCATGTTGCCATTGGGTGGTTTGTGTATTTCCATCTTCACCGGCTGGTACCTGAACAAGAAGATTGTCTGGGAAGAAATAAGCAATAACGGAACACTGAAAGTGACATTTTACAAATTGCTGATATTCATATTGAAGTTTATAGCTCCGATAGCAATTACACTCATTTTCATCAAAGAATTGGGTTTCTTGAAATTGTAGGAGATGCAGAATCTATTTAAAGATTACTTTTACTTTTCCCGGGGAGAAAAACGAGGTATCCTAATGCTCATAGCAGCTATTTGTATCGTTTTTCTCGCCGGGTATCTTATATCTGTCTGGCAACGAAGGGAGTATATCTCTCCGGATGATATGGCCATACAAGCCGATGCCGAACAAGAATATGAAGAATTCATAGCCTCGTTGAAAGAGAAAGAACAGCACCGTGAAAGGCAATACACGACTTATAAGAAACAAGAAGAGAATATTCCTGTAATCCTGGCTTCTTTCAATCCAAATACTGCGGATTCCATCACATTCCGACGCTTAGGATTGCCAGCCTGGATGGCTAAGAATATCCTGCACTATCGGGCAAAAGGTGGAAAATTCCGTAAACCGGAGGATTTTAAAAAGGTATATGGAATAACAGAAGAACAATATTCTGTTCTTTTACCTTACATACATATTCCACCGGAAGATACAGTACATCACATCCCACAATTATACATTGCACAAAATGCACCGGTGGAGAATATCAAATATGCGATCGGAACCATTCTTGATCTGAATCGCGCCGACACCACTGAATTAAAAAAGATTCCAGGTATCGGAAGCGGCATTGCTCGTCTGATAGTTGGTTATCGACAGCGATTAGGTGGATTCTACCAAATAGAACAACTAAAAGATATCAACCTGAATATTCAGCAATTGCAAGCCTGGTTCAGCATCGACCCGGCAAATGTCCACCGCATCAACCTGAACCGCATCAGTGTAGACAGATTGCGCTCCCATCCCTATATTAACTTCTACCAAGCCAAAGCCATCGTAGAATATCGCAAGAAAAAAGGCTCGCTAACGAGCCTTAAACCTTTCTCCCTCTATGAGGAATTTACAGAAACGGACCTGGAAAGAATCGGTCATTATGTTTGTTTTGAATGATTCAATTACTTTTCCAAAACTCCTGATTTTATTGCAGTATCACGTTCATTCTTCAGACGCTCTTTTTCCTGTTTATACTTATTTTTAAGAACTTTTACCTTAGCTTTCTTTGCGTCTTTAGATAAAGAGCTATTTTCAATTGCCTCTTTTTCCTTTTCAAAATTGACTTCCAATTGATCCAATCGATGATCATAATCACCTTTCATGATACCACGCAAACCTTTCCTATTATCCATACTTCCGTAATGCTCTTCCCATAGCTGAACCTGCTTCTCTGACAAGATAGCTTTAATGGCAGCTTTGTGTTCAAGAGCCAATGCTCTTTTCTTCTGCCCTTTTTCGTACCCAGGAAGATTACTCTGTCCGATAGCTTTAAACTTGGGGCCAACTTCCCTATTTAGTTTCTTGATTTTTGCAATTTGATCGGCTGACAGGTTCAACACCTTATCCGATTCGATTCGTTTGAAAGAATCGAAAGTTACATCCTGTGCATATGCAAATGACACAAATGCCAATGTAACTAAAGTAAGAACTACTTTTCTCATAATGTAATCTATATAAATTATAAAAATCGGGGTAAAGGTATAACAAAATGTCATAGATACTAGTTGCCCATTATAGAAACGAACTTAAAAGAAGTTTGTTTTTCTAAATAAAAAAATAGTAATGGATGCAACCTTACTCCCCTTTTCTTCGTCTAAACAACAGTAAACAACCTGAAACAGGACCGGCCATTCTGGAATAAGGAATTAAAATCATAAAACGACAATGAAAAGATTATTAATAGCCATACTGTTAAGCAGCATGGTACAGGGAATCTTTGCCCAAAAGATAGAAATAAAAGGTACTATACGTAATACCACAGATAACGAAGCCGTAGAATTTGTAAATGTGGTGTTACAAACCATCGACTCTACATTCGTAAGTGGGGTATCAACTAATAACAACGGCAATTTCATTTTCAATAAGATAGATGCAGGAGATTACAGATTAGTACTTTCCAGCATCGGCTACAATACACAGTATGTTACGCTGAATGGAGTGAAGCGTAATACAGATCTGGGAGATATTCATATGGAAGATGCCGCTGTAGCATTGGAAGGTGTAACCATCAATGGCTCTAACCAAATCAGTCGTCCGGACCGGAAACTGGTATTCCCTTCCGAGCGGCAAATGAAAGTCTCTACCAATGGCGTCAACCTACTACAAGAACTAATGCTTCCGCGCATTCAAGTTAACCCGATGAATAATGAAATCGGAATATCCGGTGGTGGCGAATTACAAATACGTATCAATGGAGCAAAAGCAGATATCAATGAAATAAAGGCCTTACGCCCAGCTGACATTATCCGCATAGAATATCATGATAACCCAGGATTACGTTATGGTAATGCCGAGATCGTACTCGATTACATCGTTCGTCGCCCCGATACGGGCGGAAGTTTCGGCACAGATCTTAGCCAAGGAGTCAATGCTATGTGGGGAAATTACAATGTATTCGGTAAAGTCAACCACAAAAAATCCGAGTTCGGACTTTCTTATTACATGGGTCCCCGTGATTTCTATGGCATGTACCGGGATAATGAAGAAACTTTCCGCCTGGCAGATGGTAGCACCATTCAGCGAATGGAAAAAGGAGAGCCCAGTCATGCTATGTTATTTATGCAAAATCTGAATGTGAATTACAGTCTCCAAGCATCCCAGAATTCTTTATTCAGCGCTACCTTCCGCCTGCGCGGTAACAATCAACCGAATTGGGATTATCAGGGAGTACTTTATAATGTAAATGATGAAACGGATATGGTAAATATGATAGACCGTACAAAGAATAGTTGGACGCGTCCATCCTTAGATCTCTACTTTCAACAAAGCCTGAAAAACAAACAGACTTTAGTATTCAACCTGGTAGGAACCTATAACCGGGAAAAATCACACCGTATCTATCAGGAAAGTCTTCACGATGAAATACTGACCGATATAAACAATGATGTATTGGGCGACAAATACTCCCTGATTGGGGAGGCCATTTACGAAAAGCAATTTTCAAAAGGTAATGCGCTGAGCTTCGGTTTGCAGCATACCCAATCTTACTCTAACAACGAATACCGGAACGGGCATAATTACGATACCCGGATGAATCAGGGAAATAGTTATATATTCAGTGAATACCGTGGCAAGATAAACAAACTGGATTACAGATTAGGAATCAGCCTAACCCGTTTCTATTACAACCAAAGCGGAAATGATGATTCTTCTAAAAAGTACAGTGTAAACCCGAAAGCTACATTACATTACACTTTTTCTGACAATTCATACCTCCGTTGGAAAGCCGAAGTATTCAATGCAACTCCTTCATTGAGTAACCTGAGCGCTATAGAACAAACTATAGACTCTTTCCAGATACGCCGTGGTAATCCGAACCTGAAATCGTACATGTGCTATCGTACGGAACTGACTTATGAGTGGAAAAAAGGTGTTTTCTACAGTAACCTATGGGGTGCATACGATTACCGTCCCAATGCCATTATGGATGAAAAGTTACAGGAAGGCAATAAAATAGTACAAACGTGGGATAACCAGAAAGACTGGCAAAAGTTATCCGGACGTCTGATGCTCCGCGTAGGGCCACTATGGGATATGCTGCAACTTTCATTCACAGGAGGAGTCAATCATTATATGAGTCATGGAAACAATTACTCTCACACTTATACCAACTGGTATTACGAAGGACAAGCTTCATTCAATTACAAACGATTCTCCTTGTTCTGGCAAATCAATACCAATTGGAACAACTTCTGGGGAGAGACCCTTTCAGGAGGAGAAAACATCCAGATATTAGGTCTATATTATAAATATAAGGATCTCCGTTTAGGTATAGGTGCCTTCAACCCATTCACCGATAATTATAAAGTAGAGAATGAGAATTGGAATCAATTTGCCTCGTACAAGACTAAAAGTTATATTAAGGAAAGCTCACGTATGTTTCTGGTCAGCTTATCCTACAATTTCTCTTTCGGACGTAAGTTCAAAGTAACACAAAGAAAAGTAAACAATAGCGATAATGATTCAGGAGTAATGAGTACGGGAAAATAAGGTTAAACAATTTCCCCGTCAACCATGTGCACCGTACGGTCCGTAATCTGTGCCAGTCCTTCATCGTGGGTGACAATCACAAATGTTTGTCCGAAACGATTGCGAAGGTCGAAGAAAAGCTGATGCAATTCTTCCTTATTATGAGTATCCAGGCTACCCGAAGGCTCGTCAGCCAGTATCACAGCCGGATGATTAATGAGGGCACGGGCTACGGCCACACGTTGTTTCTCCCCACCAGAAAGTTCATTAGGCTTATGCTCGGCGCGATCTGTCAATCCCATAAATTCCAATAGCTCCAGTGCAGATGTGGTAGCCTCTTTCTGCCCCACACCGGCAATAAATGCAGGTATCATCACGTTTTCCAATGCCGTGAATTCCGGTAAAAGCTGGTGAAACTGAAAGACAAACCCTATATGTTTGTTACGGAAAGCCGACAGTTCCTTCTCCTTCATACGGCTGACCAAAGTACCGTCGATAGTTACCGTACCGCTATCAGGGGCATCCAAGGTTCCCATAATTTGAAGTAAAGTAGTCTTTCCTGCTCCACTCGGGCCAACGATACTAACAATCTCGCCCTTATCTATATTCAAGTCAATCCCCCGCAAAACTTGCAGGCTACCGAAACTCTTGGTTATTCCTTGTAATTGTATCATATATACTTCATCTTTATCTAATGTTAAGTACTGATTCTTTGCCACCGCATTGGCAGAACTTTGCCACCGCGATGGCAAAGTTCTGCCAATGAGATGGCAACGTCTTGCCAACATGGTGGCAAAAGATATGCTTGCCGATCATAATCTCTTCAACACATACTCCGCCAGATAGCATCCAAATACCGCCGGCATATAGCTGACTGTTCCGCATGTTGATTTCTTATTCATTTCATCCTCTGTCAGCAACACCGCTTTCGGATCCGCCTGTTCCGTACTGAATACCACCGGAAGTTTACGTTTAATTCCCATTTTCTGAAGCCGTTTTCTGACTGCCTTACTCAACCCGCAATGATAGGTATCCCATATATCGGCAAAGCGAACCTGGGTTATATCACTCTTTGCTCCGGCTCCCATACTGGAAACAATCTTAATATGTCGCTTTAAAGTTTCTGCAATCAAATAACATTTCGGAGCCAGCGTATCAATGGCATCCACTACAAAATCATAGGATGCTGCATCCAGCAGTTCGGGAATATTCTCATCTTTCAGGAATACCGGTAACACCGTCAATTCAATTTCCGGATTAATATCCCGGAAACGTTTCTCCAAGATTTCCGCCTTGCTCATTCCCAATGTAGAATGCAAGGCCGGAAGCTGACGATTGATATTCGTAGGTTGCACTGTATCCGCATCCACAATCGTCATGCGTCCCACTCCGGCACGACAAATCATCTCCGCTGCATACGCTCCTACTCCACCAAGCCCCACTACAAGCACGTGTGCCTGCTGCAAACGTCCCATCTTCTCCTCACCCAATAAGAGCCGTGTCCTCTGTCTCCAATCTTCCATTCTCACTAATCACTTATCACTTTGTTGCTAATCACTAATTACTCTTCTTGAACCATTTATAGAACCATTTGCCTACCTTTTCATAATGCTGATCTTCATTATTACCACGTGGATTAGAGAAAGACAGCATATCTTGCGGTTCACCCAACTGATCCGGATAGAGCACTATCAAACTATTGTTGGCAAAATACTTTCCTAACTGGGCAGGCAGTCTTTCGAATGCAGGATCATAAGAAATAGAACCACGGCGGGCACTGATAATCACCAGTAAGTGATCATAATTCACTTGTCCGGTCAACAACAATAAATCCCCCCAATCATCCAAACGGGAGAAATCAGTCATTGTCGAGCTAAACCTCTTCTTTACCAGTATTTGTAAGAGTGTAGTAGTTTCTTCATTAGCGAAGAAGTGCACCCGGCATCCCAATGTACTTCCCATACGGCAGAAATGTTCTACCCACTTCTGGAAACCCGCTTCATATTCTGCTTTCGGCGGAACAGCAATATTAATTCTCCGTATAGTATTAATCGGCATCAGGAACTTTGCAATCATCACTTCCCGGTGCAAACCTTTCAACAGGTTCTCCGCCAACATACCAAAGAAGGAATCCACAATATTAACTTTACGGTGCAAACCAATGATCACATCCGTCACCCCATGCTCTTTTGCCGTATGAATGATACCTGAAGCAATATTCAAGTCATAACGGCTGATTTGTTTCAGCGGCACATCCACCGACGCCGTTATCATGGCTGCCTTCTCCAGATAACGTTTTCCGCGAAGTTCCAGAGCTTCCGATGCATTATTATCATTAATCACATTCAATGCCACCAGATTATCTCTTTGCTTAGGATCACGTATCAACAAGGACAGACTCACCAAATCTTCAATCGTATCCGGATTGGCAACCGGTATTAAAATCTTTTCCAGCTCTACCGGACGTTTTTCATCCTCCAGATGGGCCTCATCGATAGCGATCTTACGGGCAGCACGTTCAGTAATAAATGAACTTACCACACAGGTCACGAGGATTAGCAATACAGTACCATTCAGAACATCGTCATTCAGCAGTCTTTCACCATTAGGCAGAATTATATTATATCCGACCAGTACAGCAGCCAATGTAGCCGCAGCCTGAGCATTGCTCAAGCCGTACATCAGTTCCCGCTCAATAGCTGCCATTTTATATATCTTCTGCGTCAGCCAACAAGCAATCCACTTACCAGTCAAAGCAACAGCAATCATTACTCCAGCCACTTTCAATGCATCACCATGACCAAAAATCACATGTATATCAATCAGCATTCCCACACCGATCAGGAAGTAAGGAATGAAAAGTGCATTACCCACAAATTCCAGGTGATTCATCAATGGAGAAACATGCGGAATAAGCCGGTTCAATACCAAGCCGGCAAGGAAAGCTCCGAGAATGCCTTCCATCCCTACAAATTCCATTAAGCCTGCCCCCAGGAATACCATGGCAAGCACGAAAATGAATTGCATCACATTATCATCGTATCTGCGGAAGAACCAGCGCCCAATGCGAGGGAAAAAGTACATAATCAATCCACCCAAGAAAACCACTTTGACAACCAGCCATACCCAGAACAGTCCACCGGATTCCCCCTTAAACATACCACCTACCACAGCCAAAACCAACAGCGTAAGGGTATCAGTCACCGCCGTACCTCCCACTGCAATACTTACACTACGATGTCGGGAAACGCCATATCGAATCACGATAGGATATGCCACCAGCGTGTGCGAAGCATACATACTTGCTAACAGAACTGAAGTGATCAAACTATATTTCAGGAAGGTCATGTTCACCACAAGACCGATCATAATTGGAATGATAAAAGCCAGTAACCCCAACATTACGGCCTTTCCCCTATTTTGCTTGAAGTCTGACATATTCATTTCCAGACCAGCCAGAAACATGATATAGTATAAACCCACCTTGCCGAACAACTCGAAACTACTATCCCGTGCTAAAATATTAAACCCATGCTCGCCAATTACCAATCCTGCCAATATCATACCGATGATATGTGGGATACGAAGTCTGTTCAACAAAATAGGAGCAAACAATATAATAAGAAGTACAAGGAGAAATATCCATGTAGGGTCGGTAATGGGAAGTTTTAGACTGAAGTCAAATAAGTCCATGGGCTTCAAGTTTTAGGTTTACGTTGCAAAATAACAAAAAACTTTTCATTTTATACGTTGTCATACAGCAAATTGTTATAAATTTGCAGCCAATTCTATCGTTTTTAAGCATAGAAGAACATTTTTATAAACTTAATTAAAAAACAAAAGAAAATGAAAGTAGCTATTGTTGGAGCAAGCGGAGCCGTGGGACAGGAGTTCCTGCGTGTGCTCGATGAAAGGAATTTCCCGTTGGATGAGTTAGTGTTGTTCGGTTCTAAACGCAGTGCCGGAACAAAATACACATTCCGCGGTAAACAAATCGAGGTAAAACTCTTGCAACACAACGATGACTTTAAAGGGGTTGATATCGCTTTCACTTCCGCAGGCGCTGGTACCTCTAAAGAGTATGCCGAGACCATCACTAAACATGGTGCCGTGATGATCGATAACTCCAGTGCTTTCCGTATGGATAATGACATACCTTTGGTAGTTCCCGAGGTAAATGCTGCCGACGCAAAAGATCGTCCACGCGGCATCATCGCCAACCCTAACTGTACCACTATACAGATGGTAGTGGCACTGAAAGCCATCGAACAGCTTTCTCACATAAAGACTGTACACGTTTCTACGTATCAGGCTGCCAGCGGTGCAGGTGCTGCCGCTATGGATGAATTGTACACACAATACCGCCAGGTGTTAGCAGGTGAATCCGTTACTGTTGAAAAGTTTGCATACCAGTTGGCATTCAACCTCATTCCCCAAATTGACGTATTCACTGATAACGGATACACTAAAGAAGAAATGAAGATGTTCCACGAGACCCGTAAGATTATGCACTCCGACATTAAAGTAAGTGCAACTTGCGTACGCGTTCCTGCTCTTCGCTCTCACTCTGAAAGTATTTGGGTAGAAACAGAACGTCCTATTTCAGTGGAAGAAGCTCGTGAAGCTTTTGCAAAAGGCGACGGCTTGGTATTGCAGGATAACCCTGCCGAAAAGGAATATCCAATGCCTCTGTTCCTTGCAGGCAAAGATCCCGTTTATGTAGGTCGTATCCGTAAGGATCTGGCTAATGAAAACGGCCTGACTTTCTGGATTGTGGGTGACCAGATCAAGAAAGGTGCTGCACTGAACGCAGTACAGATTGCAGAATATTTGGTAAAAGAGAATGCTCTCTAAGCATTACCAATAAAATAGAACCATTGGAGAAATGGTTGCAAACGAAAAAAGAGGTTATCCCGGAAACGAGATAACCTCTTTTTCATACTAACCCATTGGCGGGATTCATTCATCTCGGCATGGAAATGAATTAAAGGTTAGTGATAAGATTTTGTTAGTTTACTGATAATCAATCAATAGTATTTACCAATTGGTTACTACAAGATGTAAAAGCATTTACTGCCGTATGTAACGACCTTTACCCCTTACTGTAACGACCTTTACCTCGGCATGTAACGACCTTTACTTCGGTGTGTAAATGGAGTTACCGTGTGGGGTTAACAAAGTTACCATTTGGCGTAAACTGAATTTCCATACGAGGAATCAACTTTCATGAAACAATAGGCATTCCTTTATAGCTTTTTCGACAAGCTTCTTTGCAGCAGGCCTGCACCCTGGGAAGAAAGATGTATCAAAAACTCCTTTCTTTGAAGCCTTACGCCAATTCCCGGTGATACGGCCTTGATGAAGAATAACAGGTTGGAATATACCAAAATTATTATAGGCATACTGAGCGTGCGATTCCTTTATACAGTCAAAGCGGTTTTTATAACTCACCAGATATTCATCAAACGGCGGAAGAAACTGAAAAATACTTTTCTCATCAACTTCCACCTCCCCGGTAAGTCCGGGTGAAGAGACATGTATCATCATCTCCCTGTCATTATATCGTTCTGTAATAATTTCCTGCCCAAGTGACGCTATAGCGCTACGTGCTTCACGTATGTTCAGTGCAGACCACCAAACGAAATCTTCCAGTGTTGCCGGCCCGTGACTTCTGAAATACCTTCGGGCGAGTTCAGCAAGAGCCTCCTCACGAGACAGTTCTATAGCATCCGGAATCCTTTCACAGGTCAATGCATAGGTATGTTTCCCATTCTTCTCAATACCACTGCATATTGTTCCGTCCGCCTCACCAAAACTTAGATACATTTTAACGATGGGTTCACTGAGAGTTATACCTTTCAAATGAAGCTGTTCAAGAACTTCCTGGCACGTCAGATGTTGTCCGGTCAGGATTTCTCCTATTTGGGGCTTGTACAGCAAACAATCCTCTTTTGTTAAGCCATGATGCTTTGCATAAAAACTGAACTTTGACAACATACTCTTAGTAGACAACTCGGTCATCCATTTTATATCCTTCCCCGGAATATAATGCCACGTAGGACGCATCACATGAGTACGCAAAATCCGCCCTGAATCCAATGCCTCCTGAACAGCCGTCAACGAAGGTTTCGCTATACGCAACCCGACTGCCCACTTAGCCGCCCTGATCTCTTGCGCCTGCATAGCCCCCATCCATTCAACAACCTCCTCCGGCTTTTCAAACCGTGGTCCTGCAATTCCCTGTGATAACATTCTTAATTTAAGCATACTTCTAATGACAAAATTATTATTTTACTAATGGACAGCTTTTTACAAAGATAGAAAATATTTTATGATATCCAACCATCCCCCTATATCACAGCAAAAAAAGAGGTTGAACTCTAAGTAAATAGAATTCAACCTCTTTCAGTTACACCATTAACAATCTCACCTTATTTCCAGAACGGATTCTGTTCCATATTCGTATTCAAAGTCAGCTGAGTTGTAGGTATCGGATAGAAATAGTGCTTTGGTTCGTAGGTACGTGGCTGGTTAAGAGTGTTAGAACCAATCATATATCCATCACTATTCACATCGACTTCCGGATTCTCCACATTCTTCATGTTAGCTCCAAGATAGATCGTAGGATTTTTGGAGGAATCAAGTAAATCAAGTTTATGCCAACGAATTAAATCCCAATAACGAGTCCAGTTATCACACATCAACTCACAACGACGGCAACGGCGGATTTCCCATATCAAATTGCTAACGCCCATATTGTTGGCTGGATCAGCTTCCGGTTGAGTAGTCATACCGGGTAGTCCGGCACGTTCTTGTAACTTATTAATAGACTTATCAAGATCAGCCTGTGTCAATGTTCCAAGCTCTGCCTTAGCTTCAGCGAAGTTCAGATAGACAACAGACAGCCAGAAAAGCGGACAGTCAGTATATTGCTTGTTGATACTGTTACGATCGCCTACCGCCAATTCCTCCGGATTATCATATTTAGCTATACCATAACCGGTAGTAGAAGTAAACCCTGCAACTCCGGCGCGGCTATAAGCACTGCCCTTGAAACATAACACGGGATCGAGAGTAACCGCCAATCGCTTGTCGCGGACAGCAAGAACAGACTCAAGATTGTATTTACCATCTGCATCTTTCACTGCGGCATCATTGGTATCCATTGTAGTGGTTGCTTTGGGCTTACCATCAAGGAACAGGTAATTATCAAAAGCATTTTTAGTCATGCCGCTGGTACCACTTGTATTAACAGTATAGTCAATGGTAGAATGCATGAAAACATTCTGAGAATAAGGCTTGTAGAAAATCATTTCAGGGTTAGAGCTAAGCGAAATTGAATTATAGTTTCCCTTGTAGCTCGGATTCAATGAATATCCCTTGCCCATCAATGCTTCACAAGCAGCTACACATTCACGCAAGTACTTTTCAGCACGAGTGTTGTCAGCAGCCTTACCGGCATTGTCACTTGCATTACGATACTTACAGTAGGTACCCTCATACAACGTGATGTCAGCTTTCATTGCCAATGCCATATCAGCACTGAAACGTTGCTTGTTGGTTCCCGTAATTGTAGTTGCAGCATAGTTTAGATCTTCAAGAACATTGTCCATTACAACATCTCGATCCGTACGTGGCCCGTAAACCACATCTTTATCTGCCGGGTCTACAACTGTAGTTATCCACTGTACATCACCATACATGCGAACCAGTTGGTAATATTGCCATGCACGGTTTAAACGTGCCAGACCTTCATAATTAGCTTTAACCGCATCATCAAGAGAAGACGTTTGCAGTCCTTCGATAATATAATTGGCACGACGAATTTCTGTAAAAGGGCTTGACCAATTTGTAGAAGTAGCCAATACACTTGTGTAAGTCCAGACTGTAGACTGATAGTCTACCTGGTCATCACTCAGCGTTTTGAAATAGAACCAGCCACCACCGCTGCCATTTCCATAACCCGAATAGTTGTTATAGAATGTATTGCATTGGTTGTCAAGATTACTCGTATTACTCCAATATGCAGGAGTATTGGTAAAGGCATCCAAAGGTGCTTTGTCGAGAAAGTCATTACAACTTGTCAAGGCCATCAGTGCCATTGTTCCGTATATGAATAGCTTTTTCATCATTCTTATTGTTTAATAGTTATTATAAGGTTACCTGAATACCAAATGAGAAGGTACGAGTGATAGGAGTTGTACGTCCCCAGCCTCCATAGGTAAGGCCATCACCGGTACTGATTTCCGGATCAACTGGAAGATCACTGCCCTTGTAGAGCAAGAAGAGGTTACTACCACTAAAGTAGATACGTGCCTTTTCGATGAAAGCTTTACGGGTCCACTCCTTCGGCAAAGTATAACCAACTGTTACGTTCTTTAAACGAAGATAAGACATATCAGTCAAGTAACGAGATTGCGGATAATAGTTATTGGAACCGTTTGCAATACCCGATACAGTACCTTTGGCTTCATTTCCCGGATATAAACGAGGATAAGTGTTACCCTGGTTGATATCATAACCGGTAATTGTTTTCCAATCATCAGTATAGAATACTCTATTGAAACTTTTTTGATTATCGTAGATAGCTAAGTCAGCTGCACGCATCATCGGGAAGTTCAGAGAAGAAATAGTCCAATCAGAACGTTTGCCTACGCCTTGGAAGAATAAATCCAAGTCAATACCTTTCCAGTTACCACCCAGATGGAAGCCATATTCATAACGAGGGAGTGAATTACCGATAATCTTCAAGTCACCATGATCATCAGCGGTTCCTTTTCCACCGTCAATCGCACCACTGCCATCCAAATCTTTGAACTTAATATCACCAGGGCCATAATGGAACGGAGCACGCTCTAGTGCAGACTGACCGGCAATACCCGGCTTGTAATTCCATGAACCATCTGCATTCTGGCCGGTAAAATCAGATTCTTCAAAATAACGATCTGTTTCGAAGCCCCAGATGTCACCATAATTCTTGCCCGAATAGTAAGAACTGAGCAACTTAGTATCATTATTCCACTTTGTTACTTTTGTCTTTGAATCACTAAGATTGAAGTTAGCATACACATTAAATTCACCGAATTTATGATGCCAATCAAGGTTCAATTCCCATCCACGAGTGCGTAGTGTACCGGCGTTATCGTAAGGAGCAGTAGCACCTACACTGTTCGGAAGAACCTGAGCAGGAGCAAGCATATCACGGTTTTCACGTTGGTACCAGTCAAATCCTACAGTTAATTCATTATTCAGGAAACCTAAATCCAGACCAATGTCAGTAGTGCGGATGCGTTCCCAAGTAAGAGACTTCGACACCAGTTTAGGCATATTGTACTGAGTCAATCTATTAGCATTAGCTCCATTGCCATCCACCCAGTAAATATATCCTGAAGCCGATGTGTTTTCGCGTTGGCTGATCAATGCCTCAAACATATAGTCTCCGATGGCTTCATTTCCAATTTCACCATAAGATGCACGCAACTTAGCATTGTTAACCACTTTCTTCAACGGTGCAAAGAAAGCTTCTTCTGAGAACCGGTATCCGATAGATGCAGAAGGGAAGAATGCCCATTTATCATTATGTGGGAATCTGGAAGAACCATCATAACGTCCATTCACTTCTAACAGGTAAATACCCTTATAATCATAATTAATACGTCCGAAGTAACCGGCTGAAGCACGGGAAGTGTGCGACCAATTTATTTGTTGTCCATCTTGGCTTGCCAGATTCAATTCGGGATATGCTTCATCATACAATCCCTTGCGGTATCCATATAAATAAGTGTAATCCACTTCTTCAGCATTAGCTCCGACCATTACATTCAAATTATGGCTCTTCGCAAAAGTCTTGGCATAGTTGGCATACGCATTCAAAGTCCAAGTATTCTGCTTGGAATTATCCCGCCAGATTGCCGAGTTACTTTTGGTAACAATATATTTAGGAGTAGGCATTCCCGACCAGTCAATACCATAGACCGAGAAGTCTTCAGAACCACTGTTCAAGTTCTGAATTGCATAAGTGAAATCAGCATTCAAAGTAAGTCCTTTTACTATTTCTGCTTTCAAGAATCCATTCAAACGGGTAAGGTCAGTTATTTCCTTACGGTCTGATGCTTGCTTACGCATAGACATGAGGCGAGTGTCATAACCATCGATAGTACCTGAAGGAATGAAGAAAGAACCCCAACGCCAAAGGGTCTGGTAAGTACTACTGTAAATGTCAGGACGTTGATAAGCCTTACGAGAGTAGTTGACACGTGCACCTACTTGCAACCAATCATATAAATTAGTCGTTACATTCACTGAAACATTATATTTCTTCAATTCATCGGGACGCACTTTCATAATACCTTCCTTCTCATCATAACCAAAAGAAAGGTAATAGTTAGTCTTACCAGAACTTCCCTGAACAGATATATTATGGCTTTGTGAAGGGGCTGCTTTGCTATAATAAATATCTTGCACGTCCCAGTCAGCATAATAATAAGGAGATCCGTCAATGATAGTATAATCACCTACATTACTATCGCTCTGATACGGTCTCATTTCACCATACTTCAATTTTCTTCCGCCATTCTGTTGCGCCCATTTCTCGGCATAAGGCAACAGCTTGTCAAAGTACATACCAAAGAGTTCAACTTCATATTGGTTAGCATTAGCCTTGGCCTCTAATGCAGCTCTAAGCTGTGTGGGTACATCCGGGAAATTCGGAAGGTAAGTTGCTTGATCCCAAGCGAAATTATTACTATAGTTTATAGTAACCTTTTCCGTCGGTTTAGCACTCTTCGTATTAATTAAAATAACACCAAAAGCTGCACGTGTACCATAGATAGAGGTAGAAGCAGCGTCTTTCAGTACAGAGATACTCTCAATATCCTGTGTATTCAAGAAAGAAATGTCATCCATAGGAACTCCATCCACAACAATCAACGGATTACTCTTTTCAGAATTACTTAACGTACCGACACCACGAATACGCATTGCAGCACTTCCGTTGATATCACCATTTTCAGTTGTGATACTCAAACCAGGAACCGCACCTTGCAGTGCTTTGGTTACATCTTGCTGAGGACGGCCTGACATCGTTTTATTCAAGTCTACAGTAGTAACTGCACCTGTTAAATTGGCTTTCTTTTGTGTACCGTAGCCAACTACTACTACTTCATCCAATAATTCCGTATCTTCCTTCAACACAATTTTCATAGTAGGTGTAGCCTTTACTTCCTGAGGCTGATAACCTACGAATGATATTTTTAATATTGCTCCTGATTTTACACTCAGTGCAAACTTTCCATTAACGTCAGTAACAATACCATTAGTTGTCCCTTTTTCTACCACACTGGCACCGATAACCGGCTCGCCTGTCGCATCTACAACCAAACCTGTAACATTGATAGATTGTAACTGCTCTGTTACTTCTGAAACATGATCCGAAGCAACCTGGTTAGCCATCGCATTACCGCTTCCTAAAAACAGTGCACTGATGGCTACTGCTGTGAAGAATTTGCTATTTGCTAATCCTCGTTTTTTGCGATCTTCATTCATAAATGATTGATAATTTTGTTGTTAAATAAAATAGTTCTCTCAAAAATTAGGGTAAGGATAATCAGATAGAAATAGTTAGTCAGATCTATTTCTTCTGTCAGACAAGTTTTTCTTCCATAGGCGTTTTTTCTTATTTATAGGTTTAACTTATATTTTATCTCTCTTGTTATTTTTAGAGGTTTACCAAGTACCAAGAGAACTTAGTATATGCAATATTATTCTATGGTTTACATTGTTTTCAGCCATATCTAAGACGTACTTGCTCCGTACCTTTTCCGTACTTTCTCCAGTCAGAAGTACCTCTGAGTGGAGAATGTACGGAGCAAGTACGTCTCAGGTATGGCTACGGTATGGAGAAGACTATAAAAATCGTTTTTTATTCCAGTTAATAAATATAGACTCTTAGGCTAGTTTCCTTTTTAAAGAAAAGCCTTTTATCCCTCTCGAAAAGTAGGTGTAAGCGTGGTTTCACAGGGCTACACACTTTCTTTTGAATGACTACACCCTTTGGCTGCAATGGCTACACCCTTTATTACAAAAGGTGTAGCCCTGCATAAGGGATGTTTTACATATTAGAAAACGGATTACATTTATTCAATATAGACTTGTGGAACTATCCGGTAACACATATTTTTTCTCGTTTCTACCCTATATCTATTGAATACTCATTTTATTGAGTAGTACACTCTCCAAGAACGAGATGATAAAATGAAGTTTTGGAAGTTTTTGTGCTGGTATATTAAAAAAAACTATATATTTGTATCCAATTCTAAATCTAACTGCGTATGAAACTGATTGCAGAGAGTGGTTCAACAAGAACTGAGTGGGCCTTAGTTGAAGACAATCACCTGATACAACGTGTTTTTACTGAGGGACTTAATCCTTTCTTCCAAACCCGAAGAGAGATCAGCCGAAGTGTGCGTTTAGGTTTACCCGAGACTTTTTTCAAAAGAAAGCTTGAGCAAGTATATTATTATGGTGCTGGTTGTACTTCTTATGAAAAAAAGAATGTATTGGGGGCCTCATTAGTAGCACAGTTCAAAACTCCGATTCAAGTAGAAAGCGATTTACTTGCGGCTGCCCGTGGTCTATTTAAATGTGAAGCAGGAATTGCGTGTATTTTAGGTACAGGTTCCAATTCTTGTTTTTATAATGGGAAAATTATAGTAAAAAATGTCAGAGCTGGTGGGTATATATTGGGTGATGAAGGCAGCGGGGCAGTGCTGGGCAAGCATTTTCTTTCAGACGTATTAAAAGGTTTAGCACCCAAAGATATTATGGCCGATTTCTTTGAAAAGTTTCGTATTAGCCCGAATGAAGTAATGGAATCTGTTTATAATCGTCCATTTCCTAATCGTTTCCTCTCTACTATTTCGTATTTTCTGGCAGATTATACAAGCGATGATTATGTATATGATCTAATAACTACTAATTTACGCAATTTCTTCATAAGGAATGTTTGCCAATATGATTATAAGAACTATCCAATCCGTTTTGTTGGATCATTGGCTTATAGTTATGCCAAAATTTTGAGAGAAGTTGCCAATGAGTTTGATATTGAGCTGGATATTATTGAAGAAACTCCAATGAATGGTCTAATTGACTTCCATTCATTAAATATTGAAGAACCTTAATATTTGTATATAAAACATATTAATAAGGGTGTAGTAACCTCTCATTTGCAAACATATAAATATAAAGTTAAATAAATGCAAAGGAATGTTCTTGATATTAAATTATAATATATCTTTGCTAAGAAGAAACGAAGAAATTGCGTTTCGTCACCTTTGTTAATAACGAGTTTATCTCTTAAAATGACCAACTAAATCGTAACAGTATTTAGTGTATTTTAATTTTTGACCGATAGCAGAAATACTAAGTTCTCTTGGAACGGTAAATGAAAACAAATAGAGATACTATATAAGTCAAACCTAATAAATAGAAGAAACGCCTATGGAACAGAAACTTACCTAATAGAAGAAATAATTCCGTTTATTTCTAATTCACTACCCTTACCCTAAATTTTGAGAAAATTATTTTGATTAACAACAAAATCATCAATCTTTTATGAATGAAGATCGCAAAAAACGAGGATTAACGCATAGCAAACTCCTCATGGCAGTAGCTATCGGTACGCTGTTTTTAAACAGTGGAAATGTACTAGCTACTCAGGTTGCCTCCGACAGCCCTTTGGAAGTGACAGAGCAACTACAAACCCAAACGATTAACGGCTTGGTTGTAGATGCCAACGGTGAACCGGTTATTGGAGCCAGTATTATAGAGAAAGGAACTACAAATGGTGGTATTACGGATATTAATGGTAAATTTACGCTGACTGTAAAGCCAGGAGCTACCTTAAAGATTTCATACATAGGCTACCAGACTCAAGAAGTGAAAGCTGCCCGAACTATGAAAATTATTCTGAAAGAAGATAGTGAATTGCTACAAGAAGTAGTAGTGGTAGGTTACGGTACACAAAAGAAAGCTAACCTGACAGGAGCAGTAGCAACAGTCGATGTAAATAAGACATTAGACAGCCGTCCTATCGCTGATATTGGTCGTGGATTACAAGGTGCAGTAGCGGGAGTTAATATCACGATCCCAACCGGTGAAGTAGGATCAGACCCTTTGATTAAAATTCGTGGTCAGGTCGGCTCTATTTCAGGAAACAATACACCACTCATCTTATTGGACAACGTGGAAATCCCAAGTATCCAGATGGTAAATCCTAATGACGTTCAATCTATTTCTGTTTTGAAAGATGCTGCTTCATCTTCTATTTATGGTTCTAAAGCTGCATTTGGTGTAATCCTGATAACCACAAAATCAGGGGCACAAAGTGATAAATTTGAAATAAGCTACTCGAACAACTTTTCTTGGCAAGATCCTGCTAAGAAAATCGAGATTGGCGGTATAGAAGCATTACAATATACATTGGATGCACAAACAAACAGAAGAGAACCGATGCCAGCCGGCGGTTTCTGGCGTATTAGTCCTGAAAGTCTGGAAAAGGCTATTGAATGGCAAAACCTATATGGTGGAAAAGTAAAATGGAATGATCCGGTAGTGTACGGTCGCGACTGGTTCTATGACGGAAAAGATAAATATGGATACAGACTTTATGACGGTGCTAAAGCCATGATTAAAAATTGGACGCCGACAATGACCCATAACTTGTCTGTTAACGGTAAGAGTGGCAAGACCAGCTATAATATCGGATTAGGCTATCTGGATCAGAGCGGTATGTCAAAAACGGCTAAGCAGGATGACTTCAAACGATACAATGCTTCAGTTAGTGTTACTTCAGAAATCAATAAGTATATTACTGTAAGAGCAAGCTCAATCTATTCAGATCGTAACAAACGCTATCCGGGAATTGGAAATACAACTGCCGACCCATGGTTATATCTTTATCGTTGGAGTCCGCTAATGCCTATGGGAGTGACTGAAAATGGCAATCCGTTAAAAGAACCTACCTACGAAATGGCAGCTGCCAATACGGATAACCTGCAAAATAAATACTACAATATCAATTTAGGTTTCACACTGAATTTAACCAAAAATTGGGATGTAAAGTTTGACTATACGTATGATAGACAAACTACTGAAACGAATTCATCCGTAATGCAATATGAGGCTGGTGAAATGTGGTATGCTCCCACCGCCTGGATGGAAAACGGTAGTCAGGTGTTTGTTAACGAACAAGGAGAGAGAGTAGAGACCGGCGGCATGCCTGCATATCGTTTTCCTGTGAACAAATACTATAACAGTTCCGGTCCAAGTGCCAGCCAAGTAGGCAATAACAGTAAATCTATTGATAATAATACTTTCAACATTTATACCACTTACAACTTGTTGTTGGGCCCAGAAAAGCAACATGCATTCAAGTTTATGGCAGGTATGAACAGAGTTACCAATAAATGGAGTTCATATAAAGGTTGGAAAACAAATCTAATTGACTTGACAAATCCGCAATTCCCGTTGGCTTCCGGAGATCAATTTATTGAAGGAAACCGTAACTGGGAAGCGCAGTTAGGCTTTTTTGGTCGTCTCAACTATTCTTTTGAAGATAGATATTTCGTTGAAGCAAATATACGTCGGGATGGTTCATCCAAGTTCCCAAAGCATCTGCGTTGGAAGTGGTTCCCTTCTTTCTCTGCCGGCTGGGTATTTACCAATGAAAAGTTTATGGCACCTATTAACAATATCTTAAGCTTCGGTAAATTCAGAGCTTCATGGGGTAGTATTGGTGACCAATCCGTTTCAAACACTCTGTATAAATCCATATTGTCAGATGGTCAATCATCATGGCTGGATGGAAGTGGAAATAAAACACCTATGTTCGGTACTCCATCATTGGTGGACAGCGATATTAGCTGGCAGCAAATTGAAACGTTGGACTTCGGTATCGATCTCAGATTCTTTAATAACAAATTCGGAGTAACTTTCGACTGGTTCCAACGTGATACGAAGAATATGATTATTCCTGGTGAAAGCCTGCCGGTAACTCTTGGTGCAGCTGCCCCTAGTGGCAACTATGGTAGTTTGAGAACCAAGGGTTGGGAATTGTCAGCTGACTTCAACCATCGTTTTGCCAACGGGGTGGGTATTAATGTGACAGCATCTATATCAGACGCATCAACTTTCATTACAAAGGGGGCTGACTACCTGACTCCATGGGAAGATCGTAGTTTGGGGACTGTCTACTCGACCGGAAGGCGCTATGGGGATATTTACGGTTTTGTAACCGACAGATTATTCCAAAAAGAAGATTTTGTATATGGAGCAGACGGCCAGATTGAAAAGATTATCGTTATTTATAACGGGACAGCGCGTACCACCTATAAGCAATCTTCAGAATATCCGGTTTATCAGGTGCACTATGAAGATGGGAATAAACTAATCTTCTCTCCTGGTGATACTAAGTTTGTAGATCTTGACGGTGATGGTTACATTACTCCGGGTACCAGTACAAATGGCAATCCAGGTGACCAAACTGTTATCGGTAATACTACTCCTCGCTATGAATACAGTTTCAGATTAGGTGCCGATTATAAAGGCTTTGATTTTTCTATTTACTTCCAAGGTATTGGAAAACGCAAGATTTGGGGTAGCGGCCAATTAGCAATTCCTGGGTATAATGCAAAGGAAGGTGCACTACCTAAGACCTTTACAACAGACTATTGGACAGAAGAACGTACCAATGCTTTCTATCCCAGAGCATGGGACTTAGGTGGCAGTGATACTGGATTTGCTATGCAGAAACAATCCCGCTATCTACTGGATATGTCTTATTTAAGAATCAAGAATATAACATTGGGATATACCGTTCCGACAAATATCTTATCTAAGATATACATCAGCAAAGCGAGAGTCTATATGTCATTGGAGAACTTCTTTACATTTGATAACCTGAGAGGATTACCTATTGATCCGGAAGCTATATCAGGATATTCTATGTTCTCCACCAACTATAACCTTGGACGTACAGGTACCGGTACACCGGTATTCAAAAGTTTATCATGTGGTGTTCAATTAACCTTCTAAAATAGAATCATTATGAAATTAAAAATATTTATAATTTTAGCCGGTGTCGTTTTATTGTTTACGAACTGTAATGATGTGCTCGACCGCCCGTCATTGACTACGGCTGAGGATGATGCATATTGGACCAATGAAGATAGAGTACGTCTATATGCTAATGCTTTTTACACAAACTTCTTTGTGGGGTATGGATTAAAGTATACAACGACTTATGCCCCTAACGCCAATTATACGTTTAATGACGATGCAGTGAGGATGTCCACTCAAACGCAGTTTGGGCGTACAGTTCCTACATCTAAAGGAAGTACAAGTCTGGACATGATGTGGCAAAGTGAATTTACCGGTCCTACATGGAATTTTGCCTGGGTTAGAAAAGCAAATGTTATGATTGACCGCATCACTAATCTGATGCCTGAAATATTGACAGAAGAACAATATAACCATTGGACAGGTGTTGGACGCTTCTTCAGAGCACTGGAATATGCTCGTCTGGTAAATGTTTTTGGCGATGTTCCTTATTACGACACAGAAGTTCAGAATACGGATAAGGATGGCTTATACAAAGACCGCACTCCGAGAAACGAGGTTATGGATGCAGTTTACAACGATTTTGAGTATGCATTACATAACGTTCGTTTGAATGATGGAGGTCAATATGTGAATCGTTACGTAGTAGCTGCCATGGTTTCAAGATGGGCTCTGTTTGAGGCAAGCTGGCAGAAATATTATTACAAAAATAACGAACGGGCTAAAAAGTTCTTCGATCAAGCTGTTGCTGCAGCAGAGATGGTTATGAATAGTGGCAAATATGGTATTGTTGAAGATTTCCGTAAATTATTCGGTTCTACTGACTTAACCAACAGCAAAGATTGCATTTTATACAGAAAATATGATGCTGGTCAAAATGTTACGCATTCCATCGCATCAACTTGTAATATGAATGACCCTACTGATGTTGGTCCAAACCTGGATTTGATTAAAGCGTTCATCTGTACAGATGGTAAGGATTGGCAGACCTCTTCTTTGGAAAATGTAGATGATTTTACTCTTAGTAATCTGATTAAAACAAGAGATTCTCGTTTTGAAGCCAGCTTCTATACTAAACCCACTCCAAGATCCAAGAGTAGCTATTTATATGTAACAAAGTTTATCCCACGAAGTGGACTGAGCTATATTGAAAGTGGTGGTTCTCCGGCTGCCGAATTCCAAAGCGAGAAAAACGTAACAGGTTATCCGGTACTGCGTTATGCTGAAGTCTTGCTAAACTGGATTGAAGCGAAAGCTGAACTTGCAACACTGGGTGGTGCAGAGGTCTCTCAGAGTGATATAGATATATCTATCAATCTGATTCGCAAAAGACCGGTGGCAGATGAAGCCAAAGCTTTAGGAGTAACTATGACAGCTGAAATGAAGCTGGACGCACTTCCACAAGATCCCCATAGAGACCCTACTGTACCGGCATTGCTTTGGGAAATCAGACGGGAAAGAAGAATGGAATTTGCTTTTGAATTTTCACGTATCATTGACTTAAGGCGTTGGAAAAAGCTGGAATACATGGATACCGATAAGAATGAAGATTTGTTGATTGGTACCTGGGTTAATTTCAACAATGAAGTAAAAAGCGAGTTGAAGGATGAGAATAAAGGGAAACTCAGAGTAATGGGCAAAGACGGAAGCTTTACAGTATATGATGGAACTAATGCAGCTAAGATGAATGGTTTCTTCTATCCCACACAGAATCAGGGTAGACTACCATTCCTGAACGTTCCTAACGTTAATCCGTATCTTTCTCCTATTGGTACGAATCAAATTTCGGACTATAAGAATAAAGGATATACTTTGACTCAGACTGAAGGTTGGCCAACAGGCATCAATTGACAACATGAATCAATGAAATCATGGAAATTATTTTAAACTAAAACATGAGATTATGTATAAATTAATAAGAAATATAGGATTTTTGGCTGTATTGCTGGGACTTGGTCTGGTATCCTGCGATGAGGATTATCCGAAAAGCCATATAGCACCTTATGATACCGAACTTCTTTCTATCAAAATAACCAATGCAGGTGCAGATGGCAATACAGTTGTAGAAGGAACCATTGATGAAGACAATAAAATCATCAATTTCCCGCGCTTGGATATGACAACGAACTTCTCTGCTCTTAATCTGGACGCGAAGCTTTCTGATGGAGCTACTCTTCAAAATTCGGTATTGGATTTCTCCATGGATGAAGAAACTGCTTCTAAAACTTTGGTTCTTCGGATAGTAAATCAAAAGAGATACAAAGAATATTTTATAAGAGTCAGAAAAAGAATTCCGGTATACGGAGCTGATTTCGAGAAGCCTACAGTATATGATTTCTCCGGAGACAATATCTATCCTGATTATGGAAGCCTATTGACAAGATGTGCTTCTTATGATGGTGAACATGTATTGATTGTCAGCAGAAAAACTGCTCCACATCTTCTTAAGGTGTCTGAACTGAAGAAAGGTGAAATTAAACCGATAATGTTGGATCTTACGGGCGTAACGGGTGGAACCTATTCTTATAATATGGGAGCATTGGCAAACGGACATGTATATATTGCATCCCTATCAGGTTCTCAAGCATCACCATTGAAGATTTATTATTGGGATACACCAACTTCTAAACCTGAAGTTATTGCCGATATCAAAGTATCGGACATTCCTGGAGCTGGAAACAGACATGGAGATAATATATCAGTCAATATTGATAAGAACGGTAATGGATTTATCTTCTTCGGAGATAATGCATCTACTAAATTTTTGAGACTGACCGTAAGTAATCATAAGACAATAGGTGAACCGAAAGTACTGACTTCAAGCGCTGATGCGACTATGGTTACCAATGTGTATAGGATAGAAGATACAGACCAATATGTATGGTCGGGAGTAAGATTGCCTGTTACATTGGTTGATGAATCTCTTGGAAGTAAATATGCAATGAACAAATCGAACTTGGAAACAGAAGCGGTTGCTCCCAGGATATTTACCTTTAATGAGGAACGTTATCTGATAGTTTGTAGTGCCGGACAAGGAAGTGCATCCAAAGCAACTCCTTCCTTGGTTGTTTACAATCTGACCAAGGGGAGTACAGTGGCTGAAGCAATGCAGAAGTTTGATGAAGGAGATAATCATAATCCTGATTATAAATTCATCTTGGGTGGAAGTGGTAATGGAGCAGCTCTGGCACAAACAGATTATCTTATAGAGAAAGATGAAAATGGAAAGGATGCTAAACTCTGCATTTTCGGCTCACGTACAGATTCTGGATTTGTAATCTGTGAATTCCCTATCAAACAAGAGGAAGAAGATTAATAACTATCCTCGTTTTTTAATCAAATAAATTATAGTATTAACATAGGAGCCGTCTAATGAGTGAGAATTAGGCGGCTTCATTATTCTGAATTTAGGAATGAAATATTTGAAATATATAACCTTGATTATTTTCATTGCATTTGTCGCATCTTGTAGTAAGGACAATGAAGATGATATTATACCGCCACCGGAAGAAAATACGCCTTCGACTTTGCCTCAAAAAGAGTTACGTGGAGTATGGGTAACTACAGCCTGGGGTATCGACTGGCCCATGGAGGAATACAATGCTACTGCTCAGAAACAAAAGTATATTGACTATCTGAACTTATTAGTCGAAAACAAAATGAATGCAATATTCTTCCAGATTCGGGGAATGGCAGATGCATTTTATGATTCGCAATACGAGTCTTGGAGTAAGTATATCACAGGAACTGCCGGGGTTAAGCCAAGTTATGACGTACTGGGATTTCTTATTGAAGAAGCTCATAAACGAGATATCCAATTCCATGCCTGGTTGAATCCTTATCGTATTTCCACCCGGGCAAATAAAGGTTCGGCATTTCCTCTGTTGGATCCAAAGATTCCTACTGAACTGACTAAGGATTACGAAAAGATTCGGATTTATAATCCGGCTTTACCCGAGGTGCAAACCCGCATAACACAAATCGTCAAGGAAATTATTACTAAATATGATGTTGACGGTATTCATATGGATGATTATTTCTATCCTGCATTAGAAACGTCTGAGAGCATGAATGATAATGCGGAATATGAAAAATATGGTAAGGCACAATTTGATAATATTGCTGATTTCAGACGAAATAATGTAAATGTAGTAATCCAGAATATTCAAAAGACTATTATCGAGACTCGTCCTGATGTGATCTTCTCAATCAGCCCCGCGGCCAATATGGATAGTAACTATAATACTTTGTTTGCGGATGTGAAAAAGTGGTCGAAAGAAGGCTGGGTGGATGTTGTAATTCCACAATTGTATTTTGCTACGGGCACGGAAGAGAGCAGTTTTAATCAGAGACTAAATTTATGGTCACAATATATTTATGAGAATCATCTTTTAGTAGGATATGGAGTTTATAAATTTGGTGACCCGGCATATGGTAGCAAATTCCAGTCGTCTGAGGATCTGCAAAAACAGTTCGACTTTGCAAAAACAAAACCAAAAGTAAAAGGAAGTGTTTTGTATAGCGTTAAATATCTGGTAGAAAATAAAGTCAGGATTATGGATGTAATCAGGAATGTATATAAAACTCCTGTCTTGCTCCCCTACTTAGGCAGAACCATAGCTGAAAAGCCAAATACTCCGACCAATGTCCGCGTAAGTGGAAGTAATTTATCATGGAGTGGAGTACAAGCTGCTTATTATGCAGTGTATAAAGATAATGGCATCAACCAAATAGCCAGCTTAATAGGGACCACTAAAGATACCACATTCAAACTGAATGAAAAAGGAACTTATTTCGTAACAGCACTCGATAAGAAAAATGCAGAAAGTGATTTATCGGAATCTGTAACTTATTAAAGCTGTTTCATTCTACAAAATGTCCCTTGGCAATCAGAACATAAACAAATATAGTGTAATATATCGCTAATTAAATGGTCATTAATTTAATGACCATTTAATTAGCGATATATTAAAAAGTTAACGATCTTCTTTGTCCAATCTGCCAGATATAAAGGTATATTAATCAATGTACCATCCTGTTTCAAATTATTCAATGAATAACGCAGTTTATATGTCGGATGATAATTCGCATCATAAACAGACAAACTTTTACCTCCTAACCGAGTTTGAGCTTTCACCTCAACAGGGATAATTTCACCGCCAGACTGAATGACGAAATCAACTTCTGCTTTTCCTACAGAAGTCCAGTAACGTGGAAGAATATCATATTGAGGAACTAAACTCTGCAAAACATAATTTTCGGCAATAGCACCTTTAAATTCCGTATAAGTATCATTGCCAAGAAATACGATTTCGGACGGAAGACCGGATAATTCACGCAACAGTCCGACATCGGATAAATAGACTTTGAATGCTGATAGATCATCATAGGCCTTCAAAGGAAGAAACGGCTTGGTTGTACAAAATACCCGGTAAATCAAGCCGGCACTTTCCAACCAAAGCAAAGCGTCTTCATAATCCCGAGCACGCGCACCGGGCTTAACCAATTTATACAGGAACTTTCTGTTTTCCTTAGCCAACTGGCTAGGGATGGAATTCCAGATGTGAATAATACGGGAAATATCCTTATTTTCTGCATGTTTAGAGAAATCCAGAGTATAGGCATTCAGTATTATTTGCTGTTCTTTTTTCACTTTTTCCATGCCTTTGTTTTCGAGAAAATAGTTTATTGCGGCAGGCATTCCGCCAATAACCAAATATTGCTGATACAGTTCACTAAGCCTGTCGGTAACAAATTGTGGCAAAGGAGTTATTTCAGTAAGCTCTTCAATATAGTTGTATAGTTTTTCATTGGTCGTCTTTAAGAATTCCTTAAATGTAAGAGGATATAAATTCAGGAACTCAACTTTGCCTACCGGGAATGAATCGCCTTTAGACAAAGCTACACCTAACAAGGAGCCTGCCGCTACAACAGCATATTCAGGCGCATCTTCATAAAAATACTTCAATGCATTTAAGGCAGGATTGCATTCTTGGATTTCATCGAAAATGAGTAAGGTTTCGCTCGGCAGAATAGGACTGTCAGTGAGCAATGATAGTTGTGAAATAATTCGTGAGGGTTCCTTGGTTGTTTCAAATATCTCATGGATAGAATGATCCTTATCAAAATTAAATTTGACCGTATACTTAAACTCCGTTCTCCCGAAATACTCAAGAATCCAAGTTTTTCCGGTTTGACGTGCTCCTTTCAATATAAGGGGCTTTCTTTCGGAATTACGTTTCCATGCTTTCAAATCTTCTATTATGCTCCGATATAGTTCCATAGCTACAACTTTATATTCCAATTATTGGCATTATAACACAAAACAGGTTCCTGTTTTTGGCAAATTTACCAATAATCAGAACATAAGCAAATAATAATGGGACAATTATAGGTATAATTATTGCTTCAGCATATTCTTTGCTAACAATTTTGTATCATTAATCCTATATATAAGTTTAAGAATCTTCTATCATACTTCTTAGTCTTCAGGCTAAGATGTAATTTTGCACGGACTTTCTAATCCTACTCCAACTTACTAATAACAGTTTTTTGGAAAAGTTCCTTTCCAAAGAAATTATGCATTCTAAGAGTTCTACAGAATAGCCTTAAAAAACTTTGCGTTCTCTTGGTACTTATATAGTACATAAATAAAAGTAATAGAGATAAAATATAAGTTAAACCTATAAATAGAAGAAACGCCTATGGAACAAGAACTTACCTAACAGAAAAGAATAGCCTCAGCTATTCAAATCAACTATCCTTATCTTTAAATTCGAAGAAGCTATTTTAATTAACAACAAAATCATCAATATTATGAATGAAGATCGCACAAACAAAAGCAATAGTACATAGCGAAGTACTCAAACTGCCACAACTATTGTATTATCCTGTAAGTCACGGCAATACAATAGTGTCACTATTTTATCCAACAAGAAAAACAATTTAAACCATGAGACTCTTATGAATAGATTTAAAGAAATCTCAATGGGCATAGCTGCTATGCTAATAGTACCTGCTATCAGTATAAATGCCAGTCCTAACAACATTGCGGGTAAACCAACTTCACCTGCTACTGAAGTAATGCAACAACAGACCCAAATCACGGTTAAAGGTAGAGTTACCGATTCTGCTGATGAGCCTCTTGCCGGGGCAAGTGTTCAAATACAAGGAACCGGTCAAGGCGTAATTACTAATGCTGATGGAAACTATACAATCGCTGCTAAACAAGGAGCTATACTCAAATTTTCATATATAGGTTGTAAGCCACAGTCTGTCAAAGTAACTAAGGCACAAATTAATGTGCAAATGGAAGAAGATGCCAATATGCTGAACGAGGTCGTTGTTACGGAATTCGGATTGAAACGCGTACAACGTGGTATCGGTTCGTCTGTACAAAAAGTAACTGCGGATGAAATTGCTGAATCCGGACGAGATAATTTCATCACAGCACTGCAAGGACGCGTATCAGGTATGAACGTTGTATCCAGCTCCGGTGCTCCGGGAGCGTCAACACAAGTAACACTACGCAGTATCACTTCATTGTCCGGTAGTAACCAGCCGCTTTACGTTGTCGATGGTATCCCAATGAACAACTCATCTTTCTCGGCAAGCAGTGGCATGGCTGTAGATGATGTTTATGATAGCCGTACATTGGACTTTTCATCACGTGGTAATGACTTCAACCCTGAAGACATCGAGAATATCACTGTGTTGAAAGGAGCCGCAGCTGCAGCACTCTATGGCTCAAATGCCTCCAACGGTGCAATCATCATTACCACCAAGAAAGGTACAGCGGGCAAGGGCAAGGTTTCATACAGTAATCGCTTCCGTTGGGATACATCCTATGGATTACCTGATCCCCAGACTAAATATTCTAATGGAAATTATGGTGTAACCAACTATTTCAATACAGCTCGTTTTGGTGGACTTTATCCTGAAGGAACTAAACTCTATAATAATCTTGATCAAATTCTGCAAACAGGATTCACACAGGTACACAATGTATCAGTGGAAACCGGCACAGAGAAGCTAACCATGCGGGCAGCCGCTTCATTCACCGATCAGACTGGCACTATTAAAAATACCGATTACCAACGTAGCAACTTCTCTTTATCAGGCAAGGCAGATATTACCAAGTGGATGCGTTTTGAATCATCCATGCAGTATGCATCTACTCAAAACAACAAAATGCCTAAAGGTACCAGCGGACCACTTTATTATGCACTCCGCTGGCCGCTTGTGGATGACATGAGTAATTATCTTGACCCAGACGGAGTACATATGCGTTATCCATACCCATATGTGGACGGAGACATGTACAATCCACTGTTCTTGATGAATAAGAACAAGTATTATGATGAATCCGACAGAATTATTGGTAACATAGCTGGTATTATCCAGCCGAATTCTCATATTTTCCTTCGGGCACAATATGGTTGGGATATAGGCACACAAACATTTGAAACATCAGAGCATCCGCTATGGGCTAAAAACAACTATGATATACAACCCAGCCTTGGTGGGGTATACAATTTGGCTAAAGAAAACTTCTCAGACCTTTCTATGAATATACTTGCAGGTTGGAATGATAAATTCTTTGATGGGAGACTGGCTGTAACCGCACAAGTTGGTTATCATCAGGTAGAAAACAAAATAACACGCTTGAGTTCTTATGGCAAAAATTACATCGTATGGGATATGGCTTCTATCAATAACGTAGACCAAAAAACCATTATCGCCAAAAAGCGCTCTACAATTCGCCGCATTCAGGCTATTTCCGCACAAGCAGAATTTGGCTGGGATAACATGGCATTCATTACCTTACGTGGGCGTAACGATTGGGCTTCAACACTGCCTACCGATAACCGGAGTTATTTTTATCCGGCATTGGAAGCCTCATTCGTCCTGACCGAATTGCCTATATTCAAAGGAAATGAAGTTATAAACTACTTGAAGTTAAGAGGTGCTGTAGCACAAGTGGGTAAAGACACATCTCCACTTTCTATTAATCCAGAACTGGAACCCACAGAACTTAGAGGAGGAGGCTATAAATATGGGTTCACGGGTCCAAACTCAAAACTGAAGCCTGAGATGACAACCAGTTATGAAATAGGAGCAGAAGGTCGCTTCCTAAATGACCGAATCGTTGCAGATTTCACTTACTTCCGCACTCGTTGTACCGATCAGATAGTAAGAGGCTTCCGCTTATCATACGCTACAGGCTTCGTCTTGAACACCCGTAATCTGGGTGACTTTAAAACTTGGGGCTGGGAAGGACATATCGATGGAGACATCATCCATAATTACAATGGATGGCGCTGGAATGTAGGTGTTAACCTTTCACATACCGGTTCTAAGACAATCAGCCTTCCTATGGCAGAATTTTATGACACCTATACCAATGGAAATACAGCTGGTATTCGTTTAGGAACAATGGTAGGTGATCCTGTTACTTCTATTCATGGTCTTGACTTTGAACGTAACGACAAAGGTGAAGTATTAATAGATCCCACTACGGGAGCTCCACGTGTAAGTTCAGAATGGACGCACATCGGTGACCGCGAACCTAAACTACGTTTCGGTTTCTCAACGGAAGTAACTTTCAAACGTCAATGGCGCCTTAGTGCAATGTTTTCCGGCAAATTCAAATCAACTGTAATTAATGGAACTGGCCGATATTTAGCACAAAATGGTATCGACTGGGATTCAGTGAAGAAACGCGAGCAAGGCTCTGTTATTATTCCTGGCGTATTGAAGGATGGTAATGAAAACTCAGAGAATCCGACACCGAACAATATCGCCATCACATACGGTAATTATGGTGGTACGATTTACGCGGGCTCTGCCCGGGACTGGGTTCAACCCAACATCAACTATCTGCGTATGTCAGAATTACGTCTATCGTATACATTTACTGAAAAGTTCCTTAAAAAAGCAACTAATGGTCTGCTTAGTTATGCTCAAATTTACGTATCCGGAAGTGATCTCTTCACTATTACCAACTACAATGGTCTGGATGCTGTAGGTAATACAATGTCTGCTTCTGCCGGTGGTGTAGGTGGCGAAGGTTACGATACATGGGGAATTCCGAGTCCACGGGGTGTCACATGTGGTTTAAGCATACAATTCTAAATCATAAACCCTATTAATATGAAGAATATGAAGAAATTTATAATAGTTCCATTTTTATCTCTACTGATGTTATTCAATACCGGTTGTGACGACTATCTGGATGTAAATAAGAATGTTGACTCTCCTGATTATGTAGAAGACTACCTATATCTGTCTGGCATCCTGCAAACTTATCAAGACGTTACGTGGGATTTAACATATGCTATTCTGCCTATGATTTCCATGTGGAGTTCTACACAGAGTTCATATGGTTCCAATTATGGTAATCACTATTATCCACAAAGTAGTGATACTGGCGCCTTAATTTGGCGTACTGTTTACTGGAATCAAGGTATGAACCTTGAAAATTTACTGAACCAAGCCATTGAAGCAGAACATTGGCATCTTGCCGGCATTGGTTATGCCATTAAAGCATATAGTTGGGATATGCTGACCAAAGTTTATGGCGAATTGCCACTTAAACAGGCATTTGACAATGAACGCGTCCGGTTTGATTATGATTCTCAGGCTGACATCTATGAAGCTGTCCGTGAATGGGCTCGCAAAGCTATTGAATATTTGGAAATGGAAGATAAAACCGTTTACGGCTCAAAAATCTCTGCTAACGACTGGGTTTACAAAGGCGACATTACTAAATGGAAAAAGTTTGCTTACGGTGTAATTGTACGTAACCTGTCATCTCTGTCAAACAAATCAGACTTCCTCGAGAAGTATGCCGATGAATTAATTGAAGCCGCCAATAAATCATTGCAAACATCTGCCGATGATGCAATGGTTGAAATGGAGGGTGGCTCAGCGAGTGTATCTTCTTCTGGATTTAACAACTTCTGGGGAACGCAACGTGGAAACCTAGGTACCACTTACTATCAACATGATTATATGGTACAGATTATGACAGGAACCATACCTAAATATGGAACAGACGGTCAACGCATCAAACAGGCAACGCCTCCTAATCCATATTATCAATATGAATTGCTCGAAAAGCAATATATAGCAGATACACTGATTAACTTAACCGGCCACTATGACCCTCGTGTAGCAGTAAAATTGAGTACCGACAGTGACCCTGAATACCTCTATATTGACAATCCTGACAGTGTAAAAGCCCACCAATATTACGGAGGAAGGAATAATACTTCCCGCACCAACCCTGCTGGAATCAAGACTACTCCACATCTTTATGGCCGTACCACAACAGTAAAGAATTCCACAACATCTTTGCCTAACGATGGCATTGGTCGTTGGATATTTCGTGATGACGCACCTTATGTACTGATGACTGCTGCAGAAATTAAGTTGTGCCTTGCTGAAGCATATTGGAAGAAAGGTAATAAAGGAGCTGCTTATATAGCTTTCAAAGAAGGTGTTCGCAATGACTTGGATTTCACTGTCACCCCACTCTATCCGGGAAACAAGGGAGTTGTTGGTGGTGGAGACAAAATTACTAAAAGTGTCTACAATGCTCTGGCAAACGAATATTATGCCGGTCCCTACGTAGAAGGATTAGGAGAAGCGAATCTGACTCTATCGCACATCATGCTGCAAAAGTTTATTTCACTTTATCCTTGGGGAGGTATAGAAGCGTGGACCGACTTACGCAAATATCATTATGATATTCAGTATACTGGTGACTATCCAGCCAAGGGTAACGGTTGGGACGCCACACGTTTGATTGAAGTGAAACGTGATGAAGATGCCACGAAGGTATTCAAAGGTTACTTCTTGGGTGCTGCCAGAGACATCGAATTCCGAAATGCGGCATATAATCTTTATAATGATGGCTCGCCTTGTTATCGCATTCGCCCGCGTTACAATTCAGAGTATACATGGAACATAGAATCATTAGAGAAACTGAAACCGATTCCCGGTACAGCACCCAACTATCAGTGTTCTATCCCTTGGTTCGCCTATCCAGGTGAATACCCTGAAAACTAATGTTTTATTTTAAATAAATAATGATATGAAAAAAATAAAGTATATAAGCATTGCTCTTTTAGCCACCTCCTTTATGGGGTCATGTGAAAAAATGGAAGTGGATTACGATGCCATTCCAGTCGGAGACGATATGGCTCAGTTCCAAATAGGTCATTACACACCAATAACGACATCGGCTGAAAATAATATCTATAAGGTAGAGTTGGATGGTAAATTGCTGGCTAATAATACCAATGTATTGAAATACTATAACACAATTCCCGGTGCAAGCAGGTTCTACTACGCCAAGCCAGGCAAAGCGAATCTGAAGTTGTATCAAGGAACCGATTTAAAGTTAGTATTCGATCAAGATATTACTTTAATCAAAGGAAAACAAAATGTCATCGTACACGACTATAATGCTAGTCCAATCATTCTGGAACGCAATTTTGATATTCCGTATCCACTGGATCCATCCAAAGCAACCTTTGACACAGATACCATCGGCTACATTCGTTTCATTAACTTGATGTATGAAAATGAGGGGCAACCCACCACAATGAAACTACAATATCAATATCAGTATACCTTGCATCCGCTTTATACGAATGCAGATAAAGACGCTGGTCTCATTCCAGACGGCAAAAAAGTAGGAGATGCAACGGGAGACGCAACTAAAAGTGCATGGCTCAATTTAGGTTCACCTGTCGCCTTTGGTGAAAGTACAGGTTTTCAACCTGTACCTGTAAAAAAGACAACATACATTGCACAGGGAGCTGCCCGCATAGATTTTCGCATAGTAGTAACAGCCGCAAATGGTGGTGTACCCGGAGAAACAGTTATGGACAATGTAGATTGGTTACTAAAAGTCAATGGTAAGCTTTACACAGACTATTGGAATATTACCATCGGTCGTTATACGACTCATTACTTTGCCGGTCTTCGCAATAAAGCAACCGTTGTAAAAGCATACAGCTATGCCGAGCATTAGAAGAGACAAACTGATTTGGAATATCCAGTAAAGATTTTCCCATCATTTAAAAGGAAAGAGGATGTATCTCACAATGAGGTATATCCTCTTTCCTCTTTAAGATATCAAACATTGGACAAGGGAGTTTTAATTTGCAAATTAATAATTATAATACTAAAAATAATAAAATAAGTGTTTTTGATATTAAAATAAAGCCTATCTTTGTTGCTACGAAAATCCTCCTTAACAATAATACTATTATGAAGAAACTCCTGCTACTGACTCTTTTATTGTGCAGTGCCTTCTTGTGTCAAGCGCAAAAAGATCGAATCATTTTGGGTGACGAACAGACTTCCGAGTATTTTCCCATCCTGAAAGATAAGAAAATCGCTATATTCTCCAATCATACAAGCATGATAGGAGACAAACATTTATTGGATGTCCTTTTGGAAAATAAGTTCAATGTGGTCGCCATTTTTTCACCGGAACATGGATTCCGTGGAAATGCAGATGCAGGAGAACACGTATCCAGCTCAGTAGACTCAAAAACGGGTGTACCTATCCTTTCACTTTATGAAGGCAAAGATAAGAAGCCAAGTAAGGCCTCAATGCAAAAGTTCGATATTTTAATAATAGATATACAAGATGTAGGGCTACGCTTCTATACCTATTATATAACAATGTGCAGGCTAATGGATGTTTGTGCGGAATATAATAAGAAAGTCTTATTGTTAGACCGTCCCAATCCAAACGGACATTATGTAGATGGACCGATTCTGGATATGAAATATAAATCAGGTGTGGGATGGTTGCCGATTCCTATTGTTCATGGAATGACATTGGGAGAACTTGCATTAATGGTAAATGGAGAAGGCTGGTTACCCGGTTCACGCAAATGTGATTTAGCTGTTATCAAGTGTAAGAACTATACACACCAGACAAGGTATCAGTTGCCAATTCCTCCATCTCCTAATCTGCCGAATATGAAGTCGATATATTTATATCCGTCTACTTGTTTCTTTGAAGCAACACCTGTCAGCTTAGGCAGAGGAACTTCACTGCCATTTCAGGTGTATGGACATCCCAATATGACCGGATATAGTTATAGCTTCACTCCAAGAAGTATTCCCGGAGCAAAGAATCCGCCTCAGTTGAATAAACTATGCCATGGAGTAGATCTGAGCAATACGAGCGATGAGGAAATCTGGAAGCGAGGAGTAGATTTGACCTATGTCATTGACGCCTACCGTAACTTGAATCTGGATGACCATTTCTTCCGTCCGTTCTTTGAACTGTTAGTGGGAAGAGATTATGTACGGAAAATGATTAAAGAAGGAAAAAGTGCTGATGAAATTAAAGCCATGTGGAAAGGTGATGTTGAAAAGTTCAAGGCACAACGTAAACCATATCTCCTTTATGAAGAGTAAGTTTATTACCGATATAAATCGTTCAATCGTAAATTAATAGTATGAGCCCGATATCCGTTATTATCACCATTGCCGCTTATTTTGCGATATTGTTCACTATATCCTACATAGCCGGCAGAAAAGCCGACAATGAAGGTTTTTTCGTCGGTAACCGTAAATCGGCCTGGTATGTTGTGGCATTTGCCATGATTGGGTCCAGCATCTCCGGAGTGACGTATGTATCAGTGCCGGGCATGGTGGCTGCCAGTAGTTTCGGTTATCTGCAAATGGTATTGGGATTTGTTGCGGGACAACTAATCATTGCATTCGTATTGACGCCACTATTCTACCGCATGAACCTAGTATCCATCTATGAATATCTGGAAAATCGTTTTGGAATGTCTTCCTACCGGACAGGCGCGTGGTTCTTCTTCATCTCCAAGATGCTGGGAGCCGCAGTACGTTTGTTCCTCGTATGCTTGACACTGCAACTGCTGGTATTCGAACCGTTTGGATTACCTTTCATTTTGAATGTAGCTATTACCGTAGCATTGGTATGGCTCTATACGTTCCGGGGTGGAGTAAAATCCCTGATATGGACAGATTCACTCAAAACATTCTGCCTCGTGGTATCGGTAGTTCTCTGCATCAGTTATATTGCTTCCGATCTTAATCTATCGCTTAGCAGTATGATCAGTACAATTGCCGATAGTGACATGTCACGCATCTTCTTCTTTGATGATATAAACAGTAAACAATATTTCTTCAAACAATTCTTTGCCGGGGCATTCACAATGATTGCCATGACAGGACTGGATCAGGACATGATGCAACGTAATCTCAGCTGTAAGAACTTCAAAGATTCACAGAAAAACATGATTACGAGCGTTATATCACAGTTCTTCGTAATTCTGTTGTTCCTAATGCTGGGTGTATTACTTTACATCTTTGCTGGTAACCAAGGCATTCAGGTAGAAAAGAGCGATGAGCTCTTCCCGTTGATAGCCACCGGTAACTACTTCCCTGCAATTGTAGGTATCCTGTTTATCATCGGACTTATTTCTTCAGCTTATTCCGCTGCCGGCTCAGCACTGACAGCTTTAACAACTTCCTTTACAGTAGATATCCTCGGGACAAAAGGCAGGACGGAAGAAGAAATCGTAAAGATACGCAAGCGGGTACATATTGGTATGGCTGTAATTATGGGTATCACGATATTCGTATTCAACCTATTGAATAACACAAGTGTAATCGATGCCGTATATATACTGGCAAGTTACACATACGGTCCCATTCTCGGATTATTCGCATTCGGTATATTCATGAAACAGCAGGTTCGCGATAAATATATCCCATTGGTAGCCATCCTTTCCCCTATCCTTTGCTTCATCCTGCAAAAGAATTCGGAAGCCTGGTTCAATGGGTATCAGTTCAGCTACGAACTGTTGATATTCAACGCTCTGTTCACGTTTATCGGACTCTGCCTGTTGATCAGAAAAGATAAGAACTAATAATTAACTTAATACATCATCCATGAATGTAAGACTTCATTTTTTGTTCACTTTGCTCACCGCCTCCCTGATCCCCCAGACGGGAGGCGCGCAAGAGCTTCCGACGGATGTCCGCCAGGAAATCGGTAAGTTTCTGGACGCAACCGCACGGAAAGAGGTTTCCGTAGGGCGCATCCGGATTGACTCTGTTGCTATTGAAGGAAATACGTTGCAATTGTTTGCTAACATGAACTGTGCATATATTCCTTTCCGAGAAGATAATGTGACAGAGATTTATCAAGGTGTGCAGGCACTGCTTCCGGCAGAGTTTTCAAAGTACAACTTGCAAATCCGCACGAATAAGCGTAGCATTGAAGAATTAATCCCCCAGGCACTACGCAGCAAAAAGGACAAAAAAGCCAAAACATTCAATCCTGCCGGGACAAAACCTTTAGTTACGGCCCTTTCTACCCCCTATACCCCTACAAATGGCCTAAAGAACCGTCACATTGCCTTGTGGCAGAGTCACGGCTTCTATTATGAGCCCAAACTGACACGTTGGGAATGGCAACGCGCCCGCATCTTCCAGACGGTGGAGGACTTATATACGCAAAGTTATGTACTGCCTTTCCTGGTTCCCATGTTGGAGAATGCAGGAGCTAATGTGTTGATGCCCCGTGAACGGGATAGCCAAATAGCAGAAGTTGTTGTAGACAATGACGGTTGCCTTCACTCCCGTTCCGTTTATACAGAAAAGATAGGCGATAAGAACTGGATGCAAGGTACTGGTGAAGGTTTCGCCCATCTGCGCGATCAATATATCAATTTTGAGAACCCATTCCGTGAAGGAACCTTCCGCACTGTTGAGACGGTGAAAGGTAAGAAGGAGAAAGAGAGTACAGCCGAATGGATTCCTGAACTTCCGTCAACCGGACAGTATGCCGTTTATGTATCCTATAAATCATTGCCAAACAGTACGGATGATGCTCTTTACACCGTTTATCACAAAGGAGGAGTCTCCCAATTCAAAGTGAACCAACAGATGGGTGGCGGCACCTGGATTTATCTGGGTACATTTGGTTTTGATGCCGGAAAAAGCGATGCCTGCAAAGTTGTTTTAAGCAATCGCTCTGATAAAGCCGGACGTATCGTTACCGCTGATGCCGTAAAAATCGGAGGTGGTATGGGAAATATGGCACGCCGTATCTCTGATGCAGGTGCCACAGAGAATATTAAAAGCTCGGATGGCAATGCTGCCATAGTGCATAAAGAAATGCCGAAGATAGATTACCCTTATGAGATAAGCGGTTATCCCCGTTTCTGCGAGGCGGCACGCTACTGGCTTCAATGGGCAGGTATTCCGGACAGTGTCTATTCCGACAGTCAGGGTAAGAATGACTATACGGACGATTACAAAAGTCGTGGTATCTGGGTGAATTATCTTGCCGGTGGTTCTGCGGTTAATCCGACAGAACAAGGACTGAATATCCCGGTAGATATGGCTTTCGCCTTCCATTCAGATGCAGGAACTACGCTAAACGATTCCATCATCGGAACACTGGGTATCTACTATACCAACGTTTACAATGAAGAATACGCCAACGGAGCATCCCGCTATCTGGCACACGACATGACAGACCTGATTCAGTCAAATATTGTACGGGATATCCGTAGCCTATACGAACCGGCTTGGACACGCCGCGGCATGTGGAACCAATCCTACTATGAAGCACGTGTGCCCCGTGTCCCCACTATGTTACTGGAATTACTTTCTCACCAGAACTTTGCAGACATGCGTTATGGTTTAGATCCACGCTTCCGTTTTACGGTAAGCCGTGCAATCTATAAAGGTATGCTGCAATTCATTTGCTCGCAATACCACATGGATTATATTGTTCAGCCGTTACCTGTCGACAATATGACATTGAAAATGGTAGGCGAGAATGAAATAGAGCTGACCTGGCAACCCGTAGCCGACCCACTGGAGCCAACGGCAAATGCTGAAAAATATATAGTTTATACCCGCATCGGAGATGGTGATTTCGACAATGGCGTGTTGGTAGATAAGAATACCTATCGCACTGCCCTCCCTGCCGGCATGGTATGCAGTTATAAAGTAACTGCCGTCAACAAGGGCGGAGAAAGTTTCCCATCCGAAATACTCTCTGCAGGACGTGCACTTAATAGTTATAAGCGATTAGCGATGAGTGATAAGCAAACAAACGCCAATCACTCATCACTAAACGCTAATCACTCAGATATAGTGCTGATAGTAAACGGCTTCGACCGTATCAGTGCTCCGGCAGATTTTGTTGCACCTGCTCCCGGTGATACTTTATTCGCCGGTTTCTTAGATGATCTGGACCACGGCGTACCTTATCTGAAAGATATCAGCTACATCGGTAAGATGAAAGAATACCGCCGTTCCATTCCATGGATGGACGACGATGCTTCCGGCTTTGGCGACAGCTATGGTAATTACGAAGATAAAGTAATCGCCGGAAACACATTCGATTATCCCGCTATTCATGGAGCCGCCATTTTGAAAGCCGGATATTCTTTCATATCTTGCAGCGATGAAAGTGTGGAAAATAAAACAATGAACCTGAACGATTATAAGTATGTAGACCTGATATTAGGTAAAGAATGTCAGACCAAAATGGGACGTGGCGGTGTGAAGCCGTTAGAGTTCAAAACATTCAGCCAACCTATGCAGGAAGCTATCACCGCATATTGCGGACAAGGCGGAAACATTTTCGTCTCGGGTGCTTATGTAGGAACCGACCTGTGGGACAATCGCCTTGCCCCGGCTCAGGAATCCGATAAGAAATTTGCAACAGAAGTCCTGAAATATAAATGGCGCGTGGGGCAGGCAGCTACAGAGGGTAAGGTGAAATGTGTAGCTTCACCGTTCCCCGCCCTTTCAGGCAACTATACATACCATAATGAACTGAATGCAGACAGCTATGTGGTAGAATCACCGGATGCCATCGAACCGGCAACAAAAGATGCATACACCGTAATGCGTTATTCGGAAAACAACCTGAGTGCCGGAGTAGCTTACAAAGGCGACTACAAGACCTGCATACTGGGCTTCCCGTTCGAAGCATTGCGCACTGCCTCTGAAAGAGAAGCGTTGATGAATGCCATCCTGACATTCTTCAGTGAAAAAACTAATTCATTCAAGCAATAATATACTAAAACCAATCATCATCTATGAAGCGAAGACTTTTAATAATGTTCCTGTTGGGCTGCCTGCTACCGTTCGCGGTACAGGCACAACATGGCACATTCCGTTTTGCGCAAATAACGGACATCCATTTCAGCCCAAACAATCCCAACCCGACGGAAGACTTGCTACGTTCCGTCGCGCAAATAAATGCGACAGACAGTATCGACTTTGTTTTGGTTACGGGCGACATTACCGAAGAGGGCGACCGTGCCACCATGCTGAAAGTAAAAGAGGCATTGGATTTACTGAAAGCAAAGTATTACATGGTCCTCGGTAACCATGAAACCAAATGGAGTGACTCCGGTTGTACTGCCTTCGGTGAGATTTTCGGAGGCGAACGTTTTGAATTCGAGCACAAAGGCATCCTGTTTCTGGGCTTCAACTCCGGCCCGTTGATGCGTATGGCTTACGGACATGTCGTTCCGCAGGACATCCGTTGGATGACGAAAGAAATGGATAAGTTTGGAAAAGATAAACCGGTTATACTCGTCACACACTATCCGTTACTGGATGGAGATGTGGATAACTGGTATGAAGTAACAGATGCAGTGCGCCCCTATAACATTCGTTTGTTCATCGGCGGGCACTATCACCGTAACCGGGATTTGCGTTATGATGGCATTCCGGGTATCTTGATGCGCAGCAACCTGCGTGATAAAGAAGGAAAACCGGGATACGGCATCTATGATATAACGAAAGATTCGATTCTCGTCTACACTCAGCGCATCGGCGAACCGAAAAAGCAATGGGCTGCTTTCTCACTGACTCAACCCTATTATGACCGCAATGGAAAAGCAGAGAAATACCCCGACTTTTCAGTCAACACAGAATACCCGAATGTGAAAGAACAGTGGGTAGTGCAAACCGGTGCAGGTATCTATTGTTCGCCTGCAGTAGAAAAAGACAAAGTGTTCGTGGGAGACGATATGGGTTACCTGACTTGCTACGCCTTGAAGAATGGAAAGAAACTATGGAATTTCCAGTCCGGTAAGCGCATTGTAGGTACTCCGGCCGCGGCAGATGGTGTAGTCGTATTCGGTTCTGCCGACCGTAACATCTACGGTCTGAACAGCAAAGACGGGAAACTGCTGTGGACTGTAAAAGCAGAAGATCCGGTACTGGGTGCAGTAACTATTGAAAATGGAATTGCCTACATCGGTGCCAGCGATTCTACTTTCCGTGCTATTGATATCCATACAGGTAAAGTAATCTGGGCATATACCGGTGTGAAAGGATACATTGAAACCAAACCACTGGTAACAGCCGACAAAGTGATCTTCGGTGCCTGGGACAATACCCTCTATGCATTGAATAAGGCAGACGGCAAGGAATTATGGAAGTGGACAGGCGGGCTGACGCGCATGCACTTCTCACCCGCAGCCGTATGGCCGGTAGCCGCAGAAGGCAAAGTATTTATCACCGACCCGCAGCGTGCCATGACGGCTATCAATATAGAAAACGGAAAAACTGTATGGCGCACTTTCCAGTCTATGGTACGTGAAACGATTGGTTTATCGGAAGACGGAACGCGTGTATTCAGCAAGACCATGAACGACAGTATTGTCTGCTATGCCACACAAGGAGATCAACCCCGCGAATTATGGGCAAGCAACGTCGGCTTCGGATACGAACATGCACCCTCCATGCAAGTGGAAAAGGGAGGCGTAATGTTCGGCAGTACCAAGGAAGGACTGATCTTTGCTTTAGAAGCCCAAACCGGTAAAGTCTTGTGGAAGCATAAGATAGGTAACTCACTGATCAGTACCGTAGTGCCGCTGAACGGGCGACAGGTATTGTTCACCGCCACCAGTGGCGAAGTAGGACTGCTACGAGTTAAAAATTAAAGAATTAATAATTAAAAGCAATATAGGACATTATGAATAAAATCAATTGCTTCGTTCCTTTCTCAGGAGCTGCACAAGCGGAAAAGACAGTAAAAGGCCTGCAAGAAACCGGCATAGTGAATAATATTTATCTGCTCGCCCTACCGGACGTTACAGAAAACCTACCCGGATGCAGTACCCTGCACATGCAATCCATCCAGTCCAGCACTGCCATGAGGGATATTGCCGGACATAGCGATGCAGAATATACACTGATCTATACGAAATATACGACGCTCGAACTGGGTTTATTCGCCTTGGAGCGCATGATCCACATCGCCGAAGACAGCGGTGCAGGCATGGTATATGCTGACCGCTACCAGGTAAAGGAAGGCAAGCAAACCAATGCCCCGGTGATCGATTATCAATTCGGCTCATTGCGCGATGATTTCGACTTCGGTTCCGTACTGTTATTTCGTACGGATGCATTCAAGGAAGCCGCTGCCCGCATGAATGAAGACGAATATAAATTTGCCGGACTTTATGACCTTCGTCTGAAGGTAAGCCAAAAAGAAAGTCTGGTACACATCAATGAGTATCTGTACAGCGAAATCGAAGACGATACGCGTAAGAGCGGTGAGAAGATATTCGATTACGTGGATCCCAGAAACCGTGACCGCCAGATTGAAATGGAACAGGCTTGCACCGAGCATCTGAAAGAAATCGGCGGTTATCTGGTCCCTGAATTCAAACAAATAGAATTCTCAGCAGGCAATTTCGAATATGAAGCTTCGGTTATCATCCCCGTACGCAATCGTATCCGCACCATCCGCGATGCCATTCATTCGGTATTGAAGCAGAAGACCGACTTTAAGTTCAACCTGATTATCATCGACAACCACTCTACGGACGGAACCACAGAAGCTATTGACGAGTTCAAGAACGACGAACGCCTCATCCACATCATCCCCGAACGCAAGGACCTGGGTATCGGAGGGTGCTGGAACATGGGTGTGCATCATCCCAAGTGTGGTAAGTTCGCCGTACAATTGGACAGTGACGACGTGTACAGTGATGAAAATACACTGACCACTATGGTTCGTGCTTTCTATGAACAGAATTGCGCCATGGTGGTAGGTACTTATATGATGACGGACTTCAATATGAATATGATTGCTCCGGGTATTATCGACCATAAAGAATGGACCCCCGAAAACGGACGCAACAATGCACTCCGCATCAATGGTCTGGGTGCTCCGCGTGCTTTCTATACTCCGGTGCTGCGTGAAGTGAAAGTTCCGAATACCAGCTATGGTGAAGACTATGCACTGGGATTAAACTTCTCCCGCCAATACCAGATCGGTCGTGTGTATGACGTAGTTTACTTGTGCCGCCGCTGGGATGACAACTCGGATGCTTCACTGGATATCGTGAAAATGAATGGTCATAATCTGTATAAAGACCGCATCCGTACCTGGGAACTTCAGGCACGTGTGGCGAAGAATAAGAGAAGATAAACACTCCATGCGTTTTCCGCACTTGTACCACACAAGTGTTTCTCAGATGAAATGCTTGTGTGCTACAAATGTAACACAAGTGTCCCTCACATGAAACGCAAGTGTTACGCAACACATTAATAAGTAACCAGTTACAGCATTCAATATGAACCAAACCATAAACAATCTACTTACCGAGCAACTTGCCTCCTGGGAAACGGCACGTAACAACTACGCCGCCCTTTCGGGTGTGCAGGTGAAGGAGCTGGATGTAAACGGTATTCCGTATAAGGTACAGTTCAATCCTGCACGTATCGTTTCTTCGGGAGCTAAAGTAGATGCCCAGTCCATCAAGGAACGCAAATGTTTTCTCTGCCCGGCCAATTTACCGCCGGTGCAGAAAGGAATTCCGTTCGAAGGACATTATAATATCCTGGTCAATCCGTTCCCTATCTTTCCCCGCCACCTGACGATACCGGAAGTGGCACACGTGAACCAGCGCATAGCCGTCCGTTTCAAGGATATGCTGGCATTGGCACAGGCATTGACGGATTACACAATATTCTATAATGGTCCCAAATGCGGTGCATCCGCCCCCGACCATGCTCACTTCCAGGCAGGCAACAAAGGTTTCATGCCTATTGAAAAGGACTGGCGAGGACAGGTAGCAGGCAAAGTGGCCGATTACGGTGAAGCTAGCCTCTGGTACCTGAATGACGCTCCCCGTGCAACATTGGTCATCGAAGCAGCCAATAAGAAACACGCTGCCGCCCTGTTCGATATCATTTACCACTCACTGGACATCAAACCGGGAGATGACGAACCGATGATGAATATATTGGCATGGTACGAAGATGAGAAATGGATCGTATGTGTATTTCCACGTGAGAAGCACCGTCCGGCTTGCTATACAGCCGAAGGGGATGCTAATTTATTGAGCAGTCCTGCATCCGTAGACCTCGGCGGAGTGTTTATCACACCGGTCGAAAAAGACTTTCTCAAGATCACATCCGAAGATATAGCCCAGATCCTGAGTGAGGTATCGCTTTCTGCCGAAGACTTCCATCGGGTACGTCAGCGTATAAAAGAACAAATATAAACGATTATGAAAGAGCCCAAAGTACACGTAGGCATATTGTTCGAGCCGCAAATAGAGTTTATCCTGCTGAATCCGTACCGCATCAACGGTATGGAAATCAGTGGTAAGCAGGTTGTGACCTACAACGAAGACAGGATACTGTGGAACGGACGCCTTTATGACGAGCTTCTATTTGAACCTATAAACGAAGCTACCGACGCTTTCGAACTGCTTGATGTCACCATCGGCATCAACTTCCACTGGGAGCGTAAAGAAGACCAGCGCTTTCTGGGTTCTCTAAAGATTATTGTGGAGAACAAGAAGCTGACAGGCATCAACGTCATTCACGTAGAAGATTACCTGACCAGCGTAATCTCCAGTGAAATGAGCGCAACGGCTTCGTTAGAGCTGTTGGAGGCACATGCAGTAATTTCACGAAGCTGGCTTTTGGCTCAGATTCATAAGAACAAGGAGATTACGGAAACCCTGACTGAGTATTCCGCTTTCACCCAAACAGATGAAGAGTTAATCCGTTGGTACGACCGTGAAGACCACACCCGTTTCGACGTCTGTGCAGACGACCATTGCCAGCGTTACCAAGGCATTACCCGTGCCTCCACCGAAATCGTAAAGCAAGCCATCGCTGCCACCCGCGGACAAGTATTAACGTCTGACGGTAAGATATGCGATGCTCGATTCTCTAAATGCTGCGGCGGTGCATTCGAGGAATTCCAGTATTGCTGGGAAGATGTGAAGTATCCCTACCTCCTGAAACAACGGGATTTCCGTATCTTCAGTTCTAAACTCTATGACTTGAGTTTCGAAAACACCTTATCCGGTAGCGGATTACCAGATCTGACCGACGAGCAAGAAGCCGAGACATGGATACGTACTTCTCCACTCGCTTTCTGCAACACCACAGACAAGAAAGTCCTCTCACAGGTATTGAATAACTATGACCAGGAAACCACCGACTTCTATCGCTGGAAAGTAGTTTACACCCAAGAAGAACTTTCCGCACTGATCCTGAAACGCTCCGGCATCGATTACGGGCAAATCATTGATCTTGTCCCTATCGCCCGTGGAACTTCAGGTCGCCTCTGGAAACTGAAAATCGTAGGAACCAAGAAGACACTCACCATTGGCAAAGAACTGGAAATACGTCGCACGCTATCCACTTCCCATCTGTACAGTTCCGCATTTGTAATAGATAAGGAAGACGTCTCTCCCGAAGGTATCCCCGCTCGTTTCATCCTCACTGGAGCCGGCTGGGGACACGGTGTAGGACTATGCCAGATCGGTGCTGCTGTTATGGGCGAACAAGGCTATAAGTATGACGCGATACTGCTGCACTATTACATAGGTGCAAGTATCGAGAAGCTATATGAATAATTTAACAAAACAATAAACAATATCATGAACAGTACAAAAAGAATATCACCGTGGGCATGGGTACCGACCTTATACTTTGCACAAGGCATCCCCTACTTCATAGTTAACAACATCTCGGTACTGATGTTTGCCAAGATGGGTGTTCCCAATGGAGAGATGGCTTTGTTTACGAGTCTGCTGTATCTCCCCTGGACCATCAAGCCCTTCTGGAGCCCGTTCATCGACATCATCAAAACCAAACGATGGTGGATCATCTCTATGCAAATCCTGATGTCGATAGCATTCATTTTGTTAACACTGTCCATTCCGAAACCGGATGAAGCAACAATAGCTGCCGGAACAACTCCCATCAGCATGTTCACCATCACACTGATTCTCTTCATCATCACAGCATTTGCTTCGGCCACACATGATATTGCCGCCGATGGCTTCTACATGCTGGCATTAAAGCAAAGCAACCAAGCCGCATTCGTCGGTATCCGAAGTACCTTCTACCGCCTTGCATCCATCTTCGGACAAGGAGTACTCGTAGCCATTGCCGGTGCCATTGAACTGAGGTACAAAGACATTCCACTGTCGTGGACCATCACAATGCTGGTTACAGCCGTCATGTTCAGTTTGGTAACTTTCTATCACCTCTTTGCAATACCCAAGCCTACCTCTGACAAGTCTGTATTGACACCGGGAACAGCCAATGCAAAAGCCATATTCCAAGAGTTTGGGCGTACATTTGCCACTTACTTCACCAAACCCGGCGTATGGTTGGCCATCGCATTTATGTTACTTTATCGCCTTCCCGAAGCATTCCTCATCAAGATGTGCATGCCTTTCCTAGTAGCTTCTAAAGAGGCAGGAGGTCTGGAACTTTCCACAGCAGAAGTAGGTATTGTATATGGCACTATCGGAGTGATATTCCTCACCGTAGGCGGTATCCTAGGCGGATTATTCGCATCGCGCATCGGACTGAAGAAATCCATTTGGTGGATGGCAGCATGTATGACACTCCCCTGTCTGACCTTCGTCTATCTCGCCATCGGCCAACCCGATAATCTATTTGCCATTTCAACGGCCATTGCCATCGAGCAGTTCGGCTACGGATTTGGATTCACGGCCTATATGCTCTACATGATGTACTTCTCCGAAGGAGAGTTCAAGACGTCGCACTATGCCATCTGTACCGCTTTCATGGCACTGAGCATGATGATTCCGGGCATGTTTGCAGGTTACCTTCAGGAAGCAGTTGGCTACGTCAACTTCTTCTGGATCGTAATACTCTGCTGTGCCGCCACTATTGTGGTCACGATGTTTGCCGACAGGAAGATTGACCCAACATACGGAAAGAAGTGATTAACAATTAACGATAAGTAACTAGTTATGAAGAAAATAATTACAATATCCTTGCTCTGCCTCCTTTTCGGAAGCGTGGTGCAGGCACAAAAGATAAGAATAAAAACAGGTATCGAAGTCCTGAAAGACCAGAATTTCAAGTGTCTGGAAGGCAAACGCGTAGGTCTGATTACCAACCCCACCGGAGTGGATAATCAGATGAAATCCACCATTGACATTCTGCATGAAGCACCGAACGTAAATCTGGTTGCCCTCTTCGGTCCGGAGCATGGGGTTCGTGGCGACGTACATGCCGGCGACCACGTGACAGACATCAAAGACGCCACCACCGGATTGCCCGTATATTCCCTTTACGGCAAAACCCGCAAGGCTACACCGGAGATGTTGAAAGACATTGACGTATTAGTCTACGATATCCAGGATGTCGGTTGCCGCTCATTCACCTATATCAGTACAATGGGACTGGCTATGGAAGCAGCAGCCGAAAACGGTAAAGAATTTATTGTATTGGATCGCCCCAACCCGGTAGGCGGACTCAAGATAGAAGGCAATCTGGTAGAAGATGATTGCATTTCTTTTGTCAGTCAGTTCAAGATTCCGTACCTTTACGGGCTGACTTGCGGTGAGCTGGCATTGATGCTGAACGGAGAGAAGATGATGGCAGCACAATGTAACCTGCACGTTGTGAAGATGAAAGGCTGGAAACGCAAGATGGACTATGTACAGACAGGGTTGCAATGGGTACCCTCTTCTCCGCATATTCCCCATCCGCACTCGGCTATATTCTATCCGGTAAGCGGTATTCTGGGTGAACTGGGATATATGTCCATCGGGGTAGGCTATACGATACCGTTCCAGATGTTCGCCGCACAGTGGGTAGAAGCAGAAAAACTGGCGGGAAACCTGAACGCATTGAATGTGCCGGGTGTTGTATTCAGGCCGATGTATCTGAAACCCTTCTACTCCGTGGGTAAGGGTGAATTGCTGCAAGGCGTACAGGTACACATCATGGACGTGCAGAAAGCCCCGCTGAGCGACATCCAATTCCTGGTGATGCAGGAAATCGCAGCGCTCTATCCTGACCGTGCCGTATTTGAGCATGCCGACAAGGGACGTTTCCGTATGTTCGACATGGTAAGCGGCTCGGAAGAGATACGCAAGCGGTTCTCACAGCGCAACCGATGGGAAGATGTTCGCGACTATTGGTATAAGGATGCTGAAGACTTCCGACGATTGTCGAAGAAGTACTACCTGTACAAGTAGGGAACAATAAATGCTTCTTGCACCGAAAAGAACCATTAAGGAACCGGAATGTCATAAGAGGTGACGAGTGCTTGTCATCACAGGTAGGTGAAAGAAGAAAAGAATGATAAGGAAAAGAAAGGCGAAAACACTATGGTAAAAAGTAGCTACACTTCGTTTTTGCAGGAAATAAGGGGACTTATTCCGCAAGATAGGATATACACCGACGAACTGCGCCGGTTAGCATGGGGAACAGATGCGGGTTTCTACCGCCTCATCCCACAAATCGTGATTCGTTCCAACAGCGAAGAGGAGATCTCCGACCTGTTGAAACTTGCCGACCGTTACGGTCTGCCAGTAACGTTTCGTGCCGCAGGAACCAGTTTGTCGGGACAAGCCATTAGTGACTCTATCCTGATAGTAGCCGGAAAACATTGGGAGAAGTACAGCATTTCTCCCGATCATGAACAGATTACCTTGCAACCGGGCATCATCGGTCAGCGGGTTAACGAGATTCTCGCACCCTACGGACGTAAGTTTGCTCCGGACCCGGCAAGCGTGAAAAGTGCCATGGTAGGTGGCATTGTCATGAACAACGCTTCAGGTATGAATTGCGGTACACACGCCAATAGTGACAAGGTACTTCTCTCCGCCCGCATCGTATTGGCGGACGGCACCGTGCTAGACACAGGGGACGACATTTCGCGTGCTTCCTTCGAAGCCACCCACCCCGATTTCTACAATCGCATCTGCGAATTGCGTGACCGGATACGTGCCAACGAAGAACTCGCTGCACGCATCCGCTACAAATACTCCATCAAGAACGTAACCGGACTGAACCTTCTGCCATTTGTCCGTTTCGATGATCCGTTCGATATTATTGCCCACCTGATGGTAGGCTCGGAAGGCACGCTTGCGTTCCTTTCTCAAATTACCATGCGTACAGAGTACGACTATCCGTACAAGGCAAGTGCCATGCTCTATTTTACCAGCATCAAGGATGCCTGCCGGGCGGTGGTGGCGATGAAAGAACTCTCAAATGACAATACTTCCGCATCAGAAGCAGACAGAAAGATAGTAAAAGGCGCCGAACTGCTGGACTACAAGAGCCTCTCTTCGGTAGAAGACCCTGTCTACTTAAAGTATAAGCAAGAAGTTGCCGATGCCTCCGGCCTCACAGCCGTGCTGACCGAGACCAAAGCCCGCACCCGCGAGGAACTGGAACAGAACATCTCAGTAATCGAGGAATGTCTGAAAACTTTCAGCACCTACATCCCCGTGCACTTCACCGACCGGCCGGAAGAATATTCCAAGTATTGGGCTATCCGCTCAGGCATATTCCCATCCGTAGGCGGTACACGCCAACCCGGCACTACCTGCCTCATCGAGGACGTAGCCTTCCACATCGAAGACCTGCCCGAAGCCACTGCCGACCTGCAACAGCTCATCGCCCGCCACGGCTACGATGATGCCTGCATCTACGGTCATGCCTTGGAAGGCAACTACCATTTTATCCTGAACCAGTCCTTCAGTACCGACGCCGAAGTAAAGCGCTACGAGGACCTGATGAATGACGTAAAGACTCTGGTAGTCGATAAATACGACGGTTCGCTGAAAGCAGAACATGGCACCGGACGTAACATGGCCCCCTTCGTGAAATATGAATGGGGAGAGGCAGCTTTTGAAGCCATGAAGGCAGTCAAGCAGTTGTTCGACCCGAAAGGGCTGCTTAATCCGGGAGTTATCTTCAATGATGACCCGCAATGCCACATCAAGAACTTCAAACCGTTGCCATTGATTCCTATCGACGAAGCCAGTCCTGCCGAAAAAGTAAACAAGTGCATCGAATGTGGCTTCTGCGAAGTGAACTGCCTGTCGTGCGGCTTTACCCTTTCTTCGCGCCAGCGCATTGTATTGCAACGGGAAATATCACGTCTGAAACAAAGCGGCACAGACCCGGAACGTCTGTCTCTACTCGAAAAACAATACCGCTACCCGGGCAATCAAACTTGCGCAGGAGACGGACTGTGCTCCATGTCTTGCCCGATGAATATCAATACAGGCGACCTGACCCACATCATCCGCCAGGAAACACTGCCGAAAGGTAGTCTCGGATATAAAGCAGGAGATTTCGTAGCCAATCACTTCGCCGGTGTTAAGAGTAGTCTGCGCCCCGTTTTATCATTAGCCAATTTCGGACACTCCGTATTGGGAACTAAAGCTATGAGCAGCATTACGAAAGGAATGCACAATGTATTGGGCGTGCCTTTGTGGACGCCTGCCATGCCGAAAGCTTATTCAATTGACAAGTCACAATTGTCAACTGTCAATTGTCAATTAAACAAAGTAGTTTATTTCCCCAGCTGCATCAACCAAACCATGGGCCTCCCGAAAAAATCCCCTGTGGAGCAACCTTTGGTAAACAAGATGATCTCCCTCCTGCAAAAAGGCGGTTACGAAGTCATCTTCCCCAAGGACATGGATAAACTCTGCTGCGGCACCATCTGGGAAAGTAAAGGTATGCTCGACATTGCCGACCGCAAAGCCGCCGAACTCGAAGCCGCCCTTTGGGAAGCCAGCGAACAAGGCAAATACCCAGTTCTCTGCGATCAAAGCCCCTGCCTGCATCGCATGCGCGAAACCATTCAAAAGATGAAACTCTACGAACCTGCAGAATTCATCTACACTTTCCTGCGAGACAAACTGGTCTTCACGCAGACCGACCGCCCCGTAGCAGTACACATCACCTGCTCCATGCGCAAAATGGGTCTGGCAGATACGATTATCTCCCTGGCAAAACTTTGTTCTACGCATGTCTTCGTACCCGAAGAAGTAGGCTGCTGTGGTTTTGCCGGCGACCGTGGATTCACCTATCCTGAACTGAATTCCTATGCCCTGCGCAAACTCCGTCCGCAGATAGAAGCATCGGGTATCACTATCGGCTACTCCAACAGTCGTACTTGCGAAATAGGACTGACTACCAATTCAGGTATCCCCTACGTCTCTATTGCCTATCTCGTAGACCAATGCACGAAGAGCGTGAAAGCTGAAGCAACTGATAACTTATAACTAATAACTTAACACACTTATTACAATGAACAGTCAGACCAAGACAAACAAGCGCATTCTTGCCCTCGACATCCTTCGCGGTGTCACCATTGCGGGCATGATTATGGTGAACAACCCCGGCACTTGGGGACATATATATGCCCCCCTGCGCCACGCTGAGTGGAATGGCCTCACCCCCACCGATCTCGTCTTCCCTTTCTTCATGTTCATCATGGGTATTTCTACCTATATCTCCCTGAAGAAGTACAATTTCGAGTTCAGTCATGCAGCCGCCATGAAGATATTGAAGCGTACCATTATCATCTTCCTGATCGGACTTGCCATCGGCTGGTTCTCCAGATTCTGTTACTACTGGGCAGGCTCCCATGAAGGCCTCAGTTTCGGCGAACAACTCTGGGCATCCGTCTGGACTTTCGACCGCATCCGTATCCTGGGTGTCATGCAGCGTCTGGCCCTTTGCTACGGTGCTACCGCTATCATTGCGCTGACCATGAAACACCGTCATATCCCTTACCTCATTGCCACATTGCTGGTAGGCTACTTCATCCTGCTGATGTGTGGCAACGGATTTGCTTACAACGAAACCAATATCCTCTCCATAGTGGACCGTGCCATCCTCACCCCCGCACACATGTACAAGGACAACGGCATTGATCCCGAAGGTCTTTTAAGTACCATCCCCTCCATTGCCCATGTATTGCTGGGCTTCTGCGTGGGTCGTATGATGCTGGACAGTAATAAAGCCGAGAGCCGCGAAGCGTTACTGAACTCTCACCTGATCAAATTATTTCTGGTTGGCGCCATCCTTACTTTTGCAGGCTTCCTGCTGAGCTACGGTTGCCCTATCAACAAGAAAATCTGGTCTCCCACCTTCGTCCTCACCACTTGCGGGTTGGCCTCTACTTTCCTTGCATTGCTCATCTGGATCATCGACGTGAAAGGATACAAGAAATGGTGTACTTTCTTCGAGGCTTTCGGTGTCAACCCCCTGTTCATGTACGTTCTGGGTGGAGTACTCAGCATCCTGTTCGGCAGCATCAGCTTCCCCTGGGGCGATGGCAGCATCAGCATACACGGATTCTTATATAAGATTGTTCTTATGCCGATATTCGGTGAGACAGGCGGTTCACTGGCCTATGCATTGCTCTTTGTAGCCATCAACTGGTGCATCGGCTATCAATTGTATAAACGAAAGATATATATCAAGATATAGTAGCAAGCAGATAAATCGGCAAAAGACTATAACACCGATGAAATATAAACGATGAATAATTAAAATTAAACGATATGATATTAATAGCAGACAGTGGCTCTACAAAAACCGATTGGTGTGTTGTAGAGAAAGGTAAACTCATCCAGCAAATTTCTACGAAAGGTACTAACCCTTTCTTTCAGTCGGAAGAGGAGATCAGTAATGAAATTGCGACAGCGCTGCTGCCCCAGTTAACGACCAATGCCTTCGACGCTGTGTACTTTTATGGTGCCGGCTGTGGCTTCCCCGACAAAATTGCCATGGTACACCGTGCCATTATCCAGCATCTTCAGGTTTCGGACGACGAAGTGGAAGTAAATACGGACATGCTTGCCGCCGCCCGCGGACTTTGCGGACACGAACCGGGCATAGCCTGCATCATGGGTACAGGTTCCAACTCGTGTTATTACGACGGCAAACACATTGGCGCCAACGTCTCTCCCCTGGGCTTCATCCTTGGCGACGAAGGTAGCGGTGCTTGCCTGGGCAAGTTGCTGGTAGGTGATATTCTGAAAAATCAGATGACTTCGGAACTGAAAGAGAAGTTCCTCAATCAGTTCAATCTGGAACCGGCAGACATCATCGACCGTGTATATCGTAAACCATTCCCGAACCGCTTCCTGGCAAGCCTGTCTCCATTCCTCGCTCAGAATCTGGACGAGCCTTGTGTGCGCACGCTGGTGCTGAACAGTTTCAAGGCTTTCCTGAAAAGGAACGTCATGCAATACGATTATCAGCATAGCAAGGTACACTTCATCGGCTCCGTAGCATTCCATTATAAGGAGGTACTTGCCGAAGCAGCACAGGAAATGGGCGTTCAAGTAGGCACCATTCTCCAAAGCCCTATGGAAGGCCTGATTAGCTACCATAGTTAACCATCCCAGCCCCCATAAATCATAAATTATAACTCATAAATCTCATCATCATCATGGCATTCGTAAAGATATCAGAGCAACCTTCGCTCTACAACGACTTAGAAAAGAAATCTGTCCGCGAAATATTGGAGGACATCAACACAGAAGACCAGAAAGTGGCATTGGCTGTTCAAAAAGCCATCCCACAGATTGAAAAACTGGTGACACAAATCGTTCCACGCATGAAGCAAGGCGGACGTATCTTTTATATGGGAGCAGGTACCAGCGGTCGCCTGGGTGTGCTGGATGCATCAGAAATTCCTCCAACATTCGGTATGCCGCCTACGCTTGTCATCGGACTGATAGCAGGTGGCGATACAGCCCTGCGCAATCCGGTGGAAAATGCGGAGGACGATATGCGTCGCGGTTGGGAAGAGTTGGTTGAACGTAACATTACGGATAAAGATACTGTCATCGGCATTGCTGCTTCCGGCACGACTCCTTACGTGATCGGCGCCATGCAGAAAGCACGCGAGCACGGCATTCTTACAGGCTGTATCACCAGCAACCCCGACTCTCCGATGGCAGCAGAAGCAGATGTTCCCATCGAAATGATTGTAGGACCGGAGTATGTAACAGGCAGTTCACGCATGAAATCGGGTACGGGGCAAAAGATGATACTGAACATGATTACTACTTCTGTCATGATACAACTGGGCCGCGTGAAAGGCAACAAGATGGTGAATATGCAACTGAGTAACCAGAAATTGGTAGACCGTGGTACCCGCATGATTGTAGAAGAACTGGGATTGGACTATGGAAAGGCAAAGGCACTGTTGCTAATGCATGGTTCAGTGAAAAAGGCAGTGGATGCTTATAGGGGGGTGACATTATGAAACTCCTCCCTTCCGTTTTCTTCTTTGTGTTGCTTGCCCTGCAAGCCAATGCACAATCCTTGCAACGTGTTGCCCCCGAACAAGTAGGCATGGATTCCCGTCATTTACAGTACGCTGACGAAGCGATAGAAACCGCCATCGCCAATAAAGACATTCCCGGTGCCGTGCTCGCTGTAGTACGTAACGGGAAGATGGCCTACCTCAAAGCATACGGCAACAAGCGTGTGTACCCTAACACCGAGCCAATGACCGTAAACACCATTTTCGATATGGCCTCATGCAGCAAACCCATGTCCACTGCCATTTGTACCCATATCCTCGCAGAACGTGGCAAGCTCCGCCTCCTGGACCCCGTCAGCCTCTACATCCCTGAATTTAAGTCCTGGGTGAGCGAAGACGGAAAAGATAAGAAAATCATCCGCATCGCCGACCTGCTAACGCACACTTCCGGCCTCCCCCCTTATGCTCCAACCAGTGAATTGGAGAAACAATATGGCTCTCCCAGCCCCGACGGAATGATAGAGTACATAGCCAACTGCCGCCGCGACTTCAAGCCGCAAACCGATTTCCAATACAGTTGCCTTAACTACATCACCCTGCAACGCATCATCGAAACCGTCAGCGGACAATCTTTACGTGACTTCGCTCGCGAAAATCTCTTTGATGTATTAGGCATGGTCCATACCGATTATCTCCCCTGCAAGCGCGACAAGGATGGAAAATGGATCAATACAGCAGATGCCCACTGGGCAACCTCTACTGAAGGTGACTGGCATAGCCTCATCGCTCCTACCGAGAAGCAACCCGACGGCAGCGTCCTCTGCGGACAAGTACACGATCCACTCGCCCGCATCATGAATGGCGGTATTTCCGGCAATGCCGGCGTATTCTCTTGTGCCGAAGACATAGCTGTCCTCTGCGCCGCCCTGCAAAACGGCGGAGAATGGAACGGACACCGTATCCTCAGCTCATTGGGAGTAAAAGCTATGCGTACCGTCCCTCGTGCCACCGCTACATTAGGACGCACTTTAGGATGGGATAACTTCACCGCCTACGCTTCCAATAACGGAGATTATTTTGGTCCGAATACCTACGGGCACACCGGATACACCGGTACTTCCATCATCATAGATCCGGACAACGATACTTCCGTCATCCTGCTCGTCAATGCCGTGCATCCCGAAGACGGTCACAGCATGGTTCGTTTGCGCTCTCTGATAGCCAATGTTGTTGCAGCTTCTATCTATCCCACCCCACGTATTTATACGGACCATTACTATAAACGCTTCCTTCAATTCATGGATGAACCTGCCATTACTTCCAAAGACATCGTCATGGTAGGCAACAGCCTTACAGAAGGTGGCGGCGACTGGAACGCTCGCCTCAACAAGAAAAACATCCGTAACCGTGGTATCATCGGTGACGAAGTTATGGGTATTTACGACCGCCTGCACCAGATACTTCCGGGACACCCTGAGAAATTATTCCTCCTTGCCGGTGTCAACGACATCTCACACGACCTCACTGCGGACAGCATTGTCAATATGATACGCATGACCGTAGAGCGCATTCAGCGTGAATCTCCAGATACGAAACTCTACCTGCAAAGTCTCCTGCCTTTCGATGAGAGCTTCGGACGTTACAAAAAACTAACCGGGAAAACCGACATGGTTCCCGAAATCAATGCACAACTGGAAGTTTTAGCTAAAGATCACAAGATTACATTCATCAACCTCTTCCCGTTATTTACAGAGAAAGGCACGAATGTACTGCGCAAAGAACTGACCAGTGACGGCTTACACCTGAATGAAGAAGGATATAAAATTTGGGTAAAGGCGTTAAAAAAGAAGATGTAATTAGTGATTAGTGGTTAGTGATTAGTAGGCTGCGCTATTATTCCGCATGAAGCTAATCACTAATCACTAACCACTCCCAACAACTCTTTCGTCTTATCCGCCAAGAACAAAGGTATATTCAGCAAATTTCCATCCCGCTTCAGATTCAACATTGAATACCGAATTCGACAAGTAGGTTGAAAGAGTTTCTCATACTGAATCAGACTTTTGCCCTGTATATTTTGGTCTGCTTTTACCTCTATCGGATAGATCTGATTGGCATACTGAAGCAAAAAGTCCACCTCTGCCTTATTGCCTGAAGCCCAATAACGGAAAGGCATTTGAAACTGTGCTGTAAGGCTTTGTAATATATAATTCTCAGCTAACGCCCCTTTATATTCTGTATAGGCAGGAGTAGGCAACAATAATATACTGGCATCCAATTCAGACAGCCTCCGCAACAAACCCAAATCCAATGTATAAAGTTTAAATGTACCTAAATCATCATAAGCTTTCAATGGTAACTTGGGAGCTTTGCTAAGTAATACTTTATTTATAAGCCCTGCCTGCTCCAACCACAAAATGGCATCTTCATATTCCCTGGCACGTGCTCCCGGACGGACCAACTGATAAACAAACTTGCGATTCTCTTTCGCCAACTGCGAAGGCAACGAATTCCAGACATAATTGATACGAGGAGCCAAAGTCGGAGTAGTATGTTTCACGAAATCCAGAGCATAATCATTCAGTATATCTTGAAGTGCAGAATCCACTCTCTCCATATCATTAAAATCAACCATCAAGGTGGCAGGTTCGGGCATACCTCCACAAATGGAATAAGCAGTAAAAGACTCCCGCAACTTATCAAAAAAAATCTGTGGCAGTGGTTCTACCTTATCAATAGAATGCATATACTCATGCATAGCTGGGTCTTTTGTCCTCAGGAACTCCGTAAAAGTGAGCGGATACATATAAAGATGATTCACTTTCCCTACCGGAAATGATTTGCCCACATGATTCAGATAAATGCCTAACAAAGAGCCCGCACACGCCACAGCATACTCAGGAGCTTCCTCACAGAAGTATTTCAATGCATTCAATGCCTCGTTGCACTCTTGAATTTCATCCAGAATCAATAAGGTGGTTTGAGGTTCTATCTTCTTTCCATGCAAAAAAGATAAGTGTTGAATAATTCGTTGAGGGTCCTTCGTTGTTCTAAAGACATCGCAAAGACCACTTTCATCCTTATCCAAGCTAAAATAAGCAACATCGCCAAAATACTCTCTGCCAAAGTACTTCAAAGCCCACGTCTTACCTACCTGTCGTGCACCATGAATTACCAGCGGCTTTCTGTTCGTATCCGTTTTCCATGCTGCCAATTGCGAGATAATGTATCTTTCAAACATAGCAAATCACATTTTTGATATCACAAATGTGTGAATTTACACATTTTCGATACGAGTTTTGTGCAAATATACACATTTCCAATAGAAAACCCTGTAATAGCAAAATATAAAACAAAAGAAGGAGGCATATCTAATCAAAAGAAATAGATATGCCTCCTTTATTTTTTCATGAAGAAGTTAGTTTACTGAGCCACCTCTGTCATTATCACATCAAAAGCTAATACTGAATAACCGGGAATCGATCCACTACCATCAGTTCCATATGCAGAACCCCATGGAACATAAACCATCCAGCGTTCTCCAACGCGCATATATTGCAGGAAAGTTCTCCATCCACTTGTCAGTGAAGATGAGTTGATAGTAAACTTAACAGTCCAGTCGAAATCTGTCGGCTCATTCTTTGGAGGATTAGGGATAGCCTGATCTATTGCACTATATCCCGTAAAACTTCCATCAAACTTAGTACCAGTAATCAATGTACCATAATAATAAGTATAAGCTGCTTCTGTAGCCATCGGACGTTGTCCATCCAGATTCTTCACAAGCTTTTTACAATATATATATTCCGGAGTCTGAAGAGTACTGACAAATTCATTCTTAATATAGAACATTTCGCCTACCTCTACTTTATCCAACTTTTCCAAGTCCATAGGAACATAATTATCCCCCGCAACTACCTTGATAGAATCCAGAAACGCTTGATTACGCTCCTGCCAGTTCGCATATTTCCCTTCCTCTTCCACTTCTTCGCAAGAGACAAACGCACCTGCCAAAATCAGCAGGAAAGGTAAAAATACTAAGAGTTTTTTATTCATTCAATTATTTTTTATTCTGTATTCTAACTTTCGAATTCCAGTACTTATTGCAACCCTTTCAGCAATGAAGTGATGCTGACACGGTCTGCAATAATGTTATTCAGTTCAGCAATAGCCACGCGTTCCTGTTGCATCGTATCACGATTACGCAGTGTCACGCAGTTATCTTCCAGAGTTTGGTGGTCAACAGTCACACAGTACGGAGTACCGATGGCATCTTGACGACGGTAACGTTTGCCGATACTATCTTTTTCATCATACTGGCAGTGGAAGTGGAACTTCAATGAGTCGATGATCTCACGAGCCTTTTCAGGCAGACCGTCTTTCTTCACCAACGGCATTACAGCCAACTTCACAGGAGCAAGTGCGGCAGGCAATCTCAGCACTACGCGGCTTTCTCCGCTCTCCAGTTGTTCTTCGCAATAAGAAGCAGACATAATGCTGAGGAACATACGGTCCACACCGATAGAAGTCTCGATAACGTACGGAGTATAACTCTCATTTGTTTCAGGATCGAAGTACTTGATATTCTTACCTGAGAACTTCTCATGCTGAGACAAGTCAAAATTCGTACGGCTATGGATACCTTCCACTTCCTTGAAACCAAACGGCATCAGGAACTCGATATCTGTAGCTGCATTCGCATAGTGAGCCAATTTATCATGATCGTGATAACGATAGTGGTCGTCACCGAATCCCAATGCCTTATGCCATTTCAAGCGAATTTCCTTCCACTTCTTAAACCAGTCCAATTCAGTACCCGGCTTCACGAAGAACTGCATTTCCATCTGTTCGAACTCACGCATACGGAAAATGAACTGACGGGCAACAATCTCATTACGGAATGCCTTACCAATCTGTGCAATACCGAAAGGTATCTTCATACGCCCGGTCTTCTGTACATTCAGGTAGTTCACAAAGATACCCTGAGCTGTTTCAGGACGCAGGTAAATCTTCATGGCACCATCAGAAGTAGAACCCATCTCTGTAGAGAACATCAGGTTGAACTGACGAACTTCCGTCCAGTTCTTTGTACCGCTGATGGGGCAAACGATTTCTTCATCCACGATAATCTGGCGAAGCTCGTCAAGGTTATTATCATTCAGAGCCTTTGCAAAACGTTCGTGCAATGCGTCACGTTTAGCCTGGTGTTCCAGTACGCGACCGTTTGTGCTACGGAACTGTGCTTCATCAAAAGACTCTCCGAAACGCTTGGCAGCTTTGGCAACTTCTTTATTGATCTTATCGTCGTACTTTGCAAGTTGGTCTTCAATCAATACATCGGCACGATAACGCTTCTTGGAATCACGGTTGTCAATCAAAGGGTCATTGAATGCGTCTACGTGTCCGGAAGCCTTCCAGATGGTGGGGTGCATAAAGATAGCGGAGTCGATGCCGACAATATTTTCGTGCAGCAACACCATGCTCTGCCACCAGTATTGTTTAATGTTGTTTTTCAGTTCCACACCCATCTGACCGTAGTCATACACTGCTCCCAATCCATCGTAGATGTCGCTGGAGGGGAATACGAAACCGTATTCCTTACAGTGTGATACGAGTTTCTTAAAAACGTCTTCTTGTGCCATTTTTTTGTTATATCTATTAATTTTAATCCAGTTCTTTATTAAAAAGCGCCACAAAGATAGGGATTTATATCATAAGTCGGGCAGGTGGGGTATTAATTTATCTTATCGTAACAAACTCTCACTTTGCACTTTCGACACAACCTGTCCGTCAAACAAATTGATGATACGGTGGATATACGAGCCCAAAATCCGTCTCATGGGATGATTCTTACCGTCCCACGAAGCAAGATTGTCCCATCTCACGAGGTGGATTTCGTCGCATCACGGGACGAATTTCGCCATCTCGCGAGGCAGTTTTACCCGAAGTTGGAGAAGAATCCATTGCCTCGTGAGATTGTTCCAGATAGCATTGTCTGCCGGGTGGAGAAGCGCCTCGCTGGCGATAGGGCAGCTCACAGGACGGCTGCCTGAGACAGATGGCAGGAAAGAAACTACTGCCGGAAAAGGGAAAGATGGCAGTATCGGCAGCAACATAGATACCACTGTGATTAACAGTAGCAGCAACAGCAGATATTTCTTTTTCTTTTGCTGCTGTTGTTATTATATCTCTTATATTCTCTTTATGCTGTATGGAGTTTTCGGATAAACCACTGTTATTCTGACTGTTGCAAATTGCTCCAGATTCATTTCCATCGCGATTTTTGTCCATTGTCTGCCTGTTTTTCGTCGAAAATCCGTCATTTTTGCCCGATTTTACATCATTGTCCGGGTACTTTTTGCCATTTTGCCCACTGTTTTTCGCAGTATTTTTTGTCGGTTTCACCTCCACATTCTCTTCCTTTTTTTGCGGCTCTTCAACGTATTTCGTATTTAGCTGCACGGGTGAAAAATGATCTCCGACAATAGTGAACAACTGGAAATCCGTGACGATCTTCATCATATAAGGATAAGTAAAATTACGGGTGGCAAAAGGTTTCAGGTATTTCATGTCCGCTTCCATATCGGGCAGAAAGCTCAGTTTCTCCAAAATATACCAATAAGTACCGTAGGCCTTACCGCCCTCACGGGAAATCATATTCTGAATACGGGGATCATTGAAAGACATAATCTCATGCTTAAGGTAAAAGTGCTTGTTCATATTCTGCTTAATTCTGTTTCAAATAATTTATCTTTTTGCTTTTACAAAGATCCGATTATTATTCCACTACACCAAAAACAGTTTTTCACGAAAAGGGCCGTTTTCTTACTATTTGAAATGCAGGAGATGAGATAGGAAACGACTTGTTAACTGGACGAAAAACCATAAGACACCACGCTAACAATCAACACTTTACAACCATCTACCTTCTTATTTCCATTCTCATTCATAAATTCTACAAGTAGATTCGGAAAGTTGACAAAAAAACGAAATGCCGCCCACAAGCAGCCAAACGCCACATATTAGAGAAAAAAACTCACATTTCAAATAGTGCGTTTTCGGCCATAAATGTCTTATTTGAAAAGCATTTATTTATGATATAATAACACATTGAATGCAAAAGAGAAAATCACACAAGCAACATCTGATAAATGATAATTTATTATTCATCTGCAGATTGTAGCTTATGTACATCCAAGATGTACCTTTCTTTTCCAGATAATTAAAAAGTCTTCATTTGCAGATTTTCCCAAGAAATTTCGTATTTTTGCGTTCGACTGAAAAATTCAGTGATTATTCAGAATAGATATTCCCGAAATAGATATGAGCGAAGACTTTGAAGCACCGAAAGACGACTTGGAAAAGAACCTCCCGGAAGGGAACGAAGGACATTCGGATTATAAACCCGCTGACACGAAAGACGTAAAAGCAAAATACCAACTTAGCGGTATGTACCAGAATTGGTTTCTGGATTATGCTTCATACGTTATTCTGGAACGTGCCGTACCCCACATCAATGATGGTTTAAAGCCTGTGCAGCGACGCATCTTGCACTCCATGAGGCGTATGGAAGATGGGCGCTACAACAAAGTGGCAAACATCGTAGGGCATACCATGCAGTTTCACCCGCACGGTGATGCTTCCATCGGTGATGCATTGGTGCAGTTGGGACAGAAAGATTTGCTCGTCGATTGCCAGGGAAACTGGGGTAATATACTCACCGGCGACGGTGCGGCTGCTCCCCGTTACATCGAGGCACGTCTGTCTAAGTTTGCACTCGATGTGGTATTCAACCCTAAAACAACCGAATGGAAACTCTCCTACGATGGACGAAACAAGGAACCGGTAACTTTACCGGTAAAGTTCCCTTTGCTTCTGGCACAAGGGGTAGAAGGTATTGCCGTAGGTCTTTCTTCCAAAATACTTCCCCATAACTTCAATGAACTTTGCGATGCATCCATCTGCTATCTGCACGAGGAAGAGTTCAAGCTCTATCCGGATTTTCAGACTGGCGGTAGTATCGACGTTTCTAAATACAACGACGGTGAACGCGGAGGTGCAGTGCGTGTACGTGCTAAAATCGAGAAGATCGACAACAAGACACTTGCCATCAAAGAAATTCCTTACGGTAAGACGGTAGCCAGTGTTTGCGATTCCATTGTGAAAGCAAGTGAGAAAGGCAAGATCAAGATAAAGAAAGTAGAAGACCTCACGTCCGGAAACGTGGAGATACTCGTTCATCTTGCCCCCGGCGTTTCTTCGGACAAAACAATCGATGCCCTGTATGCCTTCACGGACTGCGAGGTTAGCATATCACCTAACTGTTGCGTCATTGACGACCAGAAACCTCATTTCCTCACCATTAGCGATGTACTGAGAAAATCGGTAGACAATACCCTATCCTTGCTACGCCAGGAACTGGAAATACGCAAAGACGAAATACTGGAAAGTCTGCACTTTGCTTCACTGGAAAAGATCTTCATCGAAGAACGCATTTATAAAGACAAGGAATTTGAGCAAGCCAAGGATATGGATGCTGCTTGCGCACATATCGACGAACGTCTGACACCTTATTATCCACGATTCATACGCGAAGTAACTAAGGAGGATATCCTCAAATTGATGGAGATAAAGATGGGACGTATCCTCAAGTTCAACTCTGACAAAGCGGAAGAACTCATTGCTCGCATGAAAGCGGACATAGAGGAAATAGACCATCATTTGGCAAATATCGTGGAATATACGGTAGACTGGTATTTAATGCTGAAAAACAAATACGGCAAGAATTTCCCACGCCGCACAGAATTGCGAAACTTCGACACCATCGAAGCAAGTAAAGTGGTGGAAGCCAACGAAAAACTATATATCAACCGTGAAGAAGGCTTCATCGGCACAGGTCTGAAGAAGGATGAATTCCTGTGTAACTGCTCAAGTCTTGATGATGTCATCATCTTCTTCCGGGACGGACGCTATCTGGTTACTCCCGTATCCGACAAGAAGTTCGTGGGCAAGAATATTCTCTATGCCAACGTTTTCAAGAAGAACGACAAGCGTACAATCTACAACGTTGTCTATCGCGACGGAAAAGAAGGTACACAGTATATCAAGCGGTTTGCCGTAACAAGCATCATCCGCGACCGTGAATATGATGTAACTCAAGGTACGCCCGATTCACGCATCATGTACTTCACAGCCAATCCTAACGGTGAAGCGGAAGTCATCAAAGTAACCTTGAAGCCCAATCCGCGTGTGCGCCGCATTATCTTCGAAGAAGATTTCAGCAACATCAGCATCAAGGGACGCCAGGCAAGAGGTAATATACTAACCAAGCTTCCGGTGCACAAGATTGCCCTGAAACAGCGTGGCGGATCAACACTGGGCGGACGGAAAGTATGGTTCGACCGCGACGTGCTTCGCCTCAACTATGACGGACGGGGTGAATATCTGGGAGAATTCCAGAGTGACGACAGCATCCTGGTAGTACATGATAACGGAGATTTCTACATCACCAACTTCGACCTTAGCAATCACTATGAGGCTAACATCCGAATATTGGAGAAATTTGACCCGAACAAGGTATGGACCGCTGTGCTCTACGATGCAGATCAGCAGAATTTCCCGTATATCAAACGTTTCTGCATGGAAGCAACCAACCGCAAGCAGAACTATATGGGAGAGAACAAGAATAATCGCCTGATCCTGTTGACGGATGAATGTTATCCCCGCCTGGAAATTATATTCGGCGGACATGACAGTTTCCGCGAACCGATGATTATTGAAGCTGATGAATTTATTGCCGTAAAAGGTTTCAAGGCAAAAGGTAAACGCATCACTACGTTCACGATGGAAACTGTCAATGAACTGGAACCTACAAGGCAACCCGAAGTTACTGAGGAAACGGAAGAGCAGAATGAAGAAGAGCCGGAAATACTGGACCCGGATCATGGCAAAAGTGAAGACGATATCCGGGACGAGATAACAGGACAGATGAAACTGTTTTAAGTGATTAACGGCTAATGATTAGTGATAAGCAACTCTATCAATGAAGCTAAATAAGATTGGTGTAATACTAATGGGATGTCTGCTTCTGGCAGGCGGAAGTATACAGGCGCAAAGTGTGGAAGACAGGGCGCTACAGGAATTAAGAGCGGACTCTTCGGCCCGGACACGTTTTATAACCCGTGCCACCATGTATGGCGTCGGTTACACCAATGTGTACGACACTTACCTGTCACCGCAGGAATACAAAGGTATAGACTTCCGCATTTCACGCGAGAGCATGCGTATGACCAAGTGGATGAATGGTAACGTATCCCTGCAAAGTTTTTTCCAGGCTGATTTCGGTTATACCCACAACCGTGTGGATAACAACAATACATTCTCCGGGCTTGCCAACTGGAATTACGGGTTGCACTACAACTTCCCGATTACTTCCAACTTCAAGTTGCTTGCCGGAGGGTTGATCGATCTCAACGGTGGCTTTGTCTACAATCTGCGCAATGGCAATAATCCGGCACAGGCACGCGCTTATATCAATCTGGATGCATCCGGAATGGCAATATGGGATTTACGGATCAAAAACTATCCCATCAGCCTGCGCTATCAGGTTAATCTTCCTTTTGCAGGCGTTATGTTCTGCCCGAATTACGGACAATCGTACTACGAGATATTTACGCTGGGCAACTGGGGCGGAGTGATAAACTTCACCTCCCTGCACAATCAGCCATCTTTGCGGCAAATGCTGACTGTTGATTTTCCGGTAGGAAGGGCCAAAATGCGCCTGGCTTATCTTTGGGATGCACAACAGGCAAAAGTAAATGACATAAGGATGCATACCTACTCGCACGTATTTATGGTAGGTTTCGTAAAAGAGTTGTTTCTCATTCGTGATAAGAAAAGAAAATAGAGTGATAAAGCGACAGCGTGTTAAGGTGATAGAATAATGAAAATAAAAGAAATATATCATATTAAATTAAGGTGGCTTGGAATACTTTTCATATTGCTGCCATTGTTTTCAAGCTGCATTCGGGAAGAAGAATTCAACAACTCTCCGCAAGGCAATTTTGAAGCCTTGTGGAAGATTATCGACGAACAATATTGTTTCCTTGACTATAAACAGATAGACTGGAATGCCATTCATGACAAGTACCAGCCTCTCATTACTTCGAATATGCCCAACGATGGGTTATTCCAAGTGCTTGACAGTATGCTGGCGGAACTGAAGGATGGTCACGTCAATCTGTACAGTTCTTCGAATATGGCCCGATACTGGGACTGGTACCTGGATTATCCACGCAATTTCAACGAGGGTATCATTGAACGGCAGTATCTTGGAAAGAGTTACCGTATCGCCGGTGGCCTCAAATATAAAATCCTTGAAGACAACATAGGGTATATCTATTACGAATCATTCTCCAATGGTGTCGGCAACGGTAATCTGGACGAAGTTCTCTCCTACCTTGCTCCATGTAGCGGACTGATTTTCGATGTACGAAATAATGGTGGAGGTAATCTTACTTACTCTGAGCGTATTGCCTCCCGCTTCACTAATGAAAAGGTATTGACGGGATACATCCAGCATAAGACAGGAAAGGGACACAGTGATTTCTCTGATCCTGAACCTATTTATCTGGAACCATCCAACAGCATTCGTTGGCAGAAGAAGGTAATGCTCCTCACCAATCGCCACTCTTACAGTGCGACGAATGATTTCGTGAACGCTATGCGCTACTTTCCTAATGTCACTTTAGTAGGTGACAAAACCGGTGGTGGTTCAGGTTTGCCTTTTTCTTCGGAACTTCCTAACGGCTGGGGAGTACGTTTTTCTGCCAGCCCGCATCTGGATGCCGAAAAGCAACATATCGAATTCGGCATTGATCCGGATGAAAAAGTAGATATGGCAAAAGAAGATGAAGACAAAGGGATAGATACGATCATTGAAAGGGCACGGGAACTCTTAAAAGTGGTTCAATAATTACTTTCTGCACCAAACTATTTGCTGAAAAGAAAAATCTTTCTATCTTTGCCGTCGCTTAACAAGAAAGCCACTGCGGGTGTGGCGTAATTGGCAGCCGCGCCAGACTTAGGATCTGGTGCCGAGAGGCGTGTAGGTTCGAGTCCTATCACCCGCACAAATATTTAGATACAGTTAAAAATGTAAGAAGAAAAAGCCTTCGGAATTAGTTTCCCGGAGGCTTTTCTTTGTTTACAATTCAATATTTCAAGAAATACAGATATTAATTCGGTGACAAATTCGGTGACATGGTGCTTTCCGTCAACCCACTTATCTACATATCTTGCAGCGATAATTTCCCCAGATTGAGACTATATTTCTTCAGTTCTTTTTCTGCCTCCAACAGATTGGCTACTTTTTCTTCCAACTTAGTAATACTATACCGGGATTCATCTCTCTTTATCTCATAAATATCGGCCGTTTTATCCAAATCGTTCAGTGTAATAAGGTCAATCTCATTCTCACCCTTCCGATTCCAATACATACCAATATCTGTATACAAACCACTCTGCATAAATTTATCACGAAAATAACGCTCCAACATACTACCTGAAAAGACATCATAATCCCGACGAACTATATTTTCCACCAGTTTCAACGCCCCCGATTCAATATATCCTTGATAGCGATAAATGAAACGGAACCAGAAAGTAAGGAAGTTATCGGCTATACAGTATCTCACTTGTTTAGAGCTCTCTTTAGAGAAGATAGGGCGTTTCTTACTTATCAGGGAATAATATTTCTCTAACTTAGCTAAATAACCGCCAATTTCAGCTTTTCCCAGACGATTTTCTATCTCTCCACGGGTATAATCTCCACCCGCTATACATTCTAATATAGAAAAATAAATAGAGTAATCCGGCCCGAACTCTTCAATAAGCAGATTCTTCCCTTCATTCAGGAAAGGAGAATTAGGACGCGTCAACAGACTAATCATTTTATCTTTGGTATATGCCTTGTTCGTCATAAACAGATTAACATACCAAGCCACTCCCCCTGTAAATGCATAAAGTGCCAAAAGATCATCCGCCCGGTAAGATGGATTATGATCGGCTAATATCTCTTTCAGCACCTCTACCTTGAATGGTTTCAGGTGTATCATTTGTCCGGCACGGGAAAAAAGAGGCTCTTTCCGGTCTTCAAAAATCTGGTGCATCAACGAATAAATAGACCCACTAACAATGAGATTCATCTTTGAAGTCCCTTTATTTAAATCCCACTCCCTTTGTATTTCACTGAAAATAGAAGGATTAGTGCGTTGAAAATCTTGAAATTCATCTATGATAAGATTAAAGGGGCGTTCGCGAGAGATGATTAACAGATGACGGAATAACTTGGCAAAAGATGTATAGTTACCAATAGGCAACCCTAATTTACTTTCCGCTTCATCCACAAAGTCCTTGCAAAGCAAGGTCTCCGCCTTACGTGCAACAAAGAAATAAAGAGTCAAACTTCCTGCGGTGCATTGCAATGCCAATTGGGTTTTGCCAATACGCCTCCGCCCAAACAAAACTGTCATTTGAGATTCTTGTAGAGAAACTGCACGGATATTCTCTAATAATTCTTGTTCTTCTTCACGATCATAAAACTTCATAACATACTATCCTTTAGCAAGTAAGCACATGCTCATTAACATCATTATCGTAACAGATATTACGGTAACAGCCATTACGATAATACAAAGATATTATTTTTACGCTTACTACCAAAGAAAAACGAGCATCTTTCCAAGCCCTGTTTTACAAAAGGAATTGTGTTAAAAAACCGGGATTTGAATGACCTCGAAATCTTTTTTTCATTTGCATTGTTCTGATGCAATATATCATTCACATAAAAATTTAATGCAATGAAGAGAAACCTGAACCCTCCTATGAAGAGAGCCCTAAGGCTTAAAAATCTATTCTTGACGGCATGTTTCCTGTTGATAGGCACTGCCGCATTCTCTCAGGAACACACTGTAACAGGTGTTGTTACTGATTCATTTAAAGAACCGTTGATTGGTGTATCCATAGTGGTACAAGGAACCAACACCGGTGTAGTGACCGGACTGGATGGCGATTACTCGATCCAAGTTCCTGCAGATGCTACCCTCGAATTCTCATACGTAGGCATGGAGAAGCAAAGTATCAAGGTAGGCAACCGCAATGTCATCAATGTACAGTTGAAAGAAGACTCACAAATGCTTGCCGAAACAGTAGTCATCGGTTATGGTAGCGCAAAAAAACGCGACCTGACGGGATCTATCACCAATATCAAAGGGGATGAGATTGCCAACAAACCGGTTGCCAACCCACTGTCCGCCCTGCAAGGTAAAGTGGCCGGAGTACAAATCATCAACTCCGGTAAGGCTGGTGCCGACCCGGAAATCCGTGTACGCGGTACAAATTCTATCAATGGTTACAAACCATTGTACGTAGTAGACGGGCTGTTCAATGACAACATCAACTTCCTGAATCCACAGGACATTGAGTCTATGGAAATTCTGAAAGACCCATCTTCACTTGCCATCTTCGGTGTACGTGGTGCTAACGGTGTTATCATCATCACCACCAAGAAAGCTAAAGAAGGACAGACCCGTGTAAACATCAACGGCTCATTTGGTTTCAAAGCCATTACCAACAAAATTGCGATGGTGGATGCAGATGGCTTCAAGTTGCTGTATAACGAACAGTTAAGAAATGAAGGTAATCCGGAATATAATTTCTCGGACTGGACAGGCAACACCAACTGGCAGGACGAAATCTTCCAGACCGGATTTATCACTAACAACAACATCAGTATCACAGGTGCTTCCGATAAACATAGCTTCTACCTCGGTGCAGGCTATGCCTACGAACAAGGAAACATCAAACACGAGAAGTATAGCAAAATCACACTGAACATCAGCAATGATTACAAAGTGACGGATAACTTCAAAGTAGGTTTCCAATTCAACGGTGCACGTATGCTGCCGGCCGATTCAAAGAGCGTTGCCACTGCCTTGCGTGCAGCTCCGGTGGCAGAGGTATATAATAAGGAATATGGCTTATATACTTCCCTCCCCGGATTCCAGAAAGCACAGATGAATAACCCGATGGTGGATGTTGACCTGAAAGCGAACACTACAAAAGCAGAGAACTACCGTGGTTCGGGCAATATATACGGGCAATGGGACTTCCTGAAGCATTTCCAGTTCAAAGCCATGTTCTCACTGGATTATGCTTCAAACAGCACACGGACTTATACACCGATTATTCAGGTATATGACGCCAGTGCCGAAGGAGATATAGCCACATTGGGTAACGGCAAGACCGGAGTCACCCAGGCTAAAGAAACGGAAATGAAAGTGCAGAGTGACTATCTGTTGACCTACACCAATTCATGGGGTGATCACAGCCTGACAGCCACCGCCGGTTTCACAACCTATTACAATAAACTTGAAAACCTGAATGCCGGACGCACACAAGGTGTAGGTCTGGTCATACCGGATAACTCAGACAAATGGTATGTAAGCATCGGTGATGCAGCCACTGCTACCAATGGTAGTACACAATGGGAACGTTCTACGGTATCTGTACTGGCACGTATCCTCTATAACTATAAAGGTAAATACCTGTTCAACGGTTCTTACCGTCGCGATGGCTCTTCCGCCTTTTCGTATACAGGCAATCAATGGCAGAATTTCTATTCCGTAGGTTTTGGCTGGCTGATGAGCGAAGAAGAATGGATGAAAGACATCACTTGGCTGGATATGTTGAAACTGAAAGGATCATGGGGTACATTGGGTAACCAGAACCTGGATAAAGCCTATCCGGCAGAACCTTTGCTGAGTAATGCCTATTCTGCAGTATTCGGTGTTCCGTCCGCCATCTACCCGGGTTATCAGCTTGCCTATCTGCCCAACCCGAATCTGCGTTGGGAGAAAGTAGAGGCATGGGAAGTAGGTGCTGAAGCCAACTTCTTCCGCAACCGTCTGCACTTTGAAGGTGTATATTACAAGAAGAAAACGAAAGATCTGCTGGCAGAAGTTCCCGGTATCTCAGGAACAGTGCCGGGTATCGGTAACCTGGGGTCTATTGAAAATCTGGGTGTAGAACTGGCATTGAACTGGCGCGATGAAATTGGCGACTGGAACTATAACATCGGAGCCAATCTGACTACCATTAAGAATAAGGTATTGAACCTTGTACAGGAGGGATACTCCATCATTGCCGGAGACAAGAGTCAAAGTTATACAATGGCAGGTTACCCTATCGGTTACTTTTATGGTTATAAAGTAGAAGGTGTTTATCAGAGCCAGGAAGAGATTAATAATTCACCGAAAAACAAGCTGGCTACCGTCACTCCGGGTGACTTGAAGTTCAAGGACGTGAACGGTGACGGCGAAATCACCACAGCCGACCGTACCATGATTGGCGATCCGACACCGGATATTACTTATGGTATTACCCTCGGAGTAGGTTATAAGAATTGGGAGCTGGCAGTAGATATGATGGGACAAGGCGGCAATCAGATTTACCGCACTTGGGATAACTACAACTGGAGTCAGTTCAACTTCATGGCACAACGCATGGATCGTTGGCATGGTGAGGGCACCAGCAATACCCAACCGTTGCTGAATACAAAGCACACCATCAATAACCTGAACTCCGAATATTATATAGAAAATGGTAGCTTCTTCCGCATCCGTAACGTATCATTGGCTTACAACTTTGACAAGGCACTGATTTCTAAGATCGGCATGCAGGCACTAAAGCTCTATGTGAACATTCAGAATCTGAAAACGTGGAAGCATAACACGGGATATACACCTGAGTTGGGCGGTTCGGCCATTGCTTTCGGAGTAGATGACGGAAGTTATCCGATGCCGGCGATTTATACATTCGGGTTTAACTTAACTTTCTAAGGGATAGCATCATAAACCATTAACTATTGAAATTATGAAAATAAAGAAATATATTCTATCACTGTTGATTGGCGCAACCGCCTTCTCATTCAGTTCTTGTAATGACTTCCTGGACCGCGATCCGCTGGGCCAGTTCACGGAAGACGACGCCCCTAACGCCCTTGTAGGCGGAAAGATGTACAACGTCTACTACCTGATGCGTGGTTATGATATCACGGCGGGTATTCCTGCTTTCATGATACACATGGTACGTAGTGAAGACTCCGAAAAAGGAAGTGATGCCGGCGATGGTGGTGAACAGGCAGCCATGTACGATGACTTCGAATACACCGCTTCCAACGGTACCTTGGGTGCATACTGGAATCAAAACTATAAAATCATCTACCAGTGTAATGAAATTCTGGATGACATCGAGAAAAGCGAAAACAAAGACGATACTGAGAATATCCGTACCAAAGGTGAAGCTCTGTTTTTCCGTGCTTATTGCTACTTCAACCTGGTACGTGCTTTTGGCGAAGTCCCCTTGGTGACCATCAAAGTAGTGGAAGCATCCGATGCCAATGTGCCTAAAACCACTGCTGAGAAGATATACGAACAGATTGACAAGGACCTGACCACAGCCGAAGATTGTCTGCCTCTGCGATGGGACAGCGACTACACAGGACGTATCACCTGGGGAGCTGCACGCTCCTTGCACGCACGCACCTACATGATGCGCAACGACTGGGAGAATATGTACACCGCTTCTACGGATGTCGTTAATTCCGGAATTTATAACTTGAATACTCCGGTAGATAAAGTCTTCACCGTAGAAGGTGAGAATTGTGGTGAAAGTATCTTCGAACTGCAATGCGAATCCACCGATGCTATGAAGGAAGACGCCAGCATTGGTAGCCAGTTCTGTCAAGTACAAGGTGTACGCGGAGCGGGCAACTGGGACTTGGGCTGGGGCTGGCACATGGCTACCACCCTGATGGGTAAAGCTTACGAACCGGGCGATCCGCGTAAAGATGCCACACTGCTCTATTTCCGTCGCAGTGACGACGAACCCATCACTCCGGAGAATACAAACAAGCCTTATGGTGAATCTCCCGTATCCACCGCCATGGGCGCTTACTTCAATAAGAAAGCTTACACCGACCCAACCTTGCGTCGCAAATATACGCGCATGGGATTTTGGGTAAATATTCGTCTGATCCGTTATCCGGATGTCTTGTTGATGGCTGCTGAATCTGCTAATGAGAAAGGTTTGATGGGTGAAGCAAGCGGTTATCTGGAACAGGTACGCGCACACGCTCGCGGCACGCTGACCAATGTACTGCCGAAAGTAGAGTCTCTGGATCAGGGGGTATTGCGTGAGGCTATCCGCCATGAACGCCGTGTAGAACTGGGATTAGAGCCCGACCGCTTCTATGACCTCGTACGTTGGGGTATCGCACAAGAAGTGCTTCAGGCTGCCGGAAAGAACTATCAACCTAAAAACGCACTGTTACCATTGCCGCAGACGGAGATAGATAAATCAAATGGTGTATTGGTACAAAACCCCGATTATTAATCAAATAGGAATTGAATAGGGGGATATCAGAAAGTCTCCCCCTTTTATCGGACTCTAACTTATATAAAACAAGATATGAAGAAAATATTCAAAAGAACAAGCCTGTTGCTGATAAGTGCTTTAATGAGTATGGCAGCGGCACAGGCGCAAAAGTCTCCCCAAGACATGGACCGCTTCATCGATGCGCTGATGAAGAAGATGACTGTGGAAGAGAAAATCGGACAGTTGAACCTACCCGTCACAGGAGACATTACCACAGGACAGGCCAAAAGCAGTGATGTGGCGCAAAAGATTGAAAAAGGATTGGTAGGCGGACTCTTCAACCTGAAAGGGGTAGACCGCATTCTTGAAGTGCAAAAGCTGGCAGTAGAGAAATCACGTCTCGGTATTCCCCTTCTATTCGGTATGGACGTGATACACGGATACGAAACCATCTTCCCCATTCCGTTGGGATTGTCCTGTACTTGGGATATGGCCGCTATCGAGAAGTCTGCCCGTATTGCAGCCATCGAAGCAAGTGCCGACGGCATCTCCTGGACATTCAGTCCAATGGTAGACATCAGCCGTGATCCACGTTGGGGGCGTGTCAGCGAAGGTTCAGGAGAAGACCCTTTCCTGGGTGGAGCTATTGCACAAGCAATGGTATACGGGTATCAGGGTGCCAACTTGCAAGACCAACTACACCGTAATGATGAAATCATGGCCTGCGTAAAGCACTTTGCCCTGTATGGAGCCGGAGAGGCCGGGCGAGATTATAACACAGTGGATATGAGCCGCAACCGGATGTTCAATGAATTTATGTATCCGTACGAAGCTGCCGTAGAAGCAGGTGTAGGTAGCGTAATGGCTTCATTCAATGAAATAGACGGGATACCGGCTACTGGAAACAAATGGCTATTGAGCGACCTGTTGCGTGGTCAATGGGGATTTGAAGGGTTTGTGGTAACAGACTTTACAGGTATTTCGGAAATGATAGAACATGGTGTCGGCGACTTACAAACCGTCAGTGCGCTTGCCCTGAATGCAGGTGTGGACATGGATATGGTAAGTGAAGGTTTTGTCGGCACACTGATGAAATCCATTAAAGAAGGAAAAGTGAGAATGGGTACGCTGAATACCGCTTGCCGCCGGATATTGGAAGCAAAATATAAATTGGGCCTGTTCGACAATCCTTATAAATATTGTGATGTGAACCGTCCGAAGCGGGACATCTTTACAAAAGAACATCGGGATGCCGCCCGTAAGATTGCCAGTGAAAGCTTTGTACTCTTAAAGAACGCTCCCTTAGCAGCACAGAAAAATCCCGCTCCCGTGCTTCCATTAAAGAAGCAAGGCACCGTTGCAGTCATCGGTCCTCTCGGTAATACGCGTAGCAATATGCCGGGTACTTGGAGTGTAGCTGCACGCCTCAACGATTATCCTTCTTTGTACGAAGGACTGAAAGAGATGATGAAAGGCAAAGTTAACATCACCTACGCCAAAGGTAGCAACCTTATCGGTGATGCTGCTTACGAAGAACGTGCCACCATGTTCGGTCGTTCACTGAACCGTGACAACCGTACAGACCAGGAATTATTGGACGAAGCGCTGAAAGTAGCAGCCGGAGCCGATGTTATCGTAGCCGCACTGGGAGAATCTTCTGAAATGAGTGGTGAAAGTTCAAGCCGCACAGAACTCGGCTTGCCCGATGTGCAGCATACTTTGCTGGAAGCCTTACTGAAAACGGGCAAGCCTGTCGTACTTACCCTGTTTACCGGCCGTCCGTTGACACTGAACTGGGAACAGGAACATGTACCTGCTATCCTCAATGTATGGTTCGGAGGTAGCGAGGCAGCTTATGCCATTGGCGATGTATTATTCGGTGATGTAAATCCAAGTGGAAAGCTGACGATGACGTTCCCGAAGAATGTAGGCCAGATACCTTTATTCTACAATCATAAGAATACCGGTCGCCCGTTAGCAGAAGGTAAATGGTTCGAGAAATTCCGTTCAAATTATCTGGATGTGGATAATGAACCATTATATCCCTTCGGTTATGGGTTATCATATACCGACTTCCAGTATAGTGACATTGCACTGAGCACACCTACACTGGGAAAAGATGGTTCTGTTACCGCCGTAGTTACTGTAACCAATACGGGTAAATACGATGGTGCGGAAGTAGTGCAACTCTATATCCGTGATCTCGTAGGAAGCATCACCCGTCCGGTGCGCGAACTGAAGGGTTTCAATAAGATCTTCCTTCGTGCCGGAGAAAGTAAAACTGTATCATTCACCATCACGCGTGATCTGCTCCGGTTCTATGATTATGATATGAATTACGTAGCCGAACCCGGTGACTTCAATATTATGATCGGTGGAAACAGCCAGACGGTGAAGACGGCAAAGTTAACACTTAAATAAAGTGATTAGGGTTTAGTGATAAGTGATTAGTGCCATGCGGAATAATAGCGCAGCCCACTAATCACTTATCACTAAACCCTAATCACTAAACTTCCCCTCTATATTAATTATGAAACAACTAACAACCTATTTTCCTCTCCTCTTCCTGCTCCTCCTCGGAGCTTGCAAGAATTCGAAGACCGGAAGCACTGCCCAACTTACGGACGATGCACTGATGGACACTGTTCAACGGCGAACCTTCAATTACTTCTGGGAAGGCGCAGAACCTAACAGTGGCCTTGCCCCCGAACGTATCCACATGGACGGTATCTATCCCGAGAAAGACCAGAACGTTATCACTTCCGGTGGCAGTGGTTTCGGCATTATGGCCATACTTTCAGGTATCGACCGCGGCTACGTCACCCGTGAAGAAGGTCTGGCACGTATGGAAAAGATTGTCTCTTTCCTCGAGAAAGCTGACCGTTTTCATGGAGCCTACCCACATTGGTGGTATGGAAATACCGGTAAAGTGAAACCTTTCGGACAGAAAGACAATGGTGGAGACCTTGTGGAAACAGCCTTCCTGATACAAGGATTACTGGCCGTACACCAATATTACATCAATGGTTCGCCGGAAGAGCAAGCACTTGCCAAACGTATCGATACTCTCTGGCGCGATGTCGATTGGAATTTCTATCGCCAGAGCGATCAGAATGTACTCTACTGGCATTGGAGTCCCGAATATGGCTGGGCAATGGATTTCCCCGTACATGGTTATAATGAATGCCTTATCATGTACCTGCTTGCTGCAGCCTCTCCTACGCATGGTGTTCCCGCCGCTGTCTATCATGACGGTTGGGCACAGAACGGTGCCATCGTCGATCCCCATAAAGTAGAAGGCATCGAACTTCATTTGCGCTATCAGGGTTGTGAAGCCGGACCGCTCTTCTGGGCACATTATTCTTTCCTCGGATTGGATCCGACAAACCTGAAAGATGAATATTGCGCCAGCTACTTCGACGAAATGCGCAACCTGACGCTTGTGAACCGTGCTTATTGCATCCGCAATCCGAAGCACTACAAAGGTTTCGGCCCGGACTGCTGGGGACTGACCGCCAGCTACTCCGTGGGCGGATATGCCGCCCACATGCCGAACGAACGGGACGACCAGGGAGTTATCTCTCCTACTGCCGCCCTTTCATCCATTGTCTATACACCGGAGCAGTCGCTGGCTGTAATGCGGCATCTCTACGGAATGGGCGATAAGTTATTCGGTCCTTACGGTTTCTACGATGCCTTTAGCGAAACTGATAACTGGTATCCCAAGCGATATCTCGCCATTGACCAAGGCCCGATAGCCGTCATGATAGAGAACTATCGAACCGGATTGTTATGGAAACTCTTTATGAGTCATCCGGATGTACAAAACGGATTACAGAAACTGGGATTCTCAATAAATAAATAAATAGATAGAAAAGCAGGAAGCAGTACACAATACTTGTTTCCGGCTTTTGCTTTTTGTCAGATAAGTTTTATTACGCACTTTCCTTATTTCATTAATAAACAACGCATTAAATTAATTTGAGTAGTAAACGAGTAGTCTTTGAATTGTTAAAAATCAGGGATATGTATTGGTGGTGAATGTGTTTTTTGTGCCCAGCTTATTTCTATTCATACTTTTGCCCCAGACTTAATTCTCGCCAAAAACAGAAGAAGCGAGGAATGAAGTCCAACCTAGTTATCCACTAAAAAATTTAATGCAATGAAGAAAAAAACACTTCTTCCCTTGGAGAGAGCCTCATGGCTTAAAAGTTTATTTCTATTAGTGTGCCTCGTACTTTCCGGCACCACTGTATTCGCCCAGGAAAAAACAGTAACCGGTGTAGTAACCGATTCATTTAATGAGCCGCTGATTGGCGCATCTATCGTAGTACAAGGTACCACTAACGGCGTAATAACCGATCTCGACGGTAAGTATTCCATTAAAGTTACTCCGGGTGCTACCCTCCAGTTCTCATACGTAGGTATGGAGAAACAAAGTGTCAAAGTAGGCAATCAGAGTGTTATCAACGTTCAGTTGAAAGATGATTCCCAAATGCTTGCCGAAACTGTAGTTATCGGTTATGGTAGTGCAAAGAAACGCGACCTGACAGGTTCTATCACCAATATCAAAGGTGACGAGATTGCCAACAAGCCGGTTGCCAATCCATTATCGGCCCTGCAAGGCAAAGTGGCCGGTGTACAGGTTATCAACTCCGGTAGGGCAGGTGAAGACCCTGAAATCCGCGTACGCGGTACCAACTCTATCAATGGTTACAAACCTTTGTATGTAGTTGACGGATTGTTTAACGACAACATCAACTTCCTGAATCCGCAGGATATTGAATCTATGGAAATCCTGAAAGACCCGTCCTCGCTCGCCATCTTCGGTGTACGTGGTGCCAACGGTGTTATCATTATCACTACGAAGAAAGCTAAAGTAGGCCAGACTCGCGTAAACATTAACGGTTCTTTTGGTTTTAAGAGCGTACCCAATCAGATAGAAATGGTAGATGCAGCCGGATTCAAAGAACTGTATAACGAACAGCTAAGAAATGAAGGTAATCCCGAATTCGACTTCACGGGTTGGAACGGTAACACTAACTGGCAGGATGAAATCTTCCAGACCGGTTTCATCACCAATAACAATGTCAGCATCACAGGAGCTTCCGAAAAGCATAGTTTCTATCTTGGTGCCGGTTATGCTTATGAACAAGGTAACATCAAGAACGAAAAGTACAGCAAAATAACGCTGAGCGTCAGCAATGAGTATAAACTGACAGATAACTTCAGAGTAGGTTTCCAGTTCAACGGTGCACGCATTTTACCAGCCGACACTAAGACTGTAACCACTGCTGTTCGCGCTACTCCGGTAGCTACGGTATTCAATGACCAATACGGCCTTTATACAACTTTGCCTGAATTCCAGAAGGCACAGATGAATAATCCAATGGTAGACGTTGACCTGAAAGCCAACACAACACGTGCCGAGAACTATCGTGGTTCGGGTAACGTATATGCCGAATGGGATTTCCTGAAACATTTCCAGTTCAAGGCTATGTTCTCTATGGATTATGCTTCTAACAATAGCCGCAAGTTCACTCCTATCATCCAGGTATATGATGCCAGTGCTGAAGGGAGCATAGTTACACTGGGCGACGGTAAGACAGGTGTCAGCCAAGCCAAACAGACAGAGATGAAAACACAGAGTGACTATCTGTTGACTTACACGAATACATGGGGTGATCATAGCCTGACAGCTACTGCCGGTTTCACCACTTATTACAACAAACTGGAGAATCTGGGAGCTGCCCGTGCACAAGGTGTAGGTCTGGTGATTCCTGATAATCCTGACAAATGGTACGTAAGCATCGGTGATGCCGGTACTTCCACCAATGAAAGTACACAATGGGAACGCGCTACCGTATCAATGCTGGGACGTATCCTTTACAACTACAAAGGCAGATATTTATTCAACGGTTCATTCCGTCGTGACGGCTCTTCCGCTTTCTCGTACACAGGAAACCAATGGCAGAATTTCTACTCTGTAGGTGCAGGCTGGCTGATCAGCGAAGAAGAATTTATGAAAGATATCACTTGGCTGGATATGTTGAAACTGAAAGGTTCATGGGGTACACTGGGTAACCAGAATCTGGACAAAGCTTATCCTGCAGAACCCTTGCTGAGTAACGCATACTCTGCCGTATTCGGTACTCCGTCCGCCGTCTATCCGGGCTATCAGCTATCTTACCTGCCTAATGCTACCTTGAGATGGGAAAAGGTAGAAGCATGGGAAGTCGGTGCAGAAGCTAACTTCTTCCGCAACCGCTTGCATCTGGAAGGTGTATATTACAAGAAGACTACGAAGGATCTGCTTGCCGAAGTGCCGGGCATTTCAGGAACAGTACCGGGTATTGGTAACCTGGGATCTATCGAAAACAAGGGTATCGAACTTGCCATTAACTGGCGCGACCAGATCGGTGACTGGAACTATAGCATTGGCGGTAACCTGACTACTATCAAAAATAAAGTGCTGAGTCTTGTACAAGAAGGTTATTCTATCATCTCAGGTGACAAGAGCCAGAGTTATACAATGGCCGGATTCCCTATCGGTTACTTCTATGGTTACAAGGTGGAAGGTGTTTACCAAAACCAGGCTGAAATAGACAACTCACCCAAGAATACACTGGCAACCGTTACACCGGGTGACCTGAAGTTCGTAGATGTGGATGGCAACGGTGAAATCACTCCTGCCGACCGTACCATGATCGGCGATCCGACTCCGGACGTGACTTACGGCATCAACTTCAGTGTAGGTTACAAAAACTGGGAACTGGGTGTTGACATGATGGGACAAGCCGGTAACGAAATCTACCGTACATGGGACAACTACAACTGGAGTCAGTTCAACTTCATGAAGCAGCGCCTGAACCGCTGGCATGGTGAAGGTACCAGCAACAGCCAGCCCTTGCTCAACATGAAGCATACGATCAATAACCTGAACTCTGAATATTACATTGAAGACGGTAGTTTCTTCCGTATCCGTAACGTACAGTTGGCTTACAACTTTGATAAGACATTACTCTCCAGGATCGGAGTACAGGCGCTCAAGCTCTATGCCAATATTCAGAACCTGAAGACCTGGAAGCATAACACCGGTTACACACCCGAATTGGGCGGTACAGCTATTGCATTCGGTGTGGACAACGGTAGCTATCCGATGCCGGTAGTTTATACATTCGGTTTCAACCTTACTTTCTAAAATGAAGAATGAAATACTAAACATTAATCATTAAACATTGAAAACATGAAGATACAAAAATATATCCTGTCACTGTTGATTGGCTCTGCAGCCATCTCATTCAGTTCTTGTAATGACTTCCTGGACCGCGACCCACTGGGACAATTCACGGAAGACGATGCCCCCAACGCCCTTTTAGGTGGAAAGATTTATAATGTATATTACCTGATGCGCAGCTATAACATCACTGCCGGTATTCCCTCTTTCATGATAGAAATGGCACGCAGTGAAGACTCCGAGAAGGGTAGTTCGGCAGGCGACGGCGCCGATGTGGCAGCCATGTACGACGATTTCGAATACACGGCCTCCAATGGAACTATGGGAGCTTACTGGACTCAGAACTATAAGATCATCTTTCAGTGTAATGAAGTGCTGGATGACATCGAGAAAGAAGGAAAGACAGATACGGAAACCATGCGCAACAAGGGAGAAGCCCTTTTCTTCCGCGCCTACTGTTACTTCAACCTGGTACGTGCCTGGGGAGAAGTGCCTCTGATCACTTTCAAGGTTGTGGACTCTGCTGACGCAAATGTAGCCAAAAGCGGTGTCGATAAAATCTACACACAGATTGATAACGACCTGACCGAAGCAGAAAAGCTTCTGCCCTTGCAATGGGATTCAAACTATACAGGCCGCGTTACCTGGGGTGCTGTACGCTCACTGCATGCACGTACCTATATGATGCGTAACGATTGGGATAACATGTACAAACTCTCTACCGAAGTGATCGGTAAGGGCCTTTACAACCTCGACACTCCGGTAGACAAGATCTTCACCGTAGAAGGTGAGAACTGCGGTTCCAGTATTTTCGAGTTGCAGTGTGAATCTACAGATGCATTGAAGAACAGCCTTACCATAGGTAGCCAGTTCTGCGAGGTACAAGGTGTACGCGGCTCCGGCGACTGGAACTTAGGTTGGGGATGGCACATGGCCACCACAGAATTGGGTAAAGCTTTCGAACCGGGTGACCCGCGTAAAGATGCCACTTTACTCTACTTCCGCCGCAGCATCGATGAACCTATCACGGAAGCCAATACCAATAAGCCTTACGGTGAATCTCCCGTTTCCACAGCTATGGGTGGTTACTTCAACAAAAAGGCATACACTGAACCGTCATTACGCAAGAAGTATACCAAGGGTGGTTTCTGGGTAAATATCCGCCTCATCCGCTACACGGACGTATTGTTGATGGCTGCCGAAGCTGCCAATGAAAAGAATCTGCCGGGTGAAGCCAAAACATATCTGGAGATGGTACGTGCACATGCCCGTGGTCTGGACAAGGAAATCCTGCCCGAAGTTACCACCAATGACAAAGTTGAACTGCGCAAAGCCATTATGCACGAACGCCGTGTAGAGTTGGCTCTTGAACCGGGACGCTTCTACGACCTCGTACGCTGGGGTACTGCAAAAGAGGTGATGGCCGCTGTCGGTAAAACGTATCAGGATAAGAACGCTTACCTGCCTATTCCGCAAACGGAGATAGATAAATCGAAGGGAGTATTGGTACAAAACCCGAACTACTAACAAACAATGCTATCCCAATTCTCTTCATTTCAGGATGAAGAGGATTGGGGATAGTTCTTATAAAAAACAAAGTGTATGAAGAAAGTTTTCAGAAGAACAAGTGCCCTGTTAGCAGCAGCGTTTCTTAGCACTGCTGCCATACAGGCACAAAAGTCTCCGCAGGACATGGATCGCTTCATCGATGCATTGATGAAGAAGATGACTGTAGAGGAAAAGATCGGCCAGTTGAACCTGCCCGTTTCCGGCGAGATCGTCACCGGACAGGCACAGAACAGCGATGTGGCAAAAAAGATTGAACAAGGGCTGGTGGGCGGACTCCTCAACCTGAAAGGGGTGGAGAAGATACGCGATGTACAGAAACTTGCCATAGAGAAGTCACGCCTGGGAATCCCCTTGATATTCGGCATGGACGTGGTGCATGGCTACGAAACCATTTTTCCTATTCCATTGGGACTCTCCTGTTCCTGGGATATGGAAGCTATCAGGAAATCTGCCCGCATTGCAGCCACCGAGGCCAGTGCTGATGGTATTTCCTGGACATTCAGCCCGATGGTAGACATCAGCCGTGATCCGCGCTGGGGACGCGTCAGCGAGGGTAACGGCGAAGACCCATTCTTGGGTGGAGCCATTGCTAAAGCAATGGTATCGGGTTATCAGGGTATCGACCTCAACAACCAACTGAAGCGCAACGATGAAATTATGGCATGCGTAAAGCACTTCGCACTGTATGGCGCCGGAGAAGCCGGACGTGATTACAATACCGTAGACATGAGCCGTAACCGTATGTTCAACGAATACATGTATCCCTACCAAGCTGCCGTAGATGCAGGTGTAGGCAGCGTTATGGCGTCTTTCAACGAAATAGACGGCGTACCAGCCACGGCTAATAAATGGCTGATGACCGACGTGCTGCGCAAGCAATGGGGCTTCGACGGCTTTGTGGTGACAGACTTTACCGGTATCTCCGAAATGATAGCGCACGGCATCGGTGACTTGCAGACTGTTTCCGCACGTGCACTCAATGCAGGCGTGGATATGGACATGGTAAGTGAAGGCTTCACGGGTACAATCAAGAAATCCATCGACGAAGGCAAGATCAGTATGGAAACCCTGAACAAAGCCTGTCGCCGCATCCTTGAAGCCAAATACAAACTGGGATTATTCGACAATCCTTATAAGTACTGCGACCTGAAACGCCCGAAGCGTGACATCTTTACCAAAGAACATCGCGACGCTGCCCGCAAGATTGCGGGAGAGAGCTTTGTACTCCTGAAAAACGACAAGTCAGGTTCTTCTGCAAACCCGACACTTCCTTTGAAAAAAGAAGGTACGGTAGCTGTCATCGGCCCACTGGCAAATACCCGCAGCAACATGCCGGGAACCTGGAGTGTAGCCGCACGCCTCAACGACTATCCTTCTGTGTATGAGGGATTGAAAGAGATGATGGCAGGCAAGGTAAACATCACTTATGCCAAAGGTAGTAACCTCATCAGTGATGCAGCCTACGAAGAACGTGCCACGATGTTCGGCCGTTCACTAAATCGTGATAATCGTACAGATAAAGAAATACTGGACGAGGCGCTGAAAGTGGCCGCTAATGCAGATGTAATCATAGCTGCATTGGGAGAATCATCCGAAATGAGTGGTGAAAGTTCAAGCCGCACCAACCTGGATCTTCCCGATGTACAGCGCACTCTATTGGAAGCTCTGCTGAAAACCGGGAAGCCTGTCGTACTGACGCTCTTTACCGGTCGCCCGCTAACGCTGACTTGGGAACAGGAGCATGTGCCCGCCATCCTGAATGTATGGTTTGGTGGAAGTGAGGCTGCATACGCCATTGGCGATGTATTGTTCGGCGATGTAAATCCCAGCGGTAAACTGACGATGACATTCCCCAAAAACGTAGGCCAAATACCTTTGTTCTACAATCATAAAAATACCGGCCGCCCCTTACCGGAAGGCAAATGGTTCGAGAAATTCCGCAGTAACTACCTGGATGTAGACAACGATCCATTGTATCCATTCGGCTATGGTTTGTCATATACCAACTTCCAATACAGCGACATAACGCTGAGTGCCCCGACTATGGGACAAGATGGTTCTGTTACTGCTATGGTCACGGTAACCAATACCGGTAAGTACGATGGTGCAGAAGTAGTGCAACTTTATATCCGCGACCTTGTAGGAAGCATCACCCGTCCGGTAAAAGAGCTGAAAGGGTTCGATAAAATCTTCCTCAAAGCAGGTGAAAGTAAGACTGTATCTTTCAAAATCACTCCGGAGTTACTGCGCTTCTATGACTATGAACTCAACTTCGTAGCCGAACCGGGAGACTTCGACATAATGATTGGGGGAAGCAGCCAAAGTGTAAAAACGGCTCACCTGAGTTTGAAGTGACAATTTTGTGTTTTGAAAGTTATTGATTCACTTCGGACGGGGTATCGTTTAGTATATCAGTGCTTGGTCTTAATACTAATTGCTTACAACAAGCCAATAGTCGAGGCATAGTCGTATACTTAGGGTACCTCAGTCCTATACTTAGGGTACCTCAGTCGTATACTGAGATAGGGTCGTTACAGTCCCCTGATAATCAGCCGGTTGCAAAGCGCTCTTTTATCATCAATAAATCGAGACAAGCAATCGGCAAAAAAAAACAAAAAATGAGTTCATTACCATACCAGATATGAAGATACAATATAGCTTATTACTGCTCTTATTACTATCAGGCTTTACACAATGTAAAAGCCCGACAGCAAAATCCGGTTCCATAAGCGACGAAGCACTAATGGATACCATACAACGCCGCACTTTCAACTATTTCTGGGAGGGTGCCGAGCCTAACAGCGGACTGGCATGTGAGCGCATCCATATGGACGGCATCTATCCCGAAGATGACCAGCATGTAGTAACCACCGGTGGCAGTGGTTTCGGAATTATGGCTATATTGGCAGGTATCGACCGCGGATACGTCACCCGTGAAGAAGGGCTGGCACGTATGGAGAAGATTGTTTCTTTCCTCGAGACAGCCGATCGGTTTCATGGTGCTTATCCTCACTGGTGGTATGGAGATAACGGCAAGGTGAAACCTTTCGGTCAGAAAGATAATGGAGGCGATCTCGTAGAAACAGCATTCCTTATGCAGGGATTGCTGGCCGTACACCAATATTACGTCAGCGGTTCGCCCGAAGAGCAAGCCCTGGCCGGACGTATCGACACCCTCTGGCGTGAAGTAGACTGGAACTTCTATCGACAAAACGACCAGAACGTGCTCTACTGGCATTGGAGTCCCGAATACGGTTGGGAAATGAATTTTCCTGTACATGGTTATAACGAGTGCCTCATCATGTACATCCTTGCCGCCGCTTCTCCCACACACAGTGTTCCCGTCGAGGTCTATCACGATGGCTGGGCAGAGAAAGGCGCTATTGTCGATCCTCATAAAGTAGAAGATATCGAACTTCACCTGCGTTACCAAGGGTGCGAAGCCGGTCCCCTTTTCTGGGCACATTATTCATTCCTCGGATTGGATCCGACAAATCTATCCGACAAATACTGTCCCGGTTATTTCGATGAGATGCGCAATCTCACCCTTATCAATCGTGCCTATTGCATCCGCAACCCCAAGCAATGGAAAGGTTTTGGACCTGACTGCTGGGGACTGACAGCCAGTTATTCCGTCAACGGATATGCTGCCCATGCCCCGAATGAGCTTGCAGACCATGGCGTCATCTCTCCCACTGCCGCTCTTTCTTCCATTGTCTATACTCCTGAATATTCATTGGAAGTAATGCGCTATCTTTATAAAATGGGGGATAAAGTGCTCGGCCCTTATGGCTTCTATGATGCCTTCAGTGAAACCGAAGATTGGTATCCTAAACGCTATCTTGCGATAGACCAAGGACCTATAGTTGTAATGATAGAAAACTATCGTACAGGATTATTATGGAAACTCTTCATGAGTCATCCCGATGTACAGACAGGATTAAAAAAGCTGGGATTTAAATAGAAACATGGGGAGAGACTTTCATATTAAGAAGAAGAATCTCCCCATATTTTTTGCCCTTACCTTAAATTAACTATCTTTGTCCCAAGAATAACAATAAGGTCATGGCCTTTTCTAACCTTTATTCAACCTATTTATGGACATCCGAAAGAACATCATCATAACCTGTGTGTCCCTTTTTGTCTGCGCTACCCTATTTGCCAATCAAAAACCTTATGTCACCAACCTCTCACGTGACAAATATCACGCTGCCAATAAAAATTGGTCCATCGGGCAAGATGAAAAAGGCATCATGTACTTCGGAAACAGCATCGGGTTACTGGCATCCGACGGTATGGAATGGAAACTTTTTCAAACGCCCAATGCCAGCATCGTGCGTGCCATTGCCGTAGAATCGCATCAGACCATATATAGTGGTGGCTCCGAAGACCTGGGTCGCTGGGATCGCGACCAATCGGGAGAGTTGAAATACACTTCCCTCAAAGGATTAATCAAAGGAGACAATCCACTCGACAATCAAAGTTTCTGGCGCATTTGGATAGATGGTAATAAAGTATATTTCCAATCCTTCAGCCACATCTATGTATACGACCATCAAACCATCACCCCCATCGACGGGCCAAGCGCTTTTCTGCTACTGCTGAAAGTACGAAGTGAATACTGGGTACAGGAAATGTACGGTGCCCTTTATCAACTGAATAATGGAATACTCAACAAAATTCCCGGAAGCGAATTCCTGAACGGTACTACCACTCGCGTCATCCTGCCTTACGACACCGACCGCTATCTGATAGGCACTTCCACCGGAGAAATTTACATCTATGACCAAAAGAATTTTATTCCCTGGAATCTGTCTCTTTCCCGACAGTTAAGAGGCCAGGAATTAAACTGTGCTATCTATTCCGCCAAACGGAATACCTACTATCTGGGTACGCAACTTAGCGGTGTATATGAAGTCGATACCCACGGAAACATCCTCAACCATTTCTCTACCACCAACATTCTTCAGAACAATACCGTTCTGTCTCTCTACGAAGATAATCAGAATAACATCTGGGCAGCCCTGGACCGCGGTCTCGCCTACATTCGCTATACTGACGGATTAAGTTACTACCGTTCTACCGATGGTGGATTCGGGGGCATATACGATGCTACTATCTGGCATGATAACCTGCTTATCGGTACAAATCAGGGAATCTACTATACCCAGTATAACAAACTCAATGAGCTGGATGTATTCTCCTCTCTCAAATTAATAGAAGGTACACAGGGACAAGTATGGTCTTTTCGAAAAATAGATGGACGATTATTCTGTGCACACACCAACGGATTACTGGAAATCCTTCCCGACTTCCGCATCCGCCACCCTTACCGTGTCAATACCGGAGTCTTCCGTACACTGGAGGCAACCATCAATGGAAAACAGATACAAATTATCATTACCTACGACGACCTGCTGATACTGAACAGAACTACCGGAGAATTAAATTCCATGCGACAGATATCCGACCCGATATATAATGCCGAAGTAGACCATCTTGGGAATATATGGTTGGAAACCGCCAGTCGGGGCGTATATAAATGTCGGCTGAATGATGAACAGAATGCCTTCCGCTATTATACTTATTATGGTAATGAAAAAGACAATTCGCTCCCTACCCGGCTGCAACTATTCAAATCGGGTGGCCGTATCCTCTTCTTAGGCAATGACCAGTTTTATATCTATGACGAGGTCAACGACAACTTGCAACTTGAACAGCACCTGAACCGTTGCTTCGAAACCATACATGATCTTAAACGTATCGTCCCCATTGATAGCGAAGAGAGTTGGGGCATTACCGGTTCATCAGTCTATCGTTTCTTTTACGACGGCTACATTGCACGCATCCGCGAAGCCTATAAAGTAGAAGCTGATAACCTCTCGCTCATCACTGCCTACGAGAGCATCGCCGTCCTCAACGACTCACTTTCACTTATTTGTCTGGATGCAGGTTTCATTCTCCATAACTCCCATCGCAGTAAGCGGCAGACCGTAGAGCTTTCCGCTCCTAATCTGGAGTTTATTCATGCCGGAAAAGAGTTGAATGCAAGTTTTATAGATATTAACCAGCCCATCCACATCCCTTTTCAAGACAATACGGTTACTGTCGGTTTCTCTGTCAATGCCGCATTTGCCGGAAATCTCTCTGTACAATACCAACTGGAGGAAATGGATAGCACCTGGAGTGCCCCGAAACAATTGAATAGTATTTCCTATGCCCGTCTGCCACAAGGCAAGTATACATTGCGCCTGCGCACTACAGATGGACTGAATAATTACTCACCGGATACTCTTCTGGAATTTAATGTACTTCCTCCCTGGTACAATACCGTTTGGTGGTATCTGACCTGCTGTGCCCACATCATTGCTGCCCTGTTTGGTACCTTCTACCTGATGAAACGGCGCCTGCAAACCAAACATCTGCGTCGGATGAAAGCCCAGGAAGCTGCACATTTGCGTTTGATGAACGAGCAACTCCAGAATGAAATCGAAGAAAAAGATGCCGAGATCTTCACTCAAACCTCATTCATCATCCACAAGAACGAACTCATTCTAAAACTCAAAGAAATGGTAGATGATATCTGTGCCCGGAATACACAGAAAGGATTGATCCCCCTTTATCAGAAAATAAACAATCTGCTCGCCAACAATCTCGATACCGAAGACGACTGGAAAATGTTCCTTATCAAGTTCGAGCAAAAGCATCGTAACTTCTTCAAGCGACTGAAAGAGATGCATCCGCAACTCACCAACAACGACCTCCGCCTCTGCGCCTGTCTCAGATTGAATATGGAGACCAAGGACATCGCCTCACTGATGAACCTTTCGGTCCGTGCAGTAGAGAATAACCGGTATAGATTGAGAAAGAAGCTTGATTTGAAGCCTACACAAAACCTGAATGAATATTTTTTGAATATTGACTAAATAGATCAGGTGTTCTCTTTCATCTTTAAAGATTTCATCCTAAAGATGTAACGTAATGAAAAGTATCTGTAACATCATCCTGACCAGGCAATAAAAACATCATCTATCTTTGTCAGCAGATGTAAACCTCTTAATAAAGATAGAAACATGAAAAACAGGAAAACACATTTACTGGCACTGATTATGCTGCTGAGCATGGGAATGGGTACTGTGACATTCGCGCAGAAAATCCCTTTAGTTTATAACGTGGAGAATACGGGAATAAAGAATCCATCTCCCATATTACCCGGAATCAATGAGTTACCGGTAGTCAAACCATTGACCGATCCTTTTCAATGGTCTGACGGTAGCGGTCGCTCAACCAACTTCAAAGACTGGAGCCGCCGACGTGCTGAAATAGCCCGCGAAATAGAGCACTATGAAATAGGTGAAAAACCTGTAGTATCAAAAAAAGACATTACTGCGGATATCGTGGATGATACTCTTAGAGTCAATGTAACGGTAAACGGACAGACACTCACTCTGAAAGCCAAGATTACTTATCCGGAAGGTAAAGGCCCTTTCCCTGCCATCATCGGAATAGGCAGAGGTACAGGCAGTCTTCCTCCTGTCATTTTCACGAGCCGTAATATAGTACAAATCGCATTCAATTTCACACAAGTTATGTCACATACACAAAAGCGCGGCAATGAACCTATCAATAAGCTCTATCCCGATCAAACGGATATGGGAGCCTACTGCGCCTGGTCGTGGGGCGTAAGCCGTATCATCGACGGATTGGAAATTGTAGGAAAAAAGAGTAAGATAGATACCAGGAAATTAGCCATATCCGGTTGCTCCTTTGCCGGTAAGATGGCTCTTTTTGCCGGAGCATTCGACGAGCGCATTGCACTGACTATTGCTCAGGAACCCGGTGGTGGCGGTGCTGCTGCATGGCGAGTATCCGAAACGCTGGGTGAAGTGGAAACATTGGGAAGAACCAGCCATGCCTGGTTCATGGAAAGCATGTTCCAATATAAGGAAGACAATGTTTCGAAGTTGCCGTATGACCACCATGAATTGTGTGCTATGGTGGCACCGCGTGCACTGCTGGTACTTGGAAATCCGGACTATGTATGGCTCGCAGACGAGTCGGGTTATGTCTCCTGCCGTGCCGCCCGCAGGGTTTGGGAAACTTTCGGTATTGCCGACCGAATGGGCTTCTCTATTGTAGGAGGGCATGGGCATTGTCAATTACCGACGAACCAATACCCTGAAGTAGAAGCATTTGTCGACAAGTTCCTACTTGATAAGAAAGAAGTAAATACAGAAGTAACCATTGCCCCCCTTTACGAAAAGGTGGACTATGAGCGCTGGTGCAAATGGTGGGGAACAAATGATCCGTCCTTCCCTTAAACTTATTTGTTTTCGCGGTAAAAGTAATGTTTTACCGCGGAAACTTTTTATCTTTGGGGGAACACTTACTAATACCCCCAAAAATCATGAAAAGAATTTTATCGGCTATCTGCGTGATAGCGCTGTCCGTCCTCTCCTACGGGCAAGACAGCAACCAACGAGCCTTCACTTTCGCCTGGCTCAGCGATGTACACCTCAATTCTTTCGCCTATGCCGAAGATGATCTGCGGCAATCCATTGAAGACATCAATGCTAATCCAGATGTTGACTTCACTATTCTCAGCGGCGACGTCACCGAATTCGGTGATACCAAAGAATTCTATTTGCTGCAAGACATTCTGAAAGATTTCAGGAAGCCTTATTTCCTCATTCCCGGCAACCATGATGTAAACTGGAGTGAAAACGGATGCACGATGTTCGACAAGATTTTCCAAGCTTCCCATTTTTGTTATGACTGGCAGGGAGTTCGTTTCATCGGCTGTGGTGCCGGACCAAGCCTACGTATGGGACCGCCTCACATCCCCCGCGAAGAAATTCTGTGGCTCGATTCCATCGTCCGTGCTACTCCGGCAAAGCAACCCATTATCTTCATCAATCACTTTCCTCTCAATCAGGACCTGAGTAACTGGTACGAAGTTATCGACATTCTTAAAACACGTAATATCCAAGCAATACTCGGAGGACACCTGCACGTGAACCATGCTTATGATGCAGAAGGAATTCCTGCCGTTATAGGCCGTTCTTCCTTAAGAAGGGAAGATCCGATAGGCGGATACAATCTGGTACACCTGCGTGGTAATACACTGGAGTTCAACGAACGGATCATCAAGGCCGAAACCCGTCCGGCTTGGAACACTATTCAACTGCAATCTCCTGCCGGGAAGAAGGATACGGTTTACTATCGCCCGGACTTTTCTATCAATGCTACCTACCCTTCCATCCGTGAGGTTTGGAAACTCAAAGATGTGACGGACGTGGCCTCACAAGCCGGCATCGATGGTAACCTATACGTTTATACTAATACCGCCGGTGTGGTTCATGCCCTCAATACCACCAACGGAGAAACCTTGTGGACCTACACTACGGGAAACAAAATCTTCTCCGCCCCTTTCATCACCCCGAAACTCGTCATCGTTTCTTCGTGCGACGGTTTCGTCTATGCGCTGGACAAGAAACGGGGAACCATACGTTGGAAATACAATACCAACTATCCTATTGTGGCTTGTCCGGTGGTTGCCAACGCAACCATTTACATCGGTAGCAGCAACGGCAAGTTCTACTCACTGAAACTGGTCGACGGCACATTAAACTGGGTCTGCGAAGGTTTGCAGGGATACATAGAATCGCGCCCTGCCGTAAACAAAGAACATGTATATATAGGAACCTGGGGAGCCATGTTCTATGCCATCGACCGGAAGACGGGAAAGAAGGTATGGGAGTTCGACACCAAGCGGGGCAGATATTTTTCACCGGGCGCCTGCTGGCCGATAGTGCTACCTTATACCAGTCAAAGCAAGAAGGCCGAACAAGTCATTGTCCTCAGTTCTGATTATTTCATACGTGCCTTCCAGCCCGATAACGGAGACATTCTTTGGGCTTCCGACAAAGCAAAAGGGCGAGAGTCCCTCGGATTCTCACCGGACGGAAAAACAATGTATGTGAAAGGAATTAAGGATAACATAACTGCCGTAGATATCTCTCACGGGGAGTACACCACACTTTGGAGTACTTCGATGCCATACAAGGGTAATTTCATTCCCACCCGCATGGAAACGACCGGACAATTAGTCTTTATTCCTACCGAATTTGGTGTGCTCCATGCTGTGAAGACAGATGGAAGCGGCATTGCGTGGTCTCACAAAATTTCCCATTCGGCAATCACTTCTCTGATCAATGCAGGGAAAGGAAAGGTTATTGTGATGACGATGGATGGAACAATTATGTGTCTGGAATATCCACTTATCAGATAACTGATAAAAAGAAGATGTGTTAAGACTATTATTAACACATCTTCTTCGAAAAGACTCTTCTTATTCTATGAATTGAGGAGTGAAACGGAAATCAGAAGTACTGTTTCTTGTAGTCGTAAAGTCAGTACCGGTATAGTCTTTCGGTCCCGGCACAAAAACGGCATGATGCAGAATGTATTTCACGCGCTCAGCTTGTTGCGTTGTGAAGGCATTGGCATCTGAAACAGCATAATCCATAATATTGGTAGAACGGAATTGCTCACCCGTCTTGCTGTTGGTACGCATCACAAATTCCTTATATCCATCAGACGTTGTTGAAGTGATATCGCCATAATACGTCAAGTAATTCGTCAGCGCAACGTCATACCTATACTTATTATAAGGCGGAGTATCCGTACAGTAATCAGAATCTTCATTACTATTCGTATTACCATTCAGTAACTGGTTAAAAGCATGATACAATCCCAGAAAATGTCCCAATTCATGAGAAAGCGTCACAACCACATTCGACATTGAATAACCATTTGCTCCTTTCGGAATATCGTAAATATACTTATTGTTAATGCTCACACATTGCGGATAGGGGTTTTCATTCAGGTTGGCTCCCTTCTTCACTTGGCTGATGCCATCCATTTCGAAAGGTTCGGGCAACCAAGGGAATTGAGCAATACCCAGTACCAAGTCGTCGGAGAAGTTATATAGAACCACATTGATATATTTGCTTGGGTTCCACAAGATGTCTTTATACTTTGGGTCGCCACTGCCCATAAATGTAGAAGGATCCATTGTGGTATATTGCCACTTCTCGCGACTCACTCCCGGTTCCTCCAGTTTATTGCCATCCGGATCTTCCGTAGCCATCACAAAATCAAAATTCATGCCAGCACCGCAATTATCATAATACTGGTTCACACTGTCCAATACTTTCTGCAAGTGTCCTTCTTCCACATAGTGATACTTATTATTCTGATTCCAATAAAGGACATGGAAGACTACAGGCAATTTATAGAAATGATTTTCCGAGAAAGCATAAGCATCTTGTTTTATCGTCACCTTCTGCGAAAGAGTTTCGGCATTGGTCAACGTAACCTCTGCCGAACGACTTTCTTGTCCCAGATTCTCATTCACTTTCAGCACCAACTTATCTTGTGTGACAGAACTCTCAGCTACCACCCATGCCGGCACTTCCGACAAGGTCCATTCACTGGTACTCGTCACTTCTATCGTATATTCTCCACCTTCTGCATTAGCGGTCAATTCCGTTTTCTGCAAAGTAAGAACCGGGTCTTCATCATCTTCTGAACAGCCGCTGAACACAGCAACAGCCAACAGTAAGAATAAATATTTCAATTTCATTCTCTTGATTTATTTTATTTATATTCAAATTTCACTTGACTGTTCAGTCCACAACTAATCGCATTATCCACAGTATAACGTGCTCCGCTTTCGCTTTGAGTTACAATGAACACTACGCGGGCATTAGCTAAGTTAGTAACTGACATACTGCTCAAACTGAATTCGTGTGAAAACATCAACGTTTCACCAGCCTGGCATTCTGTTTTTCCTCCCAGATTTACTCCCGTTATCGGACTGGTCGAAGAGGTACAACGCAACACATTGCTATGATGCTTAAAGTCATAGTCGGCCTCCAATGCAGGATAAGAGTTCAACTGTCCGGTTGCATAAATATTATCTTCCACTATCCATGCACAGATACGGTATTTGCCCGCCTTGCCTACTTTAATCGCAGCCGTCACCTTAATAGAACCTGATGTTTCGGTACCCGATACTGCTGCGCTGATAGCCGTGTTGGCATCTGCTTTCAGAAAATCCCCAGCAGCAGTTTGAATACGTGCAGCCACTTTAGCCGGAGTATCAGAAGACTTTAGTTCCAAAGCTTCACTGCTTGGACGCATATTAAATAACAATGCAGGAGCAGACTTGAGACTTAACCCTTGTAATACACCGGTACTATAATTTGAAATCATGTCGTCGCCATCCATTATTCCGTGCGCAGCCACAACCAATGTGTTTTTACTTTCGGCTAACTTTTCATACTCCGTAAGCCCTGCAATCATCATAGGACAATATACACATCCCAAACTCGTAGCTTGCACTGCCAGCACGTTGTGCTTGAAACCTTCAAACTTGTTCGGTTGCGGGTCAGCTGGCAAGTCAAGCAGGGCACTGGTTACGGTTACTGTAATTGCAGGAGACATCTCATTATTATAGCTGGCGAAGAAAGAATATTCACCTTGTGCTTTTGAGGAAAAAGAAGTAGAAGGCAAAACATCATAACTGCCACCCTTCTTCTGATAAATCTTAGCTTCGGCAGTCACATTTTTCTTACCTTTCATTACGGTAAATACAGCCTGGTCCGTACCGTTATTCTCAATATAAGCTGCTGAAGAGGTCAACAGCAATTCGCCTGTCTCACCTTCAGGTTCATCACCATCGGAATTACCAGAACATCCTACGGTAAACACCAGCAAAAAAGAACACAATAATAAATTCCAATATTTTTTCATAAGTCTTGTTGATTTTAGAATGAAGTAGTTAATGTTAAGTTAGCTCCTGTGTAGGCAGGTGTATATCGGCATACGCCTCCCGAACAGATAAATCCGGCACGATTACGGCCATAGCTTAGCTGTAAACGTGTGTTCTTACGGGTATAGCTCACCGAACCATTGTAATAGTGCACCTCCGTAGTACCCATATTATACATATCGCTCAGCGAGAAACTCCAACGAGGTGCCAGATTGAATTCAATCAGTCCGGCAATCCAGTCTTTCTCATAATCCTGTGAATAGAGATACTGCACTTCGGCACGTACCGATTTCGTTCTATCGAATTTATACAGTCCGTCGAGTACAAATATATTCGATACATAGGTTTTGTCATCCAAGCCATGGGTGGGGCTCCATTCCTGTACGGATACCAGGAAAGTAGTCTTCAATTGCTTGTTCCACTGGCGTTCGACGTCTGCATTGATATCCCTCCACAACAAACGTGACTTCACCGTGGTGGCTTTATCCGAATAGAACGTAGAGCCATTGGCATGGAAGTTCCAGTATTTACTGCGATCGTTCTTGTTGCGCAAAGAGTAATAAATATCGATTTGTCCGCCTTTCTCACCCTCTCCATTGCTTTGATAAGGATTCAGGTTGGCAAGCAGATAGGTATATTGGCGTGTCAAAGCAGGCAGATAGTTCAGGATGTTTCCCACTCCTTCACCTTCCTGAGAAAGCTTCGTGCTCATATATTTCAATTCACGATAGGTTCCTAAAATAGAAAAGCAGTTATAGCTATAGCCTAGCTCTGCCAGCAAACCATGTCCTTTGGCTGTTGTACCTATCAATGAGGGTGATACATCTTTCCCCTTACCTACATACTCCACCCGACCATTGAGACCATTCCAGTCAAAGTTAGCGCGTGCCGAATACATATCGACATTGGGTTTTGCTATGCTCACCATTTCTTCGGGCACCTCTTCATTGCGGTTCACATAGCTTCCTTCTACGTTGAGCACAACTCCCTGCCAATTGGTAAAGTTCGCCAGAGAAAGGCTGAAGTCAGCACCACGCACCCAAGAATCTACATAGTCGGCATACAGGCGGGGACGTCCGTACAATCCTTTCACCGTAATATAATCCTGATATGTATAAGAGCCAAAGAGACCTTCGATTGAGTTATTGATGCCCAACGTACAATCTTCAAAACTACGGAATACCATTCCCGAACCAAACTGTTCGAAAATGTCTCCTGCCCTGAAACCAAAGTTGTCATCCTGCCAACTGACGTACTTCACACCCAGAAAGGCTTTCTTGTCACCATAGACTCCCATGTCATACCCTTGCAAAGCAGGCAGATAGCCTTCCAGTTGAATTCCGGCAGCAAACTTTCCCTTAGTATAATCAAGCTTTAAGTAGTTATTGCTACCGAAATGATCGTCCGGATAAACACTGCTGCCATCCTTTAGCTTACTATCTTTTACATAATAGATACTGTTCGATTCCAATCCTCCGGTCAGACGTCCTTTGTCTTGTGCTGATGCTTCCGGCATACAAACTCCGGTCAACAACAATAAGAATAAAATATGTTTCATTACTTACCAATTGCTTTAAGTTGCTCCAACAATTCATATTCGCTGCCCGGTGTATATCCGGTATGCGCATAAACCACCTTTCCGGTGCCATCTACGACAAATGTCTGCGGTGTCAGCATCACATTCATCGCACGCTTCAAGTCCTGATTTTTGTCAAACAGACAAATGAAATTCCAATCAAATCCTTTTACCATGGAACGCGCACGTGCTGTGAAACGGCTGTCATCAATGGAAACGGCAATAATGTTGAAATCAACTTCCTCTTTCCACTCTTCCATCAGTTCGTTCAGCGTGTTCAGTTCGGTCAAACAAGGCTTGCAAGTGACACCCCAGAAAGAAACGATAGCCGGTTTTCCGCCCAGTATATTCTTTGTGCTGATTACTTCACCCTTCGCATTCTCAACTTTTACATCCGGCCATGCATCCTGTGCGGAAGCTGTTAGGGTGAAAAGGAGAAAAAAGACAATATAGATTAATTTATTCATAACTAAAATATTAAAAGAACTTCTATAGGAGAATTCTCCCACAGAAGTTCTTTATAATCATATTAAATTATTTCTTCAGATTCTTCTTCATGCTATCCATAGAGAATACCTTTCCTTCAACCGGAGTTTTGGAAACGAAATCGTATGGAGTACGAGTTCTGCGGAAGTGGTTACCGCTGCGGGCAGAAACTTTAGGTGTAACCTTAGAAATACTACGGGTAGCTTTAGCAGCAGCCTTTTCAGTACTACGTGTCAGAACGATGCCTTCAGTAGTCGGGAAGCTCCAGTTAGGATAACCATAAGATTCCGTTGCAAAGCCCGGGCTGTAAGTGTTGCCTTCTTGCTCTATCGGTTTGATAGTAACGGTATTCATATCAGCAGAGATTTCAACAGGGAAGTCAGCAGTATAGTACTGATCCGGAGTTTCGGTGCTATATGCACACAGAACCAATGTTCTGTACCAATCTGACACCGGATCTACATAACGATAATAGTTATAACCATCTTCCAGCATACGGGTGGTAATAATCGAAACCATATCTGCATCGTTTTCATCTTTCTCTATCTTCAGGAACAACTTCGGACCATAATCACGGAACAGTTCATCTGTATTGTAAGCAGAATATTCAATAGAATGGAATAAGTCCCATGAAGTGGCAAGAGGTGCATACCAATCATCGTAAGCGAATCCGGTAGCTACCAAACAGTTCATATTTTTATATTTCTGAGTATAATATGTAGCTCCCTCTTTGTACTCCTCGAAGTATTTAAGTACAAGTTCTTCTGCTTGTGCTTGAGTCTTTCCTGATTCAACAAAATATTTCACCAATCCTTCCTCCACATCCGCAGGCAATGTTGCTACTTGTTCAGGGCCGGCTGCAATAGTTACAGGGCAAGTTACAGTCTTACCGTATGCATCGGTCATCGTAGCTGTCCAAGTGCCTTGCAGTTTACTGAAGAGTTCACTGTTCACCGGTTCTTCTGCCTTGAGAGGAGCTGATGTAGTTCTATAATTGTCACCGTCATAAAAGAGTTTAGTCTTCTCGTCCACATTGTAAGATTCCAGAACCAGCCAGCTTTCAGTATCATCCATAGTCGAGAAAGTCATGTCAAAACCATCGACACTGTTAATCTTGCCCAGTGCATCGGCGTCATTAATACCTTGTCCATAGGCTGCTACCATTCTGGCAATATTCTCTTCCAGTTTTTCACCTTCCATACCATTCAATTCCGGATACCAGTCTTTAGTATAGTTCAGCAGATACTTAAATGCAACACAGTCACCATTAGGAGCTTTGATATTGAAGCCTATCTGATAAGGACTCTCCATTTTCAACGGAGTTACCTTAAATTCTACAGCCGGTTTATCAGAAACAATTGTTTTGATACCTTCAAGTTTATCCATTGTTTCTATAGTGGCATCTTCATTATATACACCTACAATATACGCAGTATAAGTGTGTCCGGGAGTTATTGAGTAAACAACTTGTTGCACACCATCATATCGGTCACCGCCATTCAAGATAGATATTTGCAAACCATCTTCACCACCCATATACTTCAGGTTCTTTTCCAGTACTTCATCATCAATAAGTCCCACCACATACTGTAGAACGTCATCACTTGGAGTATACGTAATCACAACGCTCTTTTCTGTCACACGATCTACCTGAGCCATTACGCTACCAGGACCTTTGTGTGGTGCTTGAGTAAACAAAACCGTTTTTGCATAATGCCCTTTGAAACTGACCATCTCACTCACCGGTGGTTCTTCAGTATACTCTTTTATATTGGGTAACTTGGAGCCTAAAATTTCTCCACCTTCACCGCCACCACCTTCTGCAAACTCCGTATATGCATCAGTAGAACCATCCTCTGCACATTGGCTAACCATCAGTACATACGCCGTACCCGGATGCACAGCATACAGAAAATCATCCTTCTCTTTTATATAAAGTGTATCATTCAGAGCACCTTCATGAGTGTAAGTCCCATTCTCTATTGTAAAATTCTGAGGGCCTTTATAACGAGGTTTTTCAATTCCATATCCAGCTATAACATAATCTACATCAGTATGTCCATAGTCTTTCATGCCCATATAAGTATCCACATCTGTGAAATTCAAAATATAGTACTCGTCTGCTGGCACTTCCACATGAAATGTAATGGAAAAGAGATCAGTTTTTATAATCGTCACCCTCTGTGAGTACTCCGGTGTATTAATCTTCTGTGAGTAAATCTTATACTCATTTCCTACCTTAAATATAAAAAACACCGTATAGGCTTTATTGCCTTCCAAACCAGCTACAGTAGCTTCGTCCGTATCACCATCAACAGTCACGATAGTTCCATTTTCCTGTGCTTCAGCATAAGCCACTATCGGATCAGGCTCCACAGCATTAACACCTTCCGCTACTTTATAAACATACGATTCAGCTCCTTTAGTGCTTAATTTGAAAGTAGCTGAGGTTGCAAACACAGCATCCGAAGCAGGTGCTTCCACTCCCAAAACAGGCTCTCCTCCATTAGAACCCGATTCGTCGTTATCATCCGAACAACTCCACATTCCCCCAGCCAAGACAACTGCGCTCAGCAGGAATAAACATCGATACAAATTTCTCATAAATCAAACAAATTTAATTAATAAATAAACGAATCAGCAATACATAACATTCTCTAATTCGCTAAACAAAACCTCTATATGTAATCAATAAATCTTATAATACTTATAAATAGTTGAAAGCTCTGGCATAATAAATCCACAAGAAGAGTAATTGAACAATACTTTTCCTTTTCAAACAGTTATAATTGTCCCCAAAATTATAAATATGCAAATCTGCAGTTGAGGCACAACAGATATATGCAGACAAATAATTCCTACATGTCCAAATTAACAACTTGTTATTTTATCCTTTAAATAGAAGAGTGGGGAAGACTATCCTCTCTCCTTTCGAACATTTTCAAAAGGGAGGAACAGGTGATAGCATGAAATTATCATTAAAAGCAGCATCATTATAGAGGGCTGATACTCTGGCAGTACTCTCCAACTTTGAACTATTGCAAAAGCAGCATACAAGAAATACAATGCAATAATTCACCAATGAAAGCGTTTTTTTTGCATTTGGCATATTCGTTATTTTATAATGTGAATAAGCTATTAAACATATCCTTCCAACCAGTCACATCAAAACATTTTATACAACTTCTCACTTACATTAATTTTGTAAATAAAAACAGTATCCCAGTCTTAGAAATAACTAGTTCAAGAAGAACGTTTTTAAATGCTTTTAATCTTGTCTATATGCTCTATAAAGGCTATATTTTGATAAGTCATAAAAGGGGTAGAAAGAAAGTGTGCCAATACAACATATAAAAGATAATTTCATGCAATAATAGCGATTTGTATGCTCTTGAATAGGATTAGACTCAAACCTAAGAATAGATAGGTAGAAAACCAAATATGGGAATAAATGAATTATATAATGAAGACACTTTACTATAAGTACTGTCTACATTGCAAGTAATACTCTCTATTCGATAGCATTAATAGTATTAAAACCCACTTATTTAATTACATTCTTCCAAAGTTCATTTTCACCACGTTAAAAAGAGCATAAATGTATTGTTTTTACAAAAAAACGCATATCTTTGTAACCGTAATCTAAATGAAGCTTAAAAAAGTCCATTCATTAGTTACAAGCGATGAGGTGGCTTATTTTCTTTGTATATATGCACATATATATACATTTAATATAAAAAAGAAAACAAAAAGCGCCAAGTTCTTCTTGAACTTGGTAAAGTTATTTCGCTTTCAAAAATTATCTAGTATTTCCACAAAAGTACCAATATTCTATAGAAATCATTTTTAGAGATTTCTTCTATTTACCATAGAGTGTAAAGATCTTTACAAGAAGACAACTAACCAATATATAGCCAGTTGCCTTCAACAAATAATACGTCAATAATTTCTATCAGAGAGCAATGAGAGTGTATTGGCTCAGTTCATTAAAAGAAATATTGTCAGAAGAGGGAACATGAACAAATTTTTTAATCGCATAAGTATCTAAAAGATAATCGCCATGCAAAGAATATCCCATTTTATTATATGGATCTAAGATATAGATAGTACCATCCGTCCCACGACGACAGTAACATTGCTCCAAAAGAGGAGCTTCGTAATTAAATTTTTTGTGCTGTTCTAGGAAACTTCCTGAAGTAGTCTTAATAGATATAATTTTCAAGCCATAGATACGACTAAGCCTTTGTGATTCAGATGTAATCCATGTATTTACATTAGGAACCGATGCCCTCCCCAACGTGATAAACTCATGATTTCTCGTATACAAATATACAACGCACTTTGTCCCATTAAGACCCATAAAAGAAGCAATTTCAAATACTATCTGCGGCTCCTTATAGAAACGTTCCATTACATCTCCTCTCGTATGTAGCTCCAGCAGATTCCTCATATTCTTCTCCAAAATAAATTCAGAAATAGGTACCAATCCCTCATCAGCTATATCTACCATACTATGCGTCGCTGTATCCGTCAAAGAAGCCATCCATTGAGACAAGTCAATATTCACATCTTCCAACTTCTGCGGAATAGTAAAGACAGGAAATGCTGGCGAACCTCCAACAGTTTCTATAGCCATAGATATATTTGTCACTCCACTATCTGTACTTGACCCTGAACCTGTAGAGTTTTTACCAAAACTTAAATCTACTGACGCACCCACATTTTTCAAGCTAAAACTGCCACTAATCTCATTGTCCAATGCTTTTTCTTTAATAGTAGTAGTTACCTCCTGTTCATAAAGCCCCGCATACAAAGCGGTGGCACGTCCACCAGTTATAAACTTTTTAAGAACAAAAGCACCATAATTATCATAAAACTCACCCATCGGCGTATTGTACAATTCATCCTTAAAAGTTGCGGTCAGATAGTTCTCCATTATTTTCGATCTGATATTACTGCTGTACTGCATTTCATAGACGTTTTGATCTATCGCAACATTTAGTTCCCCAAATATATTTTGCGTATTATTGATTATTGTTGAACCAAAAACTTCAGTCATTTTTCTTTTATGCCCAATCTTAAATAAGCCAAGATTTATAGAGAACCCACTATTCACCTTCTTGGAAACTTGTGATTTTTCCGTATATCTATCAAAGGAGGCAAAGGAAAAGGAATTAATGACGCTATGCCCTATTCTGTTCACCGTACAGTAATCATTATAATCAGCCTCAAGCTTCTTAATATCAATCACCGCATGCCCTAAGTTCTCTGCATCAGCATAAGGATAGGCTGTTGCCCTGAATGAACGTCCCAAATAATCGCTAAAAGTCAGCCTCGTGGCTCTCGTTGTTGGCTCTGCAGAAGTGCATTGTCTCTGAAACAAAATGAGAGGAGAATTTGGATCACGCTCTTTTAACACTACAACATCTTCGTTAGAATCAGAAGGAAAGTTCTCATTTTCATTAGTACATGCACCCAATGCTATCGCAACAAGTGCCAAAAACAGCAGTTTTGTTTTCATAATACCTGAATTTAAGTTTAACAATATGTGAACTTTAAAAGAATGATTTCTTCCAGCTTACTTCAGCATACTAAGATATGTACAGAAACTGCATGTTAGTATAGACAATAGCAGCTTGTGAGTTTTATTTGTGGCTACAATTGCAAATATATACATTTTTTTTGCAAAAGCAAGAAAAACTATTAAAAAAAAGGAGCTATTAAGCTCCCTTTTATAATCTGTTTAATATGTCAGTAATGGATTATTCTCCACCGCCACCGCCTTCGCCGCCACCACTTTTCACATCATCATTACTGATGGTACGTGCAGCTTTCTTCACGCTGGCTTTCAATTCACCGATGCGATAGCTAACGCTTACACCAAAGCGCTGACGAGTATACCGATTCCAGCTATCCTGGGTAAATCCTACACCTTCTATACTTGAAGTAGGACTTGTGTATTTCTTAAAGAAGTTACTGGCAAATGCTGACAATGTCAAACGCTTATTCAGGAATGACTTGTTCACACTCAACCCATAATCAAAGAAGCTGCTACCCTTTCCTTGCAGCATGATCCAAGGTGTCTGGCCATAGACATTCAAGCTGATGCGCCAGTCATGGGGCAAAGATTGCTGGGCACCACCATAGGCAAACAGATTCCAACCGTCATTCTTCAGTCCATTGGCACCTTCCATATAAGTATAGTTTCCGTAAAGGTTAGCATAGATACGAGTATTGGAAGTAGCATTCCAATTTACATAACCACTCAGACTGGCATTTCTGCTCTTACCGATGTTCTGGTAAGTAGAGTAAAGCACCTCTTTACCAGTAGGGTTCTGCAAACCGGCAATTTCCGTGTCCTTCACCTGTTCGGTAACCTGTTCAATACTATTGTTAGTAAAGCTATAACGTGCTGAAAGATTGATGTTGAACTTCTGAGTAAAGTTACTGTAACTCAGATTGAATGAATGACTTTTTTCACTGTCAAGATGAGAGTTACCCTGACTGATATTGGTAGGATTGCTATCATTCAGATAAGGATTCAGATACCAGATACCCGGACGGTAAATACGCATATTATAGCCGAAACGCAGGTTAGACATATCCGTCAGCTTATAGCCGATACTTGCAGAAGGTACCACATCATCAAAATTTTTGTTGAAGTTATCACCTTTGCCCAACAAGTATTTCACTTCCTGCTTGGTATGTTCATAGCGCACACCCAGTCTTCCGGAAATCTTCTTCACCCTCAGCCCATAACCCATATATGCAGCCAGAATGTCGTTCTGATGTTTGTAATGCGAGCTATGCTCTTCATCCAGTACATAGTCTCCCGTAGTTCCTATTTGACGTTCATAACGGTCGTCTTCCGAAGAGTTGTCACGAAGAATATATTTAGCTCCGGCTTCCAGTGTATGTATCTTGCCGATGGGTGTTGTATAGTCAGCCTGGAAAGTATGTTCCGTAGTATTCTGAGAACCATCGTTATTCAGGTCATACAGACGCTTCAGGAAGTCTTCCCAATCAGTAGCGGCATGCATGTCATTATAAGTGGAGTATGAATCCGAGGTCTGCGGACTGGTATTGATCTTATAAGATAAGGTAAACATACGGTCTTTCACATGGAACATACGTTGATAGTCAACGCCACCGTCGATAGAATACCATGAGCTCTTACTTCTGCCGTCTGACACATAGCGATATAACTCATTACTTGTGCCGGGTGCAGTAGCCAGAGTATTGTTGATGCTGGTACTATTGTTTCCACCACCCCAGAGTCCGAATGACATAGAAACCAGACGCAAGGTATCAATTTCATAACTGGCTTCCATGCTACCTGACTGGAAATTACCATGTCCCTTGCTGCTACCGTCGTAGTCCAGGTCTGAAGAGCCTTCAGTAATATCACCTACCGTACGGCGATTTCCACCGGAATAACTACGTGGACGGTCATTATAATTATAATTGTAGCGTGCACTCACCGTCAGTTTACCACTCTTCACAGTACCGAACAAACCGCCTCCGGCTCCCATGTTACTAACATTTCCACTGAATGTAGCTGTATAACCTTCCAATCCGCTACCTACAGTAACGATATTCAGGATACCACCCACACCTTCGGCATCATACTTAGGACCAGGGTTCGTAATTACCTCAATATGCTTAATAGAGTTGGCAGGCATACTTTTCAGTACTTCTGTCGGATTGTTACTCATCATATTGTTAGGTTTACCATTCACATATACCTTAAAGCTACTACTACCGTTCACCTTGATGTTGTCCTCACCATCTACCGTAACCAAGGGTACTTTACGAAGCATCTCCAATACAGAATTGGATTTTGAGTCAGGGTCATCCTGCACATTATATTCTATTTTATCGATATCGGCTTTCACCAGTGGTTTTTGGGCTACCACTTCTACTTGTCCCAATTCATTGGAAGCATCCGTAATGTACAATGTTCCGAAATCAACAAGTTTCTCTCCGGCTTTCACTGTGAAATCTTTCACAATCGTATTTCTACCAATGGAAGAAATCGTCATCACAAAATTACCTGTTCCAGGCACTTTCTCCTGAAACTTACCTTTCATGTCCGTAACCAGCATTTTCAAAGCATTCGCAGGAGCTTCTTTTTTTACGATTTTGATTGTGGCGTAAGGTTCCCCTTCCTGTGTCAGCGAGTCAAGCAAGACTCCCTTTATCTGGAACGTAGGCGCCGCATTCTGTGCCGCTACCAATGAAGATACCACCAACATAATGAGCAGCAAAGAGCATTTAATTTTCATTTCCGTTTTAGTTTGTTTGATGAATATTAGTTGACTGTTTTGTATTAGACGTATAATGTAGTCATTTTGTCACATGAATGCGGCAAAAATAGGCCCTTTTTCTTTATCTACGAGAATTTCGGAGTTAAAAAAGCACAAAGGAAAGAGGATAATAGAGAAATATTGTAAGTATCCTAATAAAATCTATAGCAAATAAAAGAAAAGAAGCAAACAGACATTGATTGCAATCACACCGCCAAACCCGCGCAGCACCCACCGGCGTAACGGGCTCTTCCCACCGGCAAAAAACAGCGCATAACACATATTTATGGCAATATTACTCACAATAGCCTGCATACAGCAAGCCGTCACCACCATAACAGCAACTCCCGAACCTTGCAATAAATTCAAAATAAACGGAGTAATATCACTCAGCCCGGCAATAAACGATAGCACATTCAATCCACCAGTACCCGTATAAAGTAAAGTGTAATGTGTCACAATAGTGAATACCACAAACAGAACGGCAAAAATAAGTGCAACCTTAAATTCCAAGGGGTTACTAGTATCTTCTTCTTCAGCCTCTTCATCTGTTACCGGAACTTGTTTACGCTTTCGATGCAGATACCAGGCTACTCCGGCTGTCACTAAAGACATAATAAGCAAATATGGATAGATAGCGGCAAGAATTTCCTTACTGAATATACCTATTAATATAAGAAAACGGAGAAACATCATACTTACAGCCAGCAACATGGCTGCTGCATATTCCGGTGCTTCCTGTGCAGGCGCCTTACGGCTCTTACGTGCCAGCACGGAAATGGTTGCCGTACTACTATATAAACCACCGATGATACCGGATACCAGAATACCGGATTCATGGAAAACATACCGCCTCAGCAAGTAAGACAAATAAGAGATGCCGGATACTACTACCGTAGCCAGCCAAACCGTATAAGGAGTCAGATTTATATCCGGTATCAGGTTTTCATTCGGCAGCATAGGTAAGATAATGCCACTAATGGCAAGGAACTTGGCAAGAGTAATCATCTCGTCGTTCTTCATGCGCTGCGCAAGTTCTGTAAAGGTGTGCTTCAATTCCGTGAAAAGCAATACCGTCACAACCACCATCACGTAGAACCATGAAGGTTGCGTAGCAACAATAGGAGCAATGCAATAAGTAATCAGTGCAATAATAATGGTAGTAACTCCGAATACATGGAATTGAGATTGCTTGACGTAATAATTCAGCCCGAGCAACAGACCTAATATCGCTCCTCCACCCATAAACAAGCGATATTCCACCGGATCGAGAATATAAAGTAAATACCCCAGAATACCTATAAAAGTGAACGTACGGTCCGTACCGAACAAGGTCGTTTCACCTTCACGCTTCAAACTTATTTTCCGCTGTGAAAGACCTATCAATAAAGAGAATAAGGTTACCAATACAAAAGTTACCAGTTCTCTGGGCAGATATTCATAAAGTTTCTCCATTTCTTGCTCTAAATATAGCTGATTAGCAACTGCCTGCAAAGAGTTAACTTCCTGTTGACAAGAACTTAACTTCTTGTGCACAAGGTATTAACTTCCTGTTGACAGGCTGTTAAACTTCACCAGGTCGTATAGGGACGCTTCCTCAATTGTGAGTTATAGTAACGAATATCACCCGTCACCTCCTGGCCTATGAAGTCCGGTTTCTCGAAAGCTTCGTCTTCCGAAGCCAGTTCTACTTCAGCAACTACCAGTCCTTCGTTCTCACCGTAGAACTCATCCACCTCAAACGTATGCCGCCCGCTCCGTACCAGATAACGGGTCTTGTCTATAACTCCCGGTTCACAGAGCTTCATCAGGTCCTCCGCTTCATTCAGTGGAATTTCTTTTTCCCACTCATAACGGCTGAGGCCCGAAGCATCGGAAGCACCTTTTATCGTAAGGTATCCCTTTCCGCTACGGATACGTACCCGTACGGTTCGGCCTCTTGCGCTACTGATATAACCTTGCACAATGCGGCTTTGTTCATACGCTCTCGATTTATAATCCCCCGTCACGAGGAATTTCCGTTCTATTTCTTGTGACATTTATTTCTTATTTCCCCAAGAAAGAGTATCCTATCAGCATTACCAGCACCAATATCAATGCAGATACACCAATAATCAACAACACTTTCTTAGCTTGTTCTTCTTCTTTACGGCTATGCATAACCTTTTTCTTATTCTTTCCCATAATGTGCTTTTAGTATTAAAGTTCAACTGATAACAAAGTAACATGAAATTCGGGAAGATTCCAAAATAAAAGAGAAAATTTATTCATATCAGCTTAATATCCGCCCCATACCTATCAAGTATGACTCACTTAAAAAAAATGGGTATCACCTTTCATTTATCAGGTGATACCCATTTACTGTATAACAGAGTTCTGATTTATTCTCCTTGTCCTGCAAATTCCATCAGATATGCTTTAATGAAACCGTCTATCTTGCCATCCATCACTCCATTGACATCCGAAGTCTGGAAGTTAGTACGATGGTCTTTTACACGACGGTCGTCGAATACGTAGCTTCGTATCTGAGAGCCCCATTCAATTTTCTTCTTACCGGCTTCCACCTTAGCTTGTTCAGCCATGCGGTGCTGAAGTTCTTTATCATACAGGATAGAACGCAGCTGACGCATTGCATTTTCACGATTCTTGGGCTGGTCGCGGGTCTCCGTATTTTCAATCAGGATTTCTTCTTCCTCGCCCGTATACGGGTCTTTGAACTGATAGCGCAGACGAACACCGGACTCCACCTTGTTCACATTCTGACCGCCGGCACCACTGGAACGGAAAGTATCCCAAGAAATATTGGCAACATTAATGTTCACCTCAATGGTATCATCTACCAGTGGGGTGACAAAGACCGAAGCGAAAGAAGTCATGCGCTTACCTTGCGCATTGTAAGGAGATACACGTACCAGACGATGCACACCGTTTTCTCCTTTCAGGTATCCATAAGCATAATCACCCGAAATTTCGATGGTACAAGTTTTGATACCTGCTTCATCACCTTCCTGCAAGTTGGAGATCACAGCTTTATAACCATTGGTTTCGGCGTAACGCAGATACATACGCATCAACATGCTTGCCCAGTCCTGGCTTTCCGTACCACCTGCACCGGAGTTGATTTTCAGCACACAGTCCATCTGGTCGGCTTCATCACGAAGCATATTTTTCAATTCAAGCTCATCAATAGCAGTGGAAGCCTTGGCATAAGCTTCGTCTATCTCTTCCTCCGTAACAAGTTCGTCTTTGTAGAAGTCGAAAGCCAGCTGCAACTCTTCCGATAATGTCTTTATTTCATTATAACCGGCTATCCATTGTTGCAAACCTTTCACCTTTTTCATCTGCGCTTCAGCAGTCTTCTGGTCATCCCAAAAGCCGGGAGCCTGGGTGCGCAACTGTTCTTCTTCTACCTGGATTTTCTTTCCTTCTATATCCAAATAGCGATAGAGTGCTTCGGTGCGCTCCTTTACGTCTTTCAGTTGTTCTATGGTAATCATAATCTATGAAAATAAACCTTCTAGTTAAAATATTTACTTTTTGCGTGCAAAGGTATGAAAAAAACGCATATTTTTGCAGTTATCAATCTAATAAGTCAGCTTATGAACAAACTATTCCGACAAATTGGTTTAATGCTTATCCTACTGGTAGCGATAAGTTTAGGAAGTTGTACCTCAAAGTACAGTTATGAAACAGTTCCCAACGATCCGCTGAAAGCGCGCATCTACACTCTGGACAATGGTCTGAAAGTTTACATGACCGTTAATAAGGAAACACCGCGCATACAGACGTACATTGCCGTACGTGTAGGTGGAAAGAACGACCCTGCAGAAACAACCGGGTTAGCTCATTACTTTGAGCACCTGATGTTCAAAGGTACCACAAACTTCGGCACCCAGAACTACGAGATTGAAAAGCCTTTGCTCGACCAGATCGAAGCACAGTTTGAAATCTATCGTAAGACTACCGACAGTCTTGAGCGTAAAGCTATTTATGCAAAAATAGATAGTATCTCTTACGAAGCTTCCAAGTATGCCATTCCTAACGAATACGACAAGCTGATGGCTGCCATCGGCGCCAACGGGACGAATGCCTATACCAGCTTCGACGTAACTTGCTATACTGAAGATATCCCCAGCAACCAGATTGACAACTGGGCCAAAATCCAGGCAGAACGTTTTGAAAACTGCGTAATCCGTGGTTTCCACACTGAGCTGGAAACGGTTTATGAGGAAAAGAACATGTCACTGACCCGCGACCCTCGTAAGGTATACGAAGCTGTACTTTCTTCTCTCTTCCCACACCATCCTTACGGCACACAGACCGTACTTGGTACACAAGAAGACCTGAAGAATCCTTCTATCACCAATATCAAGGAATATTATAAGAAATGGTATGTGCCCAACAATATGGCCATCTGTCTTTCCGGTGATTTCGACCCCGATCAGATGATTGCAACTATTGATAAATATTTTGGTGGCTTGAAACCGAATCCTGATCTGCCGAAACTGGATTTACCGAAGGAAACTCCAATGACAGCACCTGTTGTACGTGAAATTCTGGGTCCGGATGCTGAAAGCGTTGCTTTGGCATGGCGTTTTCCCGGAGCAGCAGACAAAGATGTAGAGACTTTGCAAGTGGTTTCCCAGATACTTTATAACGGACAGGCAGGTTTGATAGACCTGGATCTGACACAACAGCAAAAGACCCTGAGTGCTTATTGCTACCCGATGACTATGAGCGACTACAGTGCATTCATGATGCAGGGACGCCCCAAACAAGGACAGACGTTGGACGAAGTAAAAGACCTCTTATTGGGCGAATTAAAGAAACTCCGCGAGGGTGACTTTGACGAAAAAATGCTGGAAGCCAACATCAACAACTTTAAGCTGTATCAGATGCAACAGTTGGAAAACAATGACGCACGTGCAGATATGTTCGTTGAATCATTCGTAAACGGTAGCGACTGGGCAGATGAAGTGACCGCTCTCGACCGCATGTCTAAACTGACAAAAGATGACATCGTAGCCTTTGCCAACAAATATCTGAAAGATGATAACTATGCCGTTATCTACAAGAAGCAAGGCAAAGACCCGAATGAAAAGAAGATGTCGAAACCTGAAATCACTCCTATCGTAATGAACCGCGATACAGTCAGCACCTTCCTGAAAGAAATTCAGGCAAGCGTAGTGACTCCTATTGAACCGGTATTCCTGGATTATTCCAAAGACCTCACTCAGTTGAAGGCCAAATCGGATATTCCTGTACTCTACAAACAAAATACAACGAATGACATCTTCCAGTTGATTTACCTTTTCGATATGGGTAACAACAATGACAAGGCATTGGGTACTGCTGCTCAATATCTGGAATACCTCGGCACAGCCGACATGACTCCGGAAGAAGTAAAAAGCGAATTCTACCGCCTTGCTTGTTCATTCTTCGTATCTCCGGGTGCAAAACGTACTTATGTAGTGCTCTCCGGCCTCAGCGAGAACATGCCTGCTGCTATGGCTCTCTTCGAAAAACTGATGGCAAATGCCAAAGTTAATCCGGAAGCTTACACCAATATGGCTAATGATATCCTGAAATCACGCAAGGATGCCAAGCTGAATCAGATGCAAAACTTCTCACGCCTGGTGACTTATGCCACTTATGGTCCGAAGTCTCCGTCAACCAACATATTGACCGAAGCTGAACTGACTTCTATGGATCCACAACAACTTGTAGACCGTATCAAGCAATTGAACAGCTTCAAACACCGTATTCTTTATTATGGCCCCAATAATCAGGATGAATTACTTGCCATCATCAATAAAGAACATCAGGCTCCGGAAACATTGAACGAAATTCCGGAAGGAAATAACTTCGAACCGTTGCTCACACCGGAAACGAAGATTTTCATTGCTCCGTATGAAGCTAAGCAAATTTATATGTCACAAGTCTCCAATAAGGGAGAGAAATTTGATCCTGCTGCAGAATCAGGCCGTCAATTGTATAACGAATACTTTGGTGGCGGTATGAACTCTATCGTATTTCAGGAAATGCGCGAAAGTCGCGGTCTCGCTTACTCGGCATGGGCCGGTATGCTGAAACCGTCTTACCTGACTGATCCTTACACTCTCCGTACGCAAATTGCTACGCAGAACGATAAGATGATAGATGCAATCAATACATTCAATGATATCATCAACAACATGCCTGAGTCAGAAGCTGCTTTCAAACTTGCTAAAGATGGTATGATTGCCCGCATGCGTACTGACCGTACTATCAAGATGGATGTCATCTGGGATTACATCAGTGCTCAATACCTGGGACAGAATGTGGATAGCCGCATCAAATTGTACAATGATGTACAGAATATGACGTTGCAGGATGTTATTGACTACCAGAACAAGTGGATCAAGGGACGTACATATACTTATTGTATTCTTGGTGACAAGAAAGAATTGGATATGGAAAGTCTGAAGAAGGTAGGTCCGGTGATTGAACTGAAACAGGAAGATATCTTCGGGTACTAAAATTTCCGATAAATAAAAGCAAAAAAGGGCTGTACGTAATGTATAGCCCTTTTTTGTTAGCAATTTTCCTTGACTTCAATCTATAAATACTCCTTATTACACAAAAAATCCCCCTTCATCGTTGTGTGATTCCGTACTTTTGTCCACGCATTCATATTTTATCACATATCAAAGAACATAAGACAACCCATGAAACGCTTATCTATTTTTATTGTGGGAATAATGGTGGCTGTGGTAGCCATGTCCCGCACATTCGACATGAAACAGTTGGGAGCAGATGCCAAAGGTATCAAGTCCTGTACGGAACTAATCAACCGAACCATTGAAAAAGCAGCTTCGGAAGGTGGCGGAACTATTTATTTTCCTGCCGGAACTTACCTGACTGCTACCATTCACATGAAAAGTAACATAACGTTGTACTTGGAATCGGGTGCCATTTTGCGTTTCTCCGACAAGTTTGAGGATTATCTGCCCTTCGTCACCTTACGTTGGGAAGGCACTGTGATGAAAAGTTTATCACCACTGATTTATGCACACTCAGCAGATAACGTAACCATTTCCGGACGTGGTACACTGGATGGAAACGGATTAAAATGGTGGCTGTGGGAATTTGATACCCGGAAAGTGATAAAAGAAAACGGCGGCAAACTCCCTGCCTTGGATAAACTGCAACAGATGTGGGTGGACGCTAATAAAGATCTGGAAATATCCGACTATTACAAACCCTCATTGGAACGCCGTATGTTCCGCCCGCCTTTTATCCAGTTCTACGAATGTACCAACATCCTTATCGAGAATGTAAAGATCATAAACTCTCCTTTCTGGACTATCAATCCGGCATTTTGTGATAACGTTACGATACACGGGGTTACTATCAATAATCCGTCAAGCGATCCCAAAGGCCCCAATACGGATGGCATCAATCCGAGTTCCTGCCGGAATGTACGCATCTCCGATTGTTTTATCAGCGTTGGGGACGATTGTATCACCATCAAATCCGGACGTGATGCTGATGGACGTAAATATGGAAAAGCCTGTGAGAACATTACAATCACCAACTGCATTATGCTTTCCGGGCATGGTGGAGTAGTCATCGGTAGTGAAATGTCAGGTGGAGTAAAAAGAGTGGCAATATCCAATTGTGTATTCGACGGGACTAATGCCGGTATCCGGTTAAAAGCATCCCGTGGTCGCGGTGGTGTAGTAGAAGATATCCGGGTAGATAATATTGTAATGAAGAATATCCAGGGAGATGCCTTTATCTTCGACTTATTTTATGACCGTTTATCAAAAGTGGAACCTATAAGTGAACGTACACCTATCTTCCGCAATATTCATTTGAGTAATGTCACAGGAAATGATATAAAACGAATAGGATATATAAAAGGAATTGAAGAGATGCCTGTATCAGAACTCTCTTTTTCCAATATGAATATAGTAGCCGAACAAGGATTTAAAGCGGAAACAGCAACAGATATACGATTTAACAATGTCAGCTTTACAGTGGACGAGGGACCATCATTCGACTTCAGACAATGCAATGGCATATTCCTGAATGATGTACGTTCAAAGAAGCCGATTGCCAATCAGCCGGTAGTAAATATAGAGAAGGATGTGGAGAATGTGAATATCATTCATTGCGACTCCACACAGATCATGAGAAAATAACTTCCAACAGATGATGTACAAATTACGCGGGGCTTTATGTGCCCCGCGTAATCTGATATTCAAGAAGTACTCTTTATTACTATTTTATGGTAACTAAAGTTCGTTGCAAAGATTCATCCTCCGAACTGCTACCTATCATAATATCATAAGTTCCCGAACAGACTCTCACCGTATTGGTTTGTTCATCCCACCATTCCAATTCCTTATCTTTCAAATCGAACTCCATGTTAACAGTCTGTCCGGCCGGGATAAATATACGCTTGAAAGCACGTAGTGTTTTTACAGGACCTTCCGTATCACCTTGCTTTTTGAGATAAACCTGAACGACTTCTTCACCGTCACGTTTTCCCGTATTTGTGACCGGAACAGTTAACTTCAAAGTTTGTCCGGCAGTAACCTCGTTCTTATCAAGAACAACTTTACCATAACTGAAAGTAGTGTAACTCAACCCGTAACCGAATGGGAATAGCGGGATATCCTGCATGTACCTATAAGTTCTCCCAACCATATTATAATCTTCGAAATCAGGAAGCTGAGATACATTTCGATAGAATGTTACCGGTAATCTACCCGCCGGATTATAATCGCCAAACAGCACTTCGGCAACTGCCGTTCCACCTTGTTGTCCCGGATACCAAGCTTGCAGAATGGCTTCACATTTCTTAGTTTCAGGTTCCAATCCGATAGGAGATCCGGAGCAGTTAACCAGAACAATCTTTTTGCCGGCACGGTGCAAAGCATCAATCAGTTCACGCTGAACCGCCGGAAGTTCAATATCCGTACGGTCACCTTTCTTAAAGCCAGGCAGGTTGACTCCCATTTCTTCTCCTTCAAGACTGGGAGATATGCCACTCGCAAAAATAACGATATCTGCCTCCTTCACTTGCTCGACGGATTTCTGAATATCGACCTCTCTCTTGAAGCCAAGATCAAAGTTTAGCTGAGCATCACTTCTAAGATATTCAAAATCGAGTTCTATATCATAGGATTGACCGGCCTGAACTTTCATGGCATGGGTTGTTTTACGGGCACCATGCTTATTAGAGAAACCTTTCACTTCTTCTCCATTTACACGAAGACGCCCGTTTCCGTAACAGTATACTTCAAGTACGATTTCTCCGGATTGTACAGGAGTAAATACACTATTATAAGTAGCAGAGAAGTCCGTCAGATTTACTCCCGGAGCGAAAACCGTGGCACCCGAAGTGCAGAAACGGAAAGGAGTGGTGACCTGAGTAGTAGTCACAGGACTACCTTCACGCGTCAGATTATTCCAGTAACGGGCAGTGAAACCAGGACCATCCGCCGACTTGCATTGGCTGAATGCACTATGAATCAAGGTTCTTTCTACCCACGGGCAACCTTGTTCATAAATCAGTTTATCATCAGCGCCGAGCAAATTCCGTACTCCATCCAGAATAGTTACGGTGTGCGGCGGCATTCCATTGTAATTTCCCCATTGCATGACAGAATCATTGGCATTGGGTCCCATTACAGCTACTGTCAGCCCTCCACGCTTCAACGGCAAGAAGTTATCCTTATTCATCAGTAACGTCATGGATTTACGGGCTATTTTCAATGCCAATGAATCATGGGCAGCAGAAGCGACTACAGAGAAAGGTATTTTTGCCCAGGATACTTTTTCCAAATCATCCATTTCTCCCAGCTCGAAACGGGCTTTCAACAAACGTTTCACGGAAGTATTTACTTTTTCCTCAGAGATCAACCCTTTCTTTACACTTTCCACCAAAGCTTTATAGCTGGAACCACATTCCAAATCAGTACCACTCACTACAGCTGCGGCAGAAGCAGACTCAGCGTCCGGATGCGTGTGATGTCCACGGTCATTATAAAAATCGGCAATGGCACCACAATCGGATACAACTATACCATCAAACCCCCATTCATCGCGTAAGATTTGCATTAACAAGCGGTTGCTGCCACAACAAGGTTCACCTTCAAAACGGTTGTAAGCACACATCACTTCTTTTACTTCTCCCTCTTTCACTAAGGCTTCGAAAGGCGGCAAATATGTTTCATACAAATCGCGAGGTTTGATATTCTCTGCATTAAAAGAATGGCGGTTCCATTCGGGACCGGAGTGTACGGCAAAGTGCTTGGCACAAGCATGCAACTTATCATAGTTTCCGCCTGCAGGGCCCTGTAACCCTTTTACTACCATCACTCCCATCCGGCTTGTAAGATAAGGGTCTTCACCATAGGTTTCGATACATCTCCCCCAACGCGGGTCACGATAAATATTGACCGTAGGCGTCCACATGGTTAACCCCTGATAACGTTCACGGCTGTCTTTAGATGAATAATAAGTATTCTTGGCACGCGCCTCATCAGATACGGCAGTGAATACATCATATACCGTTTCGGGACTAAATGATGCGGCCATACCTATAGGCTGAGGAAAAACAGTAGCTAACCCTGCACGAGCAACCCCATGCAGTGCCTCATTCCACCAATTATACGGTTTTATACCCAATCGTTCCACGGGACGGGAACCATCCATCATGAGTTGTACCTTTTCTTCCAGTGTCAGTTCTTTCACCAACAGGTCTGCACGTTCTTCAGGAAACAATGAAGTGTTTTTGTAAGATACTTGTCCACAACCGGTCAAGACTAAAATAGGTAATAGATAAAAAAGTTTCTGTTTCATACTTTAAGGTTCAATTAATAGAACTTTGCAAAAGTACAAAACAGAAACTTCTTTTATGGGGAAATATTAGTTGTTGAAGTGTATTTTTTTACTCTTCGTACATCTTATCTATCACTTCCTTGTAGTTCTTTGCAACTACAGGGCGCTTCAGCTTCAAGGTATTAGTCAGTTCACCACGTTCCATGCTGAAAGGTTCGGGTAAAAGAGTAAAGCGCTTCACTTGCTCATAGTGTGCAAACTGCTGTTGCAAGGTATCTATGCGAGCACGGAACAAACCGATCACCTTAGGATGCTGCAGCAGTTCTTCCATATCCTTATATTCAATCCCTTTTTCCTTGGCATAATCTTTCACGAAGCCATAGACCGGAACAATAAGGGCAGACACAAATTTACGCTGGTCGGCAATAATGGCAATCTGATCAATGTAACGGTCAATAGCCAGTTTCGTCTCCAAAGCTTGCGGGCTGACATATTTACCATTGGAAGTCTTGAACAAGTCCTTGATACGTTCAGTCAGATAAAGCTGATCACCTTTCAGGTAACCGGCATCACCGGTATGGAACCACCCATCCTTATCAATAGCAGCAGCAGTAGCTTCCGCTTTCTTATAATAGCCTTTCGTGATAGTCTTCCCACGCAGGAGAATTTCATTCTCTTCACCGATCTTCACTTCCACATCAGGCATCACGGTACCTACGGAACCTATTTCATAACCTTGATTAAGGAAACAGGAAACAGTAGCCGTCGATTCGGTCAAACCATAACCTACCAACATATTGATGCCTACCGAATGAACAAATTCACAGATTTCATCGGGTACGGCAGCTCCCGCAGTAGGGAAGAAATTACCGTTCTCAATACCAATCGTCTTTTTCAGTAAAGCATAAACGGTCTTTTCGTAGAACTTATATTTCAGTTGATTCATCAACGGCGGAGTTTTACCCTTACGCAGATAATCGATGTTATGTATCTTACCTACTTTGATGGCATCCAGCATCATAGCTTTCTTCAAGCCTGTTTCCTGAGCAATCTTCTCCTGCACACCGGCATACACTTTTTCCCAAAAACGAGGAACACTGCACATCAATGTCGGACGGATTTCTTTAATGGTAGTCTGGATATCCACCGGACGGAGGTTGATACAAATCTGCACGCCTTTATGAATACAAAGATATGTCCATGCTTTCTCGAAGACATGTGTCAAGGGAAGGAAGTTCATGGAGATATCTTGATCACTCATGTCTACCAAACGGATATCATGGATACGGAAAGCCTCCATATAGTTAGAGTGATGCAACATTACCCCCTTCGGTTCACCAGTAGTACCGGATGTATAAAGAATGTTCGCAAGGTCATCATCCGATGCACGAGAAGTGCGTTCTTCCACTATATCGTTGTTCGGCAAACCTTTTCCTGTTTCCAAGAACTCATCGAAATAGATGGAAGTCATGTCACGAGGGTCGCGTACAACAGCCCGGTCGAAGATGATCAATTGCTGCAACGATTGACAAAAGCCAAAGACACTGAAAGCCGCATCATACTGGAATTGCTCGCCTACGAAGATATAACGTATCTGAGCATCATTGATAATGTACTGTGCCTGTGCAGGTGAACTGGTAGCATACAGAGGTATGGTCACTGCACGATTAGCAAATGCCCCGAAATCCACATAAAGGCATTCGGGCTTGTTCTGAGAAAAGATTCCTATGTTTTCTTCCTCCTGCACTCCTAACTCTATGAGTGCATTCGCAACTTGTCGAACTGTTTGTGAGAATTGATTCCAGGTAATGGGTATCCACTGCGACGTTTCGTAATCCCTGTATTTCAGAGCCACCTTGTCGCCATACTTCTCTGCCCGTCGATGTACGAGGACAGATAAATGATGATAAGTCATATTATTCATATATTGGTAAATACTTGGCAAAGATAGTGGTTTCAAATGAAACTATTTCTATCTTGAGAATTAAATGTTTAGTATATACTTCTGTAATATTAGTACGATCTTACCATAAAAAGGAAGTGATCACTCCATATTTCTGTTCTTTTTTCCAAAGAGATACAAATATATGTATATATTTGCAACCGATAGTTTTTTAAATATCAATACAATAACTTAACTGACATGAAAAAGATTCTAGCATTAGTCGCCATATTGGCGATAAGTTTAGGGAGTGTAAACGCACAGGAAAACCTTAGATGGGGCGTCACGGCAGGTATGAATGTAAGCAATATCAAAGTTAGCGGCTTTGATAGCCGGGTAGGTTTCCACGCCGGCGTTAAGGCAGAGCTTGGATTACCACAAGTAACAGAAGGAGCTTATATGGATTTCGGCGCATTACTTTCTTTAAAAGGAGCTAAAGTAGATGGCGGTGTTTTAGGCAGTATCAAACTGAACCCTTGCTATTTAGAGATTCCTGTACATATCGGTTATAAGTATGCTGTAAGTGATAATTTCACTTTATTTGCCAATGCAGGTCCTTATATTGGAATCGGATTATTCGGAAAGTTAAAAACAACAGGCGAAATTAAGAATGAACTTGAATCCAGTGTTGGTACTTCATCTGAAAATATTTTCGGTGATGACGGTTTCAAACGTTTTGACTTTGGCCTAGGGTTAAAAGCCGGTATGGAGTTCAGCCAAAAATACCAGATTTCCATTGGTTACGATTTCGGTTTAACAGAAACTTCAGATGCAGGAACTAAGAATCGAAACCTGATGATTTCTTTAGGATTTATGTTCTAAAACAACATAGAATGATTGAAAAAGGGCACTTACGGTGCCCTTTTCTATATATTTTTCAATTGGCTACCATAGCATTACTCTTGAAATCTCAACAGCAGTTGATGCAACGATACTTCTTTCTTCACCACCCGTTTCTCTCCATCAAGTAAATACATCATCGGCATATCAGGTAATAAATAGCGTTCTTCCTGGCGTATACAACCCATATCGAAACCTGTAAGCCACTGGGTGGGCAGATCTTTCAAGGAACGGTTCCACAAGTCTCGATCTTCTCCTACGCAGATGGCAAGCACGGTAAGTTGCCCACTTTCTATCTGTTGTTGCAGACAGGAAGCGGTACTCAAAGCGGTGATGATTTCCCGACAATATAAACAATCGGGATCGTAGAACAGTAGCAATAACCTATAGGTAGCAGAGACGGTGTATAAGGTTTGCAATTCACCGTTAGGTGTGAGGTAAGTAAAGTCGGTTGCCATTGTTCCGGGACGGTTCTTCAAGGCAGCGGAAAGCAGAAAACGAGAACGTGACTTTTCTGTTTCATCCAGTAGGGAGGTACCTACAATTTCTTCCAAAAAGGGAATAAAGTACTCTTCATTCTGCATGGGTGAGCCGGAAGTGTAGAGATGCTTTTCTGCCAACCGTGCCAATAGTCGATAAGCGGTTTCGTCAACTTCGGCGCGCTGCATCAAGCTCTTTACAGCCATGATACGGGCTTCGGCTTGAGCATGCGGGAAGAGGGAAAGAAAGTTGACGAGACTCTGTTCCATAAAGGCAGGATGGTGACTACGCAAGGTATCCGCAAAATCTATATCATCCCAAATGTGTACCAAAAGGTAGGCGGCACGCTCATGGGGAATGCATAGGGTAGAAGGGATAACAGAAAGAGGCAGATCTTGAGTTTTATTCTGCTGTGCGCTCATGCTGCCGCTGGTAACGGCGAGCATGAGGTATATTAGGAAGAAAAGAAGATTGTTATTCATCTTCAGCAGGTAGTGGATTAATCTTCTACACAACGGATAAAACAAGCGTCACTACCATCAGTACTATTATTATAGAGATTAGCTTTATGTATGAAGTTGAAATCAAAAGTAAAGTAATTGATATCCCAACCTATAGTTTTGTCTGCATTTCCATTAGCATCTATTGCATCACTATAATCAGATAACCAATAAATAGCACCTGGGCGCATATACAAATCATAAAACAAAGGTCTATCTCCTAACCCCGGATCTGGATACCTATCAACTCGACCTGCTGCATATCGAAGTATGCCAGACCGTCCTTGCAATTCGGCTCCAGTTTGAGAATTGGCTCGTTTGCGATGTCCATAACCAGAAGCACCTATTGGAAAGAAAAGATTTCTACTATTTGTTTTATTATATACAAAACAACCACGTATGCCACATCCCTCCGTATTCTTGTTCTCACCATCCGCCATATATCCATACACTTGTCTGATATCTGTGGCAGTAGTTGAAGATTCATCACCATACAATACTCCATATCCTTGTTCTGTATCTTTATTATCAAACAGGGTTTTAAAATCATTATATTCAGCAATACGGACATTATCAGATAATGATAAATTCCATTGGGTAGTTGCACTAGGTATTACAGAAGAAATATCCGCCCAACGTTTTAATCCCTTACCGTTGGCTAATGTTAAGTTTGGATTATTGTGCGGAAACCAAACATGAAAAGACTCAGGTGTTATATTAATCCAAGGATCTTTATAATTCACCTGATTAGAGGCTGCGATTGCATCTTCCAAGTTTCCATACTTAAATAATGAACCTTCATCCAACGGTGACTCAGCTTCTCTATTTGCCGTGACTAAATTACACGTATGCCATTTAGCACCATTTTCTACCAATGGAATGGGTGCATCACCTTGACGAACAAATATCAGATGTTGGCAAGTGTAATTATGATAGTTAATCCGTATAATTGCAAATCGAGATGTATCCTTATTGGGGCATTTACTATTAAAGATTACCTTAAAGTCAATAGGTGTTCCCGTTTCACCCGCTGTTCGACTCAAAGAAATCATATTATCACCACCTTCAACCACTTCTACCTTCCAAGGACCTTCTGATGTAAAAGACTCAAATGTCGTTGAATTTTCACGAGGCAGTCTCATGAGCGTCACGTGAAAAGGAGTATCATTATTCCAACTTCGATAGATGCCCTTAGGATTAACAACACGACGTACCTGAAGTATTTCGGCTGTATCTTTCAAAATAGTTATCTTTTCGCTATTAGCAAATCTAATTCCAGCCTGAATTTCTACCGTGGCTCTTCGCCTGTAGGCTACATAGGGATTATTTCCAGTGTATCCAGTACTTATAATCATCTGTTTGGCACGCGTATACAATGGAATATGGGCCGTAATATTTTGCTCATTGCCAGCTCCTACAGGATTTCCAATAGTAAATTTTCCAAGTTCTTCCGTATTTTCTTCGATGTTTTCTTTTGCCTCTATCACATAGTCCCTTTCACCTCTTTTGGAATCTTCATAATACTCTTTATTCCCTTTGGCCTTACCGTCCTTTTCGCCTAACCATACGACCCCGTTTTCCGGGTCATTCAGACTTTTATTTTGTGTTAACACGGTTGCAGTGGTTCTGCGTAGTGAAAGAAAACCATTCCAAGGCTGATTTTGTCCTCCTTTGTTTTGAGCTGTATAATCCTTTTGTGACGTCACATCGTAATCATACCAATAAGCATAATCAAGCCGGCCGTCACCTTCTGTATATGCACCGTTGGGTGCCCAATTATTTGTAATTATTTTGGCTTTCAAGGAGATGAGTTCTCCCCCACCTGTATTTATCTTTATAGGAAGATCCATAGTTCTGTTATACAGATAAGAGATGTAGTAAGGATTGGGTACTTCGATGCCGGGTTTCGGTTCTTCGTATTCGATGTGCCAGTCCACGTCATTGGCATATTTGTTGAATTTCAGTGTCAATTTATAATGGTGATTGCGTTCGGCATTATAGTCGGTAGTGACATTTTTGCCCAACATGAAGCGGTAAGTGATATCGCCACTGCCCACCCGACCCTCGGCATTAGAAATATAATAGGCCTTTACTTCAATATAAGTGCCATAGGGCTTTTGATCTTTATAGAATTCATCTTCAGGTCTGTTATTCAGTCCCGGAGCATCAAGTTCACCATTTCCGTCATGATCTTGCCGTTTGTCTTTTCCTTCTCCCTGCATATTTTCATAAAAAAAGAGAGCCTCATTTTTTTCTCCATGAGCTTTCTGGATATGTTCATTCTTCTTGTCAAGATTATCATCACTATATTCTGTACTCAACACAGATACTCCCTTATTTTGCTGATCCACAGAGTCATAATAATAATAATAATATGGTCTACCTTTCGTGATACGCGCGGGCCAATGCTCATCGTATGAAGTCCCTTCAACATACGTAATACTTTCGCCATCTTTAATAAGGTCTCCGAAGTTTTTTTCGGGATTATCAGGATCTTTGTTGACGGCACTCTTCTTACCTAAATAGCACTGATTTGGTATATCCTTGATTGTTACGGATTTGAGATAGATATATACGTTTTCATGAAGCATTGAGCCATCGTATGCAATGGTCACTTTGGATGCTGCACGACGTATCCAAGCATGTAATGGTATTGTTCTTTGGTTGATGGTCAGTAAGGGTGCATCGGAATCTGCTGAAGCATCGCTAAAGAATCCGAACATTTGATTATTGGCAGCGATGTTCTCTAAGTTCCATATAAGGGAAATACTTTTTAATCCTTCTTTTGTTTTTATAGCGTCCTCGTATTCGGAAAGATCGTCCATGTTGGCTACCGCATAGATATAATAACGTCCAAAAGGAACCGTCAGTCTGAAGTTTGCATGGGGAGTTTCTGATTCAGCGGAGGGAAGATTCTTGTCTTCACCTGCAATTGATTCGGTTTTGTGTTCTGTGCGCTTTTCTTCCGAAAGCACGTATTCACCCTCAGTGGGTGTATTTCCGATGGCAGGTGTCAGTGGATATTTTTTCACCAAATTTCCCTCTTCATCATACAGTAATACACAAAGACTATTGATACTCTTTATTACACCTCCGGACGTACGTGTACTCCCGTTAAGTACAGGAATAAGAGGTTTGAACTTCACGGTTCCGCTTATGACACTTTCCCCTTCGCCTATTACTCCGCCACCATACAGCAAATCATCCTTACAGGAAGCCGTACAAAGAAGTAGTACACATAAAAATATGTATGTCAAAAAATTGCGTTTCATATCTTCTGTCATTTTTTCAAGTATGTTTCTATACTAAAGGAGCAATTAGTTCTTCAGTATTTTCTTATTCTTCCGGATTAACCGGCTTTTCCGGGTCGCCCAGTCCGAATACAGGATCCAGCTCCACTTCCCAATAAGGTTCCACATCCACTTCCCAGTCGAGCGTATAATCATTGAAACTGACATTTACCTTTACGTGGGTGTTGCGGAAAAGGGAGGCAAGATGCTCCAAACCGGCACTATATTTTCTTTCGACCTCTCTCCGCTGCGCAGTGCCATCTTCCGGTTCTTCATCCAGGAATGTTTCTTTTGTATAGACGGTCAGTTCATATTCCTGCAATTTCAAATCGGAGGCAACCGTACCGCTTCCCACTGTGCCGCCCTCTTCGGTGCCGATAGTTTTCAGCGTACGGCTTTCGGGCAGATAAGCGGATTCTGATGAAACGGGTATAGGTTCGTTGACACCGCTTGCCGATATGACAGGAACCGTCACCGGACTTTTGAAATCTACCCTGACACGAGAGCTTTCTTCACCGGATTCTCCTCCCGAAGCGTCCACAGGCGGTATATCATAGTCGGTCAGCCATTGGTGTTCTATATTGCCGTTCCCTCCGGTTTTCTCCGCTTCCGCAACCATCCAGTTTATCCAGTCCCATTCCGTCACCTTATGGTTCGCGTCCGGGGAATCGGTTTCAGGCAAAGATACAGCGGCATCACGTTCCGAGTTCACTACCCAGTATTTTCCTTCGGCATTCCTGTTCACATGCGGCATCAAATACATCCGGTCCCCGACGGCTTTAGTGAGGGAGAATCCGGTCACAGTGATGTTCCGCCTTGAAGAACGATTGATGAAATTGAAAGAAAACTTAGTGGCGGCACGTACCACATAAAGAGGAGTCGGAACAGAAAATTCATCCTTCTCTATGTCCTTTTTATCGGGTATCTCAATCTCATACATGGCCGTCATGGGAATGCCCAAGATGGGGTCGTATCGGTAACCGCCTTCGGCATCGCTCAGATTGAATACAAAATCATCTATCGGGGCCTTGCCGATTTCCTTATCGGGAGCAACAAGGGAAGTTTCCGGAATAAAAGAGCCGTTGCTTAAGTCGATTTTTTCCTCCCGGCCATCTATCAGCCCGACGCAGTTCGCCAACAGGTAGATTCTTTTCCTGCAACCGGCTTTCACCTTGAAAGTATATTCGTCGGTCAGCGGCACGCCGATGCCGGAAACGCCTTTCACCAAACGGCTGTGCTCTACCCCCCATCTCTTGCCAGCTTCATTTGCATTGCCGGTTTCTCCTTCCAAGGCATTTCCCTCTTCCGGGGCGCTATTTTCCGAGACAATCACCACAAGCAACTGGTTGATGCGGGCATCATCGGGCGTTTCGTTTGCACGGGTGAAGACTCCCGCCACGGCTGTATGGAAAGTAAGGTATATGCTGTTCTCTTCCGCCTCTCCGCAGGGCAGGTCGAAAGATTCGTTGGCGCACGATGCGAACCCCAGCAAAAAAACGTACAAGAGGCCAATTCCGATGATATGTCGATGCTGCAATTTCATTTAAGACGTTTTTTCCTGATTGATAAACTTGTTTTTTTAGTTTCCGTTCTCTTACTCTTTGTTCTTGTTCTCTTCTTTACATTTCGATGTCGTTGATTCTCACCACCCAGTCGTTCACCACAATACGCGTCTGCAACCAAATGCCCGCTTGTAGGAAAAAGTAGAGCGTCCAGCGGCTTTCGCGGTCCAGATACTCTTGGTCGCCCATCTTGCTGTAACGGTCGCTGCGCATCAGCAACAGATAGTTGTTGAGCGGGAAGTCTATCACGGTTCCTCCATCTTCGTGCCGCTTCACAAGCAGACGCGGAGAATTATTGGTCATCAGCCGCGAGGTGCAGAGTTCGGCATAGGCCACTTCGATGGGCTGGGGCACCACTTGGCCGGGACCTACGATGGAGACACCTGTCTGCGCTTGTCCTTTAGCCCAGGGAATGTAGGTGACGTCGCCGTTGAGCAACAGGTCATTGTCATAGTTGAAGAGCGTGTTGTCATCAATGATTTCGAAGTCGAAGTCATCGGCTTTAACCGGCGTTCCGTCTACATGCTGCAACACGATGCGTATGCTGTTGGTATTCTTCATCATCTTCACTATTCCTTCACTATAGAGGTCGGCAGTGGCGAGGGTGAGTTGTCCCCAAAACATATCATGCAGGTTGCGGCGCTCGGGCACGGTGAGGCAGTCAGCATCCATGGCAGTGCGTAAGTCTGTCCATTTGCCGCCTGCCGCGGGCGCTTGCAACAGGGAGAAAGAACTTTCGTCGCACGCCAACCCTCCGTATGCCACGAAATGATAATTTCCTTTTTCAAGATCCAGTGTCATCCGGTAATCTTCGTCCTGCAATTCCGTCCCTGTCACTATCCTTGTATCTACGTAATTGTCCTTGTCATCGTATATGTAGAGCATCAGGCAGTCTACTTGCCTGGGGAACGCGTTGGAAAACTCCATGTTGTAGTCATAGACGAAACGTAGCGATACACCGTGCGGACATGGGTCGAGGTCTTCGAATATCCGCTCACACGAGGACAAGGCAACAGTTGCCAACACAGCGCTGAGCACCATGCCGGCAAACTGTGAAATTATATTCCGCTTTCTGCTTTGCATATCCGGTCGATTTTCTTAGAATTCGATATTGTTTACGCGTACGGTCCAAGGGAGTACTTCAACGGCAAGAGTAATATAAACATCGCCTTCTTCATCCGGCTTATTCGGATCTACGGGATCCGGGTCGTTTTCTGTTACACGTGGATGGCCAAGCTGCTTAATTCCCGTCACCGCAAGTTTATAGACATTATTACGTACCACGGCAAATTCCATCGGTCCCATTACGCCATCGTTGCCATTATTATTGTGACGGTTCCAATAGTAATAGTAGCAGAAATATCCTTTATTATTTTCCGAATCTATACTAGACTGATAAAGAGTGAACTCAGCACCTGTTGCAGCTTTCTTGAACTTTTTAAGTGCATCCGCATCAGCATGTTTCCCCTCATTATACCATTTATCCCACCAATAATCAGGACTTGTATCATCATTACTATAAACAGCATTACTACCCGCTACTACTTCCGCTGTATTTTTCTTACCAAATACAGTTTCATAGAAAATGTGGTCAGTCTTATTTTCAATAGCATATGCACGCACTTCGCTCCAGCGAACAAACATGTGACTACCGTACACATATAAAATAGGATCTTCGTCGGGATCACCAGTAGCTTCATTTATTACTTTCTGCAAATCAGCACTGGCATCCGTAGTCGCTACCATTTTACCTTTAAATACAAAACCTGTAGTAATACCATTCCTTTGGCTATCGGCTTTAGGAATTGTGTTTTCGGTTACATAACGCCAGATGTGATAGTTTTTATCACGCCATTCATCATTATCTCCCTTAATCACATCAGATATTGATACGTTATACCACTGTTCACGCGCTACTTTATCAATAGCCCAAGCTCCGCTTGAAGAAGATCCCAAACAGAAATTAAAACTTCCTCCAAAATCAAATGAACCGAGATTATCTGCCGACTTTGCTTGCGCATCAGTATCTACTACATAATTATTTGCCATTTCTACCCCGCAAAGTGTAGAATTGTCATTCAAGCCATCCGCAGATACACGACGCAAGAAATAAAAATGTTTGCTCATGTTCACCAGTCCCATTTTCTGCAATTCAATCTGAATGGTCGTGACTGTACTTTCACCTTTATTCTCTGTTACCACATCATATTTTTGATCACGGTTTTTGCTTCCATCCTTAAAGTCAAAACGAGCAACCGCACGCTCCACTCTAATACTTCCCCCATTATTTATCTCAGTATCAGTACTGGAAGCATTATTCTTACCCGACAAATTGAACGCTTTAGCAGAAGAGGTATGCGCATCCCATGTCTTCAAATCCTTAGGAATTCTTTTTGAGACATCCGCATCACTAGCTGTAGACATCAGAAAACCACCTTTATAGTCCTTTCCTCCCCAAGCCAAAGCATCCTGACCACTCAGATCACCATTCGGAGTTTCGTTTATCTCAGCTATTTTATTCATCCAGTCACTTTTATCATTTCTTCCATCCACAAAAAAATCTGTCAGGCCTTTAGTCGGATTACAGAAAACATATACATTGATTTGATTATCTTCCAGTACTCCGTTTTTTCCTTTTTTTTCGTAATAACTGGCTAATGTAGTTTTACTAATCTTATGAGTAGATTTGACAGTCGTATTACTTATAGTCAAATCCTCCGTATCCAAGCCAAAGGCAATGAGCTTATTGGTTGCCTTATCGGCCAGCACCAATAAAACCCGTTTTACTTCATTTTCATAATCCTTTCCAACTTCAGTCCCGTCTGTACTTGTCCCGTAATCACCATCCCCAGGTGTGTTGGTTTCACTGCGTGTTCCTGCCCCTGCCACCGGCAACTGCACTTGCACATTCATATACACAGCATCCTCCGAATCTGGATTCGGAGTGTTTCCGCCCTCTTCCCATTCGTCGTTGCTACATCCGGCAATAAGTCCTATTGCCAAGATTCCCATGAAAAAATTGCTCCAAAATCTCTTTTTCATAGCGTAATCAAATTAAATGTTCTATAATTAAGTTTATTCTATCCGATTGATTCTTCTGTTTTCTTATTTTATTCCAAACTCTTTCTTACCTCTTCCAAGCGTTTCAGCATCTCTTTGGCTTTTTCCTGTCCTTTCCGGTCAGCCTCTTTCAGCAATGTTTCGGCCACCTCGTAATTGCTGGAAAGGGCAGCGTGGATGCCTCGGGCATAAGCCGCCTCGGACGTATCACCGGATTTTTCCAAATATTTTTCTGCTAAAGGCAAGTTACCTAAGCGCATAGCGGTATTGGCAGCGTTCAAGTTCGCAGTGGCATCTTCGGGGAACATGCGTACAGCTATCTCGAAAGTTTCATTATACTCTTCGCTACCCGGTTCCATGTCTTGTGCCACGAGGTACATCTCTTCCAAGCTCAATTTCTGCGGTTGCGTCCGTAACAGATGCTTTATTTCTTCTGGATTAGTATAGGCACGCACTTCATAACGCACCACGTAGTCGGAGTGACGCAGCCCGGGATAGACTTCGCGCAGCAGATAGGCATAATCGTCGCGATAATTCACCTTAATCTTACGGTCTTTGGCATCCGGTTCCATGCCACTGTCTATCAATCGCAGAATCTCATCGCGATGAGTCAGATGCGAGCCTTCCACAAAGCGTCTCAGACCTTCCCAGTCTTCCGGTTCGTAGCTGGTGGTGAATAGCGAGTCAGGAAAATGGTATTGCCTGCGCACGTATTCTTTCAACGTTGCCGTACGTCCTTTAGCCAAGCGTATATTGTTGGTGTACGAACCTTCGGGCGAAGCGTATCCCTTGATACTGATCGCAAGAATACGGGTATCAGAATCTTCTCTCACGGCATCTATCGTAGCAAGAATCTTCTTCAATTCTTGCGGATTACGGCGGTATTCGGGATACACTTCCGTGCGGTTTACAGGAAAATCGATGTAGGCTGAGCCTTCTATCTGGTTGATTTTTTGTTCAGCCTTCGGACGTATATAGACGTATTCGGGAAAGAAAGTCATCACGTTCTTTTCCGGAAGTACGTTCTCCAACAGAGAAATGTCGTTCAGAATGGGGGCACCGCAACATCCGTTGATAGTATTGGAAATATTCAAAGCGGCGTTGGTCATCCATTTCTCGTAAGGCATTACCAAGCGGTATTCTATGACATCCCGTTCGCCGCTACGGTAGAGTTTATCGAGGCTCACAGTAGATTTGTTGCGCAGATGATGATAGTAGCGATTCCGTCCCGCTACCATCACTACCGGTAATTCTATCAGATGCTCGCCTTTGCTAAGTATAGGGGCAAACACCACTTCGCGGTTCGTGCCGACCTTGAGTGCCGAGACATCAAGGTCTAGGGAGACAAACAGTTTATCTTTTTGTCTGGACACTGCCAGGTTTCGCACTTCCATCTGCCCGTCCATCAGCGACTGGGCTTTCAGCACCGGTGCTGCGCATAGGGGCAACAAGGCGTAAATCAGTATCTTCGCTATTCCATATCTTGCATCCATAACCGTAAAATTTAAAATGTATAAACCAGATTGATTGCCGCTTTCGTGGGACCTATATAATTGTGCGGTTTATCTTCGGCCACTTTTGTCCCGCAATGCGCACATGGGTAGACATCGTAGCGAGTATAAATCCACCCGAAACCAAATAAAGCCTCCAAATTCCAATGTTTATTAAGTATCCACGAATGACCATACACTAACCCGAGACCTGCGAACCACCCTTGATAACGTTTGTCGGAGAGTCTAGAGAAGTCGGTTCCGAGAAAAGAAAGGTTATTATCCAGATTTCCCACATTGTATTGTCCAGCAAGGGCATGCGCACCCACAAAATGACCCGCCCACCGATCGCAGAACCAGTAGCGTGCCTCAGGTTGCAGAAGCCAGTGTTTCCACTTCCGGTCGTGAGAGAGGGTCCAGCCATTATAATTGGCCGATACGTCCAACGTCCATCTATCCGCAAGACCTACCTCCACCCCCGCATTCAGCGTGGCGAAAACGTCGTATAGCAAATTACTTTTTAGAGCCACCTCCTGACATTTGGCTCCCATGCTAAAAAGACCTAAAAACAAAAACACATAAAGTTTTAAAGTCATCTTTCCCATATATAAGATTTATTAATATCAAATATATATTTCTCCATACATTGTGGAGAAAGATTTATCAATCTATCAATAAAGTCTCCTAAAATAGAGATCAAACAAAATACTATATGCCCGGCCTATATACCGCCGGTAGTGAACAATGATAAGTGCTCAGAATAAACATAGATATTACTGAAATCACTACTCATTGTTTTTTAATACAATCGCAATTCCCAATAGTGTTCAAGCGTTCTATATTTTCGACAGATATATTTTTCAAACTGTCGTTTCAGGATTCATCTCTTCCCAAGAGATGGGCAGTATTATAATCTGCCAAAAGAAAAGAGGAAATAGGCATATACAAAGTGATATTCCAATATACAAATCAATATACAACTGGTATTACTTGATAAAAAAAATCAGGTAGGTGCTTGGATAATTTTACTGTTTATCATAATTTTGCAATCTCAATCCATCTCTTGGGAAGAGACGGCACCTCGAAAATTTGCCTATATAGAATTTATGATCAACCGATTAGCGCTATCCACGATCGCAGTATCAAGTGAGGCAAGATAAATCAATGTCGTATTCTCAGAATCATGCCCCATTCCCTCGCTTATGACAGAAAGGGGAATATTTTTATTTTTAGCCACACTTGCCCATGAGTGGCGGGCAACATACATAGTCAAGGGAATGGATACATCCAACATTTTCCCAATAAATTTCAACTTCCTATTCACAAGATGAAGTGCATTGTTGTATTGTGTCCTCTCCTTTATCCCCACTTCGCGAATGATAGGAAGTAAATAAGGAGAACCTTGTGTCACTGGATATTTATCGAGTATTTCCTGCATATTTTTTTCCCACCTTACCAAAAGGCGTTGTCCTGTTTTCTTACGTCGATAAGAAAGAATCCCGTTCTTCAGATCGCTTTTCTTCAGATAAGCCATATCTATAAATGACATACCACGAGTGTAGAAACTGAAGAGAAACATATCACGGGCATAATCCAGCAAGGGAAGTGCTGACAACTCCATATGTTTGATGTTACGGATTACCTTTAAGGAAAGCCCGCGCCTGACAGTCTTTCCGATCCCTGTATACACATATTTAAAAGGATACCTTTGCACGGTAAGTCCTTTTTCTACCGCCCGGTTGTATACGGCACGCAAAATCCGGTTATAGAAGGAAACAGTATTCATATCTACGCCAGTGGATTTAAGGTAGGCTTCATAAGAGACCAACAAATCCGCATCAAACTCTTCCCAAAGTATGTCTCTACCCTGAAGAAAACGCATGAAACTATTAAGCGTACTGGTATAAGTCTCTCCAGTACGTACTTTGCCCAATGCATGCATACGATGGATAATTTCTTGCATAAATGGTTGTAAGAAAGCGTTCGGTGAGGTACTGTTTTTTACTAGTTTACTCTCCGTAGAAGAAGATTTGAATTTAGTTTTAATAGATTCCATAAATAATAAATTTGAGTGAATAATTTAACAACTGTTCTGATTTTCAGAACATAACTTCATCAAGATACGAATTGAGGAGGTTTTTATGACTATGCAGTAAGTGAAAAACGGAAAAACAGACTGGAAAAAGAGTCAAGAAGAGACCAATAAGAGACTTATAAAAAGAAAAATTAGAAACCGTTTCTAAGCATATATCAAGATTTATCCATAAATTTGCATTTTGATAATTTATTTGAGAAAGATATGACTTACGATATACCTACAATGGTTTCTGAGGCAACCGGAGTTCTTAAGTCTCTGATTGCGATTCCTTCCATCAGCCGCGATGAAGAAAAAGCGGCAGATTATCTACAGAATTATATTGAGCTGCAAGGCATGGCAACCGGGCGAAAAGGCAATAATATCTGGTGCCTCAGCCCAATGTTCGATTTAAATAAACCCACACTGTTACTAAACTCACATATTGACACCGTGAAAGCCGTGAACGGTTGGCGAAAAGATCCGTTTACACCAACCCAGGAAAGCAACGGAAAACTATACGGGCTGGGAAGTAATGATGCCGGTGCAAGCGTTGTCAGCCTATTACAAGTCTTTCTGCAACTTTGCCGCACTACACAGAAGTACAATCTCATTTATCTTGCTTCCTGTGAAGAAGAAGTGTCCGGAAAGGGTGGTATCGAGTGTGTATTACCGGAACTTCCCCCGATCCACTTTGCCATTGTAGGCGAACCTACCGAGATGCAGCCTGCCATTGCTGAAAAGGGATTAATGGTACTGGATGTAACTGCTTACGGCAAGGCCGGACATGCTGCACGAAACGAAGGAGATAATGCTATATATAAGGTATTAGAAGACATCGCCTGGTTTCGCGACTATCGCTTTGAAAAAGTATCTCCGCTATTAGGTCCTGTAAAAATGAGTGTAACACAAATAAATGCAGGTACACAGCACAATGTCATTCCCGACCGCTGCACTTTTGTGGTAGATATCCGCAGTAACGAATGTTATAGCAATCAGGAACTATTTACCGAAATACAAAAACATATTTCTTGCGAAGCCAAAGCACGTTCGTTCCGCTTAAGTTCTTCTCACGTAGAAGAACAACATCCGATAGTACAGCGTGCCGTAGCAATGGGACGTGTGCCTTTCGGTTCTCCTACCCTCTCCGATCAGGCACTAATGTCATTCCCTTCTCTCAAAATGGGTCCGGGAAAGAGTAGCCGTTCTCACACCGCAGATGAGTTTATTTTCATTCAGGAAATAGAAGAGGCTATCGGGTTATATCTGGAACTACTGGATGGCGTCACTTTATAGTCTTTAACCAACTGATAATCAACAAACAGCATTTACCGATGGTTTACTGCAAGATGTAAAAGCATTTACTTCGGCATGTAACGGCCTTTACTCCTTATTGTAACGGCCTTTACCTCGGTATGTAACGACCTTTACCCCGGCGTGTAAATGGAGTTACCGTGTGGAGTGAACAAAGTTACCATTTGGCGTAAACTGAATTTCCATGAAAAGAAACAACTAAGCACTTATAAAAGAACAAAGATTACTGATAATCATTTACTTTTCATTATCTTTGAAAAAACAAAGAAACAACCATCCATGAAAAAAACACTTATATTCTTCTCCTTTGTACTACAATTGACATTCATTCATGCCCAGTCTTTCTCAAACTTAGGCTTCGAATACTGGCAGGCGAACAAATATCCTTTGTGCTGGACGCACCCTGCCATAAGTGTTACCCCCAACTCCATAATAAGCTTATCAGGCAAATATTCACTAAAAGGAGTGAGACAACAAGCTGATGTGGAACAAGCAAGTGTTCCGTATGGTTTGATATTGCAGGATGTGACGACTGCATTCAACTATTCGGATTTAGAAAATGGAAAGATAAGTGTATCCGTACAAATTAAAAGTAAAGCAGCTGACTCTACTATGCACATCGGTGCTTTTGTCCAGATCATAGACAAAATAAATCCCAAAAACAATAATATAGTTATCGGAAATGATGTTGCCGGCAGAGAATGGGCAGAATCATCAGCCACACTCATACTCAAAGACATAACACCTGCTTCCAATATATATATGGGAGTTATCATGATGGGATATGGAGAAATCTGGCTGGACAATTACCAGATAAAATTAAACGGTGAACTCTCAAAAGAAATTTCCCCCAGAACTACCAGTCTGACGGAAAAAGAAAAAGAATGGTTAAGCAATCATATTATTTCGTTTTCTGACGATGAGCCAATAGATGGGCAACTGTTTGGAAAGGCATTACCCGCTCCCTTAATTGTGGGTATAGGCGACAATGTACATGGTTCCTCTTCCATTATCAAATTGAAAAATAGGATAGCTCAGGCTCTCATTGAATATGAAGGGTTCACTCTTATAACCATTGAAGATAGCCCCGAAGTGGGAGAAGCTATAAATAAAATTATCCAGAGGGGCTCAGACACCGCAGAGAGAGGGATTAATATAATGTATGAGAATCCAGATTTCATAAACTTCACTGGATGGCTAAGAAAGTACAATAAATCGGTAGCAAGAAAAGTCAGGGTCTTTGGCGTAGATGTTAATAGCAGATATGAAGGAATGATTGAGGAAATAGATAAAGGAACCTTTGGCAGGCATTCACAGGAACTAGATTCAATTCGCCATATATTAAAAACTTCAATGAATAAATGGGAAAAGATTGGAAAACTACCTTTTAATGAAAAGCATAAAAAGTATCTCAAAGAAAAGCTGGAATCCATCAAACAAGACATAACCTCCATGAAACCGGATAAGGAACAGGAAATATTACTTTGCTATTATGCAGATCATTTGCTCCACTATCTGTCTTTCGATGCACAAGAAAGAGAAAAGCAAATGGCTGACAATATAAGTCGCTTATATTCTCTCTATCCGGATGAGAAGATTATTTATATGGCCCACAATCTACATGTGGGCAACATCCATAAGGGAACCCAAAAGACAGGAGCCTGGCTAAAGGAACGCTTTCAGGATCAATACTATATCATAGGTACTTGCTATTACGATGGTACCGATTGTTTCAAGAAAGCAGCATTATCGAAGAATCAGACAGTCATTAACGAGTCGGTGCAAGGATCCTATGAATATCTTTTTAATCAGATAACAGCCCCCTGCTTTTTCTTAGATTTAAATCGTTTGCATGACCACAAGAATGCATCCAATGAATGGCTGCACAAACCGATGCTGATGAGGAACTATGGTGTCGAACCATTCAACTACTATTATGAATTCACCATCACAGACATGATGAACGAATATGATGGGGTATTATTTATAAAGAAATCCATGCCGCTATAAATAAGAAAAGACAGGGAAAGAGTTCGTTCCATAAAGCATCAGCGGCTCAGCCACGGTTCCGGATTCAGTTTTTCCTTCTCCTTACGCAACTGGAAGTGAAGCACCGTACGCCCATTGTCAGCACCGTCCGAGAATATCTGTCCGATATTTTGCCGGGTAGTTACAGTATCGCCCGTCTTCACTGAGGCTGAAGATAAGTTACAGTAGACAGATATGTAGTTTCCATGACGAATCAAGATATTGAAAAGACCGTTCAACTGGAAGACAGCAGCCACCTTTCCATTAAAGATAGCACGTGCCTGCGCACCGGGCTTACCCTGAATGTCAATACCCTTATTATCCAGTTTTACATTACGAAGTCCTTCTACGGAATACTGTCCATATCGGCTGGTAATAATATAGGGTCCTGTAATAGGCATTGGCAACTTGCCACGGTTGCTGATAAAGCTACCGGAGAGTTCCCGGTCTGCCTTATCCATCGTATAGGTTTCAAGAGGCGCCGCTTTCTTTGTTGTAGTCTTTTCGGAAGAAGAAGTTGCTGTCGGTTTCGTTTCTTTGGCAGCAGCTTTTTTACGAGCAGCAGCTTCCTTACGGGCTTCTTCAGTTGCACGTTTACGGGCTTTCTCTATTTCTTCGGCTATCAAACGATCGATACGTGCATTCAACTGGTTGGCTTCCTTACGCTTTTTATTGAGTTCATTTTGCAAACCGCGTTGTTTCTTCTGCAGGTTGGCCACCAAAGTCTTCTTTTCCTTTTCCTGAGCTTCCAACTTTTCTTTCTCTACTTCACGCTCTTTCAGTAAACTGGCCTTCGCTTTCTTTACCTGTTGCAGTTCTGTTTTCTTTTGATTGACCTGTTCTTGTTTTTTCAGAATCTCTTCACCTTGCAGACGCTGATAGTCGGCATATTCGCGCACATAGCGCATACGGCGATACGTCTGCGACAGCGTTTTAGCAGAAAGAATAAAAAGAAGCTTTTCCTGAACGGAACGATTCTTATACAGATATTGGACGGAAGCCTCATATTTCTTTTTCTTATCCTTCAAATCGTTTTCAAGGCGGACCAATTGCCGCTCCAGTTTAGATAATTCACGGTCTATAGTCTCCATATCATTATTGATGGTAAGGATATACCGTTTCCGTTCCTCTATCTGTCCGGTAAGGGCGGCAAGCCCGTTCAACTGGCTACCTACATCTTTCTTTGTAGTGTTCAAGAGTGTTTCCGACTCAGCTATCTGCTTTTGCAAAGTGCCCCGTTTACTTTCCAACTCCTTTATCATCTTGTTGGATTGGGCACAAAGCGGCAGAGCCAGACAGAAACAACCTATGAAAATACAAAGAAAATGTCTCATAACTTCGCCAGCATCTCTAAAAGTTCAGTCCATTCAACTTTAGTATATCTGGAAGACACCTGAGTAGGTGTCAACGATATCTCTTTGTTCGAGAAGTCCGTAAGAACAATTTTACCTTTCTCTAAAGAAGGGATACCCAGTTCTTTACCCGTCAAAGTGGCCTTACCACCAGGTTTGGCTGCATCAAAAAGAATCTTTTCCAGATAGGCAAAGTCTGCCTTCCTGGGCAGGATGTCCTTCAATTCTTTGCGGGTAGCCTGAACATAACGTTTTCCCATACGATCTACTACCAGTACATCGTTGGGAGTGATTTCCAATCGAGCTATTTCACTGCGAAGAATAGGCATCAAAAAAGAAAGTTGCATACGTTCTCCGCTCACAAGCTTCATTGTACCATTCACTGTAACTGTACCCCCTTTATTGGGAATGGTCAGCTGTACCTTAGAAGACAAATAGCGAGGTTCTCCTGTTGATGAAGTCATTTTCTGGGAAGTCTTACAGCCGGAAAGACCTACCACTAAACTTAGGAGAAGCAAAAAGGGCAGGATACGAATACGTCCTGCTGTGCTGTATTTGCTGTATAATACTCTCATTCTGGTATATATTTCTTTTTCTCAATCTTCTTTTTCAATGTTTTGGACTCACTGCCCATTTCCCGGGCCTGCTTCCAATACTTCAAGGCGCCGTCCACATCACCGGTCATATAATAGATATCACCGCAATGCTCTACAATGGTATCACTCTTATCACCTTCATTCTTCATTGCATCGTCTATATAAAGGCGTGCTTCAGCATAATTACCTTTCTCAAATAAAATCCAGGCATAAGTATCCAGGTAAGTAGAATTATTCGGCTCAGCCTTCACGGTTTTATAACTCATTTCCTCCGCTTTATCCAGATCACGACGTTCCAGAGAAAGATAATAAGCATAGTTATTCATGGCTCCGATATTCACCGAATTGTAAACCAATGCAGAATCATAAGCGGCATAGGCCTCTGCATTCATCTTTTTCGTATGATAAATATCACCCATGATGGCATAGAAATCCGAAACGACTTCTTTCTTGCTCTTTTCCGTAATGTTTTCTAAAGCCTTCTGGCAAACGGCAAGTGCATCGTCTGCCCGTTCTGCCTGATTATAAGCTATAGCAAGATAGAAATAGAATTCCAACATATCCGGATTGGATTCAACACCTGCCTCACAAAGCCGGATCACTTCTTTATAATCTTCCTTACGAATCGCCTCACCCAGAAGCGTCATACGGGCGGCAGTGTTGGTAGGGTCTATGTCCAACACCTGTTCCAGCACAGGCATTGTCTCTTTATTCATCCCTTTGGAAAGGAGATATTGGGCATAGAGCATAGGCATTTGTGCATCATCCTGATCCTGTTCCAAGATACGGTCAAAAAGGGTAATCACGCGAGTACTATCCTTGCCTGCCCGTTCATTCTCAACCACAAACTGGCGCATCACATTCAATTTAGTATCGGAAGGTACTTTCTTGTTCAGTAAAAGGGTATCCAATTGCTGTTCATAGAGCTCTTTCTGTCCGGTCTGCTCATAGTAGGATGCCAGCGAGTACATGGCCATGGCATTATCCGGTTCGGTAGCAAGTACTTTCTTGTACATGCTGTAAGCTTCATCCTTCTTGCCATTCTGCATATAGACATCACCCAGCACTACCTGATAACGCATATCCATCGGATATTCTTCCACCAGACTTTCAATCTCACGGAAAGCACTCTGATTATCTTTCATCTGTAAGTAAATGCGGAATTTCTCCATACTGAGTTGCTCGTTCTTACCCATCTTTTCTTCCAGACGATTCAGAGTAGTAATCACATTATCATACTCTTCCAAACGATTATATATTTCCAGTAAGCTGTACAGAGCATCCATCTTATCCGGGAAGCGGGTGACCATGCTTTCCAGCAAGTCAGTAGCCTTTTGCATCTCGTTCTGCTGCTGATACAGGCTTGCCAGTCCCTGACTATACCAGTAATTATCCGGATCATTCTCCACAGCTTTTTCTAAAGCTGCCTGTCCCTGGGGAACTTGTTTGAGGAACATGTAATATTGCGATATTTCATATAGAGCCGATGACGCATTCGGATTGATGCTCAGACAGTGCTGCAACAAATCGAAAGCAGCTCCATAATCATTTTGCATCTTCAGGCGGGAAGCTTCCAGAAAGAAGTAATCGTATTTACGCTGTTGTTCGGGCGTAAGCACAACCTGCGTCTTCATCCCTTTCCGTTGCTTCTTACTTCCCTGACGGGAAGTACCACACGATACAAGTAACGCGCACAACAGGAAAAGCGATAGTATGTTAAATCTAATCTTCATTATCAGTTGCAATTATCAATTGTTACACTCCCGTATGGCCGAAACCACCGGCACCGCGCACCGTTTCATCCAACACTTCCACTTCCTGCCAGGTGGCTTGTTCGTGGCGTGCTATCACCATCTGGGCTATACGTTCCCCATCTTCTATCACAAAAGTCTCCGATGACAGGTTTACAAGGATGATGCAAACTTCCCCACGATAATCGGCATCAATCGTTCCCGGAGAGTTCAACACAGTAATACCTTTCTTTATAGCCAAACCACTGCGAGGACGTACTTGTGCTTCGAACCCCGGCGGCAGGGCAATATACAATCCCGTAGGTACCAGGCAACGCTGCATCGGAGCTAACGAAATAGGTTCTGAAAGATTAGCACGGATGTCCATTCCTGCGGACAGTTCGGTGGCATAAGCCGGAAGCGGATGTTTCGATTTATTAATGATTTGTACGTTCATGACAATAATTACAAATTACGAATTATAAATTACGAACTGCCGCTATTCAGTATTTAATAGCAGTTCTTCTTTTTTTAATTGGGCGAAAATACAGCTTTTAAAGCAAAATAGTGATACATTTGCAGTTAAATAATAACAAAGGGCAAATGTCCCCCTCTCTTTTGCCATTTATAATTTGTAATTCATAATTCGTAATTATCGCCATGAATTGGAATACCCTCATATCTGCCAAACGTTTCGGACTGGAAGAGTTTCATCAGGAGCGTCACGAAAACCGTTCAGAGTTCCAGCGTGACTATGACCGTCTCGTTTTTTCAGCTCCTTTCCGCCGCTTGCAGAACAAAACACAAGTCTTTCCCCTTCCGGGTAGTATTTTCGTACACAACCGCCTGACACATAGCTTGGAAGTATCCTGTGTAGGCCGTTCATTAGGGACTGATGTAGCCAAGGCAATCCTTGCCCGTCAGCCCGAACTGCAAAATTCTTATCTTCCAGAAATAGGTTCCATTGTATCAGCTGCCTGCCTGGCACACGATTTAGGTAATCCCCCCTTCGGACACTCTGGAGAGCGGGCCATCTCCACGTTCTTCTCTGAAGGAAAAGGTATGGCACTGAAAGAGCAACTGCCTGCCGCACAATGGGAAGACTTGACACACTTTGAAGGAAACGCCAATGCCTTCCGCTTACTCACCCATCAGTTCGAAGGACGGCGTAAAGGTGGTTTCGTTCTTACCTACTCCACTCTGGCAAGTATCGTAAAATACCCCTTTTCATCGAGTTTAGCCGGCAAAAAGTCTAAATTCGGTTTCTTCACCACGGAAGAAGAAAGTTTCCGACGGATAGCCGAAGAACTGGGTATGAAAAGATTGAATGATGATCCACTGAAATATGCCCGCCATCCACTCGTCTATCTGGTAGAAGCGGCAGACGACATCTGTTACCAGATGATGGATATTGAAGATGCCCATAAGCTAAAGATACTCACCACCGGAGAAACACAAGATTTACTCCTTTCTTACTTTCCTGAAGAGCGTAAGGCTCACATGCTCAAAACACTGGATTTTGTCAGCGATGTCAATGAGCAAATAGCTTATCTGCGTTCCTGTGTCATTGGATTGCTAATTCAGGAATGTACCCAAGCCTTCCTGAACAATGAAGAAAGAATATTGGAAGGAGAATTTGAGGGTAGTCTTATCAAACATATATCCGAACTGCCTGCCAGTGCTTATAATCATTGTGCCGACATTTCTCTAAAGAAGATTTATCGTTCACGCGACGTATTGGATATTGAACTTGCCGGTTTCCGCATCATCAGCACTCTGCTCGACTTAATGATAGATGCCGTTCGTTCACCTGAAAAGGCTTACTCACAGCTACTCATCAACCGGGTATCCGGCCAGTATAATATAAAAGCGCCCATACTCTATGAAAGAATACAGGCGGTATTGGATTATATCTCGGGTATGACAGATGTCTTCGCTCTCGACCTCTACAGGAAGATCAACGGGAATAGTTTGCCGGCAGTATAAGTTGTGCCTCAGGCACAACTATTATCTACTCGGAAAAAAGACTTTATTAGCACCGGAAGTCAGTTTGCAAGACTCCGGTTCATTTTCTATGAACGATTGGATATGGCGAATACGCTTTTCTGCCAGAATTTCGTCCACAGCAATCAAGATACCGGTTTCTTCTACATCACCGAAACCGTAGTTTATGGCAGTGCCAAACATACGCATAGTAGGGCTCAAACTCATGTAAGCATTCACCAAAGGTGGAATATTATAGCCTAACTTACGTATCTCGCAATTTAGTATCTTATAGTCTTCCTTAAATGTCTTCTTACAAAACAAAGCAGCCAGATCAGCTTCTTTAGCTTCCATTTCCAGCGGTTTCATCGGAGTAATCAGATTATCTTTATCCGCAAAGTGCTTCTTCAAAAAATAAAGAATCATGTCGCGTCCCTGACGGTGATAGCTTGGATACATAGTTACTTTACCGAAGAAATATTTCACATTCGGCATAACTACTGTCAATGCTCCCAGTCCGTCCCACAAATTATCTAACGCAAATAAGCCTTTGCTACCGGCACGGGTAGACTGATATTCCACCGTAACAAACGAACGACCTAACTCAATAGTAGTAGGAAGATACTCCTTCAGGAACTTTTCAGAGAAATTGAACATATGAGCCGTAGCCAGAATGGGAGCGCCATGTTCGTCATATTGAACATCCGTACCAAGGAGATAACGGTAACCGCCCAATATTTCTTCTGCCTCCGGATTCCAAACAATCAACTGTTTATAAGGATTTTCCATGATATCGTATTCATCGATATCCAGCGGTTTTCCTGTTCCCCCGCCTGCCGCACGAAAAGCAATCTCACGCAAACGTCCGATTTCCTGCATTATATTCGGAGAATCCTGAGCTGTAATGATATAAATCTGATTATGGCTCTTGTTGGTCGTACGCAGACGCTTCTCTTCGGTCAATTCCGCTTTCAGAAGCTCCTTACTTATAGGTTCAATAATCTCTTCCATATTTTTTTGTTAGTAGTTCTCTTATTAAAACTAAGTTCTATAATTTATAAACGATATCTTTTACGTAAGCCGCCCACTCGGCAGGAGTCTTCGATTTATCAAAAGTCTGCCAGGAAATAGGTTTCCCAATGGTAACGGTAAACGTTTTATGACGGTTCTTCAGCATCTCATCCGCAAGATAGAGCATAGCAATATTAACCTTGATGCCCAGGAATTTACAGATGTTAGCCAAATTATAAAAAAAGTTCGAATTCCGGCCCTCGAAATGAATAGGGACAACATCACGATGTGTCTGCACGCTCTTTACAATAAAGGTCTTCTTCCAATCCAAGTCACGGATCACTCCATTCTGACGACGAGAACACAACCCGGCCGGGAACATAATCAATTGATCATCGGATGCAAAGCCTGCTTCTACCATTCTCGGAAAATCTTTTGCCTGTTTTCCGGTCTTATTAATAGGTATACAGAGAGGGGCTAATCCTTGCAAGTTCATCAGCAAGTCATTTACCATATACTTCACCTTACCATTATAAAAAGAGCCCAGTACATATCCCAAGGCCACACCATCCTGGCCTCCCAATGGATGATTGGAGACAAAGGTATAGAGTCCTTCTTTCGGTAGGTTTTCTTCTCCCTTCACCACGATATTGGCATCCAGAAATTCCAGACAGGCTTTTAAAAAGTCTACGCCCACTTTATCCTTAGAATCGCGCAGGAAAACATTCAGTTCTTCCTGATGAACAATTCTTTTCAGATAAGAAACCACGAATCTGGGGATGTACTTATAGTACTTCGGAGCCTTCTCCCGGAGTACTTTATCAATATCAATCAAAAATAAAGAGTCGTCAGCCATTCTTTTTAAGATGAAATGATTGCGCAAAATTAACTCATCTTTTTAATTATACGCAATAAAATTGTCTAAAACTGCACCCAAAAACAAACAAAAGACGCCCAAAAACTATCATTTGATAGTTTTTGCCCTAAAGATTGCTTGAAATGCGTCCGTCGGAGTTAGATAACTTTCGTAAAATTGCAACATCAAAAGTCAAACAAACGAATAACTATATAAAAAAGGAGAACGATATGAACAGTATTACATTCCAAAAAGATTTGCTCGGAGTACAAAGCGATTTATTACGTTTCGCATACAAATTAACCTCCGACCGTGAAGAAGCAAATGATTTGCTTCAGGAAACCTCATTAAAGGCATTGGACAATGAAGATAAATATGTACCCGACACTAATTTCAAAGGCTGGATGTACACCATCATGCGCAATATCTTTATTAATAACTATCGCAAGGTGGTTCGCGACCAGACCTTCGTAGACCAGACTGATAATCTTTATCATCTTAATCTGCCACAGGAATCCGGATTTGCAAACACCGAAAGCGCTTATGACCTGAAAGAGATGCACCGCATAGTAAATGCCTTGCCACGCGAATATAAGATTCCATTCTCTATGCATGTATCCGGTTTCAAATACCGCGAAATTGCAGAAAAGCTGGGATTACCCTTAGGCACAGTAAAGAGCCGCATATTCTTTACACGCCAGAAGTTGCAGCAAGAACTGAAAGACTTCAGATAACCTGACTGGCAAGATAAAACCAGGGATTACCTTATTCAACCTAAACCGATAACGTTTTGATATAACAGAGTGTTCATACAGAGGTCAGAAGCCTCCTGTATGAACGCCATCAAAACACCCGAAAACTATCAATTTATCACCCGAAAACTATCAATTGATAGTTTTCCCCCCATTTATTGCGAGAATTCCGTCCGTTAAAGTGATGTATCTTTCGTAAAATTGCAAAGTCAAAAGGCAAAACAAAAGAATAACTATTGAAAAGGAGAATTGATTATGAATAACAGTATTACATTCCAAAAAGAATTGCTCGGGGTACAAGACGATTTATTACGCTTTGCATACAAATTAACCTCGGACCACGAAGAAGCAAACGACCTACTCCAGGAAACCTCATTAAAGGCGTTAGATAACGAAGATAAATATGCACCTGATACGAATTTCAAAGGATGGATGTATACCATCATGCGTAACATCTTTATTAACAACTACCGTAAAGTAGTTCGCGATCAGACTTTCGTAGACCAAACAGATAATCTCTATCACCTCAACTTACCGCAGGAATCGGGATTCGATTGCACGGAAAGCGCTTATGACCTGAAAGAGATGCACCGCATAGTAAATGCTCTGCCCCGTGAATACAAGATTCCGTTCTCAATGCACGTATCCGGTTTCAAATACCGCGAAATTGCAGAGAAGCTGGGATTACCATTAGGTACAGTAAAAAGCCGTATCTTCTTCACCCGACAGAAGTTACAACAAGAATTGAAAGATTTTGTTTAATAATAAAGAATAATAATAAGCAGAATCAATACATCACATAGAATTTTAGTTGTGTTAGAGAGATAATGGGCAGGCAGGAGTAATCCGGTCTGCCCTATCTTTTTTAGGAGTCTGCTCCATACCCGAACCATACCAAAGCCGTACTTGCTCCGTACATTCTCCACTCAGAAGTACCTCTACACGGAGAAAGTACGGAGTTGGTACGGAGCAAGTGCAGCCCGGGCAGGTATTTGATTAGTAAAATCTGGGGGCAGGAGGATTTTCGCCTTTATAATCCTTATTCGTATAAACGCGTATCCAGTCGATATACATGGCAGGCTTGGCATCTTTTTTCCATTCGGAAGGAATGATAGCACCAGGCCAGGCATTCGGGTTCGTAGAGATACCCGTACTGAAAATCAGGAAGAAGCCCAGCGGATCACTCCAAGGCCAGTCGGTATTGCCATCAGCCCCTTTGTGATGTTCAAAATAGGCTTGTCCGTTGACACCTCCTACAATGCGGTCGGGATACCATTCCAGCCAATAGATATTCCATTGAGACATATCGGCAAGATTGATGGAAGAAGTGACACTACCGCCACCGCCTACTACACCGGCATAGTGGTTTTCGGAATGGAGCGTGAAATGAGCACAATCATTCAATGTCTTCTTGGGATTTTCCAGAAGATCGATCTCACCATTCTTCGGCCAAGGACGGTTATTGTTCCCCATAAACCAGAGAGCATCATTGAAGCCTACATAAGGAGTACGTTTGAAACGTATCTCAATACGCATATTTTCAGTAAAGTTACACCAGAACTCCTTACTGCCGGGAAGTGAGGTGCGATAGCAACCGTGGGAATACTTCACTTTCTTACCGAAGCGGTTGTCTATCGAGTCTTTCTCTTCTACACTCCAGATGCGCAAAACTCCATCTTCTACTTTTGAACATTTCCGGTTATCAACCTTTGCCGTACGTGACATGTGCAAGCCTCTATGTTCTACAAAGCCAAGTGGCAGTCCCTTCTTCGTATCTTTATCATTAAACTCATGGGCTGTATAAAAAGACCATCCTTTCATTTTAGGATGCATATCTCCCTTCTTCAAGTGTAACGCATCCCCCGGATTGTCATACACCAATGTTTCATCATCTTTCGGCAATATCCTCTCTACCTCTTCTCCATCGGGATAGGGAACAAACTTACCGGTAGCTTTCAGAATAGGCATAGTGGCATGTTGAGCTCTCAGATAGTCACTCAAAACCTTTGCCAGCTCCTTCACTTTATCCGGATAGCGTGCAGACAAATCATGCTTTTCGGAAATATCATCGTTCAAGTTGTATAGACAACTGCTGCCGGTTTCGTAATAATGAATTAATTTCCAGTCACCTTTCACAACGGCACTTTGCGGAGCACCAATCGTCTGTATTCTCTCACCCCAATTATTCGGATAATGGAAAAATAAAGCACGTTCTTTTTCTCCTGCCTGTCCCTTCACCTGCGCCATAAAGCTCTGCCCGTCAATCTGCTGTGGTGTCTGATAATCATGTACTCCAGCTATTTCCAACAGAGTCGGAAAGAAATCTTCGATAATGACTGGTGTATCATTCATGGTTGAGGGGAACGTTACATTCGGATAATAGACGATCATCGGTTCGCGAATTCCTCCTTCTTTCAAGGAACCTTTTCCTTCACTCAATGGAGCATTTTTATCCGCACGGCCTATTGTATAGCCACCATTATCCGACATGAAAATAATAACTGTATGATCTGCAATGCCTTTCCGATCTACATAGTCCATCAAATCTCCCAGGCTCTTGTCCATGCCCTCCACCAAGGCAGCATACTGCGCCTCTTTATGCGGAAGCCCTTTATCCATATACTTCTGATAGAAACGTTTGTCTGTCCCAAAAGGCGCATGCACGGCATAATGACTCATATAGAGGAAAAAAGGTTTAGACTGGTCAAGAGCCTTATCCATAAGCCCTTTTGCCTCCAATGTCAAAGCCTCAGTAAGGAAAGTATCTGTTCCATGATACTTTTCCAAATCGGGCACAGCCCATATCGCTGCCCATTCCGGCTTGCCGGAAGCACCATATCCTTCTTCTCCCAGATAGCTCCCCATAGCACCGGCTGCATGACCGGCTATGTTATAATCGAAGCCGATAGTCAATGGATCGGCAGCAGGTGTATCTATCGAACCGAAATGAGCTTTACCTACCATCATGGTAGTATATCCGTTTTCACGAAGCAATTGTGGCAGGCACTTCGCATAAAAAGAATGTTCCAACCCGGGTTCAGGACACAGACCATTATAATTCCATGCTTCAAAATCCAGCATCTCATTTTTCCGGTCGGTCGGTGTATCTTTCTTCAACGTCCAGTTCGTTACTTTATGCCGGGCGGCGTTTGCTCCCGTAAACAAGCTGACACGTGAAGGGGAACTGATAGGGCATGCATAAGCGTGCGTAAACCTGACACCTTTCTTTGCCAGACGCTCCATATTGGGTGTTTCATAAATATGATTCAATTCGGTAGTATCATTCCAGAACGGTAAGGAAGTATCTTGCCATCCCATGTCATCCACCAGAAAAAGAATAATATTAGGTTTTTGCTGAGCTATGGCATTACCAGAAAGCAATGCCATAGCGGCTATAGAGAGTATCGAATTCTTCATAACACTACTTTGTCAAGACACCGACTTCACCGACCGTTACAACATTTTTATTATTTATCTCCGATAATGGTTCCAGCTTGAAATAACGGGCAGGATATGTTTTGCCAAACCGTACAAAATAAGGCACAGGATTGTGCATGATATTACTGAATTCACCACTTGCCTCACATTTAGTCCACGACTGTCCGTCAAGGCTCACATAGAAAGCATATTTATAGATAGTTCCCGTCAAATCCTCTCCTATGGAAGGAGCATAACTGAAGCCACTTACTTCCACTTTATCCCCCATATCAACAACCAATGGCGTAAGTGCGGAAGCACGCCAAACCGTTTTCCGGTCCCCATCAATAGCCTTACGGGAATCTGCATTGCCACCAACCACCTGCCATCCATTGACAGGTACATCGCTAAGTTGTATTTCTTCATTCTTATCTGCAAGAGGTTCTGCATAGAAAAGACCGACCGCAGCAACATTAGCCACACCACGGGCAGAGCGAATGGTTACACGAATGCGCTCCGGACGAGTATCAGAGAAACGTACAAGACGCTTATATCCTACTGTTGTGCCTTCTGCCATATGAATCCAGGAACCATCTTTATACGCTTCTACAAGGAAACTTTCAATACGTTGTCCTTTGGAGATATTTTCCTGAATCATGAAAGCATTCACCAACGCATCTTTCCGTATATCATATTGGCGGACTGTACCGGAAGTTCCATGCCATGCCTCGTTTCCTTTCAGCACATAATTACGGGCAAAAGTTTTCTTTAAATAACCGGAAAATTCTGTCAGCCGCTGCACATCATTTTCATTGATCAACCCACGAAGGTCGGGCGGAATATTCAATAATAGAACGGAATTATAGCCTACTGATTTGAAATAAATATCCGTCAGATGATTTAAAGACTTCACCTGCTTATCCTGATCGGCATGATAAAACCAACCCGGACGGATGGAAACATCGACCTCAGAAGGATACCAGAAAAGTTCGGTAGCGCGAGCCACTATATCACGTCCGCCTAAGTCCTTTGCCTTGCCGAAGATACCCAATTCTTTATTCTGTTCGCCGGAACGGGGATAGATACCCGGAGTCAGAGCTGTAGCACTCCATTCTGTTTCACGACCGATACCTTTTTCATTGCCTACCCAACGAACGTCATCACCCATGATAGCAGTAACTGCTTTAGGTTGCAGGCGACGAATGGTTTTCAATATAGCATCCCAATCATAGATTTGCTTTTTACCGTTAGGACCTTCACCGTTGGCACCGTCAAACCACACTTCATGGACTTCACCGTAATTGGTAAGCAATTCGGTCAGTTGCTCGATGAAGAACTGGTTGTAGGCAGGAGAATCACCATAGCAAGAGGCATTACGATCCCACGGGGAGAGGTAAACTCCAAACTTGATGCCATACTTCTTGCAAGCATCGCGCAATTCACGTACCACGTCTCCCTTTCCATCTTTCCAGGAAGAAGAGGCTACGGAGTGACGAGTAGTTTTGGTAGGCCAGAGACAGAAGCCATCATGATGTTTGGCAGTGATGATGGCCATCTTGAAACCGGATTCTTTAAGAGTCCTCACCCATTGTTCGCAGTCCAGCGAGGTAGGATTAAAGATGGCAGGATCTTCAGTACCATCTCCCCACTCTCGTCCGGTGAAAGTATTTACACCGAAATGCAGGAAAGCGGTCAGTTCCATACGCTGCCACTCCAGTTGTTGGGGAGTGGGTACAAGGCGTGAAGCCATTTCTATCTTTTCCGCCGCTGTAGCACCAGCGGGAAAAGCAACGTGCTTTTCATAATAAGTCTCTTGTGCCTGCAATCCGGAAAGGATGGTAAGACTGAGAACTGTAGTTAGAATCAGGTTTTTCATGCTATCTTATGTTATAGGTTTCGATCTATTTCAAAGGACGGATTGTAAACCGGAATGTGTAATCCTGCACAGGTACACGATACTGCGGCAATACTCCAGGGCCACAGGTAGCCGTACCGACTCCTGCCTGTGCTGCATCCAGGTGAACAGTTATCACTCCTTCGCGCCGCAATTGATAGATATGCGTTGCCGCATCCAGATTCTCATCCGTAAAAGGAATCACACTAAACTGGAACGAGGCATCGGAACGGAATGCCAGCCCCTCACCTGCCTCATCAGCAAGTTGCATCCAACGGACATCCGTACGGTTACCCGTTGCCTGCGGACGAACATAATAGTGAAACATGCGCTCCACATCGGTATGATAAATACCTATTTTACCGGATTGGTTACGATCCATATAAGTTTCATGCGCTCCACGCCCCAGATAAGACACCTGACTGTAAGTATCGGGCATTTCAAAAGTAAGCCCTACACGCGCCAGTGAAGAGATAACGGTGGTATCCGGCACGAAGTGTGTCTGTATATCCAATTCGCCGTTTTTCTTTAATGTATAGATGAAAGAAGCAGTTCCCACTTTTTCACCACGGACATTCAATAATTCCACTTCGGCACGTCCACCACGGGTAGAGGTCTTCACGGTAAGGGCACGCTGTGTCAACTGATCCAACCCGGCTTTCTTCCAAGCTTTGGCTCCTCCTACTTTTTCACGGTTATCATTATCCGTCACCGGACGATAGAGGCTCAATGTAACAGGGGAAAACAGTAATTCTTTCCCATTATAAATATAAGAGCGAAGCGCCCCTGTTGCCGGATCTATATTCATTTCCACCTTACCCGAAAGTTTAGTTTCCGGAGTCCGGTAGTTCTTATTACCCGAAAGAACAAACTGGTCATAGGCTACCTCATAATCCGTATTAATAAACGGAGCAGCATCCACAGGCGTCCAACTTAAGTTCAGATAAGCTTCACGAACATCAGAAGGTAAACGTACAGCACCCAGCGTAACTTCAACGGTGGCATGCGGAGCGGCATCTACCCGACGAGTACCGTCAGCAATCACTTTCCCATGATCACCTACCACCTGCCAGTGTAAGGTATAAGCATTGAGATTCGTAAAATCATACCAATTCTTTATACTTAAAGTCAAGTTGCTCTTATCAACTAGTGTAGCCTTTATATATTGATATGCTTTCTTCACTTCCAGCAAATGCGGATGAGGTTCGCGGACAGCATTCACCAGACCATTGCAGCAGAAGTTTCCAAAACTGGGTACATTCTTCGGACCATAATCGCCACCGTAAGTCCAATACCAACGACCATCGGCATCTATTTCACGGAAAGACTGATCTACCCAATCCCAGATACAACCGCCCTGCACTATAGGTTCTGTTTCGAAAACATCCATGTATTCTTTCAATCCGCCTCCGCTATTGCCCATAGCATGCAGATATTCAGTCATGATAAAAGGACGATATACTTTCGGTTCTGTCTGGCGGGCATAGGCCAGCAATTCTTCCACACTGCGGTACATACGGCAGTAGATATCCGTATTATAATTCTGTTCGGCACGCTCGTATTGTATAGGGCGGGTGGTTTCAACGGACTTCATCCAATCATATGTCCGTTCAAAGTTGATTCCGTTACCCGCTTCGTTGCCCAACGACCAGATCACGATACCCGGATGGTTCTTGGCACGCTCGTACATACGTTGCGTACGGTCCATGTGTGCAGGTAGCCAGGTGCTATCCTTTGCCAATGAAGCCGGGCCATACCCCATGCCATGCGATTCAATGTTTGCTTCATCTATCACATAAAGGCCGTAACGGTCGCAGAGTTGATACCAGTACGGATGTGTCGGATAATGTGAGTTGCGCACAGTATTCAGGTTATGTTGTTTCATCAGGCGAATGTCTTCTTCCATCAGTTCTTTGCTGACAGTACGTCCCAACTGTGAATGTTCATGCCGGTTAGCACCTTTTACCAATACAGGTACCCCGTTGATACAGAAACGGCCATCCTTGATTTCGGAAGTACGGAAACCGACTTTGCAACCGGTCAGGTGTGTTATATGTCCTGCATCATCTTTCAACGTCAATATCAATGTATAAAGATTCGGGTATTCTGCACTCCAACGTTTTACATCAGGAAGGGACTGTTCGTCAAAGGTAATAAAATTACTCAAACCACGGCTCTTGACCGGTATTTCATTTTGCAAGATTGTCTTTCCGGCAGTATCTTCCAGACTATATGCCAAAGTAGACACACCAGTCGCACTTCCTTCAACCGTTACATCAAGGCCGAAAATTCCTTCCTTATACTCTTTCTTATCCAAAGAAGAAGTTACTTTATAATCAGCTATAAACTGGCGTGGAGTACTGTAAAGATAGACATCCCGTTCAATACCACTCAACCGCCACATATCCTGACACTCCAGATAGGAACCTGCACTCCAGCGATATACTTCAAGTGCCACGGTATTTTCTCCTTCCTGTACATAGTCCGTGATATCCCATTCGGCAGGAGTCTTTGAACCCTGGTTATAACCCAGCATATGTCCGTTCACCCAGATATAATAGAAAGAGATCACACCTTCACAGCAAATCACGATGCGACGGTCTTTCCAGTCAGCAGGAACCGTGAACGTACGGCGATAAGAACCTACTTCGTTCTCTGCATAAGGTACCAGCGGAGGATTCTTTTTGAAGTTGAACAAAGGATCATCAAATTCATAAGTTTCGTTCACATAAATAGCCGTACCATATCCCTGACGCTCCCAGTTACCGGGTACATCGATATCTGCCCATCCGCCCGTATAGAACGAAGGTTTATAAAAGTCTTTCGGACGATGATCGGGATTCTTCACCCAGTGGAATTTCCACTTACCGTTCAGACTCATATAATAAGGTGATTGCTCATAATTCCCTTCACCCGCAGCATCAGCATTCGCATAAGGCCATATATAAGTATGTGGTGCCAGTTTGTTTTTTCCGATGGCATACTGGCTCTGCCATTCCGGCTGTACAGTCTGTGCTATAGCAGGGGTGGTAAGCAGGCAAGTCAGACACAAGCTCAACAGGGTCTTTTTCATGGTACTATATCTCATTTTTCTAATTTTCTATTCTATTATTATCTCATCAAAGTATATCCTCGCTTCCTGTCCCGGACGTACATGCGTGAAAGGACAGTCTCCTGCTCCACGGGCTACTACACGAACATAACGTGCCTCTGTCCCTATTTCAAACGGGATATCTTCTCTAAATACACCTTCACGGAAGATTTCGTTCTTTGTGTAGCTGCACTCACCCACTTTGCGATACTCCTTGTCATCACCCGAAATCCAGACTTCTATTTCAGCAGGTTTATGCACTGCCATGCCATAATTCGTTATAGAGCCTAACGTTAGTTTATTCACCAATTCCGGTTTCTTCAGGTCGAGGGTGAAAGTAACCGTATCGCTTTTCATCCAGGAACACCATTCCAGATCGGTATATTTCTGACTTCCCCGTATCCCGTTTGTCAGCATATAAAGATCTCCTGTACCGGCACTCTTTACAGGCTTCGCCGTCGCTTTATTCCAGATGACAGGCAACTCCAGCATTTGTCCCAATTGCTCGTTTCCGGCAAAGGTTGCTGCCTTAATAGTTTTGGCCTCTGTAAGCATCAACGGTTTTGTATAAAGGGGTGATTGTGCAGTCGGCACACTGCCATCCATTGTATAACGCACCTGTACATCAGGGCGAATACAATCCAGTTCTACTTGCAGACGACCCTCTTTCGGAGTTACAGTCTGTTGTATATTATACATGGAACGGGCATAGACAATGCCTTTTGCAGCCAAGTGTTCATTAAAGTGGTCCATAGCTTTCAGGTAAGAGGCCCAGTTCTTGCGTGCAGGCTTTGTCCAGGCAACTTCCGCCAATGCCGACAGGCGGGGGAAAAGCAGGTAGTCCACATCTGCCGGAGAGTTACAGAACTCTGTCCACATACACGCCTGAACACCCATTAGCAGAGATGCAGCCTGCGGTGTCCAGTCTTTCTGCACAGGTTCATAGTCATAGACATCTTTCAGCGTGTTATTTCCAAAATAGGTAATAGGTTCGAACCATTGGGGACCTTGATAGCGGATGAGATACAATATCCGGGCAGGAGTCATGATAAAGCGGTGACCCAATTCGGCAGCTTTCAGTGCAGCCTGTCCGTAACCTTGCCATCCAAGGATAATGCTCCCTTCGGGGATTCTGGCATTCGTCAGTTCATCCCATCCTATCACTTCACGTCCCTTATTCTGCACATACCGTGCTACCCGTGCCATGAAATAGCCTTGCAATTCTTCTGTATTCTCCAAATTCTCCGCTTTCATTCGCGCCTGGCACAACGGACATTCTTCCCAATGTGTCTTTCTCGCCTCATCACCACCTAAATGGATATATTTTGAGGGAAACAATTCGAGTACTTCATCCAGAATATCTTGCAGGAAAGTAAATACACTGTCATTTCCTGCGCAAAAGATAACATCCGCATGATTCCCGCCTAAACCGGGCAATACACCGATAAATTTATCCACTACCGGACAGGAGAGCAAAGGGTAAGCAGCCAATGCAGCATTGCTATGTGCTGGCATTTCTATTTCCGGGATCACTTCGATATGCCGTTCCTGAGCATAGCGCACGATCTCGCGGATTTCATCCTGCGTATAGAATCCTTTTTCCACAGTAGGTTCACCCTGACGGGGATTACGACGTTCGGGGAACGTCTTGCCCGGACGATCTACACGGCATGATCCTATTTCTGTAAGCGAGGGGTATTTCTTAATTTCAATACGCCAACCATTGTCATCTACCAGATGCAGATGTAACTTGTTCAACTTCAGCATCGCCATACAATCGATAATACGCAACAAGTTTTCCTTGGGGGAGAAAAAACGTGCCACATCTACCAATAGTCCCCGATAACCGAAACGGGGTTGGTCGGTGATAGTCAATGCCGGAACAGTCCAATCGACGTTCTCCTTCACTTGTTCACTTTCAATTGCAGAAGGAAGCAATTGACGGATACTTTGAAGGGCATAATAGAAACCTTGCAGATCGGAGGCACGGATGGTTATCTTCTTAGCCGTTATCTCCAGTTTGTAAGCTTCACTTTTTAAGGTAACGTCCGTCACCAGACAGACATCACCTTTCCGGCTATCTACCTTTATGCGGGGAGTAAAACCTGCCGCACGGGTAAGAAGTCCGGTGAACTGGTGCACTTGCTCAGCTTGTCCTTCATTCTCTACTGCGAAACTCGTCTTAGCGGAGAAGTGGAAGTTACCCGTGCCCGGTACTAAACTCACCGGGCAGGGAACTAATGAAAAGGGTTGTGTCAAGTTATCAGCCTGAATGTTTGTTACTGCCAGGAACAGACAAAGCAGTACTGTATATATATATTTCATAAGGTCATAGCGTTTGATAATATGAATTATTCTTTATCTCTCTCTGGGGAAAAGCGTACCGGATCATTGTATTGTTCCTGCAATGCCGTAAGTTCGGTTTTCAGTTCCTTCACAATGTCTTCCGTACCCGGTTGTCCATAGATGTTACGCATTTCGGTCGGATCGGCCTGTAAATCGTACAATTCCCATTCATCGATGTCATTATAGAAATGAATCAGCTTGTAACGTTCGGTACGTACGCCGTAATGCCGCTTCACCATGTGTTCAGCAGGATATTCATAGAAGTGATAGTACAGGGATTTCCGCCAGTTTTCAGGTTTTTCACCTTTCAGTAATGGAACCAGGGAAAGTCCCTGAATATCTTCGGGCACCTTCACACCGGCCAGTTCCAGGAATGTGGGTGCATAGTCAATGTTCTGTACCAACTCTCCGATGTCTCCTTTACGGTCGAAACCTTTCGGCAAACGCATAATCAGCGGTGTATGCATAGATTCTTCATACATGAAACGCTTGTCGAACCATCCGTGCTCACCCATATAGAAACCTTGATCGGAAGTATAAACAACTAATGTGTTATCCAGCAATCCTTTCTCTTTCAGGTAATCGAGCACACGGCCTACATTATCATCCAGAGATTTCACAGTCTTCATGTAATCGCGGATATAGCGCTGGAACTTCCAATTGGCAAGTTCTTTACCCTGAGGATTCTTTTTATAGAAATCATCGATGATAGGACCATAGAACTTATCCCATGCGGCACGCTGACCTTCATCCATCCGACCGATATATTTCTCATAAAGAGACTTCAACCGGGTTTCTTTGTCCGGATGTAGCATTTTGAGGTCATAGATCATATCCATATCCTTCACAATGCTCATTTCCTGTGCGGCAGCGGCAGGACGTCCTTCGTAATCGTCGAAGAAATTGTCCGGTAGCGGGAAGGTCTTGTCTTCATAAAGTGCAAGGTTGCAGGTATCTGCCAACCAGTTACGATGAATCGCTTTATGATGAATTAAAATACAGAACGGCTTATTGGTATCCCGCTGATTTTCCATCCAGTCGATAGCATCATCGGTAATGATATTGGTCACATATCCGTGCTTCTGTATCGTATCATTGTCCTGAGTGATAAAATCAGGATTATAGTAATCACCTTGTCCGGGCACGATCTCCCAGTAATCAAAACCCGTAGGCAAACTTTCCAGGTGCCATTTACCAACCAACGCAGTCTGATAACCGGCCTGTTGCAAAAGTTTAGGGAAAGTTTGCTGCGAAGCATCGAACACGCAAGTTGTGTTATCATAGAATTTATTGGCACAACTGTGCTTGCCCGTAATCATACAGGCACGGCTGGGACCACTCAGAGAGTTAGCCACAAAGCTGTTTGTAAAACGTACTCCGTCGGCTGCAATGCGGTCCAGGTTCGGCGTTTCCATGTAGCGGTGGTCATAACAGCTCATCATCTGGGCTGTGTGATCATCCGTCATGATGTATACTATATTATATTGCTTTTGTTCCTCAGCTTTCTTTTGTGAAGTACATGAAGTCATGGATGCCACAGCAGCGGCACCGGTCAGAGAAAAAAGCAATCCTGATTGTATCGTGTTCATAATCGAATCTAATTAAATATTTAAAAATCCGGATGTGGAATGCGAGGGTGGAAGACAACTCCCACCCCGCATCCGGGAAAATCTAATAACCTATTGTAAACTCTATAGATTCCGGATGATTAATAACCAAAGTTATTATCGTTATTCGTGAGGCCCGGATTAGCATCTATTTCACTGGTAGGAATCGGCAGAAGCAAATTCTTTTTCAGGAAGTCATCCGTCAGATTACCATTGTTCAGGAGACGATCTGCAAAGTTGTTTACACTTGAAGTATAATTCTTTTCTCCCAATATGGTCAGTTCATGAGTAGTATTCAGTTCCAGGAACTTCTTGAAGTATACCGTACCGCGGATACGTACCATATCGTAAATGCTGGGTTCGCCGCAAAGCTCGATGATACGCTCAAAATACAATTTTTCCGTAACCTGTTCTTTGGTAAGTGATGCCGACCAGTCTGCAGGTTGTGCAGAAGAAACGGCTCCGGATTTGCGGGCACGGGCCAGTACTTCATTGGCCAGGCTGATAGCTTTCGGAGTATCACCCAGTTCATTGTAAACGTCAGCCATCAGTAACAGCATTTCAGCGTAACGATAAACCATTAAGTTCTTGTGAGCCATCGTACCTGTCTGTGTCTGATCGTACAACTTACCGAAGTACGGCCACTTTTCTGCATTACCTGTTTTTGCAAAGTCATTTACAGCTTTTGCTACTGAAGAGTTATACGGAGATGCCCCGTGCGTAGCCTCATAATTATCACAAACGCTAAGGCTCGGGTTCTTCGGATTAGGAAATTCTGCATAAGGCATCTTGGCTGTAACCTCCATATTCACATTGTTCGATCCGGGCACTGTCATATCAGTATATTTGATTTTCCAGTAAGGGTACGTACATACAGAGTCGTTAGCACAAAGTGCAGTACCAACCTGAGGTTTCGGATTAGCTTGATTATTACCGTTACGAGCTCTCCACTTTGTCAAGAAGTTAACATCAATACGGGGATCTCCCGGGTAAGTACCTTCATGCATATCATAAGCGAACTTAGCTACACGATACGTACTCCAGTTGATGCCACTGGTAGAAGCCTGGGGAGCAAAGCGATTACTGCCACGATTGTAGCAACCGTTCGCATTTCCCGTTGAATAGTTCATCTGGAAGATAGACTCCTTGGAGGTTGACACATATTCACCAAACAAATTGGCAAACTTAGGTTCCAACGAATAAACATGACTTGTGTATACTGCATCAAACATGTTTTTTGCATTTTGCCAATTGGCGGCAGCATCTATACCCAGAACAGCCATCTTATAATACACTTTACCCAGGAAAGCTTTTACAGCCCAGGAATTAGCACGTCCCACTGCTGATTTTTCAGAAATAGACAGAGCATCCACCAGGTCCTGTGTGATTTGTGAGAACACCTCTTCACGGGGTGAACGGGCAATAGAAATACCTTCGGAAGAGGAAGCAACCGTTTTCAAAGGAACATCACCAAAAGTGGAAACCAAATTATAGTAAGCCAGTGCTCTCAAAAATTTAGCTTCGCCACCCTTCTGAGTCTTGACTGCTGCACTCAGCCCGCTCTTATCAATACTTTCCAGGAAAGCATTGATTTCGGCTATCGCCTTGTACATACCTCCCCAAGCCAAGGATACCAAGCTATTGGCAGCCAATGTATTCAGCGAGTTTAAATCCTCAGGACGTTGTGCCCATGCAAGACCCGAAGCTACAATAGGAGCTTCCTGCCACATCTGTCCGTAAGCATTAGGAGCCGACATATAACCATAGCATCCCAACAGGGCTAATTCTGCATTATCTTCGGTCTGGAAAACAATATTGCTGTTCTGAGAGTATAAGGGATCTTCATTCAGTAAAGAGTCACAGGCTGAAAAGCTGCACAGTACAGCCAAAGACAGTATATAATATTTATATCTTTTCATATTCTTCATGTTTTTAATATTAGAAAGTCAAGTTTAAGCCGAATATAAACGAACGCGGAGTCGGATAAGCACCCATATCTACGCCCGGACGAAGACCGTCGAAACCGAAAAAGTTTACATCAGGGTCGTAGCCACTATAGTTGGTAATAATAAATGCGTTCTTAACGGAAGCATAAACCGAAGCATTCTGGAAACCAATCTTGCTCATCCATGTTTTCGGTAATATATAGTTCAGAGTAATGTCGGCACAACGCAGATAACTGGCATCTTCTACATAGCGGTCCATAACATAGTTCTGTATAACGAATGTGGAACTCGGATACAGGTTGGAATGATTACTTTCTGTCCACATATTCTGATAAGCTTTACGGGTGAGATTATTAGATCTGGTTCCCGGAGTATTAACATAGCGGTTGTTGGTATTCAGAATATCTTTGCCTTGTACACCGGCAAACGAAGCCGACAGGCTCAGGTTTTTCCAGGAAATATTTGTAGAGAAACCGTAGGTAAAATCAGGATTCGGATCACCGATAACATCACGGTCGTTTACATTTACATCACCGTCTCCATCGCTATCTACAAATTTGATATCGCCGGCTACCGGAGTAACCTTATTAAATGTCTTGTAATAACCAACCGTGCCGTCTTTTTTAGTATATCTCACACCTTGTTCTGTTATATCTTCCGGCTGTACGATACCCTGTGTAACATATCCGAAGAACAAGCCCGGAGCTTCACCTTCCAAGAAGACGTGACCTACACCGAAGTGGTCGCCTATCGAGTTACCATAATATCCTACTTTCTCACCCAGGAAACCAAAGTCAGATGGCAGAAGTCCCAACTCGGCAATCTCGCTCTTGTTGAAACCGATGTTACCGCTTACGCTCCACTTCCAATCTTTCTTATCAATAATCTGTGCGTTCAGAGAGAGTTCAACACCATTATTCTTCATTGATCCCTGATTATAATAAGTGGAAGCAAATCCGGCAGAACCCGGCAGAGTTCTGGAAATAAGCAAATCAGTAGTCTTCTTCTGATACACGTCGAGAGTACCACTCAGGCGTGAGTTAAACAAACCGAAGTCTAAACCGGCATTCCATGAAGCTGTCTTTTCCCATTTCAAGCTGTTATTTGACAGGTTGGTTACCGTAAAGGCTGTCTGGGCATTGCCGGAACCATCAGCATAATAAAGATTGGAATTAGAACCATACATAGAGAAGGTAGAATACGGATCAATACTTTGATTACCGGTAACACCATAGCTCACACGAATCTTCAACTGGCTCAACCAAGAGATATTTTTCATAAACTCTTCCTGTTCCATACGCCATGCCAACGATGCAGACGGGAAGTATCCCCAACGATTACCTTTAGCAAATTTACTGGAACCGTCAGCACGGAAAGAAGCAGTAATCAAGTACTTGTCGAGAATGGAAAGATTAGCACGTCCCAGATAGGAAACCAACTGGTAGTCTTTCTGGATAGGCTGGGCATTGTTTACATTACCTGCCATGTGAAGACCATTCTCACGCATTTCAAAGAAAGTGAATTGATTGGCAGTAGTATTTTTGTTCAGGAAGTTATAATCTTCGTAAGTAACACCGGCCGTAGCATCCAAAGTTGCGAAGGACTTGAGCTTCGTACTGTAATTCAAGATATTCTCAACGGAAACATTATTCTTATTCAAGTCTGACAATGCCAGCAAACCTTGGTTGTTCATACCTTGGTAAAGTTGCAGACCGTACCAACGCTTGCGCTCATTAATATTCAGGTTACCACCGGTACGAAGGTTATAACGGAAGAACTTATTAATCTTCCAGGTCAGGTCCAGACTGGCTTTGAAAGTTTTATCATCTGTTACGTCTACATAATCATTCAACCAACTGAAAACAGTTGTCTTGTTCTCATTATTAAAGCTGGGGTCACCTTCCGGCATTTCAAATGGAGCATAGTCCAATGCCGTACGTGAGATAGCACCGGTAGAACCTCCCAATGTATTACCACCCGCCATCATATCATTCTGACGAAGTGCACCACTCAAAGACAGGTCAATCTTTACGGCTTTTGATACTTCCGCGCTCAGGTTGGCACGTAAGTCACCCTGTTTCAAAGAAGTTTGCTTTACCGTACCGTTGATGTCCTTGAAATTGGCAGATATATAATAGGTAATCTTATCCGATCCACCATTCAAAGACAGAGAATAATTCTGTGAGAATGCCGAAGTATAGATTTCCTTCTGCCAGTTGCGGTAGGTTACAACGTTGTAGGTTTCGGGATTATTAGCATCATATTTGTCGTAAGAACCATTGAATACATATCTTACCTGGTCGCCTACAATATGAAATGGAACAAGGCCATCCTGAATTCTGCTATTTGCATAATTAGCATACTCTTCCAGGTTGATCATATCCAGCAGGTTCGTAGTATTGGCAATCGTGAACGTAGCCGAAGCATTGACTTTAGCTTTTCCAGCCTTACCTTTCTTAGTAGTAATCAGGATTACACCGTTGGCACCACGCGAACCGTAGATAGCGGTTGAAGAAGCATCTTTCAAAACAGTAATGTCTTCAATATCGCCAGGGTTCAAAGATGACAACGGATCTTGATTGATCTGGAAGTCTCCACTGATACCTGAAGAAGCAAATTCACCTGTTGAAGCTTGCGGTACATTATCAATAACATACAGCGGCTGGTTGTCGCCACGAAGCGAACTGGCACCACGAATCGTAACCGAAGAAGCGGAACCAACAGCCGAAGAAGTAGAGTTAACGACCAGACCTGCCACTTTACCGGACAATAAGTTATCAAGAGAAGTAGCCTTAGCCGCATCATTCGGATCAGGACGCAGGCTGGTTAACGCACCGGTTACATCACCTTTACGGGCTGTACCGTAGGCCACTACCACTACTTCATCCAACACTTGCGTATCATCTTTCAATGATACATTTATTACGGTCTTGTTTCCCACAGGGACTTCCTGTGTTTCATAACCGATAAAAGAAAATACTAATACGGATTTAGAGTTGGGAACATCGATCTTATAGTTACCATCCACATCGGTAATGGTTCCTAAAGACCCTCCTTTTACTTGTACATTGACGCCAGGTACACCTTCATTGGTGCTGTCAATCACTTTACCTGTCACCTTAATCGTTTGCTGTGCCAAAGCAGCGGCAGTAGATGTCAAACAGAGCAGGCATACCAGAAATACATTCAATAATTTCTGTCTCATAGAATTAAATTTAAATTAGTTATAAACTATCGTTAACATTGATTTGTGATGCAAATGTAAAACGATAGCAAAGGAGTGTCTGTACAAGATTCACTATTTCCAGGTTCAAAATTGACTATCCGGACGACAAAAACAAATAATAGTCAAAACTGGAGGCGAAGTAGACAAATTTGGAGCTTATTTCCAAGTAATTTCATGCAAATTGTATTGTGCGGTTCGCAACAAAAGAGTATTTTTGCTCCAACCTATCCACAATACCCATGAGAAAAACCCTGTTAACCACATTACTATTATTCCTGCTACTGTCCTTTTCATACAAGGTGGCAGGAAATACCCAATATGCTTTCCAACAGATAAGTACACAGAACGGTCTGTCTTCTTCGGTTCGCTGTCTGGTAGTGAGCCATGAGAAAGGGTATGTCTGGATTGGAACAAGATCAGGTATCGGACGCTTCGATGGCTACGAACTCAGGAAATACCTCCACGATAATATCACTCACATCATTGAAGACAAAGAAAATACCATTTGGGCCATTACTCCCAAAGGGCTTTTCTACTACAATTATCAGGAAGATGAATTCCGGCAGGCACGCGATGAGGATAATAATCCGGTAATAGCTACCTCCATTTGTCCTTGGGAAGACGGTGTATTATTCGGTGGAAGCGGCAAATTATATAAGTATGACTATGCCAATCACCAAATCAGATTTCTGTGTGCCCTCACCAATAATAAGTATAACATTACCAGCCTCCAGAAATGGGACGATCATACCCTGATGTGCACCAACCGATGGAGTCGTGCACTACTCATTGATCTCCCGGCAGGTCAGACCCATCCCGTACCTTTCGAAAGCAACGAACTGATAGCCACTCTTATCGACAAAGATGGTAATATATGGGTGGCTCCTTACCATCAGGGTGTGAAGTGCTACGACCGGAACGGCAAGCTTCTTCACTCTTATGATACCACAAACTCCCGGTTGCAGACCAATGTAGTACTTTCTTTAGCCGAACGCGACGGGCAGATATGGGTGGGTACGGATGGTTCCGGTATCTATATTCTGAATCCCAAGGACGATACGATGTCTGTTCTTGTGCGAGTTCCCGGAGATCCATACTCACTACCTGCGAACTCAATCCTTTATTTATATACTGACTCCAATAATAATATGTGGGCAGGCAGTGTGCGTGCCGGTTTGATACACATCAAAGAAGCAGGAATGAAGATATATTCAGATGCATTGCCCGGATTTGAATACGCACTCAGTGAAAAGTCGACACTCAGCATCTACCAGGATGAAAAAGAAGACATATGGATTGGAACAGATGGCGGCGGAATCAACCGCCTTAATCCTGTCACTAAGAAATTCCACCATGTACTCTCTACCTGGGGAGATAAAGTATCTTCCATCACAGGGGTAGATCAAAGACACCTTCTGGTTTCCTTATTCAGCAAAGGGTTATTCTTTTTTGATAAACAAGCCGAAAGCTACCAACCACTTATTATCATCAACGATAGTATAAACACCCTCTTATGCAAACGGGGAAAAACGGTTAATGTATTCCGGAACACACCGGAAACGATATTATTATTATCCGAAATGCCTTATAGCTATCACTTAGTCCGGAAAGACTTCACGCCTATTCCTCTGGATAAACCTGCCCAAGATGTCGTCGGCACGCTCCTGCCTATATGCCAGAACGGTTTCGTTTCCTATCTGCATGATTTCAAACGGATTTACCGGATCGATTCCCGAAAGAACCGGTTAGAAACCTTATACAGTTGCAAAGGTGATACCATATTCAATTCTGTAGCTACCGATGAAAACGGGATTTTCTGGATAGGAAGCAATTATGGACTCAGTTACTATTCCATGGAAAAACAGCAATGCGTCAATATTCCCAATAGTCTGATCAATGAAATTAATTCACTGATTTGTGATCAGCGGGGACGTGTATGGATAGGAGCGGACAGCAAACTGTTCGCCCACCTGATTCAAGGGGGAGAATTTATTCTTTACGGGGAGTCAGATGGAATCATTCTGAACGAGTATCTGGAGAAGCCCCGTTTACTTTCCACGCAAGGCGATATCTATATGGGAGGTGTCAACGGACTGCTTTGTATCAACAAACAACTCCCTGACGAACCAAACGCCCCTCCTATTCTTGAACTGGCAGACGTTTGGGTAGGCGGAGAACGTATGAATGCCTTGATGAGCACCGGACGAAGACTGAAAGTAGAAGAACAAAGTAAGCCCATCACCATTAAAATCATTGCCCACGATAAAGATATCTTCCGCAAACCGATGTATCGTTATACCTTACTCGGCATGGAAGGGCAAGTGATTTACTCCTACCAACCGGAACTGACATTAAGCGGACTGCCTGCAAGAACCTACCAAGTGATGGCTTCCTGCAGTACCCGTACCGGGGGATGGACTAAAGATTATCAGATTCTGGAACTCGTAGTCTTACCACCGTGGTACAAATCCAACTGGTTTATCAGTATTTGTTTCATATTGATAGTTTCAGGGGTAATACTGGCATTCTTCTCCCTGTTGCATCGCAAGGAAAACAAGTTGAAATGGGCCATGAAGGAACATGAGCAACAGGTTTATGAAGAGAAAGTACGTTTCCTTATCAATATCAACCATGAATTGCGCACCCCACTCACCCTGATACACGCCCCGTTAAAGCAATTGCTGGAATCACTATCGCCGGAAGACGACAAGTATCCGGTTATCCAAAGCATCAGCAAACAGTCCGGACGCATGAAGAACCTTCTGAATATGGTGCTGGATGTACGCAAAATGGAGGTAGGGCAAAGCACCCTGAATGTAGGAACTGTAGAATTAACTCCATGGATAGAACAACTTATAACAGATTTCAGACCGGAAGCCCAGTTAAAAGGCATCTCCATCTTATATAGTCCCGGACCGGAAGTGAATACTCTTTGCTTTGATAAAGAGAAATGTACTACCATATTAATAAATCTGCTGATCAATGCGTTGAAATACAGCCCTGAGAACAGTCTGATTCGTGTAACGACCAGCCTGTCAGACGATAAGAACCGTGTACGCATCTCTGTTTCCGACGAAGGTCCCGGATTGAAAGATATAGATATAAACAACTTGTTTATCCGTTTCTATCAGGGCAACAATAGCCGCCCCGGAACAGGCATCGGCCTCTCCTACTCTAAAATTCTTGCAGAGCAACATGGCGGAAGTATAGGTGCCTATGACCATGGAGATATGTCCGGTTCTACCTTCTGGTTCGAACTGCCGCGAGACATACAACCGGGAAAGGTTACTCTGCAACCCCAAGCCTATTTGAATGAGTTGCTGGCTCCCACCCAGGAAGTCGAAAGCATCCCAAGCGATATACTAAACAAAGAGGATACCCAAAATTGTACATTGCTGATCGTGGATGATAACAAAGATCTGACAGATTATCTATTCTCCGCCCTTAAGAATAAATTCAAAGAAATCCGGGTAGCTTATGACGGTGAAGAAGCCTTGCGTATCTGCCGTGAATCTTCACCAGAAATTGTAGTCAGTGATATTCAGATGCCACGTATGAATGGCTATGAATTATGCAAGCATATCAAAGAAGACCTGGAAATCAGCCATATCCCCGTTATCCTGCTTACAGCCCGCAATGATGAGGAAAGCCAGTTATTCGGTTACAAGAACGGAGCGGATGCATACCTGACCAAGCCTTTCGAAGTAGACATACTTTATACCGTTATCCAAAGCCAACTGAAGAATCGCGAACGGATACGGACACGTTATGCTGAAGCCGGACCACTCCCCCTGCCACAGGAAAGTACATTCAGCTCGGCCGATGAAAAATTCCTCAACCGCCTGAATAAACTGATCTCCGAGAATCTGGATAACCAGCAAATGGGTGTACCGTTCCTTTGTACGGAATTAGGTATCAGCCGTGCAGGTCTTTACAACAAGCTGAAAGCATTGTCGGGAATGGGGGCCAATGATTATATCACCAAACTACGGATAGAACGGAGTGCCTGGCTGCTTACCCATACCGCGCTCAGCATCGTTGAAGTCGCAGACCAGACAGGGTTCTCAACTTCCCGCTATTTCAGTACGGTGTTTAAACAATACATGGGATGTTCGCCCACTCAATATAAGGAAGAACATAAACCTATAAAGGGAGAAAGTTGAAGGTGTAATGCCGTCTTTTGCAATACATCTTTATGCTATCAGCTACAGATCAGGTAATGTAACAGGAAACATCTCGCTATCTCTGTGTTCCCGCTTAATAATCTCTTTCATCTGCTTCACAATATCGGGATGAGCAGCTGCAATATCATGATCTTCATGTACATCATTTGCGAGATCATACAGATAAGGTGTCCCTTTCTTAACCAATAATTTCCAGTCTCCCATACGGACACCAATCTGATCTGTTTCATGGAACTCCCAATAAAGGAAACCATGTTTTTGCTGCTTGCCGTCGTCCCCCAACAAGGTCGGAACAAAAGAGATGCCGTCGAAGCAATCATTCTTTATCTTCTTATTTATGTATTTCTTCGGGAACGCTTTATCCTCCATCAACTCACAGAATGTAGGCATCACATCGTAGAAAGCCAATTGGTGATCATTCACCTTGCCTGCTGATACATGCCTAGGCCAACGCACAATAAAGGGGATTCGTATACCACCCTCATGGCATTGCCGTTTCAGACCACGTAGCTTACCATCCCTCCCAAAGAATTCCGGATCCGCTCCACCCTCTTCGTGGGGGCCGTTATCACTGCTAAAGATAACAATCGTATTATCATCAAGACCTTTCTCTTTCAGCTTCTTCAAGACTTCGCCTACATAACTATCAAGGCGGGTGATCATACCGGCAAACTCAGCATGGGTATGCTCCACGGCATTGTATCGCGAACCTTCGGAACCTCCCCAGGTTTTATCTCTGAAGAATTGCTTTTTGTAGCCTTTCAAAATGGAGTCATTAGGCTGCGCCAGTTCGGCATGTGGAAGCGTATAAGTGAAGAAGCCATAAAAAGGTTGTTTGCCATCCTGCTTATCAATCCACTCCATGGCTTTCTGATGAATCAGGTCGGCAGAATATTGCGAACGCTTTTTGTAATCATCACCAAACATGGGATAATTGATGTTGTCTTCCATTACAATACGTACGACTCCGGCATCCCCTTCCTCTTTACTGTATCTGTTCAAGAAGTTGGGATAGTATAAATGTGCCTGGAACTGACATATATAACCGTAGAATTCATCTACACCCCGTTTGTCCGGTGTGGAGCATGAACCTTCGTAGCCGCCTGCCCATTTACCGAAAACTCCTGTAGTATAGCCGTTCTTCTTCATGATTTCAGGCAGAATAATGTGATCTTCATCATACGGTTCCTGCCCCACGACAGAGAAATCTTTATTGATACCGTATGTCACGGTAGGAACATTCTTCCAATATTCTTTATTACCACGCACATGGGTATGTCCGGTGTGCTGCCCGGTCATCAAAGAAGCACGTGAAGGTGCACTAACTGGACTACCGGCATAAGCTTGGGTAAACAGCATACCTTCCTGCGCCATACGGTCAAGATTGGGTGTCTGGATATATTTCTGTCCGTAACATCCCAAGTCGCCATAGCCCATATCATCGCAGAGAATAAAAATGATATTAGGCTTGGATAAATTATTAGCCGCATTGCTATATAAAGAAATAGCGGCCAACAATCCTGTACCCAAAGTTACTTTTATAGATTTCATACCATTGTTTTTCTATTTCACCGGGAAGGTTCATTCACTTCTTCTCACCAAAATCTTCCTGCTGCTTCTCGACTTCTTTCAGCTTCTGCGCATTCTGTTCTTTCTGCAACCGCTCCTGTTCCAACTCAGCAGCCGATTTTACAGCTATTCCTCCCAATCCGGCGGCAGAAGGATTTGAAATAAGCGCCGCCTCTTTCCCCGAATATAGTAACGGATGCTCTGTCGGCACACTCTCCAACTCCAGTACAGCACTGGTGGGCATCTGCGAACCTTCAAACAGCACACTGGCTGTCACCTTTATCTTACCCGGTTTCAAGGTCGACTGTATCAGTACCGGAGCAGTGCCCCACTTTACAGGTGCGGGATTCGCCAATATGGAAGCATCTCCCAGAAGGCGTCCTTCGCCTTCCACATGGAACTTCACATAATAATTATTCAAACGCTTGATATTTCCATTTTTATCGGCAACGGCTGCCACTACTGTTACAAAGTCGGAGCCATCGGCTTTCAGGTCAACTCCTTCATTATCTATCCAAAGCAGCAACTTTTCCGGACGACGTGCCGGGTGCACTTCATGGGTGGCAACCACTTTGCCATCTATCAGCCCTTCGGCCAGCAAAAGCACATCCTCTTGCTTTTTCTTCCGGGACATGGCTTTGTCCATCTGAAAGTCATAAACATCCGGGAAAGTGATAACAGGTGAAGGCATACCGGCTTCTGTCAGTGGCTTGCTGTAAGTAGACACTTTCCCGTCTCTCATGAAAGTAAGCCGTACTTCCTCGCAATTCGAATAAACAGTGACATCCTTACTTGAGAACGGAGTCATTTCATGGGCTATATAAACCATCGGGCCAGTCTCAAAAAGGCGTTCCTGTTTCTCAGGCGAACGCTGTGCCTTGAACATATAGTACGAATACTTGGGCTGACGGAATACATCCATCAATCCACCATAAAACGGATCGGGATGGTAACCACGTTGATGGTCGAACGAGTGCCAGAGGCATCCGCCCACGTGTTGCCGGGGAGTGCGATAAAGAGCATCATAGCAAGTATAAGTATAGGCAGGATTGGCATAATGCCGGGCCTGGATGAGCATAGGTTGCTCTCCCCAGTTGCGTGCTACACGACTGGGTGAGTTATGCGAACTCCAATCATCCACATTGTCGCCCCACTCACGGGTAAAATAGGTAATTTTAGGATCGGCATTCGGATCACCCCAGGCTTTCCCATCAAAAGACGGATGGGTGAAAAGTACCGGGAAATATTCTTTACCACGCGCTCCGCTGTCGCAACCGGAATAACAATAAGGGTAAGGATATTCCTGATCGACCAGTTCACGGGTCTTCTTGGCAAAATCATCCGGATACCAGGTTTCATTCAGGATAGGCTCCCACAACCAGACACAAGCATGGTTACGGTCACGGCGTACCAGATTACGTATATCACTATATACACGTTGTGCAAATTCAGGGGCATCATTCCAGAACTGCCAACCCGGAGTATTGACTATTACAAACAAACCGAGTTCATCGCATGCATCCATGAAAGCAGGGTCTTGCGGACAATGGGCATTGCGGATCACCTTCATTCCGGCATCCCGCAGTTTCTTTGCGTCACGCCAGTGAATGCTGTTGGGTACAGCATTACCTACTACGGCAAAGTCCTGGTGACGATTGGCGCCGATCAACGGTTCTTCATAAGGTTTGCCGTTCAGCCAGAAGCCATCCTTACCTTTAAATTCCACACTGCGGATACCAATACGGCGACGGTAACCATCCACCACTTTTCCTTCGTGGTCGCGGATACGTACAATCAGATTATATAAAGTAGGAGTCTCCGGACTCCACAACAATGGATTCTTTACTGTGATTTTATCTTTTGAAGTAACAGCCTTACCCGGACGTACCTGTATTTTATCATTCAGGAACGCCACCTGAGTACCATCCAGTTGCTGCAATTCATATTCCACAACTCCTGTAAAAGTTTTACGGCTTTCATTACGTAGATGAGCTTTCAGCAATACTTCAGCCGAAGCATCCGATACCTTATCATAAGCCACAAACAGACCGCCACCTGCGACCTCGTCCTCAAAGTTAGGGTCAGTGATAAAGACAGGGTTATGAGCTACCAGCCAGCAATCACGGTAGATACCACCGAAATAGGTAAAATCAAGAACATCCTGTGCCTTTCCGGGAGGATAAGACGGATCATCACTATTGTCCGCCCATACGGCAATCACATTATCCTCTCCCCATTTCAGGGCATCGGTTACATCTACAACCACCGGCAAGTAACCACCAAAATGCTCTTTTATCAACCGGCCATTCACAAACACCTTGCTCTTCCCCATGATGGCTTCAAAATGCAGGAATAATTTCTTTCCTTTCAATGCATCTGCGGGAGTGAAGTGCTTACGATACCAAACTTCACCTTGGTAATTGATACAACCGCTGGCTTCTGTAGGCAGATATTCAATTCCATTAGGCAGGGAGACTACAGCCCATTCCGTATCATCAAAACTTATAGCCTCAGCACCGGCAACGCTTCCTTTATAAAAACGCCAGGCCGGATTCATGGAAAACACTTCACGTCCGGAATTGGGTAATTCGAAGAAACCGGCAGTGGAAAACTCTGGTTGGTGAGACGCCTGCAATGTGCTGCAGGGAACTAACAATAAAACAATTAGAATTAAATAAATGATTTTTCTCATGAAGATAGTATTATTTTAGGTGTACACGATTAACTGTTTATAGCATTTGCTACAAAAATAGGGCAAAACAGAAAAGAAGTACCACAATAATCACTATTTTTTAATCCAATTTTGTCTAATTGCCCATTCATTACCCAACAACCAGTTCTTTCAGGTCATTATATCGCCTAAGGCTTATCCTATTCAGTTACCGGAAAAGCCGAAATACGCAAACGGGCAGCCCCCATCGGTATCAGGGTAATATCTTCCAATATTTCACTTTTAGGAGCATCTTCATTGGGCAACACTCCACATAATCCATATTTGTCTATCCCCCAGGAAGGAATTTTCCGTCCCTTCGCCTTTATCCGGAGAGGTACACTTTGAGTTGTAAATGGATAATCATCAGAAGGCCATTCTTTTCTTTCCAGCTTCAGGCATTGCTCCAAAGCCTTATTATCCAGTTTTAAGGCATAATTCCATGCACTCTTCGGATAAATCTCATAGGTAGGCCATGCGTTCATGTCTGCATCCTTCTGCCATTTAGAATCCCAGATGGCTGTTTCTACACTATTCACTTTTCTATACTCTTCTTCTATCAGTAAGGAGAAAGTCAACGGACCGTAATCCACACTCGCACTATTCTGATTGGTTTCCCAACGTTTGACTGATAACGCCATCGGCAACTGCAACATAACCACATCGCCTTCGTTCCATGTTCTGCATAGACGAATATATTTGCCCGGCTCCATATCAGCATTCACTACGTCTCCGTTCACAAGCACCTTAGCCTCCTTGCACCAAGATGGAACACGCAGGTACAGAGGAAACGAGACTCCATCTTCGGAGGTTTTCAGCACAAAGCGCACAGACTCCTCGAAAGGATAGTTGGTTTCTTCTTTCAGCGTAACGACCGCACCGTTTTCACCCACCTTAGCCTGCGCAATACAAGGCCCATAGAGAACTGCTGCCAAGCCGTTATCGGGAGTTGCAAAAATCAAATTTTCAATATAGTAGGGCCATCCCTGTGCATGATTATGCTGGCAACAACGGCTACTAAAAGGATTCATAGCCAAGAAAGGTCCCCCGTTGTCGATACCCGGCTTATGATTTTGAGAATCACTCACCACCTGGTTAGGACATGTAATGTACCTCAACGCCTTAAAATCGGGCATCACCGCTGCCGGATAAGAATTAAAAGCCACGTCCTCACAATGTTCCGCCCAAAAAGGATCACCGGTCATGCAAAGCATAATCTCATCCGAAGCCATCTGCTCTACAAATCCACAAGTTTCCGTCCCCTGTCTTGGATCTATATATCCCAGACGAGCATTTTCATCTGCACCGAACATACCGCCCGGCACCTGCCCAAAAATACGGCGTACCAAATGATGCACCCGGTAAGAAGCCTCCAAATCTACTGAGTCTCCACTAAGCATATAATAAGTGGCCGGCTCACGGAAGCATTGAGCAATGTTTACATTATGCCAGTTGGGCAATGCCGAGTCATTGGTCCAGTCAGCAGTATTGCGATGTATTTTCTCAGCAAGTTCCAACAAGGATTCATCGCCCGTTCTGTTATAAAGCCAATAAACGCTGTACAGGTTATCACCACCACGGCTATTCTCCCAGTAATCTTCCAGAAAGTTCTCATCGGGCACGGTCAGTTGCCACTTAAAGTAGTTAGTCATCAAATCAATCACCCTGTCATCACCAGAATATTCATAATAGGATTGCAAACACCAAAGCATAATCATATTTGCCCAAAGCTCCCTATTTCCCTTTCGCTCATTGACCGGACCAAAGTATCCATCCGGTTGCTGGCTCTGAATGGCAGCTTCAATCCATATGCGGGTTTCAGCTATCATGGCAGAATCATTCAGAATATATGCCATATTACCATATCCTTTCAACCAGTAAGGCACCTCTTCCCAGCCATGATTGCCTCCTGAACGTAACCAGGCATTGTCTTTCTTATCCAACCACGCACTGATCTCTCCCAATTTGCCTGTCAGACCTTCCTTCTGCAGCAATAGGTACTTTTTCAACCAACCTTCGGGCTGAACATCTCCTACCGGTAACTTAATAAAGTGCAAAGGCTTTAAAGGCAATCTGTTCCCCAGATAATTCATACTAACAGACGACGTAGACGGACGGGATAAAACAGCCACTTCTATTGAAGCATTCTTTTCTGTACAGGACATCAATGCAGTCGCAGCAATGAAAGAGCCAAGCAGCAGACTTTTCATTTTTCTTTTTTCATTAAGCATAGATTTATTTGTTTTAATTATTTCTACAACAACAAAAATACAACTATATAAAAACTTCACAGAACAAAATCCATTCTAAAAATAGAACTATTCTGCCATCCTATCCCATTTTGTACTCCTAATAACCTCCCCAAAAAGATATTATCGACAACCAAAGTCACTATTCAATCAAAACCCGGACCATACCCGGACCGTATCTGCACCCTACTTGCTCCGTACATTCTCCACTCAGAGGTACCTCTACACGGAGAAAGTACGGAGTTGGTACGGAGCAAGTACGTCTCAAGTATAGTCCGGATACAAAACTGAGACTATAAAACCATGTTAATTCCCCACCCAAAAGGGCTTTCACCACTATGTTCATTATCAATGAAATAAACAATGAACAGGGTGTTGAAAACTTCTCTAAAAGTTTTTAGTTAAAACTTGTGGGGAATTGTGGGGAAATGTGTACTTTTACCGTCGCTTATTATAATAAGGTAGCATGATACGTTTTTTGGGCAATATAGAAGCGAAGACCGACGCTAAGGGACGTGTATTTATCCCCGCCGGTTTTCGGAGGCAACTGCAATCTGCTTCCGAAGAGAGACTCGTGCTGCGCAAAGACGTGTTTCAGGACTGCCTGGTACTCTATCCAGAAAGCGTTTGGTTCAAGACGCAAAACCAACTAAGGAAGCGCCTGAATAAATGGAACGCAAAACACCAAGAAATCTTCCGGCAATTTGTGAGTGATGCGGAAATCATGGTTCCCGATGGGAATGGACGCATCCTACTACCCAAACGCTACCTGCAAATGGCCGGCATACAGAGCGATGTACGTTTCATCGGTGTGGACAATACGATAGAAATCTGGGCGAAAGAGAAAACAGAACAACCCTTTATGAACCCGGAAGAGTTTAGCGAAGCTTTGCAGGAAATCCTGGGAGACGAAGAGGATTGGGAAGAAGAGGAAGATGAGTGATTAACGATTAGCGATTAATGGTGAATGGGAAATGAAGAGTTGACATATCATGTACCGGTGTTGTTGATGCCGAGTGTGGACGGAATGAATATCCGGCCGGATGGAACGTATGTAGACGTTACTTTCGGTGGCGGAGGGCATTCACGGGAAATTCTGTCACGCCTGGGAGATGGCGGGCAGTTGCTTGGATTCGACCAGGATGAAGATGCCGAACAAAACATTGTGGACAATCCCCACTTCATTTTTGTACGCAGCAACTTCCGATATCTGCACAACTTCCTGCGTTATCACAACATCGAGGAAGTAGATTCAATACTGGCCGATTTGGGTGTATCCTCCCATCACTTCGATGATAGTGAAAGGGGATTTTCGTTCCGCTTTGACGGTGCATTGGACATGCGCATGAACAAGCGTGCAGGAGATACAGCGGCCGATATCATCAATACATATGCTGAGGAACGGCTGGCTGACATCTTTTACTTATACGGTGAATTAAAGAACAGTCGCAAACTGGCATCTGTAATTGTAAAAGCACGTGCCGAACAGAAGATTACAACCATCGGTGAATTTCTGGAAGTCATCAAACCGCTTTTTGGCCGCGAACGGGAAAAGAAAGAGTTAGCCAAAGTATTCCAGGCATTACGCATCGAAGTTAACCAGGAAATGGAAGCTCTGAAAGAGATGTTATATGCAGCAACCGAGGCTTTGAAACCTGGCGGACGATTGGTAGTAATCACCTACCATTCACTGGAAGACCGGATGGTAAAGAATATCATGAAAACCGGAAATGTGGAAGGTAAAATGGAAAAGGATTTCTTCGGAAATGTACAGACTCCATTCCGGTTGGTTAACAATAAAGTAATTGTACCGGACGATGCGGAAATAGAACGGAATCCGAGATCGAGAAGTGCAAAACTGAGAATAGCAGAGAAAAAGTGATGGTAAGATAATGAAGGATATGGAAGAAAAACAGGTAAACGAAAAAACAGAGAAAGCGAAGAAAGCCAAAAATCGCACATCTCTGAAAAACATTATCGGTGGTGACATTCTGGCTACGGATTTTTTTCGCCGTCAGACGAAGTTGCTCGTAATGATAATGCTGCTGATTATATTCTATATACACAATCGTTATGCTTGCCAGCAGCAAATGATAGAGATTGATAAATTGAAAAAAGAACTGATTGACATCAAATACGATGCTCTTACCCGTAGTTCGGAATTAATGGAGCGGAGCCGGCAGTCACGTATCGAAGAGTATATTGCAAGTAAAGAGAGTGATTTGCAGACATCCACTCATCCGCCGTATTTGATTAAGTAGTTATAGAATCATTAAATTGTAGACAGATTTGGCAGTAAATAAGAAAAATATCATGACCCGCTACTTCTTTGTAGTCCTCGTAATGGGATTGCTGGGAATAGCTATTGTCGTTAAAGCCGCAGTCATCATGTTTGCGGAGCGACAGTACTGGCAGGATGTAGCCGACCGTTTCGTGAAAGAAAACGTGACGGTAAAGCCTAATCGTGGTAACATTCTTTCATCCGACGGCAAACTGATGGCAAGTTCCCTGCCCGAATATCGTATATACATGGACTTCAAGGCAGGAGGAGAAACCAAAGACACTATGTTGGTGAACCACATGAATGAAATATGCGAAGGATTGCATAAGATATTCCCTGATAAAAGTACAGCCGAGTTCAAATCACACTTGCAGAAAGGGCGTAAGAAAGGCAGCCGCAACTACCTGATTTATCCGAAACGTATTTCATACATCCAGTACAAAGAAGCCAAACGCCTGCCTGTTTTCAATCTGAACAAATACAAAGGCGGTTTCCACGAACAGGTATATAATCAGCGTAAAAAGCCGTTTGGCTCCTTGGCAGCCCGTACACTGGGTGACCTCTATGCAGATACTGCACAAGGTGCCAAGAATGGTATCGAGTTGGCTTTTGACACTCTGCTAAAAGGACGTGACGGTATCACGCACCGCCAGAAGGTGATGAATAAATACCTGAACATCGTAGATATAGCTCCTGTAGATGGTTGTGACATTATCTCCACCCTCGATGTAGGCATGCAGGATATCTGCGAGAAAGCATTGGTGGATATGTTGAAAGACATCAATGCTACCGTAGGTGTAGCTATACTGATGGAGGTGGAAACGGGTGAAGTCAAAGCTATCGTCAATATGATGAAAGCAGGTGACGGTAACTATTATGAAATGCGTAATAATGCCATTAGCGATATGATGGAACCGGGTTCTACATTCAAGACGGCTTCTATCATGGTGGCTCTTGAAGACGGAAAGATTACTCCGGAGACAGAAGTAGATACCGGAAACGGTATAATGATGATGTACGGTAGCAAGATGAGGGATCATAACTGGCATCGCGGTGGCTACGGGAAGATCAATGTAACCCGCATCCTGGAAGTTTCTTCCAATGTCGGTGTTTCGTACCTCATTGACAAGCACTACAAGGATAATCCTCAAAAGTATGTAGACGGACTGAAGCGAATGAGTATTGACCAACCGCTAAATCTACAGATTTCAGGTGAGGGAAAACCGAATATAAAAGGTCCGAAAGAAAGATATTTCGCCAAAACGACCTTACCATGGATGAGTATCGGTTACGAAACTCAGGTTCCGCCGCTCAACATCCTTACTTTCTATAATGCCATTGCCAATAATGGCACGATGGTACGTCCTAAGTTTGTAAGGGCCGCGGTGAAAGACGGTGAAGTGATAAAAGAATATCCGACGGAGGTAATCAATCCGAAGATATGTTCCGACCGTACCTTGACACAAATCCGCGATATTCTGGAAAAAGTGGTATCACAAGGATTGGCAAAACCTGCCGGAAGCAAGCAATTCTCCGTAGCCGGAAAAACGGGTACGGCACAGGTATCTCAGGGTGTGGCAGGTTACAAGTCAGGACGGGTGAATTATTTGGTAAGTTTCTGCGGTTACTTCCCGGCAGAAGCACCGAAGTACAGTTGTATTGTCTCTATCCAGAAACCGGGACTTCCTGCCTCAGGTGGTCTGATGGCCGGTAGCGTATTCGGAAAGATTGCCGAAAGAGTGTATGCAAAAAACCTGCGGTTTGATATCCGCAGTGCAATAGATAGTACAAGCAATGTCATTCCTTCGGTAAAAGCAGGAGAAATGAATGAAGCATTGCAAGTGTTGGACGGGCTGAATGTTCCGGTACAAAAACAGTTTTCCCCTAAGAAAGGGAAAGAAGCATGGGGGCATACACAGGAGTCTCCCAATGCAGTTATACTGCAGGCCAGAGAAGAAGCAAGTTCAAATACAGTTCCCAACGTTATAGGAATGGGAGCAAAAGATGCTGTTTACTTATTGGAAAGTAAAGGACTGAAGGTAAGAATAAGCGGTATAGGAAAAGTAAAGAATCAATCGATACCGGGTGGTAACCGCGTTGTGAAAGGTCAAACAGTAGCTTTGACGCTTCGTTAAATGATAGGAATATACATTATATATAATAAGGTATGATATTAAGTGAATTACTGAAAGCAATACAACCGATACAAATCATCGGAAGTACGGAGACGGAAATAACGGGGGTAAATATCGACTCCCGCCTGGTGCAAGCCGGACATCTGTTCATGGCTATGCGCGGTACCCAGACTGACGGGCATGCTTACATTCCTGCTGCCATTGAGAAAGGTGCCGTCGCAGTGCTTTGCGAAGATGTGCCTGAAGAAAAGAAAGAAGGCATCACCTACATTCAGGTGAAAGACAGTGAAGATGCTGTTGGTAAAATAGCCACTACTTTTTACGACGATCCAACCTCCAAAATGGAATTGGTAGGCGTAACCGGAACAAACGGAAAAACCACCATCGCCACCTTATTATATAATACGTTCCGCTATTTCGGTTACAAGGTAGGACTGATCTCTACTGTCTGCAACTATATAGACGATCAGGCAATCCCAACTGAGCATACAACCCCCGACCCCATCACCCTAAATCAGTTGCTGGGGCAGATGGCAGACTCCGGATGCAAATATGTCTTCATGGAAGTAAGTTCACATTCCATTGCCCAGAAACGCATTAGTGGTCTACGCTTTGCAGGGGGTATCTTTACCAACCTGACACGTGATCACTTGGATTACCACAAGACTGTGGAGAACTACCTCAAGGCTAAGAAGAAGTTTTTCGATGATATGCCGAAAGGTGCTTTCAGCCTGACTAATCTGGATGACAAGAACGGACTCGTCATGACCCAGAACACACGTTCCAAAGTATACACTTATTCCTTGCGTAGCCTCAGCGACTTCAAGGGTAAAATATTGGAATCTCATTTTGAAGGGATGTTGCTCGACTTCAACAACCATGAACTGGCTGTACATTTCATTGGCCGTTTCAATGCTTCAAACTTGCTGGCAGTATTCGGTGCAGCCGTATTGCTTGGAAAGAAAGAAGAAGACGTACTCGTTGCACTCAGTACCCTGCAGCCTGTGGCCGGACGCTTCGATGCTGTACGTTCACCTAAAGGCATCACTGCCATTGTGGACTATGCGCACACACCGGATGCCCTCATCAATGTTCTGAATGCCATTCATGGTGTACTCGAAGGAAAAGGAAAAATTATTACCGTAGTAGGTGCAGGCGGCAACCGGGATAAAGGTAAACGTCCCATCATGGCAAAAGAGGCGGCCAAAGCAAGTGATCGTGTCATCATCACTTCGGACAATCCCCGTTTTGAAGAGCCGCAAGATATCATCAATGATATGCTTGCCGGATTGGACAAAGACGACATGCAGAAGACTATCAGCATTGCCGACCGGCGCGAAGCTATCAAAACAGCATGTATGCTGGCGCAGCCCGGTGATGTTATTCTCGTAGCCGGAAAGGGTCATGAGAACTATCAGGAAGTCAAAGGGGTTAAACATCATTTTGATGATAAAGAAGAGTTAAATAGAATTATGAATTGAGAATTATGAATTATGAATTACCATGCGGCACGCACACTGCGCAGTCTCATTCACAATTCATAATTCATAACTCATAATTAGAACAAACATGTTATATTACTTATTTCAATGGCTGGACAAATATAACATTCCCGGTGCGGGCATGTTTGGCTATACATCATTCCGGGCTCTGATGGCAATCATTCTCGCATTGCTCATCTCGAGTATCTGGGGTGACCGTTTTATAAACTTACTCAAACGGAAACAAATTACAGAGACCCAACGTGATGCCAGTATCGACCCGTTCGGAGTGAACAAAGTGGGTGTACCAAGTATGGGAGGTGTCATTATTATTGTGGCCATTCTCATTCCATGCCTATTGCTGGGTAAACTGAGCAATGTCTATATGATATTGATGCTGATTACCACAGTATGGTTAGGGTCATTGGGCTTTGCCGATGATTACATCAAAATCTTCAAGAAAGACAAAGAAGGTTTGCACGGGAAATTCAAAATTATCGGTCAGGTAGGTTTGGGACTGATTGTAGGCCTGACACTTTACCTGAGTCCACAGGCAGTTATCCGCGAGAATATTGAAGTAAAGAAACCAGGACAGGAAATGGAGGTCATCCATGCAGGGCAAGACATAAAGTCCACGCAGACTACGATTCCGTTCTTTAAGAGTAATAACCTGGATTACGCAGACTTTGTGGGTTTCTTAGGGGAGCATGCACAAACAGCCGGTTGGGTTTTATTCGTAATCATTACTATATTCGTAGTAACAGCTGTCAGCAATGGCGCCAATCTGAATGACGGAATGGACGGCATGGCAGCGGGAAACTCGGCAATCATAGGCTTGGCATTAGGTATTTTAGCCTATGTATCGAGCCACATTACGTATGCCAGTTACCTTAACATCATGTATATCCCCGGATCGGAGGAACTGGTAATTTTCATTTGTGCCTTTATCGGTGCATTGATCGGTTTCCTGTGGTACAATGCATATCCTGCACAGGTATTCATGGGCGATACGGGGAGTTTGACAATCGGCGGTATCATTGCCGTGTTTGCCATTATCATACACAAAGAGTTACTGATACCTATTCTTTGTGGAGTGTTCCTGGTAGAGAACTTGTCAGTCATCCTGCAACGATTCTATTACAAAGCCGGAAAGAGAAAGGGCGTTAAGCAAAGGCTGTTCAAGCGAACTCCCATTCACGACCATTTCCGTACTTCCATGAGTCTGATAGAACCGGGGTGTACAGTGAAGTTCACTACGCCGACCAAGCTGTTCCATGAATCAAAGATAACAGTCCGCTTCTGGATTGTGACGATTGTATTGGCAGCGATAACGATTATAACATTAAAGATAAGATAATAGAGCTACCAGCCGCGAGCTACAAGCTACAAGTGCTCGCTACTGGTTGCTGATAAATAACAAACTTGTAGCAACTACCAACTCCAGCCACTACTGGTAGCTGGTAGCTCATAACTAAAGAATATATGAGTAGAATTGTAGTATTAGGAGCCGGAGAGAGCGGTGCAGGTGCTGCCGTACTCGCCAAAGTGAAGGGTTTCGACACATTCGTATCCGACATGTCCGCCATCAAAGATAAATATAAGGAAGTGCTGGATAAGTACGGCATTGCCTGGGAAGAAGGACAACATACGGAAGAACTTATTTTGAGTGCGGATGAAGTGGTGAAAAGTCCCGGCATTCCCAACGACGCTCCGATGATACTGAAACTGAAAGAGCAAGGAATACCCGTTATCTCTGAGATAGAGTTTGCGGGACGCTATACTAATGCAAAAATGATATGTATTACCGGTTCAAATGGCAAGACCACTACCACCTCACTTATTTACCACATTTTCAAAAGTGCAGGTCTGAATGTAGGATTGGCTGGTAACATAGGTAAGAGTCTTGCCTTGCAGGTAGCCACAGACCAACATGATTATTATGTGATTGAGCTCAGCTCTTTCCAACTGGATAATATGTATAAGTTCCGTGCCAATATTGCCGTGCTGATGAACATCACACCCGATCATCTGGACCGTTACGACCATTGTATGCAGAACTATGTGGATGCCAAATTCCGCATCACACAGAACCAGACTCCTGAAGATGCTTTCATCTTCTGGAATGATGACCCCATCATCAAGCGGGAACTGGACAAGCATGGGCTGCGAGCCCACCTTTATCCGTTCTCTGCAGTAAAAGAAGATGGAGCCATAGCTTATGTGGAAGACGGTGAAGTTGAAATCAATGAGCCCATTGACTTCAACATGGAGCAAGAAAAACTAGCCCTGCAGGGTACACATAATTTATATAATTCTCTCGCCGCAGGTATCTCCGCCAATCTTGCCGGAATAGAGAAAGAATATATTCGCCAGGCATTGTCTGACTTTAAAGGTGTGGAACATCGTCTGGAAAAAGTAGCAACAGTACGTGGTGTGGAGTTTATCAATGACTCCAAAGCTACAAACGTAAACTCCTGTTGGTACGCCCTGCAGAGTATGAAGACGAAAACTGTGCTTATTCTGGGAGGAAAAGACAAAGGTAATGACTATACGGAAATAGAGGATTTAGTACGCGAGAAGTGTTCAGCCTTAGTTTATCTGGGACTGCACAATGAGAAGTTACACGACTTCTTTGATCGCATGGGATTGCCCGTCGCCGATGTACAAACCGGCATGAAGGATGCTGTAGACGCAGCATTCCGTCTGGCCAAAAAGGGTGAAACCGTATTACTCAGTCCTTGCTGTGCCAGCTTCGATCTTTTCAACAGCTATGAAGACCGGGGTGATCAATTCAAAGAGTGCGTTAGAGCCCTTTAATTATTAATTATTAATTTGCGAAGCATTGGATTTATTAAAAAGCATATTCAAAGGTGATAAGGTAATCTGGATTATATTCCTTTTCCTTTGCCTCATTTCTATCGTAGAAGTGTTCAGTGCTGCGTCTACCCTGACGTATAAAAGCGGTGACCACTGGGGGCCGATTACACAGCACAGCATCATCTTGATGGTGGGTGCCGTAGTAGTGGTGTTTATGCACAATATCCCCTATAAATGGTTTCAGGTATTTCCTGTATTCCTGCTTCCACTATCCGTGGTACTGCTGGCCCTCGTTATGATGATGGAACGCATTAACGGTGCTGCACGCTGGATGACCTTCATGGGGGTTCAGTTCCAACCTTCGGAAGTAGCCAAAATGGCTGTTATCATCGTTACCGCCTTTATTCTTTCGAAGGGGCAGGACGAAGATGGAGCCAGTCCGAAAGCTTTTAAACGTATCATGATCATCACAGGTGTCATTTGCCTGCTGATTGCCCCGGAAAACCTCTCGACGGCAGCACTGCTTTTCGGAGTGGTTTATCTGATGATGTTCATCGGGCGAGTGGCAATGAAGAAATTATTAATACTGGCAGGCGGTCTGGCTGGAGTAGCAATTATAGGTGTGACATTCCTTGTACTGACCAAGAATAGCGATTTACCATTCCTGCACCGCTTCGACACATGGCGTGCCCGTATCGAGAAGTTTACAAATGACAATGAGGTACCTGCTGCCAAATTCGATATAGACAAAGATGCCCAGATTGCCCATGCACGTATTGCTGTAGCTACGAGTCACGTTGTAGGTAAAGGGCCGGGTAACTCGGTACAACGCGACTTCCTGAGCCAGGCTTTCTCTGACTTTATCTTTGCTATCATTATCGAAGAGTTGGGATTGATAGGTGGAGCTTTCGTTGTATTCCTTTACGTCTGTCTACTGATACGAGTCGGGCGTATTGCGAAGAAGTGTGAACGAACGTTTCCTGCTTTCCTTATAATAGGAATTGCACTACTACTTGTATCGCAAGCTGTATTCAATATGATGGTAGCAGTAGGATTGGCCCCGGTAACCGGACAGCCGCTTCCCCTTATCAGTAAAGGTGGTACTTCTACGCTTATCAACTGTGCTTATATCGGCATGATACTGAGTGTGAGCCGCTACACCGCCAGACTGGAAGAACAGAAAGAACATGATGCTTTGATACCCATGCAAGTAGAAGCACCTGCCGAAGAGACAAATAGCGATGCACAAACGGCTGCTGACCCGACGGCGAAGGTATTGAACAGTGATGCTGAATTTGAATAAAAATAAGATATATGGAAACAAAAAATAACGGACCGCGCGTCATCATCAGTGGTGGAGGTACAGGAGGACATATATTTCCTGCAGTATCTATCGCCAACGCCATCAAGGAACTGCGCCCTGATGCTGAGATCCTCTTTGTAGGTGCAGAAGGGCGAATGGAGATGCAACGTGTGCCCGATGCAGGATATAAAATTATCGGTCTGCCTGTAGCAGGGTTCGACCGTAAGCGCTTATGGAAGAACTTTGCAGTAATTATCAAGTTGTTGCGTAGTCAGTGGAAAGCACGCCGTATCCTGAAAGAATTTAGCCCGCAGGTAGCAGTAGGTGTAGGCGGATATGCCAGTGGTCCTACATTAAAAGTAGCGGGTATGATGGGAGTCCCTACTTTGATACAAGAGCAGAATTCTTATGCAGGAGTGACAAACAAATTACTTGCACAGAAAGCATGTAAAATCTGCGTAGCATATGATGGAATGGAGAAATTCTTCCCCGCAGATAAGATTATCATGACAGGGAATCCCGTACGTCAGAACCTGTTAGCAAATAAACAGAGCCGCGAAGAAGCTGTAACCTCTTTCGGTTTCAATCCGGAGAAGAAAACAATATTGATACTGGGTGGAAGTCTGGGTGCACGTACCATCAATCAGACCCTCATTGCTGCATTGGATACGATAAAAGCAAACGGCGACATTCAGTTCATCTGGCAGACAGGAAAAATATATATCCAGCAAGTCAAGGATGCCATTACTACCGCAACGGGCGAAGCTATACGTAATCCACGTATTTCTGCTATCCCGAATCTGTATGTGACGGATTTCATCAAAGACATGGCAAGCGCATATGCAGTTGCCGACCTGGTTATCTCCCGTGCAGGTGCCGGTTCTATCTCTGAATTCTGCCTGCTGAACAAACCGGTCATTCTGGTACCTTCGCCTAATGTGGCGGAAGACCATCAGACTAAAAATGCACTGGCACTGGTAGATAAGAAAGCCGCCATTTATGTGAAAGATGTAGATGCTATGAAGCATCTGGTTCCTGTGGCTCTTGAAACTGTCACAGACGCCGAGAAGCTGAAAACATTGAGCGAAAACATTGCAAAATTGGCTTTGCCGGATTCGGCAACCATTATTGCAAAAGAAGTATTGAAACTGATAAATAACGATTAGTGTTTAGTGATTAGCCCCGTACACACAGCGCTAATCACTAATCACTAATCGCTAAACACTAAAATACATGAATATAGAAAATATAAAATCCGTATATTTCGTTGGTGCCGGTGGCATCGGTATGAGCGCCCTGATACGCTACTTCTTATCAAAGGGAAAGCTTGTTGCCGGCTACGACCGTACCCCAAGCGAACTAACCGAACACCTGATTGCAGAAGGAGCACAGATACATTACGAAGAGAATGTGGATCTGATTCCTGAAGCCTGCAAGAATGCAGAGAGCACTTTGGTAGTGTATACTCCGGCTGTTCCGCAAGAGCATGCCGAGTTAGTCTATTTCCGTAACAATGGTTTCGAGATTCAGAAACGGGCACAGGTTTTAGGAACGATCACACATAGTAGCAAAGGCTTATGTGTAGCCGGTACACATGGTAAAACAACTACCAGTACAATGGCAGCGCATCTACTTTACCAATCACACATAGGTTGCACTGCATTCCTCGGAGGTATCTCTAAGAATTATGGTACTAACCTGTTATTATCACAGTCCAGTCCATACACTGTGATCGAGGCAGACGAATTTGACCGCTCATTCCACTGGTTATCACCTTACATGAGCGTAATAACTGCCACAGATCCCGACCATCTGGATATTTATGGCACAGAAGAAGCCTACCTGGAAAGTTTTCGTCATTATACGACGCTTATCCAGCCGGGTGGTGCACTCATTATACACAAGGACATCGCTTTGAAACCTGATGTGCAGGCCGGTGTAAAAGTTTATAGTTACGCCCGTACCGAAGGAGATTTCCACGCAGAGAATATCCGTATCGGAAATGGTGAGATCTTTATTGATTTTGTTACACCCGACACGCGTATTAATGATATCCAACTGGGTGTTCCCGTCAGCATCAATATAGAAAATGGCGTAGCAGCCATGGCACTCGCCCACCTCAACGGTGCGACAGACGAAGAGATCAAGCAAGGTATGGCAAGTTTCCACGGAGTAGACCGTCGTTTCGATTTCAAGATCAAGAATGACAAAGTCGTATTTCTGAGCGACTATGCCCATCATCCTGCCGAAATAGCACAGAGTGTGAAATCTATTCGTGATCTGTATCAAGACAAGAAGATTACAGCTATCTTCCAACCACATCTCTATACCCGCACGCGCGATTTCTATAAGGAATTTGCCGCCAGCCTGTCGCTACTTGACGAAGTCATTCTCGTAGATATCTACCCGGCACGTGAGCAACCTATCCCTGGTGTCACCAGCCAATTGATATACGATAACCTGCGGCCGGGCATCAAGAAATGCATGTGTAAGAAAGAGGATATACTGGAACTCTTATCTCAAAAGCAGATTGAAGTTCTGATAACTTTAGGTGCCGGAGATATAGACAACTACGTCCCTGAAATCACAAAACTATTAAATAAATAGCCCATGTTAAAACGAATTCTATTGTCTATCGTCCTACTGCTCGTCATCGCCTATCTGGTGGTAGCTCTCTCGGCTTTCAACCGGAAGCCTGCCGGACAGGTGTGCAATGACATGGAATTGGTTATCAAAGATACCGTCTATGCGGGTTTCATCACCAAAAAGGAAGTGGCGGACATACTGGAGAAGAAAGGAATTTATCCTGTTGGTAAACCAATGGATCGCATCCGTAGTAAAACACTGGAACGGGAACTTGCCAAACATCCGCTTATCGATGAAGTGGAATGCTACAAGACTCCCAGTGGCAAACTTTGCGTAGAAGTCAGTCAACGTATCCCTATCCTGCGAGTGATGAGTGCGAACGGGGAGAACTACTATCTGGACAATAAAGGTACTGTGATGCCACCCGATGCAAAGTGTGTTGCACACCTTGCCATAGTGACCGGAAGAGTAGAAAAGTCGTTTGCCATGAGGGATTTATATAAGTTTGGTGTATTTTTGCAGAATAATAAGTTCTGGGAAGCACAGATTGAACAGATACATGTGCTGTCGGACAAAGACGTGGAACTGGTGCCCCGAGTAGGCGACCATATTATCTATCTTGGAAAGCTGAATGGTTTTGAGCGTAAACTCGAACGGATGAAAGCTTTTTATGAAAGAGGTTTAAATCAGGTAGGATGGAACAAATATTCCCGCATTAGCGTTGAATTTAGTAACCAGATTATCTGTACAAAGCGAGAGAAGTGATGTACAATTTACCATTTACAATGTACAATTTGCTATGTAGGGTAGTGGTGCAATCTTAATGGTAAATGGTACATTGTAAATGGTAAATGGTAAATGGTAAATGAAAATATAATTAATAGAAAAGATATGGCAACAACAGAATTTATCGCCGCTATCGAGTTGAGTTCTTCCAAGATTTCCGGTATCGCAGGAAAGAAGAACAGTGACGGAAGCATACAAGTGCTGGCTTACGCGCGTGAAGATGCCGCTTCTTTTATCCATAAAGGAGTCATCTACAACATTGATAAGACCGCACAGGCCCTGACTTCCATCATCAACAAGCTGGAAAGCCAGTTGAACAACTCCATTGCCAAAGTATACGTAGGCATTGGCGGACAGTCTTTGCGCACGGTAAAGAATGCGGTAAGCCGTGTACTGGAAGAGGAAGGGATTATCTCACAAGAGTTGGTAGACGCTATCAGCGACGAAAACCTCGAAGTCCCCCTGATGGACATGAGTGTGCTGGATGTCGCCCCGCAGGAATATAAAATAGACAATAACCTTCAAGCCGACCCGGTAGGTGTGGCAGGCAAGCGTATCACAGGAAACTTCCTGAATATTGTGGCCCGTGCTTCACTTAAGAAGAATCTGGAGCACAGCTTTGAACAGGCTAAGATAGAAATAGCCGACCTGCTCATCGCTCCGATAGCATTGGCGAATGCCGTGCTGACGGAAAGTGAGATGCGTTCGGGTTGTGCATTGGTGGATTTCGGTGCGGACACAACAACCGTATCGGTTTATAAAAATAATATGCTCCGCTTCCTCAGTGTATTGCCGCTGGGTGGAAACAATATTACCCGTGACATCACTGCCTTGCAAATGGAAGAGGCCGAAGCTGAACAACTGAAAAAGAAGTACGGTGATATGCTCTACGAAGAAGAGGAAACAGAGACACCCGCAGTCTGTACTTTGGAAGACGGTCGAAGCATCGAACTTAACGTATTGAATGATATCATCGATGCACGCGCCGAGGAAATCCTTGCCAATGTATGGAACCAGCTTCAACTGTCAGGATACGAGGATAAACTATTATCCGGTATCATCTTCACCGGTGGAGGTGCCAACCTGAAAAACCTGGAAGAAGCGTTCCGTAAACGTAGCAAGGTTGAGAAAGTGAAGACCACCAAATTTGTTCATAACAGCATCCACGGCTTCAACGATGTGCTGAAGAAAGACTGTATGCAGAATACCCTGCTCGGACTGCTTGCAGCAGGAAATGATAACTGCTGTCTGCAAGAAGTGAAACCCGCTGTTACAACTACGACTGTTCCGAAACAACCCGTCGATATGTTCGGCGATGATGAAGCCCTGAAAGAACAGGAAGCCGCCGCTCGCGCTGCCAAGGCTCAACGTGACAAGGAAGAGAAAGAACGTCGCGAACGGGAACGTAAGGAGAAAGAACGTAAAGAGAAAGAAGAGAAAAAGAAAAAGAAGAAAGAAGGTCCCAGCTGGTTTGAAAAGACTTTCAACAAGCTTTCCAATGAAATTTTCTCAGATGACGATTTGAAATAAGTTTTTTAATTATAAATTATGAATTATAAGTTATGAGTTGGCTGCGCTGTTAGGACGCGCGAGGCATTCATCATCTATAATTCATAATTCAAAATTCTATAATCATGGACGATATAGTACAATTCGATTTCCCGACAGACTCACCGAAGATCATCAAAGTGATTGGTGTAGGCGGTGGTGGTGGTAACGCCGTAAACCACATGTACCGGGAAGGCATACACGACGTGACGTTCGTTCTGTGCAACACAGACAACCAAGCGTTGAAAGAGTCTCCCGTCCCCGTGAAATTGCAACTGGGGCGTTCTATCACCGAGGGACTAGGTGCCGGAAACCGTCCCGAACGTGCCCGCGAAGCCGCCGAAGAAAGTAGTGAAGAAATCAAAGCGCTACTGAACGACGGCACAAAAATGGTATTCATTACTGCCGGAATGGGTGGCGGAACAGGTACGGGCGCTGCTCCCGTCATAGCCCGCATAGCCAAAGAAATGGACATCCTTACGGTCGGTATCGTCACCATACCTTTCATCTTCGAAGGTGAAAAGAAGATTATCCAGGCACTGGACGGTGTGGAGCGTATCGCCCAACATGTAGATGCTCTGTTGGTTATCAATAACGAACGCTTACGTGAGATATATTCCGATCTTACGTTCATGAATGCTTTCGGCAAGGCAGATGATACATTGTCTATCGCTGCCAAAAGTATTGCCGAGATTATCACCATGCGTGGAACAGTGAACCTTGACTTTGCAGATGTGAAAACCATCCTCAAAGATGGTGGTGTGGCTATCATGAGTACCGGTTTCGGCGAAGGCGAAAGCCGTGTAACAAAGGCTATCGACGATGCCCTGCATTCTCCGTTACTGAACAACAACGATATCTTCAATGCCAAGAAGGTGATGCTGAATGTATCCTTCTGCGAAAGTTCTGAGTTGATGATGGAAGAAATGAACGAGATTCACGAGTTCATGAGCAAATTCCGCGAAGGCGTAGAGGTGATCTGGGGTGTAGCTATGGACAACACACTGGAAGGCAGAGTTAAGATTACCGTACTTGCCACCGGTTTCGGTGTGGAAGATGTTCCCGGTATGGACAGCGTACTCGAAAAACGCAGCCAGGAAGAGGAAGAACGCCAGCTTCAGCTTGAAGAAGAAAAAGAAAAGAATAAAGAACGTATCCGCAAAGCCTATGGTGAAAGTGCCAGTGGCATCGGTAGCAAAAATATCCGCAAACGTCGCCATATCTATATCTTCAACCCGGAAGACCTGGACAATGCCGACATTATCAGTATGGTAGAAAGTTCACCGACGTATCTGCGCGATAAGAGTACTTTGAGTACTATCAAGACCAAAGCCGCCACCGAAGGACAGATAGCTACGGAAGAAGCACAAGGAGGTGAAGACTTGGGAGGTGTGATTACTTTCTAAATCTGCGTAATCGGTGTAATCCGCGGATGAAAGATAAAAGACATATGATAACGTAATAAACAGAAATAGAGTAAACTTATGGATTTATTTGAAAGAGTCAGCGAAGACATTAAAACCGCAATGAAAGCCAAAGACAAAGTGGCTCTCGAAACACTGAGAAACATCAAGAAAGTATTCCTGGAAGCAAAAACAGCTCCGGGAGCTAACGATACTCTGACTGACGATGCTGCATTGAAAATTATGCAAAAGCTCATGAAACAAGGCAAAGATGCAGCTGAAATATACATCCAGCAAGGTCGCCAGGACTTGGCAGACGAAGAACTGGCACAGGTAAAGGTAATTGAGGTCTATCTGCCCAAACAAATGTCAGCTGAAGAGCTGGAAGCTGCCTTGAAAGAAATTATTGCTGAAACAGGTGCTACCAGTGGTAAAGATATGGGTAAGGTAATGGGGGTTGCCTCCAAGAAACTTGCCGGACTTGCCGAAGGACGTGCCATTTCTGCCAAAGTAAAAGAATTGCTGGGATAATCTCCCGTTTTGTCACCGTCATTGGCCGTGTTTTCGGGAGATAGAAGAAGACGAATCAACTTCTATCTCCCAAAAACACGGCTTCTTTTTGCATTTTATTGAGTATCATAATTTTTAATTCAAATACTATCGTTATATTTGCCACGCATTTTAAGGGAATATCCCCGCATAATAATAAAACTAGAATTCTGGCACAATATCATGAAAAGCAATATAAAGATATGGAAATTAATAGTCCTTGTGGGGACAATGTTTTTCTTGTCTGACGTTGCTCATGCAAAGAACCGGGCGCAAGATAGCATACCGGGATACAAGCCGGATACAGGTTACTTCGCCAAACGCTTTATTCACAGACTGGGAGTAGAATACCGCCCGGGATACATTTTCCAGACCAGTTCTTTTCTGGCAGGAGATAACTCACAATGGAAGCCTTACGAATGGGGTTATTCAGCCCACTTGAAATATTCATTCCAATTTAAGCCCAATACTTGCGCTGACCGGATTTATGGCAGTGCCTACCAAGGTATAGGTTTAGGCTATTACGATTTCGGAAGCAAAGAAGAATTAGGAAATCCAATTGCCATTTACCTCTATCAGGGAGCACGTATTGCCCGTATTACTTCGCGGCTATCACTCAATTACGAATGGAACTTCGGTTTATCTTTAGGATGGAAACCCTATGACGACTACACCAACCCTCACAACAGTGTGATCGGTTCAAAAGCAAATGCCTATATCAATGCGGGCATACAATTCAACTGGATGGTTTCACGGGAAATCGACCTGGTTGCCGGAGTTACGGGTACCCATTTCTCCAATGGTAATACTAAATTTCCCAATGCCGGCCTCAATACAATGGGCCTAAAAGTAGGGGTTATCTACAACTTCAACAGACCTAAAGATGCACTCACCAAGCCTCTATATCAAGCTCCTATTCCAAAGTTCTCACGATACCTCAGCTACGACTTAACCCTGTTCGGTTCATGGAGACGGAAAGGAGTATGGGTAGGAAGCGGACAAATTGCTTCACCAGATGCCTATACTGTGCTTGGTTTCAATTTCGCACCTATGTATAACATCGGATATAAATTCCGCACAGGTGTATCACTGGATGGCGTATATGATGCCAGTTCCAATGTCTATACCATCCCCGGAAACGGCAATGAATGCTACAAGCCTTCATTGGAAAAACAGTTAGCTTTAGGTATTTCCGGACGCGCAGAATATGTAATGCCTTACTTCACAGTAGGTGTGGGTATCGGAGCCAATGTGCTGCACGGTGGCGGTGACCATAAAGGTATCTACCAGGTATTGACACTCAAAGTGGAGATGACCCGCAGTTCTTATCTGCATATCGGGTATAACCTGAAGAACTTCAGTGACCCGAATTATCTGATGATGGGTATCGGCTTCCGCTTCAATAACAAGTATCCTACCTTTCACAGAAGATAAAACGCACCATGTCCAGGGGGCTTCCCCATATCCCTAACACATCTCTTACACATCCCTGCTTAATCTCATGCAAAAGATGGCATCTTTTACAGTGAAAGATGGCATCTTTTGCATCAAGGGTCAGGAAGATATGCAGGAAAGGGCTTATTGTTCCGCGTCAAAGGATTTATTAATCCGTATCAAAGAGCTCCTTCAACACCTCAAGAGACTTTAATACGGGAAAGTCAGGCAAGTGGAGGCGATAATATTCATTCATTATTGTAAGGCAGCGAGTACGTTCGGCGCGGTTCATGGCAAAGAGATGCATTGTTTCATAATTCATGCGCATCAGCATTATCAACCGTGAGGCTTCCTCCGGAAGTATATAAGAAGAATGGAGTTGCGGTCGCAAAGGAGTAAAACAAGCATTCAGCATATCAAAATAATCGCCTTTTTGATAATCTTCCAGATTAGGATACAATCCCAGAAAACGGGATAAGCGCATCAGAAATACCAAGTGGAAGTTGGCAAAATTATCACGGCACTCATCCAGCCAAATGATAGAATGCTGCAAGTACGCAAACAACGGATGATTTTCAGCCTCCTCACGCACTGCCCGATAGAGAAATTCCGCCAGGAAAAGTGCAATGGAAGACTTATACGGATCATAAGGAATAGAAGAAAACGGATAGAAAGACTTCGCTTCCGTTATCTTATATATACTGGCATTCGGACGGAAATCAACTTCCAGTTCCACCAAAGCCAATGGTTGGAACAATACCGATTTCACCGTAGCCTTTCGCGAACGGGGAATCTTTACGATGAACGAAGCACGCCCGACCACCTCTGTATAAATGTCTGCAATAAAGGAAGTATCGTTATATTTCAGGGTATGCAGCACAATCCCCAGCGTTTTCTGTAACATCCGCACTTACTATTTTGGTTTCAATCCGGTAACAAAACTACGAAAAAAGACGGAAACAGCAGGGATAAAACACGGATAAATAAAAAAATGCAGGCAGACAAGTAAAAAAATGAAAGATTTTATTCTACTGATATTCAGATAATAAACCACAAATAGCAGAATAAACCCGACATATTCCTTTATTTTTTTCTCATGATTATTTTGCCAATTCAAAAATAGTCCCTACATTTGCAACCGCAAACGAGAGATAATCTCTCTGCAAGAGCAGAAATGCTCAACAAAGGATGGCCCGTTCGTCTATCGGTTAGGACGCAAGATTTTCATTCTTGAAAGGGGGGTTCGATTCCCCCACGGGCTACAAGTTAAAAGAATAAAGAACTAAAAAATAGATTAGTCGAGATGGCAAATCATAAATCATCACTGAAAAGAATCAGACAAGAAGAGACTAGAAGACTTCACAACAGATACTATGGTAAGACCATGAGAAATGCTGTTAGAAAGCTTCGTTCTACAACCGACAAGGCAGAAGCTACTGCAATGTATCCGGGTATAACTAAGATGTTGGACAAATTGGCTAAAACCAATGTGATCCACAAGAACAAGGCAAGCAACTTGAAGTCTAAGTTGGCTCTTTACATTAATAAGCTGGGATAAGCTAATTAATATTACACAAAAGAAATATCGGAAGGTTGGACTTTTTAGTCCGACCTTTTCTGCATATGACATATTTACCTCCCCTATCCCAAACACCCTCCGGAAGAAGCTAAAAAGCTGTAAACGAATGAAATTTATCACTCAGTTTAGTTCCGTATCTCACGAATTTTCACTATATTTGCTCTGTTATTTGAATAAGGAAATTAGATTATGACTGAAGAACAGATTAACTCCAATAGCGGGAGCTATTCAGCCGAAAACATCCAGGTTCTGGAAGGTTTGGAAGCCGTTAGAAAGCGCCCCGCAATGTATATTGGTGACATTAGTACGAAAGGACTTCACCACCTGGTTTATGAAGTTGTGGATAACTCTATCGACGAAGCTCTCGCCGGCTATTGCGACCACATTGAAGTAACCATCAACGAAGACAATTCTATCACTGTACAGGACAACGGACGTGGTATTCCGGTTGACTTCCATGAAAAGGAACAGAAGTCAGCCCTGGAAGTAGTTATGACCGTACTGCATGCCGGTGGTAAATTCGATAAGGGTTCTTACAAAGTATCCGGCGGTTTGCACGGTGTAGGTGTATCCTGTGTAAACGCTCTGTCTACCCACATGACTACACAGGTTTTCCGTAATGGAAAGATCTACCAACAGGAATATGAATGTGGTCATCCGTTGTATCCGGTGAAAGAAATCGGCACAAGTGATATTACAGGTACGCGTCAGCAATTCTGGCCGGACAATACGATCTTCACTGAAACGGTTTATAATTACGAAATCCTCGCCACCCGCATGCGCGAGTTGGCTTACCTGAATGCCGGTATCAAGATTACTTTGACCGACCTTCGCGTAAAAGATGAAGAGAACAATGCAAAGATGGAAGTATTCTATTCAGAAGAAGGTCTGAAAGAATTCGTTCGCTACATCGACTCTTCCCGTGAACACCTGGTGAATGACGTTATCTACATCAATACAGAGAAACAAGGTACACCGGTAGAAGTGGCTATCATGTACAATACGTCTTATAACGAAAATATCCACTCTTATGTAAACAACATCAATACCATCGAAGGTGGTACACACCTTGCAGGTTTCCGTCGCGCACTGACCCGTACGCTGAAGAAATATGCCGATGATAACAAGATGTTGGAGAAAGCTAAAGTGGAAATTGCAGGTGATGACTTCCGTGAAGGTCTGACAGCTGTAATCTCCATCAAGGTGGCAGAACCTCAGTTTGAAGGCCAGACCAAGACGAAGCTCGGAAACAGCGAAGTGATGGGAGCCGTAGACCAAGCTGTAGGTGAAGCTCTGAACTACTACTTGGAAGAGCATCCGAAAGAAGCGAAGATGGTGGTAGACAAAGTGATTCTGGCTGCTCAGGCACGTGTTGCCGCACGTAAGGCACGCGAATCCGTACAACGTAAATCACCGATGTCCGGTGGCGGTATGCCCGGTAAACTGGCTGACTGTTCAAGTAAGGATGCGGACGAATGCGAATTGTTCCTCGTCGAGGGTGACTCGGCAGGTGGTTCTGCAAAACAAGGTCGTGACCGCAGATTCCAGGCTATTCTACCGCTTCGCGGTAAAATTCTGAACGTAGAAAAGGCCATGTGGCACAAGGCGTTCGAAAGTGACGAAGTGAACAATATCATCCAGGCACTGGGTATTCGTTTCGGCGTAAACACTGAAGACAGCAAGGAAGCAAATATCGATAAGTTGCGTTACAAGAAGGTTATCATCATGACCGATGCCGACGTCGATGGTTCTCACATCGACACACTGATCATGACGCTCTTCTTCCGTTACTTCCCGCAAATTATTCAGAACGGGTATCTGTATATTGCTACCCCACCCCTCTATCTCTGTAAGAAAGGTAAAGTGGAGGAATATTGCTGGACGGATCAACAACGCCAGAAGTTTATCGATACATATGGAGGCGGATCAGAAAGTGCCGTACACACACAACGATACAAAGGTTTGGGTGAAATGAACCCGGAACAGCTGTGGAGTACGACTATGAACCCGGAACACCGTATGTTGAAGCAGGTAAGCATTGAAAATGCTGCCGAAGCGGATTACATATTCTCCATGCTGATGGGCGAAGACGTAGGACCGCGCCGTGAATTTATCGAAAAGAATGCAACGTATGCAAATATCGATGCGTAAGAAAAACAGTGATTAATGATTAACGATTAGTGGTTAGTCACTGAATAACACGTTTTTATTAACCAACCTCACATCTTACAACGAAGAAACGCCGGGCGGACAGGAAAATCCTGTTGCCCGGCGTTTTTCTTTTTCATCTCACGAGATAGAAAAATCCGTCCCACGGGATAGATATTTTCACCTCACAGGACGGATTTTTTCAGCTCACGAGACGATTTACTTCGCTTCATGAGACGGATTCTATATGATATCTACAACATATTCTGTTTCTTCATCTCTTCTGCCACCAATTCCAGCTCAGCATACCAGTCTTCACCGAATTTACGTATCAATGGTTCTTTCAGGAACTTGTATACCGGTATGTTCTCTTTCTGCCCCAGCAATACGGCGGCTTTGCACACATCCCAACGGTTATAGTTCACTGCTTTATAAACTCCGTAATTCCCGACCCTGATCGGATACAAATGGCAGGAAACTGGTTTGTAGAAGTCTGTCTTTCCGTTCCGGTAAGCTTTCTCTATGGCACAATAACAACATCCTTTCTCATCATAACAAGTAAAAACACAGTCTTTGTTGTTTACAATGGAAGTTACCAAATCGCCCTCGCAATCGGTATACACAACACCTTGTTTCTCTATAATGGCACGCGCCTCCGGGGCAAGTTCTTCCCAAATCACAGGTAGTACTTCTTCCAGCTTTTCGATTTCTTCCAGTTCTACCGGAGCTCCGGCATCTCCCTCAATACAACAAGCACCCTTGCAAGCATCCAGATTACATATAAATTTTTCACGCAGCACATCAAAACTGACTACTACGTCACCTATTTGTATCATACTTTTCTCTTATTTTATAGGATATGTTATTATAATCAACTGTTTACCATCTTCCTCACATAACTGATAACCACCCTGAAAGGTTTCCAGATACAAGCGGTTTATGGCATGCTGAATTTCACGTTCTCTTTCGTTATCCGCATCCATGAGCAGCGGACTGTTTGTAACCACTATCTTCAATTCATCCACACTATTATAGAACAGAGTATATTCTATTGTATACTGCTCTTTATTCCTCTTTAGTGGCATCAGAACAGAAGAAAGCAACTTCAGGAAACGGGCAGTGTCCACTTGCACCAACAGGGTATTCAAGTCAGTAAGAAAATCAAGTTGAACAGAATTCCCCTCCTCCAATTCCACTCTCATCTTGGCATCCTTACACAACTGCACCATATCATATTCTTGCACATTAAACTTCATCATGCCTGATTCCAAACGTGAAAGATCAAGAATATTAAATATCAAATTGATCAACTGCTCAGAATTTTGCCGGATAATCGTTGCATATTCCTGCTGCTGTTCCATGGTCAGATCATTTCTTTGGCAAAGATAATCAGAAAGTGTCACAACTGAGTTAAGAGGGCCACGAATTTCATTCGTGATATTATGAAGAAAGACTTCTTTCATCTTATCAGCTGCTTTAACTACAGCATACGACTCACGCATTTCACGCTCCGACTTTGCCAGTTCCCGATAAATCCGGGATACACGCAATACTCCCCAAACAAGTAAAATTACAAATAGAGATGCACCTCCTACTGCTATCTGCCAAAAACGCTTTGCACCGATCTCTTTCTCTAACAGAGCTTTCTGTATCCTATAATTAGCCTGGACAGTCTCCTCATTCATACGTAACGTAGCCTTATTGATAGAATCACATTTCAGCACAGCGACTCTATATGTTTCAGCAGCTTCTTTATACCGCCCTGCATCAACATAAGCATCTCCCATAATTCTACGTATATCCATCTCATACATGGGCTGAGTACCTTTAAAAGCAGACAATGTCAACTCAAATTGTGGGAAACATTTATCCCAATCTTTCGTTATATAGTAATAGCCCGCCCATGAAAAATTATAAGCAATTACAGTAGAGAGAAAAGAGTCATCATTGTAGAACTTTGCAGCTTCATCCAGATGCTTCTTCAGATTAGGAGCATCCTCAACAGCTAAATAAATTTTACAATACATCAATTCTATTTCCAGGATTTTACTCCTATAAGAATCAAGCATCGCAGGCTGCTCTTTTATGATACCATCAATGATTCTCCGTTGAGTCTCCAATTCCGCTATCATTTCAGGATGTTTATTAAACAAATAATAAGCACTCGTTAAATATTGATGAACCATTAGCTCATCCTCCGTGGAAAGTGGAGTTAACTCCGTTGCTTTTTTATAGCATTCAATCGCTTTTTCGTAGTTCCGGGCAAACACATACGCTTTACCCTCTGTCACATAAGACAGAAATACGCCCCGACTGTCTTTCAAGCGAATAGCCTCTTCACGCATCTTCTGAGATTCGAGAATCGCTGATTCCGTATCACCTCTGCTCCCCTTAAGTTGAAGCATGTAATGTAATGCAGAAAAGTAATTATCATATATCTTACAGCGATAACAAACTTCTTTCAGCAGAACTAATGCTTTATCCATATTCTCACCATCCAGCCTGAAAGTGTAATAACGGAAATATTCGTAACGAAGTGCCAGTTCGCTTTCCACATCTTTCATGTTTATTGCAGAGGTTAATGCTGAATCAAGCAATTCAGCCGACCAATCTTTATCAATATTGTGTACAAAGACATCTTTCAGGAACTGGGTCCGGGCAGTATCTACAGGCATTGACTGATAAATCAGGAAGATACTATCACGCAAATGCTTATCATCCGTATCCTGAGTAGCAGCAAGTGATATTGAACTGACCACACAAAGCAATATAAGAATCAACTCTCTCATCGCACCGCCTCCTGCTTTAAAGGGTGAATAAATACAAACCTGGCACCGGCAGTATAACCGGAATCTACCCAGATTTCTCCTCCCAACCGTTTAATAATCAGTTTGCAGATGGACAATCCCAAGCCTGTACCTTGCACTCCCTCATTTAGTTTTTCAAACCGACCGAAGATCGTACTTTGCCTTTCAAGAGGAATTCCACAACCGGTATCTGTCACCGAGAACTCGGCAAAACCCTTTTCATCCAATCGTAATGCAAGTGTGATACTTCCTTCTTTCGTAAACTTAGTAGCATTAACCAGTAAATTCACCAGCATTTGCTGCAAACGTCCCTGATCTGTCTCTATTTCCAATGATGCTAATTCTGTTTCAAAACGAATATCAGCCGATGTCTGCTTGATATTATCCAACATCTTCACCACATTGCGGCAAAGAGTTACAATCTCATGTGTAGTGATGCTGAACTTCATATTCGCTACATCCAGACATGAAATATCCACGACATCATTGATTAATTTAAGCAGCAATTCCGAGTTCAGTTGAATTACATCATTGCACTGTGTACGGGTAGCCTCATCAATTCCCGGCGTAGTCAGCACCTCCGAAAAACCTGCCAATGCATTCAGTGGAGTCTTGATTTCATGACTCATATTGGAAAGGAATAAACTCTTATTACGAATGGATTCTTCCGCCAGAAACTTAGCTTTCTGGAGTTCATCCTTAGAATGAAGCAACTTCTTCCCTACCTTTTTCAGATAGAAGAAACCGCCCAATAAAGAGACGGCAAGGAACAAAATTATTATAAAAGAAAGCTGTAATATACGCTTTTGCTGTATACTATTTTGCAATTCCAGTTCATCAATGGGATAATCTTTACGCATATCTTCCACCCGCTCTCCGGTATATACGCGAAACAAAGAGTCACCTATCACTATCATCTTACTATACAAATGGGCAGCATCTTCGTACTCCCCCTCTCCCATCTTCTGCTCAGCATTTTGCCAATACAGACTATCCACTATTACCTCTTCCGCACAAAGAGATGATGGTAGTCCGGACAAGACAAATATCAATAATATTATAAGTAGCTTCATTCCATCAATTGCGTGTATTATTTGCAAAGATAACTTTTTAGAAAGAAAGGCTAGCCATTGAAATACAAAAAAGAGATGCTTCAAGAGCATAAAATCTCTTGAAGCATCTCTTTCATTGAATATTATAGACTACTACTTACTTAATCAAGTCTTTTCCTGTCATATCAGCCGGCTGTGCCATGCCCAGGATATGCAAAATGGAAGGAGCAACATCTGCCAAAACACCATTCTCGACTTTAGCATTCTTATTCTCCGTTACATATACAAAAGGAACCGGATTTAAAGAGTGAGCAGTATTCGGAGTACCATCTTCGTTCAGTGCATGATCTGCATTACCGTGGTCAGCAATGATGATAACTTCATAATCGTTAGCTTTAGCTGCTTCTACTGTATCTTTCACACATTCGTCAATAGCTTTCACTGCTTTCTCAATGGCGTCATAGATACCGGTATGTCCTACCATATCACCATTCGCATAGTTCACAACAATGAAATCAAACTTCTGAGTGTTAATAGCTTCCACTAATTTATCCTTTACCTCGTAAGCACTCATTTCCGGTTTCAGGTCATAAGTAGCTACTTTCGGAGATGGAACCAGGATACGTTCTTCAGCATCGTATGGAGTTTCACGACCACCATTAAAGAAGAAAGTTACGTGAGCATACTTCTCTGTTTCAGCAATGTGCAACTGGGTTTTGCCTTGAGCTGCCAGATATTCGCCCAATGTATTCTGAACATTTTCTTTATCGAAAAGGATATGTACACCCTTGAATGATGCATCATACGGAGTCATGCAATAATACTGTAAGCCCGGAATAATATGCATACCCTGTTCAGGCATATCCTGCTGAGTCAGCACTACTGTCAACTCTTTTGCACGGTCATTACGATAGTTGAAGAAGATAACTACATCACCTTCTTTAATGGTTCCATCGAAGTTACCATTTACAATCGGCTTGATGAATTCATCCGTTACACCTTCGTCATAAGACTCCTGCATAGCCTGAACCATATCAGTGGCAACTTTACCTTCACCGTTTACCAGCAAATCATAAGCTACCTTCACACGTTCCCAACGTTTATCGCGGTCCATTGCATAGAAACGGCCAACAATAGAAGCAATCTTACCTGCCGACTTTTCACAATGTGCAGTCAGTTGCTCAATAAAGCCCTTGCCGCTCTTCGGGTCAGTATCACGACCATCCATGAAACAGTGAACGAAAGTATTGTCAACACCATATTCTTTTGCAATATCGCAAAGTTTGAATAAGTGGTCGAATGAGCTGTGAACACCACCATTGGAAGTCAATCCCATGAAGTGAATATTCTTACCGTTTTCTTTAGCATAAGAGAAAGCAGAAACAATTCCCGGATTCTTCAGAATGCTATTGTCGGCACACGCGCGGTTAATCTTTACCAGATCCTGATATACGATACGTCCGGCACCGATATTGAGGTGACCTACTTCCGAGTTCCCCATCTGACCGTCGGGCAAACCTACATTCTCACCGCTTGCCTGAAGCTCTGAATGAGGATATGTAGCCAGCAGACTGTCCCAGTACGGAGTAGGTGTATTGAAAATCACATCGTCTTTACCCTGATCGCCGATACCCCAGCCATCAAGAATCATTAAAAGGGCTTTCTTACTCATAATATTAATTGATTTTAAATGTACAATCTTTAACCTCTGCAAAAACGTTCTTTAAAGAGAGAACGATTTTTCCGGCTGCAAAGGTACAAAAAAGCATGGTTAAAGCGTACTGTTTCAAATGATTTATGTACTTTTGCCACGCTTTAAAAAAACAAAAAACAAGAAATATGGACGATTCAAACCCACGAACGTGCAATAGTATTTATAATTAAAGCGAACGGAGACGTTGCTCGCAATGCCTCGGTTCGTCCCTAAAGAAAGGAGGCCATTACGATGAGAACGTATCTTTACTCTGAAGCCGGCTTTATGGAAAAGCCACAATGGATGCCCAATAGCTGGGTAAACGTTGAATGTCCCGATGACAATGATTTTGACTTTCTCACCCAGGAACTGAAAGTTCCCGAATCATTTTTAGAAGATATCGCCGATGCGGACGAACGCCCGCGTACGGAAACAGAAGGTAACTGGTTGCTCACCATTCTGCGTATTCCTATGCAGAGTAGCCAGCATGGTATTCCTTTTATCACTGTGCCTATAGGTATCATTACTAATAATGAGATTATCGTATCGGTATGTTACCACAAAACCGAACTTATTTCTGATTTCATCCAGCATACACGGCGCAAAGGTATCGTAGTCAACAATAAACTGGATTTAATCCTGCGGATGATTTATTCTTCCGCTGTCTGGTTTTTGAAGTATCTGAAACAAATCAATAATGACGTTGCCAATGCGGAAAAAGAACTGGAAAAGAGTATCCGCAACGAAGACTTGCTTCGTCTGATGAAGTTGCAGAAGACTCTTGTCTACTTCAATACTTCCATCCGTGGTAATGAAGTGATGATCGGCCGCTTGAAAAACATCTTTCAGGACACTGATTATCTGGATATGGAACTATTGGAAGATGTAATCATTGAATTGAAGCAGGCATACAATACTGTAAATATCTACAGTGATATCCTTACAGGAACGATGGATGCTTTTGCTTCTATTATCTCCAATAACGTCAACGCTATCATGAAACGCATGACGAGCCTTTCCATCACGCTTATGATACCCACACTGATAGCCAGCTTCTATGGTATGAATGTGGATATTCATCTGGAAGGTTTTCCATATGCTTTCATATTCATTATCCTAATCTCCGTAATACTGTCGGCAGGTACATTTATCTGGTTCAGGAAGATTAAGTGGTTCTAAAATAAGCTGCTATTATTGCAGTTATTTGCCGATTGTTTGTCTTGATTTATCAACGTTAGAACATCCCTTTGCAACTATTTGATTATCAGATTACTATAATAGCCCTATCTCAGTACGGAACTGAGGTACCCTAAGTATGATACAGAGGTACCCTAAGTATCATACTGAGATAGGCTAAGTATACGACTATGTCTCGAATATTAGCTGGTTGTAATTAATTAGTACTTATTATAAGCCTTATATGCTAACTACAACTCTACCAGAAATGAGGTAAAGGAAAAAAGAATAATGAATGAAACAAACTTCAGTCTCCTGGAATCGCATTTCACAAATAACATGTATATTTACGCCCAATAAGTCAATGATTACGCCAATTAAGTCAATGAACATGAAAACACAGAGGAATTTAATGCTTGTATGCCTCCTTCTTGCGGCATCGATATCTTATGCCCAATCCGAAACTATCGTTGTAGGAAAGAAGATAGACGGAACTGACTTGAAAGCACAGTGTTACACTTTTCCGCAGCGAGTGGAAACTTTTTCTATGAGCGATAAAGGAGATTACCTCTGTATCAGTTTCCGGGAAACGACTAAAAGCGGTAAGTATCTGAAGAATAAAGGAGAAATTGGGTTTTATGACACCAAGAGTAGCCAACTTCTATGGAAACAACCGATTGATTTCAGCAAATCAAAAATAACCTGTCTTTCGGAAGGAGTCTTAATATCCGAAATTGGCAGCAAGATATCATTGCTCAGTAAAGAAACAGGGGCAAAGAAATGGGAAGCTGATTTATTTCCGGTATATGTGGATGATTCACTTGGGTTAGTCTTAGGATATAATTCTCCTACATCCAACAAGCTCCGTGCTGTTGGTCTGAAATTCGGTAACGATTTGTGGGAAAACAAAATACCTCATCAATACGGTTGGAATGAGGTTCTTGATCTGGAACATAACAAGCGTTTAATCGTAGCAGACGCATTGCACAAGTTAGATTTCATGACCGGAGAACTACTGACCTATCCGGGAAAACCGGGAGCTCATGATACAAAAGCGGCACTATTACAAGGGCTTGCTGCTGTTGCTGTAGGAGTAGCCGGTGGTGTGGCAACAGGCGGCGCATATTATTATAGCTATGTTCCTATTGCCAATAACACAATCACGGGGCTGACTTCCAACATATTATCTCAAGATTCACTTTATTACTGGGCAGACCGTCAGCACATTTCCTGCGTAGATACAGCCTTCAATGTAGTGTGGCAAACGGAGTTTCCTGATGTAAAAGCTTCCCGTTCTAATCTTTTCGTACAAGACGGCAAGTTATTTATGTTGAATTACGGTTTCGGATTACGTGAAGGAACAAGCCCCAAAAAATACGGACGCCCATTCATAGCCTGTTATAATTTACAAAACGGAGAGGAGATTTTCTTCAACCAACTAAGCGTCAAGAAAGACATGATTGAAGATGCCCTGCGAACGGATGATGCACTATACATGTTGTTTGATGACGGATTAGCTTATCAGGAATTGACAGATTCAATAGTGAATATTGTACCTTGGGATACGAAACAATATGGAAAGCTGGAGGCAATGTTGCCCAATACACTCTATGCAGCCAATCAGGATACGACAGCTTTCCAATCACTCGCCTTCAACGGGGAACATTGTCTGGTGTATAATGATCAGGGAGTTATCTATGAAGTAGACAAGGACTTGAATATTGGTAAGACCTACGAACGGGAACGTATCTATAGTCCCAGCATCCAATTAAAGGATTATTTATGCATCGGTAATCGTGGAGACTATTGGTTTATTCACGAAATGGGAATGCCTGTAGCTCATCTTCAAACAAATTTCAAGAAAGGACAGGTGATTGATAATAAGCTGTTACTACTCAATTATAAGAACCAGTTCTTGTTTATTGATCTGGATGAAGCGATTAAATAATCACTTAAAATCAAGTGCTAATTGCCCGTCACCCAACAGATTGAATGTCATGCGGTGATAAGGCGTAGTTCCGCGTTCGGCAATGGCTGCGCGATGTTTCTTTGTAGGATAGCCTTTATTGTGATCCCAATCATAATAGGGAAATTCTTCGTGAAGCCGGTTCATATAGTCGTCACGATAGGTTTTGGCAAGTACGGAAGCTGCTGCTATGGAGAGATATTTGCCATCACCTTTAATCACTGTAGTATGCGGAAGATCCTGATATTTCTTGAAACGGTTGCCATCGATAAGAAGATGTTGCGGACGCATCTTTAATTGATCTACGGCACGGTGCATGGCAAGGAAAGAAGCGTTCAGGATATTAATCTTATCAATTTCTTCGGGGGATACGATACCTACCGCCCATGCCAATGCTTCTTTCTCAATCACTTCGCGCAAAGCATAGCGCTGGTGTTCCGTCAACTGTTTGGAATCATTCAGTAGTTCGTTCTTGAAATCTTTGGGAAGAATCACGGCAGCAGCATACACAGCACCTGCCAAGCAACCACGACCGGCTTCATCACAACCGGCTTCAATCAGATCTTCATTCAAATAAGGCAATAGCATATAGCATTAATTTAGAGCCACAAAGATAAATCTTTTTGAAAGCAAACCGGACTTTTAAAGGAAAATAATTACATTTGCAGAAACAACAATATACTATGAAGCAAGCACTGTATCTACTATCTACAGTTTTCCTATTAACCACGATCCCCTTACAGGCTCAAGATAACAAACAAGCCCAGACTTTACTGGAGCAAGCTCAAAACGCCCTGTTCAGTAATCCCAAGCAGGCATCATACTATGCAGCCCAGGCTGCTGCCTTATTTCCTGAAGATGCACCCAATGAAACCCGTGCGCAAGCTATGATACTCCATTGCCAGGCAGAACAACTGCTGGGAAACTTTGACTTAAGTATCAAAAATTTATATGATACACAGAGATATATCAATCCGGCAAACAAACGACAAACTGCTCAACTTTATTCCCTCATGGGACGCGTATATAGCAAATTGGGGGATTATAACAAAGGAATAGAACTGAATGATAAGGCAACCTCTATTTTCAAGTCCTTAGGAGATTCGGCCTCGGTGGCAGGATGCTATAATGAGCGTGGAGTCATGCATTACCTTCTCGATGAATTTCTGGTAGCTGAAAGATTCCTTCAGCGTGCATTAGTTATCAATCGTGCCCAACGAAACTTAAAAGAAATTGCTACTAATCTGAATAATTTATGCCTATATCAGGGAGATACGGAAAAGAAACTATCTCTCATCCAGGAAGCCATAGCTATCAATAAAAATCTGGATGCACAATGGTCGTTGGGAGAGAATTACAACAATATGGGCAAACAATATTATTTTGGTGAGCAATACTCCAAAGCTCTGGAAGCTCTGCAAAAGGCCTATGAGTACGCCCGCAACATTGGTGCCAAGGAATTGATTTGTGATTATTATGAATATTCATCCTGGGTATATGCTGCCATAGGTGATTATGACCAAGCCTATAAACGGCTCAGTCAAATGTATGCTTTAAGCAAGGAGCTACAAAGTAGCAACAAACTACGCAATATCGAGCAGGAAATCTCTTATAAAAGATATCAGGATCAGAAATATGCTACCGAAATGCAGGAACAAACCTATAAGATAGAACTACTGAAGCGTAATCTATGGCTTTTGGGCAGTATACTTGTTCTTGGTTTAGCTTTCAGCATATTCTTATATAAATGGTATAAACGCAGAAAGGGGCTTCAACTGATAGAAGCTCGCTATCAATTGGAACTGTCACAACGAGAAATATCCGAATTGAAACTGCACCAACAGGAATTGGAATTGCAAAATGTACAGAGTGCCCTGGACAACAGTCAACAGGAAGTAACCAGCTTTGCCGTATTCCTCAGAAGCCGTAATGAATTGCTGGATAAAATACGAGAGATGATTAAGGAAGGGTATAGAATGGATAATCAAGCGCTTGTTCCCCACTTAAAGAAAGTAAATGCTTTTATCAGTCAATATCAAAGCGGAGATAAAACGAATAATACATTGCTGCTAAATATTGAAGAAAAGAATAAAGAATTCATTGAAAGACTTATTCTAAAACACCCCGAACTAACGCAAGGTGAAAAATACCTGGCAACCTTATTGCGCGTGAACTTATCTACCAAAGAGATCTCCATGATCACTGGCACCAATCCCAAGACCATCAATATGAATCGTTACCGATTGCGCAAAGCTTTAAATCTATCTACGGAAGAAGACTTGGTAAAGTATTTGCAAGCCTTTTAATATCTTCTTTTAGAATAAATGGATTGTAGATATATAGTTCCTCACTACATATCTATAATTCAACAATTTACAAAATGCTTTGTAGACTAAAAAAGTATGCAAATCAACCATTTTGTAGATATTTTATAGATACTCTTTCATAGGAATACTCCTAATACAATTCTTTCTTTGCCATGTGAAAAACAATTTTATAAACCTTAAAAACTATCACACATGGGTAAAATTAAAAAGTATTCCCTGATGCAAAGAGTTATCTTACTCACCTTACTCTTTGTATGTTTGGTACCGCTAAGCTCTTTAGCACAAACCATTCAATTAACCGGTACAGTAACTGATACCAAAGGAGAAACCCTCATTGGTGCCAGTGTTTTGGAAAAAGGTACAACTAATGGTTGCATTACAGACATTGACGGTAACTTCACCTTAACAGTTGCCCCTAATGCGACAATGGTAATCTCTTATGTGGGTTATGTAGCTCAAGAAGTTCCGTTGAAAGGCCAGAAAGTGTTGAACGTAACTTTGAAAGATGACACCGAAATGCTGGATGAAGTTGTTGTAGTAGGCTATGGAACAATGAAGAAAAGTGATATGACCGGAGCTATTTCTTCCGTAAAATCAGAAGATTTGATGAAACGCGCCACTACCAGTGCTACCGAGGCACTGCAAGGTAAAATTGCAGGTGTAAGCGTATTAAAATCCGGTGGTAATGCAGGTGCAAGCATTTCTGTGAAAATCCGTGGTATCAAAACAATGGGAGACAACGAACCTCTTTACATCATCGATGGCTATCCCGGTGACATCAATACCATCAACCCACAGGATATTGAATCCATGGAAATCCTGAAAGACGGCGCAGCCGCTGCAATCTATGGTTCGGTAGCTGCTAATGGCGTTGTGATTGTTAGCACAAAGAATGGTAAAGCAGGTGAAATGAAGATTTCATTCAATACCTACATGACTGTTAATAACGTGGCTAAAAAGTTTGAAATGCTGGATAGTGAAGGGTATTTAAAAGTTCATAATATGATGTATGACAATGCAAGCAGAAAAAAGCCCAGTTATCTAACATTCACAAATTCGGATGGAAGTATTAAGAATCCGACAGGAGCTGACACCGATTGGCAGGACGAAATGTTACGCACCGGAATAGCACAAAACTATTATGTAAACGTAAATGGCGGTAGTGAAAATGCAAACTATTCCATTTCTTACGGTCATGCTGATGAAAAAGGTATTTTCAGAGGAAACTCATATATTCAAGACAATGCACGATTGAAAGTGAATGCACGCAAATATATTTTTGAATTCGATGCGGGTTTAAACTTTAAAGCAACGCAGAGCAAGCAACCACAATATTCTTTAAAGGAGATGTATTCTATCTCCCCGTTAGTGCCTGTTTATGATGAAAGTCAAGAATATGGGTATGGGCTGACAAACATGTCTGTAGGCGACGTAAAGATGCAATTTCCTACAAACCGTAATGTCATGGCAGATGACCATTACAAAAACAGGAAAGACAATGGATATAGTATAACCGGCAATATCGGTCTAACCATGAAATTTGCTCCCTGGCTAACATTTAAAACTACTTATACATACGACGGTTATTATGCCAATACCAAATATCATCGTGCAAAATATGTGGCCAGTGCGCAAGAGCCCAGCTTATACCCTTATAACTATGAAGCTAATTCTTACTGGTATCAACAGACTTTTGAAAATGCATTAACATTTATGAAAGACTTCGGCAAACACTCTGTTACTGTCATGGCCGGTAGTTCTATCATCGCTACCCGCAAGGATCAAAGTACGGTAGACGTAGAAGGAAAAAGAACCAAATATGAAGTTATTGACGGGCAATTAAGTTCTTCAGAACTGCCAAATGGATTCTTTGATCCGAATTCTCCGACAATTAATGCCGGCAAAGGTGGCACATATACTGGTACGGGTACATACTATGAATATAACCGTGCCTCATTCTTCGGCCGTTTAAATTACTCATACGCCAGCCGTTATTTATTACAAGTTACGATGCGTACAGATGGTTCTTCTAAATTTGGTAAAAATAACCGTTGGGGTACATTCCCTTCTGTTGCTGTAGGTTGGAGAATCAGTGAAGAAGAATTCTTTCCGAAAAATACTCCAATCAGCAATTTGAAGTTCCGTGCAAGCTGGGGAAGATTAGGTAGCGAAAGCGCTTTGGGATATTATTATACTCCAGTGTTGAGCAACTCTAATACTCAATGGATGAGTTATCTTCAAGGAGGCAATACATGGACAGGAATGTCGAATCTGTATTTGACCAACGACGATTTACGTTGGGAAACCACCGATACTAAAAACATTGGTTTCGACTTCGGACTTTTCAATAATAAACTGAGTGGTACTATCAACTATTACTATAACACAACCGAAGATCTGCTAATTGAAAAAGTAATGCCACCTTCAGCAGGTATTTACAATCCGACAGTAAATGTAGGTAAAATGGTCAATAGAGGTTTTGAATTAGAATTAAACTACGGCGATACGGTTAATGGTTTTGACTATAATATAGGATTCAACCTCTCTACTATTCATAATGAAATGCTAAAAGCGGATCCTAATCAAGTGCTTTATGGCTCTGCATGGAAAGGATCAGGGCATTTTGTAACTCAAACACTAAAAGGTTACCCGGTTGCCAGCTTCTGGTTATATCAGACAAATGGAATATTCCAAAGCGATACTGAAGCTGCAGCCTATGTAAATAGTAAAGGTGAACGATTACAACCTGATGCAGAAGCAGGTGATATCCGTTTCATAGATACAAATGGTGATGGTTCCATTGATGCCAACGACAAAGTATATAGCGGTTCCGGTATTCCTAAAGTAGAAGCCAATTTATCATTCAGTGGCTCTTACAAGAACTTTGACCTTTCTTTCCAGTTAGGTAGTGCATGGGGACATAAACTATACAACGTCAACCGTTTATATTATGAGGGAATGGATGCCGGTAGAAATTATTTCAGAAGTACTTTGAATGCATGGACACCGCAAAATACCGGTAGTGATATCCCAAGAGCTGTATTAGGCGACCCCAATCAAAACACTCGTGAATCAGACCGTTTCCTTGAAAATGGAAACTTTGTTCGTCTGCGCCAACTCCAGTTAGGATACAGTTTACCCAAAACTCTTGCAAAAAAACTGTTTCTGGAAAAATGCCGCCTTTATGTTAGTGGAGAAAACCTGTTCACTATTACGAAGTACTCAGGTATTGATCCAGAATTCTCTTCCAGTATTTTGGATACAGGCGTCGATTCTTTCGTATATCCATTTACACGTTCTTACGTAGTAGGTTTACAAGTTACATTCTAATTACCCAAAACTAAAAGTAAAATGAAAAAGATAATATATTTAGCATCTTTCTTATGCACATTTATAATGGCAGGATGCGATGATTTCTTAACGTTAGAGTCTCCTGATCTAACCACTGAAAAATATTGGAGAGATCAAACTGATATAGAAGCCGGTCTATCTGCCGTATATAGTCAGTTAGACAATAGAACAAATGCCTACTCTGTAGCAGAAATTAAATTTGTAGTGGAGGCATTCCGCAGTGATGAAATGATTACAGGAGCTGATGTCAACAATTACCCGGAATGGGATGCCATGTATAACTACACCTACAACAATGAAAATGCTCGTATTAAGGAATATTGGATGAACAACTATAATGGCATCAACTATGCGAACAATGTCCTCGATGGAATTGAAAAAGTGCAGAGTTCTGCCAATAAGATGGCTACAGAAGTTTGTGACAATATTACGGGTGAAACACTATTTTTACGTGCTTACTATCATTTTAAGTTAATCCTGAACTGGGAGAAGATTATCATCCGAGATGAATTTCTGCAATCAGGGAAAGCAGGAGAAGAACAAGTACACAAAGCACTTTCTTCCCGAACAGAAGCTTGGGATTTTATTTGCAAAGAATTAGATAAGGCCGCCGGATTATTGCCTCAGGACCGTCCTTCTTCGGAAGCAGGCAGGGTAACCAAAAGTGTTGCCTACGCTTACTTGGGATGGGCTTACCTTACCCGTGCCTATGAAGAAAGCAATAAGAAGGCGGAATATCTGACTTTAGCAGAAAAAGCACTGAAACAAGTGACAGGTTACGAACTTGAATCAAACTATGAAAGTATGTTCAATGGCACTAATAAAAACTGCAAGGAGTCGATATTTGAACTACAATTCACTAATAGTACCGACAATGGAACATATCACAAGCACGTATTGCATTTCTGGTTTACTTGTCCGAATATGTGGGGATGGGATGAAATCCGAATAAGTCCAATGATGTATAATGAATTCCTAAAGGAAGGGCGTATTGCCGAAAATAACCAATATGACGCTCGTGCTTATGCTTCTATGTATTTCGATGATCCCTATTATACAGATGGCGGACATATCTTAGGATATAATTATAGTGACATCTACGGTCCCGATGATGAAGTTAAATATAATTTCAAGAAATATCTCCCTACTACATGGGATGAATATGCTCAGGATGAGATAGGTACCAATCTTCCATTAATGCGTTATTCTAATGTATTATTAATGCTGGCTGAGATTTTCAATGAACAACAACATCCGGAAAATGCCATACCACTAATAAACGCTATTCGAAGCATACATGGTAAATTACCAGCTATGAAAGGCAATGATTATACAGCCGTGAAAGCACAGATTGAGCATGAGCGCCTGGTTGAGTTTGCTATGGAAAATTACCGTTTTTACGATTTACGCCGTTGGGGTAAACTGGAAGAGGCAATGCGCAGTGCAGGCAGAAGTAATTTTGTCGGTTCCAAACATTCTTTCCTGCCGATTCCCTTAATGGAAATTCAAAGCAACAATAAAATAAATGTAGGAGACTAACAATTATCCTTTTTCTACAACCATAAGTAAACAAGATGATTCTACAGTCATCTTGTTTACTTTGAAAGCTTTATCTTTGCCCTCAAAAACGACATAGATATGTTTACAATTATCGGACTGATGCTCACAGGAATGCTGCTGGGCTACCTCTTACGGAAACGGAATTTAAGTAAAATACATAAAGTTATCACAGTGTTGATCTGGGTACTGCTCTTCATTCTCGGCATTGAAGTGGGAGGAAACGAGGAGATTATCAAAGGACTGCACACCATTGGCCTTGAAGCCGTCATACTCACCATAGGTGGAACTCTGGGAAGTGTGATTGCCGCCTGGGCACTGTGGAGAGCCTTATACAAACGGAAAGGAGGACAAGCATGAAAGGAAGTCTTATCATAGTCGGCTTTTTTGTGCTGGGTACGCTCTGCGGAGTCTTTCACCTGATACCTATCGATATCGTAATAGATAGTAAAATCAGCTTTTATGCACTCTGCGCACTGATGTTCAGTGTAGGGCTAAGTGTAGGCAATGATCCACAAACGTTGAAAAACTTCCGTTCACTCAATCCACGGTTGATATTCCTGCCTATCATGACCATTCTGGGCACGTTGGCAGGTTCTGCTGCAGTCAGCCTGATACTGACACACCGTTCCCTGACAGATTGCCTGGCTGTAGGTTCGGGCTTCGGATACTATTCACTCTCCAGTATCTTCATTACCGAATATAAAGGAGCTGAATTAGGAACAATTGCCCTGCTCGCCAACATCAGCCGTGAGATTCTGACCTTGCTGGCTGCACCGTTACTGGTGCGCTGGTTCGGCAACCTCGCCCCTATCTCTGCCGGAGGAGCAACCACGATGGACACCACACTGCCCATCATTACACGAACGGCTGGACAACAATTTGTAGTTGTCTCCATCTTCCACGGATTTGTGGTGGATTTCAGCGTTCCGTTCCTTGTGACACTGTTTTGTTCAATTTAATACTGTTTTGAACTTAAAACCAATTATCATGAAAGCCAAAGTTTATACTTTACTCTTTTCCTCGTTGCTTTGTGTTTCTGCCCTGGCTGATAACGAACCTTGGCAGAACCCACAAATCAACGAAATAAACAGAGAGCCGATGCATGCGCATTTCATTCCGTTTACAAATGAAGCCAACGCTTTGAAACAACGCTCTCTCCCCGCTGATGTACGTTTCGACGTGAATCCTGCGATAGAAAGACGAATTTCTCTGGATGGAACCTGGAAATTCCTGTTCTCAAAGAATAACGATCTTTGTCCTCAAGATTTCCATAAATCCGGATACAATACCCGGAAATGGGGCAAAATACAAGTTCCCGGAAGTTGGGAGCTACAAGGATTTGATGCCCCTATTTATACGGACACCCGCTATCCATTTCCTGCCAATCCTCCGTACGTACCCACCGACTACAATCCGGTAGGAGCTTACATCCGTGAGTTTACCGTCCCGAATGGTTGGGAAGGTATGGATATCTTCCTCGACTTCGAAGGAGTGGAATCCGCTTATTATGTATGGGTGAACGGTGAGTTTGCCGGATATGCGGAAGACAGTCGTCTGCCGTCTCACTTCAACGTCACCAAGCTGTTGAAAAAAGGCAGTAATAAACTTGCCGTGAAAGTATTCCGTTACAGCGACGGCTCCTATCTTGAAGGGCAGGATTACTGGAAATACAGTGGCATTGAACGGGATGTATATCTCTATGCCCGTCCGCAAAGCCGTGTTCGCGACTTCCGGATGACCGCTGAATTAGTCAATGATTACAAAGATGGAGAACTAAACCTCGACGTACTACTTCACCAACCGAAAGTCGGAGAAACCGTCGAAGTAAAGGTATTGGATCACGGCAAGGAGATTTACAATCGGAAGAAGTCTGTCACTTCCACCACCGATACTCTGTTCAGCCAACAGCAAATCTTCCCGAATGCACGTGCATGGAATGCGGAGACGCCGAATACTTACACATTAGTAGTCAGCACCTTCGACGCTCAGGGAAAACCGCTGGAATCTTTCACTCATCTTTTTGGTTTCCGCACGGTAGAGATGCGCAACGGAATGCAGATGATCAACGGGAAAGCAGTACTGTTTAAAGGCGTAAACCGCCACGAGCACGATCCACACAAAGGACGCACTATCAGTGTTGCTTCCATGATACATGATATTCAGTTGATGAAACAATTCAATCTGAACGGTGTACGCAACTGCCACTATCCGAACTACTCTGCCTGGTACGAGCTTTGCACCGAGTTTGGTCTGTACATGGTGGATGAAGCCAATATCGAAAGCCACGGCATGATGGATCACAAGGATGGTACGCTGGCTAATTATCCGGACTGGGAACTCCCCTTCATGCAACGCATGAACCGCATGATTGCACGCGACCGCAACTATTCAGCCATCGTCACCTGGTCCATGGGCAATGAATCCGGATATGGCAAACATTTTGAAACACTGTACGATTATACTAAGAAAATAGATCCTACCCGTCCGGTACAATACGAAGGAGGTGGCTACGATGCAAAAAGTGACATCTACTGTCCGATGTATGCACGTATCTGGTCACTGCGCCGTCACATCAACCAGCGTGACAAACGTCCCTTGATTATGTGTGAATACGCCCATGCAATGGGTAACAGTGCAGGAAACTTCCAGGATTACTGGGATTTGATTTATAAGTATGACCAGCTACAGGGCGGCTTTATTTGGGACTGGGTAGACCAGACATTCGCCATCAAAGATAAAAACAACCGTGATATCTGGGCATTCGGAGGCGACATGGGCTTTGTAGGCATCGTCAACGACTCTAACTTCTGTGCCAACGGACTGGTAGCCGCCGACCGTTCTCTCCATCCGCACATCTATGAGGTGAAGAAAGTATTGCAATACATTCACTTCGAACCGGTAGCTTTTACTCCGAACAAGATAAAAGTCAGCAATCGGCATGATTTCATCGGTCTGGAAGGATATACCCTGCGTTGGGCAGTAGAGTGCGACGGAAAAGCGGTACAAGGAGGTGAAATGGAATTCCCCGTAATCACTCCGGGAAGCTCTGCCAATATAGAATTACCCTTGAAAGCATTGCCCGCCGACAGTAAGGAATACTTCCTGACTCTGCGTGCATTCACCAAGCATGAAGCTCCGCTGATACCGAAAGGACATGAAGTGGCCATCGAGCAATGGATACTCCCCACGACTCAAATCGCCGGAAAGATCCAGCCCGCCAACAGTTCACTGGCAATAGACCGGAATAACGAAGCGATCACACTGAAAGGAAATAACTTCCAGATAGCCTTCTCTGCCCAAAACGGTGAGATGACAGACCTTATCTACCATGGAAAGAATCTGATTAAAGAGGGATTACAACCAAACTTCTGGCGTCCGTTGACGGACAACGATATTCCTAATGGACATCTCAATCGCTGTGCCACCTGGAAGACTGCCGGAAAGGATGCCAAACTGAAGAATCTGGAAGTTACAGAGAAACAGCACATTGTCATCGTAACGGCTACTTATACGATGGAGGCGCAAGGCTCTACATTGCAAACAATCTATGATATTCATCCTGACGGTGCCGTCCGGGTGAGCATGCACTTCACCCCGGGTAAACAGTCGCTGAATGAAATGCCTCGTCTGGGCATGCGCATGATACTTCCGGCAGAATATGAAATGATGTCCTGGCTGGGACGCGGTCCGCAGGAAAACTATGCAGACCGGAAGACAGGAGCATTAGTAGGCCTGTATAATGCTACGGTTTGGGAGCAATTCCATCCGTATGTACGTGCTCAGGAAACGGCCAATCACTGTGATGTGCGTTGGGTTGCCCTGCGCAATGCTTCCGGAGAGGGTTTGCTGGTAACCGGAGAAGAGCCTCTGAGCGTAAGTGCCTGGAACTTCCCGATGGAAGACATCGAATATCGTCCCTCGCAGGTAGAACGCCGTCATGGAGGAAGTATCCTGAAAAAGGATATAATTTGGCTAAACATCGATCACCAGCAGATGGGTGTGGGTGGTGACAATACCTGGGGAGCACAGGTACATCCCGAATACACCATCACGCCACACGAGTGGAAATACAGTTTCACACTGCAACCTCTCGGAGCAAAGGATGATGCGGCGGAACAGGCTCATCAATGTTGGTTCTAATATGGGTACGCGGACGACACGGATAAGGCGGACGAACGCGGATAAAAAATAATTTGTATAACAAAGGGAAAATTTACTCCGCGTTCGTCCGCCTTATCCGTGTCGTCCGCGTACCCATTCTCCCTAAAATTATCATTTATCACCCCTAAAAAGCAATTATTAAGTTCATAATAATAATGAATATGCGACATAAGTTTATACACACCATTTGTATTACTCTGCTGGTTGCAGGCATCATCGCCTGCACTTCCGGCAGCAAAAACACTGCGGAGAAGCGGTATACCTTCAATAATATATTGGATATCGCCTATACTCCCGATACCTTGCACCGCTGCTACGGCTGGTTCACAGATGCCGGCTCGTGGATGGGCTTCACTCTTCCCGAGAAAGAGAACTGGGTAAACGGTTTCTGCGGTCCGTTCAGCCTGGATATGTTCCGCCGCCAGTGGATGGCACAATCCGCTGTTACGGTAGGTTTTAGTAAGAAAGCCGCGGATACCTTTGTGCCCGACTCCACCTGTTACTATCCCGGAGAACTGTATATGTCCGCCCATTCCGGCAATGGAACTGTCACCCAGCGGCTTAACTTTGTAAGTGCTTCCACCGCTTTGCTTCGCATAGAAGTCGACAAGGCGGAAGAACTGACGCTGACCGGCAGCCAATGGGGAAAGAACGTAACCGTAAGTGTAGAGCAGAACTCCGTAATAGCCCGCCATCCCAGCGGAGAAAGCGTAACTGTAACATTTACTCCCGATGTGGCACTTACCGGAACGGATAATAACTACACAGCCCTTATACATACCTCCAAGTATCCCGTGAATGTAGCCATTTCCTTTTTCACCTCCGAAAAGGAAATGACAGCCGGATTACAGAATCTTCCCAATCTGCTCAACAATCCCGAAAAAGCATTGCAAGCCAATGCCGAACGTTGGGAGGGATACCTGACGAAGATACTGCGCACCGACATGAAACCCGAATATGACCGCATCGCCGTAAAAGCCGTAACCACTCTTATCTCCAACTGGCGCACACACCGCGGTGGCCTGTTGCACGAGGGAATCGTTCCAAGCCATGCAGTTGGCTACTTTGTAGGCTTCTGGGCATGGGACAGTTGGCGTTTCAGTGCCGGAACTGCCAAGTTCGATCCCGAGCTGGCAAAGAATAACATCCGCGCCATGTTTGATTATCAGCAACCGGACGGCATGATTATCGACTGTATCTACACCGATCCATCCGAAAACAATGCACGCGACAGCAAACCGCCTTTGGTATGCTGGGCTGTAGATGAAATCTTTACGCATACTGGCGATACAGCTTTCGTTGCCGAAATGTATCCGCAACTGCTTTCTTATTATAAGTGGTGGTATCAGAAACGAGACCATAATCATAATGGCATGTGCGAATACGGCGCTACAGACGGCACTCTGGAAGCGGCAGCCTGGGAAAGCGGTATGGACAATGCCATCCGTTTTGACGATGCCGTGATGCTGAAGAACGACGGAAGTGAGGATGCCTGGAGCATGGATCAGGAAAGTGTAGACTTGAACGCCTACCTGGCACTGGAATGTAAGTTACTGAAGAAGTTTGCCGGATTACTGAATGTCTCATTCGATGCTCCCGACTATAGTAATAAAGTAGCCGATTATTTCTTTGATCCCAAACTCAACTTCTTCTTTGACCGCCGCCTGAAAGATGATTCATTTATTAAAGAACCGGGATGCGAAGCTTATACTCCGTTGTGGACACAGATTGCCACGCAAGAGCAGGTAGACAAGATGTTACCCATGCTTCAGGACACAGCGAAGTTCTCAACGTACATCCCCTTCCCCACCATTGCCGCAGATAATCCCAAGTACAACCCACGCGGCTACTGGCGTGGTCCTATCTGGCTGGACCAGACTTACTTTGCCATTCGCGGACTCCGTAACTATGGTTATCATAAGCTCGCCGACGAATATACCATGCAGGTATTCGACCGCCTCAACGGACTAAAAGAAGGAGCGCCTATCCACGAGAACTACGGCACTCACACCGGAGAGCGACTGAAAGCACCACACTTTAGTTGGAGTTCATCCCATCTATTGATGATGTACGATGATTACGGAAAGTAATACTCATTCCCATTAAAATGAAACGCCCGTTTTCCCTAATGGAGACGGGCGTTTCTATTAGATAGCAAACAGGTTTCTTAGAAAAGACTCCATGCAACCGTCAGCCCCGCCATCACGATAGCTACCATACTCATCAGCTTAATAAGTATATTCAAACTCGGACCGGAAGTATCCTTGAACGGATCACCTACCGTATCACCTACCACGGTAGCCTTATGTACTTCGCTACCTTTACCGCCGAAGTTTCCTTCTTCCACATATTTCTTTGCATTATCCCATGCACCGCCCGCATTCGCCATAAAGATGGCAAGAACGAAACCGCTACTCAACCCACCGATCAGCAATCCCAGAACACCGGGAACACCGAAGATAAGTCCCGTTGCAATCGGAGCAATAATAGCTATCAGCGAAGGAATTACCATCTCACGCTGTGCTCCTTTTGTAGAAATCTCTACACAACGTTCGTAATCCGGTTCTGTCTCACCGGTAAGGATACCCTTGATTTCACGAAACTGGCGACGTACTTCATCCACCATGTGAGCGGCAGCACGACCAACAGCATTCATGGTCAATCCACAAAAAAGGAATGCCATCATACTACCCAGAAACATACCCGAAAGAACCTTCGGGTTCATCAATGTCACATCATAATGATGCATGAAGTCGAAGAAAGTGGCATCCTGAAGCGCCACGGCATCCCCATGAGGAAGCGTTAAATCAGTGGTTCCCAAACGAGTCAGTCCGATACGGATTTCTTCAATATAAGAAGCAAGCAGGGCAAGTCCCGTAAGTGCAGCCGAACCAATGGCAAAACCTTTTCCGGTAGCGGCAGTAGTATTTCCCAAAGAATCGAGAGCATCCGTACGTTTACGTACTTCCACACCCAGACCGGACATTTCAGCATTACCACCGGCATTGTCAGCAATAGGGCCGTAAGCATCCGTAGCAAGAGTGATACCCAAAGTGGAAAGCATACCTACAGCAGCAATACCGATACCATAAAGTCCCATACCTACATTATTGAAATCGAACCCTGATGCAAACAGATAGGAAGCGATGATACCTATTACCACAGCAACCACTGGAATCGCGGTAGACAGCATACCCAAACCGATACCGGAGATAATCACCGTCGCCGGGCCAGTCTTTCCGCTTTCGCTCAACTTCTGGGTAGGACGGTAAGATTGAGAAGTATAATATTCCGTAGAACGTCCGATAATGATGCCAACTACCAGACCGACTATAACGGCACAAGATATCCACATCCAGTTATCAAGTTTCAATAGCCAAAGAATAAAGAAAGTAGCCACTACAATCAGTACGGAACTCAGGTTTGTACCGAAAGCTAACGAAGCAAGCAGGTCTTTCATTTTCGCATTTTCTTTGGTACGCACTGCGAATATACCGATAATAGAAAGAAGGATACCTACGGCAGCAATCAACATCGGAGCAATAACGGCTTTGAACTGCATGGCCGTATCTCCCGTATGAATAAAGGCGGCAGCACCCAGAGCGGCAGTTGCCAGGATGGAACCACAATAGCTTTCATAGAGGTCGGCACCCATACCAGCCACATCACCTACGTTATCACCTACATTATCGGCAATCGTTGCAGGGTTACGTGGGTCATCTTCGGGAATACCGGCTTCAACCTTACCAACTAAGTCAGCACCTACATCGGCAGCCTTCGTATAAATACCTCCACCTACACGGGCAAAAAGTGCTTGCGTAGAAGCACCCATTCCAAAAGTTAGCATCGTGGTAGTGATAATACAGAGTTTATGAGTCGGAGTCAAAACATCTTCTGGAATAACCGCATTCAATAACAGATACCAGAAAGAAATGTCGAGCAAGCCCAAGCCTACTACCACCAGTCCCATTACCGCACCACTACGGAAAGCGACGCGCAATCCTGCATTCAGTGAACTACGGGCAGCATTTGCCGTACGTGCCGAAGCATACGTTGCCGTCTTCATACCGAGGAATCCGGAAAGTCCGGAGAAGAAACCGCCCGTCAGGAAGGCAATCGGTACCCAACGATTCTGTACATCGAAACCATAAGCCATAATAGCGAAAAGGATCACAAGTCCCAGAAATACCCAGCCAACTATCTTATACTGTTGTTTCAGATAAGACATCGCGCCTTTGCGCACGGCAGCGGCAATCTTTATCATTTGCGGAGTACCCTCACTCTCTTTCATCATTTGCTTATGGAAATAGTAAGCAAAGCAGAGAGCTAAAACGGAAGCGGCCGGAATCAGCCAGAAAAGCAAACTGTCCATAGTGTTATTCGTATTAAAAGGTTGATAGAAAGGCTAAAAGTATTGATTTGAAATGAAATAAACAAAGGAATAAAAGAAAAATTACCGCACCAGCATCATCTTTCATTCACCCAACTTACTGGAACAAAAAAAGGGAAAAGTAATCATCAGCGATTATTCTCCCAAACATTGATATGCAGAGGAAGGGCTTTCCGGCTCTCCCTCTATATTCATTATTCTACTGTCACAGCCGTACCGCAAGCAGTTACCATCAACATACTGCCACTTCCACCCACTGTTTCATAATCCAAATCCACACCAATCACCGCATTGGCTCCGAGTGCTCTGGCATGTTCCTGCATCTCACGCAGGGCAATATCTTTCGCTTCGCGCAGTACTTCTTCATAAGAACCACTACGTCCGCCCACTACATCACGAATACTGGCAAAAAAGTCACGGAATACATTGGCACCGATAATGGTCTCACCTGAAACGATACCATAATAGCGGGTGATACGTCCACCCTCGATAGTTGGGGTTGTTGTTACTAACATAATCTTTCTCTATTTATTTAAGTTATTTGCACCCTATTAGACGCACGAATAGGGCGGAAAGTTGCAATGACGTCCCGTTTTATATCTCCTCATTATAATAAAAAAACAAAAAATAGAGAGCATCTATATATGAGCAGAGTCAACATTTATCTATCTTTGTACCGAAGAAATGGAAACAAAGCATTTTATATTTAAAATAATGATGTATCTGGTAGTAGTGCTTTTTGCACTGCAACCGGAAGATTATAATTCCTTTTCCGAAAATGAACCTCCTTTTCTTTGCATTGAACAAAACGAACAGCATTCGCCCGAAGAGTTCAACGATGAAGCTGTTATCTCCCGTACACTTTCTTTAAACCGTGCGCGTAAGCTCTGTGCAGAGATTATGACTACTTATACTTTCTCTACCGAGAACACTAATTTATATCAATATAGTGACGGCAGCCAACCGCACAATCTCAGGAGCGTATATTCACCCGAACGTTCCCTACTCTGTATATACCGGCTTTAGCACAAGTCCTTCCATTACCGTATTTTTATATTTTATCCGGGCGAATCTTATATTCGTTCCGCTATGTCTAATTAATTAATTTATATATGGGACTTGTTTTATTATACTTAACCCTTGCATTAGCTTTATCATTTTTATGCTCCATTCTTGAAGCAGTTTTATTATCTACTCCAATGTCGTACATCTCCACTAAAGAGAAAACACATGGGAAAAGCGCTATTTTATTAAAGAAGTTCAAACAAGATATCGACCGGCCTATTGCTGCCATATTATCCTTGAACACCATTGCCCACACTGTGGGTGCGGCAGGTGTAGGTGCCGAAGCAGTAAAGATATTCGGAGAAGCTTACTTCGGTGTAATTTCTGCCATACTGACTATCTTAATTCTCGTTCTCTCAGAGATCATTCCTAAAACGATAGGTGCCTGCTACTGGCGCACATTGGCACTTCCGTCAGCCCGTATCATCAATTTCCTTATTATCATCTGTTACCCCTTAGTGTGGCTGTCCGAACTGATTACCCGCCTTTTTTCTTCCGGCAAACAGGAATTATCCGTAAGCCGCGAGGAAGTTTCGGCCATGATTTCCATCGGAGTGGAAGAAGGTGTTTTCCAGATGAAAGAGAACAAGATGATACAGAACCTCATTAAACTGGATAAAGTAAAGTCACAATCCATTATGACTCCCCGTACTGTGGTGGCAACAGCTCCCGAGAGTATGTCTCTGAAGGAATTCTATCAGGATGGAAAGTATAAGTTTTACTCTCGTATTCCTGTTTACAATGATAGTGAAGATTATATCACAGGATACGTATTGCGACAAACTGTACTCGAAAAGTTAGCAGAGGACAGGTTCGATATGTGCCTGAAAGATGTGGCCCGTCCTATCCTTTCTTGTCCGGAAAATAGTTCTGTTTCCACAGTTTGGGAACAAATGCTTGAAAAGAAAGAACATATTTCAATCTTGATTGATGAATATGGCTGCTTCTGGGGAATTGTCACAATGGAGGATATCATCGAAACAGCCTTAGGTTTTGAAATTGTGGATGAAAAAGACTCCGTAACGGATATGCAGAAACTGGCACGGGATAAGTGGCAGAAGAAGCAGGCGGAAACGAAGATTAGTGATTAGGGGTTAGTGATAACCCCTAATCACTAACTAAAACATCTTGCTGACACGTTCGATACCTGCCACCAAAACATCTATTTCTTCTTTCGTATTATAGATTCCAAAGGAAGCACGCACTGTTCCTTCTATGCCGAGGCGTTGCATCAACGGTTGGGCACAATGGTGCCCTGTACGTACGGCAATGCCGAGACGATCGAGCAATGTGCCCATATCGAAGTGATGAATATCACCCACAAGGAAAGAGATGACACTCCCTTTCTCTGCAGCTTCACCAAAGATGCGCATGCCAGGGATTGTTTTCAATCGCTGCGTGGCATATTCCGTCAATTCATGCTCATAAGCGGCAATCTTATCCATGCCAATGGCAGAAACATAATCGAGCGCTTTCGCCAGTCCCGTAGTACCGATATAATCAGGAGTACCGGCTTCGAATTTAAATGGTAATTCATTGAAGGTAGTACGTTCAAAAGATACATGCTTTATCATCTCACCACCACCCTGATAAGGGGGTAATTTATCCAGCCATTCTTCCTTACCATAAAGCACGCCTACACCGGTAGGACCATACACTTTATGACCGGAGAATACAAGGAAATCAGCATCCAGCTCTTTCACGTCCACTGCCATGTGAGGAATGGACTGTGCCGCATCTACCAGAAAAGGTACATTATGGTTATGGGCAACCTTAATCATTTCCTTGATAGGATTGACCGTACCCAATACATTGGAGACATGTACCACACTGACAATCTTCGTTCTATCAGTAAAAAGTTTCTCGTATTCATCCATCAGAAGTTCACCGCGGTCGTTCATTGGAATAACCTTCAGGTTGATACGCTTCCGTTCAGCCAGCAGTTGCCAAGGCACAATGTTACTATGATGTTCCATTACTGAAACAATCACTTCATCACCCGGACTCAGGAATTCTTCACCGAAACTGGATGCCAACAAATTGATGCTTTCCGTGGTTCCCCGTGTAAATACGATTTCATTTATAGAACCGGCATTGATGAACTTCCGCACTGTTTCGCGACTTGCCTCGTGCAGTTCCGTTGCCTGTTGCGACAGAAAGTGTACACCACGATGCACATTGGCATTGACAGAATAATACTCATCCGTTATTGCATCCACCACACAACGCGGTTTCTGTGTCGTCGCCCCATTATCCAAATAGACTAACGGTTTGCCGTACACTTCACGGGAAAGTATGGGAAAATCGGCTCTTATCTTTTGAATATCATACATGTTGTTTAGGTATTAATATATTCTCACTTACATATCGCACAGCCCTGGCACTTATTCAGTTCGCCACGGAAACGTTTCTCAACCAAGAGATGTAAGCGATCTTTCAAAGCATCCAGACGAATGGTATCAATTACTTCGTTCACGAAGGCAAACATCAGCAACAAGCGGGCTTCACGTGCCGGAATACCGCGCTGGCGCATATAGAAGAGTGCATTTTCATCCAACTGACCAACGGTAGCGCCATGGCTACACTTTACATCATCAGCATAAATTTCCAGTTGCGGCTGCGTATACATACGTGCCTCACGTGTGGCGCAAAGGTTCCGGTTCGTTTGCTGCGAACTGGTATGTTGCGCATCCGGACGCACTAACACCAGACCGGCAAATGCACCGACTGACTGATCATCGAGCACATACTTGAAGAGTTCATTGCTCGTACAGTTAGGCACAGCATGGTCGATGATTGTATTATTATCTACATGCTGATTCTTATCTGCAATGGCCATACCACAAAGGTTGATTTCAGCGCCTTCACCTGCCAGCAATACTTCAGTGGTATTGCGGGAAGTACCGTTATGCAAGGTCATGCCATTCAGCAATACATTGCTGTTGGCTTCTTGCTTCACATACATATTGCTGATGCGTACGGTACTTGTATGCGTTTCTTCCAGTTCGTAAAGATCAAAGACAGCATTCTCACCTACGAATACTTCTATCACCTGGGTTGCCAGGAAGTTCATGGCATCCATAGCATGATCACACACCAGCATACGTGCCTGTGCGCCATCTTCCAGTACAATCAATACCCGGCGGTTCACCAGGAAGTTCACGTCACCACGCAGGATGTTTACCAACTGAATGGGACGTTCCAAAGCGACGTTCTTAGGTACATATAACAACACACCGTCTTGTGCAAAAGCGGTATTGAATGCTGTTACTCCATCTTTTGAAGTATCTGCCAGCTTGCCATAGTATTTCTTTACCAGTTCCGGATGCTTCTCCGCCATCTCCTTCAAACTACCGAAGATAACTCCTTCGGGTAGATGTGAAGCAGGTAATGCTTTATTATAAAAAGCATCATTCACTACAAAGTACAGAGAGGTACTCATATTGGGTACATCACATTTGAATACTTCATAGGGATTTACCGGAATATCCAGACGGTTCAGGTTCAACCCATAATCCGGTTCAAAGAACTTACTGACATCGGTATATTTATATTTCTCCTGTTTACGGGTAGGAAAGCCAAGCCGTTCAAAGTCGGCAAACGCAGTCGCACGAGGGGTATTCATCACCTCGGTGCTGTGCTGGCATATCATCGCTTCCGTCTGGGAGAAAAGATCTATGTATTGTTGTTCTGCATTCATAATTTATTCTCCCAACTCTTTCTTAATCCAATCATACCCCTTCTCTTCCAGTTCCAGAGCCAATTCCGGTCCCGCAGTCTTCACGATACGACCTTTATAAAGCACATGTACGACGTCAGGTTTGATATAATCCAGTAAGCGTTGGTAGTGAGTGATGACAATGGTACTATTCTCCGGTGTTTTCAGCTTATTCACACCTTCGGCTACGATACGCAAAGCATCGATATCCAGTCCGGAATCCGTTTCATCCAGGATGCTCAATTTCGGTTCCAGCATCGCCATCTGGAAGATTTCATTTCGCTTCTTCTCACCACCGGAGAAACCTTCGTTTACCGAACGGTTAGCCAGTTTATTGTCCAGTTCCACAATGGCACGCTTTTCACGCATCAACTTCAGGAACTCACTTGCACTGAGAGCAGGCAGATGATTGTATTTACGTTGCTCATTCACCGCTGCACGCATAAAGTTGACCATACTCACACCCGGAATTTCTACCGGATATTGAAAGCTGAGGAAGATACCTTCATGACTACGGTCTTCCGGTGAAAAATCCAAAAGGTTCTTACCGCAGAAAGTCACGCTTCCCTTTGTCACTTCAAAGGCAGGATTACCTACCAATACAGCAGAAAGAGTACTCTTACCGGAACCGTTCGGTCCCATAATAGCATGCACCTCACCTGCTTTTACCGACAGGTTGATGCCTTTCAATATTTCTTTGCCATTTACACTGGCATGCAGGTCTTTTATCTCTAACATGATATTTATTTTTTTATTTTAAACTTATCCTACGCTGCCTTCCAGCGAAATAGCCAACAACTTCTGAGCCTCTACCGCAAACTCCATAGGCAGCTTATTAAGCACTTCCTTAGCATAACCGTTCACAATCAGCCCTACAGCATCCTCAGTAGAAATACCACGTTGGTTGCAATAGAATATCTGGTCTTCATTGATCTTGCTAGTAGTCGCTTCATGCTCCACAACCGCCGTTTCATTATGGATATCCATATACGGGAAGGTATGCGCACCGCACTTATCACCCAGCAACAAAGAGTCGCACTGGCTATAGTTACGCGCATTATCCGCCTTTTGAGCTACACGCACCAAGCCACGGTAAGAGTTCTCACTATGTCCGGCAGAAATACCTTTGCTGACAATCGTACTGCTGGTATTCTTACCCAGATGAATCATCTTCGTGCCCGTATCCGCCTGTTGGTAGTTATTCGTCACCGCCACACTATAGAATTCAGCCGAAGAGTTATCTCCCGTCAGAATACAGGAAGGGTATTTCCACGTAATAGCCGAACCTGTCTCCACCTGTGTCCAGGAGAGTTTACTGTTCGCACCTTTGCAGTTACCACGTTTCGTAACGAAGTTATAGACACCGCCTTTGCCTTCGGCATCACCCGGATACCAGTTCTGTACGGTACTGTACTTCACTTCCGCACGCTCATGCACCACAATTTCCACGATAGCAGCATGCAGTTGGTTCTCATCGCGCATCGGAGCCGTACAACCTTCCAGATAGGAAACATACGAATCATCATCCGCCACAATCAGCGTCCGCTCAAACTGGCCTGTATTACGCGCATTGATACGGAAATACGTGGACAACTCCATCGGACAGCGTACCCCTTTCGGGATATATACAAACGAACCGTCGGAGAATACCGCCGAGTTCAATGCAGCAAAGAAGTTATCACGGTATCCCACAACGGAACCAAGATACTTCTGTACCAAATCCGGATGCTCACGTACAGCTTCACTGATGGAACAGAAAATGATTCCTTTCTCCATCAACGTTTCCTTGAACGTAGTCTTCACAGATACGGAATCCATCACAGCATCTACGGCCATGCCACTCAATGCCATCTGTTCTTCCAAGGGAATACCCAGCTTATTGAAGGTTTTTATCAACTCAGGGTCTACCTCGTCCATACTCTTCGGCGCATCTTTCTTCTTCGCCAACGGATCGGCATAGTAGGAAATAGCCTGATAATCTATCTCAGGAATACGGAGATGTGCCCATGTAGGCATCTCCATCGTCAACCAGTGACGATATGCTTTCAGACGGAACTCCAACAGCCATTCCGGCTCGTTCTTCTTCGCAGAGATCAGCCGTACAACATCTTCATTCAGCCCACGCTCAATGACTTCCGTATGCACGTCGGTGGTGAAGCCGTACTTATACTTCTCCTGCGTTAGTTCCTTTACATATTTATTGGGTTCTTCGGGTTGCATTATGTATTAAGTATATATTGTTCTGTAACTTCTTTTGCAGCCGGGAAAAACATTCCCGCGAACGACTCTATAGGATAATATAACACGGATTCCTCCTTCATTGTTCTATCAATCATCGTATTATCCGAGTCGATAAACTCGACAACACAGATAAGCAGACTCACCAGCAGCAGAAATTTCAATGCGCCCAGTCCGGCACCCAGCCAGCGGTTCAGCCAGCCGAGCGAGACTGCTTCCATCGCCTTCGTCAACAAAGATGCCACCAGCAAAAACAGCAACGGCACCACGACCCAGATAACAACAAATGCCAAGATCTGAGCAAACGTCATAGAGTCCGTTATCTTAGAAAAGACTCTCTCCGCTACCGACACATACAGCGCTTTCGCAGCCAGCAACCCGACAATCAATCCGAGGATGGATGCCAGTTGCCTGATGAAGCCCTTTATAAAGCCGGTGACTGCTCCCGCACCAATCACTACTAATAGGATGATATCTATTATCGTCATAGCTAAAGAGTGATAAAGAATGGTAAGCAATAAGATGATAGGATGTTATACAACAATGTGCCAATTGACTGCGTACGAAAGATGCCGCAGGGCAATTGGCACATTGGCACATATAACATTATAACTTCATCACATTATCACTCCCCCACACTATCACATTATAATGTTTGTTTTACTTCTATTTCTTCGTAAGATTCGATAATATCGCCTACCTTGATATCGTTGCAGTTCGTCAGGCTGATACCACACTCGAAGTTGGTACCTACTTCCTTCACATCGTCCTTGAAGCGTTTCAAAGCATTGATAGAACCGGTAAAGATTACGATACCGTCGCGGATCAAACGAGCCTTGTCGCTGCGTTTCACCTTTCCGGTCTTCACTAACGCACCGGCTACGAGACCTACCTTGGTAATATTGAACACCTCGCGAACCTCGATAGTTGCAGTTACCTGCTCCTTCACTTCCGGTGCCAACATACCTTCCATAGCGGCCTTCACCTCTTCGATAGCGTCGTAGATTACTGAGTACTTGCGGATATCCACACCTTCGTTCTCTGCCGTCTTTGCAGCGGCGTTCGACGGACGTACCTGGAAACCGATGATGATAGCATCCGAAGCGGCAGCCAGTGAAACATCGGACTCGGAGATAGCTCCAACGCCCTTGTGGATTACATTCACCTGTACCTGTTCTGTAGACAGCTTGATCAGTGAGTCGCTCAATGCCTCAACAGAACCATCCACGTCACCCTTAACGATAATATTCAGTTCGTGGAAGTCACCCAATGCCAGACGGCGGCCAACTTCATCCAAAGTAAGCATCTTCTGAGTACGCAGACCTTGTTCACGTTGCAACTGTTCACGCTTGTTAGCGATTTCACGGGCTTCCTGTTCCGTATCGATTACGTGGAATGTATCACCTGCAGCAGGTGCACCGTTCAATCCCAGAATCAATACCGGCTCAGACGGTCCGGCCTCTTTCAGGCGCTGGTTACGTTCATTGAACATAGCTTTCACCTTACCATACGCTGTACCTGCCAGTACGATGTCACCTACGTGAAGTGTACCGTTCGATACCAGCATGGTAGCTACATAACCACGTCCCTTGTCCAGTGAAGACTCAATGATGGAACCTGTAGCCTTGCGGTTCGGGTTTGCTTTCAGATCCAGCATTTCTGCTTCCAGCAATACCTTTTCCAACAGTTCGTTCACACCTAGACCTTTCTTGGCTGAGATATCTTGTGACTGATACTTACCGCCCCATTCTTCAACGAGGTAGTTCATAGATGCCAGTTCTTCCTTGATCTTGTCAGCATTGGCAGTCGGTTTATCAATCTTATTAATAGCGAATACGATAGGTACACCGGCAGCCATAGCATGATTGATAGCTTCCTTCGTTTGCGGCATCACGTTATCATCGGCAGCAACGATAATGATAACCACGTCCGTTACCTTCGCACCACGGGCACGCATAGCGGTAAATGCCTCGTGACCCGGAGTATCGAGGAACGTTATCTCACGTCCGTCTTCCAGTTTCACGTTGTAAGCACCGATGTGCTGCGTGATACCACCGGCTTCACCGGCAATTACGTTCGCCTTACGAATATAGTCGAGCAATGATGTCTTACCGTGGTCTACGTGACCCATGACGGTAACAATCGGTGCACGCGGTTCCAAATCCTCTTCAGAATCTTCTTCCTCTACAATGGCCTGTGCCACTTCCGCACTGACATATTCAGTCTTGTATCCAAATTCTTCCGCCACCAGATTGATGGTTTCAGCATCCAGACGCTGGTTGATAGACACCATGATACCGATACTCATACAAGTAGCAATAACCTGCGTTACGGAAACATCCATCATGCTTGCCAATTCGTTGGCAGTCACAAATTCCGTAATTTTCAGTACTCTGCTGTCCGCCATTTCGCGGTCTTCCTGTTCCTGCATACGGCTGTTCGCCATTTCGCGCTTGTCCTTACGGTATTTAGAAGTCTTGCTCTTACCTTTGGAAGTGAGGCGTGCCAAGGTTTCTTTTACCTGCTTAGCTACATCTTCCTCACTAACCTCCTGCTTGATGATCGGTTTCTTGAAGCGATCCTTGTTATTGTTGTTACGGTTGTTGTTGTTCTTGTTGCCACCCTGATGGTTATTACCACCACCGGCACCTTGCTGACCACCGCCGGCATGAGGACCTTTACCTCCTCCACCACGATTGTCACCTCCACGCTGGAAATTGGATGCATTGTTGATATCAACCTTCTCCTTATTATTATTAATACGAAGACGTTTCTTCTTGTTGGCGTTGGCATCAGTATCTTTCTCCTTACCATCCTTCGCTTTGTTGTCCTCGCGGCGAATTTCTTTGATAATCGCCTCTTTCATCTGCTTCTTCTGATCCTGACGGATTTTCTCCTTCTCTTCGCGCTCCTTCCGTTTCTCTTCTTTGGTCTTCTTCTTGGGGCGTGTAGACTGGTTCAGCGTAGCCAGGTCAATCTGACCGATGATATTGATTTTGGAAACAAACTCCGGCTTATGTATGGTGAAGATTTCATCTCCCTCCTTTGCTGGTGCTTCTTCTGCAACTGCAGGTTTCACTTCTTCCTTAGCAGCAGGTGCTACGGGAGCAGGTGTTTCCTTCTTCACTTCTTCTTTTGCCACTACCGGAGCAGGAACTGGTTTCTCTACAACTTCCGGTTTCGGTGTTTCCTTCACCACAGGAGCCGGTTCGGGCTTGGGCTCAGGCTTCGGTTCCGGTTTTGGCTCCGGCTTGGGTTCAAGCCTGGGCTCTGGTTTGGGTTCGGGCTTCGGTTCCGGTTTTATTTCCGGCTTAGGCTGCGGTTTCGGTTCTTCCTTTACCACAGATACGGGTTCTTCCACTTTCTTTTCTTCCACTTTTTCTACTACCGGTTTCCGGTTCAGCTTATCCAAATCAATTTTTCCGACAGGTTTAAACTTCGGACGTGCATCTTCAGGGACAACAGTCTTAATTTCTTCCACTTTCGGTTTATCAGCAGTTTCAGCTTCGTAACCATCGATGGATACCGATGCTTTGTTACGGTCTTTATTCTGTCGTTCCTGAATAAAACGTTCCGATTCAAGTCTAAGATTCTTATCTGTACTGAACTCTTTCACGAGCAAGGCGTATTGCTCCTCGTTAATCTTTGTGTTGGGGTTTGCCTCAACGGCAAAGCCTTTCTTCTGCAAGAACTCAACTACCGTCGAAATTCCTACATTCAAATCTCTTGTTACTTTATTTAACCTAATCGTCATACTAAAAAATTAATGAATAATGTGGAGAAAGAAGTTAGTGCAAACAGAAACCAATGTCAGCAGACACTTATTCTGTCTCTGTCTCTGTTTCAGATTCAGGCTCAGCTTCAGCCTCAAACTCAGGCTCGCCTTCGCTTTCCTCAAACTCCGAACTTAAAATGTGCAATACTTCGTCCACTGTTTCTTCTTCCAAGTCGGTCTTCTCAATCAACATCTCACGCGGAGCGTTCAGCACGGCTTTTGCAGTATCGATACCAATCGCTTTGATGGCATCGATCACCCAACCGTCAATTTCATCCCTGAACTCATCCAAGTAGATATCTTCATCCTCAACAGCCTGATCCAACTCACGGAATACGTCAATAGTGTACTCAGTCAACATACTGGCAAGTTTGATATTCAAACCGCCTTTACCAATAGCCAGCGATACTTCTTCCGGTCTCAGGAAGACTTCCGCCTTACGTTCTTCTTCGTTCAAACGAATAGAAGAAATCTTCGCAGGACTGAGAGCACGCTGAATAAACAACTGAATATTGGATGTGTAATTGATTACGTCAATATTCTCGTTGCGTAACTCACGAACGATACCATGAATACGGCTACCCTTCACACCTACACAGGCACCTACCGGGTCAATACGGTCGTCGTATGACTCAACGGCAATCTTGGCGCGTTCACCAGGGATACGGGCAATCTTCTTGATGGTAATCAGTCCATCATTGATTTCGGGCACTTCCATTTCGAACAGACGTTGCAGGAATACCGGCGACGTACGCGAAAGGATGATCTTCGGGTTGTTATTCTTGTTGTCCACACGGGCTACAACGGCACGTGCCGTTTCTCCTTTACGATAAAAATCGCTCGGAATCTGTTCCGTCTTAGGCAGCAACAACTCGTTACCTTCATCATCCAGCAACAGCATTTCTTTCTTCCATATCTGGTATACTTCTGCATTGATGATGTTGCCCACCTTATCAATATATTTATTATAGATACTGTCTTTTTCCAGTTCCAGAATCTTAGAAGCCAATGTCTGGCGAAGGTTCAGGATAGCACGGCGTCCAAAGTTTGCAAAGATTACCTCATCCGTCACTTCCTCGCCCACTTCATAAGAAGCATCAATCTTCTGTGCTTCCGATAATGCGATCTGCAAGTTCGGATTTTCCAAGTCTTCATCCGCCACCACTTCACGGTTACGCCATATTTCGAAGTCCCCCTTGTCCGGGTTCACGATAACGTCGTAATTCTCATCGGTGCCGAACATCTTCGCAATCACACTACGGAACGACTCTTCGAGTACGCTCACCATCGTGGTTCTATCGATATTTTTCAGTTCCTTAAATTCCGAAAATGTATCTATCAAACTGACAGTTTCTACTTTTTTGGCCATAGTCTTATTTAAAACTGATTAAGTATTTAGTATATTTTATTTCATCATACGCAAGGGTTTCGTCCTCTTCCACCAATGTGGGGCGTTTAGCGCCTTCGGGCTTTACCTTCTTTTCTACGGTTACCGTGAAATGCTGTTCATCGGCTGCTTTTAACACGCCACACAACTTACGTCCGTCTTTTCTCAGTACTTCCACTTCCTTTCCGATGTGGTTGATGTACTGTTGCAACACTTTAAATGGCTGTCCGATACCGGCAGAACCTACCTCCAACTCATAATCTTCATCCTCACGGTTCAACTTGGATTCGATGTATCGACTCAGCTCTACACAATCTTCAATCCAAACCCCTTCTTTGTGGTCAATTTCCACCACAATCTTGTCGTCCGGGCTGATAGTTACTTCCACCAGAAAGTACTCTTTTCCCTCCAGCCACTCGTCAACAATTTGACAAACAGTTTTCTTTTCTATCATTGATTAACTATATAAGAACAAAAAAAGGAGCTTAATTGCCCCTCCACCTTTCATCCATTGCGGTTGCAAAGATATAAATAATCTATTCGACTACAAAATATTAGAGAAAAAAAGAATGTTTTAACGGTTAGTTGACGTAATTATTTCATTTCTGTACGAGTTATGAACAAAGTATGATAAGGTGGTAGAGTGATAAACTCCATTTACATGCCGAAGTAAAGGACGTTACATGCCGATGTAAAGGCCCTTACAATAAGGGGTAAAGGCCGTTACATGCAGCAGTAAATACTTTTACATTTTACAGGAAGCGATCGGTAAACGCAATTAATTGATTACCAACAAACTAACCAAAGATTCCATTCATAATCTTTAATTCATTTCCATACAATATAGTCTTCTATTTATTCGGAGTATCCCACTTCTTTGTATCCGTACAACTGATATTCAACGTCTGGTTACCCGTCTGGATGCGGAAATCACCTTTTTCCAAAATCCACTTACCGTCATAACCTACGAAAGCGAGATCGGAACCTTTTACTTTCAGCGTTACGGTCTTAACTTCACCCGGCCTCAGTTCCACTTTCTCAAAAGCACGCAGGCGGCGAACATCGGGAGTCAACGAAGCTATCAGGTCACTGCTGAATAACAGGACACTCTCTTTACCAATACGATTACCTGTATTCTTTACGTCAACCGTAAAAGTAAGTATATCATCGGCTGTAAAGTTGGGCTTATCTACTTTGAGGTTGCTATAAGTATAGGTGGTATAACTCAATCCGTAACCGAAAACCCACTGTACGGACATCACAGCATCATAATCATAAGCACCCTGCATCTTTTCAAGGTCCTCACATGGCTTGTAGTCATAAGTGAATAACGAGTTGATTTCTTTCGGATAGGTATAAGGCATCTTTCCGCTGAAGTTAGCATTACCTGCCACGAGGTTTGCCAAAGCGTCACCACCATAGTTACCCGGAAGCATAGCGTTAATAACGGCTTTTGCTAATGGCTCTATTTCGTTGACAATGCGTGGACGGCCTTCATTCAGCACAAGGATAATCGGCTTTCCGGTCGTAGCTAATGCTTTCACCAGGTCAAGCTGGTTCTTGGAAAGGAAAAGATTCGACAGGTTACCCGGAGTTTCACAATAGGAGTTCTCACCGATACAGGCAACGATATAATCGGCATTAGCCGCTGCTGCTACAGCTTTATCTATTTCAGGGGCATTTTCTTCCCACCAAGCACCACCTTTTTTATAAGTGACACCCGGTTCGTAGATGATACAAGAAGTACCGAACTTGTTAGTAAACGATTCAAGAATAGTATTGTAATCAGTAGCACATTCATCAGCTCTATCACCTTGCCAAGTGTAGGACCAGCCGCCATTGAGCGTACGCATAGAGTTCACATTAGGTCCTGTCAGCAGAATTTTCTTACCGGAAACCAATGGCAAGATACCTTCTGTATTTTTCAGCAATACCACAGACTCTTCGGCAGCCCGCAAAGCAGCAGTTGCATGTTCCTTTCCGCCGAACAATGGAAAATCCTGATGCCTGTAAGCAGGCGTATCGAACAAGCCCAAACGATATTTCATACGCAGCACACGGCGCACAGCATCATCAATACGGCTCATGGGAACTTCACCTTCTTCCACCAGTTCTTTCAGATAGATACAGAAACTCCATTCATAAGGAACCATAGACATATCGATACCGGCATTAATAGCCACTTTAATTGCTTCTTTCTTGCTTCCGACAATCTTATCGCGGGTATAGAGGTTGTTGATATCCGCCCAGTCAGTTACAATCATACCGTCCCAGTTCAAGTCTTCTTTCAGCCACTGCGTCAACAACTCATAGTTGGCATGGAAAGGAAGTCCATTATTCATAGCAGAGTTCACCATGACAGACAAAGCACCCGCCTTGATACCTTCGAGGAACGGAGCAAAATGCTTCTCGCGCATGTCTTGCACAGTGATGGACGAAGGTGTACGATCTTTGCCCGATACCGGAACACCATATCCCATATAATGCTTGATACAAGCTGCTACCTGTTGCTTTCCTATATTATTAGGATCACTGCCCTGGAAACCGAGGACAGCTTCGCGTCCCATCTCTGCATTCACATAGCAATCCTCGCCATAATTTTCCCAATGACGGGGCCAGCGGGCATCGCGAGCCAGGTCGAGCACGGGAGCATATGTCCAGGGAATACTACCGGCTTTAGTTTCGTAAGCGGAAATGCGGGCCCCTTCACGAACCAGTTCCCGGTTGAATGTAGCCGCCATATTGATACCTTGGGGGAAGAAAGTACCGCCCAACGTATAGGTGGTTCCATGTATCTGGTCTACTCCATAAATACAAGGGATACCCATGGTCTTCATGGATTTATCCTGTATCTTCTTAATAATTTCCTCCCATTTCTCTTTGGATTGGGCAATGCCCTGGGGAACATTCAGGATAGAGCCTACTTTATACTTGCCGATAACAGTATCCAGCAATGCATCATCTATCTGGAACTCTTTAGTCGGATTATCACGTTTGGTAATGACGTCAATGGTAAGTTCCGTCATTTGGCCAATCTTCTCTTCAAGGGTCATCTTCTCGAGCAGTGCCTCCACCTTTTTCTCAATATTTTCGTCTCTTGGAATAGCGGGCGCTACCGTGGTTTGCGCCATAGCAGTTGACACCAGCCCGGAGAGGGCTACAGATAAGATCAATTTTCTACTCATGGTTTTGTTTTTTATTTAAATAACATCGGGACAAATTCCGTCAGATAAATACGCCAGTTCTTCCAGATATGTCCTTCATCCGTCTCATAATAAGTATATTTATATCCATTTTCATCCAGCAGTTTACGGTAATCCACATTGGCTTTATAAAGGAAATCCGTTTTGCCGATGGCAATCCAGTAAAGGGCGGGATTCTTAGCAAACTGCACCTTCAATTTACCTTCAATATCTTCATAAATCGGTGAAGATACATCCTTATTAGGCATAATGGCAGCAGAAAACAGACCGACATAGTTGAACATATCGGGATATTGCTTGGAAATGTGCATAGAGTGGAAACCACCCATAGACAAGCCAGCAATGGCACGACCGGACTTACTCTTAATCGTACGATAGTTTTTATCTACAAACTTCACAATGTCGGGAAACGCCTGTTCGTAAGAGCCCTCCATGGTTTTGGGCAACTGCGTAGTGGGGGGCAGCAATCCACGTGAAGTCTCACCCGGAGCAGCTTCCTGTGAAGCATTCCCATTCGGCATGACTACAATCATAGGTTTTGCCTTGCCTTGTGCAATCAGATTATCCAGAATCTGCGCAGTGCGGCCAAGTGAAATCCATGCTTCTTCGTCACCACCCATTCCATGAAGGAGGTAGAGCACCGGATAACGTTTTCCGCTGGTTTCATAACCGGCAGGAGTATAAACCGTCATACGGCGTTCCATGCCAAGCGCCGGACTATTGTACCATGTCCGGGATACGGTTCCGTGGGGTATCGAGTTCACTTTATAAAGATCGGCGCGATCACCGCCAATGATAAATACATTGGTCAGGGTAGATACATCACGAATCAGATAGATGTTAGCAGGATCATTCATCCGCAAACCATCTACTATGAAAGAGTAACTATAAAGCTCCGGCTGTAAAGGTTCGGGAGTTGTATATTCCCATACTCCTGTTTTCCCCTCCGTAAGTTCGGCAATCCCAGGGATTTCAAACTCCCCATGCGCCGTTTTTATCTTTTGCTTGGGAAGGAAATCGCCTGTAACTTGTACTTTCACCGCTTTGGGTGCTTGCAGGCGGAAAGTAACGGTATTATTATCATGAATTTCGGGAGAAACAACCGGGATATTCCCCCAGAGAGCTTGCTGTGCAAAAGTAATGGTGCACAACAAGAAGGCAGTTAACAAAGTCGTTAATCTTTTCATTATAAAATATGTTTAGAGGTATTATCTTGCTTATTTCTGGTCCGCCATGTTTCGACAGTAGTCACGGATATAGTTTATAATCAGGAAACAAGCCGGTTCGAGCACTGTGCCGTGATTGAAGCCCTGCAGTTCGTACAAAGCAGACTTCTTGTTTCCGATATTCTTTAGCACCGAAGCAAGTAATGCATTTTCTTCCCAACGATCCGCCATTTCCAGGTTACGGTCACCGGTAATCAGTATTACGGGAGGGGTACCTTTGCGTACACGGTTCACAGGGGCATACTCATCAATAACAGGAATACCATTCGGCAATCCCCGTTCTTTGCGAATAGTGAAGTGGGTTACGGTCTGCCCGCTAACAGGAAGATAAGCGGCTACTTTATCGGCATCCGCACCATAAGCTTCCATATACTTTTTATCCATAGCCAGCATTAATGAAAGATAACCTCCTGCCGAATGACCGGAAACAAATATCTTATCTTTACTACCACCGAATTCTTCTATATGGCTGAATGTCCACGCCACAGCCGCGGCAGCATCTTCAATATAAGCAGGATTTTGGGCTTTGGGGCTCAAGCGATAATTCACCGCTACTACAGCAAAGCCTCTATTCATCAATTCCTGTGGAATATGCTTACCGCCACCTTCCAGTCCACCACCATGAAACCATACAATGGTAGGGAAATCTTTTTTGTCCACCGGATAGTAGACATCCAGTTTACAACGTTCTTTTCGATAGGCATCAGTTTCCTCACCGGAAACATAAGAAAGGTCTTTATCCGTTTTATACACTCCTTGTGCATGCAGGGTAAATATACAGAATAATAGCAACAGGAGAGTCACTTTCCTTTTCATGGCATCTTCATTTAAAGTTTTGCAACTGCAATATTAGGCAATTTATCTCAGAAAGTTACTCTTCAGGTACTGAAATATAGCATCTATTCGTTACATTTGTACCTTTCTTAAAACTTCAAACTTTATGGCACACCATCTGAATACTAACAAACAGTTTATGGTAGGCAATGGCATTCTGGCTTTTGCTGTTATTTTCGTAGTCGTCATCTTCGTTTACATGAGTCTGCGTCTGGATAAAAAGAAAGATGAAGACCGGAATTTCATTGAAACATATACCATTACATTAACGAAAGGATTTGTAGGAGATTCCTTATCGCTAATGATTAATGACAGCGTACTGGTGAATAAAAAAATAACAGAAGAGCCATTCAGCATTGATGTGAAACGTTTTGCAGAACAGAGCGCACTGTTTATTGTGGATAATAAAACCGAAAAACTTTCCCTGTTCGAACTAAGCGAAAGAGGAGGAACCTATCGCTTTGAGAAAGAAAACGAAGAAGTAAAACAGTTGTCACAGAAATAGGTAAACCATACCTTCTTCATATCTGAATCTGATTTACCTCTCATCCACTCCCCACCTTCTCCCTGTCCTATAGCAAGGAGAAGGTAGGGAGTAAGTAAGGAGTAGGTAGGGAGAAGGTAAGGAGAAAGAAGGGAATTTAAACGATTCTTATATTTCTGTACGGTATTGCTTCAATTCTTTCCGCAATGTCTGGGCTTTTCCTTCCGTCAATTCGTCGAGAAGTGCCCAGAAACGCTCTCCATGGTTCATTTCGCGGGTATGAGACAATTCATGTAAAAGCACATAGTCTATCAGATGCTTCGGAAGCAAGACCAGATAGAAAGAAAGATTTATGTTACGCCGTGCCGAGCAGCTGCCCCAACGTCCACTGCTGGAATTGATTTTTACACTTTGATAAGGCAGGTTATGCTTTTGCGAAAGCATATACAGACGGGGTGGAAGAATAATCTTCGCATTACGCCGCAAGGCTTCTTCAATGACTTTACGTAACCATGTCTGTAATCCTTCATCCGAAAAATCGGCTCCCGGAGGACAAATGATCTGCATCTCGCCCAGTTCGGAACGCGAAAGAAAACGTTCACGCTGTCCGCTTACAAGACTTAGCTTGAAGAACTCCGTATCTATCCGGAAGTTCAAGTCTATCAAAGGACGGGTATGTTTTTTACGGGCTATCCGCAAACGGGGACGCAACTGTTCTATTGCGCTCTTCACCTCTTTCATCGTAGTTCCGGGCGGAACGGTTACATAGACGGCATCTTCCCGCGTACGGAAAGTCAGGCGCCGGGCACGGGTATTCACCTTTATAAGGAAACGCCCAAGTTCATTATCTTCCAATACATTTTCCAAAACAATAAAATCTCCCAATGAATAAACGGACAAATGAACGAAATATCATCCGAATATACAAGCGATCGGGCACCCAAAAACGGACAAGTGTCCGAAAATGAACACATGCTTCAAAAGAAGACATTCTATGTATCAACACTTTATAGATTTGGCATGAATATTGACTTATATAACATGACCGGACGTTCACTAAAAAGTTTCTGAAAAAAAGAGAAAGAAACATGCAACCTTTTTTAAGTAACTTACGTCTAATAGGTAAACAGGAATAATATATATGAATAATTATAAAACTAAAGAAGTCATGAGAAAGTTAGCAAGTCTTATCACATGTATCTGTTTAATCATCAGTACAACAGCGTGTTCACAAAGCAAGAACTACAGTTCCGGTAACTGGAGCAATAAGAAAGTAGTAGCCAGCAATACTTACGTAACCAAGGACATCAAGGTAGACAATTTCAAGAAAATCAGCGTAGCCGGCAGTCCGGATGTTACGTTTACCCAGAAATCGGGACGTCCTGAAGTGGAAGTCTATACTTCAGACAATATTATCGACTTACTGGATATCAAGGTAAAAGACAACACCTTATATATAGGTTTCAAGAAGGACGTCAACGTATCTTATAAGAAACTGGAGGTACGCGTATCTGCAGAAACTCTGAATGGTATCTCAGTTGCTGGTTCGGGAGATATTTTCCTGAAGAATGGACTTCAAACCGATGATAACCTGACAATCAATGTTGCAGGTTCGGGAGACATCAAGGGCAGTGGCATTAAATGTAATGATATGAAGGTATCTGTAGCCGGTTCAGGTGATATCAATGCAAATAACATCACTTGCAACAATCTGAAAGTTTCTGTAGCCGGATCGGGTGACATGATATTGAAGAATGTAACCGCCACAGGCACGGAAGCAAGCGTTGCCGGATCAGGTTCAGCTACCATTACCGGAACTACTCAAACCGCTTCTTACAGTGTAGCCGGTTCGGGCGACCTCCTTACAGAAGGTTATGAAGCCCAGCGCGTTTCCGCCAGTGTAGCCGGTTCGGGCAGTATCAAATGCTTTGCTACCGAATTCCTAAAAGTACGCACCAGCGGTAGCGGCAAGGTAGGTTACAAAGGCAATCCTGAATTGGATTACCCGAAGAAGAGCTTGTACAAACTTTAAAATTCTCTCTTACAACTACTATAGGAAAAAAAGTTTTTTCTAACACACTAAACGCAAGGGTTTCCGTGAGGAAGCCCTTCGTTGTTTTTAAGCCTCTCCTCTTATCCCGCCTCTTCCGGTACCTCCACTATCGGAGAGAGTAATCCCGTATGAAGGGAGATGAATAGTTCCCAAAAGTACAAAAAAATAGGGGAACCTCCCGGCCTCCCTATTCGTATTGTTAACTTTAATATTAAATGCAGAGTATATCTCCATTTAATGCCTTTATGCCTTAGCGGATGGTTTTCAAGCCTTTCATCTCCGCTTTATCAGCCTCTTTGATGCTGATGGCAACGCCACCACTGGCAGCTAATTTCTGTTTCAGTACACTCTTAGGTGTCACTACTACCTTACGTATATGATAGCTTTGGGGATTGGTGTCCCAATCTGCATCCTTGCCATCTTCGTAAATGGTAGCGATATATTGTTTTCCTTCCGGAAGCCAGGAGAAAGGAATCGTTGCCGTACGGCTGTTCTCATCGGTAATGCCGCCAACAAACCATTCGTTTTTACCTTTTGCCTTGCGGGCTACGGTGATGTAATCTCCCGGTTCGGCTTCCAGGTACCAGCTATTGTCCCAGTCTACCGCAACGTCTTCAATAAAGCGGAAGGCATCCGGGAAACGGGCGTAATTGGAAGGCAGGTCGGCTACCATCTGGATAGGAGAAGGCATGGTCATGTAGAGTGCCATTTGCTTCACCAAAGTGGTATGCACACGTTCGTTGGGTTTCTCACCGTTGTAATAAGACAGTCTTGTCTCGAAAATACCCGGGGTATAGTCCATCGGACCACCTTTCAGGCGGGTAAAAGGCAGGATACAGGTATGATCGGGATCATTGCCGCCCATTGTTTCGAACTCTCCGCCACGGGCAGATTCCTGGGCCAGCCAGTTAGGATAAGTACGGCACAAACCGGTAGGGCGTACTGCCTCGTGGCTATTAACCATTACTTTATAATCAGCTGTGCGACGGGCTACATGGATGTAATGGTTGTTCATCCATTGGGAAGAGTGATATTCATTACGGGGGATGATGTAACCTACGTAGCCGGTTTTCACTGCATGATAGCCATTGTCTACCATAAACTGGAGGGCCTCATCCAATTGGCGTTCGTAGTCGGCAGCATTGGCGGCTGTTTCGTGGTGCATCACCATTTGCACGCCTTTTTCTTTGGCGTAACGTTGCAGCTCTTTGACGTCGAAGTCGGGATAAGCTTTGTTGAAGAGGAACTGACGGTCTTTCCGGTAGGAAGCCCAATCTTCCCAACCTTCGTTCCAGCCTTCTACCAGTATTCCGTCGATGCCATGGGCGGAGGCGAAGTCGATATATTCCTTCACATGGGCGGTATTGGCGGGGTGATGGCCATTAGGTTTCAGTTTGGTATAATCTGTGATGCCGGGCTTGGCCTGATAGAAATCACTATACGCCCAGGTCTTTCCTTCGCCTGTGAACATTTCCCACCACACACCGACGAATTTCATCGGACGAATCCAGGAGGTATCTTCATATTGGCAAGGTTCGTTCAGATTATAAATCAATTGAGAAGCGAGAATATCGCGGGCATCATCGCTAACAATAACGGTACGCCAGGGAGACAGCACGGGCAGTTGCAGGTAGCCCTTCTTACCCAATTTATCGGGAGTCAGGTGGGCACTCAGTTTAAACTGCTTATCGTCTACATTCAGCAACATACCGGCATAATCCACTAAAGCGGCTTCATGGATATTCAGGTAGATGCCATCTTCGCTTTTCATCATTAACGGGGTTTGCACTGTCAGGCCGCCTTCGGCTTTTGATTCATAAGACTTCTTGGCAATTCTTTTCTCCATATCCACTGCTATGTCCGATAGAGGGGCGGTGGTATAGGCAAACTCATTGGTATCATAATCGCCGGGGATACAGAAAGCTTTATGATTTCCCGTGAGATTGAATTCGGTTACTTCATCTTTTACGGTGAGGTAGTTCATCTTGCGTTGCAAAGGCAGTTCGTAGCGAAAGCCCAGGCCATCATTGAACAGACGGAAGCGGATATTTAGAGTCCGTCCTGTTTCCAGTTGTTCCAGAGTGACGGTCATTTCATTATAATGATTCCGTACCCGGTTATACTCACCCCAGACGGGATTCCAGTAGTTATCAACAGAAGCACGTTCGAGGTTAGTCTGCTTGAATCCGCGGGTCAGGTCGGCTTCTTCCGTCAGGAGCCCTAAACGACCGGAAGTTAAAACGGGTTTGCCTTTATAGTCCAGCCGGTATGCCGGAACACCGTCTGCCTGCTCCACAAACTCCAATGACAGGTTACCGTCAGGAGAAGTGAGTTGCTGGGCCGAGGCAAACGAGCCGAGGCAAAGGAAAAAGCCAATGAAAAGAGAATGTTTCATATTCTATTATGGTTTTAGTATGATACTTTTAAACACTAATATCATCTCATCAATACTTAAAGATTCGATACTGATAAGGGCACAGACTCAGTTCTGCTTCCAGCTTCTCTTCTGTTCCGCTATACATATCTCTACTTGGATGTCCGTTCCACTCTTGCGGAAGCGTCACATTTACTTCACGATTACGTACATTTACAGCAACCAACACACGGTCTTTACCATCCTGTTTCTCAAAGAGCAGCACATCGGGTTGCGGATATGTCTTCAATCCCCCTTTACGAATAGCCGGATACTCGTTGTAAAGAGCCATCAGACGGCAGTATTCCTGATACAGTTCACTGTTCCCCGTCCAATCCACCGGAACATACGTAAAGAAGTTGATAGCTTCGGGATAACCCGCCTCTTGTGAACCATAAATCAACGCCCCTCCATGCAGATAAGTAGTCAGTACGAAAGCTGCCATAGAACCGCGCACATCTCCGAATTCTTTAGTAGGCGACATCTTTGCCGACTCATCATGATTGGTGGTAAAACGCAGTTTCACTTTTCCTACGGGGATAGTGTCATACTCCGCCTTATCCGTAGCAAACAGTTCCGGAGCCGGAGCATCTTTTATAAATACATCACGGAGCGTTTCCAGAAAGTCCCAGGAATAATTCATATCGAAACCAGCATCAAAGTGGTCGCGTCTTTTCCCTTCAGCCAGCATCAGCAACGAACGCTCGGGGATGGCACGCAAAGAGTCGAGCGCCTGTTTCCAGAAGTCGAAGGGAACAAAGTCCGCCGCATCGCAACGGAAACCATCGATGCCGATTTCAGTAACCCAAAACTTCATGGCATCAATCATTGCCAGGCGCATCTCCTGATTATCAAAGTTTAAGTCAGCCACATCCTTCCAACCGGTTCCGGCAGGAAAGATTATATTGCCGGCCTCATCCTGCGTATACCATTCTTTGTTGGCAATCCAGGCATTGTCCCAGGAAGTATGATTGGCTACCCAGTCGATAATCACATTCATCCCCTTCTGATGGCAAGTGGCAACCAAGGCCTTAAACTCATCTAGCGTTCCGAACTCCGGATTCACTCCTTTATAGTCCTTCACACAATAGGGGGAATTTACAGACTTCTCCTGCCCCACTTCATTGATCGGCATAAACCACACTACGTTGATTCCCAATGCCTGAATGGAATCTAAGCGACGTTCCACCGCCTTAAATGACTTCTCAGGAGCAAACACTCGCGGATTGACCTGATACATCACCACATCTTCCACAGCAGGCAATGCCGCAACTTCTACCGCCGCTTCGCCCTGCCGCTTACCTGTACAAGCAGCAAGCAGGCACAGCAGGCTTACAATAAATAAATATTTCTTCATATTATCCTTCTATTTTCCAGATGTAATATTGATAGGGCTCCAACGTAATCGTCCTTGGCAACACAGTGCTTTCACCGGTCCAGAGATTCTTCGCACTATCCCCTACCCGTTCCATAGGCAGATTTAATCTTTCCTGATTGCCGCTGGTATTTATCAGTACCAGTATCTTTTCCGTACTGGAAATACGATAAGAACATATCGCTTTACTCGTCTGATAAAGTTTGATCTCTCCATTCTGTAAAGCGGGAGAGTTGCGATACAACTGCATCAGTTTGGTATAATCCGCCTGATAATCGGCATTAGAGTTCCAGTCCATCGCCTGATAGCCAAAGAAAGAGAGGGCCTTGTCATAAGCCAGTTCCTGCGAACTATAAATCATTGGGCAGCCACCCATAGAAATAGAGGCTATAAAGGCTGAGAAAGCACCTTCCTTGGTTTGATAAGCCTGCACGGGCGATTTCTCGGAAGCCATATCATGGTTGGTGGAATAACGCATAAGTAACCGTTTATCTGTTACCGAAGCAAGCTCACTACGATGTGTATCATACAGATTACCCACAGAAGCGCTTCCTGCATATACATCCTGTAGTTTATAAGCGAAGTTCCAGGCATACAGCATATCAAAGCCTGCATCGTAGAGTGCGGTTTGTGAACCTTCGGCCAGCATCAGCAAGGTACTTTTGGCGGCACGAAGCTTCGTGATAGTTTCCTTCCAAAAGTCATTGGGCACACCTTCGGCATGGTCGCAACGGAATCCGTCTATGTCAGCTTCGGTCAGCCAGTAAAGCATAGCCTCCTGCATGGCGGCACGCATGGCAGTGTTGTCATAATTCAGATCAGCCACATCGTCCCAACCCATTCCCGGGGGAGAAACAATATTACCGTTGGTGTCCTGCGTATACCAGTCCTTATGTTCCGTAGTCCAGACATGATCCCAGGCGGTATGGTTAGCTACCCAGTCCAGGATTACCAACATACCTTCGGCATGGGCCTTCGTGACTAATGCTTTCAAATCGGACAGTGTTCCATAGATAGGATTAATAGCCCGATAGTCTTTCACACAATACGGAGAACCGACAGCATTCTTTTCACCTTGCTGGAAAATGGGCATGAGCCAAAGAACATTGGCTTCCAGCTTTTTGATACGCGGCAGTTGGGCAGTCAGTCCATTCAGCGCTTGCGTTTCACCGAAGAGTGCCGGATTGGCTTCATAAATCACCATTCCGTCTGTAGTAACGTCATCTGCGGGAGGCGGCATATCAGGATCATCATCCGAACTGCATCCGGTAAAGCTCAACAGCAAAAGGCTGGAGCACAAAATCTTAAGGATATCTTTTAGTCTCATATCTATAATGTTATACCTATTAATTATCTGATAAAAGAGTTTCAGCTTATTTCCTAGCTGGTGGAACTCTTAGTTTCATTGCTTGAAACTAAGAGTTTCCCGGTGTGAAACAGAGAGTTTCAAGTAATGAAACTACTTGTTTCAAGGCATGAAACAAATGGTTTCCCATCTTGAAACTCAAAGCATCTTAGGGCTTGGGCAATTTTTCATAAGAAGTAGCTGTGATAGAGAAGTAAATATCTCCTATCAATGCTGTATACAGCCCGCCATCTTCTATTTGCTGTCCGCCTCCATTGTTATTGAAAATCAGATTCACATTCTTACCAATGTGTTCCGATAAGTCAAAGTATTTATAAGTCACGCCATTAACTTCCTTCGTTCCGGTGACCTGCATGCCCGGCCAGCCACCACCAAGTTCAGCTTCGCCCCAACCATAGAGAGCCAAAGCGTCCCAACCGGAGCTATCTTGTACATAGACAGTACAATCTTTTATTTCACTACAGCCATCACCCGAGATGCGGAGATAGTAATCACGATCTATTGTCAGGTTATAGTCATTCAACTGATTTCCACCGCCGTTATTATTGAATATCAGATTGATATTCTTATTTGTGCAAGCCGGTGTCAAATGGAAGCACTTATACGTTGTACCGTTGATTACCTTTGTTTCCGAAACCTGCAGACCGGGCCAGCCGCCACCAAGTTCCACATCTCCATAGCCATACAGTGCCAGCGCACCCCAACCGGTATTATCTTCCACATAAAGAGAATAGCTCGTACCGTGTATTGCAGGATCTATCTCCTCGCACTTGTCAGGAGTAATGCTGAAATAGAAATCGCGGCTGAAAGTGATGTTCTTGACGAAAGACAACACGAGTCCCGGATCGTCTTCCTGTTTGTTATTATTAAATGTCAGCTTCAGACTTTGATTCATCAATTCCACATCGGTTTCAAAGTATTTATAAACCACTCCGTTGATTTCCTTCGTTCCGGCAGGTTCAAGTCCCGGCCAGTCTTCATTGTTATCACCTGCCCCGGAGATATAAAGTGCCAGATCTCCCCAACCGGACTGGTCGTCCACATAGATAAAGTAGCTTGCTTCCGGATCGATTTCTTCGTAACCCTTATCGGTAATGCGGAAATAGAAGTTCTTATTGAGTGTCACCACCGGACCGTCAAACTGCTTTCCATCATTATTATTGAAAATAAGATTCACACCTTCATAGCCATCCAGAGCTTTCCCCATATCGAAGTATTTATAAGTAACTCCATTGATCACTTCCGTACCTTTCACCGCAATACCCGGCCAAGCAGGTGTTACATCACCGGCACCGGCCCAACCGTACAAGTAAAGATTATCCCAACCGGATTTATCAGCTACATAAACCACAAAGCCATCATGTCCTTCTTCTTCAGTTTCAAAATAAGCTTTCCAGCGGTCCACCCATACATTGGTACGGGTTCCTACCTTTACATCCAACTGATGCACCACAGCCTCATTCTTCACCGAACGTTCTTCACCTTTCGAGGCCGATACAAAGTAGAAGCCGTCTGCCAGTGTTTTTCCATCTTTAAAAGTGGAAGGTAGCAGATAGATTCCCCACTTGGATTCACTTCCGGTAGCTTTCTCCAACTGCCATTCCAGATTACCTACAGCAGCTTCGGCTCCTCCGTTAAAGTCGCCCACAATGTAGTATTCGTCATCGGCAGCACTGCCTTTCGGCATGATAACTTCCAGCAATATGGCGTTCGCCTTGATTTCGAACTGAGGCAGTTCGTCATCGAATATAATCGTATCTGTATCGTCGCACCCGTTGAGCAGAGCAAACAACGGCAACATAAACAGCCAATAAACTATCTTTTTCATGGATTTTCTGTTTTTGAGTTATTTATAATTCGGGTTCTGTATCAGTCCTTGATTGACAAGCAATGCAGAAGCAGGCAACGGATACCACTCATATTTACGATCACGCTTAGCGGGATAAAGTTGACCATTGTCTGTGGCACGTCCGAAGAACCACCACTGGCCTTGCGTGAATTTGTCGAAACGACGCAGATCTGTACGGCGACGGCGACCTTCATTCAAGAACTCAACACCCCACTGACTTAACATCCAGTCCATATCGAAAGCAGTGAAGCCACGGCCCGGTTTGTCTTTCACGTCTGCCCAGTCGCCGGCACTGAAGTAACGTTTACGTACTTCGTTCACCAGTTCTTTGGCCTTGTCGGCTTGTCCGGCACGCATTTCACACTCTGCCAGCATATAGTACACTTCGCTCAGGCGGAATTCCACTTCGTCGATATTCTGGAAGTCGATGGCTGCGGAAGTAGGATATACCGGGTATTTCACCAGACGGAGGCCGGAGTTCGTCTCACCCCAACGCGGTGACATGACGGTTTCCAAGTTGCGTCCGAGGTTCATAAACGTACCTACCTGGTCTACATACGCCAAGTCTTGTCCGTCACGGTCGGCATCGGCTTTTAAGGCCTCACCCTTACCATAGTTAGCTTTTATGGTACCTTTCAGGAAGATACCGCTGTAGCCGTTCTTCTTATCATAATTATAGTTCTTTTTACGGATGTCGCGGTCGTCAAAGCGTTCGTAGACTGCACCCAGTTTATCACCATAAGCCGCATCGAGGAAGCAGGCAGCTCCTTGTGTACCTCCCAATTCATTCACCGTTCCCGCATTGTCATACGAAGGAACCAGACAAGTACAGTTCCAGCCACTCTGACTGTAAGTGCCTCCGAAATAATCCCAGATGTTATAAGGATAGAAAGTCATGCGCATCCATCCCATATTCAGTTTACCATCTTCGCAGGCAAAAGCCATGATGACTTCGGGGCATTCCGTATTATTGATAGAGTAAATATCGCGGTAATCCTTTGCCAATTCATATTTTCCATATTTACCGCTGATTATTTCACGGCACAGTTCGGCACATTCGGTATAGTGGCTTTCTTTGATGAACACTTCGGAATTCAGCAACAGACGGGCCTTGATCATACGGTTCACGGCCTTGTTCATGCGGTTCACCTGATTTTCTACCATTCCTTCGTAGCAATCATCCAGCTCGGTAGCAATGAAGTTATAAATCTTCTTGCAACTTGTATCGAAGTCCGGATCGGCAGTGGGTGGCAATTCACCGTCTACGGTGGCCGGTTCAATATTCAGCGGCAATGCACCACCCCAGATTTCGAAGATATTATAATAAGCCCAGGCACGAAGTGTACGTACTTCGCCTTCATAAGCTTTCAGTTTCTCATCAGTCATCTTCAGGTCGGCAGAAGTTAGCTTTCCCATATCAGCCAATAAGGTGTTACACAGGCCGATAGTGGTCCATGCATTCTCCCAGGCACTACGGATAATCTTGGCATCGGGAGTCCAGTTCTGAATGGAGAAGATAAACTTTTCGCCTTCATCATATCCCCACTGACCGCCATTCCATACACGCCAGGTCACCTGATCGGCAGGAAATTCCTGCATGTACCAGAAGTATTCGGCATAACTGGTAGCACCTGTGGAATAAATAGTAGCTACCGCACTCTTCACACTATTCTCGTCCTGATAATAGACGCCGGAGTCTACACGGTCGAACACTTCTTCCGTAAGGTCGAAGCAACCGCTCAATGAACAACCCAGAATGATTGCCAACAGACATTTATATTTCAGATATTTCATAATTCTTTTCTGTATTAATGATTAAAACGATAGCCTTATTTGAAACGGATATTCAAGCCTACGCTCAACTGGGTAGCTGAAGGATAGGCGCTGTTTGTATCTACACCCGGAGTCAGTCCGTTGATGGCAACGGCTGAGGGATCGTTACCGGAATAACCGGTCAGCGTAAACAGATTCTTAGCTGTCAGATAAACCCTCATACCCCTGATGAACTTGTTTTCTTTCGGGGTGATGGTATATCCCAGAGTCAGGTTATCCAGCTTAAAGTAATCACCCTTTTCAAGGAAGAAGGAAGAAATAACACCGCCACCGGTTGTAATATCCGCATCTTTTCCATAAGCATCGCGCAGCACATTGTCCGTACCGCAACCTTTCAGACCCATTCCGTAACGACGCATATTGAAGATTTCAAAACCGAAAGCACCGTTGAACATCAGGCTCAGGTCGAAATTCTTATAACGAATCGTATTGCTCCAGGAGAGATAAGAGGTCGGCGTTCCATTGCCGAGATAGCGTTTATACTTCACATCTGCTTTGGATACGGGAACCTTTTCGCCTTCATCGGTATAAATCATCATATCGCCATTCTCTACACCGGCATATTCGTAGCCATAGAACTGGCCGATCTTACTGCCCTCTTCCACGCGGAAGAAGTATTCGCTGGTACCTACGCCCGGTTTCTGATACAGTTCCACATAAGAAGCTTTGTACAGGCTGTTGGAGAGTTTATCCAGTTTCGTAGTGCCGTAAGAGTAGTTGATACCCGTTGTCCATTCTACGGGAGTTCCTTTGAAAGCGTCGCCTTCCAGAGAAACTTCGATACCACGATTCACAGTGGTTCCTACGTTTACCAGAATTGTAGAGTAGATGTAGGGAGGCTGTGGAGCCGTATAGTTATAAAGCAAGTCGCGTGACTGGCGGTCGAACCATTCGACAGAACCGCGCAATCTGTTCCACAAGGCAAAGTCAACACCGATGTTCATACTGACACTCTTTTCCCAGCCCAGTTTGGAATTGGCATTCACTGAAGGAGCATAACCTGTTACCCAGGCACCGTCCATCAGATAGGTATCCGTAACATTCAACTGGGCATTTTTATGAGAGCCGTAAGTGGCTAATGACTGGTAGCAATCGAAGTCCGAACGACCTGTTACACCATAGGAAACACGGGGCTTCAAACTCTGAACGATGTTTTGGTGGTCTTTCAGGAAACCCATATTCGCCATTTCCCAGGCAAGGGAAAGAGACGGGAAAGCACCCCATTTATGATCTGCACCGAATTTCGTAGAGCCTTCGTAGCGGATGGAGGCGGAAGCAATCAACAGATTCTTCCAATTATAGTTGATACGTCCGAAGACACCGATCAGTTTGGCAAGAGATTTACCAGTACCCATGCTTGCTTTTCCTTTGGCAAGGTAAGAACCGCTTCCAAGATTATTCCAAAGAATATCATCGAAATTGAAATCACTGTTTCCGGCTTGCAGGCGTTCCCAGGTGGTTTGCTCATAGTTGTAACCTACCATTGCCTTGAAGTTGTGATCACCCAGATCCAACGAGTAGTTACCCAACCACTCCAGGCGGGACGTGTACCACTTCTGGTAAGTCACTTCTGCACGTCCGTTATAACCGTTCCAGTAAGATTCACCGGCAGTGGAAGGGGTATAATAGTGCTGTTTCAGATCGTTATAGTGCAAAGAGTAGCTCAATGAAGTATTCAGCATTTGCTTTTCCGAACGGATCAGGTTGACTTTTACCTCAGCAGTACCCAGCAGGTAAACGCGCTGGCCGTTATTATCGATTTCTTTCAGTTCCTGCACCGGATTGCGTGCTCCGGTAGGAGAAGTAGGCTGGAAGTAAGTTCCGTCCTCGTTATACAAAGGCATGGTAGGGTTCATGCTCAGGGCAGTATCGAACATACCGTCGTTACCCCATACTTCATTCACGCGACGGACGTTGAGTGAACCGTTCAGTTCTACGATTCCATCCATCATACGCTGGTTCAGGACAAAGCGTCCGCCGAATTCTTCGCGGCTGCTGTTCAGATCAAGGCCGGTTGCTTTCTTATAATTGAAAGAAGCGCCATAGTATCCATTCTTGGTACTGCCGTCGATAGAAAGATATTGGTTGTTATCATAAGAGAAATCACGCAGCAACAGGTCATACCAATCAGTAGAATACCCGTAGTCCGTTGCACGGCGGGAACGACGGAATTCGTCTGCGCTCAAAATCTCCGGACCGTTCTTTGCCAGATTCACACCGAACCAGCTGTCGTAAGTCACTTGGGCACGTCCGGCTTCTCCGGCTCCCTTACGGGTGGTAATCAGGATTACACCATTGGCACCGCGTGTTCCGTAGATGGCAGCGGAAGCGGCATCTTTCAGTACGGTCATCGACTCAATGTCCTGTGCTGCCAGGTTGCGGATATCGCCACCTGCCACACCGTCAATTACTACTAACGGGTCATTGGATGCCGAAATAGATGTTGCACCACGAATCTGAAGAGAGGAACTTGCATTCGGATTGGCTGCCGCCGTATTGTTTACGGTCAAACCAGCAACTTTACCGGTCAGCATCTCCATCGGATTGTTCATGGAACCTTGCAGGAACTTCGATCTGTCTACCTGCACAATGGAACTGGAAAGTTCTTTCTTGCTCAATGAACCGTAGCCCACTACAACGACTTCATCCAGTGCCTGAGCGTCTTCCGACAGCACTACATTGATTTCTTTACGTCCACTACAGGGGATCTCTTGTGTTTTGTAACCAATAAAGGAAAAAACAAGGACAGAGGAAGGCTTCACGCCGGACAAAGTGTAATTACCGTCAATATCGGTAATGATACCATTAGTTGTACCTTTCACGGTTACGTTGGCACCGATTACAGTTTCGCCCGTGGTATCCGTTACTTTTCCTTTCACGGTTAAATCCTGGGCAAAGGATGCCACTGCAAAAAGTAATCCGGTCATAAGAAGGAGAGACCGGCACAAACATAACTTTGTTCTTTTTACATTCATACTATTAGTTTTTAGATTAACAATCATTCTATTCACCTCCACAGGTTGAGGCGACAGTGCAAATGTCTGTAAAAAGAAGGGGGAAGAAAAAGGGAACTAAAGAAAATCTAGATTAACAAAAGAAGCAAAATATTATATATCAGCAAGATAAAACAAATAAAGGGAGTTAAAAAACTAAATGAAAACAAAGAAAAAGACATCTCATTATCCTGCAAAAGAGCCTATCTTCATCACCTCTTCTTCAAAATTATCACGGCAAAGAGAGCGATTCTTCAATTTGGAACGATAGGTATAAATAGTAGTAATGGAATAACGCAGGAATCCTGCAATCTTGGCACTATCCGTAATGCCCAAACGAATCAGGGCGAATATACGAAGTTCTGTTGTCAGCCGTTCATCTTGTTTAGGAATAATTCTTTCTTCTTCTGGCAACAACTCATTAAAGCGTTTCACAAAATCAGGGAAAATACTAAGAAACGAATTATCGAAGTTCTGATAGAATTCTTTCAGCTCCTCATCGATGAAACGGGACGATTTCAACGTTTTGTAGAGTTCTTCCACCTTTCCCGAAGCGGCTTGTTTGTTAAGCATCCGGCGGTATCCCTCCAACTTGTCAATGTATGTGGAACACAATCCCATAAACCGACCGACGTACTCCTCTTTAATATGATTAGCCTCAGTCAGCGAATCATTCGTTTCGTGCTGTCTCTGATTTACTTCAATCAATCTTTCATTGAGAAGTTTCAGTTCTTCATTCACAGCCAGCAAATCCTGCCGTGCACGGGCCAGCTTCTTCACCTGACGAATTACATACCAGACCGCACATGCCAGAAACAGCGTCAGTAAACTGGTAACGACCAGAAATATCTGCAACACTTGCTGATGTTTCTGTTTCTCCACTTGATAGGCATGGTCTATGACGGGAAGCATCCTTGAAGCCTGCACATTCCGGAGACGGGCATTGTAGAAATTGGCATCTTCCATACTGCGTTTCATATAAACATCCGCCCGTTGCAATTGTCCCTCTTCATATAACAGTTCCGCCAATGCACGCAAGGAATTATTCTCTTTCACCACACCACGAATATCAGCAATTGCACTCTTTATCAAGTACTCTTTTTGCTTTTCTCGATGTCCTGTACTCTGATAGATAAAGGCAAGAATAGAAGTTACTACCGCATAATCCCGCGTATCCGGCGAAAGTTTCTGATGATAAGCTTCTAACATTTCGATGGCTTCCTCACCTCTTCCTTGTTGCAGAAGTTCGGGAGTATAAGCTATGACATACTGATAAGATCCCTCTTCTACCATCTGCAATACAGAGTCGCGGTAAGTATACAGGTTATTCAGATATTCAATCTGATATTCATCGTCCATCGCATACTCTGCATGATAAAGATAAATATCCTCAAAAGTGATGTAATATTCAATGAGTTGTTCTCTGGAGAGTTGTTTGCTGTCTATAGACTTCAATAATGTCACGCCTTCCGCATACAGACCCGTTTTTCCCAAGATGCTTGCTTTCTTCAGTTTGGCTTCATTCAGCCAGTCTTGATTATTATTCTGAAGGGCAATCTCGATATTGCGATTGATGTAGTATCTTGCAGAATCGCAAATATACGCTTCATATTCATCAAAAAGTTGTTGATTGATATGGTATTCCTCGGAAGGAGAAGTACTCTTACGAGTCCGGAAATATTCTTTAATCTGATCAATGCGTTTCAGCCTGGCCTGCTCATATTGAGCGGTATTCTCAATTGTCCTGTCCAGCACTACCAGTAAAGAATCTATTTTCTCCTGCGCTTGCAGAAGGCAACAGAACAGCAAAGAGATTACAAAAAGCAGGTACCGGTCTTTCATGCTTACAAACGTTTACGAACAGGACAAAGATATAAAATCCTACTATAATAACCATCTTACCAGTTCGTTTTTAATAAATCGCCCCTACAGTTAACCATGAAGCTTATTAACTTATAGGGACGAAAGGCCTTTCATCCGACTCTCTCGAGCCGGAAAGAAAGACCATTTAAATTCTTTGCTTATACTATAACTCTAGTTTCGTATGTAACCTGAAAAGAGTACATACAAGACTTGAGTATCATAAGAACATCATTTTCCAAAGTGAAGTAACAGCTACTTCACGACTTGCTTAATAAGTTCCTTGACTTCTTCTGCTGAAGGATATTTCTTGGAATTCCACTCTTTGTCAGCCTCCTCTGCAATTTCATATACCGAATCGCAATGCTCCGACATCAAGAGATAAAGTTTCTTCTCCAATTCCTCGCCTGATTCTGTAGTAACCACATAGTAAACCTCGGCATACTTGCAATCTTTACCATCATAATGGCAACCATTCTTCCGCTCAAGGTGTCCCCATTGATATTTTTCACCCTTATTCAGTCGGGCACTCACATAATCGGCAGTTGCTGACTTAATTTTATACTGGTCACTTCCCGGAAGATAGCAGGAAGTAAAAGCAATAAGCGTGAAACACGCTATAGCTGAAAAACTTTTTAATGTACGCTTCATGATCATTTTATTTATTGGTTCTGGAAGCGAAGTTAGGCATAAAGAATCAACCTATCGCTCTATATCAATGAATAAAAAGTCTATATAAGAAACACATAACAAACTGATTATCAAAGAATATAAATCAAGAATATCTATATCTGTTTTTTAGGGATTTATACATTACTAATTATCCGCTTTCTTAGGCAGAAAACTTAATATGAAGCAGGCAAGATAGCATCAATATAGATACAAAATAAAAGGGACGCTGCATCTCGCGGCGTCCCATCTATCTTAGTTAGTTTTTATAAGAATTTGAGAGAATTGAAACTTCACAGCCTCAATTTGTTGTTTTAATAAAGCACACTAACTATATTTATGTTTAAAGCAAATGAAAATGTTATTTTTAAAAGCAAATGAAAACGTTACTTTTTCAGTTCCACCTTCTTGTCTACCCGTTGCAGACTATCCAGAATCTGTTGTTCATGGGTAATCGTCACGTCTCCCGAGAGAGCTACCGAAGGTGCGGTAATTTGTTTGCCTATCGTATCGGCTGCGGCCACTTCTTTTATATCACTATAGAATGAATGTTGCATCACATTCCCTAATGAAAGTACCACTGCCACTACTGCGGCGGCCTTGAACAATGGAACGAAACGTGCGGTAAGCGTCAAGCGTTTTGCCTTTACCACCGGAATCTCCACTTCTGCAAGCACACGGGCGTCGAAATCTGCTCCCAACCCCACTTCTTGTTGCAGTTGCTGATATACGAACAAGTCTTTGTATCGAAGCAAATGCTCCGGAACGTCGCTTCCGTTAAAGAAAGCACGCAACTGCGCTTCTTCCTCAAGGGAAGTCTCACACTGCCAGTAGCGTTCTAAAAGTTGTTCTATATATTTACAGTCCATAACCATCTATATCTAAATACCGTTGTTTCACTTTTTGCCTCGCCCTGAAGAGGTTCACTTTTACCTGTTCCTCCGTCAAATGCAGGACGACCGCGATTTCTTTATAACTCTTACCCTCTATATCCCGAAGCTGCATGATCAGTCGTTGTTTATCGGGAAGTTCATTGACCAGACGATGGATGAGTGTCATTTGCTCTTTATCCACCAAGTGATCGTAAGGGCTAGATGCACCGGAAGTCTGCTCCATTTCAGGTGTCAGTTCTACGGTCTGAGCGTCTTTTCTTTCGCTACGGTCTATTGCCAGGTTCTTTGCCACTGTCAGGCAATAGGCTTCGATAGAACCGAATTGCGCCCACTCATCACGTTTGTTCCAGACTCTTATCAGTGTTTCCTGCACAACGTCTTCTGCCTCTGCTCTGTCGAAAGTAATCCGGAGAGCCAACCGAAAGAGTTTGTCTTTCAGAGGGAGAATGTCATTCCGAAAACTGATTTCTTGCATCTCTATTAATAATGACGGTTAAGTATATGGAAAGTTACAGTTAATCACTACTTTTTTTGAATTATTTTTTGATGCGGGTTCCGCTATTCTCATTAATTGCTGACGCTAAGGTGATTACCACTTCAGTTACTCCCGCATTCAAAGCTTCAAAAGAATTCTCCAGCTTGGGTATCATACCTCCTTGAATAACACCGTCCGCTACGTATTGTTTGAATTCGGCAGGAGTGATCTGAGGTATCACGCTATCGTCATCGTTCTCGTCACGAAGCACACCCTTCTTCTCAAAACAGAATACCAATGTCACATCAAACAAAGCAGCAAGGGCTTTTGCAGTCTCTCCTGCAATAGTATCGGCATTTGTATTCAGCAGATTGCCTGCACCGTCGTGCGTCAGCGGAGCCATTACGGGAATTATTCCTTTATGGATCAAATCACCCAAAAACTCTGCATTCACTTGCTTTACATCACCCACAAAGCCATAGTCAACGTCTTTCACAGGGCGTTTCATGGAACGGATGGCATCCATATCCGCGCCTGTCAATCCTAGTGCATTGACACCACGCGCCTGAAGTCCGGCAACAATATTCTTGTTTACCAGCCCGCCATACACCATCGTCACTACTTTCAGCGTTTCGGCATCCGTGATACGACGCCCGTTTACCATCTGGCTTTCAATGCCCAGTTGGGCAGCCAATTTTGTGGCCGAACGGCCACCTCCGTGTACCAAGACTTTGTAGCCCTCGATAGCTGCAAAGTCATCCAACAACTTATGGAGGGTAGCTTCTTCCTCCACGATTTTGCCACCCACCTTTATTACTGTTAGTTTTTCTCTCATATTCTTATTCCAAATAGGTATATCCGTACAGACCGGAACGATAATTGGAAAGGAACTCTTTACCTTCTTCCAATGAAATACGTCCTTCTTTTACTGATTGAGTCACCCAAGTCTCCAGTGTACGCACCAGTTTCTTAGGGCTATATTGAACATAGTCAAGCACTTCCGCTACTGTTTCACCATCAATCACTTGTTCGATGGTATATCCTTTCTCATTAACAGATACATGCACAGCATTCGTATCACCGAAAAGATTATGCATATCACCCAGAATCTCCTGATAGGCACCTACCAGGAATACACCCATATAATAAGGTTCCTTACTCTTTAAAGAATGAGTGGGCAGATAGTGTGCCACATTCTTAGTCGAGATAAAGTTAGCTATCTTTCCATCTGAGTCACAAGTGATGTCCTGTAAGGTTGCCGCACGGTCGGGACGTTCATCCAAACGCTGAATGGGCATAATCGGGAATATCTGGTCGATGGCCCAGGAATCCGGCAGGGACTGGAACAGCGAGAAGTTACAGAAATATTTATCCGCCAACAGTTTCGGCAATCCGCGAAGTTCATCGGGAGCATGCTTCAAGCCGCCTGCAATCTGATTCACCTCACGCATAACAGACCAGTAAAGACGCTCAATCTGTGCACGTGTTTTCAAATCCACGATTCCATGGCTGAACAGGTCGAGCGCTTCTTCACGGATTTGTTGCGCATCGTGCCAGGCTTCCAGCATCCTATTTTGATTCAACGTGTCCCAAATGCCATAAAGTTCCTGCACCAACTCATGGTCTTCCTCTGTTACTTCTTCATCATCATCCCATTCGGGCAAAGTGGTGGTTTCCAGCACTTCAAAAATAAGTACGGAATGATGGGCAGTCAGTGCACGTCCGCTTTCCGTAATAATATTGGGATGGGGAATATCATTCTTATCACTGGCATCTACCAAAGTGGAAATAGAGTCATTCACATATTCCTGAATGGAATAATTGACGCTACTTTCGCTGCTGGACGAGCGTGTTCCATCGTAATCCACTCCCAAGCCACCACCGATATCAACAAATTCCACCTTGAATCCCATAGAGTGAAGTTGCACATAGAATTGAGATGCTTCGCGCAAAGCTGTCTTAATGCGACGAATCTTTGTAACCTGGCTTCCGATATGAAAATGTATCAATTTCAGACAATCTTTCATCCCTTTTGACTCCAAAAAGTCAAGTGCTTCGAGCAATTCACTGGAACTGAGTCCAAATTTGCTTGCATCACCGCCAGAATCTTCCCATTTGCCACTTCCAGAAGAAGCCAGTTTAATACGAATACCAACATTAGGCATAACATTCAACTGCTTCGCCATCTTGGCTATCAATTTTAGCTCGTTCATTTTTTCTACTACAAGAAAAATGCGTTTACCCATCTTCTGGGCAAGCAAAGCCAACTCTATATAGCTCTCATCCTTATAGCCGTTGCAGATAATCAACGAGTCAGAATCTGAGTTTATCGCAATCACAGCATGAAGTTCAGGCTTCGACCCGGCTTCCAACCCGAGATTGAATTTCTTTCCATGGCTGATAATCTCCTCTACCACAGGGCGCATCTGATTAACCTTAATAGGATAGATGATAAAGTTCTGCGCTTTATAGCCGTATTCCTCAGCGGCCTGTCTAAAACACGAAGAAGTCTTCTCAATCCGATTGTCCAGAATATCGGGAAAACGTATCAGCATAGGAGCCGCCACGTCTCGCAATTGTAACTCATCCACCAATTCTTTCAAATCGACGCCGACACCGTTTTTACGAGGTGTTACCACTACATGACCTTTGTCATTGATACCAAAGTACGAAGTGCCCCAACCTGTAATGTTGTAAAGCTCTTCTGAATCTTCAATACGCCATTTTCTCATTTTTTGTAACTCAGATGTTTGTTGTTTGATTTTAATAGGGCGACAAAAATACGATAATTCTCGATATTTATTATGTTTTCCACCTAAAATTACACATTTACAAGCGGTTAAATGCTCAGCAGGCTACGTAACTGCTGCACAGAATCCGCAATTTGCCGACGACTTTCCAATTGTCCGGCATCGAAACGATACCTTGCCTTACCATAGTGCGGCGCACGTTTTTCCAAGGCTTCTATTATGAAAGCCCGCAATTCTTCGTCCGTTTTTCCTTGCAGAATGGGACGTTGCTGCGTAGCCACTCGCAATCGATGGAACAAAACATCAGGATGAACATCCAAAAAGACAGTCTGTCCATTATCGTTCATGTACTCCATATTATCGAAGAAGCAAGGAGTGCCGCCCCCGGTCGAAATAATGACGTTTTCAAACTCTGCCACTTCATGCAGCATAGTTCGCTCAAGTTCACGAAAAGAGGCCTCTCCCCGCTCTATGAACAATTCACGTATGGATTTGTGAAGACGTTCTTCGATATACCAGTCCAGATCAATGAACGGTATATTCAATTCGCGGGCAAAAGCCTTTCCTAAAGTTGTTTTACCGGCTCCCATGTAGCCGGTTAAAAAAATACGTATCATAAGCGCTTACCTTTGCGTACAAAGGTAAGCAATTCTATTCTGAGAGGTTTACTATCAGATGAAAATTTTAATGCGTTCACTCAAATCATCAAATTCTTTCCCGCCTGGTTCGGCTACAGGAGTACCGAAAGGCATCTGTGCAATCAGTTGCCAGGTTTCGGGAAGATGCCACGTACTGCGTACGTCTTCGTCAATCAACGGGTTATAGTGTTGCAGGGAAGCACCCAGACCCTTATCTTCGAGCATAGTCCAGATGGCCAGCTGATGCATGGCAGAGGTTTGTTGAGACCACGTCGGGAAATTATCCTGATAGGTAGGGAATTGTTTTTGTAATCCTTCTACAATGGAGCGGTCTTCAAAGAAGAGTATCGTACCATATCCGCAAGAGAACGAAGTATCGATCTTCTTTTCCGACTGGCGATATTGTTCTCCGGACAAGCGTTCTTCCAACTGATCCTTCACTATTCTCCATAGTTTCTGGTGTTCATCACCCAGTAACAGCACTACTCGTGTGGTCTGCGAATTAAATGCCGAAGGCACATACTTCACTGCTGTACGGATGATGTGTACAATTTCCTCGTCCTGAACCGGAGAGTCGTTACTGATAGAATAATAACTGCGCCGATGCTCCAATGCTTCGGCAAATGTCCGTTCTCTGATCATATTTAATCCTTTCTTTTCGTAATTATCACTTTTGTCTTATATAATGAAACAAGTGAAAGAGTGAAGTTGTTCGAAGTTGTAGAATATATTTGTACCTTTGCACCCAATTATGAGTAAAGAGAAGTTTTACGTTGTATGGTCAGGCGTCAATCCGGGTATTTATACTTCCTGGACGGACTGTCAGTTACAAATCAAAGGCTACGAAGGAGCGAAATACAAGTCGTTCGAGACACGCGAAGAAGCAGAAAAAGCCTTTGAATCTTCTCCATATGAATATATCAAGCGTTCCTCTCCGGCTGCTCCCGATCAGAAAAGAGATGCCAACGCTCCCCTTCCTTCATCTGTCGTAGAGAATAGTCTTGCTGTAGATGCTGCCTGTAGCGGTAATCCCGGAGCTATGGAATATCGTGGCGTACACGTGGCTAGCCGACAAGAAATATTTCATTTCGGTCCGGTATATGGTACAAATAATATCGGTGAGTTTCTTGCTATCGTCCACGGACTTGCCCTACTAAAACAGAAGGGCTTCGATATGCCCATTTACAGTGACAGCATGAATGCTATCAGTTGGATCAAGCAGAAGAAATGCAAAACGAAACTACCACGTGAACCTAAGACAGAAGAACTTTTCAAACTAATAGAACGTGCTGAGAAGTGGTTACGCGAAAATACGTATACTACCAAAATTCTAAAATGGGAAACCAAGCAGTGGGGAGAAATACCTGCTGATTTCGGAAGAAAATAAGCCTTCCATTCTCTTTTCCTCTGTTTATTAAAGTCTACAAAACAATCACTGATACCCGTTTCCGGCAGTGAAAACGAGCATATCCCAAGCATTCTGGATTTATTTATCCTCTGTGCTACAAAATCGAAAAAAAATTATTAGCCTCTTAAGTTCAGAGTTTCCTATTTAAGACAGAGACTGCATATCATTCAACCGTTTATAATATCCGTCTTTCTCCAGCAGCTCCTCATGCTTACCTCTTTCCACGATTTCTCCTTCATAAAGCACACAAATTTCATCTGCATTCTTAATTGTAGAAAGACGGTGAGCAATAGCAATTGTGGTACGCGTTTTCATCAGACGTTCCAAAGCTTCCTGCACCAGACGTTCAGATTCTGTATCAAGAGCAGAAGTAGCCTCATCGAGAATAAGGATAGGCGGATTCTTCAGAATGGCACGAGCTATGCTGACACGTTGGCGTTGCCCTCCGGAAAGTTTGCCACCACGGTCACCGATACTTGTATCGTACCCGTGTTCTGTTTCCATAATGAAGTCGTGAGCATTTGCAATCTTCGCCGCCTCAATAACCTGCTCCATTGTAGCATTCTCTACGCCAAAAGCTATATTATTGAAGAATGTATCATTAAAAAGGATAGCCTCCTGATTTACATTCCCTATCAAACCACGCAAATCATGAATTCGGAAATCCTTAATGTTAACACCATCAATCCTGATTTCACCGAAGTGTATATCGTGATAACGTGGCAATAAATCAACTAAGGTAGACTTGCCTGAACCAGACTGACCTACCAATGCAATAGTCTGTCCCTTGGGCACAACCAGATTAATATGTTTCAGAACCTCCCTCTTTCCATCATAACTGAAAGAAACATCTTTAAACTCAATCTCATGATTCATTCCATGCAAAGGTTTCGGGTTTACAGGTTCTTTAATAGGATTCTCTGCTTTCAGAATCTTGTCCACACGCTCCATAGAAGCCAAACCTTTCGGGATGTTATATCCTGCTTTCGCAAATTCTTTCAACGGATTGATGATACTATAAAGGATAACCATGTAGAAGATGAATGTAGGAGCTTCCAGCGAAGAGTGATCATTACCCAAAATCAATATACCACCAAACCACAGTACCAATACAATAAGAAGTGTTCCCAAGAACTCACTCATCGGGTGGGCCAAAGCCTGACGGATAGCTACCTTATTGGTCGCATCACGCAACTCATTACTGCACTTAGTAAAACGGTCCACCATTTTATCTTCAGCAATGAAGGCTTTAATGATTCGTAAACCGCCCAAAGTCTCTTCCAACTGCGACATCGTATCACTCCATTTGCCCTGAGCTTCCAAAGACTGACGTTTCAGTTTTTTGCCGACTTTACCCATCAACCAACCCATTCCGGGAAGCACCACTACAGTAAACAAAGTCAGCTGCCAACTGGTGATAATAAGTGTCGAGAAATAAAGTAGAATCAGAATAGGATTCTTCAGCAACAGATCCAGCGAACTGGTAATAGAGTTTTCGATCTCACCTACGTCACCACTCATGCGTGCAATGATATCTCCTTTCCGTTCCTGCGAGAAAAAGCCAAGCGGCAAATGCATTACTTTGGAATAAACCATGATACGGATATCGCGAACAACTCCTGTACGCAAAGGAATCATGATGGCGGAAGAACCAAAGTAGCAAGAAGTTTTCAACATAGTCATAAAGGCAAGGAAAAGCCCCATAAACAAAAGCGTCATCGTTGGTCCGTGCGTTTCAATCAATCGGGTGACAAAGTAATAGAAGTTATTGATCGCCACATCTTTCAAGCTGTCACTTCCCCACTCCATATAGTGGTAAACCTGTGAGCCATCACCTGTCTTAAACAGGATATTTAGAATTGGAATCAATAACGTAAATGAAAAAACGTTGAAAACAGCCGATAAAACATTGAGCAAGACTGCCCATCCTATATACTTTTTATAAGGCGACACAAAACGTCGCATCAGTTGCAGAAATTCCCTCATTGCTTGGTATTAATGAATTAGGGGCACAAAGATACAAGAAATATCTTTAAGAAGAAGAAGATAAATTTAATATTAACGAGATTTATCTATGTAGCCCTCAATAAACAGACACTATGAGTCATTTATATGAATTACAGAATGATTTCGAAAAAATATATTGTACCTTTGCGCCCAGATATCAATATACGCTTTATTATGACAAAGATTGATAAGTCCATACTGACATTTGGAGTTACTATTTTTCTTAAATTCATATTATTCGACATTCTGTGGTGTATTCCCACAACGTTTGCCTCTCTTTCTACGGTTGAATGTTATACAACAAAACTGATAGCCACGTTTATATTGCTTATCCCTTATGCCTTCTTCCGAATGTGGAAAACGGAAACGTTTATCATACTTTTGCTGGACTTGCTGTTGATAGCTAACCTTATGTATTTCAGGACCTATTACACAGCTATACCGTTGAATAGTTATGGACTATCAGGAAACTTAGCCGATTTCACTGGTAGCGTGGTTGACTCTCTCCGGTGGTATGATTTACTTTTCCCATTATCCACCCTTATAGCAGTTATAATTCACCTACGCACCAAAGCATCACACCTGAAACGCCCGGTTCGAGTTCTTCCTTATTTGGGAATATTTGCAGTAATTATCTGCATTTTTGGAACAGTAACCGTTATGAAAGGCGGATTCTCAAAGGCTTATGGGAAGTATCGTGATAAAGCCTATTTATGCTCAAGCGGTCCTTCTATTTATACAATTTTCGGTAGTTTATGTTATGACTTGATAGGCCCACAACAACAGTTGACTCCCGAATTGGAAGCCAAAATACAAGAATGGTTAAGTGCAAAGCCGAAACATGAAGCCGCATTAGTTAGCAATAGTGCCAATCGTCGCACTAATTGCATCATTATCTTAGCAGAATCATTAGAAAGTTGGGTGTTAGAAAAAGAAGTGGAGGGACAAGAGATCACCCCCTATATGAATGAACTATTGAAAGACTCTACCACTCTCTATGCTCCACACGTACTGACTCAGGTAAAAGGCGGGCGTTCTATTGACGCACAACTCATGCTTTGTACTGGATTATTACCCATCAATAGCGGTACTTACAGCAGTCAATATCCCAATCATATTTATCCATCACTACAGAAAGCCATGCGTGAAAAGAATCATTCACGCAATTATTTGCTAACCATTGATAAATTGTCTACTTGGAATCAAGGTCCCATAGCCCAGAGCTTCGGCGTAGATACCATTATCGCTTATCATGACTTTAAATTGACTGAAGCTTTCGGCACACATAAGCGTACCGGAGACGGTTCATTCTTTGCACAATGCCAAGAAAAAATAGAAAAGGGGGAGATATGGAAAAAAGGGGAAAATGCATATATGCAGCTCATTACTTATTCCGGCCATGCTCCATTCATATTGCCGGAACACTTAAAAGAAGTTTCATTCTCTTCCAGCATTCCGGAAAAAATGGGTGACTATATGACGACTGCCCGTTATACAGATAAAGCAATCGGCAAATTCGTAGAATATCTAAAAACTCTTCCGCAATATAAAGAAACACTGATTGTAATAACAGGCGACCACGAAGGTCTGGCATATTATCGAACGGAATTATGCGAAAGCCCAGGTGGCAAAGATATCGTATCTGACAAACCTTTTACTCCTTTCATCGTTGTTAATTCTCCTGTAGGCATGCGCTATGATGAAGTCATGGGACAAATAGACATGTATCCCACCTTGCTGAACCTGCTCCAGCTTGACGATTACTACTGGACCGGACTTGGAGAAAGCATTCTCAATCCCAATAAGAAAGGATTTGCCATAGGTTCTCAGATGAATGTGGAAGGAGAAGGCTATACATCGGAGGAAGTTGACCTAGCAAAAGAAGCTTATGATATATCGGATGAGATGATACGGTTCAACTACTTCAAAAAATAGATATCTGTATTTAAAAATCTTTTTTAAGCCATATTCATCAACTATACCCACAAATACCTTACCTTTGTACACGTTGAGACTGATATAAAATTTGGATTATTCATAAGACAACTATGCAAATATCTTATTTCCAAACTTATAATCTCTGTCATCAACTAAAAGCCATCGCATTAAGACAAGTATTTTCACATAAAAAATATGATTCGAAGCTTAAAACATTATTTCGAAAGGAAAAATGAGTTCTATACTGAAAATTTGGAACCCAGTTATACGAATTGGAACATCTTAAAATGTAAAGATCTATATCTGAGCAAAGTATCAGATCTCCAAAGAGAACAATCATCTCAGTTACTTACTGAAAAAACTATTTTCCACGCTTATTGGCATGGAACCTTTGGCCTTAAGCAAGCATTCTCAATTAAGAGTCTGTTGTGTACACAAAATATGGAAAGCATAGAAATATGGCTGTGGTTAGATTCTGAAAATGGGTATGCACAAATAGAAAGTAATCCATACCTACAAGAACTAAAAGGCCATATAAAAATATTGTCCTGGAACGTTGAAAATGAAATTAGCAATACTCCCTTTTGCAAAATTAAGACATACATCAATGCACCCAAGAATCTTGCAGCCAAAGGTGACGATTTCCGGATTATCTCTCTCTACAAATATGGAGGTCTATATTTCGATCTTGATGTTATGTTTTTAAAAGACTTTACCCCTCTATTAAAAGGTCATGAGTTTGTCTATGCATGGGAATACCAATCATATGCCAATAGTGCCATTCTATATTTACGTAAGAACAGCTATATAACTAATTACTTAGCAAAGAAACTACAAAGAAGAAAAGCAGCAATGCCGTGGGTACTATTCGATTACAAAGATAAGAAATTAGAAAATTTGAGAAATTACCCTTGTACTTTCTTCGATCCGCTATGGGGAGGATATTGTGATGGAATGCCTTTTAGAGAATTTGCAGACTTTTTCAAGGAATTCAGCGAAGGTTATGATAAAGACCCCAATATCAACAGTTATAGAAACTTCTTTCCGGGGGCATTCGCATATCATTGGCACAATAAGTGGGATGCTGAAGAGGTCGAAAGCTCATATTTTGGTTTATTTAATCATGAATTTAATAATATATTGAGTAGCAATGAAATTCAAACTATTCAAGAAAAATAAAGATCAATATACTCTCTATTCGCTACTAAACAGGAAGTGGGCATATATTTCATATATACCTGAAGTATATTACCATAAAAAAGACAAAGTTTATATGCGTACTCATCAAAACAAGAGAGAGGCATTAATCATTGGAGAAATATTTTATTCTTTGGGTTATAATGTTAAAGTCGCACGCTGCAATGCCCCCAAAGAGTGCGACGACCGTCACTATGATATTATTTTTGGTTTAGATCCCAACTTTGTAACAATGAGTCAGAAAAATCCTCAAGCTCTAAAAATATATTATGCAACAGGTGCTTACTGGAAACACCAATACTCAATAGTAAAAAACAGAATTGATTCATTCAACAAAGAGCATGGAACACATTTACCATACTCCCGTTCTGTAGATGCACATAATAGCTGTGAAACAGCAGATATTATTTTTCAGATAGGAAGTTCATTCACTATCCAGACATACCCCCCGGAATTACAAAATAAAATCAAGATAATTAACCAATCCAGTAACTTTAGTCAGGAATGTAATTTGCAACATAAACTTCAAAGTGTTTCCATAAAGGACTTCCTATGGTTTGGCTCCAGCGGCAGTATATTAAAAGGGTTAGATTTAGTTTTAGAATATTTTATCAACCATCCACAATACAACTTACACGTAATCGGCTCTATTGACGAAGGATTTATAGACATTTATCAAAAACAAATAAATGAGTGCCGAAACATCACATTATATGGTTTTCTTGACACCAATTCTAAATTGTTCATGGACTTAGCCTATCTCTGTGCATTCAATATCTTTCCATCTGGTAGTGAAGGATGCCCCGGCTCTGTTATAACTATGATGCAAATGGGAGTTATCCCTATCACTTCCCGATGGGGAGCAATAGACAATATCGAGTATTATGGTTATCTGTTACCAGAATTATCTGTTGAAGCAATAGGCAAAGGAGTGGAATGGGCCAGCATGTTACCCCAGGACAAATATCACAAGTTAATAAGGGAAAATATATCTTATTCAACCCAGACGTGGAATCTGAAACAATTTGAAAATGAATTTCGCTCTACACTGAAACAAACGATAAAAACAAAAGAAAGAAAGAACAAATAGAAAGCGACATATGTCATATCAATACAAAGGAAGACGTATTAATACATCTTTTAACACATAGACAAGAAATTGTATCCCATAAAATTCGTATCATTGTATAAATAAAACCATACTCATTCTTAATTCAATGCAGAAGAAATTTATAAAGCTATTAAAAAAATTACGTCGACGCTATATTGAACGCCACGGTTTGCCACAACATAGTCCTCTTAACAAAGAGATGAACCCTGATATCATATCAAGCCATATTAGGGAAAAATTATTATCACCAAAACCTTGCATGCTCTCAAGATTTGGTGCTGTAGAAATAGGATGTGTAGTCAATTACTTAGGCATCTATCATCAAAAAAGAAAAATTATTAAATACATCAAAGGGGAGGCATTTCCTTGGTGGTGGGAAGAAGAAACAATGTACCCGATGAGGAATAATGCCGGATTCTTTTCAGCAACCCCTGAACTGTTAAAACGTTTTTCGGAAATGATGATTGAAGATATGCCTCTCATTGACATACTTGCCTCCTGGAGATTTGAAGAAGAATATTTCTCAAAAGAATTACAGAATGCGTACAAAATAGATTTTGAGCCTTACAACCCTTTCTGGAGCGATGTACCATGGACTGCTGCCTTAGAAAACAAAAAGGTATTGGTAGTACATCCTTTTGCAGAAACGATACAAAAGCAATATCTCCGAAAAGAACTTATTCACAAAAACCCAAAAGTTCTGCCTACTTTCGATTTACAAACAATCAAAGCCATTCAAACGATTGGCAATCAAGGTGACAATAGATTCGAAACATGGTTTGACGCCTTAGAATTCATGAAAAGTGAAATTGACAAGAAGGATTATGACATATGTCTGTTGGGCTGCGGTGCTTATGGATTGCCATTAGCCGCACACATCAAACGTTCCAGGAAGAAGGCCGTACACCTGGGGGGTAGTTTGCAACTATTATTCGGGATTAGAGGTGCCAGATGGGAAAACAGTAATTATAACGCAACTTATAATTATTCAAAACTAATGAATGATTTTTGGGTAAAGCCTTCCGCAACAGAAACTCCCTCTAAAGCCCAACAGGTAGAAGAAGGATGTTATTGGTAATATGACAATGATAAATATGGAACAACCTCATATTTTATATGATTCTCAAATATTCGATCTACAAAAATTCGGTGGAATCTCACGATATTTTTGTGAAATCATATCCAAACTAGATATGGCTTATGATATTTCTGTTCGATTTACCGAAAATCATTATTTAGCGCAAGCCAAACTTGCCGGACACCGTATCCATGCCCCACACTTCTTTTTCAAACATTATAAGAAACGCCTTTTATTTGAAAACCAAAAGCTAACAAAAAGGTTGCTTCAAACATCGTCCCCTTATCTTTTTCATCCGACCTACTACAATCCTTCTTTCCTTGAATATATCGGTGACCACCCTTATGTGATAACAGTACATGACATGATTCATGAACTATTTTCCGAATATTTTCATGATGCTAAAAAGGTTATGGCACAGAAAAAAGAAGTGATCACAAAAGCCAGCCGAATTATTGCAATTAGTGAAAATACAAAGAAAGATATCGTTAACATATTAAATATTGATCCGCAAAAAATTGACGTTATCTATCATGGCACAAGTATAAAGTCCCATCATGGGAAAACTGAATTATCACTCCCCAATCGCTATATTTTATTCGTAGGAGACCGAACCCTTTACAAAAACTTCCAACGTTTATTAGAAGCTTTTGCAATCATCCACAAAACAGATCAAGATTTATATCTGCTTTGTACAGGGCATCCATTCAACTGGGAAGAAAAGAAATTGATAGATAAATTGAATATCGCAGACAAGATCATACAGATTTCAATAAACGATAAAAACCTGAATGAATTATACAGTAGGGCACTCCTCTTTGTATTTCCATCGCTATACGAAGGATTTGGCATCCCAATCCTGGAAGCTTATGCTTGCAAATGCCCCGTAGTCTTAAGCAATGCCAGTTGCTTTCCCGAAATAGCTGGTAATGCCGGTGCCTACTTTGATCCTTACTCTATAGAATCAATGGTTCAAACATTGACAGAAATTATTGGTGATAACAAAAAACGAGCTTCTTTAATAGCAGCAGGAATAGAACAGTTACAATTATATTCCTGGGAGAAAGCAACCCGAGAAACGGAGAAAGTATATCAAAAAGTCTTGAATGAAACTCTAATTCCAAAAACGTCCATCAAATGAGAACTCCGACTATTAGCATCATCACAGTCAATTTCAATAACAATGAAGGACTTAAGAATACATTGCACAGCATCGAAGTGCAATCATACACCAACTATGAACATATCATCATAGATGCTGATTCCAATGATGGAAGCAAAGAAACTATCAAAAAATATTCAGAAGAAAATACCCACCTGGCTTACTGGGTTTCTGAGAAAGACAAAGGAATCTATGATGGAATGAACAAAGGAATCAGGCAAGCCAAAGGAGAATATCTTTATTTCCTAAATTCAGGTGACTGCTTACAAGGAGACATTCTCAAAGATATTCCATTTGATGGGACAAAATATATCTATGGAGACATGGTTTTAGTAAACGGTCATGAACAGAGAAAAGAAGCGGGACCTGATTATCCCGACTTAGTTTTCTTTTTTTATAATGCATTAGCACATCAAGCGTGCTTTATTCATCATTCTCTTTTTACCAATAAATTATATGACACCCAATATAAAATAATTGCAGATTGGGGACATAGCTTCCAGTCTATCATCATGGAAAGGTGCAGCTACAAACACATTCCCCTAACCATCGCTGAATGTGATGCTACAGGAATCAGTTCTAACTACATCGATGTGCAAACTGAACGATTAAAGTGGCTTCAGGAAAACCTCTCGCAGCAGCTTTATTCTACATACATTGATATATTGGAATATAAGAAGTCGGATTTCAAGACTATTATTCCAACCATGAATCATACAAAAAAATTTCAAAAAAGAGCATATAGGCTAGTTCGCTATTTATTGAAACTAAATTCTCTTTTTTCCTCCCGGCACGTTCATACAGAAGATGTATACAATAGTATATTATATCGTCCTTTTTTAAACAAATAATAATGAGAGCTATGAAGATTTCTATCATTATTCCTGCATACAATGCGGAAAAGCAAATCAGAAAATGTGTGTTATCGGCACTACAACAAGATATCTCACACAATGAATACGAAATCATCGTAATCAATGATGGCTCCACAGACCAGACAGCTGATATTATACAAGAATTATCCAAAGAATACCCTACTATAAAAAGTATCACGACCATCAATCAAGGAGTAAGTGCAGCAAGAAATCTCGGTATGGATATCGCTCAAGGAAAAATTATATTATTTGCCGATGCTGACGATTATTTCTGCACCAACTCATTAGCAAAAATCTATGAAGCAATATTAAAGAACGACTTAGATATTCTTCTGTTCGACTATAATCATTGGGGAAGTCAAGATAAACTTTTGAAAGGTTTTGATTATGATGCACGTAAGTTCTGCCCACAGGGCATCGTATCTGGCAAGTCATTCATAAAAACCGGTTATATGCCTGCTGCGGTCTGGATGCTTGCCTATCGCAGAGAATATATGCTGAAGATGAATTTCAAATTCATCAATATACGACATGAAGATGAAGAATTTATTCCCCGCGTATTCTACTTTGCAGAAAGAATCATGCATCTACCATTGATCTGCTATAATTATGTACAAAATGAATCTTCATTCATGCAAAACTATAAAGAGTATGGTCTTTTCGATAAAATAAAGGCAATGGACAACCTCAATCAGTTCACCCAAGAATACGTAAAAGAAAAAGACGTAGCATTTACCTTGAACGAACACATATCTTTAAGGCTAATGGAAAATTTGAATAATAGTTTTGCCATCAAAAGCAAAGCTCAGGGAAAAATGGTAAAGCAAATGAAAAAGGCCGGATTAACCCCACTCGTACATGCGAAGAGGGAAGGTCGTTATGCTTTCTTATATAAGTATTTTCCTGTGTTATTTATCACTTATTATCGCCACAAATATTTAAAGCGCCATCATTCCAAGTAGCAATATGAAGAAGATAATTCTCATCGCATAAAAAAATATATCTATAATCTACATTTTTTTCTGCTATAATACGTACCTTTGCATACTTATATAGACTATAATAACCTAAAGAACTATGATAGATATTGTTTGTAGCATAGACGAAAACTACATTGAATATTGTGGTGTAATGTTAGCAAGCCTGTTCGTACATACTCCGGATGAGAAATTCCGCATACACATCATTTGTAGCAGTAAGGTTGAAAAGGCCGGAAAAAAAAGATTGAAAGTTTTTTGTGAAAAACATCAAGCTGAAGTTTATTTTTACGACGTAGACTATTCGCTCATTAAGGATTTTCCTATTAGGAAACAGGATCACTTGTCTCTTGCCGCCTATTTAAGGCTTTTCATGTCAGAACTTATACCCAGTAATATAAACAAGATTCTATATCTGGATTGTGACCTGATCGTTGTCGACTCCATTAAAGAATTATGGGAGAAAAATATCGAGAATATTGCCGTAGCTGCCGTTGAAGAGAGGTCACCGTTCGATACCGAATCTCCTGTCACACTGAAATATCCCGTTGAGTACTCTTACTTCAATTCGGGAGTAATGTTGATAAACCTTCAGAAATGGAGAGAGAAAAAATTTGTAGAGGCATGCAAAAGCTATATCGCATCAAATTATGAAAACATAAAATTGCACGACCAGGATGTTTTGAACGCATTGCTTTATAAAGAAAAACAATTTATTTCTATTCGCTGGAATCTGATGGATTTCTTTTTATATGCAAGCCCTGAGGTACAACCGGAAAGGAAAAAAGATTGGGATGATGCTTTGAAATCTCCTGCTATTATCCATTTCACAGGAAAACGCAAACCATGGATGTACAACTGTGACAGTCCTTTCCGTGATCAATACATCAGGTTTGCCAAACAACAAGGATGGCATGTTATTAATCATAAGAATGCCATTCACTATTTCTTCCGTAAGATTCTATATAAAGTAATCAATAAGAAGAAAACTATAAAAATCAAATAACTGAACTAACAACATTCTAAAAGTGTTCATCGATTTATTCACCAAGAATAAATCATTGTATCAAAATATAGTATATCTTTGTAAAATCGCAACCTAAACAATGATTTTAAGTTAATGCTAATGCCTCTTTTAAACAAAATAGCTAATGTTCTCGAAGAAGTCCCGCAGACCTTCAGACGTACATCCAATCCAAAGCTCATTATGACATTACTGGTCAAAAATGAAGAAGATATATTGGAGGAGAATCTGTGTTTCCATAAGGCTATGGGAGTAGATGGGTTTATCATTACTGATAATAACTCTACAGACGGTACAATTGAAATTATCCGAAAATACCAAGAGGAAGGATGGATAAAAGAAGCTATCATAGAAAAGGCAACTAACTACAATCAGAAAGTATGGGTGGATCGCATGATAAAGATTGCCAAAAAGCAACTTCATGCAGACTGGGTCATCAATGCTGATGCCGATGAGCTATGGTACTCTCCTACCGGCAATCTAAAAACTGAATTAGCCACCACCAGAGCCAATGTACTGAAATGTTCCATGAGATATATGTATCCGGAAGCAGGTAAACAGTTTTGGAAATGGAATCAAGCTATCATTCCAATTATTAACCCGCTAAAGTACAATTTTTATAACCTTTCACGCTATTCTCTTTATATACCACAAAGAGGGAAAGTTCTTCATCGCACCACCTCGTACCTTCAGATTTCCACAGGAAATCACAAAGTACTCATGTTCCCTAAACGTCTTAGAAAAAGTAATATTTGCATTTACCACTATTCCATTCGTGGTAAAGAACGTTTTCTTGAGAAAATGATTAATGGTGGCAAACAACTGGAACAAAATCCCCACAGACATATAGGCATGCACTGGCGCTATTTTTATCAGTTGTATAAGAATCAGCAATTAGAAATGGAATATGATAAGATCATCGGAGCAAACTCTTATGATCAGTTGCAACGCGACGGGTATATCAAAACAGACAATACTATTCCTGACTTCTTCAAACAACACTTCAACAAATAGTGTAATGAAGCATGCTTATCTAATCATCGCCCACAACGAATATCCAGTGTTAGAAACGCTTGTATCCATGATCGATGACGAGCGGAATGATATCTATCTGCACATCGACCTCCGCTCAACAGAACTATATAAAAGAGCCCGGCTTTTATGTACACAGAAAGCCCGGCTATTTCTATTACCTATCCGCAATAAGGTATACTGGGGAGACATCAGCCAAGTAGAAACAGAATATCTGTTACTTGAAACCGCTTTCAAACAAAATACTTATGCTTACTATCATTTACTTTCAGGCGTAGACCTACCTATACAAACACAAGATTATATCCATTCTTTCTTTCAGATCAATTCTGGTAAAGAATTTGTCAGTTATTGGTTGGGAGATAAACACCAGAAAGATTTGAATCGTAAAATCTCCCGATACTACTTTTTCACAAAGAGCCTCAAGCGTAGCAACAGTAGATGGCACATCATAACTGCACCATGCCACAATCTTGCACTCATTATACAAAAGCTTATTCGGTTTCACAGAAAACAAGAAGTCGAATTTAAAAAAGGTCCCAATTGGTTCAGTATTACTCAAGACTTCTGTCAGTATCTGATAGAAAAGAAATCCTTTGTACTTCAACGCTTCAAATACACGTTGTGCCCCGATGAAATTTTTCTTCAGACCATATTATGGAATTCTCCTTTTAAAGAGAACATATACAAAGCTAATGAAGATGATGCAGGAAACATGCGACTGGTTGACTGGAACAGAGGAAACCCTTATACATGGCAATCTCAGGACTATAATGAACTAATCGCCTCAGACAAATTATTTGCCCGCAAATTCAGTTCCAAAGAAAGAGAACTGATTGAGCAAATAAAAACTATATATGCTGACTAGTAAAAAGAAGCAGATTTCTCAAAAAAGTAAGTGACATTCTCTCCAAACTTATATCTTTGTACCAGTAATCAGTTATAATACAGAAGCATGAACTCTACAAATCCAGATATCAACCTTGTCAAATCCTTTTTCAAATCAATCGAGAAGAAGCTTTTGCATCACAGCAAACACTTATACTTCAAAACAGTAATCTCACAGAAGTCCGGTGCAAAAGATATTATAAAGAAATACAAAGGAGCAAGTACCGGAAGAAGTCCGATTGGCAAGACATGCCCCATCTGGATATGCTGGTGGCAAGGAGAAGAGAACATGCCTGACATCGTTAAAGCCTGCTACGCCTCTGCAAAACATCATGCAGACCAACATCCTGTCATATTAATCACAGAGCAAAACTATCAGGAATATGCTACAATGCCGGATTACATCTTGCAAAAAGTGAAAAACCACGAAATAAGTCTCACCCATTTCAGTGACATGCTAAGGATAAACCTGCTTAAGCAACACGGAGGAATATGGGCTGACAGCACCCTACTTTTTACCAGAGATGTAGACTCAATAATGAATCCCGATGCCGATTTCTATACTTGTCATCATACAGCAAAAAACACGAATGTGGCAAACGGCAAGTGGACAGTCTTCTTTATGGCCTGTGGTAAAGACAATATTCTACCCGCTTTTCTACTGGACACGTTCTATAGTTATTGGAAGAATCATCAACGAATCGTCACTTACTTATTCTTCGATTATCTCGTTAGCATAGCCTATGAAAATATTCCGGCTATTACAGAAATGATCAATAATGTCCCTCTGCAAAGAATCAGCAACCTGTCCAAGTGTCTCAACATGCCATTTGATGAAAAGTCTATGGAGGGATTTAGCGCAAACTATGGTTTCCACAAACTAACCTATAAGAAGCAATTCAATATGCTCACCCCCGAAGGGAATGAAACAATCTATGCCCACCTACTGCATTATTCTACCCTTGGGACAGATGCAAGCCAAGCATAGAAACCACCTTCAAAAGTCAGACATCAAGAAACCTTAGAGGAAAAAGACGAAGAAGATTTATGAGCTTTCTCTATCAACTGCAAACACTTTTCCTTGTTAAAGCCACGAGATTTGGCATATTCATCCGCTAACACAGCAAACATCTCATCAGTGCCGGGTAGTCTTTCAAAGTTCTTGCACCCTTCTTCCAAAGATACCTTGCCAAAGCGCATCCGGTTCAAATCAATGATTTCTACAGAAACACCCTCCGGTCTTTCTGCAAATAAGATATTCCCTGCCGAATAGTCTTTATGCAAAATTCCATGTTCATGCAAAGCGGCAGTGGTACGGGCTATGGCACGAAGTATTTCCTCCTGTTCCTCAGAGGGACGTTGTGGAAGATCCCGGTAAGTATAAGGGCATTCAGACCTTAACGAAACAAAATAACTCTTTCCGAACAAGAACCAACTGGAAACCGAACAGAAACCAATGGGTGTGGGCGAGCCTATATTAAACTGGCGCAACATGGCCGCATAGCGAAATGAACGCCGTGCTTTAGATTCCCGGAAAAAATTATAAATAATCCGATTCAGCAAGTGAGGTATCTGGAAAGATTTAACCACCACTTTTTGTCCTGCTATATCAAACTCCCTCAGTTCATTTCTTCCTTTATAAATAACAGTACCCCGATCTTCAAAAATAACCGGAAGCACTTTCACAAAATCACTCATATTTGAATAACCAGGAGCTACAGCCATACACCGTGGACGAAAAAAGCGCTCAATACGATTGACCCATCTGGACCAGGAACGTACAGAACGCAACTTCCCACCTAACTCTCGCTCAAAGAATTCAGCATGACGCTTATTAAGTACCTTCGTAACATGTGGCTTCAACGAACGGTCTATAATTCTTTTGGATCCGGCACGTACACGATAATACAATTCTATCTGAGGCAAACGAACCACTTTACCACCATCTTTCAGTACAGATATCCAGAATTCCCAATCCTCACGTGCAATGATCTCTTCGCAGTATCCGCCTACTCTTTCCCATTCTATTTTTCTGTAAAGCGCACAGGTATCAATCATATTTTTACGTGCCAGCAATTTCAGAGAGAAAGGCGGCAACTTCCATTCACCACTACGGTCGCCTATAAATTCAGCTCGCGGACAGACCACTTTAACCTCCGGGTCTCGTTCCAGTTCTGCCACAGCATGACTTATGAATGTTGGGCTGATCCGGTTATCCGCATCTACCGGCAAAATGTATTCGCCATGAGACAATGATATAGCATTATTACGGGCAACACATGGACCACTATTCGACTGAGTATATGTGCATACCCGTGAATCTTTCTCTGCATATTCCTTGGCAATGTCCAAAGAATTATCTGTCGAGCCATCATCCATCAGTATCACTTCAAAATTAGGATAATCCGAAGCAAGCACCGAATCCAAAGTCTCGCACAGAAACTTTGCCATATTATAAATAGGTATAATAACAGAAACTAATCGATACTCCATAGTATTTTCAAATTTTATCCAGTCCCTTCGTATACTTCAACCAGTAATACTTCAACGGATTCTTATACTTTAATTGTTTCCACGGACGACTACCATGCGGACGATGCCACACCGGAAGTGTAGTAAACAGATAGTTTTTGAATCCCTCTTTCAATGATTGATGGGAAATTGTCACATCGTGCCAATTCTTTTCAAGACTCAGCTGATGAAAATCAAACGAACGGAGAAAGTTCAACGTCAGTAACGAGCAACAAAAACTACAATGTTTCTTTTCGGGAAACACCTGATTCTCTCGCCCTTTTGCAAATAAATAAGGATAGTTTATATCACCTTTCTCATCAACGGTGACAGCAGCAGCAATTCCACAATCTTTTCTTTCCAAAGCGCCGTCGAACAAAGATTGCAAAGTATCTTTCTTCACCACCACATCAGATTCCACTATGATCAGTCCGGCTTCTTCCGCAATAGCACGTTCTTGCGACATTTGCAGAATCAGCAGATAATTAGGCGAAGGGTTGCTTGTGACATCCGCAAGGTTTACCAATTCGAAACCCAGTCTCACGGATGCTTCCCGCAACCTGGCCGTATTCTCCTCCGTACTGAAATCATTGTAAACGGTATATGTAAAAGGAGTCTTAACGTCAGATGCCATAATAGCGTCTACCGTCTGTAAAGTCAACTCAATGGAATCCTTTACAGGCGTAATGATATGGATACACTTCATTCCTTATAACTGTTTTATCTTTATTCTACAAATCCTAATATTTGTACAAGTTGACAAAGTTATGTATTATTTAGCACACAGCCAAACAGTTTACCGCTTTTATGACTAACTTTGCCTGCAACAAATATAGAAAAAAAATACAGAAATGAAAGTCATTGTCGACAATAAAATACCTTTTATAAAGGAAGCTATCGAAAAGATAGCGGATGAAGTAATATATGCCCCTGGGAAGGACTTCACACCTGTCTTAGTGAAAGATGCAGACGCATTGATCATCCGCACACGCACCCATTGCAACCGGGAATTATTAGAAGGAAGCCGGGTCCGATTCATAGCCACTGCCACAATCGGCTTCGATCATATAGACACAGCATATTGTCGGCAAGCAGGCATCGTATGGAAGAATGCACCGGGCTGTAACTCCGCATCCGTAGCCCAATACCTGCAATCCACACTTTTACTGGCGAAACTCCTGAAAGGAAAGAAGTTATCCGAAATGGCCATGGGCATTGTCGGTGTGGGCAACGTAGGCAGCAAAGTAGCGGAGATAGCCCGCGAACTGGGTATACGGGTATTATTGAACGACTTGCCACGAGAAGATAAAGAAGGAAGCACCGGCTTCACCTCTTTACAACTCCTTGCCGAAGAGTGCGATGTCCTTACATTCCACGTACCTTTATATAAAGAAGGGAAATATAAGACTTTCCACCTGGCAGACCAGTCATTCTTTCGCTCACTGAAACGTGCACCTATCATCATCAACACTTCCCGCGGAGAGGTTATTGAGACGAAAGCTTTATTGGAGGCCCTCGAAAATGGGTTAATCTCAGATGCCGTCATCGATGTATGGGAAAACGAACCGGACATTAATCTCACCTTATTAAATAAGGTATTCATCGGAACGCCGCATATTGCCGGATATTCGGCAGATGGAAAAGCGAACGCTACCCGCATGTCGTTGGATTCTCTTTGCCAGCACTTTGGCATACAGGCTGATTATCGAATTGTTCCACCCGAACCGGAAAATCCGATGATCACTGCAACTACCGAAACAGAAGCCTACCTGCAGATGTATGATCCAAGACGGGACAGTGAAGCCTTAAAACAACATCCGGAACTATTTGAGAAATTAAGAGGAGATTATCCGCTGAGAAGAGAAAAATCGGCCTTCCGCGTAATGATTTCATAACATCTTCCTACCAACTCCGTATCAAGTCCGTACCAAGTCCGTACCAACTCCAAGCGTATAGATACGGAGATGATACGGACTTGATACAGCTCTGGTAAGTCCTTGAACAGAGTCTTAAACCTCGGATTCCAGCAATTTTTCTATTACTTTGGGATAAGTATCGTATTCCAGCACATGAATACGTTGTGCCAGTTCATCGGGAGTATCTTCCGGCAGCACCGGACATTTCACTTGGCAAATAATGGCACCTTCATCATAATGCTCATTCGTATAGTGAATAGTAATACCACTTTCTTTTTCACCCGCAGCAATCACAGCTTCGTGTACGCGGTCGCCATACATTCCCTTTCCACCGAACTTTGGCAACAATGAAGGATGTATATTTATCATTTTATTAGGATAAGCATGCAAAATAGTATCCGGTATGCGAGCCAGGAATCCGGCCAACACTACAAAATCAATATTATGCTCCCGCAACACCGATAAAATCGCCTCTCCGCTCTCCCAATCACCCTTGGAAAAATAAAAGCAAGGCACTCCAAGCCCGCGTGAGCGCTCTAAAACGAACGCACTCTGACGATTAGTCAAAACCAGGGCCACACAAGCCGAACTTTTTTCCTGGAAATAACGAATGATATTTTCTGCATTCGTTCCGCTTCCCGATGCTAAAACCGCGATCTTTTTCCTCATAAATCTTCTTTTTAGTGCACAAAACCGTGAAAAATGTGCAAAACATTGCATTTAATTCCCCAAATATTTGCGAGTGACGATAAATATTTATTCCTTTGCCCCGCAAATTTAAAGAAATAAAACTAATTATTAATTAAAAACTTAAAGTTATGTCTGAAATTGCATCAAGAGTGAAAGCGATTATCGTCGATAAATTAGGCGTAGAAGAATCAGAAGTTACTAACGAAGCTAGCTTCACTAACGACCTGGGAGCTGATTCTCTTGACACTGTAGAACTTATCATGGAATTCGAAAAGGAATTCGGTATCTCAATTCCGGATGACCAAGCTGAAAAGATTGGTACTGTAGGCGACGCCGTTTCTTACATCGAAGAACACGCTAAGTAATTCTATCCATCAATTTAATATGGAATTAAAAAGAGTTGTAGTAACAGGTCTTGGCGCCATTACTCCCATTGGCAACAATGTTCCCGAATTTTGGGAAAACCTTGTGAATGGGGTTAGTGGAGCTGGACCTATTACTCATTTCGATGCTTCCCTTTTCAAGACTCAATTTGCCTGCGAAGTGAAAGACTTCGATGCAACCAAATATATCGACCGCAAAGAAGCCCGTAAAATGGACTTGTATACACAATATGCCATTGCTGTAGCTAAAGAAGCGGTTAATGATTCTGGTCTTGACGTCGAAAATGAGGACTTAAACAGAATCGGTGTCATCTTTGGCGCCGGTATCGGTGGAATCCGTACATTCGAAGAAGAGGTAGGTAATTATGCCTTGACCGGTAAAGAAAACGGTCCTAAGTTCAATCCGTTCTTCATCCCCAAGATGATTTCGGATATTGCTGCAGGACAGATTTCTATTATGTACGGTTTCCACGGACCCAACTACGCAACTTGCTCTGCATGCGCTACTTCCACAAATGCTATCGCTGATGCCTTCAACCTGATTCGTTTAGGCAAAGCTAATGTTATTGTAAGTGGTGGTTCGGAAGCTGCAATCACCGTTGGCGGTGTAGGCGGTTTCAATGCCATGCATGCATTATCAACCCGCAATGAATCTCCCACAACAGCATCTCGTCCGTTCAGCGCAAGCCGTGACGGTTTCGTGATGGGTGAAGGTGGTGGCTGTCTGGTTCTTGAAGAACTGGAACATGCCAAAGCACGTGGTGCTAAGATTTATGCAGAAGTTGCCGGTGTAGGAATGTCTGCCGACGCTCACCATCTGACTGCTTCACATCCGGAAGGACTGGGAGCCAAGTTAGTGATGAGAAACGCGTTGGAAGATGCCGAAATGAAACCCGAAGAAGTAGATTATATCAATGTTCACGGTACTTCTACTCCTGTAGGTGATATATCGGAAGCTAAAGCTATTAAAGAGGTATTTGGTCAACATGCATTTGACTTGAACATCAGTTCAACAAAATCCATGACTGGTCACTTGCTGGGTGCCGCTGGTGCGGTAGAAGCCATCGCAAGTATTCTTGCGATCAAGAATGGCATCGTACCTCCGACTATCAACCACGAAGAGGGTGATAACGACGAAAACATCGACTATGACCTGAACCTTACGTTCAACAAGGCTCAAAAGCGCGAAGTGAACGTAGCTCTGTCCAATACATTTGGATTTGGCGGTCATAATGCATGTGTTATTTTCAAAAAATACGCAGAATAATCAGTCGTGTTACGTAATCAAATAGACAAAATAAGGCTCTTATTCCGTAAGGACAAAGAGTCTTATTTTTGTTTTTATAAGATACTGGGATTCTATCCCCGCAACATCCAGCTCTATCAACAGGCATTGTTGCACAAATCTACCTCCATCCGTTCGGAGAAAGGTCGCCCTTTAAATAATGAGCGACTGGAGTTTCTGGGTGACGCCATTCTTGACGCCATCGTAGGAGATATTGTCTATAAGCATTTTGAAGGCCGCCGAGAGGGGTTTCTCACAAATACACGTTCCAAAATCGTACAACGGGAGACACTCAATAAACTGGCGGTAGAAATCGGTTTGGACAAACTGGTAAAATACTCCACCCGTTCTTCCTCGCACAACAGTTATATGTACGGAAATGCTTTCGAAGCATTTATCGGCGCTATCTACCTGGACCAAGGTTACGAGCGTTGCAAGCGGTTCATGGAAGAAAAGATATTCAAGAATTACATCGACCTCGATAAGATGTCACGCAAAGAGGTGAATTTTAAATCGAAGCTGATTGAATGGAGTCAGAAGAGCAAAGTCGAAGTTTCATTCGAACTTATCGAACAGTTCCTTGACGAAGATTATAATCCTATGTTCCACACCGAAATACGCATCGAAGGCATATCGGCAGGGAAAGGAACCGGATATTCTAAAAAAGAGTCCCAACAAAATGCTGCTCAGGCTGCTTTAAAGAAAATAAAGAATGACGCCGCCTTCAAAGAACAGATTGAGGCAACTAAAGCGCAAAAACATCAGCAGGAAAATACGGAAGAAGCAGAAGAAATTATTGAGAGTGCCCTGATTGAAGAGAATCAGGAAGTTACTTCAGTTACCGGACATGAAGTGGGCGAATAATCATTCGCCCGTATTTCAACCAAAGCAGATTCCCATCCGTCGTCCTTGAACCACAAGGTCGTTATCTTCTGTAACCAACTTCAGCTTTCCGGCTATCTCTTCCAGAGGTGCAGAAGATATTTCATCCCCTTTCAATGTGATCATTCTACCGAATTGCTCTGTAGCTATTAGTTCTGTGGCATGTCCGCCCATGCGAGTAGACAGATTCCGGTCGAAAGGTGTAGGTGAACCTCCACGTTGAATATAACCAAGCACCGTTTCACGGGTTTCTATACCCGTCTCGTACTCTATCTCCTGAGCAATGTACTCGGCGGCACGTTTCCGTCCATCCGTCTGTATGCCTTCAGCAACCACTACAATGGAATAAGGTTTCCCCTTCTTCAGGCGATTCAGAATAGTCTCACCTATATTATGTATATTATAAGAGATTTCGGGTATCAGGATCACATCTCCACCACCTGCCATACCGGAATAAAGTGCAATCCAACCTGCTTTATGTCCCATCACTTCAATTACCATCACCCGTTTGTGTGAACTGGCGGTAGAGTGCAACCGGTCAATGGCATCCGTGGCAATGCTCACAGCAGAATCAAATCCAAAAGAGAAATCTGTCCCCCAAATATCATTATCAATTGTCTTGGGTACGGATACAATATTCAGCCCCATGGCAGCCAGTTTCGCAGCAGTCTTCTGCGTACCATTACCACCGATACAGACCACACAATCCAGTCCTAACTCTTTAACGTTCTGCTCAATAAGTGCCGGCTTATTCACATCGGACATCACACCATTCTTCTTGAAAGGCTTTTCACGGGAAGTACCCAGCATCGTTCCACCCTGATTCAATAAACCAGACAAAGACTTATCGGTAAACGACTCCACATCTTTAGTCAGCAATCCTTGAAAGCCGCTATGAATGCCTATTACTTCCATTCCATAATGATTGATTGCAGTCTTGCATACTCCACGAATGGTGGCATTAATGCCGGGACAATCGCCCCCCGAAGTCAAAATTCCGATTCTCATAACAATTCTTTTTTTAGGGAACAAGTTAACGAGGTTTCAGGACACAAGGAAAGTTGTCTATTCCTCTTGTCAACTGGTCAACTTGTTATCTTGTCAACTGAATACATCCGTAAAGATAGAAAAAAAAGAGAAAAAAGATAGAGAAGCCAATAAATAAGATTATTTTTGCGCTACAAAATAGTTTTAACTAAGAGAGATGAATATCACAACATTGCTGAATAAGGTGTATTTTACCCCTCGCCTGAAAAAAATCGACTTATATGCCAACCGTGCAGAAGAGCTGCAGCACCAAGTGTTGAACCGTTTGGTGCGTATGGCCGAAAATACAGAATGGGGAAAGAAATATGATTATAAAAGCATTCATACTTATGAAGACTTTAGAAACAGACTGCCCATACAGACTTACGAAGAGGTAAAACCGTATGTGGAACGCCTGCGTGCAGGAGAACAAAACCTGCTCTGGCCATCAGAGATACGCTGGTTTGCCAAGTCTTCGGGTACTACAAACGATAAAAGCAAATTCCTGCCCGTCAGCAAAGAGGCACTGAACGATACACACTATCAAGGTGGTAAAGATGCAGTTACTCTTTATCTGGCACAGAACCCCGACAGCCGTTTCTTCTCTGGACAAGGTCTGATTTTAGGTGGAAGCCATAGCCCCAATCTCAATTCCAGACATGGACTCGTGGGCGACCTTTCTGCTATTCTGATTCAAAATATACATCCATTAGTAAATTGCGTTCGCGTTCCAAGCAAGAAGATCGCTCTCATGAGTGACTTTGAAAAGAAAATAGAAGCCATTGCCAACAGTGCTGTTTCAAAGGATGTAACCAGCCTCTCCGGTGTCCCTTCGTGGATGTTGGTACTCATCAAGCGTATTCTTGAAAAGACCGGCAAGGAATCTCTGGAAGAAATATGGCCCAACCTGGAAGTCTTCTTCCATGGAGGTGTTGCTTTTACACCTTACCGCGAACAATACAAAGAAGTAATCCGCTCGCCCAAGATGCATTACGTAGAAACGTACAATGCTTCCGAAGGATATTTCGGCACACAGAACGATCCGAATGATCCGGCTATGCTGTTGATGATTGACTATGGTATTTTCTACGAATTTATTCCATTGGAAGATGTGGAAAAAGAGAATCCCCGCATCTATTGTCTGGAGGAAGTCGAAGTAGACAAGAATTATGCACTGGTCATTTCTACTTCTGCAGGATTGTGGCGCTATATGATTGGGGATACTGTAAAATTCACGCAAAAAGACCCATATAAGTTCGTCATCACCGGACGTACCAAACATTTCATCAATGCCTTCGGTGAAGAATTGATTGTGGATAACGCAGAAAAAGGGTTAGCTAAAGCTTGTGAAGCGACCGGAGCATTGATTTCTGATTATTCGGCTGCTCCTGTATTTATGGACGCCAAGGCCAAATGCCGCCATCAATGGTTGATTGAGTTTGCCCAGATGCCGGATAGCGTGGAGAATTTTGCCAAGATACTGGATGATACATTGAAAGAAGTAAACTCCGATTACGAAGCTAAACGGCAAAAGGATATCGCTCTGCAACCCCTTGAAGTAATTATAGCCCGTAAAGACTTGTTCCACGATTGGCTCGCCCAAAAAGGAAAGCTGGGCGGGCAACATAAAGTACCGCGCCTCAGCAATACAAGGGTATATATCGAGGAGATGTTGGAACTGAACAAATAAAATTATAAAGTAATACAATAAATAGGAAAGGCCGTACTGAGAGATTAGTACGGCCTTTCCTATTTATTGTTTCAGCAGGGGAAACAGACAGTTGTCCCAGGCAATCAGAAATTATAAGCCAATCCAACACCCAGTATCTCTTTGAATTGTACCTTTGGACCTCTCTCAACGCCCTCATCAGTAAAGGTTTTCACATCATTGTCATACTTCAAGGTCATATTCAGAGTTGCCGAAAGCACTTTATTAATCTTCATGCTGATAAGTACATCCCAGTTTACATCTACATTGCCAAAGTCTTTATTATAAGGAGTAAAGAAGTCAGCCGTAGTAATCAGGTTTACATTCTCCATGACGGGCAATTCTGCACGAGCTTTCAGAAAAGCACCGGCTTCAATCTTAAAGTGGTCACCCGGATCAACTCCAAAGGAACCTAAATCTGATAGATAATCATCGCACACAAAGGTCATCTTGGTAGAAGCCGGTGAAAGGAAAATAGAATAGTTACTCTTCGGTCTATATTCCATACCTAAAGCGACATTGGAATAAGCGGGAGCGAAGAAATTGGAGATATAGTGACTCTTATCCGGATAATTATAACCTTTGGCAAACTGAGTATTCAAGTCAGCCATAAGTGTATAGTACCAAACTTTGGTAGCTGCATATCCCAACTGGGTAGATAATCCAATCTTATCAGTACTCTTTCTCATCCCCTGAGATTTGGTCTTCGACAGACCATAATCCAACACCAGGTTCGTTACCCATAGCCAGTCTCCGCTCTTATGCGTCAGCGAACCATTCAGGTAAGCATTCCCGGCTACAGAGTTCTCACCACCAGCCGACCAGTTTGTCATAGCAGTTTGCGACATGTTCACACCTGTCACACCTTTCAGTACCCATGCTCCTTCTTTGTATCCTTTATCGTCCGTTTGGGCAGAGACGATCGTTGCCAAGGCGGCAAATAGTATCATCAAATATATACGTTTCATACTGTTATTCGTTTTAATTGTTTCGTAAAAAATAGACGTCTTTCTATTTCAAACAGCGTAAACTATTTTTTGTTCAGGAATAAATAAAAGAATGACGGTATGAGGATTATATGATGATCCCGCCTCCCAACAGTAGACCAACCTCATCATAAAAAGCGGCAGCTTGTCCGGAAGCTATAGATTCCAACGGTTCATGCAGTTGCACATGGAGAAGGTTCTCCCCAGTAATACGGACCGTACAATGATTGGCTTGTTTACGGTAGCGAATTCTAACGATGGCGTTCCGGGAATTTAGTAAGCGTGAAGTATCCACAATGTTCCAATCCTTCAGCAACATTTCTTCTTTATAAAGGGAAGCAAGGGGAGCAAGTATTACCTCATTCAATGCTTTACGTATCTCTTTCACGAAGACAGCCCGGTTCATATGGATACCCAATCCTCGGCGCTGACCGATTGTGTAGAAAGGATATCCTTCGTGCCATCCTAAAAAAGTACCGCTTTCATCGAGAAATCTCCCTTTTCCCGGCAAAAGCTCCTGCGGAACTTCACGTTGTAAAAAAGAGCGGTAATCCATTGGGCAAAAGCAAACTCCAAGACTATCCTTTTTTGTCGCCGCTCGTTCAAAGCCTCGTTCGGCAGCATAGGTACGGACTTTATCTTTAGTCCAATCCCCCATTGGAAGAATCATACGCTCCAGAATATCCTGTTTAAGCCCCCAAAGAAAGAAAGTCTGATCCTTATCCCGGTCGGCAGCCGGAGCTATAAAATAATGGTTATCTTGAAAGACCTTGCGAACATAGTGTCCGGTTGAAATCCAATAAATACCCATTTCATCGGCTATCTTTGCCAGTAACGGCCACTTCAGTTCATTATTACAGAGCGTGCAAGGAACAGGAGTACGGGCAGAAAGATATTCATCTATAAAGTAACGGATTATACGTTCACGGAATGATTCGCGGACATCATAAATGATGTGCGGGATATTCAGGCGGGAAGCAAGAGTACAAGCATCATCCAGAGACTCCTCAAAGCCTTCCGAATCATAGAAACGAAACGTTACACCGGTAACTTCATAACCAGCTTCCTGCAATAACATGGCGGCAACGGAACTGTCCGTACCTCCACTCATACCCAGTAATACACGTTTCTTTGATTTCATGGGTGCAAAAATAACAAAGGAAAAAGAAAATCACTACATTTGTTATCTTTAAAAAGACAACAACGCTAATGAACTACTACATCTGTGATCATATCACCTGGAAAAAATCCCTCTCACTACTAAAAAATGATATGGAAGGGCAACGTGTCTACTCCAACCTTTGGCAAATGACACGAGACGTACTGATGCTTTCACTCAGTCTTAGCGCTATGGCAAGTCTCGTTATATTAGCATTCGGGTTAATCAAGTTCATAGCTGACATCCTGTCCGGAACTACAGAACAGGCAACTACCTTGTTCGATGTAATCATCTTCTCAATGGCTTGTCCGGCAATATTTGTCGTTCCCCTCACTTGGGGGTTAGCTTATTTCGGATGGTATAAAAATCTCCGGAAGATCAATTCACTTTTACAAAAGTTCATAACCTCCCTTTCCGAAACAGAGGATGTCAAACGTACTTCCCCTGTATCTTATACCTTGCGCTACCATAAAAAAGAGTTTCACGCTATGTTCGAAGAGAAGGAAAAGACTACAACTGTGGCAGTAGCAAAAGGCGATCTCATACTCTTATTACCTTATCAGGACACACAGCAACGGACTACAGATGAACTATTTGAAGAAATAAAAGGCTTCCTTGAAGGAAAGCTATTCGCTTCCTTTGCTATGGGTCCGAAATATATGCTATTCGCATTCAATAGCCGCCCTATCCCCTCTCAGGCGGAAGTTAAGCAAGCCGCAGAGACACTACTCTATCTGACAGAACGTTTCCAACTACAAGTCCCTGACCCTGAAGAGGAGGAATAAATTCATCCGATAGCCGCTTCCCTCTTAACTGTCAATAAGAAAAAAGAATGAAAGAACTTATTATCTTATGAAATTGTTGTAACTTTGTGCTTTTAAAAAAACTAAAAATCAAACGTTATGGAACATCAACTGACAATTTACAACACCTTAGATAGGAAAAAGGAGCTATTCGTGCCATTGCACGCTCCACATGTAGGTATGTATGTCTGCGGTCCTACCGTTTACGGTGACGCGCATTTGGGACATGCACGTCCTGCCATTACTTTCGATTTGCTTTTCCGCTACCTTACCCATCTGGGATATAAGGTACGCTATGTACGTAACATCACCGATGTAGGCCATCTGGAGCATGATGCAGACGACGGAGAAGACAAAATAGCCAAGAAAGCACGACTGGAGCAACTGGAGCCGATGGAAGTAGCGCAATACTACATCAACCGCTACCATAAGGCTATGGAAGCGTTAAACGTACTTTCTCCCAGCATTGAGCCGCATGCTTCAGGACATATCATCGAACAAATAGAATTGGTGAAAGAAATCCTGAAGAACGGATATGCATATGTCAGCGAAGGTTCCGTTTACTTCGACGTTGAGAAATATAACAAGGATTATCATTACGGAAAGCTTTCCGGTCGCAACCTGGATGATGTGCTGAACACCACCCGCGAGCTGGACGGACAAGCAGAAAAGCATAATCCGGCCGACTTCGCTTTGTGGAAATGCGCCCAACCGGAACACATCATGCGTTGGCCTTCTCCGTGGAGCAACGGTTTCCCGGGATGGCATGCCGAATGTACAGCCATGGGTAAGAAATATCTCGGTGAGCATTTCGACATTCACGGCGGTGGTATGGACTTGATTTTCCCTCATCATGAATGTGAGATTGCACAATCGGTAGCATCACAGGGCAATGACATGGTACACTACTGGATGCACAACAACATGATTACCATCAACGGACAGAAGATGGGTAAATCATATGGTAACTTCATCAATCTGGATGAGTTCTTCAACGGCACACACAAGTTGCTGACACAGGCTTACAGCCCGATGACCATCCGCTTCTTCATCCTGCAAGCTCACTATCGCAGTACGGTAGATTTCAGCAACGAAGCTCTGCAAGCTGCAGAAAAGGGATTGGGCCGAATGATGGATGCCGTAAACGGACTGGAAAAGATCACCCCGTCTGCCACATCCAGCGTAGATGTGAAAGCTGTGCGTGAAAAGTGTTATGAAGCCATGAATGATGACCTGAATACTCCGATAGTCATTGCTCACCTCTTCGATGGAGCCAGAATGATTAACAATATCATTGCAGGTAATGATACCATTACTGCCGAAGATTTGAAAGACCTGAAAGAGACATTCCATCTCTTCTGTTTCGATATTCTGGGATTGAAGGAAGAAAACGATTCCAATGAAGAACGTGAAGTTGCTTTCGGAAAAGTAGTAGACATGTTGCTGGAACAGCGCATGATGGCGAAAGCCAATAAGGACTGGGCTACCTCCGACAAGATTCGTAATGAACTTACAGCCCTCGGCTTTGAAATTAAAGACGGTAAAGACGGTTCAGAGTGGAAACTGAATAAGTAAAATTCCACTGCCCTATAAAAAAGCTGCCTCCCTCTGATTCTGTAAAATCGAGGGAGGCAGTTCCATTTAAAAAAGAGAGTTTTAGTAAGGTATCATGTCGGAAAGAATACGCTCCTTATACCAGGGATCGTCTATTGCTTTCAATTCCTTGCCCATTTCACGGCAAAGCTCTGCAACGATCTCTTTATTTTCTTCCAATGAAAGATTATTCATCTGGTAAGGATCTTTTTCATCATCAAACAGCAGGCTCTTCTGCAACTTACGATCTTTTTTATTGATATAGAAAGCCAAAGTATAACGTGCTGTCTTATAACCTCTTGAAGAAGGGAAGTAAGTTTGTACCTTACCATCCGCATCTTTATCTCCATCCAAATTCTGAATATACAAAGCACCACCGGGACGTTCAATTTCTGCCTTTTCATCGAAGAAAAGTGGTGCCCAGTTACGTCCTTGCACATTGGCCGGAATAGAATCACCCAAACCACACAACCCCAGGACAGTCGGCATGATATCTGGTGCAGACATCAGAAGATTATCTACACGTGGCTGTATATGACCGGGATAACGTACCAGGAACGGTATGTTCATAGATTCGGAATAAGGAGAGTTCTTCGGATCATCCGTAAACTGGCTACACATGGTTTCACCATGATCGGAAGCAAAGATTACAATCGTATTCTTATCCAGTCCCTGCTCTTTCAGTGTTTCCAGTATTTGACCAAAAGCACGGTCTACACCGGTAACTGAAGCAAAGTAATAACGAACGCTCTCTGCCTTCTCACGTTTCTTGTCTGCATTGGGACGAATCAGAAGGCTATCCAAAGGTTGATCTTTGTACAGGTTGAAATCTTCTTCCATACAGTCGTCCAATGAACGGTACGGGCTGTGAGGCGGATTCATACCTACCATTATAAAGAATGGTTTCTTCGGATCGCGCACATTCCCCTCGTTCTTCAGATAAGAAACTACCATCTTGGACTCGTGCAACGGTGACCATTCTTTCGGATCGTGACGATTTCCATCCGTATCCCAGTAACGGGGATTCTTATGTTCGTCGAAAGTACCGTAAGAGTACCAATAATTGAAGCCGTGACGACGCTCTTTCGGTGTATAAGCATCCCAGGCAGGTACACGTTCTTCTACATAATGACCGGGGCGTTGCGGATCGTTCGGTGTAGGAAAATCAGCATGCAACTTACCAAAGTAAGCACAGTCATACCCTGACTTATTGAACACATCGCTTATGCAATCCACATCAGTACGCAGGGAACTGATAGGGCGGTTCGAATTACAATTTAAAGGAATCCCACTCTTATTGGGATACATACCCGTCAGCAACATACCACGGTGAGGACTACTCAACGGACAGTTACTCTGGGCGGAACTCAACACCAGCGCTTCACGGGCAAAGCCATTCAGGTTAGGTGTATGCACCGGGTCATTGCGGAAGTTTACCTTGTCGCGGAACCCGTCTTGTCCCCAGAACTCCATTGCCTGATTGCGGTACTGGTCGGGGAAGACATAAATAACATTTGGAAGTTGTGCCTGCTCTTCTTGCTGGGTTTTGCAGCCTTGCAAGGCAAACAGGCCCAAGCCTCCCAAAAACAAACTAAACCGATTGATTATCATTTTTCTAAGTCTCTTTTACGCATGATTCCTTCCAGGAAATAATAGTCTGCATAGTTCAATGGAACATCGATTTCAGCACCATGAGGAATACTACCTACAGAGTGCATCAGGATGAAGTTGCCATTAGTACCCACTTCAGCACGGTAAGCCGGAGAACCAAGGCTTTCCATGATTTTATCTGCGGTTTCCTTATAGTTCTTACCGGGAATGTATGTGCTCAATTCATACAAAGCAGATGCCGTACAAGCCGCTGCAGAAACGTCACGCGGTTCATTCGGAATATTAGGAGCATCGAAATCCCAATAAGGTACAAGGTCTTCCGGCAGGTTCGGATTATTAAAGATAAAGTTATAAATCTTCTCAGCCATATCCAGATACTTCTGATTATGAGTATAGCGGTAACACATGGTATACCCATAGATAGCCCAAGCTTGTCCGCGTGCCCAGGCTGACTCATCAGCATAGCCTTGCGCAGTTTGTCTCTTACGTACCTCACCGGTTACAGGATCATAGTCCACTACATGATAACAACTATTATCGTCACGGAAGTGATTCTTCATGGTGGTATCAGCATGTTTCACAGCAATGTTATAGTAAGTAGAATCTCCTGAAAGTTTGGAAGCTTCGAATAACAGTTCCAGATTCATCATATTATCTATGATAACCGGACATTTCCAACCACGTTGCGCCTGCCAACCTTTATCTGCATCCCAGGATTGAAGTACTCCTGCTGCCGGGCGGAAACGGGTGGAAAGGGATTTTGCAGTCTGGATTATTACAGGCTTATATTCCTCTTTATTAGCAAAACGGTATCCGTTCAGGTAACTGCAACCAACCATAAAACCTACATCATGATGCCAGGTCAGGTATTGTACAGAGTCTAATGCTTCAGTATACTTTTCAGCCAACGGCAACCATTTCTTGTCACCCGTCAGTTCATAGGTATACCAGATATTACCGGGAAAGAAACCGGAACACCAGTCATCAATGGGTACATACACAATGCTACCGTCTTTGTTAATGGTTCTTGGATTCAGAATTTTTCCTGATTTCTCAATAATGTCGGTCTGAATGGTCTCCTGTGCCACCGCATTATCAATATTCTCTTGGATAAAGTTGCTTTCGGCCTGCTTCTGACCTGTGCAACCCACCAGAACAAGGAGAGATACTCCCAATGTCGTGAGGATTGTTTTCATAATAATGATTTGTTTATTAAAGTTTCGTATTCTTTCGTCAGCAAATGTAGCGCAGGTTTACAGAAAAGACCCTCCTAAATTATACAGGAAAAGGGCAAAATTGTTACATTTGCGCATAAATCATACAGATTGAACTTTTTAATCATATCAAAAACATGACTCCACAAGAATTTTTCAAAAAAGATCTCTTTGCAGAACAAACCGGTGTAGAATTACTGGAAGTGTGCGAAGGATATAGTAAAGCACGCCTTGTTATCACAGAAAATCACCTCAATGCAGGACAGCGTACACAAGGAGGCGCCATTTTTACTCTTGCCGACCTGGCACTGGCTGCCGCAGCCAATTCGCATGGCTCACTGGCATTCTCCCTTTCTTCCAATATTACCTTTTTGCGTGCCAGCGGTCCGGGCGATACGTTGTATGCCGAAGCACGCGAACGATACATCGGACGTACTACCGGATATTATCAGATAGACATCACCAACCAAGATGGAAAGCTGATTGCTACCTTTGAATCCAGCGTATTCCGGAAAGGCGATCCGCTACCGTTTTATTAGTGATTAGGGGTTAGTGATTAGCACCGTGCGGATAGCGCAGCCTACTAATCACTAATCACTAACCCCTCATTTCTTCCTCACAGCCGAAGTCATCGGATAGCGATTCCCTTGTACACTCTTAAAGAATGCCTTTGCCGAACCGAAATTGAGATACATATCCAAACGGATTGGAAGATGATTCTTATCATCTGAGATAAAGAAAGTAATCACCTCTTTTTCTTTTCCCTTCTTATATTCTACAAAAGAGAATACAAGGCAACGGTAAATCGTATCATTATTGGCTTTTACTTCCTCTTTTCCACGATAAATCAGCGTTTGTTCTTCTACCTTGCGTCCGGTAGCCATAGGAAACAGGATGCGGTCGCCTATTTTATAATCTGCCGGATCGTAAGAACGTGCCTGCGCCAGAATACTCAGCATATCGAAGATACAACGGCTGTCACTGTATTCCATCTCTTGCGGATCGCGGACCGGATTGTGCCAGATACGCCTCTGTTTTACGTTAGATACACCATCCTTATAGGAAAACCATGCCTCATCTACCGTATAGCGGTCACCCTCTTCGGCTGCCTTACGGAAATAAAGCGGTTCCAGTTTCTCACTGACATAGCATGTCAGCGTATCACGCATCTTAAAAAAGAAGTCCGTTTTTTTACTACCCACCGAAAGCAAGTTGAAACGGTAGGCTGGTTTCGACTGATAAGTTGTGGAGAAAGTTGTCAGGCTTGCCAGCCCTACCTTCTTCCAAATAAACTTCCAGTTAAAATATAAATCATACATCACATGCTCACCGGATTGAAAAGCGGTGTTTTCTGCCGTACATTGTGCTTTGGCAGGTGTAGCAATAGTAAGTAACAGGGCTCCCAATAGGCAGAATACCCATCCGCGTTTACCGGCGATTACCGGAGTTGCGGTTATTCTGGTTTTTCTTTTTCTTGTCTTCATCTGGTTTTTGTTTTTTGAGTTCTCCCGGTTTCTGTTTATCCAGTGGCCTATCATGTATATTCCAGCTCTGCGTCAGGTCAAAATTAGCTTTCAGTTCTAACACCTGATAGTAATAATACACTTCTTCCGGTTGCCGTTTATCTTCATATTTCCCGGTGTCCCATACACCGTTTCCATTCCTGTCATTAATGAGGCGTGCACTATATTTACCTGGATTCAGGAAGTAAAAATCCGCCCTGCCATTGACGACTGGCACTGTACGCACCACCTTGTCCTGTGCATCCAACAAATCAACAAATGCCAGCGAGTCCGCCCCGCTCACATCAAAGAATATCTGTCCATATTCTTCAGGCTTCTTCACCTTGAATTCTTTCTTTACCTTATCGGTGAAAAGGCCGTATATTCCTTGGAAAGCCATAGAATCCACCTCGAAGGTATAACTTTCACCGGGTTCCCAATCCGCATATACATTGTAACGCATCAGGTTCAATGAGTCTGGAATAAAGTCGAAAGGAACATCGCGCCACAAGCTGTCTATCTTCTGTTTCAGATGAATTGTGCTATCAGCAACACTTGCCAGCGGTTCAGTGAACGTAAGGGAAATATAATCATAAATATCCATCGTACCCGGCGCATATACATCGACGGGCAAAAATACCGTCGGCTCTACATACTCCTTGCCTTCTTTTTCGGCTTTCTTTTTGGCCTTTTCAAGCTCTTTCTCTTTCTTCTCACGCTCTTTCTCCAGTTCTTTCTCGGATTTGGGTCTAAGCTTCGACACGAGCTTCAACGTATCTGTACGGGGAACCAACTGATTGAGGGTATCCGTATAAAGGTAGGTAAGGCTCATCTTCAGGGTATCCATCTGATAGACTAAGGAATCCCTTATCCAGTATTGCAGCGTATCGATGCGCCCGGTAGGTTTCTCCACGATAAAAGCATCGGTTTCATCGAAATTCAGTCCCTTCAACAATGGTAAGCTGTCTGCCGGAGCCGAGAAATAGAAGGAGAACTTCCGGGGTTCGGGCCGCTCACTCTTAATAAGACGCTGCGATAAAGTAAGTTCTTTGAAACAACGCAATATAACATCATCCGGGGAATAATGGGTATACATCTTCTCCATAATCGTATCTATCGTCAAAGAGTCTTTCCAGAGTGTATCAAAACGCATTCGCTGATCCATAGAAGGAATAATCAGAGAGTCTTCGAAAGCAATCACCTCGGTGGGCTGGCTATAGTAGAAGTTCTGGTCAGCATCCTGCAATCCATAGATACGGTATTCACCCGGAGCGACACCTCGAATCGTAAAACGTCCGCGGCTATCGGTACGACCTACACGTTCGAAAGGTAACGTTGTAAAAGCCGAATCCGCCAGATTGGAATGCATACCTACCAGCATACCTTTCACCGGTTCCAGATTGAATGCATTCAATACGGTACCGGATACCGCCATCGAGTCGATTACAGAACCGGTAGAGAAAGTAAATCCGAAATCAGGCAACGGATTACCTTCATTGTTGTCCTGAATAGCATCCGCAAAGTCTATAGAGTAAGTCATATCCGGCTTGAGGGTATCCTTCAAGGTAATCACCACCTTCTTTCCATTGGATTTTATCTCCGGCTGCTGCACCTGTGGAGGAGAAATCACAATCTTCTCACCCGGTTTGTCAAGCTTGATGAATTCATCGAATTCAATCGTTATTTTTTTCCGGCTATTATTGAGCGCACCCGGCAAAGGCGTACTACCCACAAAGCGGGGGGGAGTTTCATCAATAGCACCACCCTCCGGACGACCGATGCTGGCGCAGGAATAAAGCACGGCAGCAACGATGGCAACACCTGCCAAACGATTGAAAAGAGATTTCATATTTGAATATTTGTTACGTAACATGCTGCAAAAATAAAGGTTATCCCTTAATAAGCAGTATGCTTTACAGTATTTTAATCAAAAAAGAGCAAGAAGATAGTTAAAACATATGAGATAGAGGAAAGGTTCAGCCCACAACATCCATATCGGGGTAGAGTAAAGCACTTTATACAGTCAGAAAAGCGCCCCGTATATAATATATGTATGAAACATAGTTAAAAATAGACGCAAATAGAACTAATCTGTTCAAAAATAGATAATTTTGCAGCCGGAAAACCCGAAGAGTGCTTTTAGTTTTCCCCTTTGTCCTCCGCATAATCCAACTATGACAAGACATAAAAAGCCTGTATTCAACAAGATGAAAAAATAAACCAAAAGACAGAGAATAATTACAAGTATGAAGAGTAGATTGATTTTATTGGCATGTTGCCTGTCACTGTTCAGTTGCGGACAAAGTGACAAAACTACGGGTAAAGCACCCGAATTTGCAGTGATTACAGTGGAAACAACCACTGCCAACCTAACGAACAGCTATCCGGCTACAATCAGAGGTAAACAAGATGTCGAAATCCGCCCTATGGTAAGCGGTTTCATCACCAAATTACATGTAGACGAAGGTTCAGTAGTACGTAGAGGACAAGTGCTGTTCAGCATCGACCCTGTACAATACCAAGCTGCCGTGAATTCAGCCAAGGCTGCTGTTGAAACAGCTAAAGCTGCCGTAAACACGCAAGAACTTACCGTAAACAACAAGCGTGAATTAAACAAAAAGAACATCATCAGCAATTATGACTTGCAGATGGCTGAGAATCAACTGGCACAAACAAAAGCCCAATTGGCACAAGCTGAAGCACAATTAGTAAACGCCAAAAACAATCTGTCGTATACCAGTGTAACCAGCCCCAGCGATGGTGTAGTAGGTAGCATCCCCTACCGTGTAGGTAGTTTGGTTAGCCCTTCCATTGCCAGCCCGCTGACTACTGTAGCCGATATTTCTGAAATGTATGCTTACTTCTCCATGACCGAAAGACAACTGCTGTCTCAGATCCGCGAGGGTGGTAGCATCAAAGAAATTCTGGAAAGAATGCCCGATGTACAATTACAGCTTATCGACGGAACCATGTATGCCGACAGCGGCCGCGTAGAAACCATCAGCGGCGTTATCGACCAGACTACCGGTTCGGTAACTATGCGTGCCCTTTTCCCCAACAAGCACAATGTGCTGCGTAGCGGAAGCACCGGCAACGTAGTGTTCCCCAACCCGATGACAGATGTTATTATGATACCTCAATCGGCCACTACAGAAATACAGGACAAGAAGTTCGTATTCGTAGTGCAGCCTGACAACACTCTGAAGAATACGGAAATTCAGGTGTTTAAGCTGAACGACGGCAAATATTACTACGTAACCGAAGGCTTGAAAGCCGGCGATAAAGTAGTAATGGAAGGTGTGCAAAACCTGAGAGATGGAGCAGCTATCACTCCTATCACCCCTGCTGAGAAAGAAGCTGAATATCAGAAAGCACTGAAAGACCAGAAAGAAGGCAATATCCAAACTGCGTTCAATTAACGTTTAACGGTTAATGATTAGTGATTAGCGGCTGCGCTATTATACCGCAGGTGCTTATCACTAATCACTAACCCCTAATCACTAAATAACATGAAATTAGATAGATTTATTAATCGTCCGGTACTATCCACGGTAATCTCCGTGCTGATAGTAATCCTGGGTCTTATTGGTCTGGCAACCTTGCCTATCACCCAATACCCGGACATTGCACCGCCAACCGTATCGGTGCGCGCCACCTACACGGGTGCCAATGCTCAAACGGTGTTGAACTCCGTTATTGCACCGCTGGAAGACCAGATCAATGGTGTAGAAAACATGATGTACATGACTTCCAATGCCACCAACAGTGGTTCTGCCGATATTTCTGTTTACTTCAAGCAGGGAACCGACCCGGATATGGCTGCCGTAAATGTACAGAACCGTGTATCTATGGCACAAGGTCTGCTGCCCGCCGAAGTAACCAAGGTAGGTGTGACGACACAAAAGAGGCAGACTTCCATGTTGATGGTATTCTCTATTTATGATGAGACAGACCAATACAACATCGAGTTTCTGGAAAACTATGCCAACATCAACCTTATCCCTGAAGTAAAACGTGTTGCCGGTGTAGGTGATGCGATGGTATTGGGTACTGACTACTCCATGCGTATCTGGCTGAAGCCTGATGTGATGGCTCAATATAAACTGATACCTAATGACGTAGCGGCTGTTTTGGCAGAACAGAATATCGAGGCTGCCCCCGGACAGTTCGGTGAGCGTGGTAATCAGACATTCCAATATACAATACGTTACAAAGGACGTCTGCAACAGCCAGAGGAATTTGAGAACATCGTTATCAAAGCAATGGAAAACGGAGAAGTACTCCGTCTGAAAGATATTGCTGAAATCGAGCTGGGACGTCTGACCTATAGCTTCAATAATACTGTAAACGGGCATAAGGCTGTCAGCTGTATCGTATTCCAGATGGCAGGAAGTAATGCAACACAGACTATCAGCGACCTGGAAACATTGTTGAATGATTATTCCGAAAAGCTACCTTCGGGCTTGCAAATCAACATTGCACAAAGTGCCAACGACTTCCTGTTCGCCTCTATCCATGAGGTTATCAAGACATTGATCGAGGCCTTTATCCTTGTGTTCATTGTGGTATATATCTTCTTGCAGGATTTCCGTTCCACATTGATCCCCGCTATTGCTATTCCGGTAGCATTGATTGCGACATTCTTCGTACTGAAGCTGATCGGCTTTAGTATCAACTTGCTGACCCTTTCGGCCATGGTGCTTGCCATTGCGATAGTGGTCGACGACGCCATAGTTGTCGTCGAGGGTGTCCATGCGAAGTTAGACCAGGGGTATAAGTCCGCCCGTGCCGCTTCCATCGACGCCATGAGTGAATTGGGTGGTGCCATCGTTTCTATTACGCTGGTCATGATGTCTGTATTTATCCCTGTAAGTTTCATGGGTGGTACGGCAGGTACATTCTACCGACAGTTCGGTCTGACAATGGCCATCGCTATCGGTTTCTCCGCATTGAACGCTTTGACGTTGAGTCCGGCATTGTGTGCCATCTTCCTGAAACCACATGATGAACATGGTGAAAAGAAATCGACATTTATCAGTCGCTTCCACACAGGCTTCAATGTGGCTTACGACAAGATGTTGAAGAAATACAAGAATAATGTATTGTTCTTCATCCAGAAAAGATGGCTGAGTTTCGGTCTTGTAGCAGGTTCTATCGTATTGCTGATTTTCTTTATGAAGATTACTCCGACAGGTATGGTACCTAATGAAGATACAGGCACCATCATGGGGGTAGTGACTCTGCCTCCGGGTACTTCACAGGAACGCGCACAAGAAGTGTTGCATCGCGTGGACAGCCTTGTGGCTGCCGAACCAGCCGTTGCATCACGTACAGTGATCTCCGGTTATAGCTTCATCGGTGGACAAGGACCTTCTTACGGTTCTATCATCATCAAGTTGAAGAACTGGGAAGAACGTTCCACAATGCAAAACTCTAATATTGTTTACATCACGCTCTTTATGCGTGCACAGAAGATTATCAAGGAAGCACAGGTACTGTTCTTTGCTCCTCCTATGATTCCGGGTTACTCTGCATCCAGCGATATCGAGTTGAACATGCAGGATAAGACCGGTGGTGACCTGAACCACTTCTTCGACGTAGTAAAAGATTACAATGCCGCACTGGAAGCACGTCCGGAAATTAACTCCGCAAAGACGAGCTTCAACCCGAACTTCCCGCAGTACATGCTGGACATCGACGCTGCAGCTTGTAAGAAGGCAGGCATCAGTCCAAGCGACATCCTCAGCACTATGCAGGGATACTTCGGCGGTCTGTATGCTTCTAACTTCAACAGTTTCGGTAAGATGTACCGTGTTATGGTTCAGGCAGAGCCGGAAGCAACCAAGAATCTGGAATCATTATCCAGCATCAAGGTGCGCAACGGCAATGAAATGGCCCCGATTACTCAGTTCGTTTCCATCAAGAAGGTATATGGACCTGACATTATCAGTCGTTTCAACCTGTATACCTCTATGAAAGTAATGGTTGCTCCTGCTTCCGGATATACTTCCGGTCAGGCACTGGCTGCTATCGCCGAGGTTGCCAAAGAGAACCTGCCTGCCGGTTTCGCTTACGAATTGGGAGGTATGGCACGTGAAGAGGCCGAAACCAGTGGTAGTACCACAGGATTAATCTTCGTACTCTGCTTCGTATTCGTCTACCTGTTGTTGAGTGCACAGTATGAAAGTTATATCCTGCCGCTTGCCGTACTGCTGTCTATTCCGTTCGGTCTGTTGGGTAGCTTCTTGTTCGTCAACGGTATGAGTGCCATCGGCAATATCTCTATTCTGAAGATGATAATGGGGTCCATGTCGAACGACATTTATATGCAGATTGCATTGATCATGTTGATGGGTCTGTTGGCGAAGAATGCCATCTTGATTATTGAGTTTGCTCTCGACCGTCGTAAGATGGGTATGAGTATAACGTGGGCAGCCGTATTGGGTGCCGCAGCCCGTCTGCGTCCTATCTTGATGACATCACTGGCCATGATTGTCGGTTTGATTCCATTAATGCTGGCATCCGGTGCAGGTGCTAATGGTAACCGTACGCTGGGTACTTCTGCCATCGGTGGTATGTTAATCGGTATGATTCTGCAGATCTTTATTGTACCGGCCCTGTTCGTTGCATTCCAATACCTGCAGGAGAAGATTAAACCGATGGAATGGACAGATGTGGATAACTCTGACGCAGAACCTGAAATTGAGCAATACACGAAGTAAATTAAGAATGAAGAATGGAGGACTTCGTTCATCATTCTTCATTAATATAGAAAGATTATGAAGAAACAGATTATAACTTTGATGTGTGCAACTGCTCTTCTGAGCAGCTGCCACATCTACAAATCATACGACAGACCCGAAGATATTACGGCTGCCGGACTGTATCGCGACACAACAGTTGTAAACGATACGCTGGCTGCGGATACAGCAAACTTCGGTAACCTGCCTTGGAGGGAAGTATTCACCGACCCTCAGTTGCAAGCGCTCATCGAACAAGCACTTGCTAATAACCCCGATTTGCGTAGCGCCGCTTTGAATGTGAAGAAAGCAGAAGCTGCCCTTATGTCTGCGCGTCTGGCTTATGCTCCCACACTGGCATTGTCTCCGCAGGGAACCGTTAGCAGTTGGGATAAGGGAAAAGCTACGCAGACCTATTCACTTCCTGTTACAGCAAGCTGGCAGATAGACCTGTTCGGTCAGATACTGAATCCGAAACGTGGTGCACAAGTATCTCTGAAACAGACACAGTTCTATGAACAAGCTGTTCAAACTCAAGTCATCGCCAATGTAGCCAATATGTACTACACATTGTTGATGCTCGATCGCCAGTTGCAGATTACAGAATCCACAGCCGATATCCTGAAAAAGAATGTGGAAACCGTAGAAGCAATGAAGGACGCAGGCATATACAATACGACTTCTGCCGGAGTAGAACAAACCCGTGCAGCTTACGCACAGGTATTGGCATCTCTGCCCAGCATGCGTCAAAGCATTCGCGAAACAGAAAATGCCCTTTGCCTGATGCTGAATCAGCCGGCACAGGAAATAGAACGTGGTGTACTGGAAGACCAACAATTGCCGACAGAATTCTCAGCCGGTATTCCTTTGCAACTGTTGTCTAACCGTCCCGATGTAAAAGCTGCCGAGATGTCTCTTGCTGCAAGTTATTACGATACTAACAGTGCACGTGCAGCTTTCTATCCGCAGATTACTTTGAGTGGTTCGGCAGGATGGACTAACAGTGCAGGTTCTGCAATTGTGAATCCGGGCAAGTTACTGGCTTCCGCTATAGGATCGTTGACTCAACCGCTGTTCTATCGCGGTGCTAATATCGCCCGTCTGAAACAGGCCAAAGCACAGGAAGAGCAATCCAAAATCCAGTTCCAGACCACTCTGCTGAAAGCTGGAAATGAAGTGAGCAATGCCTTGTATCAATACCAAATGACCTCCGAAAAAGCCATTTCTCGCGAGATTCAGGTAAATTCTGCCCGTAAAGCTGCGGAAGATACAAAAGAATTGTTTAACTTAGGCACGTCAACGTATCTGGAAGTTCTCTCTGCTGAGCAATCTTACCTCAGTGCACAAACTTCCGAGGTATCCGACACTTTCGACCGTATGCAAGCTGTTATCAGCCTGTACCAGGCGCTCGGAGGAGGAAGGAAGAATTAATTAATTATAAATGATGAATTATGAATTATGAATTGGCTGCGCTATGATACTGCATAGCTAATTCATCATTCATAATTCATAATTCAAGATTGAAAAACATGATAAGTCCATTAGCATTTGTAGATCCTGCCGCAAAGCTCGGCAAGAATGTAACGGTCCAGCCTTTTGCATATATCGAAGGCGATGTAGAGATTGGAGATGACTGTATTATCATGTCCGGTGCGCGTATTCTTGACGGTACACGCCTGGGGCAAAAGAACAAAGTGCATCATGGCGCCGTACTCGGTACCGTCCCGCAGGATTTCCATTATACGGGCGAGAAGAGTCTGCTGATCATCGGTGACCAGAACGACATTCGCGAAAATGTAGTTGTGAGCCGCGCTACACATGAAGGAGATGCTACACGTATCGGAAACGAGAACTTTCTGATGGATGGTGTACACCTTTGTCATGACGTGCAGGTAGGTAACCACTGCGTATTAGGACTTAAGACTATTGTAGCCGGTGATTGTCGTATTAGTGATTGCACCATTCTGAGTAGTAATGTCATTTTGCAACAACAATGCCACATCGGAAGCTGGGTATTGATCCAGTCAGGATGCCGCATTGCGAAAGACGTTCCTCCTTATGTGATCATGAATGGTAATCCGGCCGGTTATCATGGCATTAATGCTGTTGTGCTACAGCACAAGCATCAGGTAACAGACCGCATTCTGCGTCATATCGTAAATGCTTACCGTCTGATTTACCAAGGTAATTTCAGCATACAGGATGCTTTGCAAAAGATTGAAGACCAAGTGCCGATGAGTGACGAAATACACAATATCCTTAACTTCGTACGCGAGTCTAAAGGCATTGTAAAATAAAAGAATACTCCTTATTCAGAAGGCGGTCGGGTTTACTCGTCCGCCTTTTTTGTTATCTTTGCACCACCTTACCCGTTCAATTATGAGAAAAAAGAAGAAGAAACAAACGAATAGCAAGAAACAACTGGTGCTCCTGATTGTCCTGATCATATGCGGCATCGTTACCGCTTATCAGACAACGAATTCTAAAGAAAAGACCGCCGGCCCTGAACAGACAGAAGTCACCGTTCAGAGTACCCCAAAAAATTCCGATATATACATCAAGCAAACAACTGCCCCAAGTACTCCCGAAATACTTCTACAGCGCACCGGATACCTCGTATCCTATAACTCCAACACCCGTATAGCAAACTGGGTAGCTTGGAAACTGACTCCCGAACGTTTAAAAGAAAATACCGAGCGAATCAATAACTTCCGTCCCGACCCTGATCTGCCCAAGAGCAAAGCAGTCACCACACAAGACTATAAAGGTAGTGGCTGGGATCGTGGGCATCTTTGTCCGGCAGGTGATAACAAATGGGATCGCGAAGCCATGATAGAGAGCTTCTACATGACTAACATCTGCCCCCAGCACCACAATCTAAACCGGGGCGACTGGAACGAGCTGGAACAGAAATGCCGCAAGTGGGTGAAAAAAGACAGTTGCCTTTACATTGTAGCCGGTCCTATCTTCTATGACCGGAAGCCACAGACCATAGGCGAGCATAAAGTTGCCGTACCGGATGCTTTCTTTAAGGTGATACTTTCTCTGCACAAGAAACCGAAAGCCATCGGCTTTATTTATAAAAATAATGAAGGGAACAATCCGCTGGACTCTTATGTAAACACTGTGGACGAAGTGGAGCGGATCACAGGGATAGACTTCTTCCCCGCCCTTCCCGATGATATAGAAAGGACGGTAGAAGCAAGTTATAATTTGAAAGACTGGAAATAATTACTCAAAGTTCAATGTGCCGAAGAATTCGGGACAGTGGAAATTAGGTTTTTCCAGACCAATAGGATTCCAAGAAAGGAAGTGAGGCGTTTGTAGTTTATCACCGCATTTATAGAAATTGGCACGAACCGTCTTTCCGTCAAGACTGGTGATCTGATGCTTGAAAAAAGCAGAATATGGAATAACCAATGCCAGTTCCCAGTTACACTCTCCCACACGTTCCTCAAAAGACTGGCGTCCTAAAGAAGACCAGCGTTGCACTTTGTCCATCACTTCTTGCGGGGCATGTTCACGGTTTTCACGTCCGGCACCGGCACCAATCAGGAGAGTTCCGGCACAGTTACATTCTACATTATAATAAATTCCATCTCCGGCAGGAATAGAAAAGAACTCTACACAAGCATCTTCCCATACTGCACCGTTATCTCCGGCAGCTACAGCACGCACACTGGCTTCTTTTACTTTGTAATGAACCAAAATCGCATCATCCGTATGAGCTATACGGAACTGCACCTCCGGCTGATAAGGGAATGCTTTCCAATTCACCGTATTGATCGACTGAAAAGCCACCTTTTCTTTATCCAACAAAGCAGGAATATTCTCTACTGCTACATTAGCCAGACTTACTTTTTTTACATTCAACTCTTTCATTTCTTTCTTTTGGGGGTTAGTTGCAGACAAGGGGAAAACACAAAGCAGAGCTATTAACCAAACTGCCGATTTCCGGGAAATGTCAGCAAAAGACATTTTACTCATGTTAGTATGTTGCTAAAAAACGGTTCAAACGGTCAGCCCAATGATGACTTTATAAACTCCTGCATTTCCGGTGTATGTTCTTCCACACTCTGCAACAGTTTGAACTGCGCTTTTGTACGTACAAGATTATGCTCAGGATATTTAGTCTTATAATAAGTGTCACCATTAATATAATCCGCCAGGAAACGAACGCATTGCATATAGGGGAATAATGCAGCTGCATATGGCAGGTTCTCAACCTCTATCGGCAGCAGGAAGACTTTCGCAGATTCCAGGTAACCTTTTGCAAACGCCTTGAATATCTCCATATTGAAATTCACATTATCCAGATTTTCATCATCCTCGGCACCTGTATTGGCTGCAGAACGAAGGAAATCGCCGAAATCAGAGAAGATAAAATTAGGCATCACCGTATCAAGATCAATGACGCAAAGCACCTTGCCCTCTTCATCAAACATCATATTATTCACCTTCGTATCGCAATGACATACACGTTTTGGCAATTTGCCCTCGCGATACAAGCGTTCAGCTTTGCACATCTCTTTAGCACGTTTTTCTATTTCATCCAGATAGTACACCACTTCTTTCACCCGGCCAACCGCATCCGCAACTATCGCATCACGAAGTTGTTTCAGACGGAACTCCATATTGTGAAAATCAGGAATAGTCTCTCCCAGTTCATCAGGAATATCCGCAAGCATTGCCTGGAAATTACCAAAAGCTACACCGGCATAATAAGAATATTCTGCATCCACCGTCTCATAAGTCTTTGCATTAGGAATGAATGTCATGATACGCCAATAGTTTTCACCATCGTACCAATACGTTTTTCCGGTATCGGCAGGAATAAAAGAGAGCACTTTACGATCTATATCATCCGCACCTTGTTCCACAAGTTTTTTGCGGATATGCCGGGTTACGGCTTCAATGTTCGCCTGCAACATCTCCACATTCTGGAAAATAGCATGGTTCACACGTTGCAATACATAGTCGGGGGCATCTGCTTCAAGAGTAGTCACTTTATACGTGTCGTTAATCAGCCCGCTGCCTAAAGGCTGGATTTCATTAACTGTACCCTTCGTATTAAAATGGGATACAATGGATTGAAGGTTGTTCATGATATTCTATATATAGATTTAAAATTAGTATGCAAATATACGTCTTCCTCATCAATGAAAAAGTCCAAATTCGTCCGACAAACGCCCAAAATTATACATTTAAACAGACATAACCATAAAAATCAGATAATAAACTTCCCCCCTTTAAGCAAAACGCCTTATATTTGTGTTTGAAACCTTAAAAATACCGGAGGAGAAGTGCAAAAGTTTATCAGAACGCTGTTTCTTGTCTTAGTAAGCATAGCTACAGCAAACCTACACAGCCAGAATATTACTTTCAATCATCTGACAACCGATGACGGTTTATCTCAGTTTAGCGTCAACAGCTTGTACATTGACGAGAACGGTATCTTGTGGATTGGTACGCGTGAAGGTTTGAACCGCTACAACGGTAATGATATACAAACCTATAAACTGAGCAAAAACAACCCTTACAGCCTTTTCTGCAATACCGTGTTGCGCATGGCAGGCGATCAAAACGGTAAAATCTATCTGCTCTGTACCGAAGGCGTTGCCCAGTTCGATTTGACTACACAACGCTTTACGACTCTCCTTCAAGGTAACATTAACAGCATCTATTATAAAAACGGCCTGTTCATCGGAAAAAAGAATGAAATCTACCGCTACAATGAACAGACCGACAACTTCGACCTCTACTATCAGATGGCGGGAGAAAATATCGAGATCTCCTGTATGTTCGAGGATAAAGGACATATGTGGATAGGAACCACCAGCGAAGGAGTCTTCAACTTGAAAATAGACGGACATCAAGTCACCCATCCCATTGAAAAAGGAAACATTACCAGCATCTACCAGGACAATTCAGGCGAATTATGGATAGGCAGCTGGGAGAAAGGACTCTTCCGGATAAAAACAGACGGAACTATTGAGAACCTGCGAAACGACCCGAAGAATCCGCACAGTATATCTTCTGATTTCGTAAGAGCTTGTTGCGAAGATAATCTTGGCAATATCTGGATAGGAACCTTCAACGGTCTGAACCGCTATAACAAGACAACAGGACTTTTCCAGAACCATACTTCCAACGACATGCAGAATGAAGGCCTTACCCACTCCTCTATCTGGTGCATCGTAAAGGATAATCAGGGGACACTATGGCTGGGCACTTACTTTGGTGGTGTCAATTACTTCAATCCTGAATATGAAATCTACACCCGGTATAAAGCCTCCAGAAACGAGAAAGAGGGTCTGAGTAGTCCTGTAGTGGGGCGTACCATTGAAGATAAGAACGGCAACCTATGGATCGGTACAGAAGGTGGCGGACTTAATTTCTATAACCGCCGCACACGTGAGTTCAAATGGTACCTTGCCGGAAAGGGGAATAATAGTATCTCCCACAGCAATGTAAAAGCCCTCTATTATGATCCTGCCAAAGAAATCATCTGGATTGGTACTCATCTCGGTGGACTGAACAAGCTCGATATCCGTACAGGAGCATTCACCCATTACCTCATGGAAGAAGGCAATCCGGAAACGCTTCCATCCAACATTGTTCGTGACATAGCACCTTATCATGACCAGTTAATTGTCGCCACCCAGAATGGCGTATGCTTGTTTGATCCCCAAAGTGGAAAATGCCGGCAACTCTTCAAAGACACCAAAGAAGGGCGCAAAATAACCATGGTGGCCGATGTAGAAGTAGACAACAATGGCACACTCTGGATTGCCGCCACGGGCGAAGGTATCTTCACCTACCGTTTCGATACCAACAAGCTGACCAATTACCGGCACGACGTGGCACAACCGCACAGCCTCAGCAACAACAATGTGAACAACATCATGCAAGACAATAAGGGCAATCTCTGGTTTTCCACTTCAGGAAGTGGACTCGACCTGTATCGCCCTGCCAGCAATGACTTCGAGAACTTCGACAAAGATAAGAACGGACTCGTCAGCGATTGTATCTACGATACGCAGGAATCCCCGGTCAGCGGCAAACTGATACTTATCACCAACCAGGGGTTCTCCATTTTCGATCAGAAAACAGAGAAGTTCCAGAACTATAGCGCAGAAAACGGCTTTCCGTTGACAGCAGTCAATGAGAATGCACTGTGTGTAACGCGAGATGGCGAAGTATTCCTCGGTGGCACACAAGGTATGCTTTCGTTCAATGAGCTGGAACTTAACTTTACTCCGAAGCCCTACAAAATCATCCTTTCCCGCCTCATCGTAAACGGTTCCGAAGTGAAAGTCAGCGATGAAACGGACATTTTGACGCAATCTTTATGCCACACCCGGGAGATCACTCTGAACGCAAACCAGACCATGTTCAGCATTGAATTTGCCACTTCCAACTACGTGGCAGCGAATAAAGATGAAATCATTTACAAACTGGAAGGCTTCTCCGATGACTGGAACAGTACGCGCGGCCAGCCCATCATCACTTATACGAACCTGAATGCCGGAACGTACAATCTGCTGATTAAACCCAAAGGGAAAGAAGAATCCCTTTGCCCGCAGGTACATCTGACTATTCACGTATTGCCTCCTTACTATAAAACCCCTCTTGCCTATCTCATTTATCTGATAGTGACTGCCATTCTTTTATGGTATCTGGTCAGAACATACAAATCGAGAATCAAACTACGTGAATCGTTGAAGTATGAGCAGAAGCACATACAAGATGTAGAAGCCTTGAACCAGTCCAAGCTACGCTTCTTCACCAACATTTCACACGAATTCCGTACCCCGCTTACCCTTATCGTGTCGCAGGTGGAAACCCTGATGCAACTGCAGAACTTCACACCCACTATCTATAATAAGATATTGAGTATCTACCAGAATAGTATTCAGTTGCGCGAACTGATCACCGAACTTCTTGACTTCCGCAAGCAGGAACAAGGACATATGAAAGTAAAAGTCAGTCCGCACAACATCGTACATTTCCTCTATGAAAACTATCTGATCTTTATGGAGTATGCCAGCAGCAAGCAGATCAGTTTCAACTTCGAGAAAGACAGCGAGAGCCTTGAAGTATGGTACGACCAGAAACAGATGCAGAAGGTTATTAACAACCTCCTGTCCAATGCCATCAAGCACACCCAGGCAGAAGATACCATTACCCTCAGTATTACCACCGAAGGTAACGAAGCCGTCATCCGTGTGACTGATACCGGCAGCGGCATCGACGCCAAAGAGATAGATAAGATATTCGACCGTTTCTATCAGACCGAACAAATGGATAGCCTTACCACCGGCGTTGGTACCGGTATCGGACTGGCTCTCACGAAAGGTATCATCGAACTGCATCACGGCACTATCAAGGTAGAGAGTGAACTCGGCAAAGGCAGCAGCTTCATCATTCGTCTCCATCTTGGAAACGCTCATTTCAGTCAGGAAGAAATCAGTAAGAAGACTGAAGCCGTACAACAAATAGAACAGGCACAAACTTCTGAAATCGATGCTTCACTCAAAGCAGAGTTAGAAGAGAATGCTCCGATAAAACGCATGCCCGACGTTAAAATGGTTATCGTAGAAGACAACACCTCCATCCGTGAAATGCTGGAGAATATCTTCCGCCCATTCTACCAGGTACTGACTGCCGCAGACGGAGAAGAAGGTCTGGAACTGGTACAGAAGGAAATGCCGAACATCGTAGTAAGCGACGTGGTTATGCCTAAGATGTCCGGTACCGAGCTATGCAAACAGATCAAGAACGACTTCAATACCTGCCACATTCCGGTAGTGCTGCTTACAGCCCGGACTGCCGTAGAACAAAACATCGAGGGCCTGCGTATTGGTGCGGATGATTACATCACCAAGCCTTTCAATACGAACCTGCTGATTTCCCGTTGCAACAACCTGGTGAACTCACGTATCCTCCTACAAGAGAAGTTCAGCAAGCAACCGCAAGCCTATGCCCAGATGCTGGCAACGAACCCGATAGATAAGGAAATTCTGGATCGTGCCATCAGTATCATTGAGAAGAATCTGGATAATACGGAATTCAATGTCAATATCTTCGCCCGTGAAATGGCAATGGCCCGTACCAACCTGTTCACCAAGCTGAAGGCCATCACCGGACAAACACCGAATGATTTCATCCTGACCATTCGTTTGAAGAAAGGCGCCTTGATGTTACGGAACAATCCGGAACTGAACATCACCGAAATCTCAGACAAGATCGGATTCAGCTCTTCCCGCTACTTCTCAAAGTGTTTCAAGGATGTATACCATGTAAGTCCGCTGGCTTATCGCAAAGGAGAGGATGCGGATACAGGAAGTAAGGATGAAGAAGACGAAGAAGGTTAATAAGCCGTATAAGTCTTCTCATCTTTCTCGCTATGGCGAGAATCTTTTCTCATCATAAAGAGAATCTATTCTCATCGCATTGAGAAGAAACTCTCACCGTATTGAGAAAAGATTCTCTATAAAGGGAGAATATCTTCTTCTGTACATTCCAGTGTTTTCATTAGCATTATGTACATTTTCGTCCTTCCCTTGTACTCCCTTATACACTCAATTCCGGAAAAGCCACTACCTTTGACCTCAGAAATAACAATCTAAAGTCAAAGAGCTATGAAACATTTTTCCCCTTTATGGTCCCTTCTTCCAGGCGCAGCCCTGATAGCCGGATGCGGAAATCCGTCGAAGAAAGAAGCCGCCGACACTACCCGTCAGAAACCGAATGTTATCTACCTGATTGCCGACGACCTGGGTATCGGTGACCTGAGTTGCTATGGCGCCACTAAGATAAGTACCCCCAATATCGACCGCCTTGCCGGACAAGGTGTGCAGTTCACTAATGCCTATGCCACCTCTTCCACCAGTACCCCCTCCCGCTTCGGTCTGCTGACAGGTATGTATCCCTGGCGACAGGAAAATACAGGAATCGCCCCCGGCAACTCCGAGCTCATTATCGATACAGCTTGTATCACCATGGCTGACATGTTTAAGGCAGAAGGATATGCTACCGGAGCCGTTGGTAAATGGCATCTGGGACTTGGTCCTAAAGGAGGCACAGACTTCAACCATCTTATCAAGCCGAATACCCAGGATATAGGATTTGATTACGAATACATCATTCCCGCCACTGTAGATCGCGTGCCTTGCGTATTCGTAGAAAACGGACACGTTGTAGGCTTAGACCCCAACGACCCCATTACCGTCAATTACCACCATAAAGTAGGTGACTGGCCTACCGGACTGGAAAATCCCGAACTCGTAAAACTGAAACCCAGCCAGGGTCATAATAATACAATAGTAAATGGCATTCCCCGTATCGGTTGGATGACCGGTGGAAAATCAGCCCTTTGGGTAGATGAAGACATTGCAGATGTCATCACCGGTAAAGCCAAAGACTTTATCGTAAAGCATAAAGACGAACCTTTCTTTATGTATATGGGCACACAAGACGTACATGTTCCCCGCGTACCTCACGCCCGTTTTGCCGGCAAGAGTGGCATGGGAACCCGTGGTGACGTAATCTTGCAACTGGACTGGACTGTGGGCGAGATTATGAATACCCTGGATAGTCTGAACCTTGCAGATAACACTATCTTTGTGTTCTGTAGCGATAATGGTCCCGTTATTGACGATGGCTATCAGGATCAGGCTTTCGAATTGCTGAACGGTCATACTCCTATGAAACAATACCGTGGCGGTAAGTATAGTGCTTATGAAGCCGGCACACGTATTCCATTCATTGTACGTTGGCCCGCCGGTATCCAGCCTTGCAAACAACAAGCTTTGTTCTCTATGATCGACGTATATGCCTCCTTGGCTGCCTTACTGAATCACCCGCTTACACCTGCAACCGTTGCTCCCGACAGCCGTGACCAACTGTCTACTTTCTTAGGGAAAGATAATACCGGATGTGATTATGTAGTACAGCAGAATCTGAATAATACCTTATCAATTATTCAAGGAACATGGAAGTATATCGAGCCGAGCGATAAGCCCGCTACCGAACATTGGACGAAGATGGAATTAGGAAACAATCCAAAGCCCCAACTGTACAATATTTCCATAGATCCATCGGAAAAAGACAATGTTGCAGCAGCGCATCCGGAGACTGTAAAAGCTCTCTCAACACTACTGGAGCAAGTGAAAGCAGGTAAGAATCAGGGGACAAGGTAAGGAATCGTACAGAACAGGTCTTCTTTATCAAGAATGTACAAATTCGTACTTTTTGCGAACTATTAACGAAAGTCGTCTCCTATCTAATCACATACATTTGCATTGTGATTCGAGTCGTTTAACGAGAAAGAACAACCTTTTTAATAACTAATTAATTTAATATTTATGAAACAGAAAGTAACCTTAATGCTACTGGCAACTTTTCTCTGCTGCGTATTAGGCGTACAAGCACAGACAGGTAGCCAAGTTACAGGTAAAGTTGTTGATGCCATGGGAGAACTTCCCGGAGTTAGCGTCGTTGTGAAAGGAACTACAAACGGAATTATTACCGCACTCGACGGTAGTTTTAAACTGGACAATGTCAAATCCTCTGATATCCTGCAATTCTCTTTTGTAGGTTATAAAACTCAAGAAATTAAAGTTGGAAATCAAAAGACTTTCAATGTTACTCTGCAAGAAGACGCACAGGCGCTGGATGAGGTAGTCGTTGTGGCTGTTGGTTATGGTGACGTAAAACGTCGCGACTTAACCGGAGCTATCGGTAAGGCCAACATGAGTGACTTAACAAAAACCCCTATCAACAACGTAGCTGAAACACTGGGTGGACGTATCGCCGGTGTACAGGTATCTTCTACAGATGGTGGTCTGGGCGACAACTTCAATATCGTAATCCGTGGTGCCGGTTCTTTGACTCAAAGTACTGCTCCGCTATACGTTATCGATGGTTTCCCAAGTGAAACTTCCGGAATGAGCGCCCTCAACCCGAACGATATTGAATCTATCGACGTATTGAAGGATGCTTCTGCAACAGCAATCTACGGTTCTCGTGGTGCTAATGGTGTTGTTATCATCACAACCAAGAAGGGTAAAGCCGGAAAAGCGACTCTTACTTATAACGGTAGTGTCAGCATGAGTAAAGTGAAAAACACCATGGATATGATGAACGGTTATGACTTCGTCAACCTGCAAAAGGAAATCATGGAAGGAAACACTAAAGACGTAGACGGAGAAAAAGTGGACGAGTTCGCTTATTACTACTTAAAAGATGGTATTACACTCGATGATTATAAGAGATTCAAGAGTTACGACTGGCAGGATGAAATCTATCGCACAGCTATCAGCCATAACCACTATGTAGGTTTAAGTGGTGGTAGCGATAAGATGGACTACTCAGCATCACTCTCCTACAGCAACCAGGAAGGTGTTATTATCAATTCTGACCTCTCTCGTTACCAAGGTCGTTTCAATTTTAATCAAAGAATTAACAAGAGCATAAAAGTTAATGCAAATGCAAACTTTGCAAGCAATGTACAAAATGGTCCTAATCCCTCTACTGCACAGACCAGCGTATCCAACTCACTGATGTATAGTGTATGGGGATATCGTCCGGTTTCTCCTTCCGGTTCCGACCTCCTGGCAGAATTGTACGATAGCGACGTGGACATGAGTAATGACTATCGTTTCAATCCGGTACTTTCTGCAAAAAACGAGTATCGCCGTACAACGACCAACCATCTGCAAGCCAACTTAGGTGTAGAATGGGAAATTATCAAGAACCTGAAGTTCAAAGTTACTGCCGGATATACCGGACGCGACATAAAGAGAGAAGAATTCAATGGAAGCCAAACCCGTACCGGTAATACGCATCCATCCAATACACAAAGTAAAGGCATCAATGCATTCCTAAGACAACAGGAAACACGCAATTACCTGAATGAGAATACTTTGTCCTACGTTTATGCTAAAAACGATCATAACCTGAACGCGTTGGTTGGTGCTACTTTCCAAAAGTATACCAGCTATCTTAGCAGCATTACCCAAGAACAGATTACGAACGAGGCTTTCGGAATGTCAGGTATCGGTAAAGGTTCTGCAGTTCCGGTTGTCACAGCATCACAAGGAGAAAACGCCATGATTTCTTATCTGGGACGTATCAATTACAACTACGCATCCAAGTATTATGTTACAGCTTCTATGCGTACTGACGGTTCTTCCAAGTTCGCTCCGGGCAATCGTTGGGGTTATTTCCCATCAGGTTCACTGGCTTGGGCTTTCGGACGCGAAAACTTTGTTTCCGATGCACTTCCTTGGCTGTCTAATGGTAAATTGCGTTTAAGCTGGGGTCTTACAGGTAACAACCGTATCGGTGACTTCGACTACATGGCACAGTTAGTAACCAGCTCTAATGTCTACAAATATCCTTGGGACAGTTCTTTCTATCCCGGATACGTATTAGGCTCCATGGCTAATGAAAAGCTAAAATGGGAAACCACTGAACAATATGACTTCGGTTTGGATTTAGGATTCTTCGATGGACGTATCAACGTTACCATGGACTACTATATCAAAACTACCAAAGACCTGCTGTTGGGTGCAGACGTTCCCGCAAGCTCCGGTTATTCCAGTGCAACTTTGAACGTAGGTAAATTACGCAACAAGGGTTTCGAACTTACCTTAGAAACCATAAATATCAAACAAAAGAACTTTAGCTGGACCTCTAACTTCAATATTGCTTTCAACAGCAATAAGATTGTAGAGCTTAATTATGGACAGGATGACATGATCAGTTTTGTAAACTGGGATAATAAGTACAAAACAATGCCTGCTTATATCAGCAAAAAGGGTGACGCAGCCGGAAGCATGTACGGTTTCATCTATGATGGTACTTACAAATATGAAGACTTCAACACTTCAGTAGATGCAAACGGAAAGACAATCTATAAACTGAAAGATGATGTAGTTCGTATTTCAGATGATGCACAACCGGGTGACCCGAAATATAAGAAGTTAAGCGATAAAGAAGGTAATAAAATTACCGATGAAGACCGTACTGTTATTGGTAATGGGCAACCTAAACATACAGGTGGTTTCAGCAATAACTTCGTTTACAAGAACTGGGATCTCAACATCTTCCTGCAATGGAGCTATGGCAATGATATATTGAATGCTAACCGTATGGTGTTTGAAAATCCTCAGAGCAAGAAGAATACTAATATGTTTGCTTCTTACACAAACCGTTGGAGTGCCGAAAATTCGGCCAGCAATATGCCGCGTGCAAGAGCTATCGGTGCTGAATACTACAGCTCTTTGTATATAGAAGATGGATCATTCCTGAAGTTGAAAACCATTTCATTGGGTTACAATTTTACCCCTAACACATTGCGTTCTTTGGGTATCAGCGCAGCCAGACTCTTTGTTTCGGCAGAGAATATAGCTACCATTACAGGTTATTCCGGTTCCGACCCTGAAGTTTCTACACGTAACAGTGTATTGACTCCCGGCTTCGACTGGTCCGCTTATCCGCGTTCATTCAACGCATCACTTGGTATTAATATAACCTTCTAATCACCTAAAATCAAAAAACTAATATGAAAAGTATCAATAATATTTTCAAGAAAGTTTGCATCCTGGCAGTAGTTGCTTCTATGGCTGGTTGCGATATGCTTGACACCAAGCCCTACGACTTTGTAGCGCCTGAAACATTCTACAAGAATGAAACTGATTGCACAATGGCATTAGCCGGCGTATACTGGACGATGGCAGCAGAACATGTATATGGAAACCGTTATTCCTGCATGTTGTCCAATATTGATGATTTGAGCTATTACTATCGCCAAAACCAAACAAGTGCAGTAGTTGCCAATTCACACAATACAGGTAATACTGACTTATGGAATACATGGGAAGCCCTCTACTCAGGGATCAACAATGCCAATGTATTGCTTGACAATATCGATGGAGCCAGTATCTCTGACGATAAAGTGAAAACACGCATTAAAGGAGAAGCAAAGTTCTTACGTGCGTATTATCACTTCTTATTGGTACAAGGTTGGTACGAAGTTCCTATCCGTAAAGAAACAGTAAAAGATATCACAGTCAGCAGTCTGGAGGCTACCCCCCACGCCGAAGCACTCGACTGGATTATTCAGGAAATGGAAGACTGTATCGATATGGTAGATAACAGCAGTTATGACTTATCCCCTTCACATGTGAAGAAAACTGTAGTGGAAGGTGTTCTGGCCCGCGTATGTTTGTGGCGTGCAGGCGAACCTTCAAAAGGTGGAAAGCCATTTTATGAAAAAGCAGCCAAGTATGCCAAAGCAGCTTATGACTCCAAGAAACATAAATTGAATCCTGACGTATATGCTACGTGGAAAGCTTTAGCTTCTGACCAATATGAGACTACATACAATGAAAGCATGTGGGAAGTAGAATTTGTTGGAACACGTGATGACGGTAGCTATACTGAAAGCCGTATAGGCAATGTAATCGGTAATCTTCAAGAGAACTCAGCAGGTACAGGTGCAGGTTATACATATGCTTTCTATGCAGGCAGCTTGATTCTATGGGACTTGTTCGATGCTAAAGATGCACGCCGCGATTTGGCTATGGCACCTTATAAACTCAATAATAAGGACGTGCAAGTTGCATGGAAAGACAACCAGATTGTAGACCGTCGTTGTGGGAAATACCGTCGTGAATGGGAAAGCAGCAGCCCTAAGCATAAAAACTATACTCAAGAGAACTATTGCCTCTTGCGTTATGCTGATGTATTGCTTATGCTTGCTGAAGCTGAAAACGAAGCAAACCAAGGTCCTACAGCATTAGCTTACACATGTATCAATGAAGTACGTAAACGTGCAGGAATTGACGAGGTGAAAGATTTATCATACGGTGACTTCCAGAAATTGATCCGTGATGAACGCGGTCGTGAACTTTGTTTTGAGTCTCTGCGTAAGTACGACCTGGTACGTTGGGGTATTTACTACAAGGCTATCAAAGAGGATCTGGGAGCAGCAGTCAATGATCCACGCTGGTCTACTGCCAACAATGCCAAAGGAGCAGCTCAGTATGTAAGTAATACAACTGAAAAGAACCAGTTCCTCCCCATTCCGACTAAGGAACTTGGTGTAAACACCAAATTGGAACAAAACAAATATTGGAAATAATCATTTAGTTACACAGAACTTCTAACCTTAAAATGAAATCAAATAGACCTTAATCAATTTGATATGTATGGAGGAGAGTGACCGTGAGGTTCCTCTCCTCTTTTATAACTTTTAAAAAACAATATACCTTATGACCAGAAAACACTTGCTATTCATCCTTGCGTTGCTATGCAGCCAAGTATCTTTTGCTCAATTCATAGGTTTTGAGACAGAAATCCCCAAAGAGTTTACAACAGCCGATAAGGGAAAAATCACCCTGTCCACCCGGTATTATAAAGAAGGGAAGCAAAGCCTGGAATGGGATTTCCGTTCCGGTTCCAAACTCAATATTTCTCTGGATCAGCCTCTAACCCTTGATGAACGGATGGAAAATTCATACGGAATAACCCTATGGATTTATAATGAAGCCCCCCAACAAGATTCCATTCGTTTTGAATTCCTTTCCCCCCAAGGAGATGTATCTTATTGGTTCAGTTTCCAGTTGGCATCGGCTGGCTGGCGCGCTTGCTGGATTGGCTTCCAGCACATGAAAGGAGATAAACAAAACAAAGAAATAGCAAGCTACCGGCTGATAGCCCCTGAACGAAAAGGCCGCATATTTCTGGATCGTTTGACTTTCCCTGTGAAAAAGATGAACGACCGCACTACCCCCGACTTGCAGATGCCTTACAATAACTCCCTCTCGTATCGAGACCTGTGGCATTGGTGCCGGGTTTGGCAATGGGAGCAATATAAGTATGATATTCCATTACCTTCCACCCTCAATCAAGCAGAAAAAGACGAACTGCGTACTGTAGAACAGCGGCTAACCACCGCCCTTGATATTCAGAAAGCACCGAAGGAAGCTGTTTCCAAAGCATACGATATTTTTCAGAAAGCCAATATTCAACGCTCCGGAACTGGATTCACAGGTGCTCCTATCCTGACTCCCGATGAATTGGACCGTTCCAAAGGAGAAATATCCTGGAATGACCTGGAAACAATGCTCTCCGGATTCGCTTACGATGCTTATTACAATCATTCCGAAATTTCCCGTCAGAATTACTTCACCGTCTGGGACTTCGCCATCAATCAGGGGTTCTCCTTCGGTAGCGGAATGGGAACCAATCATCATTACGGATATCAGGTACGGAAAATCTATACTACAGCCTGGTTAATGCGCGACGTCATCTGGAAAGCTCCCAACCGCGATAATATCTTATCCACCCTCATATTCTGGTCTGCCTTGCAAGAAACCCGTCAACCTTACCAATACGGCAGAGATGAACTACTGGACAGTTGGCACACCCTCTTAATGGCTAAAACAGTTTCAGCACTACTGTTCACTGACGAGCGAGAACGAGTACGCGCACTGAAAGGTCTTTCCCGTTGGGTATCCTCTTCTCTTCAATACACTCCGGGCACTATCGGAGGTATCAAAGTAGACGGAACCACTTTCCACCATGGCGGTTTCTATCCGGCCTATACCACAGGTGTCCTTGCCATGGTAGGGCAATTCATTTCCTTAACCAATAAGACAATCTATGAACCTACCGAAGAAGCCCGTCAAGTGCTGAAATCCGCCTTTATTGCCATGCGCAACTACTCCAACAAATATGAATGGGGAGTTGGCATCAGCGGACGACATCCTTTCGGTGGCTCGATGAAAGCGGATGATGTAGCAGCTTTTGCTTATCTAGCCCTGTCAGGAGACTTATCAGGAGAAGGTAATGCCTTCGATCATCATCTGGCAGCAGACTATCTACGGCTTTGTGAAAAGGATACGCCGGAAGCACGTTACTTCAAAACGCATGGCATTACTCCCGCCTCTGCCCCACAAGGATTCTTTGTATATAACTATGGAGCAGCAGGTATTTTCCGAAGAAGCGATTGGATGGTAACCTTAAAAGGATATACCACTGACGTCTGGGGATCTGAAATTTACCGGAAAGATAACCGCTACGGACGTTATCAGAGTTATGGTTCCGTCCAGATTATGGGATACCCCTCACGCCTTGCCAGCGGTTACGATGAGAACGGTTGGGATTGGAATCGCCTACCGGGAACTACGACCATCCACTTACCATTCGAATTACTGGACAGCCCGCTACCGGGAACTACCATGGCACATTCCAAAGAAAATTTCTCAGGCAGTAGTTCATTGGAAGGGAAAAACGGCATGTTTGTTACGAAACTGATGGAACGTGAACTGAAAAACTTCACTCCGGATTTCGTAGCCCGCAAATCCGTCTTCTGCTTTGAAAACCGGATGATCTGTTTAGGAACAGGTATTCATAACAGCAATAACGAATATCCAACCGAAACAACTCTCTTCCAGAGTACATTCCAAAAGGGAAAGAGCACCATCCTCGTTAACGGAGAAGAAGAAAAAAAGATTGGTTTCAAAAAGAAACTTTCCGGTACTACTGAAAAGTTACTTTCTATCAGGGACGGTTACAATAACCATTATTTCGTGAAAGACGGTAATGTACAAATACAGATCACGGAACAAGAATCCCGTCATGAAAAAACACGTGCCGCTACACAGGGAACTTTTGCTTCAGCGTGGATTGAACATGGAAAAGCACCCCAAAACGAAACGTATGAATACCTCGTATGGATACAGCCAACCGATCAGGAATTAAAAGAACATGAGGCTTCGCAAACATACGAAGTATTACAACGGAATGATAGTGCACATATCGTTCACGACCGATTAACCGATATTACTGCCTATGCTGTCTTCGAAACCTATCGTTCGCAACGGGATAGCCTGCTTAACCTTATTCCTGCAGAAACAATGGTTATGTATAGAAGAGACAAAGCGAATATCATTATGAGCGTTTGCGATCCAAACCTAAATATTGAGGAAAAGGCATATACCACCAAGAACCCCAGCCGCGTTCTTGAAAAGAGACTTGAATTAAAAGGAAAATGGAAGATCAGTACACCCAATGAAAAAGTAACCCTGACAGCAGACGGAGAGAATACCATTCTCACTGTTCATTGCCAACATGGACAACCTGTAGAATTTAGCCTTCAGCAAGATTGAGAATTACGGAAGAATATTTGTAGCAATTACTCTGCTACATGGTTATTCCGCTAAAATAGTTACCTTTGCAGAAATATTGAATAACTAATTGATATGCAGAGTACCCTCCCCATTCATTTTGCCCCGCTGCAAGGTTACACCGAGGCTATTTACCGACAAGCACATGCCCGTATATTCGGCGGTATAGAGAGTTATTATACTCCTTTTGTACGTGTGGAGCACGGAGAAATCCGAAAAAAAGATATGCGTGAGATTACTCTGGAAAACAACCGTGGCGTGCAGCTCATTCCGCAACTCATTGCTCCCGATGTGGACAAAATGGAGCAGATAATAGCCCTATTCATCGAAAAAGGATATAAGAATGTGGACATAAATCTGGGATGTCCTTTCCCTCTTTTGGCTAAACGTCACAATGGTTCGGGAATGCTTCCTTATCCCGAAGAGGTGCGGGAGTTGCTGACTGCTGCCATAAAGAATCACCCCGACCTTCAATTCTCTGTCAAGATGAGGTTGGGTTGGGAGAACGCGGAAGAATGTCTGGCTTTGCTACCCTTACTGAATGAACTGCCACTGACACATATCATCATGCATCCCCGATTGGGAAAACAACAATATAAAGGGGAAGTAGACTTAAAAAGTTTTGAAGCCTTCTACAACGAATGTCGTCATCCGCTTATTTATAACGGTGATTTACTTACAGTAGAAGATATACAGACTATCAGCGAACGTTTTCCACGACTGGCAGGTATCATGATAGGTCGTGGACTGCTTGCCAATCCCGCCTTAGCTTTGGAGTATCAACAGGGACATCCGCTTTCCGAAAAGGATATGCAGGAGAAACTCAGATTGTTTCATGCTGACGTATTTGCCCAGTATGGTAATCTTCTGGAAGGAGGAGACAAGCAACTGCTGACGAAAATGAAAAACTTCTGGGAATATCTGATGCCGGACGGAGACCGGAAAGCAAAAAAAGCAATTCATAAGTCCAACAAGCTGGAAACTTACCAGGCGGCAGTCCGCAGCTTGTTGGGATAATCATTCATCTTATTCCGGATTTACGCCCGGAATCGTATGTACATCTTTACGTATCTGCGCTACATGATGCAGCTTCATCCAGTCGTGCAGGTACTCACGGTGTTGCAACAGGATCTCTTTGTATTTATCCTCGATGGCGAGATTCCGCATTTCACCACGGTCTTTTTCCATATCAAAAAGTTGCTCACGATAACGGCCTTTGTCATACAACACATATTTATAGCGAGAGGTACGCAAAGCCCAGCCACGTGTATTTCCACCTTTATCGAAAGTGGTTTCGGTTACGATATAGTCCTGATGCTTCAATGCCGGATCAGCCTTCTCTACCAGCGCTCTGAAAGAGACACCATGCAGCCCTTCAGGAAGCCGGATGCCTGCCCAGTCGCAAACTGCTGCAAAGAAATCGACACCATTATTCACGAGTTGCGGCATCTCCTTGCCGGCATTCTTTTTTCCCGGTAAGGTTACAATCAGAGGGATATTTACCACCTCTTCATATAAAGCCGATTTCTGGTTCCAGTGGTGTGCTCCCACTCCATCGCCATGATCACTGGTAAATATCACGACTGTATTCTTCCATAAATCCTGTTTATCTATAGCATTCAAAATCTTACCGATTTCTGCATCCACCTTTTCAACCAGACGGTAATAGAGGCTTCGGTAACGGCGCCAATCATCCGGAGTGTAGTTACGGGTAGGATAAGCCGAATAATTCAGGCTCTGCTCATAACTGATAACATCAGCGTCATAGGGATTCTTAGCGAAATTAAGAGGGAGCCCCGGCCACTCATTCTGCGGCAGGTCTTCTATATTTCCCCAAGGCAAATTCTGGCTACGTGCGTACTCACAGATATTATGTGGGTTATCGAATCCTGCCACCAAGAAGAAGGGTCTGGTATGCTTTTGTTCCAGAAAGTCGACACAGGCTTCCGCCAACCCATTATCACTATGAGGATGGATAGTAGTAAAACCGAACTCTTTATCCGGCATGGAGGCAGTATGTACATGCCATTTACCGGCATAGATACAGTCATAACCGACATCCTGCATCAGAGTTCCCAAAGTCCGGTTACGCAATGAATCCGGTATCGGCGTACCATTTCGAGCAAGTCCTACTTCGTGCGAAGTATAGCCTGTAAACATAGCTGCCCTGGCAGGTCCACTCAGGGGCGTAGAACAATAGGCATTACGGAACAGAACACCCGCCTGTGCCAGTTTATCCATATTCGGAGTATGCAAGTCATCGTTTCCCATGCAACTCATCGCAGAGGCTGTCTGCTGATCGGTAACAATGTAGATGATATTAGGCAACTCTTTCGCCCAAGCCAAAGAAGGAACGACAGCCGTTGCACACAACATTATATTCTTTACTTTCATCACAGTTCTATTTTAAGGATTAACTTCATTATTTCTTCAGTTCCACATCGAAGCTGGCGGCATCTCTGCACGTAAATTGCAGAACAGTCTGCTGCTTATCTTTGGAAATCACTTTGCAATAAGGAGTTTCTGCAACATTCCATTCACCCTTTAAAGTAACGGTTACTGGTATTTCACCACTATCATTATCAATCCAGGGACGCGAATAGATACTGCGTTCCATACGTTTGCCATCCTTGTCAAAAGCCTCATCGCTCGGACCTCGATATAGTGCCAGATCCGGTTGGGAAACGGTCAATAAAAGCTTATCTCTGTCTTCACGTATCATGACGAGGCAGGAAGTATCAGCTTTTTGTAGCAATCCCTCCTCAGGCAATGCCTGTGGTGTTTCAAAAAGCACATATGAAGTCAGGTTATCAGTCAGAGAACGAACGATATGAGCGTTGCGGTCCTGTTGTAATACCTTATAAGACGGTTTCTTTGCGAAAGCTTTCAAGAAAACTGCATTCGTACGGGGCAGGACAGCATATTCATAAGAAGCACCTTTCGGAGCTTTTCCATGCTCTAATACCAATGAAACCCAATCACCGGAAGTAGGTTTCGGATTACGTTCACCTACGGTAACTTGTGGGAAGTTCTTTTCATATTTTGCCGCTTTCATCGAGCTTTTCGACAAATAATAACCGACTCCGTTAGGATCGATATAGGTCTGTCCGTCACTTTTATAAGCTGCCCAGTAATCATGCATTTCGGGAGTAGTGGCTGCCAACTGGAAAACGGTAGTCTCTGTCGGGAACTCTTCATTTGTATTCTCAATATCCGTTCCCAGACATACAATCGTTCCATTGAAGAAGTGATAAGATTTATGGGCACGGTGTGAACCGTTGTACTTGTCATGCTCGTGAAGCTTCATGCCGAAGTTACCATTTAATTTTGCCTGAGACAAACCGCCTGCAAAAGCCTCGTCGGAATAAAGCATTTCTTCCATACCTGAGAAAGTATCTACATTCATCACTTTGGCACGAAGCTGATCGAATGGCAAATGAATAGTCGTCGTACCGGGGAAACGGTTCCAGTCGAAGCCTGCTTCCTGCCAGCCGCTGGTTGTAAAAGTAACCATTTCATCGGGTTTTCCAGTCAATATCTGCATACTTCCGTGAGCCAGGTAGCGACCGAAGAAATTAGCATCCAGATAATGTTCGGCTGCCCAAAGGTAACGGGAATGCCCACGTACCACAGCAGCCCAATTATCCCGGCGCTGTACTGAAACACAACCGTACCCTAACGCCAAATTACCTTGCGGATCGGGTTCGGGACGGAATCCCTGTGCTTCAAATAGTTGTTTCAATTTCTGTTCATGGGCAGTAGATGCTTTCGGTAGATAATCAGGAGAATTCTTATCAGGAGTTTCCGTATAAGAAACCAGACGCAAATAAGCAGCAGCCAGTTCAGGATCGTATTTTTGTTTTCCATCGGGAGTGCCAGCCAATGCCAAAGTAGCATATTGTATGGGGATCAATTGTCCCTTTCCATTGGGATGGCGTCCTGACATGGAAAGAGCCCATTGCTTGGTATTACAATAGAAACGCATAGTGAGCAATACATTCTTCACTGTTTCGTGCGCTACTTCAGATACTTTGAATCCTGTTCCACTCAACAGATAAATCATATTCGTGGCACCATCCAGACCGCCGACCGCATAAGCCGGGTAGTTATTGCGATGGTGGAAACAAGCACCGTCTTTTTTGAAAGAACCGGCCAATCCGAGCGCCGAGCGGCAACCATAATCTATCCAACGGGAGAAAGAACGGAGATATTGAAGTTTTTCAGGAGTATCTTCCATAATCAGGATACTTGCCATGCGCCCCTGCGTCTGCGTATTGAAAGTATCTATATCAATGCCATTGACCGTAGGTTTAGGATATACTTCATTGGTGATGGCATACCAACGCAAGGTGCGTTCCGCTTCGTTCAGCTTTCCGGTTTCCCTCAATACATCTTTCATCAGGAAATAGGCCACATACAAACCGCGCATACTGTATCCGTAATGATGGATATTCCCCCAACAACTGCCATAAGCCACTCCCTGATCGGTGATGTGGTCGTACATCGCCAGGAACTTCTGTTTCAGCTCATCCTTTGTCACAGCATCCGAAGCATTGTTATAGGCATAGGCTATCCGACGCATCAGATTGAAATACTCACTCATCTCCATCCCTAACTTGGTGAACATGCCTTTGTCCCAGTTGGGATACATACGTTCGTAAGCTTCAGCCTGGCGTACCATAAAGATGGGCAGTCCGCTTACAACACCGTCCTTATAAGTAATTCCATAGAAATCATATTTCTTACGGATGCCTTCCATCTCTTTTTCTGTCAGTTTAGAAGGAGTATAAAGCATATCGCGGAAACGTTTTTCCATCAACTGCATATCTTGTCTGTCCTTCTCACTAACCGGAGTAAGGGCTATTTCCGGTTTCCACAGGGAGTGTTCATAAATCACCAGCCAATGGTTGGTGGTTCCTTTATTAACGAAGGGCACTTGCACATCAGCTGTTTGCTGACGGGCATCCACTTTACTGGCAGTTATCAGATGGTCGATGAACAACTCTCCTTTCACATCAGGTGCAACGATGCGCAGTTCGTTCATCCCGGGTTCAGGAGTGCCTTGCATATCACGCTCGTAGCAGACCCAGGCAGCACGCCAACCTGTGAAATTAATACCGAAAGGAAAAGAAGTGCACTTCTTTCCGTCTTTCAGGAATTCAAACTCAATAGTAGTATCCTGGGCTTTTGCGTTGTACACCCAGACAATGAAAGCGGAAAGGTAAGTATCTTTTCCGGTAGGGTCTTTCTTCTCGAACTTCAGATCACGCTGAAGGGTTAGTATAGAGCCGGGTTCAAATGTCCAACGTAAACTATGCGTACCGTCTTTATAATGTTGGTCGCTGATTCCGAGCGTAGCTTTCGTTGCGCTCAGCCCGGCAGGAAGCTCTGGTTGTTCAAAAGAGAGTAACCGGTCATTCTTTACAACTTGTGCCGACAGGCTAAAGGAAAACAGTGCAGCACATGCAGCAACAAGGGTAGATTTCATCAGATTAAGTTTCGTCATCATGGTATGAGAATATTAATGGGATTAATTCAAGCGTTCGATATGGAAGTTCGTGAAACGAACATGATTTTGCAGAAGGCGCAGGCCAAAGTGACCATCGCCTGCACCGGCTTCGAGAGGCAGACGGAAAAGCTCCTCACCATCTACTAAGAAAGTTGTGCTATTATTCTGAACACGAATCCGGATATGATACCATCGGTTCGGCTTCAATAGATGAACAGGATCGGTATACTCTTTAATCAAAGGTTTGATGCGAGTCTCATCCACATCGTAAAACTGACCGTAGTAACGACGGAAACGGGTAGTGGTATTATCATTACCACCATAGCCTACATAGAACAGATTCAATGTATTATAGTTACGGAAGATACCATTTCGCCAAGTGGAGCGAGCTAATAGTTTGCCGGGGTATTCCGGATCATTTGCAGCCCAGAAGCAGTTCATGTCGCTAAGACGATCGTGTTCTCCACCATTCATCACCATGCAGATATGATAACTGATTTCATAATCACCGGTCAGGCGGTCTTTATACCATAAAGTAAGCCCTTCGGGCACGATAAGTTCAAGCGTATCTTCACGGATGGTGAAGTCCATCATTCCCGACTGGTCTTCGGCAATCCAATGGCCCAAAGAAGCACGCTCTTGCGCCAATAAAGTACAAGGGAGAAAAAGGAAAATACATTTCCACAGAATATGTATGAAAGTTGAATGTGTCATTTCCGGTATTAGTTTCGTTTACAATATTTCCACATTGCAAAGAAACGGCACTTTTTAGAGAAAATGACACATAAATCGTACAAAAAAGGTGTAGTATAGTAATAAAAGCAGTGCAAGACTGATATATAAATAGCTTTTAGAATTATTCCGACTTCTCCTTTAAACATTGTTTTTCACTGAACTTTTCCTATCTTTCAGCATTTATATAGCTCCACTTTTAATAAAAAGTCATATGATGAACAAAACAAACTTTATGGCCTACATGGCAACCCAGATTTCTGGCTTCAGGGAAGAGCAACGCATGGGAACAGCACATGTGTATCAGAGCACCTTTAATCGTGTTAATGATTTCGTGGGTAAAGTCCCCTTTGAGTTTAAAGAAGTTACCCCTTTGTGGTTAAAGGCTTTTCAAAACTATCTGTTATCCAGACAGCTACACTGGAATACCATTTCCACGTATATGCGCATGCTGCGTGCTGTCTACTATCGTGCAGTAGATGAAGGACATGCTCCCTATCAGCCCCGATTATTCAAATGTGTCTACACGGGAACAAAGGTGACAGTCAAGCGAGCATTAGACGAAGAGATACTGCGTAAATTTAAAAAGCCCATAACGGAAAATCGGAAATTAGAGCGCGCACGTATGCTGTTCATACTCTTATTTATGCTACGTGGTATCCCTTTTGTGGATATAGCATTTATGCGACGTTGTGATCTACAAGGTAATACCATAACTTACCGCCGTCGCAAAACAGGTACTTGGCTTACGGTACATGTAGAGCCTGAAGCAATGACACTTATCCAGCAGCTAAAGAACTCGGACAACAATTCTCCTTACCTGTTTCCATTAATTCGCCATCCGGGATGCAACGAATACCGACAGTATCAAAACGCATTACGTAATTTCAATTATTTATTGGGACATTTAATCAAGATCACTGGAGCACCAGTACGATTAAGCAGTTACAGTGCACGCCATAGTTGGGCTACTATAGCCAATTACAGAAATTACCAACAAGAGCTCATTAGCAATGCAATGGGTCACTCATCAGTCAAGGTAACCGAAACTTACTTCAAGAGACATACAGATGAAAAAATAAATGAAATGAACAGGAAAATTATTTCTCATACATTTGTGTCTGTATAAAGCACAATAAGCTTATAATCAACCAATAAACAAACAGAAATGAACATCTAAATTATTATATTGCTTTCTATTACTTTGTAGGTAACAGAAAATGATTTAACATCGCAAATATCTACAATAAATATAAATCACGCAAGAAAAACATGAAGAAATTTTAGATAAAAATTAAAAAACATTCTAGAATACATTCTAAATAAGGAAACCATCCATCAATAGTGCATTACGCATATTGATTTTATGCAATACACACATAGCTGTGTTATATTAAATTAACACAGTATTCTTTTTTATGCTCTTTTCAAATCTCAGAAATCCAAAAAGATTAATCTACATATCCACAATAAATACATTTGCAGTGGCTCTCTAGCCTATTTCTGTTACCTACAAAGTAACAGAAATGTTAAGCACAAGATATTAATCGAAAAAAACTCACATTATTAAAATGAAGAGCATGAAAAAGAGTCTTTGTATTATTTTTCTATTCATCGGCATCTCTTTATCTGCACAGAATGTTGCCATCAAGACAAACCTCCTGTACGATGCCACTACGACCTTCAACCTCAGCGCTGAAATAGGTCTTACCCCTCAGTGGACGTTAGATCTGTCCGCTAATTATAATCCTTTTTCATTTTCAGATGATAAGAAGTGGAAACATTGGATGGCACAACCTGAAGCCCGCTACTGGTTATGCGAGCGTTTCAATGGTCATTTTTTAGGTTTTCATCTACTGGGGGGACAATATAATGTAGGCAATATGAAGTTCCCACTAGGGATACTCCCTTCAACAAAGGATTACCGCTATGAGGGGTACTATTATGGGGTAGGCTTAGCTTATGGTTACCAATGGCTACTAAGTAATCGCTGGAGCCTTGAAGCAAGTCTAGGCTTGGGATACGTACGTGCACACTACGATAAATACGATTGTCCTAAATGCGGTGAATGGAAAGAAAAAGGGAACAAGAACTATTTGGGAGCAACCAAAGCCGCCATATCACTTATCTATGTTATTAAGTAAAAAAGGAAAAACTGAGTTATGAAGAGAATATTATATATCACAGGAATCTTGCTGAGCGCATCACTGTGGACACATGCACAGGAGGGACAACTTATCAATGTGAAAGTGATTAATGAATCGGTAACAAAAAATGGCCGTGAAGTGAATGTTAAGATGACGCTTGATTTGACAGATATGGAAATAGGCAACCAGAAAAGCGTACGTCTGAAACCAATCATTGTAGCCAAAACAGATTCTAAAGAATTAGAATTACCCCCTGTTGTAGTAGATGGCCGTACCCGAAACCGGATACATAAACGTATGAAAGCATTGACAGGAAAGTCAACAGTGGATGATGCCTATATGGTGGTGCGCCGTAAGAGCAATAAAAAGCAAAATGTGGAATACTCCATGACCTTGCCTTACGAACCTTGGATGGCACAGAGTCGTCTAATACTTCGTGAAGAAATGACTGGTTGCCTGGAATGTGAAGCGGGCACGCTCGCTACAGAAGAATCTTTAGTAAAGAGCACCTTCCTACAACTGTTTCAGCCACAATATGTTACTACTTTTGTACAACCAGAAAAGGAGACAATAAAAGTACGCAATGAAATACGTGCAGTACGCCTTCAATATCGTCAGAACAGCTATATCATTGATCCGAAATTCAAAAACAACCAAGCAAAACTAGATTCAGTACATAATTCCATAGAAGTGGTAAAGACAAATCCCGATTTGACTATAACAGGTATTTATATAACGGGGTATGCTTCGCCCGAAGGTACAGTAGCCTACAATGAACATTTGTCTAAAAATCGTGCAGAAAATTTTGCTCAATATATGCAGAAGGACACAAATGTAGATGCCTCACTATGGCACGTAACTTGGAAAGGGGAAGACTGGAATGGATTGCGGAAAGAAGTGCTAAAGCACCCAAAACTCTTAAAAATAGATGAAGTTATAAAGATTATTGATGAGTGCGAAGATGATCAGGATGTTTGCGAACAGAGAATCAAGGACCTTGTTCCTCCAGAGATTTATCAGCGTCTACTGAATGAAATGTATGGACCCTTACGCCGTAATGAATATCGCATAGAGTATAACGTAAAAGAATTCAGTTTGGAGGAAGCTAAAAAACAGTTGAAAATCCGCCCGGATTTGCTAAGCATGGAAGAGATTTATATGGTAGCAGACTCTTACGGAAAAGACTCCCCCGAATATAAAGAAGTACTATTGATTGCGGCCCATACCTATCCAGACAAAACCTCGGCAATAGTAAACGGGGCTAACGTGGAAATGGAACGCAACAATATAGCTGCCGCTATCTCAATGATAGAGAAATCGAAAGCTGTCCATACCCCTGAAGCATTAAACTGCTTGGGTGTAGCCTATGCGAAAAACAAACAATATGATAAAGCAAAAGAGACACTAAAACGTGCAACTGACGCCGGAAACATGGAGGCCAAGATCAATCTGGAACAATTAGCCAGAGTTATTGCTGACTTATAACAGACAGAGTCCCGGTAAAACATGATAAATAAAATCAGTTAGCATATACATAATAAAATTAAGTTATCAATTATTTACTAATCAATTTAAATTATGAAGTTAAGCAAGTATGTTATGCTGGCATTAGCTGGATTAGCTTTTGCAGCATGTAGTAATGAAGATGCAGAACAGAATTCCCTCAGTAACGGGAAAAGTGTTTCAATTTCTATTGCCAATATGGCAAAACCAGATAGCCGCGCAACAGGTAGTTTTAGCGATGAAATTCAAAAAATACCTGTTGCAGACATCTCAAATCTGAAGGTGATCTTTCTGGCAGGAGATCAAATTAGCTCTACCACAACATTTGATAAAGGCACTAATATTGATGGTATATATACTTTCCACAAAGTTCCAGGTGATGTGAATGCCGTTGCCATTTTAGGGAACACCGATAAGGTAATAACAGTACACTCAAGTTTTAGTACTTTATTGGATGCTATAAAAAAAGATCTTATAGGCCAGCAATCAACACCAAACGACATTGTAGTATACGGAAAGAGTACATCATGGTCTGCAAGTGGTTCATGTTCAGATGAAAGTGGAGCTACATCCACACTTTACGATGCAGGTCAGATAACCGTACAACCTCTATTGGCCAGAATAGAGATTGGTGGCATTGCATGTACCGATTTAGGAGAGAGTTCAGCCAGTGAAGTAGCTCTCTATAAAGAATTAACTTTATCAAAAATTGGTATTGATAATATTCTGACAGCAGTTGATGGCAGTGAGACTATCAGTTATCCGGCAACAGAACAGGGGCAAAAAGACTGGAATGCCGCAACAGGCTGGTATATAGATCCTTTCAATCCAGAAATAGAATTAAAAGATAAGGATGCATTGCCTAATGTATATGTTTACAATGTAGCTCCAGGAGCAGCTCCCCGCATCATACTGACCGTTGCAAACGGAGTATTCAATAATGGAGTAAGTGGAAATTTGGATATGCCTCAATACGTAAGAGCATCCAGCTATACTGATGATAAAGGTACAGAAATCACAGCTTTCGAAGCTGGTAAAATCTATAAAGTCAACTACGCTTTCACCTGTAACAACATCAAGCCATGGATACCGGTAGAAACAATCTGTGTGAAAGTTGATATTGTAATTCCAAACTGGACAATTGTAAACCTGACTCCGGATTTTGATTAATTCCCTAACCCTAATTTTTATAAAAGGCAGTGTGCAGTAACCATATAATACTGCACGCTGTTCATAGCTATTCCACAATTTATAAGCATACAGAATAATGATGAAATACATAAATCCATTCATAATCCTGCTTTGGGTCGTTCTGGTGGCAGGATGTATCAAAGAAAATAGGGATGACTGCGGCCGTTGCACTCTTCGTTTCAGCTACGTTGGCGATGGTACTACGGAAATCTTTCAAAAAAAGATTGAAAAGGTGAATCTGTATGTCTTTGATGCGAACCACAACTGCATAGTCTCCCGCACGCTTAAGCAGAACGAACTAAGCACTCAAAGCATCAGTCTTGAGCTCTCTCCTGGAACATATCGCGCTGTATGTATTGGTAATGCTTTTGAAGCAACTGTAATCACAGATGTCAATTGTGGAAACTATAAAGATATACATTGCACACATCCGTGTTGCCTATCGGGAGACATTATTCATTCCAATGACTCTCTCTATCAGGGAAGCAAAGAATTCGCAGTTCCTAAAAATCGGGAACTGACAGAAACCATTCCCTTTTCTGCTTCACACATAGATATGTATGTAGAAGTAAAAGGTTATATAGAAACTGCTGCCCGTTCTACTTCACCTTTAAAACTTGAAGTTAACAACCTATCAACCTGGGTAAACTTCAATAACGAAGTAACAGACGATGAACTGGCAACATATTATCCATTGTCTGATGTAAAAAAACAAAGTTACGTATACCGGTTCAATATTTTAAAGCAAACAGAACACCCTTGCCTGAAATTGTATGACTCAGACAACAAGGAAATTTTCAGTATGCAATTGGCCGACTTCCTTGAAAAACACCCTGAAATAAATATTGATAAGAATGAGACTATTATCCCTATTCTTATTGAATTCAAGAGTATAGGAGTAGAAGTAAGCATACCTGACTGGGCCATAGAAGACGTAAAACCGGAATTCTAAAATAATCGTAATATGAGAAATATAAAGATTCACAATATATTCTATCTGTATAAAAGAGCAGACATCTTTCTTTTACTATTAGGAGTACTCCTTTGGACAAGTTGCATCAAAGACGATTTTAAGAGTACCCCTGTAGTCAATGGAGAAGTTATACTAAATGTAAAGTTGCCAAAACCTATTATATCATCTACCACTACACGTGCCGGTGCCATTGATTTTGATATAGTCAATGACTTGAATATCATTATTGCAGCGGGCAGTAATGAAGAATCAGACATACAAGAAATCTTCTATCTCCCCTTCAATGACGAAGCAAGCGTCATATTACCTGATGGAGTTACTTTTGTGTCTCAGGAAAACAATAGTTATTCACTCCATTTTTCCGCAAAGTATTTGGAAGACAAAGGATACGTGGCAAGTACTATCTATGTGGTTGCCAACTATGGTTCAAGTATGCAAATCAAAGGTCCTCATAATGTCGGGGAATTACAAAGAATAAAGGAAGAAACCTCTAGCCTATCCGGTATTATCAGCGGAAACAGTATGCTATTTGCTAAAGCTATAGAAAATGAGACACATACCGATGCAGATGGAACTGTCGGCAAAACTCTGAAAGCGGAGTTACAACGTCTCGCTGCATTAGTAACAGTCAGAATTGATGGAAGCGGATTAAAAGACGACGTAATCATAACACCTACCAGAATTCAGTTACACAGGGTCCCTAAGGAATGTTTCATAGGTCAACCGAATATCGACTTGAATGCTTCGACTGACATTGTCCAAAATGGCGAATTCAAAGAAACGGCATCTTACAAATGGTCACGAGTTGCCAATGAAGCAACTGTTGAAAAATACAAAGAACAATTTTCTAATCTGTCCACCCATAGTGGTAAACATTATTTCGAAGGTAATAGTTGGAATGAAGGTATAGAAACAAACTATACTGATCAGGACGTTGCACCTTTGTTTCTATTTGAAAATACTCATCATGAAGACTTCGGCGCTGCCGAAACAAACCAGAAATATAAGCGCCCAGCTGCAGCAACCGGCATTACTCCTAAAGAAATTGATGCTGCAGCCCAAAACTGCTCATACCTTGAAGTATCGGCAAATTATTTAAGGTATAAAAATGATGGAGAAATTATTTCCGGTCCAGTATCTTTCCGAATATTCTTAGGGGGAGATGTCATCTCTGACTTCGATGTAATTCGTAACCACTATTACGCAGTAACTTTATCACTATCAGGATATGCTGTAACCGAAGGAGGACAAATAGATCCAGAAACTGGTGAATTGGAAACAAATTCAGATGATATAACCTGGCGCATGGAAACCGAACTAGGTGAAGCATCATTTGTTTCAGGAGATATAAATGTAAATGCAAGCGGAGAATACATACCAATTGAAGTCATGGCCGGAGAAAATACAACTTATACCATTTCCGGGAGTGGAGACTATTTTCTTTGGGTATATGATCCGGACAGTTACAATAAAACAGGTTGGGAAAGTGTAGCTGGTGGTTCGGACCTTAAAGCAACAAACGGTATTTTATGGATTTATGCTCAACCAATGGTACCGGAAAGTGGAGATACAGCAACATCCCGTTCATGTAAAGTAACCATCTCAGTAAATGGTAAAGAAATTCAGACTATCGAAATCAAACAGTATGCCCCGATCGTATACGATGTCCCCGATGATCTAGCAAATAAAATATTCGGCCATACAAATATTAGTATTTTGATCGACAGGGTAGACAGACAGGCTATGCCCTGGGGCTTCAAAGGTGAAGTTCTGGATAAAAATGTAGGCTTTGACGCCACATATCCACACGGCTATGCCAACTGTTTCCATTTAATCGATCAAGCAGGAGGCTGCGAACATTATAAAGTAGCACAGTCTTATCTCCCGTGGGGAAAAGAAAATGGTGGAAGTGCCATGGTATATGCTATGACATTTTATGGACTGCCGGAACAAGCCCCATCTGGTAATATAGATGACTTGTTAAACGATCATAGTCTACCAAATCTTAGTGCAACCCCGAGTTATACCGATTACTTTTGGACTCTTCCAGCTATTGCAGAATGGCAGATGATTGAAAAAGCTTGGTTAGCTGGCAGTTTTAATGTAGCGGATGCTGAACCCTTACATGACTTTATGGAATATTGGACCTCAGATGCTGTAAGTTTAGTATCCGATATAGATGGAGGAGACGAAAAAGCTTATACTTATCAAATAGGAAGGGATTTACATTCACTTAGTGAAGATGATACATACCCTGAAAACTTGATAAAAGACCGTGATACTCCATTGCGTTTCCGGTTAATAGCAGTAAAGAAAAATTAAAAAAGAAAAGCCAGTCACATTCTTTTTGTGAAAAAGGAAGTGGCCTGTTGTTTGTTTTGTTGATATCCCATTCCTGCCAAGCGAGGTAAGGAATGGGATTCATTTAGATGATATTAACGGATAAGGCGCCCTTTTTATATGCTAAGGATGCATCTCCTCAAACGCCTTATTCTCTTCCTCTATAGTAGTGATTGTTTCCGGTAGCTCACTGATAGGAAGATCGAAGTTATACCAATCGGTATAGCAATCGGTGACATACCACTTTCCGTCAATCAGTTCGAACACTACGCGAAGAGAAGCTTCCGACTCATCATAGCCAGCCTCAAACTCTTTATGTTTGGGGTTGTTTACTGTGAAGCGGGAGACATAAACTCCACCTTCCTCGTCTGTGATACGCTCTTCTTTAAATGCATCTTCGCCCAACAACGCCCACTTCTCACGTGTAAACGGAAAAACCTTCTCCGTCTCACCATCCTCCTCCAACAGGGCAATAGGAGTTTTCAACGGAAACTTGATACGAGAATACTGGAAAGAGGCACTGGAAGTAAATTTCTTGAGGAATGTTTGGAAGTCCTCATTAGCTGCGGCAGCATGACCGTTTGTAGTCGTCAGCATAAGTACCGCGAAAAGACAAAATACAAAGTGAATTGCCTTCATCTAGTTACAATGTCAAAGGGTTTATTAATCAGGCGCAAAGATAATGCAAAATCCGAAAGCAATACGAAATAAGCTTGCTTATTTTTTGACGGGATATGAACAAAGTGATTAGGGTTTAGTGATAAGTGATTAGCACCATTCGGCATACAGTTCCCGCATCATTTGTTGTGTCTCCGGTACAGAGAATCCACTGAAATCATATACCGAATGGTGCTAATCACTTATCACTAAACCCTAATCACTCTATTCCTTTCTTTTCCTTTTTTGAACTGAATACATGAATATAAAGCATCGAAACAAATTCTCTGTCACGATGCTGTTTGAACTACTTTTATTGCCCAATAAGACTTTCTTCATTGCCTACCTTTTATTCGTTTAACTATAGTGGAACGAAAGAATAACTATAGTATCCCTTGCGTTCCACTATAGTTGAACGCAAAGTACACTATAGTCATACGAATAAGAAATACCCAATGAGCTATATCCCGATAGGCAGGCGATGAAATCAGAACTGCCTATGGGAATTATCTCTACAACAGAAGAAAGAAATGGTTATGAGTTAAATGGATACGCGGACTACACAGATAAAGCGGACGAACGCGGATAAGATTCCCCTTCGGCGCTTATCACTTCTCACTAAGCACTTATCACTTTTCTTTCACTTCTGCCTCAGATACTCAAACCCAAAGCGACAGCGTAAACAGTCTTTTCTATCACAATACTCTTTCTGAAGCTGCAACAAAGCCTGCGAATCTGCAGCAGTAGATACAGGTAGCCCTGCCCCACTCCAATGGCGAATGATATGATTATCTTCTGCCTTCAGGCTCTCAAGAAAACGGGTGGCACGTTCGCAGAGTACTCCGTCTGCTTTATGCAGGCCATAGGCGTATAAGAAAGGGATAACAGTATTAATGGCAATCAGGCTCTGAGCATTCTTCCCCACTTGCTTTTCACGAGAGGAAGAGACTTTCCGGAAATTGAAATGCTCTTCCCAATACGGAGAGGTACTAACAGTCAGTAGTTTCTGAACAGCTTCCAGCGTTTCCACTTCCATGATGCGGGAGAACAACGAGCGCTCCTTATAATACAGGTTTGCCAACTGTGCCAGCCGGACATGGGGAAAATTGCCGGGACGCAAACGGAGAAAACGCCATTGAGTGGCAGACATTGGAGCTGATAATTCAAACTTATGCTGCAAATAACGGAACTCTTTCTGTAACTTCCGGTAATATTCATCCGCATCCGGCAATTCCTCATCCAGCAACCCGGCTTGTCCGAAGAAGAAAGCTTCCACCTGAAAGAGATTGTCGCGGTGCTTATCTATCGCCCGGAAAGGCAAATGATTGGCCCATGCCTCAAAAGCATCCCCATTCAGCCCGAAACCAAAGTTACGGGACAAGGTAATAAAGAATACATCTTCCCAATGATTATTACAATGTTCCAATCGGGCGGCAATAGCACGGGCCTTCTGTTCAAAGCGCTCCACCTGCAAGGCAGAAAGCCAGGAATGAACTGTGAGTTTCGGTAAAGAAGATAATATGGAATAGCAAGGAGGATAAATCTCCGCATGGCTCAGCTCGGCATAGTGCCGACGGATGGACTCGGGGCAAGAAAGCTGCAACTGGGGTACCGGTGCACCATTCGCACGAAATACTTCGCAATCTACGGTCTCCGCTACATGCAGGATCACGTTATCATAAGCAACATCTTTATCGTGCCCATGCCGCATCCAGTCGGAGGCAACAGTGTGCACTTCAACGTTTCCCACCCAGAGGGTACCGTCTATTTTCAGTTTGGCATTAAAGAAGTCGGGGCCTGCATTTGTGTTCGGTAGTCCGGCATCTATCACCTCAACCGGCTTCCCGGTAGTCGTCCGAAGCATCTTCAAAGGAAAGATTTTATGCTTCCAGACGTAATGCAATAGTAGTTCCATTGTTAACAAGAAGTTAATATTGCCCGCAAATGTAAGAAAAACATTACCTTTGCGACCTATAAAATGTTGATAAAGTGAATTAAAACAGAAGAAAGAATGAAAATAGCATTAATCGGTTACGGAAGAATGGGTAAGGAAATCGAGAAGATTGCCCTCAGTCGCGGACACGAGATTGTCAGCATCATCGATGTAGATAACCAGGAGGATTTTAAATCGGATGCTTTCAAGAGCGCTGATGTTGCCATAGAATTCACCAACCCCATGGTAGCCTACAATAATTATATAAAGGCTTTCGAAGCCGGTGTGAAGTTAGTTTCCGGCAGTACGGGGTGGATGGACGAACATGGCGATGAAATCAAAGAGCTTTGTACCAAAGGAGGTAAAACGCTATTCTGGGCGTCTAACTTCAGTCTGGGCGTCACCATCTTTTCTGCCGTGAATAAATATCTGGCAAAAATAATGAACCAGTTCCCGGCTTACGATGTGACGATGAGCGAGACACACCATATCCACAAGCTGGATGCTCCAAGCGGTACGGCTATCACGCTTGCCGAAGAAATTCTGGAAAACCTCGACCGTAAAGAACGCTGGGTGAAAGGAACCATGCAGGCACCGGATGGAACCGTTTCAGGTTCTACCGAATGTGCGGCCAATGAACTCCCCGTCAGCTCTATCCGCGAAGGGGAAGTGCCGGGTATCCACGTAATCCGCTACGAATCGGAAGCTGACAGCATTATCCTTACGCACGATGCCAAGAACCGCAAAGGTTTTGCGCTAGGTGCCGTACTTGCTGCCGAATTTACAGCTAATAAGGAAGGTTATCTGGGAATGAGCGACTTGTTCCCTTTCCTGAAATAATAAAACAGACCATAAACAACAAGCTAAAATGAGAAAAGCAACTCGCGCCCAATGGATTAAATTTGCAATCATCACCGTGCTTTACCTCGCCTTTCTGGTATGGGTAAAAAGCTGGTTGGGACTGATTGTCCTACCCTTCATCTTCGACATTTACATCAGCAAAAAAATCCCCTGGGGCTTCTGGAAGAAGTCTAAGAATCCGGCTGTACGCAACATCATGAGTTGGGTAGACGCTATCGTGTTTGCACTGGTAGCTGTTTACTTCGTCAATATCTACGTATTCCAGAATTATCAGATACCTTCTTCTTCACTGGAGAAATCATTGTTGGTAGGCGATTACCTCTACGTCAGCAAATTAAGCTACGGCCCGCGCGTGCCTAATACGCCGTTGTCCATGCCGCTGGCTCAGCACACCCTGCCACTGGTAAATACCAAATCGTACATTGAGTGGCCTCAATGGGACTACAAACGTGTTCCGGGTCTGGGCAAAGTGAAGCGGAATGATATCGTAGTATTCAACTTCCCTGCAGGAGATACCGTAGCCACCAACTATCAGCAAACGGACTTCTATTCCCTTGCCTACAACGAAGGACAGCGGATGTATCCGAATCCCGTAAATATGGACAGTCTGACGCGTAAGCAACAACGTGCCGTTTACGATTTGTACTACAATGCCGGAAGGAACCTGATACTTTCCAATCCTAAAATGTATGGTGACGTTGTTGTCCGCCCTGTAGACCGCCGCGAGAACTATGTAAAGCGTTGCGTCGGATTACCGGGAGATACACTTGAAATCAGAGATGCCCAAGTCTATATCGACGGGAAGCCTCTTGAAAATCCGGAAGACATGCAGCTCAACTATCTGGTACAGACCACAGGCCCGTACATCACAGAAGATATGTTCCGCGAACTGGGCATCAGTAAGGACGATCAGGCAATGGTCACTAACGAAAGCCTGTTAATGGAGATGGGATTAACCCACCGTGATGCACAAGGGCGCCTGGCTCCTACCTACGATCTGCCACTGACAAAGAAAATGCTTGAAACGCTATCGGCTAATAAGAAACTGGTCAGCCGCATCGTCATGGAACCGGAAATGTTCACCGGTCAGATGTATCCGTTGAACCTCTATACAAAGTGGGATCGCAATAACTACGGCCCAATATGGATACCGAAGAAAGGTGCTACCATCAAACTGACCGAGGATAATCTGCCTATCTACGAACGTCCTATCAGAGCATACGAAGGCAATACGCTGGAAGTAAAAGAGGATGGCATCTACATCAACGGCAAAAAGACAGACGAATATACCTTCAAGATGGACTATTACTGGATGATGGGTGATAATCGCCACAACTCTGCCGATGCCCGTTCCTGGGGATTCGTTCCGGAAGATCATGTCGTAGGCAAGCCGATTGTAGTTTGGCTGTCACTCGATAAGGATCGCGGCTGGTTTGACGGTAAAATCCGTTGGAACCGAATATTTAAGTGGGTAAAATGATGCCAAATTAAAGAATGAAATGGGATACACTTTCATTTTTTAATTCTTTAATTATTAATTTCGATATGAAAGCATGGAAGATAACGGGAGCAATCATCGGAATAATACTCGTTGTAGTGTTACTCCGGGGTTGCGTTATGACTTCCTACCTTATTCCCTCATCGGGTATGGAGAACTCCCTGTTTCAAGGAGAACGTATTCTGGTAAATAAATGGAGCTATGGGCTGCGCCTTCCCCTCATGGCGTTGTGGAATTATCATCGCTGGGGAGACAGTCCCGTAGAAAAGGAAGACATTATCGTCTTCAACAATCCGGCTAATCTTTCAGAGTCTGTCATTTCCCGACGTGAGGTATTCATCAGCCGTTGTATCGGTGTACCGGGAGATACGTTGCTGATAGACTCCCTGTTTTCCGTCATTCCATCGGAGAAGAATGCTCCCGACCAGAAGTTCCTGTACGCCTATCCCCGGAAAAAGGAGAAGCAGCTTGATTCATTACTCACTCTTCTTTCCATTTGTGATAATTGCCTGATGGGACAGGATAGCATAAAGAATGTACGTAGTTTCAGCCGTTACGAATATTATCTGCTGGAACAAGCCATGAACGGAAACTGCTGGATAAAACTACTGGATAAAAAAGACTCCATAGAGGCCTTACGTCCGCTGATTGTTCCCGGTAAGGGAAAAGCCGTACGTGTATATCCGTGGAACCGGACTCTGCTACGCAATACCTTGGTGTTGCATGAGAATAAACAAGCCGAGATTAAAAACGATACCTTATATATAGAAGGTAAACCTGTGCAACATTGCTACTTTACCAAGGATTATTACTGGGTAAGTGCTAATAACTCCATCAATCTCTCTGATTCCCGCCTGTTTGGCTTTGTCCCTAAAGATCACATTATCGGCAAAGCCTCGCTCATCTGGTTTTCCAAGGAGAGCGACACCGGGCTGTTCGGGGGATATCGCTGGAAACGTTTTTTCAGTCCTGTACAATAGAAAAAGGAGAAATCGTAAGAGAACTAACCAAAGAATGAATTCAAAATGAAAACCGTATATCTTTCTTCCGCCTATCTGGCACCCATAGAATATTATGCCAAGTTACTGGCTTATGACAAGGTCTTTATCGAGCAGCACGACCATTATGTGAAACAGACCTACCGCAACCGCTGTACCATTGCAGCACCGGACGGTGAATTGGTGCTTTCCATCCCTACCGTCAAGCCCGACACCTTGAAATGTCCACTAAAAGACATCCGTATCTCCGATCATGGTAACTGGCGGCACCTGCATTGGAATGCTCTTTCATCCGCTTACAATCATACTCCTTTCTTTGAATACTACAAAGATGATTTCCAGCCTTTCTATGAGAAGAAACATGAGTTTTTAATCGATTTCAACGAAGAATTATGCCGTCTTCTCTGTTCACTGATAGATATACAGCCGGACATGGAGCGTACCAATATGTACAAGATCGACTTTACACCCGACGAAGATGATTTTCGCGAACGAATTCATCCGAAGAAAGATTATAAAGAGGAAGACCCGGACTTCATTGTCCAGCCTTATTATCAGGTCTTCCAAGAACGAATCGGCTTTCTGCCTAATCTCAGCATCGTCGATTTACTGTTTAATATGGGACCGGAGAGTTTACTGATATTGCAACGTTCATTTTGAGAATTTCTGTAGGAATTCTGCAAGGTTCTCCCCTTCTTCCACTCCCAGCTTCTTACGCAAACGGTAACGGCTAATCTCTACCCCTCGCAAAGAGATATTCAGGAGTGGAGCTATTTCCTTAGACAGCAAATTCATCTGAATATAAGCACAAAGCAACTTATCTTTGTTATTCAGTTCCGGATATGCCTTTTCCAGTTTACGGAAGAAATCATGATGTACAGAGTCGAAAGTACTTTGAAATGCTTGCAAATCGTCATCATGCTCAATATTCGTATCGATCTGCCCCAACAACCGGAGTGTCTTCCGGCGAAGGGATACAAGATTCTCCTCACTGATGGAATGAGAAATACCCAGCACTTCCCTCTTGATATCCAATAAGATTTCATTCTTGCGCACAATATTCAAAGTGGTACGAATCAGTTCCTCCGATTTATAACGTAATTCTGACTGCAGGTTTTCTTCTTTCAGGATATCTATCTTCTTATCTTTCAGTTCGCTTTCTTTCTTAAACTCTTGTTTCTGACGATAAAGTTCCAGTTCTTTCTGCATCAGCAAGCGCTTGCGGCTATCGGCAATACGATAATATATATAGTAGAGCAAGCCACTTAACATGACAGCATAGATCAGATAACTCCACCATGCACGATACCAGGGAGGCAATACCTCAAAAGCAAAACTCATAATCACCGGTTCCTGATCTTTATCTGTCATCAGCTTTACACTAAATACATATTTCCCTTCGTGCAAACCTGTAAATTCCTTCACGCTATTCTCGCTATACTCACTCCATTGACCTTTATCACTACCATTACTGAGGCGGAATGAATAAAGGGATGCCTGGGAAGGATCATAGGTATTCACATTGTACTGAATACGAAGAGAGTTGTGATGATAAGGAATAATCACCGGTGAATCATCATACCGGTAACTACGCCCATAGATCAACGAGTCACGTTGTCCGGTCAGATATACCCGACGAATCTGCAAAGACAATGGCGTAACATCCGTAGTAACCGGAGAAAGACTTACCAATGAGAAACCTTCTTCTGTGCCTACTACCGCCTGATCATCACATATATTTACACTCTCATTATTTTCAATCAACGAACCTTTCAGAAAAGACTCATGAGGATTCTTATAATAAGTATTTTTCATGGCATCATAGCGCAACAGTTTCAATGCTCCGCCCACTACATACCACATATTATGCGAAATATCTGTAGTAAGATAAGTATAGGAAGTCTTCCCATCCAATAAAGATTCCAGCTCCGAATACTCTTCCAAGCTATCCGTAACCTGATTATAACGCCATAAGCCATAGTGTGACACCACTACGGTTTCATTGTTTATCTGAGCCAGGCAAGCATCATATCCCGTAGGAAAAGAATGGTTATTATAGTTCTTCAAATTTATGACTTCTTTCAAGTCATCAGACAGTTGAAGGCGACAGACACCTCTATCCTTATTAGTAATCCATAATACATTACCTGTTTTCTCAGCCAAAAGACTTTTTGCAGAATAGGTAAAGTTCCGAAGCCGGCCGGCTACTTTCCACTTTCCGGATTCCTTCTGCAACAAATGTAGTCCGCTATATTTGCCATATGTTCCCACAATCAACACATCCGGTCGGTGGCTGAGAGATACGAGCAGACGCGTCCCCCTCAAGCCATCCAGATGTTCCACATTAGCACCATCTATTACAAAAATGCCATTATCCGAAGCACAGAACAGCTTATCATCATGATTCAGAAACGACCACACCTGACCACCCGTACCAGGAATAAACTCCATTGGTATCGTCTGATTCAAATCTACAGAAGGCACGGTATAATACAGTCCCTGGTTGGTTCCTAAATATAGTTTATCCCGATAGAGATAAGAAGTGTATCCCGAACCTATAACCGGCTTGTTGCCATATAAAGAGGATATACGAGAATTCAAATGAATATAGTCAATTCCATTATCCAGTCCTAACCAAAGATTTTCCTGTGTATCAAAAGCCATACTAAGCACTGTTTTATTCTGTAATCCGCTACTAATAGATATGACATCGATCTCATTTTTTTCAAGATTCAATAAGCACACCCCGTCTTGTACAGAGCCTATGGCCAACAAAGAATGATTAAGAGCTGCACAAAACACACGGTTTTTCTTCATGAACTCATCTGCCGCACAAGTATATTTCTCGATCTTTTTACCATCATAAGTAAAGAGTCCGTTATAGCGGGTAGCTATCAGAACCTTACCGTTATAAGGTAACAAACTGGAAATTCTTCCCAATATCTCCGAACCGGGTACTACAGTGAAGTCTTTCCCATCAAGAATGAGTAATCCTTCGGCAGCGCCTATATAAAATTTATTGTATACGATAGAAGAAGTATATATTTCACCGCTACATTCCAGATACTCCAAATGGTCATTTTCCCAATAAAACAAGCTACGATCCGACTGAAAACAGATTCGGTTTTTATCCTGCAGAATATTCCAGATAACACCTATAGAAGAGTTAGGAGGCAAACTATCCGAAAGACAAGTATAATCTAACCCTCCCAAACGATTCGGAGTAAAATAGCCAAAACGACCGATTCCACCGATGTAAATCCGTCCGTCATTTCCTATTTTCATAGCACGGGCTTTTACATTATGCATGGGATAAAGATTCCATCCAGCGCCATCAAACTCCAACAGTCCATTGGTATTGGCCACATACATCCAGCCATTTTCATGTTGGTGTAACCCCCAATTCTGATTACCGGCTTTATAAGCATGGCGTGTATAGTTTGTTATCGGCCGTTGCCAACCGGCACTCAATGATGAGCACAATAAGAGAAGAAAAAAGAATGTAGCATACGTCTTTAGTTTCATAGCGGTCAACTTTTGGTTTCGTAGAAGCAAAGATAAGATCTTTCTGATGAATAACACTCTATTCTTTGAGAAAAAGAGAAGTAGTCTTTTAAACTCAAAACATCCATTTATATAATTAATAATCAATACATTAATTTTACGCAGAGAAAGTATTGATGTAGTCAGCAAGCAATACTGATGTAGCTAAGATGTAGCCATATTTCCAATGCGAGTATGAAAGACCGATATATTTGCCATCACTTTATAAAACGATTTAGAAAAGCATATTAACCATTAAAAGAGAAAGGACGCCTATGAAGTAATACTTATGAATCACACATCTTAAAGAGGGGCATATAAATCCACTTCCACCTTAAGAAGTAAAAGCCCTCAGTTCTTACATGAAATTAACCTTTTATTATTCATTTAAATTTAAGCTATATGAAACATTTTTTGGTATTCCTATTAGTCTTTATTGGTATCGGAAGCGTCTCGGCACAGCAAGCCAAGATTACCGGTACGGTAAAAGATAACACAGGAGAAACGATTATCGGCGCTAATGTCACCATCAAAGGAGGTACAGGTGGTACTATCACAGACATTGACGGTCATTTTAGCATTGATGCCTCAACAAATGCCACTCTTGTGATATCCTTCATCGGATACACTACACAAGAGGTTGCCCTGAAAGGCAAAACAAATATCGTTGTAACCCTCAACGAAGACTCACAAGCATTGGACGAAGTTATAGTGATTGGTTATGGTACCCAGAAAAAGGTTAACCTGACCGGGTCGGTATCAGCAGTGAAGATTGATGAAGCAATTGCCAGCCGTTCCATTTCCAATGTATCCTCCGGGCTTTCCGGTTTAGTGCCGGGATTGGTGGTAAACCAATCTACTGGGTTTGCAGGTTCCGATGGAGCATCACTGAAAGTGCGCGGTTTAGGTTCTATCAATAACTCCGACCCGCTCATTGTAGTGGATGGTATGCCTGATGTTGACATCAACCGTATCAATATGAATGATATCGAAAGCATTTCCGTATTGAAAGATGCTGCTTCATCAGCCGTTTACGGTTCGCGTGCTGCTAATGGTGTTATTCTGATTACCACCAAAAACGGTCTGGGACAGAGTAAGGCAAAGATTACTTATAATGGTTCTTATGCCTGGGCAAGCCCGGTAGAGTTCTACGACTACATGAATGACTACTCTCGCGCACTAACTATGCACATGCGGGCTGCCGGCACAGGAAACAGTTCAACCAACTTCCGCCAAGGAACAGTGGAGCAATGGATGGCCATGAGTATGGTGGACCCTATTCTGTTTCCCAACACCGACCAATTTGATGAGATGTTCCGCACAGGTGGTACACTCAACCAGACTATTTCGGCTTCAGGTGGTTCGGACAAAATGAATTTCTACGCATCAATCGGTATTATGGATCAGAAAGGATTGCAGATTCATAATGACTACAGCCGCTACAATATGCGTTTCAACCTGGATTATAAAATTCGGGACAACTTTAAAATCGGTATGAAGTCAGACGGCCAATGGTCCGAAACAACTGCTCCCCGTGGAAGTGGTTTGGAAAATGCCGGTTTGAAATATGCAGTATCTGGTATATTGAACAAGCATCCTGAAACGGGCGAATATGGTGGTGCCATGGCTTATGGTGAAAACTCTGCTGCCGGTAACGTAGCTGCCGAATATGAAGCATACCGTACAACTACCTCCCGCAAGGAATTCAATGGAAATGCTTATGCGGAATGGGAACCTCTGAAAGGCCTGAAACTGAATGTAAGCTATGCATTGAGATATTACAATCAATTCTCAAAAGCTGTTCAGAATCCTTTAAAACAATGGAATTTCCAGAGTAATACGGTAGCCCGTGAAATGCCGGACAACGGAGGAGATGGTATTACCGACTCTAATTATGAAGGGTATAAAACATTATTCCAAGGTAGAATCAGCTATGACCGTGAAATCGCTCCGGGACATCACATCACTGCGATGTTCAATGCTGCTGAAGAATTCTGGTCTGATCGTCAACTCGGCGCCTGGAGAAAAGACAGACTCCATTCAAGCCTCGAAGAACTGAATGCAGCCTCAGCTGCACAACAAACCAACTGGGGTAGATCCGAATCAGAAGGCTTACGTTCTTTTATCGGTCGCGTTAATTACGCAATGTTCGACAAATATTTGTTTGAATTCAATTTCCGTTCGGATGGTTCTTCCCGTTTTGCCAAAGGGCATCAGTGGGGTTTCTTCCCCTCAGGAGCAATCGGCTGGCGTATTTCTGAAGAAACATTCTTCGCACCACTGAAGAAAGTTATCAGCAATGCCAAGTTCCGTGCTTCTTACGGTACATTGGGTAATAACTCCGGTGTAGGCCGTTATGAACAAAAGGAAACGATGAAAACGACTAATTACATCATGAATGGTAAGCTAGTACAAGGATTCAGTGCCAGTAAAATGATCAACCAGGATCTTTCCTGGGAATCAACACGTGTCATCAATGTGGGTCTGGACCTTGGTTTATTCAACAACCAACTGACGGCTGAACTTGATTGGTACGATCGTTTCACCACCGGTATGATTCGTGGCTCCAGCATTTCTTCTATCCTTTCCGGATATGACGCACCCCGTGTAAATATCGCCGACTTGCGCAATCGTGGTATTGAAGCCAATATTACTTGGCGTTCCAAAGTTGGAAAATTGGATTACAGCATCAACGTGAATGCTTCTTACAATGTGAACAAACTGGAAGAATGGGGTGATCATCTTGACAGAGGTTGGACAGCATTAAACATGCCTTATCACTTCCTGTATATTTATGAGGCCTACCCCGGATTGGTACAATCTTGGAACCAGATCTATAATGCTCCCTATCAAGGTAACTATACCGCACCCGGTGACATCCTGATTAAAGACCTGAATGGCGACGGACAAATCGATGATAAAGATAAAAAAGCATGGAAAGATAAGTATCGTGAAACTCCACTCGGACAATTTGGCATCACTCTGACAGGAGGATATAAAGGTTTCGATATCCAGGCATTGTTCCAAGGTAGTTATGGTCGCGCAGACATGTGGTTGGACGATCTTAATAATGTAAGTGTACCCTCCGACCGTTATGCTTTCCAGAGTTTCCACTGGAATGACACCTGGTCATTGGATAATCGTAATGCTTCCATGCCAAGGCTGGTTACAGGTAGCGGAGGCTCCTATAACAGAACGGAAAGCACTTTCTGGGCGGAAAACATGAATTATGTACGTCTGAAAAACTTGCAGATAGGTTATTCAATCCCAACCAAGTTACTGAAAAAAATTTCATTTGAACGTGCCCGTATTTATCTATCTGCAGAAAATGTTTTCACAATAACCCCGTGGAAAGGTGTTGACCCGGAGAAATCTATCAGTAGTTGGAATCAGCAATACAATAGATCGGATGCCAATGACCTCTATCCTTTGGTTAAAACCTATTCTATCGGTATTAATGTTGAATTTTGATAACCACCTTAAATTAGAAAACGAATATGAAATACATTAAGTATATATTATTTGCCGGACTGGTCGGAACAATGTCATCTTGCGTAAGTGATTTACTGGACAGACAGCCGACTACAGAAGTATCTTCAGACCTCTTCTGGAAAAGCACAGATGATGCTTTGTCATCCACTTACGGGGTCTACAATGCTATCCGTGACTTGTATGCTACCGATTATTATTACGACGGACAGGGTGAATTTCAAAATACCCGTGGCAAAAGTATCGGAAGTATCACGGGATGGAGTCCTGCCGCCTGGGTGACAAGCGGATTTTCATCTATGTGGAACAATGCCTATAAAACTATCAACCGCGCTAACTTTACTATCCAGAACATAGAGCGGATGATTGAAATAGAGGGGAATGCCACCACCCGGACTTCTCTAGAACGCATCAATGCTGAAAACTATTTTCTTCGCGCATTAGCTTACTTCCGCCTGATTGAGAACTGGGGTGATGTGCCTTACTATCGCCATGTACTCTCAGGAGATGCTGAAGCTTGTTCTTTGGAACGTATTCCTATTGCAACCATCAAGGATGATATTCTGCAAGACTTGCAATATGCTTACGAGAAACTGCCTGCAAGCGTAAGTGGTGGCGAGGCCGGACGGGCAACTCAAGTAGCTGCTTTGGCTTTCAAAGGTAAAATAGAGCTTTACTGGGCATCCTGGAAGAAAAACGGTTGGCCGGAACTGAAAGATTTCCAGCAAAGCACAAGCGAAGCTCAGGAATACTATAAACGAGCTGCCGCCGACTTCAAGAAAGTGATCTATGACTATGATCTGAAACTTTTCGGCAATGGTGACCCGGGAGAGTATCAGACTCCCAACTATTGGAAGTTATTCCAATATGACAATGAGTATTGCCAGGAAATCATATTTTCTCTTCAATATGGAGGTCCTAACTTGGGTGACGGCCAAGGAGAAAGCTTATTACGTGATTTCGGAACACGTTCTACAGCCAATGCACAATGCTGGATTATGCCAACTAATCGCCTGGTAAACCGTTATCAATCGACTATTACAGGAGATTTCTTACCTGAGTTAATCTTAAACAATCAGGAAAATCAGGAAAACGGCGCATGGAACCGCAAAAGTTACGAAAATCGTGACTGGCGTATGAGAAGTACTATCTTATGGAATGGTGAGAAAATGATTAAGGTAGCTCTGGACGGCATGTCCATTGGTGATAGCCTGACTTGGATGTTTGGAGTTAGAGGCGAAGAATCCAAAGGCTTTATCAATAACGATGCCAGCAGTCAGACTGGTTATATCTACCGTAAATGGGTACGCCAAGTAGGTATTGCCGAACGTACACAGGGTCCTCAGGATTTCTATCTGATGCGTCTTGCTGACGTCTACCTGATGTATTGTGAAGCCGTAAATGAAACAGATGGTCCATCACAGGAATTAGTAGGATTAATCAACCAAATCCGTAACAGAGGCAACCTGCCGGGATTGAAAGAAAGTAAGTATGCTAATAAAGAAGAGTTCTTTAAGGCTATCGAGCAAGAACGCATCGTAGAATTAGCTACCGAAGGGCATCGTCCGTTCGACATCCGCCGCTGGAGAAAAGTCAACGAAATATGGGGTGAACCGAATAGTGATGGGCAGACGCTGTATGACACTAAAGGAACCAGACTCCGTGACGAGTTCAAAAATGCTTCCGAACGCGACTTCCAGAAATACTATATTTATCAGATTCCGGAAGGTGAAAGAAGCCGTAATCCGAAGTTGACTCAAAATACCCCATGGTATTAATACTCAGCTTGAAAAACAATACTTATTTAAAACAAGAACGAACATTTATGAAAAGTGTATATAGAATACTAAGTCTTTTGTTTGTATGCCTCCTGATACAAGCTTGCGGGGACGCCCCGTTGGATGACAACAATTTGTTGATTACCGACAGTGAAGAATGCTATATGTCCAACTTCGAGTTGAGAGGTCCGGACGATCGTAATGTATTGGTTGAAACCAATATTCAGGATATAGAAACAGATGCCACGAAAGGTATAGTTACAGCTGTAGCCAAATTCGGAACCAATCTGAAGCATGTTAAACCTCACTGTTCTGTAGCTAAAGATTGCATTGTAACCCCTTCTATGGGTTCATGGATCGACTTTAGTCAATCACGTGAATATACGGTTATTTCGGGTAACCGCCAGGTGAAGAGGACTTATACTATTACTGTAGCTTTACAGGGAGAATAATTTTAAACAGTATCAACTTTAAAAAAGGAGACTATTTATGAAACTACTGAAATATGTAATGCTGTCTGCCATTGCACTTTCCTGTTTTTCATGTAGCGATGACGATGATTCTACGCTGAGAAACGATCTGATTAAAAAGACAGTTGCTCCTGCTATCGCAGGTGAAAAAATAGAGTTCGCTTATGCCATGGGTGCCCAGATGGGACAGTTGGGTCAAGCCGAAGCAAGGGCTTCTATCTCAGGAGCCGAAGGTACAGGATTTGAGCTCAACTCCTGGTTCACTGCAAGAAACAAACTGGTGGTAAATGGAGTGACGTATCAGGCAGGGGATGATGTTCCAGTACAAACAGTAAAGGACGCTTCCACGAATGGTGCCACATCTACTGCCACTATGATGGATAAAGTAGATGAACACTATATGAATCCGGCAGTGGCTTTCGGTACCAGCCAAGCATCACTGATCGCTGCTACTGTACGCTATGCATACGTGGTACCTGCAGAAGCTAAAGGAAAGAATATCTCTTTCACTTTCTCATCAACTTCCAGCACAGGCGCCAAGGCTTCTTACAGTACCCCGTCTTACCCTGTTTCTAAGATGGACATGAAACGACTCATTGAATTGGGTAATGAAGGAGCCTGTTATTTCTCTATTGAAGACATGAAAGCTTATACAAAAGAAGAAGTAACCACCCAAAGTCTGGCAAGCAAAATCGACTTTATTTACATTTATCAGGCCAAATTGAATGGCTACGATTATAAGCATTCATTCGTATCGCCAGGTACCGACCCGAAATACATTGCTATTGCAGGAATTGTTCCTGCCGGAGCCACCAATAAGACCCCTATGGAAAAACGTGCCAATGTACGTGACGCACAGCTGAAAGGTGAAGCGCCCAATGTTTACATTGACGATGTTGACTTCCAGAGTTTGGATCTCGGCGCGGCAGTTGATTATGCGTTGACATTCAGTAAGGATGACGGTGCATTTATGAAAACAGCAAATGGCAAGTATGCCGCTTATGTATATGTGAACAAAATTGATGATAGTGGTAAAATGACGATTAGCATCAAACGTTACCCGTTATAATCTCATGCACATGAATCGTATCAGAATCCATATTTTCTTTTTAATTGTGATCCTCGCAGGAGGAATACAAGCTCAAAATCCCCGGTCGGTCTTCACCGACCGACCGGGGGACTCTGCAGCCGTATATTTTACTCCGGAATACTTCCCTATCAAACCAGATGGAAGCACGGACGTATCTGATGCTCTGCAAGAAGCACTGAATACCGCCAAACATAAAGAATCGGGTTGCGGTATTCTTTTTGTACCCGAAGGAGTTTATAAACTTAGTAAAACGATATATATACCTTCAGGGGTACGTCTCATTGGATATGGGACCAAACGTCCGGTATTCGTCCTTGGTAAAAATTCACCCGGCTTCCAGGAAGTGACGCATGAAACAAATAAAGGAAAGTATCTTTTCTGGTTCATCAGCGGGAACTACCGTTCTGAACGTCCAGTGAGTGACGCTAATGCCGGAACTTTTTATAGTTCGTTACTAAATGCAGATATTCGTATTGAAGATGGGAATCCGAATGCTTCAGGAATTCGCGCCCATTTTGCCCAGCATTGTTCCATCTCCAATGTGACGATTCACGTAGGAAAAGGACGTGCAGGAATTGTAGATGCAGGTAATCATCTAGAAAACGTATCCGTCTTTGGAGGAGAATATGGTATTGATACGGATAAATCAGCCCCGGGATGGCCCATTATGTTGCTCAACAGTTATTTTGAAGGACAGCGTAAAAGTGCGATCCTGACTAATGAAGGTGGATTGACTATCGTACGCATGAAAGTAAAGAATGTACCCGTAGCTGTAGAGATTAAAGAAAATGCACCCGATCGCCTGTTTATGGAAGATTGCATCTTTGAAAATGTAAAACGAACGGGACTCATTCTGACGGATGCAGGCAATGCAGCTACACAAATCAATCTTCGGGGTATACAGTGCAAAAATGTTCCGGTATTTTCTCTGGAACGTTCTACAAATGAACAGGTATCCGGTAAGGGAAAGGCTTACCAGATTACTCGTTTCACTTATGGCTTCAATGCCAACAGCCTCGAAGATATTCCCCAGATAGTACGTGAAGCTGAAATCGTACCTATCGAAAGTATCATCCCACTGGATGTCGGTGATACTCCAATGCTTCCCACAATGAATCATTGGGTTAATATCCGGGATTTGGGTGCCAAAGGAGACGGTTTTAGTGATGACACGGAAATCTTCCGGGAAGCCATAAAGAAATATACGAATATCTATATTCCGCAAGGCTGGTATGTGGTCAAAGATCCATTAGTTTTAGAGCCGAATACAAATATAATCGGGCTACACCCCGGAACCACCATCCTGCTAACATTAGGCGGTAATCCTGCATTTAGTGGCTTTGGCGCACCTCAGGCACAGTTAACGACTCTGAAAGGAGGTACTAATATCGTATGTGGTATCTTCCTCAACGCTGATGCATATAATTATCGGGCTGTAAATTGTAAATGGATGGCAGGTGAAGGTTCGTACTTATACGATGTAAAATTCAGCGGACATGATAAGAACCGCTTCTTCTATAACGGGCAAAGTGCAGCCAATCCATTAGAAAAGCCTATGCCTGTAACCCCGGAAACTCATGACCTGATAACCCGTGCCTGGGATAACCAGCATTGGAGTTTATGGATAACTAATGGAGGCGGAGGTACTTTCCGGGATTTATGGACGGCTAACGAATATAGCTCGGCAGGTCTTTATGTGAGCCATACTGAGACGCCCGGACGCATCTATGGAATGTCGCTGGAACATCACTTACGTAATGAAGCGATCTTTCGCAACGTTGCCAACTGGAAAATCTATGATTTTCAGTTTGAGGTAGAAGCTGAAGGTGTCGACACACAGCCATTGGATTTGATTGATTGCCGGAACCTGACTTTCGCTAATTTCTATTCTTACCGTGTATCACGTATGTTGAAGTCTTATCCATCGGCCATACGCACCTGGAATTGCAAAGATATTGAATTTCTCAATCTGCATAATTATGCCCATGCCCGCGTGAAGTTTACGTCCAATGCCAGTCTGTATGATGTAAATAGCCGGCATGAAGCACGTCGTTGGGAACTGGCACGATTGCAACTGACAGGTAAAGAGAAGCGAAAATACTCATTGAACAATGAAATAGGAAAAGCTGAGATTATAGTCACCGGCTTTGAATTTATTGACGGATTGACCAAAGACAGCCAGGGCAATATCTATTTCTGCGAGTATCGCATACGACGTATCTACAAACTGGATATTAAAAGTGGGCAAGTGACTTCCATTGCCGATTTCCCTTGGAATGCAGTGGCACTGACCTGTGATACGCAGGACAACCTGATTGTTGTCACCAAATACATATCCCAACCCGGTTATAAAAACGATGATACACGCAATGACAACCAGCCATTATTCGGATGGCGTGGATCGGGTGGCTTATGGGGATTCACCTATGTTCCCAAGCTTTATTCAATCCGCCCTGAAAATGCAGATGATAGCTTTCAGGTACTTCCTTTAGTAGACATGTCACAAGTACAGAAGCCTCAGAAGGTATGTTATTTAGCCAACCGGACTATTACCCAAAATGAATATTACGGTGGTAGAAAACCAACTCACTGCTTTGTGGCTCCGGATGGAGTAACTATTATTCCATATTATGAAGACCTGTTCCGTTGTTCATCTATAGTGGAAGCCGTTCCGGGAGAAACAATCTATACACTGGATGAGTATCACCAACGAGTTATTCATTCGGAAACAGATGCCCAAGGTTTCTTACAACATAGTCATGTATTTGCAGATGGAGGTGACCGTAGTGTAGTAACAGACCAAACCGGCAATGTATATGTAGCAAACGGAGATATCTCTATTTTCGATTCTACAAGCAAACCTATAGGAACAATAGAGGTGCCCGAACGCCCGACATCCTTATTGATAAGCGGGGATAAGCTCTATATTACAGCAATATCCTCACTTTATCAAGTAAGATTAAAATAACAAGTTTTTCCCATCCAGACTAAGTTAGCAATAAGGTTAATTATCTTACCATGAAAAAGAAAGAAAACACATCCAGACAGACAGCTTTCCACAGGATAGCTACTACCGCCCTATCTCTATTATTCCTGACAACTGTACAGGCACAACGAGAAAGTAAAACCATCAATGACAGCTGGAAATTCTTACAAGGAGAATGCCCTACAGCAATAGATAGTGCTTTCAATGATGCAAACTGGACATCCGTCCATCTGCCACATACCTGGAATACGGATGCTTACACTGAAAAGGATTACTATCGGGGAACAGGCTGGTATCGCCGGCAAATATCAATACCGCAAAGTTGGAAAGAAAAACAGATATTTCTAAAACTGGATGCTGCCAGCAAAGCAGCCACCATTTATATCAATGGGAAAAAGGTAGGTGAACATACCGGAGGATATACCGCCTGCACACTCGATATTACCCCATTTTGCTCATTGAATACTCCCAACTCTCTTGCTGTTTGTGTAGATAATTCCCGTCAGGATATCCCTCCTATTTCAGGTGACTTTACATTCTTTGGCGGCATATATCGGGATGTATGGCTCACAGCTGTCTCGAAACAACATTTCCATCTGACGAATTATGGCTCGGAAGGAATTTTCATCAGTACCCCCAAGGTATCCGAGGAAAAAGGAACAATACTTATCCGTGGAGATATAAAGAATGACGCTACCCAGAAAGCATTACTCGAACTGGAACACATCATATATCACCCTAATGGAAGCATTGCCCAGAGCCTGAAACAGTCCATACAAATCAAGGCCGGAGAACAGTATTCTTTCCGTTCTGAGACCTCTCCAATCTTATCTCCTCAGTTATGGACTCCGGAAACACCTCATCTTTACAGAGTGGAAAGTATCCTACGTGATAAAAAGACTAAAACGGTTCTTGACCAAAGTAACCACTATACCGGCTTCCGCTGGTTTAGTTTTGATGGTGAAAGAGGATTCTCCCTCAACGGAAAGCCTTATAAGCTACGTGGCATTTGCCGTCACCAGGACCAGAAACCTATTGGGGTGGCACTAACGGATGAAATGCATCGTCGCGACATAAAATTGATGAAGGAAATGGGAGCCAACTTCATCCGTATCTCTCACTATCCACAAGATGACGCTTTACTGGAAATGTGCGATAAACTCGGCATGTTAGCTTGGGAAGAAATACCCATCATTGACATTGTACCCGATACCCCCGGTTATACGGAAAACTGTGAACGAAATCTGCGGGAGATGATACGCCAGCATTATAATCATCCCTCAATCATCACCTGGGGATATATGAACGAAATCTTACTCGTCACTCAACGACTCTATAAAAAAGAAGAAGAATTAAAGCCCATACTGGAACGAACACTGGCACTGGCCAATCGACTGGAAGTAGTGTTAAAAGAAGAAGATACAACCCGCGTCAGCACTATGGCATTCCATGGTAGCAATAGCTATAACGAAGTTGGCTTAGGCAGTATTACCGATATTGTCGGCTGGAATCTTTACCAAGGCTGGTATGGAGGTAACCTCACCGGATTCGAACAGTATCTGGAAGAACAACACAAAAAGTATCCTTCCCACCCCATGATTGTCAGCGAATACGGTGCAGGATCTGACAAGCGCTTACATTCGCTACAACCTCATGCATTTGATTTCAGTATCGAATACCAGCAGAAGTATCTGGAGCATTACTTGCCTGTACTGGAGGAAACATCTTACATCTGTGGTGGAACACACTGGAATTTCATCGATTTCTCTTCCGCATTGCGTGATGAGTCTATGCCACGGATCAACAATAAAGGATTGGTATACTCAAACCACACTCCTAAAGATATATACTATTATTATAAAGCTGCCTGGCGTCAAGACATTCCAGTATTACATATCGCCAGCCGCGACTGGACACATCGTTCCGGTATACAGCATGGGAAAGAGCCGGTCATATTACCGGTTAAAATATATACTAACCTTCCTGAAGTAGAGCTTTTTATTGATGGGAAGTCTTTGGGCAAACAGAAAACCAAGAATTTTGCAGTAACATTTGAGGTGCCATTCTGCCAAAAAGAACACTTTATCGCTGCTAAAGCAGAAAATAGAAAAGCCGTCCAAGATATCTCTTTTGTAGAAGACGGAATCCGCTTAAACTTTACCCCTATCCCTGCAAATTTAAATGGAACAAATCTACGGGACTTAGAACTTGCCATCAATGTAGGAAGTTATTGTTTCTATACTTCTGACGAAAGTAATCTCACCTGGCTGCCCGATCAGCCTTATACTGAAAATGGCTGGGGATATATTGGCGGAGAAAGTAAAAGTAGCCAGATACAAATAAAGAATACCAATGACGGACCTCTATTTCAGACTCTTCGCAACGGAATTGAAGGCTACCGTTTCGATGTTCCCAACGGAGTTTATGAAATAGAATTTCTTTTTACAGATATATTCGGCGAGAATGCAACAACAGTCTACCAATTAGGTCGTAATTCTGATGTGGAAAACCGTGAAAACAGATTCGACATAATAATCAATGATCAAACTATCGAAGAAAGCTTTTCCTCTTGTCGCGAAAGTGATTATTTTCATGCTCTGCGGAAAAGATACAATATTACAAACTTTCGGAATAAAATTGAAATACGCTTCTCTGTTCGGAATGGAAAAAGCTTTCTGAACGGTATAAAACTCAGGAAACTTTATTAACTTCAAAACAAAAACACCATGAGAGTCAGAATTAACTTAGTCATTACCTGTTTATTACTTGCAGTAGGCCATATTCATGCACAATCTATTTGGGATGGAGCACATCTGCAAAAAGTAAAACAATCATTACATCAACCTTACTTCTCTACCACATATCAAGAGTTGGTAGCAGAAGCTGAAAAATTGCTGGATGTACAACCTCTATCCGTCGTGATGAAAGAGAAGACGCCCGGCAGCGGAGATAAACACGATTACATGAGTCAGGCACGCTATTATTGGCCCGATCCCTCCAAACCTGACGGTCTACCCTACATCAGCCGTGACGGTGAGTCGAACCCGGAACTGAATAAGCTGGATCGAAACCGTCTTGGAGCAACTGCCCAGCGCGTCACCACTCTTGCACTTGCGTGGTATTTCAGCAATGACGAGAAGTATGCCCAAAAGGCTACTGAACTGATTCGTGTATGGTTCTTTAATAAAGATACGCGCATGAACCCGAATTTGGAATATGCCCAGATGATACCGGGACATCATAACAACAAAGGCCGCTGTTATGGTGTCATCGATACTTATTCGTTCGTTGAGATGCTGGATGCCGTACAACTATTGGAGAAGTCGAAGGCTTTCACACCCAAAGACAGTAAACAACTGAAAGCATGGTTTGGCAAACTGCTGACATGGATACTGAATAGTCCGCAAGGACAGGAAGAAGCTAATCAGGCTAATAACCACAGTACAGCACATGATGCACAAGTTATTGCTTTCGCCCTATATGCAGGGAATGTGAAAGTGGCACAGGAAGTCATCAATGCTATCCCCCAAAGACGTATCTTCACTCAGATCGAGCCGGATGGCAGGCAACCACATGAGTTGCGCCGTACCCTTGCATTTGGCTATTCACAGTTCAATCTGTCCCATTTCATCGATATTTTTCTTATGGCTCAGAAGATTGGTATTTCAATTGATAACGCCACATCAACGGACGGCCGCAATTTCTACAAGGCAATGGACTTCTTAGCCCCATACGTTGGCAAAGATGTAAAAGACTGGCCCTACCAGCAAATCAGCGAATGGGATTACAAACAACAAGAATTCTGCAAAGACCTGTACCGTGTTTTCCTGTTAAATCCGGAACGTACAGACTATCTGAAACTTTATAGAGCACATCGCACCATTGATTGGAAGGATCGTTTCAATCTATTGTGGGTAAAACCTGATGATGTAGACAATGCATATGCTTTTGCTTGTGGCCAACTGCAATTTGCCATGAAATGTGCAAATAAGGCCAGAAAAGAAGCTGAGAATCAATGCAAACACCGCGTAATTCCCCGGAGTATCAACAAAGACGGTTCACTGCGAATGATACATCCGCACGACTGGTGTTCGGGCTTCTTCACCGGTTCATTATGGCAAGTATATGCTTATACAAACGATGATTTCTGGCGTCAGGAAGCTATCAGCAATACCTGGATGATAGAAGAGGCTAAGTGGCACAAAGGTACTCACGACCTGGGTTTCATGATGAACAATAGCTTTGGCAAAGCTTATCAACTAACAGGTGAACGTTCTTATAAAGATGTAGTATTACAAAGCGCCAAGACTTTGATTACCCGCTACAATGACAAAGTAAAGAGCATTCGTTCATGGGATCATAACCGTGATAAATGGAAGTATCCCGTCATCATCGACAACCTGATGAACCTGGAAATGCTATTCTGGGCTACCCAAGAAACCGGCGATTCCATCTACTGGAAAATTGCTGTAAACCATGCCAATACTACCATGAAGAATCATTTCCGTCCGGATTACTCTTCATATCATGTAGTAGATTACGACCCCGAAACAGGAGAAGTGCGTGCCAAACAGACAGCACAAGGCTATGCCGATGATTCTTTCTGGAGCCGTGGACAAGCATGGGGATTATACGGATGTACCATGTGCTATCGTTTCACAAAGAATCCAGCCTATCTACAACAGGCACGCCATATTGCAGACTTCTTTTTTGGCTTACCGAACCTGCCGGAAGACTTTATTCCTTACTGGGATATGAAAGCGCCTGGTATTCCCAACGTCCCCCGCGATGCCTCTGCTGCTGCCATCATGGCTTCAGCCCTGTACGAACTCCGGACCTATGTTTCAGCAGAAGATAGCAACCGTTATCAAAGCATTGCCGACAAGATCGTAGATAGCCTCAACAAACACTACCAAGCTGAACCGGAAACAAACTATGGCTTCCTGTTGCTACACTCCACCGGACACCATCCGGGAGGTGATGAAATCGATGTTCCTCTCAACTATGCAGACTATTATTACCTGGAAGCATTGGCCAGAAAAGACGCTTTTAAGCAATAATTAATACTTTTTGATATAGGAGTTCACCTTTTTGAGACGTTTGTTATAGTAAACAAGCTACTTTTCCACTATTTTTGTAGCACAGAGATTTAGAATAAACTTATAAATGAAAAGACATGAAAAACTTATTCGACATTAAAGACAAAGTGATTATCGTTACCGGCGGTTGCGGTATCCTGGGTAAAAGTATTGCTAACTATCTTGCAGAACAAGGTGCCAAAATCGTAATCCTTGACCGTGTAGAAGAAATTGGTAAGGAACTGGAAGCAGAACTCAGTCAAAAGACAGAAGCTATGTTCCTTGTAACAGACGTTCTGAATAAAGAAATATTAGAAGAAAACAAAAAAGCCATCCTGGAACGTTTCGGTACCATTGATGTCTTGCTGAATGCTGCAGGTGGAAATATGGCAGGTGCTACTATTGCTCCGGATAAAACCATTCTTGACCTGGAAGTAGATGCTTTCAGAAAAGTAGTAGACCTGAACCTTTTCGGTACGGTATTGCCTACAATGGCATTCGTAGACGTGATGGCAAAGAATAAAAAAGGAGTTATCGTTAACTTCTGCTCTGAATCAGCTCTGCGCCCTCTTACACGTGTGGTAGGATATGGTTCTGCCAAAGCTGCCATAGCTAACTACACCCGTTATATGGCTACGGAACTGGCCACTAAATTCAGCCCTGAGCTTCGTGTAAATGCTATCGTTCCGGGCTTCCTGCTGACCAACCAGAACCGTGCCCTGTTGACTAACCCGGACGGGTCTTATACTGATCGCGCAAAGACTATCATCGCCCACACCCCATGCGGACGTTTTGCCGAACCGGAAGAACTGTTCGGAACCATCCACTACCTTATCAGCGATGCTTCCAGCTTCGTAACGGGTGCCTTGTCTGTAGTAGACGGTGGTTTTGACGCTTTCTCTATCTGACACTTACAAAGTGAATATGGAACACTTACGTAGTACAAATCAATAAATCAAGCCCATTCATTATGATATTATGTGAACAAACCTGGCGCTGGTACGGTCCTAACGATCCGGTCAGCCTGTGGGACATCAAACAAGCCGGTGCAACCGGTATCGTGAACGCCCTGCACCACATCCCCAATGGCGAAGTATGGACAGTAGAAGAAATCATGAAACGCAAAGAAATGATCGAAGCTGTCGGTCTGCGCTGGTCTGTAGTAGAAAGCGTACCTGTACATGAACATATCAAAACCCAGACGGGAGAATTCCAGAAATACATTGATAACTATAAAGAAAGCCTGCGCAACCTCGGCAAGTGTGGCGTGAACATCGTAACTTACAACTTCATGCCCGTACTGGACTGGACGCGTACCGATCTCGCTTATGAACTGCCTGATGGTAGCCGCGCCCTGCGCTTCGAACGTGCCGCTTTCATTGCTTTCGACCTTTTCTTGTTAAAGCGTCCCGGTGCTGAAAATGACTACACCGACGAAGAAAAAGCAAAGGCAAAAGCCCGCTTCGAACAAATGACGGATGCCGACAAGCAACTACTCGTTCGCAACATGATTGCCGGACTGCCCGGTTCGGAAGAGAGCTTCACACTGGAACAATTCCAGCAAGAGCTTGATCGCTATAAAGACATCACTCCGGAAAAGTTGCGTGCCAACCTGATTTATTTTCTGCAAGAAATCACTCCTGTTGCCGATGAAGCCGGTGTAGAGTTGGTTATCCATCCGGACGATCCTCCTTGTTCTATCCTTGGATTGCCGCGTATCATGAGCAGTGCTGCCGATTTCCAGGCATTGATTGACGCTGTTCCTAATAAGAGCAATGGTCTTTGTCTCTGTACCGGTTCTCTCGGAGTCAGCAGTTCCAACGATCTGGAAGGTATGATGAAACAATTCGGTGACCGCATTAACTTCGTACACTTCCGCAGCACACAGCGCGATGCAGAAGGTAATTTCTACGAAGCCAACCACCTGGAAGGTGATGTAGACATGTACCACGTTATGAAAGCTTTCCTCGAATTACAGCAAAAAAGACAAGTATCCATTCCTATGCGTCCCGACCACGGCCACCAGATGGTAGACGACCTGAAGAAGAAAACCAATCCGGGATACTCCTGCATCGGTCGCCTGCGCGGATTAGCAGAATTAAGAGGTTTGGAAATGGGTATAGCAAAATCTATCCTCAAAGAATAAATTCTCAAACCACATAGTTCAGAATAAAATAATAAGGGTATGCCTAAGGAGAAAAGCACATCTCCGGCATACCCTTCGCTCATTTCATAGAGAACTTAAATCAAAATAGAGAGCTTATATTAAATCACTACAACTCCTTCTGGCAAGGAGACTTACATATCTCTCATCAAGCACCTTCAATCTTGTTGGCAGGGTATAGGTAAAATCAACCTTTCCGCCTGCGTGAATCATCATTACCGGGGAATATTCTCCCGGCTCCAATGTGGGCAGGATCACCAACACCTCTGTGTCAGTATACTTAAACACTCTTTTAACATGTATCAATGTGCCCTTATCGGAGACGGGAGAAAGCCCCAGGTAAATGGTTCCAAGTGAAGACAGGCACAGGTTCTCACCTGTAATGACTACCGGAGCATTAGGAGTAATAGTACCGTCACGCAAACCTGTCAACGGATCATATATCTCCTTAATAACAGGAACATTCTTTCCGAGAATTACCGGATATTCATTTCTTTCCTGTTTATTATGATGCAACTCAGCCACTATTTTTTTTCTATCTTTCCTCACCATTCTATTCCTTTTTAGTTAGTCATTACAGTTTCCTAAACTGCACTACAAAATTACACCACAACCCGTATACTTTTGTGGCAAGAAAAAGAAAGGTCAAGCAATCCGGCTTTCTATATATGACTAAACAAGCTTCACCAAACATATTTTTCGGAAATACACCCTATCTCGAAAAGAAATGTTACGAATTTCGAAACAAGTAAGCTGCCAAAAGCGTTAAATAGACAACAGACAAACCTCTAACTCAAACAGAAGATTATGATAACAAACGAGTTAAATACAGGATTAGTTAATGCTGTCAGAGAGAAACTTCCATCCAAAGAAAATCTTGCCAATACTTTAATGGACATTCTTTATATAGGCAAAGAAGCTATCTACCGCCGGCTTCGGGGTGAAGTACCCTTCACCCTAGCCGAAGCAGCCGTTATATCCCGTAAACTGGGTATATCGCTGGATAAGATGATAGGCGTGAGCTTCCAGAACAATGCCGTTTTCGACATGAACATAGTGGATAGCAGCCAGCCGCTCGAAACCTACTACTCCATCTTGGAAAAGCAGGTGGAGCTGTTCCGGAAAGTGAAAGAAGAAGAGAACTCGGAAATCGGGACTTCATCCAACATTATTCCGCTAACTCTCTCATTGAACTATAATATGCTTTCCAAATTCCGGCTATTCAAATGGATGTATCAGAATGAAAACATAAAATGCAGGCATTTTGAAGAAATGGAAATTCCGCAGAAGATAGTAGATAAACAAAAAGAATATGCCAGTGCGGTAGCCCATATCCGTTCTGTAGATTATATCTGGGATAATATGATCTTCAGTCATCTGGTGAATGACATCCAGTACTTCTGTGATGTACACCTCATATCCGATGAAGACAAGAACCTCCTGAAGGAGGAACTGCTCTCGGTAGTAGACGACCTGGAAGAGTTGGCTGCCCGGGGAAAGAGCAAAACGGGCAACGACATCAAGATCTATATTTCGAATATCAACTTCGAGGCTACCTACAGTTATCTGGAGACTGACACAATACAGCTCAGTCTGATCCGGATATATTCCATCAACTCCATCACCACGCAAGATAGCGAAATGTTCCGGGGCCTGAAGGAGTGGATTCAGTCATTGAAGAAGTTCTCCACGCTGATATCGGAAAGTGGCGAAATGCAGCGCATCCAGTTCTTCAAGCAACAGCGAGAAATTATCGATGCACTATAGCTCCTTTTTTCCGAAAACTGAAATTTTTCAAATAATAAGTGCCTGATTTCGAAAACAGATAGAACTACTATCTGTTTTTTTTCATCTTTCAACTATTTACCTTCGCATTCTTTTCAATCAGAAAAGACTATCGTTTTCACCACATGATTTCAATCACAAAAGTTCCGTTAACAAGCTCTATATTTGTATATGTCACAAATTCGTCCTATGACATTTGATTATTAACAAAAAAGAAAAGGCTATGACCAAAAATTACATTGTAAAAGAGTTGATTAACGAAATGAAAGAGAGAATTCCCCCAGGGCAGAACTTAGCCAATTATCTGACAGATACATTATATATGGGGAAAGAGGCCGTCTACCGCAGATTGCGGGGGGAAGTCGCATTCACCTTTGATGAAATAGCCGTAATTTCCCATAATCTGGGTATTTCCATCGACCAGATTATCGGAAACCATCTATCCAACCGGGTTACTTTCGATGTGAATCTTCTGCATTCACCCAATTTATATGAAAGTTATCATGAAATAGTAGAGCGTTACCTGCGAATCTTCAATTCCATGAAAGGAGACAGTGCCACTGAAGTGTATTCTGCAACCAATACAATTCCTTTTACCTTTTACTCGGCCTATGAGTATCTGTCCAAGTTCCGCCTGTGCCGGTGGATTTACCAGAATGGGAAAGTGAAGACTCCCAATTCTCTGAGCGACATGCATGTGCCCGACAAAATAGTCGCTTCTCACAAGAAATTGAGCGAAGGATTAAAGAGAGCCGGAAAAACCTACTTTATATGGGACAGCAACGTATTCAGTTCTTTTGTAAAAGAGATTAAGTATTTTGCCGGATTGAATCTGATATCTACGCCAGACGTCATGTATCTGAAGAACGAACTGCAACAGTTACTCATCGACCTGGAACATTTATCAGTGAAAGGAGAGTATAGCAATGGACATGAATTGTACATTTACCTGTCGAACATTGATTTTGAAGCGACTTATACCTATGTTGCCAATAAGGATTACCAAATCAGCCTTTTTAGGGTATATTCCATCAATTCCATGGATTCGCAAAGCCCGCAAATCTGTGAGATACAGAAGAACTGGATACAGTCGTTGAGAAGACATTCTACTCTGATTTCAGGTAGTGGAGAGGCACAGAGGATTGCGTTTATCGAGAAACAAAGAAGTATTATTGAGACGTTATAGAAAAAAGGAACACCGAAGTAGTATAAAAATGAGTTGTATCAAGATGCTTTTGAAAAGTATCTGATACAACTCATTCAGGTTTTAATCTACAACAGACCGCACACAGCGATAGCTGGGCCAGGTCGATGTTCCTGCACCTGTCCATGCACTAAATTCATTACGACTACGGGCTGACTCCCAATTATATCCTACTAACCAATAAGTATTATCCCGTGCGGTCAATGCCCAATGCATGGTGGCAATTTTTTGAAAATTAGTTCCCCAGTCTGCCGAAGCACCAAATCCTTGATTATCGAGACTAAGTTCAGTTCCCCCCAGACTAACGATCATATACATTTCGCGCTGGGTAGGCAGACGCCATCCGGTCCCTATACTCTCACACGCTTCCTTTGCTTCTGACCAACTCTTACCGCTGAGACTGGTGTTTCCCACCAGAAGTTTCGGAGCAATCTTATTCATTTCATTACTTGTATCAGGAGTATCACCCGAAGCAAACAGTAACGTAGGATCTACTCCTCCATCCGCATCGCGGGAGACGATAGTAACTCCTGAAGAAGCTACCGAGAGATAGGGATACTTTTTCCCGCTATTTTTATTATCTCTCACACAACGAAAAAAATTAGTGGCAGACCCTGATTTCGGGTATCCTGCTCCAAAGTCGAGTTCCAAATATGCACCTGTACTTCCTTCGGAATAATACGAGGACGACCAATAATTACCTGTCCAATTCTGATACCATCCATATATATTCTGCCCATATGCTTCACTGCTTCCCAACGCATTACCACCCAACGCATCTGCATAGGCAAATGACAGCAACAATTCACTTGCAGTAGGCAAACGCCAGCCATCACCTATATTATTACATATAGTTTCCGCATCAGAAATACTCGCCACACGTCCCTTGTTTTGACCACTCGTAACCAGGAGCCGATTGTCATGCCTGATAGGGTAAAGGTAAAAAAGAGGGTTTCCGGCAGTTGTATAAGATTTTGTTTCAGATACCATCTGAAGGTCAATCGTGCGATAAAATGGGAAATATTCATTCGCTACAGTATGCATCACATTCTTAAATGTTATTCTTATCGTTCCGCTTTTTCCTTCCTTCCATTTTCCGGGATGGAGCTTCAGTCTGAAGTCATATCCACGGTTTACCACATCGTTAGCCTTACCATCATCATCATTATCTACTACAGAGCCCTGATACATCTTCGACTCCGCATTCGTTCTGCCCACAACTATATCGCTATCTGCGTCAGGTCTGAGCAATCCGGTTCCGTCATCACCAACAATGTTCAATTCCTCAACGTTCTCAATTGTCCAGTTATTATTGACAAACAACTGCAAATATTGCTCCGCCCCTAAATGAACTTTATAGGTGCGGCTATTGTCAACAGTGGGATAATACCGGAATGAGAGCTGCAGTTCGCCCTGATTGATTGGCAAAGTAATAGAACCAGTATAACTGCCATCCTTATCATAGAGATAGAAATTGAATATATCCCAACGCCACCACCAGCCAGAGGTACTTGCACTGGTGCCATCGCCCGCAAGCCTCGGATTGGGATGCACTGTAAACGCTTGCACCTTTTCAGTGAATGACCTCCTGCTGTCTCTGTACAATTGTGGAATAAGACCATCTGCAGGATACTGAATCGTGGACAGATCTTCAGATCCAAAAAGCTGGACATTGATTTTATCCACAGAAAACATCACATACACCGTCTGTGGCTCAATAGGCAATTCATCTCCATCAGGATTTCTGATAGGGAAAAAAAGGCCATTTTCCAACACATTCCCATATGCATCTACAAATTTAATGATTCCCGGGTCTATCACTCCCTGCGTCACTTTAATATCGTAAGTTAACCGACCCGCTGTCAGCGTAACCGTTGCCATACGGGTCATTCCGGTAATTCCGTTATTAAAATAAGGAATCCTCAATAGAAGTTGCGTGTCTGCATTCGCAGCCCCTGAGGCCTCGGCCATTCCACCTGTGAAACCAAGCCAATCATTACCTTCCGTAACAGTAGCCTTCCAGCCGCCGGGATTGTCAGTAAAAACATTGATAGCGTAACCATTATTCTGATGTTGCGTCACACTGACCTCCGATTCACCCACACCAAGCATATACTGCCCATTGTAAACCACATCCTTGACCATATCCCGGTCATAATGTATCAACCGGAACTTAAGATTGGACATGACTGTATAAGATGCCAATGCCTCCCTGAAACTTTCATAGCCAATGCCCGAAGCTTCCGTTACGGTGATGATGTATTTATAGTTTCGCTTCAAAGACAGATATTCAACTTCCTCTCCTATCTTTCCGGTTTTTGTGAAATCCACGCGGTAAAAAGTGGATTTACCATTACCAATCTTTCCCTTCACAATCAAGCAAACAGCATCCTTGCGGCTCGAAGCTCCGTCTTGCCCCACACCGCCGGCATCCACTGCAGCAGGTGCTTCGAATGTATAAATCTCCCCGTTGTAGGGTGTGCTTCCATCCACGGAATAAAGAATTGCCTCCCCTTCCCCCATCTTCTTGCCACCGTCAGCCGGAAGGTTCGTAGCATCCGGAGCCGGATCGATAACCTTTCCGGCTGCATCCCATGCCGGAGCAATATATCCTATGGTATTGTAATTGGCCAGATAAACTTCCTCTACTGTGAAGTTAGATGCAGAATTACGAATATCAATACGCGCCAGCATGCGTTTCATATTGATGCCGGTTATCGGGTTCATCGAAGGAGCTATTTTCGCTATTTCCTTTTCACCGTACATAGGAATCCGTGTGTAACCACCAGTCGTCGAACCGTCTGCCGTCCATTTGCCGGTGTGGGTATGGAGCAGTGCTTCCATCGCCTCAACTTTAGTGGTTTCCCCCTTCTTGAATTCCGACGCAATACCGTCAAGTTCCCTATTTGCCACAACCACGATGCATGTCGATTCGGTAGTGGGATAAAGTACGGCAGAGAAATTCACAGTAGAGTTATTATTTGCCAAATCCTGTGTAACTCCCGTGCCACGAACCCATTCCAAAAATACCACAGGTGTTTTTGACGCATCAAATACAAGGACATCTACAGTCTTTATTTCGTCTTCTTTCTTGGCTGTCCCCGCTCCGGCCATTGTGCGCGAAGTCACCGACGGAATATCCACATCAGGAACCGTCAAGGTGAATTGTACTCCATTCCCTGTTTGGGGAGGCATTGGTTCAAAGTCTTCTTGTACACATCCGATAAACCCCATCAATGCCAACAAAGCCGACAAAAGAAAAATCGTTCTGAATATTGAAGTCCTATATTGCATATTTTTATTTCCTTTCTTAATCTATTTCTATATCCTCCATTAGGGTACAGTCAATGTTACTGTCATAGGGGGATTATCACCATTCGTATTGTTTAATGTCAGCGTGGCCGTCTTATCGGATATTGCGTTAGCCTTGAAGTAGAAAAAAACCGTACCACCGGTCGAACCGTGCGCTTCTATCATGGTCTCACGGTTAAGCAAGATATCATCCGGATCATTCACATCGGTTATTTCCCACTCCCACCAGCCAGGACTACCTGAAGTAAAAACGATCTTGCGGCGTTGCATGATTCCGGTCCCTGCATCACTGCTATCCAGTTGTACATCATAATTCATCCATATTCCGTCTCCGCCCCATTGCTGAAGAGCCACCTGATGATGCAGATTACCTGCATTAATATAGCATCTTGTCCACCGTTCGGTTCCTACTCCCGAATCAAACTCAGGCATCACAACACTAACATTATAAGTATACACTCCTTCTGAAAAGGACGTTTGAGTCATGTTGACCGTTACCCACGATTCCATACCATTCTTATCCAGCAATGCACCCGCTGGATAGCCTGTATCCGGATTTGCATCATAATTTGTTTTCACCTCTATATCAACAGTAGCAGCATTACGGGCTGTCTGCACCTTGGTCTGCGACAACTTAAGATAGTACTGTTTGTCGAAAATCACATTTACCGGACTCTCGTCCCACTCAAGGGGAGTGGCTGACAGTTGATAGGTCTCGTTTGATATCGTAAGGTTATAGTTGATATACTCTCCTGACTCCCACGAGTGTGGATTAGCATCGAGAATATCCTTGAGCAGGAATTCCCGTTCACCAAAATTGGTAGTAATAACAATCTTGGCCGTAGCAGGAAAGTCGTCGGCATCAGTGGGTAACATAAGAAACGTGTCCCCCATCAGAACGACTTCTTCGGTCACCGTGTTGTTATCGGCAAGAATAGAAGAAATGTTCCCCGTCGTGATATCGTTCCACACGAAATCAGGCTTGTTATGTTCGGTAGTGGTAGCCGGTATATTGGGAATAGTAAGTTTCCCGCTTTTCCCCACATTTTGGAACTCTATCTTTTCGATGGTTACCACATCGGGCACCGGGTCTACCTTTTTAAACGTGAAGGTAACCTTGGTCAGCGTGTGGTAGAAATGTATGCTCACCCCTTCGCTCCATGCAGGTTCCGATATAGCAGCCAGCACATCAACATGGTTGGCGGCATCGGTGTTTGCCGTATAATTCAGCACCATTTGCCCAGGATTGGAGAAGTTCGCAGTGGGTGCACCGGTTCCACTGTAGGGATACCACGAGAAAAACTTCATACTGGCACCCAGCAGTGCCGGCCAGTATTGTTCGGGCGATATGGTTGCCGTGAGGTCGGGATTCACCACGGCACTTGCATTGAAGTATTGTTCCGGAGTGGATGAGGCAGGCGTCAAAGAGGCAAAAAAGCCGAATGTCTCCCCTTTCAGATCGGTATTTGAAGAAATAACCGTACCACGGGTTCCGGCATTTCCACCTTCTCCGATACGTTGCACGACAATCAACTTCCCACATGGCATCATCTCTTCGCCGATACACGAAAAGAGAATGAACGGAAGGATAGCCGCCATTACAGTCATCTTGATAGTATTTCTAAACTTTATCATCGTAATTTCTTTTCCGACATAAACAAAACATCCAGTGAAATGTATTATAAATCCATATTCAAATCGATGTTTTTTACTTCACCCCAGTCTTCCACCGTTATCGTCAATATCTGAATACCGATTTTCCCTACCCGGGCCGTTATCTGATACACATTATTCCTCCGTATTTCCGTAAAAGGTTGTGCTACCGGGGTCCCTTTATCATCAACTTTTGTTATTGTCTCTATCACCTTCCCAGTTACTCCGGTAACATCCGGAGGTCCCTTCAGGATGTTGGTCATGCTGACGGCCAACCGGTCGGAATAGTCCGGTCTGAACGTGCGCTCGGCAACATAGAACGAACTGAGCAGTTTCCGGTTCTTAGCTCCGGTAGCAGACGAATATGCCCACATTTCCGAGGTTGCCGCTGTCCAGGTTCCCGTTAATAAATCGCTTTGTGATACGTTACCCTTCACTTTTCCATAATTTTTCGAAGGCTCAGTATTATCGCGCGTACCATTTGCCTCGTTTCCCATCACAAAATAACTGTCATGCGAGAGGTTATGCAAAGTGACACTGGTGCTACCGGCAGTATATCCGGTCATCGCTCCACCATCTATGGCTTCGAGAAATATATCTACTCGGGCCACGGCACGTTCGATAACCATTTCTACTTTTTGGGTTTCATCAGGTGCTATAGATATATCCCGAATCACTCCTGTCATGGGCATACCAGTCGTAGAAATTATCTGCCCGTCATTGTTCAGTATATCAGCAATATCATAGACCATATCTTGTAACGCCCAAAGACTGGCAATACCATTGAGTTTGCTCGTGAGACTCTGTGGTTCGTTGGCAATAACTACGACCAGAATATCATTGCTGGAAGTCACTTCGAGAAGCTGCGCATCTATATTGGTAGCTGTTCCCGGAGTACTCAACAGGATGTGCTTATTCACATCCAACCTCACACCACTGGGCGTGCTGCCGAATACGATAAACCGCATGGAGTTTATCTCCTCCTGTTGATCCACCTCACTGTTGTTCACCAAGTTGATGCTAAGTTGTGCCCGGGTAAGGGCAGGCAACTCGTCAGTCGCATCTCTGCTGCATGAGAACAAAAGGATTGTGGATACCAGACAAATAATATGTAATAGTCTTTTTCTCATTCTTAAATTTCAATCCCATGAAGCCAGTAAATCCAAGTGCCTACCACAAGTCCGATCTGGATAAATTCTCCTCCTCCGGACTTCTCGGTGACAGTGAATATCAGATTCCATTCGCTCTGGCGGTCAAGGTATTCCTGGAAAGGAAGTTCTGTTCCGTCATGACGGGAAGTCGGTCGGGCAATACTCAGTAACTTCATCAGGTCGTAGCTCCATATTTTGGTTCCGGTATCCGCATTTTTTATAATGAACTGGTAATCCCATCCATCCCTGTTGAACAGGCGCATGGTGTTGAGACGTGCGGATACAAACACGTCGGAAGTTTCTCCCTGACCTGTATAATGAGGCACGTAATGAACCGGTCCTTGGTGTGTAGGTTCGTTCTCCCAAGAATAGGTTGCACTTTCCGGTGCCTGAATTTCAAATGTATATTGTGTTCCGTTCTTTTGGCCTTCTCCATACTTCATCAATGCGATATTGAACCGATTGGTGTTGCGTATCAGATTCACCCGGTAAACCTTGTGGTCGGTATTGGATGGCAAATGGTCCACCTCCACCACACCGCTAAAATAGAGATGCTGGAACTCGAAGTCTACAATATCCGATGCACGCTTCAGGGCTACAGTTAGTTGTCGGAGGGTTGTTGTTCCCGGAACCAATTCACGCCCGGCATTGTCCAAAGCATGGAAGTTGTCGGACAAACTACCAACGGTCAACACTTTGTAGTTTCCGAAATCGAGTTCATTGGTCAACGACATACGGTTGCCGCCAATCAGTGCGGTAGCCTCGGCTCTTTTGGAAAAGAGCAGTTTGTCATCGCTACCGAACACGAATACGTCCACCGATTTCACCTGTGGGTTGAATGCGTCCGCATATTCCATATTATAGTCGAATGCAAATTCCAGCCAAAGTTCACACCGGGGCAAGTCTTCGCGTATAGTGTCACACGAGGCCATACACAGCATCGAGGCGATGATAAGGAACAGCTTAGTTTTTCCGAACATATCTTTTCTCTTTTTAGGGGGCAGCGTTGTTCAACTGCCGTTTATATTGTCAGAGGAGATGTTTAATGACCTCCGGTTACTTTCACTTTTAGGGGCGCTTCTCTATTCATACTATTTAGAGTGCGCAAGGGGGTTCAGTGCTGTTTTTGGGAAGCCTGTCACCGGCTCGTTTTTCACTCTTATCGGCGGCCAGTACCACACAAAATGTTCTATAAAGAAAAAGACAGGGCAGGCAGTCCGCACTACCCTGTTCTTTTTATAAAAAAAGTATATTAAATTTCAAAATTGGTTTGCCAGTATACCCACGGAGCAACTTTAATCTCGAAGTGGAGGTAAGCCCCCAGCTTGTCGATGTCTTCTTCCTCCTCCGGATCTTCAGGACCATCACCAGGATACCACGGTGTACCGTTTCCATTTACTTTCGTCAATGTCAACGTGTAGTAGTTATTACGCACTACACCATATTTTCCATACTCCATATGATCGTTAGCTGCGTTATCATGACGAATCTCATAGTAGTAATAGTTGAGACTATTCTGGTACCAGTAGATACAGCCATCTTCTTTAGTCAATTCACCACCGTTTGCACTAATATTGTCAAGAATATCTTGAGTAAGAGCTGCAAAGCTACCCGGATCATTACTGCCAAGTGCTGTTTTTACCTGTGTATAGAACTTATCGCATGCATTCACCAGGAGTTTCTCCAAAGCGGTTCTAGCATCTTCATTTTTGGCAGCAGCAGGTGTGTAAGCATCCTTCAATTTAGTAAAGTTCTTAAAGTTTATAGAGTTAGTACCATTGGAAAGGCGATACCAGTCATCACCTAAAGTAAAATCGGCATCATCCTTCCAAGGTGCATACTTGCCTTTAATCACCAAACGCGTGGCGGCACCAAATTTCTGATAGTCTTTAGCCATTGTATTTTCGATACAATATCTGTAATTCTCACCTGCAATCGAACTTTCACTAACCCAATCTACTTTAGGTTCACGACTTGCATCAAGTACATTCTTTATAATGCCTGTCAGGTATTCGGTGCCGCTGTTTTTTGTAAAGTTCGGGTCAACCGTGTAGAAGTTACTCTTGTAGAACCCGGTAGTATGGGATGATCTTGTCTTTGTCTTCTGTGCAAAAGGAAATAACAAAGAGTTGTAATAATCAATAGTCCAGTTTCCGAACTCAAACTGACCAAGAGAACTACCAGTACCTTCTTCAAAAGGTCCGATTTCCAACACATTGAGCATAACTTCCAGTTTAGATGCAAGACGCTCTATATCCAGTTGAGCCGGTTTACTTTTTGCCGCATTTAAGGCTTCCTGTTCGGTTTTATAGTCACTGGCTTTAAAGATGTTGCCCGATACATCGAGTAAGCAGTCTGCCTTCCATGCATGGTTATTAGGATCTAAATCGCTATCATCATAGAAACCGGCATTAATCATTGCGCAACCATTGGCGTGCACCACCTCATCTACAAGATAAGAATTATTAGCTTCACCGCTCTTTGTAGTTACTGTTATCAGAGCGTTGATATCATTAAAAGTTGCACCATTCGCAATGTTATCCAGACGTGCCTGCAGCACAGTTCCCGGATTGGCAACCACAAGTAAATACTGGGTATCCGTACTTACCTTAACCGGAGTGTTCGGAGTAGTAATTCCAGCATTTGTTCCAAATTCAGTTGTTCCCAGCACAGTAGCATACTTAAGTGCATCTGCGTCTTTGACTACTACTTTACTTGCGTTAAACGTAATCACATACAGTTCTTTAATTGCACTTTCTTCCGGCAAAGACGGTTGCTCGCCAGAGGCACGTGTTCCCGATGTTTTAGGATTAGTCAGACTGATTGACACATAAGCTACATCATAACCTTTTGTCACCCCGCCATCAGAATCATCATCGAGATCATTTGAACAACTTGCCAATGCCGCAATGGCCAGCAACGACACTAAAATTGATTTAATCTTTAGCATAATACAAACATTTTATTAGAAATTAATAGATATATTTATTCTCTTTGTTACAGCATCAGTTAGTGCTGTTTTATTTATTACTGATTTTATTTATTCTTCTTCTCTATTTCGGCCGCATTAGCCTTCTTTTTAGCTAATTCTTCCAGATTTTCCTTGGCTACACCCAGCCCTGACTGCGCTGCAACCTTCAAATACTTCTCCGACGATTCATAATCTCCTTTCATTAATGATAATACTCCCATTGTATTGTTATATTCAGATAGGCAGTCATCCGGCTTCACTCTTTCCAGATAGCGTTCCGCAGAAATCAGGTCATTGCGTGAAAGGGCTGCGGTAGCCGCATTCATAGCAGCAACCTCACTTTCCGGATAAAGGCGGACTGCTGTCTCAAAAACATCGATAAACTCCTGTGAACCCTTCGGATAGGTATTAGCCACCATAAACATCTCGTTCAAACTCAGATTTTGCGGACGTTTCTTTATCACTTCCTTCGCCTCTTCCAAATTGAAGTTTCTGACATCATAGCTCACCTTACAGATAGCTACGCGCAGACTTGGAAATAATTCCTTCAACATAAGCCGATAGGGCACACCACCACGAAGCTGCATCAACTTCGTTTCCCTTCCTTTTTCAATAGGAACATTCGTGATGATATCCAAAACCTCTTCTTTATAATCCATCTCAAACGTATCCAGTGCCTTCACCAATCCATCCCAGTTTTCACCACCGAACATGATATAGTATTGATTACGCGGGAAATCATACCGGGCAGCCAGATAGTTGCGCAATGCCATAGCACGCCCTTCGGATAAACGTTTGTTTGCAGCCAACGTTCCTTCGGGAGAAGCATAACCTATGATATCCAGACGCTTCACATTTATATTGGCATCAGACTTCAAGTCATCAATCATCGCACGGATTTTTGCCAATTCCTGAGGATTGTTCATGTATTCAGGACGAATATCCACCTTGTTCACCTCAAAGTCCAGAAAACATTCCGCCTGTATATCACGACTCTTTATCTCCTCTACTTTAGGCTCCACGTACGAAAGATGAGGAGTCACCACATACGGCACCAGCATACGTTCGAGCGTAACCTTATCAAAAGTATGCTCCACATTCATCAGCGCGCTTTCGCCACAACCACACTCATCGCGCTGCACATTCAATCCGGCATCTGCCATCCAAGGCTCATACGGCAATGTATATCTGCAACGGATAACCCCACTTTTCTTCTTCTGATTTTTCTCTATCAGATAAGGTGCCTTATAATTTTTCTTCGCTTTAGCACTCATCACTGCCAGTCTGCGTTCATAAACCAGATACTCGTTCTTTCCTTTGATGGAAACCCGTGGAAGCTCGTAAGTAGTGGTAGGAGAAACTAACTGCGGGATAAGGTCTATCCCATGCGCCGGTTTCACCTTCACATCTTTCATCAGGATATCGAAATCTATATGGACAGTTTCTCCCAATTGCTCCAATCGCACAGGTACTATGGTGATAGTTCCTTCATAAGAACGATCCTGAGCTATAGCTCTATTTACATTCAGGCACAAGACAGCCATCACCAATGTGAAGAATGTCATATTTCTTTTCATCATTCTCATTTTATTTTATTACATAGATAAGTGATACACTTGCTTTTGTAGGTCCCACATAATTCTTACTGGTATCTTTCAATTTAGTGCCACACGTTGCACAAGGATACTTCTCATATATAATACGTGCATACCCCAACCCAAGGGAGGCCTCAATACTCCAGCGCTTCTTCAATATCCATGAGTGCCCTATCGAAACACCACCTCCATACAATTGACCCTGATAGCGCATATTCTGCATATTCTCACTGATAAGCGGCCAGTCGGGTAACCCACCTACATTAAAGTCAACATAGTGAGCATGCAAACCAATAAACGTACGATTGAAACTTTCGCAAAACCAGTAACGAAGTTCGGGTTGTATACCCCAGTGTTTCATGCGAGTATCATCAAACTTCCATGGATTATAATTAACCGGAATATCTAATGTCCACTTACGCGCCAAAGCTACTTCCAAGCCAAGATTCATAGTAGTAGTGGCATCATAAAGAAGATTACTTTTTACAGCAATCTTCTGGGCCTTACTTTCGGCTGGCAATAATCCCAATATGAATAGTATGCATACTAGTATTTTCTTCATGTAATTCTCATTTTTATTTTAAAATCATTCATCGGCCAAATCTGTGTTCCAGCCCGGAACGAACCGAAAATAGCCTAAAATCTCAGTATGCAAATATCGGAGTAATAAGGGAGACAGTAAATTGTATCTATTTCTGTTATAAGCACTAAAAAAGCTAAGAGACTACTATTTAAGTGGTTCTTCAATAGAATAGTTACTAAAACAAAAAAAAGGGAGTCTTCAAAAATTTTATTTTCAATATATGAATATTAAAATCAAAACTGTTTCAATATATGAAACTTATGAGAGAAATAATATCAAATTATTTAATATATGAAAGGACAACAAACCACCACTATAGACAAGTTTTACATACATCAATATACAAGTTTAGGGATTAAACATGCCTTACACACATTTCTAAAGGCTATTACAAGATATCAATACAATTTTTTATAAGAAATAATTTTGTATTAATTACGACATTATACACTTTATATTCTCACCTCCATTATAAAAATAAAATAGGGCGTTAACCTCATGGTCTCGCCCTATCGTTCTACTCTATCCTTGATAATAACTAATGAAAAGAAGAATCTTCTTTCAGCACGTCTATTTTAATTCAAAAGGTACTACACCTTTTATATCCGCTGCCGAAGCAGCAATAATCGCCTCAAACTTACCCGGTTCAGCTACCCAAGTATGCTGAATATCATCAAAGTAACTCAAAGCTTCTTTATCTATAGTAAATGTGACATCTTTCTCTTCGCCCGGAGCCAGTTTCACTTTTTTGAAACCTTTCAGTTCCTTTACCGGACGAGGCAAAGAAGATTTCTTATCGCTGATATATAACTGTACGACTTCGTGACCTTCACGTTCACCTGTATTCTTCACAGTTACAGTAAAGTTGATCTCATCATTAACAGATATTATCTTCTTGTCAGCAATAGGCCTGCTATAAACAAATGTCGTATAAGACAATCCATACCCGAAAGGGAACAATGGTTTCACCTTCTTCTGTTTGTCCGTCCAACGATAACCTACAAAGATGCCTTCATTATACTTCATATCCACTACTTTCTTACTACGGTCAGCGAAATACTCACCTACACTATGAGCCGGAACATCTTCCAAACGTGCAGGGAAAGTGAAAGGTAGTCTACCGGAAGGATTGACATCACCCATCAATATAGCTGCAATGGAACTCCCTGCTTCCGAACCCAAAAACCAGGCTTGCAACACAGAAGGAACTTCCGCAATCCAAGGCATAGCTACGGCATTACCGGAGATATTAATAACTACAAGATTCTTATTAGCATTTGCCAAAGCCGAAATAACATGATCCTGTCCATAGGGTAAATCCAGACCGGCACGGTCAGTATCCTCACAATCCTGATTATTACTCTTATTCAGTCCACCGATGAAAATTACATAATCAGCATCTTCTGCAACCTTTACAGCTTCGGCAATCAGTTCCTCCGGTGTACGGTCGTCTTTCAAATTCTGACCTGTTACCACACCATTATATTCACCACGGGCATCACCTACGTAACCACGAGCATAAACGACTTCTACTTTATCCCCTACACGCTTCTTTATACCATCTAATGGAGACAACTCACGCTGAACTTTCAAAGAAGAACTACCACCGCCTACAGTCATCATCTTCACAGCATTCTCGCCGATAACGGCAATTTTCTTTGCTTTATTCAAGTCAATAGGCAACAAAGCACCCTTATTTTGTAACAACACAATCCCCTCCTCACCAATACGGCGGGCAGCCTCATAATGTTCTGGAGAAAGCATGGAACCCAGAGGACGGTTCATATCCATTGTTGTACGGAAACTCAGGCGCAAAATGCGGCGCACCTTATCATCCAATTCATTCGTACCCACTTTCCCGGATTTAATGCGCTCCAGATAAGGCATAGCCAGATAATAATTATCATAAGCATTACTGCTGCCATTTGCAAGACCATCCGTCCAACTACCGAATTCCATATCGAGACCATTCTTAATGGCCTGATCTGTATCATGCACACCACCCCAGTCGGAAACCACAACACCATCAAATCCCCACTCACCTTTCAAAATATCATTCAACAAATACTGATTATGACAAGCATGCTGTCCTTTATAGAGATTATAAGCCCCCATTATGGCCCAAGTTTTACCTTCCTGAACAGCAGCTTTAAAAGCCGGCAGATAGATTTCATAAAGAGCACGGTCGTCCACTATAACATTGGTGGTATGACGGTTGATTTCCTGGTTATTCAGCGCATAATGCTTTACACAGGCAGCTACACCATTTTGCTGTACGCCTTGCACGTAAGGAACCACCATACGAGAAGCCAGATAGGGATCTTCACCCATATACTCAAAGTTACGTCCATTCAGCGGAGTACGGTAAATGTTGACACCAGGTCCCAAAAGAACATTCTTGTTGCGATAACGCGCCTCTTCACCGATACTTTTTCCGTAAAGCAGGGACATATCGGGATTCCATGTAGCAGCCAGACAAGTCAATGCCGGATAAGCTACACAAGAGTCATTGGTCCACCCTGCCTGATCCCACTCATCCCAAAGTACTTCGGGACGGATACCATGAGGACCATCTGTCATCCAATTTTCCGGAATACCCAAGCGGGGCACTCCTGCACTACTGAATTTACTTTGTGCATGTACCATAGCTACCTTTTCTTCCAAAGTCAGCCTTTTCAACGCATCTTCTACTCTTTCTTCGATAGGTTTGGTAACATCCAGATATACGGGTTTCTGCTGCGCCAAGAGTGGAAGAGCAACAGTGAATGCCAAACCGAATAATACTTTTTTCATATGGATAAATAATTAGTTTATTAGTGATTATTTCATACCTAACGACTGAATATACCCTTCCTGCACCACACAGTTCTTCAGTTTGCAAGCCTCAATGAAATCCATCATTGCCTTGCGTACCATCATCTGGTCGGGACGGGCATCCCGGATTTCTTTATAAGATGTGCGTGGAGATTCGGAGAAATAAAGGATATTCGCCCAATTTTCCGGCGGAGTAATACCTACAAAGCTGGAACCATCCATCTTCTTATACGGCCAGAAGGTATAACCGATATTATTCTCACGCATCGTCTGGCAAAAAGCAGCTTGCCATTCGTCCGTGTTATGTCCTATCTCACCCATATACATTGGTAAGTTCACACTGTCGCGGAAGTCTATTATAGTTTGAATAGCATCTTTAGTAGGATCACCTCCATAACGATGGCAAGTATACATTATTTTATCATCAAACTTAGAATCCTTGAACGGCTTGAAGTTACCGTTCCACTGAGCGCCACCCAACAGAATAATATGGTTATTGTCCACTTCGCGGATAGCAACTACCCCTTTCTTATAAATATCTTCCAGTTTACCGTTCAATTCTTCCATATTCGGAAAATACGGAGCGATAGGTTCATTGAAAAGCTCATAACCGAGAATCACCGGTTCATTCTTATACCGGTCTGCAATCTTGCGCCAGATATCGCAATACAATTGCTGGCTGGCCTCACTTTCAAACAACCAAGGATATCCGTAGCTATCATCTATATTATCACCCGTTTGCCCACCCGGAGCATCATGCATATCAAGAATCAGATAAAGATCGGCTTCACGGCACCATTCCACAACACTGTCTACACGGGCAAAACCATCCTGACCGGCAGTCAACCCCATAAAGTCCTCATCCGTGAAAAGCTTATAATGGAATGGAAGACGAATGGTATTCGCACCTGTATTCTTAATAAACTGAATATCTTCACGAGTGATATAATTGTCTTTGAAAGCTTTCCAAAACTCAGCAGTAAAGTCGGGTCCTACCAATTGGCAGAACATTTCATTGATAAACCGGGGAGAGTTCGTTTTGCTAAACTTAAACATATACCCTTCTGGATTCAGCCAATTGCCCAGATTGGTACCCATGATAAAGAGTTTCGTACCATCAGGTTTTATCAGGTCTTGCCCCTGAATGGTTATAAACGCAGCAGAATCCTGTATTTTTTCTGCCTTTTCACCACATCTCCCCAACATCAGAGAAGCTGCTAAAAGGGATGTACCCACTAAAATCGATTTCAACATGATATTCTAATACTATAAGATTATTTCTTCCAGCGATAAGAAGCTACTGCTTTGGCAGGCACCACACAATCTACATAATTCTTTCCATCCGTTACAGTCAGGCGAGTTTCCTCATTTCCCTCATTCAAGAGTACAAAAGCAACGGTTCCATCGGGATTTTCAAATGCAGAGTACATTAATCCTTTCTCGTCAACACCTTTACTTTCCACACGAACTGCACCCGGTTTTACTACGGACGACAGATGCCCGATAATATAATAATGAGAATTGTAAGTCATCGTCTTATAGTCCCCACGATTAATATCAACAGCTCCGTAGCAGGTTTTACAACCACCTTCACGCCAGGGTCCACGTTCATCGTCCAGCATCAGATTCCAGACAATGACGCCTTTACACCAATTGTTTACCGTACCAAGAGCCACCTCGCGCATATCCTCCATCAAACGTCTTTCCAGGTTGCGTCCGTCATTCCACATGCCGATAGAAGTTTCCGTAAAGATAAGTTCTTTATCGGGACATTTCTGCTGAATGTTATTCAATTCCTCACGTCTGCCTCCATAGTTGTGATAAGCAGCTCCGGTAAGGAAAGCAGCAGCCACTTCATCATCATACATTCTAACAGGATACTCCTGCTGATCGGCCATATTATCATAGTTGTAATTATGGTCGAAAGCATAAATCTTCGTATCCAGTCCGGCAGCCTTGAAAGCAGGACCGAGAGCATCGCGGACAAAAGCTTGTTCTTCTTTCCAACCCATGAACAAAGAAGCAGAATTACCCCTATTTAACGGTTCATTCTGTGGAGTGACGGAGTAGATTTCAATACCTTCATCACGGAATGCCTGTATCCACTTCACAAAGTAAGTAGCATAATCAGAATAATAATCCGGATTCAATTGTCCGCTTGTCCAGGAATCAAATGGTTTCCTTTCTTCCAGGTTATTCACCTTCATCCACTTGGGGCATGTCCACGGAGAACCTAATATTTTGATAGTGGGATTAAGAGCAAGAATATCTTTTAAAATAGGTATTACATATTCTTTCTCTTCAGTTTGCAGAGCGAAATTCTCAATTCCTTTTGTATCGCAACAGGTATACTCGCTCAGTGAAAAGTCGGAACAACCAATAGAAATGCGGATATAACTAAATCCCAGCCCATTTTTATCAGAAAACGTTTCAGTCAGGAATTTCGTACGGTCGGTCGGTGTCATCTGCATCAGATTATAGCAGGTAGAACCTGTAACAGCAGCTCCGAAACCATCCATCTCCTGATACCGCACCGTAGGATTTATAGTGATTACAGACTCAGATGCAGAGACTTTGGAAAGCTCTTGAGTAATGTGGTTAAAGCTTTGCTGCCGATCGGCAGTCGTAATGTAAACTTCCGCTTTGTTTTTTCCCGGAGCATCCTCACCCAATGAACCGGAAGTCCCGGCACAGGTTGTAGTAGCAACCAACAAACAGCATCCTAATAAAAGAGGTAATTTCAAATTCATGGTATGTTTTTCAAGGGTTAATTAATCTCCCCCAAAGGTAGGCAAGATAAAGGCATTACGTACCTCCACATTATGAATATGTGGATAAGATGAAATATACAGCGAAGATAACCCTCTAAAGAACAAGCAGATAAAAATCAATAGAGAAAGTAAAAAAGTGGATAGGAAATAAGGTAATGACGTATGCTTAGCGTATCTTCATAACACATGTTTCAAAGTCATCACGCGAAACACAAGCTTTGTTTTTCACTTTGGCGCGGTAATTATAGATTGTATTGACGGAGTAACGGAGAAATTCGGCAATCTGCGAACTATCGTCAATGCCCAATCGGATTAAAGCAAAAATACGTAATTCAGTATTCAGAAGTTCGCCTTTGCGGAGTATGATCCGTTCTTCCGGTTGAAGCAGTTCATTGAATTTTCCTACAAAATCAGGGAAAAGATGTAGGAAAGCCGTATCAAAGTTCTCATATAACTCTTTCAGATCCGTGTCGAGCACATCTCGTGAACGCACCATTTTCAGAAGTTCTTCCATCAGAATGATCGGCTGTTCGCTGAAATATAAAATATGTCTGTGTTCAGAAAGTTCCATGTTTATCACCTGATCTTAGTAAGCTTCTTGTTCACCATGCGCCGGTAAGCATCCAGTCGGTCGATGTAGGTAGAACAGAGTTTCAGGAAGCGCCCGATATATTCTTCTTTGATATGATTAGACATTTGCAACTGTTCATTCGCCTGCTCCAAATGGGCCCGGGCAACAGAGAGATGCTTCATCTGCCTGTAAATCCAGACAACAGCCACGACCAACAGCAGAGATAGAATACTAATCATCCAGAGATAAAAACGAAGACGTTCATTCTGTTTCTCCTGCATAGCCTGATAGGTAAGATCTATAAGCGACAGAATGCCGGCTGTCTGCAAACTGCGGCTACGGGCATTGTAATGATTGGTTTCATTCCACGAAAAACGGATATAGCGATAAGCACGTTCAATGTCTCCTTCCTCATAGAGCAATTGTGCCAAAGTCCACAGGGAGGCATGGTCTGTAATCGCAAGGCGGATATCCGTCAAAGCGGACAAAGCCAGATAATATTTTGCTTTCTCCAAGTCTCCCAGGCGATGATACAGCAAAGAACGGTGATACGTTACCAACGCATACTCCGGAGTATCGGGGCGCACACTTGCCAGGCGGTCATCGTTTATCTTCAAAGCTTCCTCCCACCTGCCGGCAACAGCTGCCTGCATCTCTCTACGTTCCGGATAAAGGGCGGAGGCAGGGGAAAGTACCTGCATCAGTGAGTCCTCATAAGCGGCAGACAAACCATAATAGCGGTTACGACGGGAAGCATCTTGCGTATATGCCCCCAATTCACCGTACAAATGACGATAATCTTCGTAATAATCGGGCAACAGACGGGAAGAGAGTCCGGAAGGATTTATCTGTTCCAAATCCTCAGAAGCTTCCTTATACATACCTGCCGAAGACATCAGGTGCGCCCGCCGGATGCGGGTTTCATCCGCTGCTTCCTGTTCGCTATGGCGCTGCGCCCAGCGCAAGTTGCGGCCCAGATAAAGAAGAGCTGAATCGCATATATATGCCTTGTATTCCTGAAACATTTCTCCATTCAGACGGAAATACTCCTGCGTCTCCGTGTCTGTCTGCGATAATTGCCGCCTCAAAGCTTCAATGCGAGCTTCCCTCACTGCCACATATTCCTGATGTGCACCAATAGCCTCATCCAAGGCAGCAGGCCACCCATCCATTGCAGGGACATCAACCGGAGCAGACATTCCATGAATGCCCACTAAAGCCAGTCCGAGAAATATCAGCAGTTTTACCTTCATGGGGACAAATATAAAAAATTAGTTTCCTATATTTGCAGCATTAACCCCCAAATGTATTCTATAATGAAAAACTTAGCACCTCAACGAGTGGCCGCGGTTGATGTATTCCGCGCACTCACCATGTTTCTCATGCTCTTCGTGAATGACATCCCCGGTCTGAAGAACATCCCCCACTGGCTCGAACATGCCGACATCAACGAAGATATGATGGGATTCTCCGACACCATTTTTCCTGCATTCTTGTTTTGCATGGGCATGTCTGTCTCTTTTGCCATCCAGAACCGTTACCGAAAAGGAGATACTACGCTTCAAGTCATTGCCCATATCTTCTGGCGTACGGTGGCACTCATCGCTATGGGGCTATTTTCACTTAATTCGGGTGGCATAGCAGGTGGCATTTCCCACCAGTGGTTCTGCATCCTGATGGTTATCGGCTTTTTTCTGGTCTGGGCCGTTTATCCGAAGGCTGAAGGGGCAAAAAAGTACCTATTCATCGCAATGAAGGTACTTGGCGTTGCTTTGTTGACATTCCTCGTTCTATATAAAGATTTAAACGGGAAACCTTTCCATCAAGGTTGGTGGGGCATTCTGGGACTTATCGGTTGGACGTATGTCGTATGTGCCGGTATTTATCTATTTACCCGCGAAAGTTTGCGTAAAAATGTCATAGCATGGCTGGTCGTCGTGCTCCTTGCGGTAATCAGTCACTCTAACCTAATCCCACAGGAATATGGTTTACGTATCATCCTTCTGCCTTTCATCCCCAGTGACTGGACGCTGCATGCATTCGGTATGTCGGGGGTACTCACTTCCCTGTTGATGCAGAAATATGCCGACCGGGAACATCCGCGTAAATTCATTGTTATCCTTTGTACCTTAGGTGTCATCATGCTCATCGCTGCACTTTGCTCGCACCCCCACTGGATTATCTCAAAGATACAGGCCACTCCGAGCTGGCTGTTCTATTGCCTTGCTGCATTTTTCCCATTGTTCGGCCTGTTCTATTGGCTAACGGATGTAAAAGGTAAAACACCCTGGTTCGATATTATCAAACCTGCCGGGACTGCCACGCTTACGTGTTATATCATTCCATATATATGGTACGCCGCACAGCAATTGTTGGGCTGGCACTACCCGGAGCTCCTGAATGCAGGTGCCCCGGGCTTATTAAGATCGCTCATATTCTCCCTCATCATTGTCCAACTGACCGGACTGCTGGTGAAGGCTAAAATAAAACTGAAGGTATAAATACGTACCTAAAAAGACGAAAAGATGATGTTAAAGCTTCAAACTCCTAACCATGAAGACAAGGTGCTGCTCCACTCTTGTTGCGCACCTTGTTCTTCTGCCATTATCGAATGCCTGCTTGCTAACGGCATCCGCCCCACCGTGTTTTATTACAACCCCAATATCTACCCTCAGGCCGAATATGAAATCCGGAAAGCCGAGGCTATTCGCTATGTTCAGGGGTTAGGACTTGACTTTATAGATGGCGACTACGATTACTCATTCTGGCGCACCTCCATGCAAGGAATGGAGGATGAGCCCGAACGAGGTGGCCGTTGCCTGAAATGTTTCAACCTTCGTCTGGCTGAGACTGCCCGCTATGCCTCTGAGCACGGTTTCACCCTGTTCACCACTACCCTCGCCTCTTCCCGTTGGAAAAGCCTCGATCAGATAAACGAAGCGGGACGTAGAGCCGCCGCCCTTTACCCCGGAACCACTTTCTGGGAACAAAACTGGCGAAAAGGAGGATTACAAGACCGACGAAACCAGCTTCTCAAAGAGCATGATTTCTATAACCAGCAATATTGCGGTTGTGAATTCAGTATGCGAAGACTTGCCCCCTCTAAAACAGACTGAAGAATAAAAGTTGACTTCTGAATTCTTCCACTTTACCTTACTCAAGACATACCTGCAACATACTTGCTCCGTACAATCTCCACTCAGAGGTACCCCTATGTGGAGAAAGTATGGACTTGATACGGAGCAAGTGTATTCCGGGTGAGAAGGATATATTTTAAGCCATCACCCTCAAGCAAAAATAGCCAACTAAGCAAATCTCTGCAAACGGACGCAAAAATCACATTCATGAAGCCAAACCGCTAAAATCGTTTGGCTGAAGGAAATAAAAATGTATACCTTTACGTCAGAAACAGAATAACCAATTTAAAATGCGACATCATGGGAATTATCAATCAAGGCATACTCGGAGGCTTCTCCGGCAAAGTGGGACCGATAGTAGGGTTTCACTGGAAATCAAAATACTACATACGTGCACGGGCGGCCAAAGTCAGCAATCCGCGCACACCGAAACAGCAGGAACAGAGAGGTAAGTTTGCCACGGCATTCAGTTTCCTGAAAGCCATAAAGCCTTTTATTCGTATCGGTTATAAGGAATTTACACAGGAAAAGTCCGCATTCAATGCAGCCATGTCCTATATACTGAAAAGAGCCGTGACGGGCAACGGGAAAGAAATCTCGATTGACTTTAACCGGGCATTGGTTTCCATGGGAACCCTGATGCCCGTATTCGAGGGAACAGCCACACAAAATGAGGGTCAAATGTACTTTAATTGGCAGGATAATAGCGGCATGGGAAATGCAGAAGATACGGATATAGCCATGATACTGGTGTATAACAAAGATAAAGAAACAGCCGTTTACAATACGGAAGCCGCCCTACGTTCCGGTTGTCACACCTTGCTGCAACTTCCGGCTGACTGGCAGAACGATGAACTGATTGCTTATCTCAGCTTTTGCAGTGCCGACGGAAGTTGTGTAGCCAACAGTATTCGCCTGACTGTAACAATGACTGAAAGAATGTCAAAAGCAACAATACCAGATAATGCCATATTCATTAGAAGCCTCATTAACCATTCTTTTTCCCAAAAGGGCTTTCAAGACAGATCGTATAGAAGTGGGTAATTTCAGATGACACCACATTCTGTCCATAATCATGCAACTTTAGATTATTATAAATACAATAATCATATTCATAATAATCGGGATACACGGACAATAGAGGCATCTTTCGCGTATAAAACTGGCAGATACAGCGTAATAAATTCCGTAACTTTGCCGGCAGTTAACGTAAAAAGTAGAAAAACATGAAGAAATTTACTATCACATTGGCACTCTCTATCCTTGCAGTGCTGCTAGTTGCCACTCCTTGTAACGCTAAAGGAAAAGCAAAACATGTCGTATTAATCGGTTTGGATGGCTGGGGAGCCTATAGTGTTCCCAAGGCAGATATTCCTACTATCAAGCAACTGATGGCTGACGGAGCCTATACGCTCGAGAAACGGTCCGCACTTCCCTCTTCAAGTGCCATCAACTGGGCTTCCATGTTTATGGGAGCCGGTCCTGAACTGCACGGGTACACGCAATGGGGATCTAAAACGCCCGAATTACCTTCGCGCGAACTCAATCAGCATGGCATTTTCCCCACTATCTTCCAATTATTGCGCGATGCACAGCCCGAAGCCGAAATCGGTTGCCTGTACGAATGGGACGGTATCAAATATCTGGTGGATACACTTTCTTTAAGCCACTATGCGCAGGCTCCCGATTACAACAAGCATCCCGAGGCTCTGTGCACAATGGCGGAAACTTATATCAAAGAGAAACAGCCAGCCCTACTCACCGTCTGTTTTGATAATCCTGACCACGTAGGACACCAAGCCGGACACGACACTCCTGAGTATTATGCCAAACTGAAAGAACTGGATACCTATGTAGCCCGTATTATTCAAGCCGTAAAAGATGCCGGCATGCTGAAAGAAACCATCTTTATCGTCACTGCCGACCACGGTGGCATTGAAAAAGGACATGGCGGCAAAACCATGAACGAGATGCAGACGCCTTTCATCATCTCCGGTAAGAATGTGAAGAAGAGCGGTGAATTCCACGAAAGTATGATGCAATATGACGTTGCTTCTACTATCGCCTACATCTTCGGACTGAAACAACCGCAAGTTTGGATAGGAAGACCGATGAAGCAGGTATTTAAATAAAAAGAGTCAGATTCACACGAATTCTCATAATTCACCCAGAAACATTTGCAGAAGTCGAAAGTTATTGCGTAATTTGTGTAGCACAAAAAGTGCTACACTTTTTGTGCTACACATAAACTCTTGCTTATGAATAGAATAACGAATCCTTTTCTGGTTTACGGTTATGCCGGACCAGACTATTTTTGTGACCGGAAAGAGAACACACAGAAGTTAATTTCTGCCTTAAGGAATGGACGCAACATCACTTTGATGAGTCCACGCCGCATGGGGAAAACCGGACTGATAAAGAATGCTTTCTATCAAATTCACCAGGAAGAGCCGGAAGCAGCTTGTTTCTACATGGATATCTTTTCCACAACTTGCCTGAATGATTTTATCATTCTTTTCGGCCAAACAGTTATTGGAAAGCTGGATACACTGTCACAGAAAGCATTGACTACACTTACAGGATTCTTCAGAAGTTGTCGCATTGTATTCTCTTCCGACCCACTGAACGGGACTCCACAGGCTACACTTGATTTCCAACCCTCCCAAGCGCAGGCCACCTTGAAAGAAATATTCGAATATCTGGAACATTCAGGTAAAGAATGCTACATAGCTATTGATGAATTCCAGCAAATTACGGACTATCCGGAAAAAGGCGTAGAAGGATTGCTGCGTTCTTATATTCAGTTCCTGCCTCATGTGCATTGCATATTTTCCGGGAGCAAACAACATCTTATGGATGAAATCTTCACTTCTGCCAAACGTCCTTTCTACCGGAGTACAGAGAAAATGACCTTACAACCTATACCTCCAGCGGAATACTTCCTTTTTACCCGCTCTTGGATGGAGCAGGGAGGCAAACAACTGGAAGAAAACTTGTTTCAGCAAATTTATCAACGCTTCGGAGGACATACCTGGTACATGCAATATATCTTGAATCGACTTTACGAGCAACCTCAATCAATCATTGATGAGAAACTGATTGAAGTGTGTATAGCAGATATCGTTCATTCCGAAATAGATTCTTACCAGCAACTATATGGAATGTTGACCGAAAATCAATCCACCCTGCTACGTGCCATTGCACGAGAAAAAGTAGTAGCAGCCATCAATAGTGCGGCTTTCATCAAAAAGTATGGCTTGAAAGGTACCAGTAGCATAAACACGGCTCTAAAAACATTAATAAACAAGGAATATGTATTCAAATCCGACAAAGGTTATTGCATCTACGACCGGTTTATGGAGTTGTGGTTGCAGACGTTGCCTTATGCCAATCAATAAAGGATACTCAGCGATAGATTAACGTCGACAGATAATCTTCCGCAAACATTTCATTCGCCACTTCCAATAGAATTTCCGGAGTAAGCTGTTCAATACGTTGATAAACCGCTTCGGAGGTTTCATATTTATGATAATGCAGGAAGGTCTTTGCCATACCGAGGGCATTGTTCTCATTATTATCCGAAGCTACACCTATTTGTCCGATGAGTTGCTTCTTGGCAGCAGCCAGTTGCTGGGAAGTCATCTTGTTATCACGCAAGCTTTTAAGTTCCTTCATTACCAACCGCATACATGTATCCACATCTTCAGGATCGCATCCGAAATAAGTGCAGAAGACGCCTGTATCCGTATAAGAAGTCAGATTGGACTCCACATTATAAACTAATCCCCGGCGTTCACGCAGAGAAACGTTCAGACGACTATTCATACCGGGGCCTCCAAGAATATTGTTCAGCAGATAAAGGGCTGTACGTTTATCATCATAGGCATTGTATCCACGGCTGCCAATCATGACATGAGCCTGATGCGTATCTTTATGTATAGTAAGCTTCTCGGGCGTATAAAGAGGAGGAGGCATACGACGGTTATCCACCGATACCGCAGGAACATCTATAAGGAGTTTCTCTGCCCAACGGATAACTTGCTTGAAATCCAAATCGCCCCAAACAAAGAAAACCATATTTCCCGGATGGTAAAAGCGGGAAGTGAAAGCAGCAGCATCTTCACTCCGGAAGGTTTTCAGCAACTCGGGATTACCCAAAATATTACGTCCCAACGGATGTCCACGGAAGATCAAATCCTCGAAGTCATCGAAAATAAGTTCGGAAGGCGTGTCTTCGTAAGACTGGATTTCATCAATGATTACCTCCGTTTCCTTCTCAATCTCACGTTGCGGAAAGGTGGAGTGAAATACAATATCCGCCAGCAATTCAAAGGCCCGGCCGAAGTGCTCGGTAAGGAAAGCAGAATAGATAACCGTCTCTTCTTTATTGGTGTAAGCATTCAGGTCACCACCTACATTCTCCATACGATTGAGAATATGCCAGGCTTTCCGCTTCTGTGTACCTTTAAAAATAAGATGTTCCACAAAGTGTGCCATGCCTTGTTCATTCTCAAGCTCATCACGGGTTCCGGCATCAACAGCAAAACCACAATAAGCTACATTGGAATAGGCCGGTTGATGGATAATACGCAAACCGTTGGCAAGTGTATATTCGTTATGTCCCGGTAAAGGGAAAAGTGCTAACTTCTTCATTCTTACGTTCAAAACTGATTGAAGGCGCAAAGATAACTCAATTTGATGAGCTCCCCCTATCTTCGCAAAGCAAAAATACAATAAAACTTATTGCCATTTATGGAAAATTGCAGATATTTGTAGGCTATAACCTAACTACTAACAAAAATAGTATAATGATTGAATCCATTCAAGAGCTTTTGCAGAAAGAGGCACAAGCTGTTCTAAACATCCCCGTGACAGACGCTTACGAGCGTGCAGTAGAACTTATCGTGGAACAAATTCACCGACGGAAAGGGAAACTGGTAACTTCGGGTATGGGAAAAGCAGGACAGATTGCCATGAACATTGCAACTACGTTCTGTTCTACCGGAATCCCTTCCGTATTTCTGCATCCCAGCGAAGCTCAACACGGCGACTTAGGTATCTTGCAGGAAAACGATTTACTGCTATTGATCTCTAACTCCGGCAAAACACGCGAAATCGTAGAACTCACACAATTAGCTCATAATTTGAACCCAGAGCTTAAATTTATTGTTATTACCGGAAATCCGGATAGTCCGTTGGCTCATGAGTCTGATGTATGTCTCAGCACAGGAAAGCCTAACGAAGTCTGCGCTCTGGGTATGACGCCCACCACCTCGACTACTGTAATGACCGTTATCGGTGATATTCTTGTAGTACAGGTAATGCAACAGACTGGCTTTACGATTGGAGACTACTCCAAACGTCATCACGGTGGGTATTTGGGTGAAAAATCAAGAAAATTATGCGAAAAGTAATCGGTATAGGAGAAACTATCCTTGACATCATTTTCCGCAACGGGCAGCCGACAGCAGCTGTACCGGGTGGCTCAGTATTTAACGGCATCGTGTCATTGGCACGGACAGGCGTACCTGTGAGCTTCATCAGCGAAACGGGAAACGACCGGGTAGGCAACACAATTCTGCAATTCATGCAGGATAGCGGCATGTCTACCGAATATGTCAATGTGTTCCCCGATGGCAAATCTCCCGTATCACTGGCTTACCTGAACGAACATGGTGATGCGGAATATATTTTCTATAAGGATTATCCCAAGCAACGGCTGGATGTAGTCTTCCCTAAACTGGAAGAAGACGATATCGTAGTTTTCGGTTCATACTTCGCCCTGAATCCGGTGCTGCGCGATAAGGTTCAGGATCTGTTGGAGCAGGCACGTGAGAAGAAAGCAATTGTCTATTACGATCCTAACTTCCGCTCCTCGCATAAAGATGAAGCCATAAAACTGACATCCACCATCATCGAGAATCTAGAATATGCCGACATTGTACGCGGTTCTATAGAAGATTTCTTCTATATGTATAATCAAAAGGAAGTGGACAAGGTCTACAAAGATAAGATTCGCTTCTATTGCTCTAACTTTCTTTGTACTGCCGGAGCCAAAGAGATTTCACTGCGTACGAAAAGCATTACCAAAGAGTATGCTATTCCGCCATTGGAGGCAGTCAGTACTATTGGAGCGGGTGATAACTTCAATGCCGGTATTATCTATGGCCTGCTGAAGTACAATGTACGCCATTGTGATCTGGGACAAATAGACGAAGCCACCTGGGACAAGATTATCCGTTGCGGCATTGAGTTCTCGGCAGATGTATGCCGGAGTTTTAACAATTCTATATCACCCGAGTTTGCCCGACAGTTGCCTCCCATTAACTAAATCCCCGTTAAAGGAGAAAAAACTCTGTGAAACTCTGCGCCTTGAAGTAACAAAAGTCAGCAGAATACATATCTTTGCATTATACGCTCAGACAAAAAAACTATGTATAGAAATCTGTTGAACTTGCTAACATGTGTATTGCTGCTACCGGCTTGTAGCGGCACAGCTCCTCATATTTCCGTTGTTTGTGAAGAAAACAACGTTGGAAATAGTATCGTCAAATGGGAAATAGCTCCTCTTATTAAAGGAAACGTAAAGGTATACGCCTCTACCGATCCGAACTATATTCCCGAAGACTCCCCGGTAGCCATGGCAAATATTGCCGACCAGCGAATGACAATTGTTACCACGGACCCTACCAGGCGATATTACTATACCCTCGTATTCAATGATAAATACCGTGTAAAGATTGCTACCCGCAATGTCAATATCCCCGGTATACAGAACTTCCGCGATATGGGAGGGTATCCGTCATATCCTGCCCAGAAACGATTGCGCTGGGGCATGCTTTACCGGTCGGCGCAGATAGACAGTCTGGAATGTTACTCACGCAGAGAGCTAAAGAATATAGGCATCAAGACTATTGTAGACCTGCGCTCCGAATCAGAGTTAAAAGGACATACCCCATTACAAAAAGGGTTTAATGTCGTACATATTCCTATAAAAACGGGAGATATGGAAGATATTCTGAAAGGTATTCAGGAACAAAAAATAAAGAGTGACACCGTATACCGCATGGTGGAACGGATGAATCGCGAGTTAGTGATGAACTACCACCATGAATACCGACAGATATTCGATATCCTGTTGGACAGTGCTAACTATCCTGTCGTCATTCATTGCTCCTCCGGTAAGGGACGCACCGGCATTGCTTCGGCACTGATACTCGCTTCTCTTGATGTGAACAGCGATATTATCATGGAAGATTATCGCCTCAGCAATGATTATTTCAATATTCCCAGCGCTTCACGTTATGCCTATAATCTGCCTGCACGTTCACAAGAAGCCATCACGACTGTTTATTCAGCCAGAGAAGACTTCCTGAATGCTGCCAAAGAAGAAATAGAACGTCGATACGGCGATGTGGAGACCTATTTGGAAAGGGCCATCGGACTCAAGAAAGAAGAAATAAAGAAATTGCAAAGTATTTTGCTGGTGAAAGACAATCAGTGATGTTTCGCATGTAGTTTATCAGACTACATACGAAACTTAAATCATTGACAAAAAAATAAGCCTGATATTTAATTTTATCGCTGATAACTAATCACTAATCACTAAATTTGTTCTATCTTTGTGCCCGAATATAAAGATATACAAAGATTTAATGAAGAATTTTGAAGAGCTCGGTCTGTCGCCGGAGATACGCCGCGCCATTGAAGAAATGGGATATGAGTGTCCCATGCCGGTACAAGAGGAAGTGATTCCTTACCTTTTAGGAGAAAATAATGATGTTGTAGCACTTGCACAAACAGGAACGGGGAAAACCGCCGCATTCGGCCTGCCACTTATCCAGAAAATTAATGTAAAGAACCGGATTCCACAATCCCTTATACTTTGCCCTACACGTGAACTTTGCTTGCAGATTGCAGGTGATTTGAATGACTATTCCAAATACATCACCGGATTGCGGGTATTGCCCGTATATGGTGGTTCATCCATAGATAGCCAGATACGTGCCTTGAAACAAGGTGTACATATCATCGTTGCCACCCCGGGACGACTACTCGACCTGATGGAACGTAAAACAGTATCGCTCACCACTATCCAGAATGTAGTGATGGACGAGGCGGACGAAATGCTGAATATGGGATTCACAGACAGCATTAACGCCATTCTTGCTGATGTGCCTCAAGAACGTAATACGTTATTATTCTCCGCCACTATGAGCCCGGAGATTGCACGTATTTCAAAGAAGTACTTACGTGACGCCAAAGAAATCACTATCGGACGGAAAAATGAAAGTACAAGCAACGTGAAGCATGTAGTCTTCACCGTTCATGCCAAAGATAAATACGCGGCTCTGAAACGTATTGTAGACTATTATCCGCAGATATACGGTATCATTTTCTGCCGTACGCGCAAAGAAACGCAGGAGATTGCCGACAAGCTGATGCAGGACGGCTACAATGCCGATTCACTGCACGGTGAATTAAGTCAGGCACAACGTGATACCGTTATGCAGAAATTCCGCATTCGCAATATACAGATCCTGGTTGCCACGGACGTTGCCGCCCGCGGACTGGACGTAGACGACTTGACACATGTCATCAACTATGGCCTGCCGGATGATACCGAAAGTTACACTCACCGTAGCGGACGTACGGGACGCGCCGGAAAAACCGGTACTTCTATTGCCATCATCAACTTGCGCGAGAAAGGTAAGATGCGCGAAATAGAACGTATCATCAGTAAGAAGTTTATTATTGGTGAAATGCCTACCGGCAAACAGATTTGCGAGAAACAGCTTCTGAAAGTGATCGACGACTTGGAAAAGGTGAAAGTGAACGAAGAAGATATGGCTGACTTTATGCCTGAAATATACCGTAAACTGGACTGGTTGAGCAAAGAAGACCTTATCAAACGTATGGTTTCCCACGAGTTCAACCGTTTCTCAGAATACTACCGCAATCGCGAAGAAATAGAAATGCCTACCGATAGCCGTGGCGAACGCAACAGCAGAAGTGGCAATGAGCGCAGTGGTGACCGTAGAAGTAGCAATCGCACAGCAGAGCCTGGATTTACCCGCCTGTTCATCAATCTGGGTAAGATGGATAATTTCTTCCCGAATGAACTGATAGGATTGTTGAATGGTAATACCCGTGGACGGGTGGAATTGGGACGCATTGACCTGATGAAAAACTTTTCATTCTTTGAAGTGGATGAAAAAGAAGCCAACAACGTAGTAAAAGCCCTGAACCGTGCCAACTGGAACGGTCGTAAGGTATCTGTAGAAATTGCAGGCGAAGAAGGCAAGGAAGCTCCTAAAGGCAGACGTAAAAGCGAAGGAAGCAGTTATGGCAAAAAGGAGTTTGATGGCAAGAAGCGTAGTTTCAAAGATGAAAAGCGTAGCGATGCTCCCAGAAGTAACAGAAGTAAATCTGAGAGTGCCCCGGCTGACAAAAAGAAAAGCAAGCCAAGTCGTGAAGACCGTGGATACTCCCAAGCACGCGGCAAGAAAGATGACTGGAGACAGTTCTTTCAGGACAACAAAGAATTCCGCGATAAGGAACCTGACTTCAGTGAAGAAGGTTGGGCAAGACGGGCACCCAAGAAGAAATGATTTATAGTGATTAGTGGTTAGTGATGAGTGATTAGTACAACTGCTAGTCACTTATCACTAACCACTAATCACTTATTAACGTGAATAAAGTAAACGGATTCTTATATGGACTTCTTTCTTCGGCGAGCTTCGGGCTTATTCCGCTGTTCACCATTCCTGCCATGCATCAAGGCATGCAATTCTGGTCCATTCTGCTTTACCGTTTTTTCTTTGCCATGCTGGCATTGGCAGGTATCCTGTTACTCGATAAACAATCTTTCCGCATCCGCAGGAAAGAGATACTTCCACTTTTACTACTGGCATTTCTGTACGATTGTTCCGCTGTATTTCTATTCTGGGGATACAAATTCATGTCGAGCGGAGTAGCTACTACCATTCACTTCATGTATCCTGTACTGACTACACTTATCATGATGCTTTTCTTCCGCGAAAAGAAATCCATCTGGCGTATAGCGGCAATTCTTTTAGCAGTAAGCGGTGTTTTCTTCCTCTCGCATGGCGACACTACGGGAACTGTTACTTTATGGGGCATTTTTATTGTTTTACTCTCTGCATTGGGTTATGCTCTCTATCTGGTTACTGTCAGCCAACTAAAATCTCTTGAAATGAAAGGGCTGAAAATGACATTTTATGTCTTTCTATTTGGCGGGATTCTCCTTTTCATCAGGATGACAGCAACAGGCGTCGGCGTACAAGCCATCCCGGACCGGATAACTTTGGGAAACCTGGTAATGCTGGCATTAGTACCGACTGTTATTTCCAATCTTGCGCTGGTACGCGCTATTAAAAACATAGGCTCCACGCTCACCTCGGTGTTGGGAGCTATGGAGCCTGTAACTGCTGTTTGCGTGGGAATTCTCGTCTTTGGAGAACCTTTCACTCAAAGTATTGCCTTAGGAATTATGCTGATTATTTCGGCGGTTACGGTTATCATACTGAAAAGGTGACCAAAGCAGTGTTTCCACCACTCTATCACCTTTCCATCATTTATCACCTAAACCTATATATTATTTGTCTGTGCATCCTTTTGTGCTGAAGGCAACCAACATCCAAACCATCTTTTCCTGTTCTTTCAGATAGCCTGTCATCAGGTCGGCAGTAACGTCGTCACCAGCTTCATTAGCCAGTTCAATGATCTTTCTTTCCTCACCAATGAGATATCCGTAAGTTTCAAGAATATTGCTGACTGCATCGCTACCACAAGCCACGTCAGATACTTCTTTGATCTTTGCAACTTTCAGGTATTCGCTGAACTTGTTTTCGGGTACACCACCCAACATCAGGATACGTTCTGCAATTTCGTCCACCTTCTCGGCTGCATCGTCATACATACTTTCAAACTTCTCGTGCAATACGAAGAAACCATGTCCCTTAATGTTCCAGTGGAAACCGCGCAGATTCGTGTAATACACCTGGAAATCTGCCAAAAGCTGATGCAATGCTGATACTACGTTAGCTACTCCCGATTCATTTAACTTGATATAATTTAAAGTCTTCATAATTTTATGGTTTTAATAATTTATACTGTTTTTCTTTTTTCTGTTGCAAAGAAAGTGCAAATCGAAGGCAGAAGCAAGTATGCTTGATTATGCTGAGATGCAGCCTTTCTTCGTTTTTTGTACAAAGATAAGGCGGAAACCAATGCTTGTCAAACAGATAATTTCTATCTTTGCATAGACAGAATCTATATAACCCGTTCAAACCCCTTATTTATCATGACTTTACAACAACTGGAATACATTCTTGCCGTTAGTCAGTTCCGCCATTTCGCCAAAGCCGCGGAACATTGCCGTGTAACTCAACCCACCCTGAGTGCCATGATACAGAAACTGGAAGACGAGTTAGACACCAAGATATTCGACCGCAGCCAACAGCCCATCTGTCCTACTCCCGTCGGACAACTCGTAATAGAGCAAGCCCGTATCGTATTGGAACAAGCAGGCCATATAAAGGATATTATTGAAGAAGAAAAGCACTCCTTGTCGGGTGTTTTTAAGTTAGGTATACTCCCCACCATCGCCCCTTATCTGTTGCCCCGCTTCTTTCCGCAGCTGATGAAGAAATATCCTAAACTGGACATCCGCGTAACGGAGATGAAGACAAAGGACATCAAACAAGCGCTTATAAAAGGAGAGATAGATGCCGGCATTATCGCCACTCTCCCCGAAAAGGATGACTTCCGCCAGATACCTTTATTCTACGAACAATTCTATGCTTATATCGCGCGCGAAAGCAAACTGTTCGATAATAAGATAATCCGTACCTCCGATCTCAACGACGAACAGCTTTGGATGCTGGACGAAGGACACTGCTTCCGCGACCAGTTAGTCCGCTTCTGCCAGATGAAGGCGGCGCAAGCCAGCCAGATCGCTTATCATTTAGGTAGTATGGAGACATTCATGCGTATGGTGGAAAGCGGTAAAGGTGTTACTTTCATTCCCGAACTTGCCATCGATCAGCTCAACGATACACAGAAAGAGTTGGTACGCCCCTTTGCCATTCCCACTCCTACCCGGCAGATCATTCTTATCACCAACGAGAACTTCATACGAACCACTTTATTGGAGGTACTCACAAAAGAAATACAAGCGTCTGTACCCCGCGAAATGCTGTCCCTGCGGGCAACTCAGTGCGTTGTATAGATTTCCTCTATCGGCCCATAAATCTTTTCAATCGTTTTTTTTGTTCTATCGGCAAAAGATGCTATATTTTTGCATCATCGAAAAAACAAAGTACTAAACCTTTTAAAACAAAAAAGATTATGGAACCAATTATCAATTCTCAGCTTCCTGAATTCAAAGTTCAGGCATTCCAGAACGGAAGTTTCAAAACAGTAACTAACGAAGACGTAAAAGGCAAGTGGGCTATTTTCTTCTTCTATCCCGCAGACTTTACGTTTGTGTGCCCTACCGAACTGGTGGACATCGCTGAAAAATACGAGCAATTCCAGGCAATGGGTGTAGAGGTATACTCGGTAAGTACCGACTCTCACTTCGTGCACAAAGCATGGCACGATGCATCCGAAAGTATCCGCAAGATCAAGTATCCGATGCTGGCAGACCCTACAGGCGTGCTGACACGTGCATTCGGTGTAATGATTGAAGAAGAAGGTATGGCTTACCGCGGCACATTTGTCGTGAACCCCGAAGGCAAAATCAAGATTGCCGAAATACAGGACAATAACATCGGACGTAATGCCGACGAACTTCTCCGCAAGGTAGAAGCTGCACAGTTCGTTGCAACACACGACGGTGAAGTATGTCCCGCAAAATGGAAGAAAGGCGGCGAAACACTGAAACCAAGTATAGATTTGGTTGGTAAAATTTAAGTTCACATCCCTTTTTTATTAGCGAGGCCCCCTTTATCCATTGCACACATAGAGGGGGCCTCTTTTATCTTACATTAGTATATACTGTTATGTTAGAAACAAGCATTTTAAATCAAGTACGCAGTGTCTTCCAAAACCTGGAAGCACAGTACACTTTTCATATCACCTGCCATCCCCGGCACGAAAGCGCACAGGAACTGACAGAGTTGCTGAAAGATGTAGCAGGATGTTCCGATAAACTCTCCTGTGAGGTAACTGAAACCGAAGAACCGAAGTTGGAATTCTCTTTGCTGAAAAATGGAAAAGAAACCGGTGTCAAATTCCGCGGAATACCGAACGGTCATGAATTCACATCTTTGCTTCTGGCAGTACTGAATGCCGATGGAAAGGGGAAAAATCTTCCTGATGAAGCTATCAGCCGACGCATTCAGGCATTGAAAGGACCTATTTCATTGCAGACTTATGTATCATTAACATGTACCAACTGCCCCGATGTGGTGCAGGCCCTGAATATAATGGCTCTGCTGAACGGGCAGATCACGCATGAAATGATAGACGGTGCTCTTTTCCAAAAAGAAGTGGATGCACTGAAAATACAAGGCGTACCATCCGTCTATGCCAACGGTAAATTGCTTCATGTAGGACGCGGCACCTTAGGCGAACTTCTGCAGAAGCTGGAAGAAATGTTCGGCTCCGAACCTGTGGGAAATGCAGAACCTATCTCACGGACTTATGATATCCTCGTATTAGGTGGTGGACCGGCAGGTGCCTCAGCCGCTATCTATTCAGCCCGCAAGGGATTACGGGTAGCTATTGTAGCTGAAAAGATCGGTGGTCAGGTAAAGGAAACCGTAGGAATCGAGAATCTGATTTCCGTGCCGCAGACTACAGGTGCACAGTTGGCAGACAATTTAAGAAGCCATATCAATCATTATCCCATCGACTTGTTTGAAGACCGCAAGATAGAGAAGGCGGAGCTTCAAGGAAAAGAAAAGAGGATTTCAGTAGTGGGCGGTGAAGTCTTCATATCTCCCAGTGTAATTATTGCTACCGGTGCAAGCTGGCGCAAACTGAATGTGGAAGGTGAAACGGAATACATAGGCAGAGGAGTTGCTTTTTGTCCGCATTGCGACGGACCCTTCTATCAAGGGAAAGACGTAGCCGTTATCGGTGGCGGAAACTCCGGTATAGAAGCAGCCATCGACTTGGCAGGTATCTGCCGGAAAGTGACTGTCTTTGAATTTGCGGATACGCTGAAAGCTGACCAGGTATTGCAAGAAAAGGCGAAAAGCTTGCCGAATGTAGAAATCTTCACTTCTTCACAGACTACAAAGGTAGTGGGAAACGGTGATAGGGTAACAGCTATCCGCGTCAAAGATCGTGTAAGTAGTGAAGAACGGGATTTCCCATTGGATGGTATCTTCGTACAGATTGGTCTGGCAGCCAATAGTGCTCCTTTCCGTGACATGCTGGAAACGACTCCAATAGGCGAAATCAAGATCGATGCTTTTTGTCGCACCACGCTTCCGGGCGTTTATGCGGCAGGAGATGTTTCGAACGTTCCCTACAAACAAATAGTAATTGCAATGGGTGAAGGCGCAAAGGCGGCACTGTCGGCATTTGATGACCGCATCCGGGGAATTGCATAACAAGTACGCGGACGACGCGGATTAGACGGACGAACGCGGATTTTAATTTGTTAATACTATAGTGTAATTTTCTTAATCCGCGTTCGTCCGCTCAATCCGCGTCGTCCGCGTACCTATTTCCTAGAAAGAAATTCAGCAATATCCTCTTTTTCTTCCATACCCAATTTCTGCCGTATAACCGTCTTACGTTGATACACCGTCCGTATGCTTTGCTGAATAACCACGCTAATTTCTTTCGTTGAAAAGTCCGACTTCAACAAACAGCAGAGTTGCAGTTCCTTTTCATTCAGGATCTTTCCATACTTCTGACTGATACGGGTATAAAAGCCATCATGCACCATATCAATAGTCTTATATAAATCACTCCAAACCAGCAAATCATCTACCGCTACATCTTTATTGGCTATCCGTCCCATCTGTACCAATAGCTCCTGATGATCGGAACTGGGATTCGTAGCCACAATACGTATCAGGCCTAACTGCTGAAGCAGCATCTTCTTGACAAACTTATCATTATTGCCGCTTTCATCGCCTTCCGTCTCATTCAACAAACGGCGCAAGGCTTCCAATTCTTCTTCTTTCTCTACAAGCAAATGCTTTCTTCTCTGCAAATACCAGGCAACAGCCAGCAACAACAAAATACAGAGAGCCACCAATCCGACAAAGAAGGTCCGTTCTTTCTGCTTTTCCAATTGCAGATTCATATTCTGCTGTTGGAGTAACAGTTGTACCTTTCCTTTTTGGGCTATCACCCGCTGGTCACGGATAAAGTTGTTATACAGCCGGTTTGAGAAGAACGCCACATCCCGAATTGTAAAAGAGCGGCTATCCGTATAATTCATCAACGTTTTCTGTACCAGATAAAAGTTAGCCAACGACAAGTCCTGGTCAATGTAGGGTGAACGCACGCTATCTCCCATTTGTATATAGTAGCGAGCGGAATCCATCTGGCCCATATTCAGAAAATAACGCGAAAGAGCATAATAAGATAAGGACTCGAAAGGGTGTTTCGTTTCTTTATATTCTTGTAAACTATGGTGCTGCAAATTGATGGCTTCCCGATTCTTTCCGGAATCACTCAGTATATCAGCGTAGTTGCGCATCACATAGTACAATGCCTTCAAAGAGTCTGTGGAGGTATACAGGCATTCAGTAGCTTTACGGAGAGCCAGCAGCGCAGAATCATTCTGATTTGCACAGTAGTACGATATCGCCAGGCTGTTGTAGTTATTATATTGTCGGGTGGAATCAGGCTCTATAGCTATCAATTGCTTCTGTAGGCGTATCAGACCTTCAAAATCATCATTACCTTCCCCTATATTCTCTACAGACCGCAGCAAATCAAGACGGGCAGCCGTATCGCCGCGCAGGGCTGCAATGCGATTTCCTTCAACCATCATCTCAGTGGCTTCTTTATATCTCTCGCTATCGTAGAAGTAATGCGCCGCCAGTTTGTAGGTACGCAGCAAGCGCAATGTGTCACCCACATCCGGTCTTCCATAATAATCCAGAGCATATAACAGCAAAGAATCTTCATTCATCACCCAATGCGCATTATAGTGGGCTTGCCCCATAGCCAGCGCAAACCGTGCCCGCAACGAGTCTGGTAATACTTCGGGATCTTTCACCGACTGAAGCAGAGCAATCGCCTCCTCTGCATTCTGCTGTAACATCTGCTCCGCCTTTTCTATTTGGATGCGTTGCAATGACAGGACTTCCGTACATGCTGCTAATACCAACACGCATACCCAACCTATCAAACCATGTTTCAATGCTTTCATGCCGTTTTTCCTTCTTGCTTTAAGTCTTTGCAAAGATAGATATTTATCAATTAACGGAAGTTACGGTCTCCCTTTTTTTGCACTTTTCTTTATATATAAACCTGAAATGGGAAGATATAAACTTTTTCATAAAGCACAGCTCAAAACCCTTTAATTTTCAAATAGTTGCAAAAGTCATTGCACTTTATTTAGTGCCACATATAAACCGCTTTTTTGTTTCTATCGCTCTACCTTTGTCATGTTCAAAGAACAGAAATAATCACTAAAAATAATAAGAAAAATGAAAAGATTAAGTATCATTTTAGGAGTATCATTCCTATGCACCTCCCTGATGGCTGCAAACAAAATCACAGGGAAAATCATCGATGAGAGTAACAATCAGAATATCGAGTATGCCAATGTCAGCCTGATGACTCAAGACTCGACATTCATCACCGGAGCTGCCACAGACAACGACGGCTATTTCTTACTGAAAGAGGTAAATAATGGAGATTATATCTTATGCATCTCATGCGTCGGATACGAGAATTCCTGCCTCTCCATCCATAACCTGCAAGCCAATCTGAATCTGGGAGAACTGCCCCTGTCACCCGATAATGTAATGTTGGAAGGCGTTACCGTTACAGCGAGCCCCATCATCAAAAAGACCGACCGGCAAATTATCCTCCCGACCGAAATGCAAACCAAAGCCGCTTCCAACGGAGTTTCCTTACTGAGAAATCTGCAACTGTCACGCATCCTGATCAATCCGATAGACAACAGCATCACGGTTCCCGGAGGAGACAATGTACAACTTAGGATTAACGGTGTAGAAGTGACTCAAGCTGAAATAATTTCCATCCGCCCGGCAGATGTGATCCGCATCGAGTATATAGACAATCCCGGTGCACGCTACGGAAATGCAGGTGCCGTACTGAACTACATTGTAAAGAGAAGGGAATCGGGAGGAAGTATCTCTGCTGATCTCACCAACGGGGTATCCGATACGGGATACGGCGAACATAACCTCGCAGCCAAATACCACTTCAACAAGTCTGAGCTCAGCACTACCGTATATTGGGGACAGAGAGATCTGAAGTGGACGCGCGAAAACTATGAAAGTTTCCACTTCCCGGAGGCTTATCAAGAGAATAGAGAAGTAGGAGAACCTACTAAAGTAAAGTATGATAACCTTAACTTCAATCTCAATTACAGCTATCAGGATAATGACAAGCAACTTCTCAACATTGCTCTCAGAAACCAATACAGTGATACTCCCAGTTCCATGTCGGACAGAATCAGTACATTGTATGAAGGAGATACCTCCTACTCCATATCCGACCTTTCTGCCTCCAAAGTACTTATCCCCTCTTTGGATATCTATTACCAGAGAAATCTGAAAAACAAACAGACAATCTATGCGGATGTAGTGGCTTCTTATCTGGACAGCAAGAATGAACGGAATTTTATGCAGAAAGCCCTTAATAATGACAATAATGATACGGATATCTATTCGGAAACCAAAGGTGAGAAGTACTCCATCATTGGAGAAGGTATCTACGAAAAACAATTCAATACGGGTAAGTTTACCGGAGGTATCAAGCATACACAAGCCTATTTGCAAAATAGATATTCGGGCAATATAGAAAATAGAATCACGATGAATACGGCCGAAACTTACTTATTTGCCGAATATCAATCCAAGATAAAAGCACTGAACTACACTGTAGGGATTGGAGCTATGAGAACTTATAACAGCCAGGAGCAGTATTCTTCCGAGAAGTATATAGTCAAGCCTTCTTTAAGCCTGTCGTATTCTATAAATGGGAAGTGGTTTTTCAGATACAACGGATACGTGTCGGGCTATGCTCCTTCCCTGTCCGACCTGAACGACATCTCACAAGCAATGGATAAGTATCAGATACGCAAAGGAAATCCCGACTTAAAATCTGTTACATTCTATGCCAACACACTGTCTGCCAGTTGGCAAAGCAAGTATGTATCTGTCGATTTATTTGGAAGATATAGTTATGACAATAAGCCGATTATGGAAAATACCTACTACGAAGACGGGTATTTTGTCCGCACTACCGAAAATCATAAAGGCTTCCACCGAATCAATCTGGAGACATCTATACAGATACGGCCTTACAGAGAGTATATCTCCATCAAGCTTACTCCGTTCCTGAACCGCTATATCAGTTACGGCAATACCTACACGCATACACACACCAATGCAGGGCTGCGAGGCAGCCTGATGGCAATGTATAAGAACTGGGTACTGATGGCAGAAATGAATACCAGCAACCACACTCTGTGGGGTGAAACGCTGACTAAGGAAGAAAAGCTGCACACCATTATGGCGGGATACAATACGGAGAAATGGAGCCTGTCTGCCGGGGTACTGAACCCGTTTACCAAGAAGTATGAACAGGAAATAGAGAACCTCTCAAAATCGGCTCCCTATCGCCAATTAGCATATTCCAAGAACTTAAGACTTCTGTTCATGGTAAACGTATCCTTCAACCTGGACTTCGGAAAGAAGCGCAACAGTCAAGGCAGAAGAATCAATAACAAGGATACTGATACAGGTATTTTGTCCGGAAACAAATAATTGTCTCCCCCAGGAAATGCGGGAACCTGCCCACTAATTGATAATATTCAATTCTTTAATCAGGTTCCCAGCTTTCCCGTATTTCTCAATCATAAATAAAATATAGCGCACATCCACTCCAATGGTACGCTGCATCTTCGGTTCATAAAGAATATCACTGCCCATAGCCTCCCAGTTTCCATCGAAAGCTAATCCCAGCAATTCACCTTTCGAATTGAACATCGCACTGCCGCTATTGCCGCCGGTAATATCATTATTAGAGATAAAGCAAACCTTCATTTCGCCCTTTTCATCGGCATATCTTCCAAAATTACGGGAAGAAAGCAGAGATACCAACTCCGGCTGTACTGCAAAATCCACATCTCCCACATGGGCTTTCACCTTCTCCAGTACACCTTTTGTCGTTGTATAATAATCATATTCCGCTCCGTCAAACGGAGTATATCCGCATACCGTTCCAAAGCTCAATCGCATGGTGGAATTAGCATCCGGATAGAAATTACGAGATGCATACATCCTACGGATAGCCCCATTCAACAGGCGTTCTCCACGAATGATTTCCGTAGTAGGTGCCTGCGTCTGCATATTCATATCGAACAACATTGTCAGCATATCAATGCCCAGTGAAATAGCCGGATCATCGAAAATCTGATAGGTAGTGTCCCGTTCAAGAAAGCGCTTCAAACCACGGGGAGTAGTCAACTCAGAACTTGCATAAAGACTATCTACGAAAGCTTTCTCATCCCCATCATATTTCTGTGCGATAGTATGGTAAATTTCCGGCAAGAAGGTAGTATCCACTTTTGAGCGATACTCTTTCAGCAGTGCTGTAAATACTTCCTTGTCTATATCCAGATCCAAATTAGAGTATTGTTCAACGATACCCTTCAAGGCAGCAATAACAGTTTTCTGTTCTCCTTCAAAGTCAAAGTTCAGAATCTTCAGGGCAAGCTGCACGAGCTCCGGTCCATACAGGAAAGACTCAATAAAGTAAGCCTGCGCACGGTTTATCTCCCGGCGGTTCTTGTAGTTCAGTTCCAAATCCGTAAACAGTTGAAGAAGCTTCTCACGTTCTTCCGGATTCTGCTGTATCCACCGACGGATTTCCTGCTCCATTTCACGCTTCTTATCTAAGATTCCCAGCTTACGGATAGCACGGTTGACACCGATACTGTTCTTCCAATAGTTGGAGCTTTCATCATACTTGGAAGCATACTTAATACGTATGCTGTCTTTACTGTCCATTTCACGCTTCCAGATGGCTTGTTTCACACCACGAATATCAATCTGAGCCTGATTGGAGTTATTCATCATTTCCTCGATGCCGAATGAAGAAAGGTAACGTTCTGTACTTCCCGGATAACCTATCGTCATACAGAAAGAACCCTCCTTATAGCCATCCAGTGAAATCGGAGCTACATATTCAGGATGATACGGGACATTATCAGGGGAGTAATCGGCAGGCCGGTTCTTGCGGTCTGCATAAATACGAAATACACAGAAATCTCCTGTATGCCGGGGCCATACCCAGTTGTCCGTATCCCAGCCGAACTTACCGACAGAGGAAGGAGGTGCAAACACCAGCCGCACATCGTTGAAATCGCGGTAAACGGAAAGCCAGAATTCATTGCCTCCATAATAAGCATCTACCACGCCAAGCAAAGTGGAGTCTTTCAGGGATACCTCACCACCTATTACCATCATCATAGAGTCTACCGCACTGGAACGTTCCATCTCGTTCATCGAAGGCTTAACAACTCCCAGCACACGCTTGGTCACATCTTCCGTACGAAGCAGGAAGCGAACGTAAAGCTCCGGATTAGGCAATTCCTCTGCACGACTACGGGCTACGAAACCATCTTTCAGGTAATCATGTTCCACTGATGAATGTTGCTGCACACTGCTGAAGCCGCAGTGATGATTGGTAAACACCAACCCGTCTTCCGACACTACCACACCGGAACAAAATCCTCCGAAGCTGACTACCGCATCTTTCAATGAGGGTTTCTTCGGATTATATAGTTTATCGGCAGGCATTTGCAGGCCGAGTTCTTTCATCGTTTTACGGGTCTGTTTATTCAGGTTTCCCAGCATCCACATACCTTCGTCCGCCTGTCCCGTCAACGTGAAGAGGCTGCAAGCAACAATTAGGATACACTTTAGCTTCATTCCATTTCGTATTAAATTATTCTGCAATCAGTCTTAGTTGTTTCGCTCCCGTACGTGCTTTCAGCCATTCGGTGATCTTCTGTTTCTCGTGGGCGTCGGGATGCTTGCCAAACTTCAGTACGGCAAGTGTAATGGTATCTGTCCGTACCGAATCAACCGTCAGTTCTATGGCATGAGAGATAGAAACAGTTTTCACTGATGGATAGAGAACTTTTAGTTCCGGAACAATCTTTTTGCCCAATTCATCGAAAGACTTATATCTTGCCAGGCTCTGTTCCAGCACCGTAATCTTCTTTGTTTGTTCCACCAGTCGTTCTTCACTGTTCTTATAGAAGTCTTCCATTACCATAGCCCGGATAGAAGAAATATCCACAGCTTCGTTATTCATCCCCTGAAGAACAATCAGCTTTGTTTCACCTAACTTATAATCCTTCATCTTACTGCGGGCAATGGCAATCGAAGCCTCGGGAACTTCTTGTCCGATCAGTACCACGCGTATCTCATTATCCTTGCTGCCATGATAATGGATTTTCTTATCCAATACCTGTGTATTCTCAAAAGAAAGCTGTTCGGCAACAAACCGGTTGGCAGCACTCTCATAAAAAGTACTCTGAATAATGCCTACCGTCAAGTAAACAGCCGGACACATGGTCAGCACAGCAATGAGTATAATGTATTGGCGTACTTTTTTCTCCCGCTTCTTATCCACAAACTCTTTACGCTGGAAGTGCATTACACGCACCCCGGCAAACGTGGCAAGACTGATAAATACCGAATTAATGAAATAGAGATAAAATGCTCCGAGGAAATAAACCAAGTTACCCGTTGCCAACCCGTAACCTGCCGTACAGAGAGGGGGCATCAAAGCCGTGGCAATGGCAACACCGGGAATTACGTTTCCTTTCTCCTTGGTAGATAGGGCAACCACACCGGCAAGACCACCCATCAATGCGATGAATACGTCATAAATCGTAGGTGAAGTACGTGCCAGAAGCTCCGACTGTCCTTCGGCAACAGGGCTTACAAGAAAGAAGACAGTAGCTGTAGTTACACTGAACAGAGTAGTTATCAGAAAGCTCTTCAGTGAACGTTTCATCAATTCAAAGTCATTCAGACCGACAGAAAGTCCCACTCCCATGATAGGTCCCATCAGTGGAGAAATCAACATGGCACCGATGATTACGGCCGTGGAATTGACATTCAGTCCCAATGATGCCATAAAAATGGCAAAGATCAAAATCCACAGGTTAGCCCCTTTAAACTCTACTCCTTTGCGGATGGAGTCTACTGTTTCCAGCTCATTGTCCTTGTCTTTTCTCAGATCAAGATACTCGCTCAGGAACTTTTTAACGGCAAAAACATTTCGGTTTTGTTCAGGTGTTTCCATCATATCATTTACAATTTGACGATTTACAATTTACAATTTACCATGCGGACTATTCTAATGTCTTATGATACGGTTCAGAATTGGTATTTGATTCAGCGGCAAATCACGCTTCACAACGTAAGCGATAAACAGTATCAGCAGAACTGTACGGTATGCCATACGCAGGTAGATATTGTCTATCGGCACATATTCGGCAGCGAGATAAAGCACAGCAGCAAGAAGCACATACATACCGATTGCTTTCAAATCATACTGTATCGGATATTTCTTCTGACCCACAAAGTAAGAAAGCAACATAGCAACGCCATATCCTGTAAATCCAGCCCAGGCACAAGCAATATAGCCATACTTCGGAATCAGGAAAACATTCATCAATATCAGGATAGTGCAGCCTGTCAATGAGAAGTAAGCTCCCCAACGGGTTTCATCAATCAGCTTGTACCAGAAAGACAGGTTGAAATAAATGCCCATAAAGATTTCCGCAGCCATAACGATAGGTACTACCCGTAATCCGTCCCAATAATCACGCCCGATGATATGGCGCAGAATGTCCAGATAGAACATTACTGCCAGAAAGGCGAGTAAAGTAAAGATGATAAAGAACTTCATAGCCTGAGCATACATCTCACGGCTATCTTTCTCTTTGCTCTTACCAAATACAAAAGGTTCATAGGCAAAGCGGAATGCCTGAGTAAACATGGCCATAATCATGGCAATCTTACTGGCAGCTCCGTAAATACCGAGTTGTATGGTAGCCTCAGCCTCATCAGGATAAACAAAGGGAAAAATAATCTTATCGGCCACTTGATTCAAGATACCTGCCACACCCAGTATCACTAATGGCAAAGAGTAACGAAGCATCCGTTTCAGTAACTCTCTATCCAGTACATAGGTAAATCCCCTCAGTTCCGGTATCATGCACAACATGACAACAGAAGTACATATCAGATTGAAGAGGAAAGCATAACCTACATCATTCCCTTTCAGAACGACGTAATAGAAAAGATTGAGAGCAATATTGAGGAAGATAAACAACAACTTCAGTGCAGCAAACTTAATGGGGCGTTTCTTATAACGCAGATAAGCGAACGGAATACTTTGAATAGCATCCATTGCCACCACAATCATCATCATACCTATATACCAAGGGTGCTCTCCGTATTCCAACCATCCGGCAATAGGTTCCAAAAACAACAATCCCAAAGCTACAAATACCACTGAGCCGAAACTTACGCTCAACAAGGTGGTGGAATATACCCGCATCGGATCATCTTGCCCTTTATTGGCAAAACGGAAGAATCCCGTTTCCATACCACACGTCAGCAATACCAGCATCAATGCCACCCAGGCATATATATTCGTAACCACACCATAACCACCCGATGATGCAGGTAAAGCTATCGTATATACAGGCACTAGCAGGTAATTGAGGAAACGTCCTACAATACTGCTCACCCCGTAAATAGCTGTTTCTTTTGCTAAACTTTTTAATCCCGCCACTTTATTTAATGATTATCGTTCAATTATTAATGGAAATAGTAGTGCTATTGATTAATAGTTAATCACTAAACAACGTACGCTGACTATTGTAAAGACTACGTCCTAAATGCTTATAAGCCAGCTCAGTTACTTCACGTCCACGGGGGGTACGTTTTAAGAAACCCTCTTTAATCAGGAACGGTTCATACACCTCCTCTAAAGTACCGGCATCTTCACCCAATGCCGTAGCAATGGTAGTAAGCCCTACCGGACCACCTTTGAACTTATCGATAATGGTACAAAGTATCTTATTGTCGATTTCATCGAGACCATACTTATCAATATTCAGTGCTTCCAAAGCAAAGTTGGCAATCTCCGTATCAATGCTCCCCGACCCTTTCACTTGTGCAAAATCCCGCACGCGACGCAGCAATGCATTCGCAATACGCGGCGTTCCACGACTACGGGAAGCGATCTCAGACGCTGCTCTTGTAGAGCAAGGTACATTCAGTATCCCTGCCGAACGGCGAATAATACCGCTCAGCACATCATCATCGTAATATTCCAAATGCAGATTAATACCAAAACGGGCACGCAAGGGCGCAGTCAGCAAACCGCTACGGGTAGTAGCCCCCACCATCGTAAACGGATTCAGATCAATCTGAATACTCCGTGCAGACGGGCCTTTATCTATCATAATATCAATGCGGTAATCCTCCATTGCGGAGTACAGATACTCCTCCACCACCGGAGAAAGGCGGTGAATTTCATCGATAAACAGCACGTCATTCGGTTCCAGACTGGTAAGCACCCCCGCCAAATCGCCCGGCTTATCAAGCACCGGACCGGAAGTTACCTTAAAGCCCACTCCCAGTTCATTCGCAATAATATTGGAAAGTGTCGTTTTACCCAATCCCGGAGGTCCATGCAACAATACATGATCCAGCGCTTCGCCACGCAGACGGGCTGCTTTAACGAAGATACGCAGATTATCCACCACCTTATCCTGTCCGCTGAAGTCTTCAAAGGATAACGGACGAAGTGCGTTTTCAAAATCGCGTTCCCTACTGGTCAATTGATTATCACGTATATCAAAATCTTCTCGTTCCATTCTATATTTATTTCTTTTCTTATCTTTTTAGAAAAAGAATAGAAAACAATATTAAAGCTGAAAATCAACCACTTAAACCTTTTATTTTTCTATTTCTTTTTTTTTTCTTTTTTTTTTTACCACTTATTTCAGTGCATAACGTCTATCAGTACGGGCCCCTTCTGTTATCAATTCCACATCCACCATCGAATAAACCATCTTTCTCAACTCCTGTAAATCGACTTCCGGCAACCGGCCCGCAATCTCCGAAATCTTGCTTTTAGGATGTACTCTCAAGTCTTCCATTATTAGAGTTCTCAGCACATAAGGTTCTACTGTTTTCAGAGTTGTCTTCAAATTTACCTTTGCATTCTTTATTAACTGGGGATTCACAAAAAACTGAGTACCTTTCTTCGCACCAGTCCTTCCGATAATATTATCTTTCAACAACTTATCTGTATAGCTACGCAAACGGTCTTCTTCTTGAAGCTGAAGTATGGCAGAAAGCCGCGTACTGAGCACCTTCTTCTCACGGGCTATGATACCAAAAGCTGTAAATGCCTTTTGCGTCAACTGATAATTCTGCAAAACAAAGTCCAGCAAAGGAAGCAGCTCCGTATCTATAATCTCCGCATTTTGAATCACTGTAACTTCATTGTACGAAGATTCTATCATAGGCGGATCCTTTGCTTCCATAGCATTCAGTTCATAAATCAAATCATAACCGGAGCCTTCACCTTCCATCATTTCTAAAGCGCTCAGTAGCTCTATCATATTAGGATTACGCCGATGCTTGGCATGCAAAATATTATCTTTTGTTATACCCAATGGCAACCCTCCCGGATTAGAGATTTCTAATCTGTCAGAAAATACTTTAATCATTATGTCACTGGAAATGGTATATGATTTATGAGCTAAAGCATTGACCAACAACTCTCGTACCAACTTAGGATGATAATGCCGTATTTGTTTACGAAACAAACCATTCGGAAACTCATACGAATAAGTCAGTTCAACAGCCTTCTGTTCTATATCAAGAAGCAGTTCTTTAGGATTCAACCGATTATCATGCCATTCTTCTTTTCGTACTTTTCGCTCAAGCACATCATAAACAATATACTGAACCGTAGCAGGATAACAGATAGAACTTCTCTGCTTTGCCGTACCTAACCAAAGAACACCTAAATTCGTCAAATAACCTTCATCAACCAAGTGATAGTTCTCTGCCAACTCTGCATCATCCATCTGCTTGACGTGCTGACGCACACGGGATGATTTACGAATATCATTCGCCAACTGCCGCAAAGCGCCTAGAGCAACCCCATCAAGCAGGTATTTGGTCCTCACCAATTCCCACTGATAAGCGCCCTTCTCTTCGCCCAAACGCTGCAAGTCCTCGCTACGCACGGGTTCACATTTATCGGCCACCCGAATGTAAATACGTCCGTCCGAGGTAGTAGCTACAGAATGCATAGAAGGAGAAACAGAAACAATAAAGTATTGGCTGCCGGTATCATCAGTACATATTTCAGAAGCTACAAGACCGACGTTGAAACAGAGGCTACGCAATTTAGTCACTGCCTCATTCACTTCGTCGGGTGTGACATGCTGTTCCGGCAAAGGGGCTTTCTTCTTGTCATCGTAGCCTATAAAAATTCTTCCGCCTTGTGCATTTGCCAAAGCAACACAGGTCACGGATAAGTCTTTGAATCCTTTATCTCCTGTCCTGATTTTCAGAAGACTCTTATATTCGGTTGTCTGCTTCTCGCAATCCATGTCTCCATATTTTGATTCTATTGAGCAAAGATAGTACAAACTGATGAACCCTATCTCTTTTTTCACTTAATTTCTTTCCTCACTTCATCATTCCGTCCTTCTCCACTCGCTCATACAGAAAAGAAACTCTGCCTCTGCGGCTCATATGCAATCACATATCATAAAAAAAGGCTACACAAGGAATATTTTCCCATACAGTCTTTATTTCCAAATGAGACTTAGTATTCTTACTTAAGATTCTTGTAGTTCTTGATGTACAATGACTCCATGCCGCAAACTCTTGTTTTCTGCAAAATAACTAATTTATTTTGAGATAATACCCATAAGTTGTTTTTTTATGAATTCTTATCCAAGTTTTCAAACAATAATAAAAGAACCGTATGGAGTTTCATCCATACGGTTCCATAAAGCAAAGAAACGAATTCCAACCTCACATTTGCTCTACTCAAGCATTATTCTTCATAAACCAGATAAATCTCATTCGTACTAAAATTAATTTCCCAATTGCCTTTCTCGCACTGTTCCCATTGATATTGATCCGACATACGGTCCCACCAGTCCTGAAACTTTCGTCCTGTCTCTCCCAAGTCTTTCACCAGCTTTTCATACAACATCTCATTACTACCTGTTACTATTTTAGCCAACTCATTCAAACCATTCCGGCGTTCAAAAAGAATCTGAATTTCAAGTTTCTCTTCTTCTGTAACTGTTCCTACCAATTTTTTCATAATCATATCTCATTACATTTCAATATTTCTTTCTCACATCAAACGGATCCAGATAATCTATTTCCGTTATTTCTCTACCTTGCAAAAGGCACCCCGATTTACGTATTTCTTGTAGCAATTTACGCGAAGCATTACGTTCCAGATGGGCAGTCACGCATTGTTCATGCGAAGGGGTATTCACTTCCAAAGTCATCTTTCTATTCAGCCAAACACAACGCTTGCATTGGTAAGCATCACAATGTCTGCATAGCGGTGCATGACTCAAACTGTATAACTGGGAATTCCTGATGTCAAGCCCATTATTCAGATCACCAATAGAATATCCATCACTTGACAGATAAAAAGCAGGACAAGCATAAAATTTCCCGTCTGGTGCAAGTGTTATACTCTCCCATCCGGCATTACAATTGTTCATACTATCAAGCATTATACGGTCAGTTAGCAAGTTAAGCTGAGGGGGTATTTTCTCATTATAGAAATCTTTCAACTGAAAAACCAATTCAGCCAATACAGACTTATACTTATCAAAGTCAGTCTCTGTAAAAGTTTCCACATCAGTCAGTATTATATTCAGGCGAGCGACATGAATCAACATCTTTCCCACCTCCACATAATGACTGAAAAGATCTTCTTTCTTCGTTCTCAGTACATAAATTTTATTCTGATCCATATTCCAGTTTCCCGGATTCTCCCAGCGATCCCAAACGACAATATCCGCCCCAGCACAACAGGCAGCAGGCATAATTTTACAATGATCCGTCGTTTCTATGATTTCCTCATATTCCTGAGGCAATATGTAATCAGGATAAATGAACTGAACCATCAGATTTTCCTTCATTGCCAGAAGGATGCCAGCCCGCAAATCCTGCAAACCGATTAGCTTACGTTCCGTCTTCGGGTTTTCATAATGGCAATAGGATATGCTGGTATCATCCAATAGAATAATTAAATATTTCATCATTGTCCGCCCTCCGATTCCATTTTGTGCAAAAGCCTGTTCCAATAATAATTATTAGCCCTCACCCGCGCCTTGTGCATTTTACAGATAGCCGTAGAACGTTGGTAGATGGTAGGAGTATCGGCAGCATCGTAGTTCTCTCCTTGACACCATGCACACCCGCTTGCCACTTCACAATTTATGCATTCTTTTGTACTTTGTGTACAACGATCCAATGTCAAAAAAGGCCGCAACTTATTCTTATCAATGCCATCATGAATATTACCAATAACCCAGGCTTTTTTATTGCGAAGAGAATATTGTGCAAAACGGGTACACGGGTAAAAATTTCCCATTGCATCTACAGCCAACATCATACCTGCACCACACCAATTCTGATTCTGTAACTCACAATCCAATGGTTTCCCTAAATGTTCACCGAAAAGTGAACAAGAATAGTCCCGATAATAACCATTATCAATGATAGCATCCGCCAACATCATCAGTTGTTCCTCAAATAAAATATCATCTTCCAACTTCCATACATCTTCAAACACGCAATTAATATTCACCTCATGAATTCCCAAAGAATAAAGATGGAGGACACTTTCCTTGATATAAGGAATATCAGCACTACTGATGGTTACCTTCGTGCCCGCATTAGGGAACTGCGACAACCATAAAGGGATATTGCGTACTACATCTTGATAAGAACCCCTCTCGCTCACCTTATACACACGATTCAAATCATGCTTCACCTCTGTACCATCAATAGTAATGCCAATACTGAGATGCTCTTTATTTTTCAAGATAAATTGCTGCACCTTTTCTTCATGGTAATTGATGCCATTCGTAGAAAAGCTGAAACGATAAGCATCAAACCAATGATGGTTACGTTTAAACAATTCTACCTTAATATAGTCGCATATCCTATCTATCAGACCTATTTCCAGAAAGGGTTCTCCTCCGATAAAGTCCCATACTACAGACTCTTCTGAAAATTCGTCCTCACGACACAACACATAATCAATAGCTTGTTTGGCTACCTCCCAAGACATTCGCTCTTTCGAGTTTTTTCCTACGAGGTAGCAATATTTACAAGCGAGTTGACAGTCTTTAGTGACAATGAAAGTGATATTCTTTGCCATTCCGGACTTCCAATCTATTTCTTTCTTTCTGATTCCTTCCATTTTTAAAAGATAACGAATACATACTTATTCAAAGTTAGTATCTATTGTAACTCCGGCACCCACCTCGGCATCCGGTTTGGCATCCAAACATACAAGTACCCTTGCACTGTCCCAAACAGGTTGAGACACATGCACCACGACAAGTTGTCGTACAAGTTTGTGCGCAAGCCTGATTACAACTATTACCACAGCCCGAGCAACCGGAAGACTTGGCTGAATCTTTACAATTATCATTACAACCGTCTTTACAGCCATTGCTACAAGAAGTACCGCAATTAGAACAAGAAGAAGACTTAGCCGTATCATCGCAACCACTGGAACAGTTTTCTTTACAACCACTCTTGCAACTATCCCCACAACCACCTTGTGAAGATCCTGTACAGCCTTTACTACAAGTTGAGCCACAGCCACTTTGCGCAGTTCCCATACAACTGTTGTTACAACCTTGAGGATCGTCATCTTTACTACAAGCCTCCAACAATGCCGGTGCCAAAACCACCAATCCTAAAAAGGGGATTGCTTTCTTGATGGCTACTTTAAAAAACTCTCTACGTGATATATCCATATTAATCGAACTTATTACAATAATAAGAATTATATATAATCAAAGACGTTCACTCTTCTATACGGAATCGTATAATAATAGCGTACACCACTGTCTATATTCGTAAACACAAGAGTAGCCTGAGACATGTAATAGTAGCCATTACCTATATCATTAGGTTTCTGCCGATAGTTAAAAGTAGAAGTTCCATCTTCTATATAAAGTGATTTCACATAATCAACATCCTTCTTAAAAACGGCACTTTCATCTCCATCTATCTCCACTAAGTATGTTCCATCTATATTTATAACACATACTACCCAAAGATTCAAGTAACCATCAAGATGTGTAATATTCACTTTGACAAAAAACTCCTCTCCTCCAACAGTCTGTACAGACACCTCATCATCATAATATTCTATCTTTGAGCCTACACGACTGTAAGCCCTTAAATAATAGGTAGTACCCTTACTCAACCCTGTTAGAGACAAGTTCAATTTTCCATCATTTCCTACACTTGCCGTAGTAATATTATCCGTAATCTTAGGATGAGGTGACGTTCCGTAGCAGACGTCAACCTTCGTCACCCCACTTGGAGCTGCAGATGTAAGCATCACTCTATCTTCATATATATCTGTAGCTTCAAAATGTGTTTTAATAATCCCTGACGTAGTGAATGTTCCTTGATCTCCATAATAATATTTCCCGTCCAGCTTAGCATATATGCGAACATAATAAACTGTTTCAGGAGTTAATTCATTCAGTGTATATGCTATCTCATTACCCGAAAGAACAACTTTAGTGGCATCGACAGTCGGCATTGATGAAGTAGAATAACAAATACCTGCCTCTTCCATTTGTAAGCCATACGTTGTAATTGTTCCTGAGACCTGTGCCGAGGATGAGGAAATAGAAGATATTTGAGGTACTGAAATCTCTACAGCCACTTCTGTAGTAAACATAGCTTGATCGCCATACTTAGCCGCCCCGTCCACAACGGCATATATGCGAACATAATAAGTAGTATTTGCCTCCAGCTTGGTCAGGGTGTAAGAAATATCCTCACCGGACAAAACGACCTTTTTGTCATTAACTGTAGGAGATTGGGAAGTAGAGTAGCAAATGCCAACCTCCGTGACTTTAACCCCCGAAGGCTTGACCGTCCCCTCCACAAGAGCCGAAATAGAAGTAATATCCGACACCTCTGGTTTAGAAATTTCCACTCCTCTATGAACGATTGTAATTTGACAGGATGCCGTCTTGTCACCATCATCTGTAGTCGCTTTAATTGTAATTTTTCCCTCAGCTATAGCAGTCACCTTACCGGTAGCATCCACCGATGCCATTTTGCTGTCGCTCGAGCTCCATGCTACAACCTTATTTGTTGCATTCTCCGGTGCCACAGTAGCTTCAAGTGCCAAGTCATCCCCTACTACCATAGTAGCCACCGTAGGTTTAATTGATACTCCCGCCACTCTGACAATCTTATCAACTACCGTTACTTTACAAGTCGCTGTTTTCTTGCCGGTAAGTGCCGTTGCCGTAACAACCGCTTCTCCCGGTTTTACCGCCGTTACCATTCCGGTCTCATCAACCATTGCAACACCGGGAGTGCTGGAAGTCCATACATGTCCTTTATCAGGTGTCTCAGCCGGAGTAAAAGAGGCTATTAGTCTTTCTGTTTTGCCTTTTTCTAATGTCAACTCACTTTTGTTCAGTGCAATGTCGGGAATTACGACTTCCTCTTTAGTATCCTCCTTGCTACAGCTACCAGCCAACGACAGTGTAAGTAAGAAACCCAACATTACCCAAACAGGCCCTGATTTACCAGTTAATTTTTCTCTCTTCAGCATAATCCATATAGATTAAGCCTATAGACATCCCCTGATTCAGCAATACATAAAAAAAGACGTGGGAGTCTGTACTTTTACTTATCCCGACTTCAGGCTCTCGCATGCCCATCTCCAAGGATAAGCAACGCAGCTAGCCCACGCCAAGATGAATATACAGAACACCACGTCATACGCAATGTTTGGACAATACACCTCAAGTGGACGTTCCCGTTGCCGTATCTTCTTGGAAATTTCAAATTTGCGAGATTTGAAGTCAGAAGATAACGTTCGTAAACGTCTTTCTATTAAAATAATAAAAACCTCCCCCTAACCCACTGGCTAGCTGAGATTGTGACAAAGTTAAGGAGTTTCACTGTACATGCCAAACTATTCAAGACATTTTTAATACCCATTTTTCACCACATAGTGTCTACTTAGACCCTCATAGCCATCCGGATAAACCTGAAAAAGACATATTCAGTTCAGACCTACTCCCTACCTTCTCCTTACTTCCTCCCTACCTACTCCCTACCTACTCCTTCTTATATACAGGGAGAAGGTAAGACACAACTAAGTCCGAGACCAGCCTTAATTATGACGAAGTACCACATTTTGAGAATGTTCCACATATATTTAAAATTCATGAAAACAAACCGTCAAAATCAAAGGCTAAAAGAGAAAGTTTATTCATACCTTTGCAGTGCAACACTTTTCAAAGAGCAATGCATGAAGAATCAGAAAAGCCATGCCCAGACTTCTCTCTCCCTTCACAAACAACAAGATATGAATTATTAAAAATTAAACTATCATGGGAAAAATCAAACAAGGAGCTTTCGGCGGATTCACAGGAAAAGTAGGAAATCTGGTAGGATGTACATGGAAAGGGATACCTTATATGCGTACCCGCCCTGCCAACATGACCAACCCACGCACCGAAAAGCAACAGGGACAACGCAGCAAATTTCAGGTAGCACTCAACTTTCTCAGAACAATCACTCCTTTTCTACGCATCGGATACCGGGAATTTGCGGAAAGGCAGACTGCTTTCAACGCCGCCATGTCTTATGTGATGAAAAATGCCTTGGTAGACAGTGAGCAGAGATTAGTAATTGACTATAACAAAGTATTGGTGTCACATGGAAGCCTGACACAAGCATCCAATGCAACAGTCAGCACCGAAGACAGCAAAGCTCTCTTCACCTGGGAGGACAATAGCGAACAAGGGAATGCCATGACTACGGATGCAGCCATGCTATTAGTATACAACAAAGAGAAAACCGTGGCTGTTTATGATACATCAGCAGCTATGCGCTCGGATGGCAACGCCGAACTGGAACTTCCTAAAGACTGGAAGGATGATACTTTGATTGCCTACCTGGGTTTTTGCAGCGCAAACGATAAAAGTGTGGCCAACAGTATATGTCTGCCTATTACCGCTTCATAAATTCTTTTCGTTCTTCTTCCGGAAATTTTTCTATCGCATAGCGCAATGTCGTGCGGGGCATCACTTTACAATGCTTTTCAAGAAACTGCACCAATAAGTCCTTGTCCCGCTTCCCCATTTCCCGCAGCATCCAGCCTACAGCCTTTTGCATCAGATCATGGCGAGTGTGCAAGAAGTGTTCAGAGAGAGCCATAATCTCGATGAAATCGTCGTTTTTGATTAATGTATAGGTAGAGACCACTGCTATGCGCTGATCCCAAAGTAGATCGCTATCGGCCAAACGATAGAGAACATCACGAGGCTTATCTTTCAGATATTCGCCCACAATACCCGGAGCGGATAAGTCAACCAAATCCCAGTTATTGATGCGGGCAGTCTGCGTCAGATAAAAGTTGAATATTTCTTTTTTGCCCTTTTCATCGCATTTTTTAAAGCGTTCTACCAACATCAGCAAGGCACACAGGCGGCATTCGTGCCATTCACTTTGCAACAATTCTACCATTACCTCGAACGGTGCATCTTTATGACGCTTCGCCACGATACGGGTGTTAGGAACCACGATACCCAGGAACTTATCACCTTCTCCGTATTGTCCCTTTCCGGTTTTGAAGAAATTAGGAAGATATTCCCGCTTTACAGGATCAATGTATTGCTCCAGTTCTTGCTGGATTTCCTTTGCTGTCTGCTTGCTTTCCATAAATTATAAAAAAAGAATTGCATGAATTACGCAAAGATACTCTTTACTTCATAAAACATAAAGAAGATTTGCGTAATTCATGCAATTCATTTTTCGGAAAGCAGAGACTCTATCATTGATTTGAACCGGTGCGGGACATTCTGGGCACAATACGCTCTTTACTTATCCGCAACCGATCTACCCCTCTTACTTTTTTGAAGTAAACATCACCAATATACATGGCCCGGGGATGAATATTTTTCTTGTCTTTATGAGCATGATAAACAATGCGCAGCTTACCATCTTTATCAGTAAAAAGTGCATTATGTCCTATTCCTACCAGTCCTTTTTCATTCTGCAACAATGGGTTCTCACCATACTTTATCCATATCCCCATAATATCAGTAGCAGTGGCACAACCTATTCCATAGTCCTGGCATTCAAAACTGTTAGCTGAGTAGGTCATATAATAACGTCCCTCATGCTTTATAACGAAAGGCCCCTCATTAACCCCTCCACACGTCTTTTCCCAAGGCTGAGTAGTTTTAATGCAAGGATGCAGTGTTTTCTCTTTCAAAGTTACCAGGTCTTTTTCGAGTTCAGCGACCCATACATTCAATCCATCGTTAAAACGGACAAAGAAAAGGTAAGCTTTGCCATCGTCATCTATGAAGAGTGTATGGTCTATTGCTTTCTCATTGAACATCGGCTTTTTCTCCACTTGCTTAAAAGGCCCCAACGGAGAATCGGACATAGCCACACAAATACGTTCGTCACCCGAATAGTACATATAAAACTTTCCATTCACCTGGTAGACTTCAGGAGCCCAAAACCAGGTATCACCGTAAACATCTTCTTTGTGCAGGGCCAAATGGCGTTTTGCTCCTCCCGGCACTTCCCAATGCTCCAGGTCTGTAGATACCAGGGCTTCAATGCCATCGAAGGAAGAAGTTCCATAGGCATAATAGAGTCCATCGTAATAAAAGATGAAAGGATCGGCAAAAAGCACTTGTTCCCCTTCCGGAGCCTTCGGGACCGTTTGCGCTTTAGCAGTATACACTCCTGCAAGCATGCTCAAAATAATATAGCCTATAAATCTCATATCTTTCATGATTCCTATTTTATCAAAAGTACATAATAATTTATTTGCGCACGGAGAATTTATAAATACATTGTGTATTATACTTCTCACCCGGTCTTAATATAGCCGACGGCCAATCAGATTTATTGGGAGTATCGGGATATTTATCCGTCTCCAGGCAGACTGCTGCACGGAAATTATATACTATACCTTTCTTTCCGGTCAGTGTTCCATCCAGGAAGTTTCCACTATAAACCTGAATACCCGGTTCATTGGTATAAACATCCAGTATAATACCTGTTGCAGGAGATTCAAGTGTAGCACAGGAACGAGTAATATCTTCTTCTGTATTCAGCACCCAATTATGATCAAAGCCATGTCCGTTTTTCAATTGTTCGAAATCCAGGTTCATGCGACCGCCAATCGCTGCAGGAGTTCTGAAGTCCATAGGTGTTCCGTCTACTGCTGCCAGTTCACCAGTGGTCATAAACGTGCTGTCCACCGGAGTGTAATAGTCAGCATCTACAGTCAACAGATAATCCGAATTGTTCTTGGAAGGATCGCCGTCAAGGTTGAAATAAGAGTGGTTAGTCAGATTAATGATGGTCGGTTTATCCGTATCAGCCTCATATTGAATATGAATAGCGTTATCGTCCGTCAACGTCATGGTTACCTTGCAATTCAAGTTACCGGGAAACCCTTCCTCACCATCTTTTGCCAGATAAGTCAACTGTAACTCCCGATCGTTCTTCTGAAGACCATCGAAAACACGATATTGAAATCCTCTCGGACCACCATGCAGACAATGTCCGTAATTATTTTGCGGCAACTGATATTCTGTACCATCCAGAACAAACCTTCCCTGATTGATACGATTGGCATAGCGGCCTATGGTTGCACCCAGGTCAGAAGGGAATCTCAGATAATCCTGTATCGAATCGAATCCTAATACTACATCACGCATCATTCCTTCTTTATCCGGAACCAGCACAGAAACGATACGTCCTCCGAAGTTGGTGACGCATACCTCCATGCCATTCTTATTTTTCAGAACGAACAGGTCTGTTTTCTTTCCGCTTACTTCCGTCTGAAAATGGCTTCGTTTCAGGCCCGATGCCGTCAAGTCTTCTTTCTGGCCAGTAGTGCATGCAACCAGTAAGACTACACACATCCAAAGAACTAATATCTTCATAGTCTGTCGTATTATTTATCATAACGGAAAAAGTCAATATCTACGTATCCACCGGCATTTTTTGTAGCATAATTAAAGATAGCAAACTTATTGCCCGTAAAGTGGGCCATACTGAAAATCATGTGAAACTTCCCACCTAATTGTTCCCACTGTTTATCATTCAGACTATAAGAAAATACAGCATCATCGGTCGTAAAATCACAATCCATCTTTAGGTAAACTTTATCCTTCTTCAGTTCTACACGCGCCTTTTCAACACCACGGTCGGTCATAATCAGGAACTTCTTTCCATTTTCCTGAACCACAGTCAGAGTTCCCGGTTCAGAACAGAAAGCAGCCAAACCGGCACGGTCACCATCTTTCATGTGGGAGAGTTCCAATGCCACTACTCCACTGCACTTCGGACCTTCTGTACGCTGGGTTAAGGTATTACGTGCATCAAAAATATTATTAACTACTTTTCCTGTTTTCAAGCGCAGATATCCGGGACGTTCAGCCAGTGACCAGAGTGTATTATCAGGGTTATGATTCCACTGCCAGGTCAACCCTAATTTCTTACCCTTGAATTCATCGCTCACTACCAGTTCTGTCTTTTCATTATAGCCTTTTACCGGCTTCTCCATCACTTGAGGGACTTTTCCATTTTCATCTCCCAGCATCGGCCAGCCATCTTCCCAACGGCAAGGCATCAGTACAGGAACACGTCCTACTGCCTCATGATCCTGGAAAAGCATACCGTACCATTTACCATCTTCAGTATCAATGAAACATCCTTGTGCCACACCGTGATTGGGATATCCCATGTCATCAGAGAGAATTATTTTCATTTCATAGGGTCCGGCCACCTTATCAGAACGGAAGCAGAGCTGTGTGCGAATACCGCCTTCAGGCCACCAGATAAATGTCATGTAATACTTATTATTAAACTTATAGAAATGTACTCCTTCCAGCAATCCTTTAGGTTCTGCAGGAATCACTTCCACGTTCAGTCCTTCACGATTAATACCCGACAAGTCTTTATTAAACTCTATAATACGGATATGACGTGCTCCATAGGCCAGATAGATGCTGCCGTCATCATCAAACAACATGGAAGCATCATGTAAATACTCATCAATTACAAGCTTCTTTTCCCATTTACCGGCAGGATCTTTTGCTGTATAGATATATGATTTATTGCCTGTACCGAAGAATACATAGAAAAGGCCATCATGGTAGCGTAAAGAAGCCGCCCACTGCCCACGGCTATAAATGTTTCCTCCTTCCAGGTTATTTTTGGGACTTTCATTGATTTCATCAAATACATAGCTGATAATCTTCCAATTCACCATATCTTTGGAATGCATGATAGGCGCTCCGGGAGACATGTGAGCGGTGGTACTTATCATATAATAATCGCTGCCTACACGTATTACATCCACATCGGGTACATCAGCAAAGATTAAAGGGTTCGTAAATGTATCCACCTCTTTTTCAGCTTCTGTTTTCTTTTTTGTATTTGCACAACCTGTTATTACAAACAGTATTGTGCAAATCAACCATATGCATACTTTCTTCATTCGTCCTTGTTTTTTAACTATTGATTATTTCACTTCTTCAGATAAGGTTTCCCCTTCTTCCAGAAAACCTCCACATTGGTTATGAGCCACGTTTTACCATAGTCATTATTACCTTGATAAAACAGGTAAGTTCGTCCGTCAAGGTCAGTAAACAAATGAGGATGACCGGATTCACAAGAATTCCATTCACCCGGTTTGCCATTGGGCATGAAAGGCTTGTCAAACAAACGTTCCCAATGTATACCGTCTTTGCTGACAGCGACTCCTACCTGCTGAGGGGCATTGTTGTATGCTCCAGCATAAAACATGAAAAGTTTCCCATTTTTCTTCGCTATGGAAGCGCCTTCAATACATTCTCCTTCCCAAGTCAGTTCTGGATATAGTATTGCCTCATCTATTGCAAGTTTCCAGTCATCCCGACTGAAATCTGTATCTCCGGGCGCTACGGCAACTCCTTGCATCTGAATCTTAAAGTCCTTGTCACGTGTGGCAAAATACAAATAGTATTTACCTTTGAACTCGCAAACCTCCGCATCAATGGCACGCCCGCAATTCCAGTCTCCATTAGGACGAAAAATAGGATTGGTCGGATTTCGCTTAAAGTTAATCCCATCTTCAGATACGGCATGACAAATGGCATCTTTCGCTCCATTCCCATAAGTCTGATAAAACAGATTCACTTTCCCATCCTTGACCAAGGCTCCGGGAGCACATAACCCATTCTTTTCATAGTCCTCTCCAGGTACCGGAGTGATCTCCCCGACCTTATTCCAGCGAATAAGATCATGACTTTCAGCAATGCCTATATTCCAACCGGAAGCAGGATTATCTTTATAAGGAGGAATTGAATAATACATCAGATATCTCCCTTTAAAGTTGACAACATGGGGATCTTTACTGAAAGGGATGCCTATCCGAGTAGTATCCCCAAACATCATTTGTGCCTGTAGCAGGACAGGAACCGCAAGTAACAGAAATAATAAAATACTTTTTCTCATACGTATAAAGATTTTCAATGAATCTATTTCAAAAAAAATTATATTTATTCTATCGGGTAATTTTCAAGAAAACTTTCTTTTTTATTTTACCTAAAAATTGCTTTCCAAAAGACAAACTTATAAAAACTTATCTGGTTGACATCGCAAATGTATGCAGGTTTTTAGCTAAACAATTAACACTTTAGAGTCAAAAAATAGCACTTTCCTATCCTTTCGCCCTTTTTCATCTATTTACTTATCAATATTATCTATTATTTTAAAAACTCTATTCTGTCCTTTTTAGCTTTTTTCTCTCATAATTCGTTATGTCCAGAATTTCAGCACATTAAATCCATTCAATTCATAAAATATCTGGCTTAATTTCTATAGATTTGCGTAACAAAAAAACTTATATCTATGAAGTACATCACATTTATACTGCTGTTCTCAGTACTTTATCTTGAGAATGCTGTTTCGCAACAGACCACTTACTACTTCAAGCATTATAACATTAATTCTAAGTTATCTCAAAATACGATTATGAGTATTTTTCAGGATAGCAAAGGTTTTATCTGGCTGGGAACTAAGAACGGATTAAACCGGTTCGACGGGTATGACTTCAAAATCTACCAGAGAGGCAGTTCGCCCAAAGATCTAAAGAACAGTATGATCTACTCCATTGCCGAAGAATCGGATCAGACTCTTTGGATTGCTACTGATAAAGGGATCTTCCTTTATAATCCCTTCACTGAGAATTTCTCCGGTTTCAAGGTCAAAACGGAAAATCAGGAAGGAATAGAAGGCAGTGTCAGTAAAATCATTATCGATAAAGAAAACAACAGGGCATGGATTCTGGCAGGACCGGATTTATTCCTCTATCAGATAAAAGAAAACAAACTATACAGGATAAGTGATAAGTTCAGAACACATCATGCGCACAATCCCTCTGCACTATACATCAACAATGAGGGACTGGCATATATCGGTTTCCCAAGAACCGGCGTTTTCAGCTATAATGCCGAAACAGAGAAGATTACCTTTATTCATAAAAATAATAATACCCCGACTGTCATCAGTGATTACAAGAATGACTCTCTCCTTTTAGGTACCATGAACAACGGTCTTTATGTTATAGATAAAACGACAGGTATCTCAAGAAAAGTAGATGTCAACGAAAACATCGATCCGAAGATCATAGATTCGAACCTATTTGTAAGGGACATTAAACAGATAACCGAATCAGAATACTGGATTGGTACGGAAAGCGGTATATACATCCTGAAAGGTGACATAACACAGCACATCGCCCATGAAGAATTTAACGACCAGTCACTTTCGGACAATGCCATATATTCTATTTTCAAGGATAGAGAAGGCGGAATATGGATAGGCAGCTATTTCGGCGGCATAGATTATATTCCACCGCATTATTCTTATTTTGAGAATTTCTATCCCATAGCGTATAAAAATTCTGTTAGTGGCAATCGAGTCAGGGAGTTTGTCAGCGATGAACACGGCAATTTATGGATAGCGACAGAGGATAATGGATTGAACTATTATGACGTAAGTAACGGTACTTTCACTCACATATCTCCCCAAAGCAAACCATTGAGCATTTCTTTCACAAATATTCAATGCCTGAATCTGTCACAGGATAAACTATGGATCGGTACTTTCAGTAAAGGAATCGATGTATTGGACTTGAAAACCAAACAACACAAACACTACGAAAAAAGCGATCAACCCAATTCTATTGACAATAATGATATATTTGCCATCTATACTGATAAGAGGAATACAGTATGGATATGCTCAAGTAGTGGCATATACACTTATATACCAGAGATTGACGGTTTTAAGATATTTGAAGGAATCAGAGGAACATTTATCAGCGATATATTAGAGGACAAGAACGGACACATCTGGTTTACGACTTACAACAGAGGAGCAATCAGATATAATCCTAAAGACGGAAAGATTAAAGAATTCCGATACGATGAAGAGAATCCATACAGCCTCTGTTACGACCGTGTCACTTGCATCTTCGAGGACAGCAAACAACATTTGTGGTTTGGTTCTGAGGATGGCGGTTTCTGCCGATACGATGATACCACCGAAAGCTTTACCCGCGTTACAACTCAACATGGACTACCCAGCAACGTTATTTATACGATTCTGGAGGATGACAATCATCACCTCTGGCTAAGTACCAATAACGGATTGGTAGATTTTAATCCGCAAACAATGACAGTAGAAGCCCTCTATAACCTGACTAATGGACTACAAAGCAAACAGTTTAACTATAACTCAGGAATCAAAACCCAGGATGGTACACTCTATTTTGGAAGTATAAACGGATTCGTTGCATTCAACCCCAAAAATTTCCGGCCTAACAAGAATAAATATTCTGTTGTTCTGACCGGTTTTTATGTTTTCAATAAGGAAGTCAAGGTGGACAGTATTCACCGAATTATGGATAAAGCAATGCCCTACGCAAAAGTGATCCGGCTTAACTATGACCAAGCCACTTTCAGTTTCAGTTTCTCCTCATTAAACTATTCGACCGAAAGGAACGAAAAATACGCTTATAAACTGGAAGGAGTTGATCCTAAATGGATTTATATAGATAATATTAGCCGGATATCCTACAACAGTATACCACCGGGCAATTATACTTTCCGTATCAAATATTCCAAGGACGGCCATCAATGGAACAAAGAAGAAACTCAAATCAAGATTAACATAATCCCTCCATTATGGCAAACATCTTGGGCTTATGCATTATATATCTTCATTATAAGCTGTATCCTTTTCGTCATTCTGCGATTGTATACCAATAGAAAGAAGAAGCAGGTAGAAGAAAAGATGGCACACCAGGAACAAATGAGAAAAGAAGAAATTTATAAGGCAAAGATAGACTTCTTTACGAACATCGCACATGAGATACGTACGCCGATTACGCTGATAAAGGCACCACTCGACTATATTTTGAACTCCCGACTTAACGAGCAGGAAGTAAAAGAGAACTTGACAACGATGGAAAGAAATACAGACCGGCTATTGGTTTTGGTTAACCAATTGCTCGATTTCCGGAAAATCGAATCAAAAGTATTCACTTTATCACTAAAAGTGAAAAGCATAAATAGCATAGTGATTAATACCTATAATCGATTTATGCCGGCTGCCAGACAAAGGCATCTGGACATGACGTTAGAGTGTCCCGAACAGAACATTGTTGCCTCTGTCGATGAAGAGGCTATCACAAAAGTGTGCAGTAACCTCTTTAATAATGCCATCAAATATTCTGCCTCCTACATCAAAGTCATACTCTCGGTCGATGAAGAAACAAGCAGTTTCCGGATAACAGTGAAAAACGATGGAAAACCGATTCCGGAAGACATGAGAGAAAGCATTTTTGAAGCCTTCTTCCAGATAAGAGATGCCAGTCAACCGGCACAACCGGGTTCTGGAATCGGGCTCACACTGGCAACTTCACTGGTGCAACTACACAATGGAATGCTATACCTTGACGCAGAGGCAGAAGATACTTCATTCGTGGTACAAATACCCACTAACATTTCTACCGATACACAGATCATCGACACCACCCCATCGATAGAAGAGAATATCAAAGCAGAAGATGATGAATTATTTCTGATGTCAAAGACCTCATCCGCTACTAAAGGAACCGTACTCATCGTGGAGGACAATGAGGAATTACAAATATTCCTTACTAACCAATTGAGCAAATATTATCAGGTATTCAAAGCGGGAAATGGAATAGAAGCTTTGGAAATATTGAAGACTGAAATCATCAGCCTCATCATTTCAGACGTTATGATGCCCCTGATGGATGGTTTGGAGTTTTGCAAGATAATTAAAACAGATCTGGAAACATGCCACATACCATTTATCATGCTAACGGCCAAAACAACTTTGGACAATAAGATTGAAGGATTGAAAACCGGAGCCGATGCCTATATCGAGAAACCGTTTGCCATGCCATACCTATTAGTACAAATAGAAAACTTACTGGAAAGTAGAATAAGGCTCAGACAGAATTTTGCCAATAGCCCCTACATTGCTACCAGCACCATGGCACAGAACAAAGCCGATGAAGATTTCCTGAATAAAATGACGGACATCATCAAACAGAATATAGAAAATGAGAATTTCAATGTAGATAACTTGGCTGAAGAAATGTGCATGAGCCGCACCAGCCTGCATAGAAAAGTCAAAGGAATGACAGATATGACTCCCGGTGACTTTATACGTATAATACGATTGAAAAGAGCAGCAGAATTATTATCAGAAGGCAATTATCAGGTCAGCGAAATATGTATGCTTATAGGGATTCGTTCTCTATCTTACTTCTCTAAAATTTTCCAAAAACAATTCGGAATATTACCAAAGGATTTCATAAAAAGTCGTGGAGCCCTCCCGCCACAATAAAAGTGAAAAAAAGCCCGCTATTTATAAACTTAAATATTGGGCGAGCTTGTCATAGCTTATGTCTAAGTATGGTTCTATTTAAGCTTTTTAGACAGCTCGTCCAATATTTTTCGTTTAAAAGGAGCTTAATGAGCTATTATCACTTCATCTTGAAGATGAAGTCACACGAACATGCATCTCCACTTGTTTGAGGTTAGGATTTACCTCCTCGTAGGGTGCCATATCAATGACAGGTGAGCCATCGAAACGGAAGTGAACGGGGCACACACTGGTATGGCGTGGCCGATGACCACTGTGATAGACATTATACAAATCCCCGTACTCATCCTTAACAAATGAATTGTGTCCAGGTCCAACCTGAGAAACCGGTGAACCGTTGTTCATCCAGGAACGTGGCGAATTGCTCCAAGATGCCGGATCCAGCAGGTTGCTACCTTTGCGGGCTGTGAGCATACCTACCTCATAATTACCTCCGGTAACACCCCCGCCGGAATATACCATATAAATAGTGTCGTCTTTACTTTCCAGTACAAAAGGACCTTCGGCAAGCTGCAAGGGCCTAATACAGAACGACCAACTATAGGCTTCCGAACCGATGACAAATGGAGCGCTTGTCAACTTCCAGGGTTCTTTCGGGTCAACTGTGGCAATACATAGTACAGGTCCTGGATCTACATCCTTTCCTTTTACGAAAAACTTCTTCCGGTCTGACCAGCAAACATAAGACTTTCCACCATCCTCAAAATAGGTCATATCCAGTGATAACCCGCCTGTGTTTCCATCAGTATAGATAGGGTTTCCATCAGATTTCACCACGCGGATAGGAATGCTCCAGTCTTCCGGTTTCATCGGGTTACCGTTTTCTTTCAACTGCATCATATAAGCCTGAACACCTTTGTCTCCTTTGATGATAGCAAACAACATATAAAGACGAGAGCCAATGACATGCAGTTCCGGTGCCCAGTGAGGTCCTTCCCCTTGGATCAGCACAGTTTCTTGCCAACGGTGGTTGGCATCCGTCAGACCGTCTAAAGTATCCGAGCAGCGGATAGGGATACGGTTCCACTCTACATCGTAAGTAGACACCAGGTAATATTTACCTTGATAGTACAGGATATTTGGGTCGGCACGATTTGACATCGATATCGGATAGTTGAATGAATATTGGAATATTTTTCCACGGATAGTATAGACGCCGGGAGTTGCCGAAGCAAGACATTTCAAGTCCTCTTCATTCCATATCACCCGTTTCTCCGCCCGGCTGCCGTCATTATAGAGCAAGGTTGCCCGCTTTTTCCGAATGTCAGAAACAATGGAAGGAGAAGCCGGAACGGATATTTCCAGTGGTAAGACATCTACATTGGCAATCCTTCCCAGTTTGTTTTTCAGATATTTACCTTCTTCTGCAGTGAGTACAAGTGAATTACCGAAACAGGCGTTACGAAAGTTGTACCAGTCACCGGTAATTTTTTCCTGCACTCCATCCAGCCGGGAAGCCACTTTTACCGGAGAGAAATGGAGAAAGTCTGCTGTATGACTTTGAAAGACTTTCCCCTTTATCATCCAACGTATGCGATATTTTCCCACTGCCTCATCAAATTCACAGGAAATCGCCTCTAATGCCTCGCCGACTGGCAAGTGACACAATTGCTCCGGTTCGTAATGTACCAGGTCCCGGCTCTTGATAAAGAGGAAAGAACCGGTAGCTGAAGGATCGGACATACCGTTCTTATCGGTACGAAGTGCTATCACACCAAATCCTCCCTCTGCCATTCGGAACAAATAGGGAGCCTTAAGGGTCTTCATCACCCCTGGTATCTTCTGTTCCTCCGAAAGTCCGGGTTCATTATCTACCTTACGAAGAGCCATAACACAGGCATCGTTGTTCAATGCCACGTAATGCCGCCCATCCTCACTGTAGCCCAAATGAAGTGCGTTACCCAACTTTGGAGGTATCTCCGTACGTGTATAGCAAACCACCCGGGGTACTTCTTTGACGTTTACCCGCTCACCTTTTTCTTGCGCCACCATTCCTTCCGAAAGAGCTATGGAAAGAAGCAGGAAAGATGAAATAAAATACAGTTTTTTCATATGTAAATAATTTATGCTCTCTACTTATAGAGAACTCATTTAAAAATTAATAAATTGATTTCAGACACCTTCCTGTCTCTTTCACATACTTATCCTATTACCATTCAATAGCCTGATCTTCATCCGGAATCTGAGTATTGATTCTACGTTCAAGTGTCAAACTACCTTTTACCTTATATGGAATTTCGACTCCAGGTGCAGAAGTATAGTCAACAAAATCATATTCAATGTCAAATGTCACATAACGATGTAGCAAATATGGTTTCTCATCATCCATCTTTTCTGTGATAGAATAGAAAAACGCTTCTTTGGATGGCTTAAACTTAATTTTTTCATTAGCCGCATACAACTTCAGACTTTTATCATTACCTGTTCCAAATTCGAAATACACTTTATAGGCAGCACGATCAATCAGGTCTTCTTCTACCAATCCGGCATAGAAAAATACCCTATTGTCATCTACGACATAAGCTGTACGATTACTTTTCACCATAGCATCTTTAATGTCATAGGTACCATCAGCTTTCTTTATGAACACCTGCATCGTAGTAGTACTGTAATTACCGGAATAATCATTGAAAGGCAATACACGTAATAATGCTTTTGCAAAATTCTTACGAGGGTTCTTATCATAATTGTATGATGGACTATCCACAATTGTCAAAGGTAGTACCCATTTATTTACCAAATCTATACCACCCAATGAAAAATCGATATCAGCAGTAACGGTATTCACTCCTTTAGGAATATTCACCACCTCCGGAAAACTATAGCTACTTTTCTGTAACTCTTTGAAGTAAAGATCTTCGCGTCCGAAACGTGCATCATTCAAGACCTTCAATGTATCCGAATCTACTGCAATATGAACTTCACGATTAGCTACATTGTCTGTATTACCACTAACAATTATCGGCAATTTATAAGTCACTTTCCCGTTCTCTTTGTATCTAACATAAATATCAGTTACCCCATTAGCACCTATAGGTGCTTTAAATGAAATATATTGTTGATACAGTTCATCTGTCCACTCGTCGTTACAAGAAGTTCCCAGTAAAACAGCAGCAAGCATCACAATACAAATATATATTTTCTTCATAATGTATCTCTTATTTAAAAATTTATTCATTATATGTCCAGCCAGGGTTCTGTACCAGCTTCTTGTTACGTTTCAACTCCTGATGACTGATAGGCCAGAAGTACATTTTGCGTGAGAAGTTGGTAGGTAATGAAGCCACCTCTACCGGTATATGGAACAATTCTCTTTGGTCGACAGTCAACAGTGTGTTACAGCCATAAATAGGCAATGACTCTTCTATCTCCGCATCTTTCCAACGACGCAAGTCGTAATAGCGTTGTCCCTCACCCATTAATTCGATCTGGCGTTCACGCTTGATATTGGCTCGCATTGCCTCTTTGCTTCCATAGTCCTTGAAATCAGGAAGTCCTGCACGACAACGAACCGGACGAGTACCTCTCTTCATTTCATCAATATCGCGTTTTATAGCATAGCTCTTAGCACCATCCCAAGAGGGTATATTATAAGTTCCGTCTACTTCATTCAAAGCCTCGGCATACATCAACAGAATGTCCGCATAACGAATTGCCGGATCCACCTTCTTCTGTATATATTGTGTAACTAATGGGTCATTCCCCCAATGGCAATCATTAGGATGGACAAACTTCTTCACACCAATACCTGTACGTAGCCAATAAGATGTATTAGTATAACCATTACCAGAACCACGATAATAGAATACTTGCAAATTCTTTTCATGTTGCTGGGATCTGTTCAGGAAGTACCAAGTAGAACCATTAAAAGCAACCGATGCATAAAAACGAGGCTCACGTTGTACATACTGTTTGGAAACTCCTTCTTCATGTACATCCAACTCCGGATATTTTTTTTGTACTTCCTCCTCCCTAGTTACAAAGCCTTCTGCGCGCTTACTACCATTTCCACGACCTATCTCCATATCCTTACCCGGACAATCTGTACCATCGTTCATATAGTAAGCATCACATTGTTTCTGCGTAATACCGTGTGTATTGAACCCGTTACCAAGAGGTGGCAACTGATATAACACCATCTGCGATACGCTTTCTTCTTTGAGGTTTTGTCCACGGGTAAAAATCAATTCCGGATTATCGGAAGCAGCCAGAGAACCATTGAAAATGGCACGATAAGATTCAAACGGATCAATATCTTTCCAGCCATTCGGCCACAGGTTATTAGAGAAATCACCGTCATCTGGTGGAGTAATCGTCGCAGGGAACCCTGACATTGCACTTTCCGGTCGACGTACTCCTGCATGATACAAATCATATTGACCCAATTCCATCACATCGCGGGCAGCAGCTGCTGCAATAGCCCACTTCTTATCATCATATTCCTGCGCAATCAAATGTTTGCCATCCCAATTCACCATATCAGCAAACTTTTCCTGATCACCCGGACGCGGATTGTTGATGGGACTGGCAGCGTATAGCAATGCCTTAGCACGAGTGGCCAGTGCTGCGCCACGTGTTGGGCGTGCAATATACAAGGCACTTCGTGATAACGGAAGATCCTTAGCTGCCAATAACATTTCATTACTAATATACTCTACACATTCATCATACGAATTACGGGGAATCCCCAGCTCATCATATTCTTTCGTATAATCAATTCCCTCATCCGGAACCAAAGGTACAGGCCCATATTTACGTAACAGTAACCAATAGAAATAAGCTCGTACAAAGCGGGCCTGAGCTTTATAATCAGCACGTTCTTCAGGTGTCATCTGTTCATTCATATCAATATTCAAAATAAAGATAGAGGCTTGGCGAATGCCTTTATAAGCATCAATCCAACTACCTTGCAGGAAATTCTCATCATAGTCACCGTTCTTCAATCGCTTGTAACGGTCATCGGTATCACCATAATACATGTCATCTGCAAAACAAAACGGATTATATTTCTTACTGGACACATCAGTATTATTGATAGTCAGATAATAGTATGCATTTGCCAGCCACTGCTCCGAATAGTCTCTGTCCGTAAAGACTTCTTCAATCGTCATTCGGTCTTCAAAATAATGGTCAGCGTCCAAGACATCCGCACAAGAGGCCAGTACAAAGGCCAATACACAAAGAGCGGACATTAAAGTATATTTCTTTTTCATATATGCGATTTTAATTTATAAGTTAACAGATAATCCTAAAGAGAATGCTTTAGTCAACGGATATTGCGTACCGGTTGAACTCGCTAATTCCGGATCCCACCATTTGAACTTTGAGAAAGTCAGCAAGTTGGTACCTCTAAAATAAATACGAATATTGTTGAAGTGAATCTTATTAACAATCTCCTTGGGCAAAGTATAACCGAGTTCTACCGTTTTCAGACGCAAATAAGAACCATCACGTAGCCAATATGTAGAATGGCGGTAGTTATTATCATTTCCTCCAAAACTCAAACGTGGATAAGAAGCATTCGGATTCTCAGTAGCCGGATCACCTGAAATATCAGCAGAAACCCAACGATCAGAAGAAGCTACCTGAGAGAGAATATTACCCCATTCACCTTGGCTGAAAGCATATACTGTAGCGCCTTCTACAAAGAATGAAGATTTACCTGTACCCTGGAAATGTACATTCACATCCAGGCCTTTCCAATTAGCGGAAATACCGAAACCATACATTAGATTAGGACGGGTAGTCGCACCAATAGGTACTTCATCATTTGCATCAATGATACCATCACCATTAACGTCCTTGTACTTGATATCACCTGGTTGCACTGTACCGAAAGTCTGTGTCGGACTATTACGGATATCATCATAATCCTTGAACAAGCCTAAAGACACCAGACCTCTTGCCTGATTCACACGATATCCTTTCTCCATTTTATATGGATAAACATGATATTCTTCATCTTTCTCCTGAATTGTATTCTTACTATAGGTAAAGTTACCACGAACAGTTAAAAAAACTTTATTCAATCTATGCTTGAAAGCAAAATGACCGTCAAAGCCTTCAGAAAGAACGGCACCTACGTTGGCATGAGGCCATGCAGTGATTCCTGCCATGTAAGGTAAGAATTTACGTTCCAACCATATCCCATCACGTTGCTCGTGGAAGTAGTCAATACTGGCTGTGAACTTATCGTTGAACAATGCCATATCTACTCCCAAGTCATGTTTGGTAGCAATTTCCCAAGTAGCATCATTAGAAGCCAGCACTGTATAGAGTTTGCTGGTATATGCTTTATCATAGTTAAAATCCGCCCATTGATATCCTTCTTTGGAATCACCAATAGTATAAAGATACGGGAAACGGAATTCATTATTACCGATCTTCAGGACATCATTCCCCACTTTACCATAAGAATAACGTACTTTGAACATACTCAACCAAGGCAGATTCTTCTTGATAATAGGCTCTTCAGCAATATTCCACGCAACAGACGCAGTTGGAAAGAAACCAAAGCGATGTCTGTCAGCGAAATTTTCCGATCCATTATAACCGAAGTTGAAATCAACGAAGTAACGATAGTTCCAGTTATAGTTAACACGTCCGGATAGTCCCAAATGCCGACGGGCAATACCATTCTTCAAATCGTCTCCAACATTCACAGTAAATACTCTTGAATCCTGATTCAGTTTCACGATTCCACCCACATGATGCCCCTTGAATGTACGTTCGTAATGCAATTCAGCCTCAAAAACTTCTTTACGGTTACCTTCCGCACTACTTTTTTGGAACATGGGTGATTCCGGAGAAATACGATCGAATACCAGATTACCATTGTCATCACGTCTGCGTTGTACTCTCCACTGTTCCGGCCACTTTATGCGTTCGATATTATTCTTATTCCAAGTATCAAAACCAAAACGGGCTACAAATCTTAAACCTTTCGTAAGGAAATCCAGATTCTGCTCCAGTGTAATATTGGTCTGAATGGTGTTTTCCCAAAATTCTTTATAACCGGTCTGTGTGGCAAGTACCCATGGATTCGCCTGAATACCGGTTCCATAAGCAGGAACATAGCCATTGGAATACATCACAGGAATATTAATAGGACTCTGATACATTAAAGACTGCCATGCATCACTCGAGAAACCTGATTCATTATATTTCTTCAAAGAACCGGATACACCGACTTTTAGCAAAGTCTTGCGGGTTATATCAATATCCGTATTTAAACGGTAGTTCCATGTATTGGCGTTACAGTTGGTATCATACTCTTTCTTCAAAGTATCATCTGTCTTGAACATACCGCCTTCCTGTACATAACTCATAGAAATAAAGTAGCGTGCAGTAGAACCACCACCATTCATGTTTAAATTCGCACGATAAGTCATAGCACCGTCTTTCATCAAGACATCCATCCAGTCCACATTAGGATATAGGTCAGGATCAAGTCCTAAACGTAAGATTTCCAACTCCGTATCATCATAAATAGGTTGTAGATTACGGGTAGTACGGGCTTCATTCATCATATTCGCATACGTATATCCGTCGGCAAAACTCGGAGTGAGTGTACGGGCATTGTAAGAGGTCTCTACTTTTGCATCGATATTAATCTTACCGCCTTTACCATGTTTGGTGGTTATTAATACAACACCGTTTGCACCACGGCTACCATAAATAGCGGTTGCTGAAGCATCTTTCAATACTGAAAACGTTTCAATATCTTCAATGTTGACATCATCCATATCGCGCTCAAAACCATCTACCAATACCAAAGCAGAAGTGCTGGCACCAAACGTAGAAATACCACGGATCCAGAATTCGGATGTATTTTTACCTGGCTGTCCGGTAGTCTGCATTGCCATCACACCAGCCACATTACCTGCTAATGCATTTGTCAAGTTACCGGTAGAGGTCTGTTGCAACGACTGTACGTTCACTGTAGTGATGGCACCGGTTACAGTCAACTTCTTCTGTGCACCCGTACCTGTAATAACAACTTCATCCAGAACATTGTCCGATGCTTCTTTCATTACTACATTAGCTACATTCTGCTCTTTAATCAATACCTCTTCTTTATCAAAACCTATATAAGAGAAGACCAAACGGTGGTAAGGCTCCACTTTGATTTTATATCTACCATTAACATCGGTAATTGTACCTAAACCAGGCATATCTTTTACAGCTACATTCACACCGATCAGTGGTTCCTTGTTCGAGTCCGTTACTATGCCTGTTACTTCTATAGTATTCTGCGCATAGACTCCTATCGAGAAAACAAATAGCAAGGCTATCGTTATTATAAAGTTTTTCATATTATCTACATTAATCTGAACAAAATTATTTTCCTTCTTCCGGTTCTTCTTCCAACTCTTCCAAAGCGATCTTACGCAAAAGATTGTTTCCGGTCTCTCCAATATAGAAAACATCATTTTTCTCATCGTAAGCCAATGAAACCGGTTTATTGAAACGGGCATCCGCACGGATAGCTCCATTAATATATCCTTCCGGCTTTCCATCTACACTCGTACTACCACGCCCGGCAAAAGTGGTTACAATACCTTCCGGAGTCAGAACACGGATTGCATGGTTATCTCTATCGCAGAAATAGAAGTCATATTGATCCTCTTTACCTTCAGCTACATAAGCCTGATTTTTCACAAATATTCCCTGATAAGGAGAAGACAAACGGGCACTCGCACCTACCCCATCCAGCCAACCAGCCTGCGAAACTCCACCACAAATCAAATAAGGCGTACCGAAGGTTTTTGATTCCCAATTATAATTCATACGCATGATATAGTGTTGGTTCTTCACAACCAGATAAGCATAATTGCCACTTGGATGCATCGTAATATTGAACTCCCAGTTACTATCTTGAATCGTACAAATAAACTCACGGTTCAAGGTGGAGGCCTCTACACCTGCTCCATAGGTAAGAAAATCATAACGATATAAATTTCCCCGGCTGAAGTTATTGTAATACAGTTCCTGATTAACAGGGTGTAATGCAGCTCCGTTACATTGTTTACCGATGGCTAATACCTGCACATCTTTTTGGAAATTGTTTTCACGGGTAACAAAAACAGTACTTGCAAAATTCTCGTCCCTGTCATTCGGGCCACCACCATCATTGGCTATAACCATCGTATCGCCTTTGGCAGTCCATGCAATCGTACGCATACGTGTAAGAGTGGTACCGGTATTAGTTAAGCCCGTACTGATTCTCTTATTCTCCAAATCAATAATGCGCATCGGTTGTCCATCTTGTGCCAGATACAATATCTTATTATCACTGTTGGGATCAAAAGAAAGCCAGGTAGGATTTAATAGTCCATGATTCTTTTCAAAAGACTCAGCAAAAGTACCATCAGCGACATCATAATTTCCACGCTCATCCTTATGACCATATACAGTAGTCACTACTTTCTGCCGTTCATAAATAAATTTCTCTTTAGCAAAAGCTTTTGACTCTCGTATGGATACTTCTACTGTACCTTCATAGCATTTGTTAGGCGTCACACAGTAAAGACTCGTCCCTTTAGCGCTGATAACAATCGCATCTTTCCCACCTACTTTTACTGAAATAAGTTTGGGATCCGTACCAAAATTACTACCATAAATAATCATTTGCATCTGCCCACCACCTTTTTTAGGAGTGAAATCCTTAATTTCTATCGGCTTACTTGCGTCATAAGGAGCAGTTACCCCATCGTCCTCATTAGAACTACAAGAGCAGAAAATCAAGGACAGCAGCAAAAACAATTGCACAATGTTTTTCTTTTTTCTAACTTGTCTCATTTTTTAAAGATTTAAAGTTTCACATAAATTTGAATTATAGTTAATCAACCTGATAATTCTTATTTCAAATTATTTTTTAAGATGGCTCAGCATAGTAAATCTTCCTCGTATCATTGTTTTATTCTGTAAAAAATGAGGCTGTGCCGCCGATATCACACATTTCTGACACAACCTCATTATATCAAAACTATCCCTACAATCTCTTATTACCTATTCAATCATCATCTTGACCAATACCAAACCTTATTCAAATTGCACTTCTAAACAAGTAATATTATCAAGTAGAAACACACTCTTGAAAACGGTCAACCGCTATAAATCTATAGCCTTGTTTTCGTTAGTTCTGACGCAAAAATAGGAGATGCACCATAGCATCTGATAATATTATTCGACCAGATATTAGCATTTATCACCCAAAATTGAAATTCATATATCAGATAGAAGAATAATGTTATTTTCTGGCAAATTACTCGCAAAAGGATGCCATTCCAATAGGATTAAAACGTAGCAGACACCATATTTTTGCCGACAACGTCATTATAAATCCTATCATATTAACACCAATATAGGATTCGGATAAAGTATTGATATATTGCAGTATTTTGAAAGAATATAAAAATCCGGATATTGATAAGTTATGCTAATCACTTGGGGACCAGCGAAAAGTATCAGAAAAAAGGAAGTAACAGTACGCTTACTGGTAATTAAAATGCCATAAATACACACATCTATTTTTTCATTTGATCTTTTACATCGACACACAAAAGATAAAACGGGTTCCTTGGGTATATTCTTTATCTATAATCAGAAAACCGCCCAATCTTTCTGCAACGATACGGCAAATAGATAAGCCCAGCCCCGCTCCCTGACTAAAGTTATCCAGCTTAACGAAACGTTCAAACACATGTTCTTGCTCGTCAATGGGAATACCTATTCCGGTATCTGTAACCGTAAAAATCAATTGATTCGTTTCTTTCCTTGTCTCATAAGCCAATGTGACAGAACCTTCATGGGTGAATTTCGATGCATTGCTCAGCAGGTTATCAAGCACCTGCACTATATAGTTATAATTACTATTTATGATCAATTCATCACAGGTCGGTTTAAAAATAAGTTTTATGCCAGGAGAAAACAATGTTCCTGCTGCATCTATTGAGGCTTGGCAACAAGCATTGACATCAACTGCATTGTGCTTAATTTCAACCTCACTATCAAGGATAGAAATATCAAGAATATCACCTACTAGCTTTAACAGCAGTTTACTGTTACTTTCTATCAATGCCACATATTGCCCGATATCTTCTTTATCATCAAGCATGTCAACCAATACTCCGGAGAATCCGACAATGGAATTCAAGGGAGTACGAATTTCATGGGACATATTCTGAATAAACATTGTTTTCAGCCAATTGCTCTGTTCTGCAATCTCCTTGGCCTTATGCAGTTCTTCCTTAGCTTCAATCAATATACGATTCTTTTCATCCAACTTATCCCTTGATCTCTCTAATTGGGCATTGAGTTTTCTCTGTTGCCACAAGAAAACAACAACAATACACAGAATTCCTATGACAGAGAAAAGAATGATGCGGGTATTTTGAAGTTGCTTCTCTTGAGAAATCTTTTCCAACCGTCCCTTTTCAGCAGTAAGTTGTTGCAGATTCAGCATAGTAGCAAATTCACCGGTAGCAACCTCTTCATTTCTTTCTTTCTCCTTCTTTTGTTCCAAGAGAAAATCACGGTATAATCCGGCAGCCTCTTCCTTACGGTTCATATCCCAAAGAATATCCGCCTTTGTTTTTCTCAACTGCATCAAAGTGGCTAAATTATTTTTCTTCTTTAACTCAGTTTCCCGCTCGTCCAGTACGCTAATAGCTTCCTGATAATTACCGACTTTCCAGTTATAATCAATTTCCACATCATATAAATAATGTATATGGCGTTTCAGTGAAGGCTCATTTGCATACATTTGTCTACACTTCTCTAACGCCTGGCGGGCAGCCACCGTATCACCCTGCGCAAGATAAAGTGATACATAAACCAAGTTTGCCGTCACTTCATGATAGGGAGACTTAGCTACCTTAAGTGCTTGTTTAAGTAGTTCGGGAGCTTTTTCTTCTTCATCCAGATCAATGTATATTTTTGCAGCATCACTGTACTGACAGGATATATTATATCTTACGACATCGGTATTCTCAAAAATATCTATCTCTTTAAGCATAAATTCCTGAGATTTTTTCATCAAACCTTTCGCTGCATAGACATTGGCCAATGCATAATAACATTCAGCAATACTTTCTTGCTTTCCTTCCTTTTTTGCCTCCTGCAGCATCTTTTCTGCTTCGAGAAGAGCAATATTATATTCTCCCTGTATGATATAATAATTAACCAGTCTGGCAGCCCATGCCCAGTAGTAAAGTTCAGCGTTCCCAACACTTCGGGCAAATCTCTTTAAGCGATTGACTCCAGCTATGACACTATCAGTACGATTCTCACCTTGACCATAATAATAATAGTCTAACTTAGCCCCCAGTGCTATTTTAGACATTACTGTATCATTGCATCTGATTGCCATATCCAGCAGTGTATCCGATGCCGTCAACACTATGGGATCAGTCGGATCACTAAAATGCTTTTTGTAATAAGCATGCATGTTTTTGATATGAGTGGAATCCACCGTTTGGGCAAAGACAGTTCCTAAAACCAATTGCAGAAAAACACAGGCAAGAATCGTTTTTTTCATCATAAGCTATTTGTCTGTTGTATATTATAGGATGATAAAGATATATTTTATACATGAAATAAGATATCACCCTATCCAGCAAAGCATAGGATTTGAGGATTTTTATCTTTTTATTGCATATGATAAGCATTTTTTAGACATAAAAAGCGAGTTAGCGGATTATGATTCATTTTCATAATATCTATAAACAAGCTGTATTAATAAAAACTCCGCTTATTATCAATAATTTACAATTGACAATAAGCGGAGTTTCTATTATACCAAACGAATAAATTATTTCTGTGTCACTCCTTTCCAGTCATCTGTACGGAAAGGCGAAGCTGGAAGACCTGCACCATTATACAAATTACAAACCGGATTATCGGCCCATGCATAGCGAACAGCAACGGGATATGATACTTCCGGAGAACTTACCACAATCTTATCGCCTTGTATTTCTGCTTTTGCCCAGTGGAATTTGTGATCGCGTCCGGCAATAGAAAAACCTTGCAATGTTTTTCCATCACCACTCTTTAAGCCACCTTCAGTATGGTCAAAGGAAAGGATAATCTTATCTCCATCTATCTCATAGGAGTGGTACATAGGACCTGAATAAGGTATTCGCTCTCCGTATGTCTTAGCACGGGCTATCAATGCCAAACGATGACCAACTGCCTGTTTATCTTTGGGATGAATATCATTTGCTTCACCTTTATCTATGATTACGGCCATACCCGTATTTGCCACAGATAATGTGCGGGTTTGCGCTTCGCGAAGTTCCGCCCAATCAGAATCAACTGGCTCTGGAGATACAGGTTTAAAGTTGGCTAACTGTACAAAGTAGAACGGAAAATCCTTGCCCCAATCTTTACGCCAGTTTTCAATGACTAATGGGAAAAGTTCACGGTATTGGTAAGCACGTGAAGCGTTGTTTTCTCCTTGATACCAGATAGCGCCACGAATACCGTAAGGCACCAGTGGATGAATCATAGCATTATACAAGGATGTCGGTAGATTAGGATTTTCGGACATGTCTTTCGGAGGCATTCCCTCTTTACGGGCATCAGCCGCCACTTGGTATTTCCACTCTCCTGCGAGGCTAATTTGCTCTCCATTGGCAGAACGAAGATAAAGATCGTTAGGCATGCCGCAACCACCACCTGTATCTACAATACGAATAGCCAGACTGAGTGGTCCAGCTTTGACTAATTTACCAGGGACGGTATAATTGCGCTGAATAGTATAACCAGTAGTACGCCCAACTTCCTTACCATTCCAATACGTAATATCATTATCATCGATAGTTCCTAAAATCATTTGAACCTTTTTACCTGCCCAGGATGCAGGTATATCAACGGTCCGGCGGAGCCAGATTAGTCCGTCAAAGCCATTAAGCCCTTGTTCCTCCACCATGCCGGGAAATTTCATTTTTGCCCAGTTACTATCATCCAAAGAGACTTCTGCCCGTACCGGTTTTCCGGCAGAAAAACCTTCATCCACACGATTATTCCAAGCTTCCAGAGTTTTCAGATATTCCGCTTTCATCGCAGTTTTATCAGGCATAGCACAGACTTCCTCCACTACATTGCTAAAGTCCGGCATCTCTTGCAACACTTTCCCACTTATCCAGGATTCGACATTTGTTCCTCCCCAGGAAGTATGAATCAATCCCACAGGCACATTCTGTTTTTCTGAGATTTCACGACCGAAAAAGTAAGCAGTAGCCGAGAAATTAGGAATAGTTTGTGGCGAACATACCAGCCAGCCATTATCACGGACTTTGATATCGGACTCCGGTTGTGTACTCGTCACATGTTCTACATGTAATAAACGGATATTAGGATGATCTGCCGCTGCAATCTCTTTTTTGTAATCCATAATCTTTCCCCAACCTTCCAGAGGCATTTCCATATTGGATTGCCCGGAACATATCCAGACTTCACCAATCATTACATTTTTTAATATCAGTTGCTGTCCATCGGTCAGCGTAAGTTCATAGGGGCCACCCGCCTCAGGTGTGCGGACAGAAAGTTTCCATTTACCTTCTTTGTTAGCCTGTGTCTCATACGTCTTTCCATCCCAGGAAGTTGTTACTTTCACCGTTTTCATCGGCTTAGCTTCACCCCAGACAGGAGCATCCGCTTGTTGCTGAAGTACCATATTATCAGAGAATATCGGTGGCAATACAACCTTGGCAGAGATTGCACCGGATAACATCAGCAAAGCTGCAAATAAAATACATTTGTTTCTCATATTATTTAATTATTGATTTAAACAGAGGCATTGCAAACAGCCGTTTCATAATATACAACCGCTTCAATGTCAGAAAGCAAAGATAACCAGAATTTCATATTTGAAATAGCGTTATTGCCCTAATAAATGCAATAATCTTTCCATTTATCATGCTGAATGGAAAGATATTCCTACTTTTGCATAGAAATCAACGCATTATTTTATGGTTTTAAATTACATTTGGGTAGCATTCTTTGTAATTGCTTTCATTGTGGCACTCATCAAACTTCTGTTTATGGGCAACACTGAAATCTTTACGGAGCTTGTCAACTCTACATTTACTTCCTCAAAAACAGCTTTCGAAATATCTTTGGGGCTGACTGGTATTCTTTCACTCTGGCTGGGTATTATGAAGATTGGCGAGCAAAGTGGTATGATTAATGCGTTGTCCCGCTGGTTAAGCCCTGTTTTCTGTCGCCTCTTCCCCGAAATACCGAAAGGACATCCTGCTATGGGTTCTATCTTTATGAACCTTTCAGCCAATATGCTGGGGCTCGATAATGCTGCTACCCCAATGGGATTGAAAGCTATGAAAGAACTGCAAGAACTGAACCCCCAAAAGGATACGGCGACTAATCCAATGGTTATGTTCCTGGTGCTCAACACTTCCGGACTGATACTAATTCCAATCAGCATTATGATGTATCGTGCACAGATGGGTGCTACACAACCTACTGATATATTTATACCAATACTGATAACATCTGCTATCTCTACTCTTGTAGGAGTAATTGCGGTTAGTATCGCACAGCGCATTAATCTTATAAATAAGCCTATCCTTATCCTCATTGGTTGTATCAGCCTTTTCTTTGCCGGATTGATTTACCTGTTTATGCGACTCGGTCGGGAAGAAATCGGTACATATTCCACATTGATTGCCAACATTATTTTATTCAGTATCATCCTGCTGTTCATTGTATGGGGATTATGGAAGAAAATAAATGTATATGACGCTTTTGTGGAAGGTGCTAAAGAAGGATTTACCACTGCTGTTCGCATCATTCCCTATTTGGTTGCATTTCTGGTGGGTATTGCAGTATTCCGAACTTCCGGTGCAATGGATATGTTAGTAAGCGGCATCGGCTATGTAGTGGGATTGTTCGGTGTAGATACCAGTTTTGTAGGTGCTTTACCAACTGCACTGATGAAATCGCTGAGTGGTAGTGGGGCCAACGGATTAATGATCGATACCATGAAAGAATATGGGGCGGACTCCTTCGTAGGGCGTATGAGTTGTGTAGCCCGTGGTGCCTCAGACACTACGTTTTATATTCTGGCAGTGTATTTCGGCAGTGTAGGTATCACCAAGACACGCAATGCTGTCACCTGCGGACTGATAGCGGACTTGGCAGGTATCCTTGCCGCCATCATCATCAGTTACATGTTCTTCTTTTGATTTTTAATTCTTAATTTTTAATTGATATGGTTTCTTATCAGACAGACGGTGTAGAAATGCCCGCCATCAAAAAAAGCAAAACAACGGAATGGATTAAGGCCGTTGCTGCAACTTATGAAAAAAGAGTCGGTGAAATCGCCTATATTTTCTGTTCCGATGAAAAGATACTTGAGGTAAATCGTCAATATCTGCAACATGACTATTACACAGATATTATCACCTTTGACTATTGTGAAGGCAATCGTCTTAGTGGAGATTTATTTATTAGCCTTGATACGGTACGCACAAATGCGGAACAGTTCGGCAGTGATTACGAAACAGAACTACATCGCGTTATTATTCATGGCATATTGCACCTATGCGGGATTAATGATAAAGGTCCGGGAGAACGGGAAATAATGGAAGAAGCAGAAAACAAAGCTCTGGCTATGCGATAAAAATATCAAGATAGTACTCTTGCATAAGGATATAATGTAAAAAGCATCTCCGTTTAATCAGAACACATTATCTGATTAAACGGAGATGCTTTTTATATTGAATCAAGATTCTATTTCAATAAGAACTTCTCTGCACGTCCCGGTGAAAAAAGTTCCCATAGCGAGGCAACCGTCCAACCCGGAGCAAAGATATCATTGTAATATCCCTTACCATTACGACCGTAATCCCAATTCGTGTGTTGGACAACCTCAGGGTAATAACCGACTTTGGCAACACCACACATATGACCCTCATAAGGAAGCAATTGACGCATGGAAGTGGAAATA